>Ga0181529_10000008_pt1 | contig 233153 bp, 191 predicted proteins | sample PEATcosm2014_Bin_36_FD_119763 | JGI IMG/M metagenome (GOLD analysis project Ga0181529, IMG submission 119763) | Peatland microbial communities from MTU Mesocosm Facility, Houghton, MI, USA - PEATcosm2014_Bin10_30_metaG | ecosystem: Environmental > Terrestrial > Soil > Wetlands > Peat | place...
CCGCAACCACATCAGCGGCGCTCACGGTGAATAAAGCCACTCCGGCCATCACCTGGCCCGCTCCCGCAGCGATAACCTACGGAACGGCTCTCGGCGCAACTCAGCTCAACGCCGCCTCGTCCGTCGCCGGTACGTTCACCTACTCGCCAGCAGCGGGAACGATGCTCGGCGCCGGAACGCAAACGCTGAGCACCACTTTTACGCCCACCAATTCCACCGACTACTCGAGCGCAACAGACGCCATCGCACTGGTCGTCAATAAGGTGACGCCAGCCATTACTTGGGCCACACCCGCAGCCATCACGCAGGGCACGGCACTTAGCGCCGCGCAGCTTGACGCCACCTCGACGATCGCTGGAAGCTTCACCTATTCGCCCGCCGCCGGAACCGTGCTCAGCGCCGGACCGCAAACGCTGAGCACCACCTTCACGCCCACCAATACCACTGACTACACCACCGCCTCCAACTCGGTGGTTCTCACGGTGAATCCTCCGCCCAGCTTCACCCTTGCCGCATCACCCGCTTCCCTCAGTATTGCCCAGGGAGCGTCCGGCACATCAACCGTCACACTCACAGGGAAGAATGGATTCTCCGGCAGCGTCGCCCTCACCGCGAGCGGTCTTCCCAGCGGCGTTACCGCCTCCTTCAGCGTCAACCCAACGACGGGGGCCAGCGTCCTCACCCTGACGGCCAGTAGTACCGCCACCGTCGGCGCGGCCACGGTCACCATCACCGGAACGTCCGGCAGTTTGACCGCCACCACGACCGTCGCACTCACCGTGACTGCCAAGTCCGGGTTCGCCTGCCACGTCATCTACTCCATCACCAGCCAGTGGCAGAGCGGGTTCGGAACGTCTATCACCATTGACAATACCGGCACCGCCGCGATCGCCAACTGGACTCTGACCTTTGCTTTTGCAAACGGCCAGCAGGTCACGCAAATCTGGAATGGCAACGAAACTCAGAGTGGGTCGAACGTGACCGTGACAAATATGAGCTACAACGGAAGCATTCCCGCCGGCGGAAGCTACAACGGTATGGGGTTCAACGGGTCCTGGAATAACATTGCAAACGCGGTCCCCGCTTCCTTCGCCGTCAATGGAACAGTCTGCAAATAGCAGTCTGTAGGCAATCGTCCCTACTGGTGAAGCGGGAGGCTTATGCCACTTTGCTGCATTCCTTCGCACAGGCGGCACAGGCGTCGCCGCAACTGACGCAGGGCGGATGCTGGGGATGCTTTCGGCACTCTGCTTCGCAGATAGTGCAAATCTCGGCGGTGAGTTTGGCGTACTTCGCTAGATCGGGAGCATCCTGTGATGCCAGGGAAAACAGGCCGCTGCATACCACTGCCAGTTCCCTGGATGAGGTTGCACAAGCCAGCAGGGACTTGTCTCCGGCGGCAAGCATCTGCACACAGTGAGTGGTACAAGCTTCAGCACTGCTGGAACATTTACTCGCAGACTCGATTAACGCCGGATGCTTCGGGACGGCTGAATGGTCCATCCCCGGCATGTCCGCCATGGTTTGGCTTAGTCCCCGCTCCGCACTCGCGGCGAGCGCTACGGCACCCATGGAAAACAACAATTGACGACGTTCCATTGTTCATCTCCTTTGGCGAAGCGCGGAGTTATGCGGCCGCGATAGTCTGTTGCGCTTGCAGGATATCAGCTAATTCATGGGCTATGCATCAGAATCCCCGAAACGACTTGCTGGGCCGGCCTCGCGGCTCGAATAAGTAACACAAACGGGACCTTTTATGACCACGACCGATACAGGCAAATTTGGCGGCGTGGCCCTCCCGTCGCGTTCGACTTTGTCACGACGCCGAAGTCGGGATATGCTAGTGTCCTCAAACCCTCTTTCGTGCGACGGCCCATATCCATCACGCTGCTGCTGCTCTTCTGCCTTCCGCAGATCGCGCCGCTGTTTGCGCCTGGGAGCACCCCCGAGTCTCGACTTCCGGCTTGTTGCCGGATGCATGGCAAACATCATTGCATGGTGTCCATCGAACAGATGGAGGCGATTCTCAACGGAGACCGCTTTACGTCTGTGCCCTCCAAGTGCCCTCTCTTTCCCAAGTCGATTAGCCCAGCTTCTCACCAGACCCTTTCCTTCGGTCCGGCGGCGCACTTGTTCGCCGAAGTCCTGTCGCACCCTGCGCAGTCCGGGCAGACGGAAGCGTGGGCACGGGTTGCACTTGAAGGCGCGCGGCACAAGCGCGGGCCTCCTTCCATTCGTCTCTCATGACTCCTCGTTCGGATTTTTCAACGAAGCTCCCACGAGCCGCACGGAGGTAGTGCGGTACCGATCTCTTTACAGAACGAACATGTCGATTGTCTCTCGTTTTGAGTGCAGCTCGGCAGCGTAGCAATCTCGAAAACCCCGGCTACGAGGCCTCGTCTTCGCTCGCCGGGACCGCAATTGCCTCCATCTGCGCAGGAGCGCCGCGCCGGCTTCCGCATCAAGCTCCAAGTTCCTCGGGGCGCGGGCGAGCATGGTCCGGCGCAGCAACCAGAACTTTCAGTTCGCAAGGAGTTTGAGTACGTTCAGCACAGTCGCTGAATCAACCAATTCAACTCGAAAGGATTCTCCGATATGCGCATTAACCTCTCGAAATTCCGCGTCACAATCGCCGCTCTCCTGCTTATGTTTCTCGCCGCCGCTCCCGCCGCATTGGCCCACTCACACCCCGTCACCATGACACCGGCCAAAGACTCGACCGTTGCGGCTCCGACCGAGGTGTCAGTGACTTTTTCGGAGGACCTGGAAGCGAAGCTAAGTTCCCTTGAACTCCAGGACAGCATGGGGATGGTCCTGAGCAAAACTCCCTCCGTGCTGGACCCCAAGGACGCGAAGCACCTGACGCTGGCTCTGCCGACGCTTGCTCCGGGTGTCTACACTGTCCACTGGATCACGGTGGCCACCGACGGCCACAGACTCGAAGGCAAGTACAGCTTCACCGTGAAGTAGGCTTGCCTAACCCTGGCGGTTTGCACGCCCGGTCGACTGACCGGCGGGCGCGACGTAACCGTGTTCGCCTGCCACTCATAGACATTGGGAGATACGGTACAACGACAGTATCCGTCGCCGTTACGAATACCATTCGTGGCCTCGATCATCGCACTGTCTGGCGCTGGCATTTCTACGCCTGTCTCTTCTCTTCGCGCATTGCCTTGCGGGCCGCCTCGATATGCTCCCTGGATTCGAACACGGGAGTTGTCGCGACGACGTTGTCGGCAATTCAGACTTTCCAACATTCAGCGCGAATGCCCAATTGTCGCTCGCGTCCACGATGAATCCACCGGGGAGGTTGATATGACCGTTGCGGGAATCGGCATGAGTGGAACGGCAGCTGCCGGGGAGTTTCTGGTCGATCCCGCGCAGATAGCAGAGCTGCGCCGCCGCGTCGGGGCTGGCTTCCAGAACCGAGACTTTGAAGCCGTGCTTAGTACGGATGTCGTCAACGGCAGTGCGGGTCCAGCCAGGATATTGACGGTATCGGTCCGGTAACCTCATCGCTCTCGTTAATGGTGGAGGAAAGCGGTTCTTTTCGGCTCGATGTGTGCGCTAGGAGTATTGAGTATCTCGCAGTTGATTTCAAGCAGGATCAGGCAAGCAGCGCGTGTGGTGTCGGGACGGACTTCGTTGCGATGATATGCCTCGTTTGGCAACAAATGACCCAGGCGAAAGCACACCGCTGACCTTCCGAGCAGCACAAGACGACGAAAGATCCATATCGTGAGGGCTGAGAAAAAACGGGTCGGGGCTCTCACAGCATGTGTGAAATGGCTTCGAGTGCAGCTAAACGAATGTTCACCACCGGACGCGGAACATCCATTGCAGTGATCGCGGGCTACCCGGCTGATACAGAGACTCACTTTGTCCATAGCTCTGATTCAAGGAAAGGGTGGGTTGGCCAAACAACTGATCGCTAAGATTGGGAACGATATAGCCAAAAACAGGACTGTTCGGAACGTTGAATACATCGCCTCGGACTTGCAAGTAGAGACGATCATAGAGATGTATGTCTCTTCGCAGAGACAGGTTGAGCTGTTGTGCGCCGAAGCCTCTCGCCATGTTTCTCGGGGCGTCGCCTTGGGAGTTGCCCACTGGAAGTTGGAACGCGCCATCGGCAACGTTGGGGCCGCCATTCAGCATCCGGCCACCGGGAAGTGAACTGTCAGACAAGTAGAGCGACCTCCCGGGAATGAGTCCGCACCCGTATAGAATCGTTCACCGGTGGCAGGATCGTGGAAGAGATTTCCAAAAACTGTCACGGGATACGAACTGCGCAGGAAGTATCGGCCATCGATACCCCATCCAGAGAGAGCATTATGGACAAAGCCGCGAGTGCCTCTCTCCGGAAGTGTCCAGGAGAGAGCTGCCTGGAGGTTGTGCCGAACATCGGTGTCGGCGTTGCCTCGGGTTGGTGCGGACCACGGATTTAGGCCTTCAAAATCCAGAGTGTGACCCCACACCAAGGATGTCGTCCACGACAGGCGGGAATGGTATTGCCCACGGTAAGCCAATTGCAAAGAATCAAAACGCGACGAGTAGCCGGACGGAAAGGTAACTACCTCTTGAATCGGCATTGTCGGGCTTGAGATCTGGCGCCGCTGCGGAAGGAGCAAGTCATGCCCGGATGCGCCAACGCAGGAGAAGACGAAAGACCCGTGCTCCCCGGTTGCGCGTTCCAGTGAAACGTTCCACTGCAAAGAATAGGGATTCTCTAGACGCTGCGGGAAAACATAGCCCAGACTTCCCGGACCCGGAACATCGGGTGCAGTCGGGGCCGGCGCCGTGGTTGGAATGGTGGCGTCTTCTGCCAGCGTAGTGCTGGTGAATCCAAGCGCTGCAAATGCCGGAGCCACCGCACGGTCTGGATTATCGAAAAGCATCCCGAAACCGCCGCGCAGAATCAACTCGCGCCCGGCTGCTTGTACTGGCTGCCAGGCAATGCCGACCTGCGGGCTGGCCGCCAGCCACTCCGTCTTCCAAAGCGGAGTTCCACGCGGGCTAATCGACAGCGTCGCTGGCGTGTCCGGATCCCCATCGAACAAGAAGCGGCCTGCGAATTGACCATAACCAGCTCGTCGTTCAGCGCAGCTTTGTGAACAGCAGGGTGGACGACGTCAAGACCGAATACTCCCAGGACTACGTTCCTCTGCATCCGTCCTTGACCGAGATCGTTCTGAAGTGGAGCGCGCAAGCTGTGCCCACGGAAGAAGGCTGGTCTTTGCCAATCCGAGAACGAGTCGGCCCTACTATCCCACTGAGATCCAGAAGCGGCATCTTCGCCCCTCGGGTTGCTGTGTGGTGGAATGTCCGACGTGCGGGGCGGCGCCTGGTGTCTGGTGTCGCCAGAATCAAAAAACCGGTAACGGCGTTCGAATGCTTTTGCACGAGACGCGCGTGAAGAACTCCGGCAAGTATGGGACGATCGGCTGGCACACGTTCCGCCACACGTATCGCTCGTGGCTGGACGAGACCGGAGCTCCGATGAAGGTGCAACAGGAACTGATGCGGCACGCCTCCATCCAGACGACGATGAACGTCTATGGGCAGGCAATGTCGTCATCGAAAAGGGAAGCGAATGGGAAGGTCGTGGAGATGGTGCTCAAGCCATTGAAAGCGAGCGCCTAAACCCCGATTTCGTTATTGGGAGTTTATGGGAGTCTGCCGGTAGATTCAGACTCTTGTAACTTATTGATTTGATTGGTTGCGGGGGTAGGATTTGAACCTACGACCTTTGGGTTATGAGCCCAACGAGCTACCGGGCTGCTCCACCCCGCATAGTCAGTATACTGCCGGAAAGCTTGTAGGGTCAACCGCGACTCCGCGTGTGTGTTGCGCTATCCGGCGCGGGCGCAGTGCGCGGGCCGGCAAACTGACATCGGACATTTTGCGGCAGAAAGCGTAACTTTCTCCTCAAAAATGAGTCTTGAAGAGTACAGGCTGCGCAAAACTGCCCGGCCCGCGGACATCTGGAGGATGGCATGGATCGCTGCACGGGACACGATATGGAGGGGGTTGCGATGAGGGTGATGAAGGGTGGGGCGCTAGCCCTGGTGCTGAGTTGGAGCGCAGCAGCTTTTGCCCAGACGACGCCGGCTAACACGATCCCGGACGCGCAGGTGGAAGCCAACGTATTGAAGGCGCTGGCGAACGCGTCGGATCTGGCAAACCAGCCGATGACGACCACAACGGTATATGGCGTCGTGACCCTGAGCGGGTCCGTGCAAACCGAGGCGCAAAGGACTGAAGCGGAGACGATCGTGTCGCGAACCATGGGTGTGCAGAAAGTCGTCGACGAGATGACGCTGAGCAGCGACGCTACAAATGCTCAACCGGGGCAAGACGCGGGCGCGCCCGCCGGGGACGCTCAGGGCACAAATCCGGCTTTGCAGTCGGACGGGACCATGGCCGCGGCACAACCCGCACCGCAGGGTTCGCCGGACTCGAACAACACCCAGCCGCCGAGCCAGAGTCCGAGCATGGCCAACGGCCCGAGCGCTGGGCCGGGCGCCCCGGAATACCGCCAGCCTTATTATCCGGGCGGATACGGACCGCCTCCGAACTACGGGCAGGCGGCGGGGAATGGCGCTCCTGCGCAGGCTCCGCCATCGGGCTCCGGCCAGCCGCAACAGCAAGGTTATGGCCAGCCGCAGGCCTACGCCGCTCCGCCTCCAGGATATTATGGCGCGCCGGCGTATGCGGGGCAGCAGGCTGGCGAGGTGGTCACCATCCCCGTCGGCGCATTGCTGCGGATGCGGATCAACCAGACCCTGGACAGCGCGAAGGCCAAGCCGGGCGAGCACTTTGACGGCATCGTGATCAACGATGTCGCGGCCGGAGGCGCGGTGGCAATTCCACGCGGAGCGACAGTCCAGGGCGTTGTGGTCGATGCGAAGAAGTCGGGCGCGCTGGCCGGGCGCGGCGAGCTTTCGCTGCAACTCACCTCGGTGACGCTCGGCGGCAGGAGCTACCCCATTGTCTCTGACGTCTGGGCCCACAATGGCGCCGACAAGACGGTGCAGTCCGTGAACAGCACTGTAGCCGGGGGCGCGGTGGGAGCGCTGATTGGCGCGGCCGCGGGTGGTGGTCAAGGCGCGGCAATCGGCGCTGGAGTCGGTGGCCTGCTCGGCCTGGGCTCGTCCGCGGCATCGCACTCGGGGCAGGTCTTCGTGCCGTCCGAAGGGCTGCTGACGTTCCACCTGGCGCAGCCGGCAACGGTGTCCACAGTGTCGCAGGCGGAGATGGACCGGCTGGCTCAGGGCGTGCCGGGAGGCGGACCGCAGCAACTGCAGCGCCGCTACCCGCCAGGGTACTACGGACCGGTTTACCGGCCCTATCCGTACCCTTACTAAAACCTGCTGAACTTCCAGAAGGGCCGCAATTCGCGGTCCTTTTGGCGTCTTGGCTAGAAGGGGTATCACAACGAAGCAGCGCCCACCTATTCGATGATCCTCGCCACCACGTCGTAATCGTGCGACTCGGTAATTAGCGCCCGGTAGAACGTCCCCGACACCAGCGTCTCGTGCGGCCCGAAGTCGTTGATCAGCACCTTGCCGTCGATCTCCGGAGCATGCAGCGCGGTCCGTCCCTGCCACAGCAGTTCCGTCTCATCGCTCTCACCCTCCACCAGCACATCGACTTCCCTGCCCACCCACTCCGCCTTCGCCTTCGCGCTGATCCTCTGCTGCACCTTCATCAGCCGCCGGCGCCGCGCCTCAATTGTCCGCTTCGGCACTTTGATCGCCCGGTCCAGATCGAACGCCGCCGCACCCTCCTCGTCCGAGTACGAGAACACCCCCAGCCAGTCGATCTTCGCTACGCGCACAAACTCCTCAAGCTGCCTGTAGTTCTCGTCCGACTCGCCCGGAAACCCAACGATAAAGCTTGTCCGCAGCACGATCCCCGGAACCGCCGCCCGCGTCTTCTCAATCAGACGCAGAAAAACGTCAGCCGTCCCGCCCCGCTTCATCCGCTTCAGTACACTCGAACTCGCATGTTGTAGCGGCACATCCAGATACTTCGCAATATTCTCATGCCGCGCCATCGTCTCCAGCAGCCGCGTCGTCACCTTGTTCGGATACGCGTACAGAAACCGCAGCCACTTCAGCCCCGGCAGCACCGCTAACGCATCCAGCAGCGTACCCAACCCGTCCTTCAACCCCAGGTCCTCGCCCCAGCACGTCGTATCCTGGCCGATCAGCGTAATCTCCCGCACGCCCTGCGCGATCAGCTTCTCCGCTTCGGCCACAATCGACTCCAGCCTTCGCGACCGGAACTTACCTCTCAGCTGCGGAATAATGCAGAAGCTGCACGGATGGTCGCACCCCTCCGCAATCTTGATGTAAGCAGAAGCTCGCGGCGTAGTCAGAATTCGCGGCGTCTCATCCGAGTACAAATACTCCGGCAGCGCCGCCGTCGCCCCATCCCAGTGCTCGCGCGAGAACCTTCCCTGTCGCTCGCGAGCGTCGCCCTCCGCCCTCGAAGCCTTCGCGCCTTTCGCTACTTCAAGCTGCGCCCCAACCTCCGTCGGATGCGAGTGCTGATGCACCGCGCTCGGCGCCCGGCTCACCAGAATATTAAACGGCGAATCCGACCGCACAACCTCTACCGGAGCACCCAGCCCAGCCGCCTCCAGGATCGCCTCCAGCTCCCCCGTGCCCACCACCGCGTCGACCTCAGGAATATTCCTGCGAATCTCGTCGCGGTACCGCTCCACCAGGCATCCCGCAACGATCAGCCGCCGCGCTTTGCCCCCATTCGCAACCTTGTGCTGCACCATTTCCAGAATGGTGTTCACCGACTCCTGTTTGGCCGAGTCGATGAAGCTGCACGTATTTACCACCAGAATCTCTGCGTCCTCAGCCCGCGCCGTCAGTTCCCCGCCCGCGCGGTCCAGCAGACCCATCATCACTTCGGAATCCACCAGGTTCTTCGGGCACCCCAGCGACACGAACCCAATCGTCGGCCGCACCGCCGCCGCATCGGGCCGCGCTTCCGCAACCCTCACCCGATTTTCAATGGATCCGTCAAGAACAGGGAAAGCCACACTTCCATCTTACCAGCCAACCGCGCGATTACCGGCTCGCCGCCGACCTGATCTTCGCCAGCAGCCCTTCGGCGAACAGCTTCGCCTGGCCCGCTGCCGCCACTATCTTCTGGGTCGGAATGCGCAGCCCGCGGCTGATCGTCTCGACCGCTTCGATGGTCGCCGTCAGGGCCGAGGTTACCATGCCGTCCACCCGCGCCACCTGCTGTCGCGTGCGCACGTTGATGTCGGCAATCGTCGTGTCGAACTGCTGCACCGCCGACCGCGCCGCTTTGCTCGTCTCCTTCAGCGTGTCGCTCGCGTCCACCAGTGTGTCGGTGATGTGCTTCACCTTGGGGGCCGTGTCGATCAGCAGCGCCTGGCCGGTCTTGCTCATCTCCGTTGCCACGTCGATCAGCGGCAGCACCTTCCCTGTCAGCTCGGCGGTCGTCGCGTTGAAGCCCTTGATCGCCTTGGAAGCCGTAACCGCAACCACGATCAGCGCGATCGCCATCCCCGCCATTGCGACCGCCACCAGCCCGATAAAGATCATGATCAGGAAATTGGTTCTTGCCAGGTCCGGTGCCTGCCACATCGCGAAACCCATCGTTGCCATTGCAGCCTTTCTCCCGCTTTCCCTCCGGCGTCTCACACCCGCTGCAAGTTCCGGCATTGCCTGCGGCCGCGCCGCACCACGTTCGCGGCGCACTCAAGTCTCAACTCGACTGCTCGCTAGACCGGCGTTTCCACGGTGGTATTCACGTAGGCTTCTTTGCCCGCGTCCACGGCGGCTCCGACCTTGGCCTGCTGCTCCGTCACCAGGCTTTTGCCCTTCTCCACATACTGGGTCCACTGGGTGCGGCCCTTCTCGTAGTAGTCGCGGCCCTTATCGATGGACTCTTTGGCCTGCCGCTTGCCTTCTTCCACCAGCTCCGCGGCCTTCTGTTTGCCCTGCTCAACATACTGTTTGCCCTGCTCCACGTACTCGTTCGCCCTCTGCTTCCCTTGTTCCACCAGGTCGGCAGCCTTTTCCTTCGCATCGCGCGCGGCATTCGCCAGGTCCTCGCGTGTCTCCTTGCCGGCCTTCGGCGCATACAGCACCCCAATCAGTGCGCCAACCCCAAGTCCAGCCAGAAACCATCCCAACCCGCCTACTCCGTTATCGTTGTTTGCCATTTTCTTCTCCTGTCCCATCTTACGGTTTTGGCTAGAGTGATGTTCCCTCTCGCCCGTGCAAATTCATCTGGAATGCATCGCCATCCCGCCCATCTGTCCCATCGCCCATTCTACCCGGCAGCACGCGCTCCCGGCTCCTGGTCCCCTCTGGGTGGATGCCGCGCGTTTCGCCTGGGTTGTGCTGCTGCGGCAGAGCACACGCGGTCCCGGTTCCTTCGGGAAGCTAAACAATAACACTTCCGGGCCGTTTTTTCGCTGAATGCGTCAAATAGGAAGAGCGAGCCGTGCAAGCATCCGTTCGGGGAGGAATATGCACCGCACCGGTTATGCGCCGGTTGTTTCCGAAGCCCCGCTCTCTTCGCGGCTTGCATCCACCTCCCGCTTGCAAAACGCGAGTAGTATGCTGGCATTGAATCAGCCGACCGAAAGGGCATTAATGGACGCTCACCATATCTCCCTGCGCACGCCGGCCCTGTTGCTGTCTCTCGTCCTGTTCGTTGCGGGCTGCAAGACCGCCGTGCCCGACGACGCCACCCTGAACACGGTCGTCCAGCAGCAGCTCGCATCGGACCAGAACCTCAAGGGTCAGGCCATTCAGGCATCGGTCGCCAGCGGCGTCGTCACTCTCAGCGGCAGCGTCACCAGCGACACCGTGCGCACCATCGCCGGCGGCGACGTCGCCCAGGTCTCCGGAGTCAGGACCGTCATCAACAACCTGGTAGTCGAGCCGCAGTCCTCCGTCGCAACCCAGCAGGTTGCACCTCCGCCTCCGCCTGCTGCGGCCCGCAAATCCCTGAAGCCCTCGCCGATGGTCGCCAAGAACACCCCAGCGCCCGCTCCAGCTCCCATCGTGCGCGATGCCCCCGCTCCCCAGCCGATGCCGGCCCCAGCCGTCACCGTAGCGCCGCCTCCTCCATCGCCGCCTGCGCCCACGCCTGTAGTGCACGCCATCACCCTGGTTGCCGGCACGGCGATTCCGGTCCGCATTACGCAAACCCTCGACAGCGCCAGCACTCAGACCGGCGACAAGTTTACCGGCGAAATCGCCTCCGACATTATTGAAGATGGCATGGTCGTCCTGCCCCAGGGCACTCAGGTCACCGGCCATGTCGACGCCGCGCAGGACGCCAAGCACTACAAGGGCAGCGCACTGCTCACCATCTCGCTCACCGCGATCAACCACAGGGGCGAGCATATCTCTTGTGCGACCGAGTCCTACACCAAGCAGGGCGAAGGCCGTGGCAAGAACACCGCTGAGAAAGTTGGCGGCGGCGCGGCTGTGGGCGCCATCCTCGGCACCATCATCGGCCACGGCGCGGGCGCTGCCATCGGTGCCGCAGCCGGCGGCGCAGCAGGGGCCGGCGCAAACACCGTTACCCGCGGCCAGCAGGTTCAGATCGAGTCGGAGACCGTCGTTCGCTTCCGGCTATCCGACCCCATTCTTCTCCACGTAACCACAGGCGGGGCCCCGAGCAACTCCGGCCTCGCGCTCGAACACCGCAGCGAGCAATAAACCCGCACCTCCGGCCGCTGCCGTGAAGTCAATTCGAGAAAGGTTAACGGTGCGAACGTGATTCGTGTACCCGGCTGTAAGCCTGTTGGTGTAAGCTACGGGCAACATCCGGCCCATCCACTGATTTTCCTGGGTCCAGGCATACGCCACGGCCCGGAAAGAACTCCACCCGAACGAGCACGCAACCTCATTCTGAGGATTCTTTGAGGTCGCTCTTGACGAAGGCAAAGGACACTCCGGCGGGCTATCTGGCCCTCACCCTCCACGCGCATCTGCCGTATGTGGTCAACCACGGCACCTGGCCGCATGGGATTGAGTGGCTCTACGAAGTCGCGGCCGAGACCTATCTGCCCCTGCTGCGCGTGCTGGGCAATCTCGAGCGCGACGGCGTCCCCGCCAACTTCAACATCAACCTGTCGCCCATCTTGCTGGAGCAGCTCGCGCATCCGCTCTTCATCGCCGAGTTCCCCCACTACCTCACGCGCAAGATTCTCGCCGCCCGCGAGGATGAGGCCTACTTCATTCAGTCCGGCGACATGCGCCTCACCGAGACGGCGCGCCTTTGGGGCCGCTTCTTCTCCTCCGCCCTCGACGATTTCAACGCACTCGGCGGCAACATCGTCCAGGCCTTCCGCCACTTCAACGACACCGGCATGATCGAGGTCCTCACCTGCGGCGCAACCCACGGCTACATGCCCCTGCTCGGCACCGACGAGAGCGTTCGCGCCCAGGTCCGCACCGCAGTCTCCACCCACATTCGTCACCTTGGCAAGCATCCCCGCGGCATCTGGGCGCCGGAGTGCGGCTACCGCCCGGCAGGATTCTGGGAGTACCCCGTCCTGGACGCCGGCTCGACCGAGCCTCACCCCGGCTTCGACCGCATCGGCGTCGAGCAGGCCCTCTCCGAGTCCAGCCTCGACTTCTTCTTCGTCGATACCCACCTCGTCGAAGACAGCCGCCGCATCCCCTCGCCCTACGACGCCCCCAACAGCCATCTATCCCGCAGCCCCCAGGCCGATCCCGCGAACGGCCCCCAGCGCAATCTCCACCAGCCCTACTTTGTCGACGGCCCCTACGACAAGCGCTTCGCCACCACCGTCTTCCCCCGCGATCCCAGCACCGGCCTGCAGGTCTGGTCCGGCGATACCGGCTACCCCGGAGACGCCAACTACCTCGACTTCCACAAGAAGCGCTTCCCTGGCGGCCATCGCTACTGGAAGGTCACCGGCTCCGGCGTCGATATCGGCGACAAACTCATCTATGATCCTCAGCCGGCAGCCGACCGCACCCGCGAACACGCCAGCCACTTCGTCTCCCTCGTCTACGAAACCCTCTCCTCCGGTTTCGACGGTGCCATCCCGCCCGTCCTCAGCTCGCCCTTCGACGCCGAACTCTTCGGCCACTGGTGGTTCGAAGGTCCACAGTGGCTGGAGGCCGTCTGCCGCATCCTGCACGAGCACCCCACCGGCATCGCCACCATCACCTGCAGCCAGTACCTCGAGCGCTTTCCCCGCGCCGGCTTCATCGCCATGCCGGAAGGCTCCTGGGGCGCGGAAGGCCATCATCAGGTCTGGATGAACCCCGACACCGCATGGACCTGGACCCACATCTACCCCGCCGAGCTCTACGTCCGCGAGGTCGCAACCGCAGGCGTCTGGCGCGACTCCGAACTCGGCACCCGCATCGTTCAGCAGCTCTGCCGCGAACTCCTGCTGCTCGAGTCATCCGACTGGCAATTCCTCATCACCACCGGCGCCGCGCGCGACTACGGCGAGTCCCGCTTCCTCACCCACAACGACCAGTTCCTCGAACTCAAAACCATCTGGCAGGCCTTCGAGCACGACGGCGCGCTCAACCAGCATATGACCGCCCGCCTCGCCGAGATCGAGTATCGCGACAGCATCTTCCCCGGCATCGACCCCGGCCTCTGGGCCGAAGGCGCCTCCGAAACCCGCCCCGAAGGCTCATCGGAAACCAACAGCGAAGTCCCACCCGCCGCCAGAAAATCCGTCGCCGCGGAACAAGAGCACCTGCAAGCCGCTCGCGCCGCCAACCTTTAGTGCATGCTTACGAGGTTGCTGAAGAAGTCTGGGATCAAAGGTCTGGGATTAAGATAGGCAGGGACTGGATCAAGATAGGCAGGGACTGGATCAAGATAGGCAGGGACTTTAGTCCCTGCACAACGAAGGCAGAACTGCCGCGGGCTTTAGCCCCTGGGAAATGCCCTTGCGCTAGTTCGGCGACGGCTTCTCCACGTGATCGATCACCAGCACATCCACCTGCGTCTTCTCCGCCGCCAGCTTCAACCCCATCTGCTGCCCAATCGCTGTGAAAAGATCCGGAGCATCCGGTACATCCGATGTCGGCAACTTCGGCGGGTTCCCACTGAACTGGGTCTGGTCCGGCGTGAACGTAACGTTGCTGTCAAACCGGCCAGCGATGCCCGTCTGGTCCACCACCGGCTTGTCCAGAACCAGCATCTGCAGAAAATCCGTGAAGTCCGTCATCGTCCCATTTGCCAGATGCAGTGTCAGGCCACCGCTTCCCGGCGTGGCGAAAAACCCCGGCAGCGGCCCTTTCATCTGCGTCGGCGTCAGCTTCTGTCCCGCCTTCCCCACGGTCAGCACATACGCCGCCATCTCCCGCTTCTCGTGATGGAACGTCAATTGAAACCGGTCCGCCAGCAGCTTCCGGAAGATGCCCCGCATCTGCTGCAGGTTCGGCGTGCCCGGCTGGTCGGGCGTCGCATCGATGTCGTATCGATCGTTACTGGACCACCCCGGAGCCCCCACCAGCTGCTTCGCCTGCACTCCGTAAGCAAATGTGACAACATCCTCCAGCGATCCATTGACCACCATCATGTGCCGGCCCTTGGGATACAGCCCCAGCAACTTCGTCCCTCCCGACGGATTCGGCTTAATTGTCGCTACATCGAACGACGGGTCCGCGTCCGCCGCCATCGGCTTATCGGCCGCGGGAGGTGTCGGTATGTCCCAGGCCGTCTCCGGCGTCGCCCGCACCAGCACCAGCGGAAACGTCTGTGGCCCCTGCGTCCACGTTCCCGTCATCGTCTTGCCGTCGTCGCTTAGCTTCCCTTCAAAGCCGCCGCCGATCAGGTCGATCGTCATCTTGATCGTCGATCCCTGCTTCGTCACCGAATTCACTGGAAAAGGCTGCGGCGTCTGATCGATGCTGTAGAACTTCGCGCTCCACCCATCCTTCTCGCCCTTGTACAGGTTGAAAATGACGCGCAGATCTTTGCCCACCTTCAACGTCCCCTGCCAGTTGCCCGACAAGTCCTGGGCCCGCGCGCCCGTTCCCAACATCGCCACCAGCGCAACCATGCACAGCAACAGCTTCTTCATCGAACACCTTCCCAAAGCACCTTCGCCACCTTCCTCGTTATCGGCGCGGTGTCCCCGCCATCCTACTCCGAGACGCTTTCGCCCCAAAGAAAAAGCGCCCCACATGCCGTCCTGGCCATGTGGGGCTTCAGTTTCCCTGGGAGAAGTTTCCCCCCAACACATGCACACTTACGCTGCCGACTTCCCTTCCACCTGCTTCGGCTGCGGAGTCGCCGCGCCCGTGCCGATCTCCACCTTCACCTGCTTCGGCTTCGCCGCTTCCTTCTTCGCCAGCGAGATGGTCAGCACGCCCTGCTCGTAGTTCGCCTTCACCGCGCTCGCGTCCACCGTCTGCGGCAGCGTGAAGCTGCGCGTAAAGCTGCCATAGCGCCGCTCGATCCTGTGGAAGTTCTCTTCCTTTTCATCCTTCTCGAACTTGCGCTCACCCTTTACCGTCAACGTCTGGTTCTCCACCTGGACGTCCAGGTCCTCCTGCTTGATCCCCGGGACCTCCAGCTTCAGGACCAACTGCTGCGGGTCCTCGTACACATCCACGGGCGGGATAAAGTTCCCCATCGCCAGCGATCCTTCCTCGGCCTCCGGCCGGGCAAAGTCGCTGAAGATCGAGTTCAGCCGGTTCTGCAATACAGCCACGTCCGCCAGCGGCGAACGCAACGGAACAAATCGAGTCAATGTCATCTCAATATCTCCTCAAAATCAAGTTTCCACATCGAAATGTACAGCAGCCTATCCGCTGCTCACTTTATGTATACCTGAGATAGCAGCGTATGTCAAGCATATAATATGACACGAACTCACTCATATTTAAATGAACACCAAGACCCCGCCGGCCCCCGCAACTCCCCGAAATCTCCTCAACCCCCGGAAAGAACCGCAGCGGCAGCTTGTAACTATCGATTTTCAAGTAACTTAACCGTGTAGACCCAACCCTACTGCCCGCTATCCGTCCCCCGGATAAACGCCGCCACATCCGCGTGGAACTGCTTCAACACTCCCTCGTTCACATACACCATGTGACCGCTCGGGTAGTAGTGGTAGCTGATATTCGCCTGCAGCCTGTCCGGAATCTGCAGGTGATGCATCTCGAACATCCCCTCAAAGAACGGCGTCGCCAGATCGTAGTACCCGCCCGCCAGCATCACCTTCATCTTTGGGTTCGACTTCATCGCATACGCCAGGTCCGGCATCACATTCGTCCCGCCCCATTGCTGGTCTGCCGGAGGCCCTCCCGGCGCGTGGTGCCGCAGGTCCCAGGTAAAGCCCGGCTCGTCGTACGCGCCCGGAAGGTACGTCTGCTGGTCGCCATACTTCAGGTCCTTGCGCAGATAGCTGTTGATCGCCGCCGTATACGCCGCCGAAATCGCATTGCTCTGCGGATCGTACTCCGCCTCCTCGCTCAGTGGATCGATGTCCGGCCCTTTGTATCGCGTGTCCAGCCGCCCCGTGGTCGTGTCCTCATCCAGTTGCAGGTCCTTCTCGAACATCCCGCCTGTCATCCTCAGGTTCGCCTTCAGCAGCAGCGCCACCGGCAGCCCCGTATACTCGTGCAGCTTCTCCGCAACCGCCTGCTTCCGCTCCGCCGGCAGTTCACTCCCTTCCAGCAGCGCGCCCATATAGTCGCCCATCGCGTACTGCTCCACCTCTTTCAGAAACGGCTCCAGCGCCGCCGGCTGGCTCGGCAGTTTCTTGTGGTAGAAGGCAGTCGCTGCATACGTCGGCAGCGCCAGCGCGTATGCCTGGTCGACGCCTGGGTTCCACTTCGGCCCATCCACGCTGTTGTCGAAGCTCAGTATCTGCGACAGCAGAATAATCCCGTTCAGGTCCACATTCTCCAACACCGCACTCAGCACCGCCGACCGCGGCGTGCCGTAGCTTTCGCCGAACAGGTACTTCGGCGAATTCCAGCGCTCGTATTTCGTCAGAAACTTCCGGATAAACCGGTCGAACGCATGTGCATCCGGATCGACCCCCCAGAACGCCTTCTCCTTGTCCTTGCCGAAGATCCGGCTCAGCCCCGTCCCCGGCGCGTCGATAAACACCACGTCGCTCACATCCAGCAGGCTGTACTCGTTGTCCACGATCTTGTAGGGCGCACCCTCCTGGTGCTCCGTGTCCGGAGTCGCCACCCTCCGCGGCCCGAACGAACCCATGTGCAGCCACATCGTCGCCGAACCCGGCCCGCCGTTGTACAAGAACGTCACCGGCCTCTGCTCCGCCGTCGCATCCTTCTTGAAGTACGCGACGTAAAACATCCGCGCCGTCGCATCCGCCTCCTCCGGCTTGTCTTCATCCAGCGGCTTCACGCCGGCGTCCGGCAGCAGCTTCCCATCAAAGTCCAGCGTCGCATCCTGCGCGTCGGTCGATCCCACCGTGATCGTCCCCACCACCGCCTTGTACGCGATCGCCTGCCCGCCCACCGTCACCGTCCCATCGGTGATCGAGTCCGCGACCGGAACGGCGGGCGTCTTCACCGGAGTGCCCGTCACCTGTACCTTCTGTTCCTTCACCGCCGGCGTCTTGTCCTGAGCCGAGCCCTGCGCCACCCCCATCGCCGTGACCCAAACCAGCATCGCGCCAGCCGCCGCCCACCCGGTCCATTTCCTATTCACACCCATCCAGTTCCTCCTCTCAGCATTGAACCGAATTCGTAGTATATCCATTGAACTCAGCCCGTGCCCCGACGCTAGCCACTGACAACTGGCAACTAGCAACCGAATGGACTCCCCCTGCCGCAACCCGCTACCATATCCCTATAGGAGATCCATGCCCTCACCCGAAAGCTACCAGCTCTTGCTCGCGGCCGCGGCTGCCTGCGAAGACAAGAAGGCCGAAGACATCCGCATCCTCGCGCTCGACCCCGCCGAGAGCGGCCTCACCGATTACTTCCTCATCTGCAACGGCACCAACGAGCGCCAGAACCTCGCCATCACCGACGAGATTGAGCTCCGCCTCAAGCGCGACTTCAGTACCCTTCCCAACTCCGTCGAAGGCCGTCGCCAGGCCGAGTGGATTCTGATGGACTACGTCGATTTCATCGTCCACGTCTTCTCCGCCGAGAAGCGAGCCTTCTACGGCCTCGAGCGCCTGCGCAAATCCGCCACCACCATCTCGGTCGCCACGCTCAACGCCGAGCTCAAAGCCGCCATTGCCACCACCCGCGCCACCCACCCCAAAAAGAAATCCCCCGCCAAGAAGGCAGCCAAGAAGGCGGCGAAGGCATCGTCAACCCTTAAGAAGGCCGCAAAGGCCCCAACCAGGAAAGTCGCTAAATCCCCGGCCGCGCGCAGCAAATCGAAAAGCTGATCCGCTAGTCCGGCTTGACCCAACTCCCAAATAAATACGCCGCCTGCACGAAGCGGACGGCGTATTTGCTTGGGACTCTAGCTGCTTAGAACTCGTAACGCGCTCGAATTCGCAGAATACGGTTGCCGGATACCGTCAGCGCCTTGTCCCCAAAGGTCACGGCGCCGCTATAAACATTGCCAGAGGTATCCGTCCCATTGAAGGGAACGCCGTCGATCAGTTGCGAGTTGTAACTGCCCGTAGGACCGTGGTTGAACACGTTCAGTGCCTCCACCGCGAACACAAAGTCCTGATGCTCGAATGTGTGGAACGAGCGCGCCACCGTCATGTCAGTGTTGGATTGGTGGTCCGCAAATAGATAATTGCGGGACACTGTGTTTTGCGTCGTGCCGAAGTACGATGTCACCCAGTGGGTGTTCGCCGCGGTCACCGGATGGCAGGGGTCTGCGGTAGCCCACCACTCGGGGCCGTCGCACAACGTTCCTGGGGCCAGACCAAAGCCCTGTATCGGATCGTCCCCTTTGATGGCCCAGTTCTGAATCGGAGCCTTCGGATTCAGCAGAATCGGACGATCGTTGCTGATGCCGTCGACGTTCCAGTCGTAGCCAATCTCAACATTGATGGGCTGCCCCGACTGAAAGGTCGAAATGCCGGAGAAGGTCCATCCGTTCACAATCGCCCCCGCCCAGTGGTACCCCTCTCCAGCATTCCATTTGGGCGGCTGATACACCGCCGAAACCACGATGCGGTTCCGATGATCGAAGGCCGAAGCTGCATACTCCCGCCGCCGGTTATTCGGATACTGCAGCTCGGCGTAGGTCGAAAGGTTCGCACTGGAATCCGTGAATTCCTCTGAGCCGTCGTCCAGCAGTTTCGAGTAGGTGTACGCGCCCCGGAAAGTCAGCCCGCCCCGCACCTTGTGCTGCAACTCAATCTGCCCGCTGTTATAGTTCGAGTCCGCCGTGTTGTCCTCCCGAATGATCCGTCCGCGGGTCGGAAAGAGTCGCGGCTCAGCGAAAGTGACGGGATTGAAAAGGATAGGGTTGAATTCCGTCGTGGCGTACTGATGCTCGGTCCGGTTGCCCACATACTCCACGGCCAGCACAAATTCCGCAGGCAACTCGCGTTGAACCCGCAGGTTGTACTCGTAGGTCAGCGGTTCCAGCAGGTGCTGCGGGATCACGTTCGACGTATCGGTCGCCAGCGGCAGTTGGCTGGCAGGCGTGTTGTACGTCGTGGCCAGAATCGTCGACCAGTTGGGCGTTCCCCGGCTCGACGATGGGCTGAGCTGGGGGCTAATCAAGTCCTTCGACGCATTGTTCGGCGAACTTCCCTGAATGTTGTTGGTTATATTCGTGAAGATGTGGCTGTAAAAAAATCCAGCGCCACCGCTCAGCACCGTCTTGTCGTTTATGCTGTAGTTAAAGCCCGCCCTCGGTCCAAAGTCCCTGTTGTTCGGCAGTTCCGGCACACCCCCAGGAAACGCCGCGGGGTTGTTCGGATTGAATGCTGGATTCGGCAGGTAATTGAAGGGTGCCCCGTAGTACTCGTACCGCAGCCCGAAGTCCAGCGTGAAGTTACGCGCGATCTTCCAACTGTCTTCCGCAAAGTAACTCTGCAACCATATCGCTGGGCGTGCGATTGGGTTGCCGTAGTTGATCTCCGCGTCTCCGTTGGATTCAACTCCGCCATAGTTGTCCAGGTAGTTGGCCAGCGCTGAATAGCCCGCGGTCTGCTCCGCATCGGTAAATGAGATGGACCCGTAGTAGTTGAAGTTAATCATGTTCCGAATGCGCTGGTCTTCCACATCGAAGCCGAACTTCATCGTGTGGGTGCCTTTGATCCAGGTCAGCGCGTCTTCCAGTTGGTACGTGTTCTCGTACCGGCCTTGCGGCACGTCGCCCGCAGGGATCCCGTACCCGGTAATCCCCGAGATATTGATCTGCGGCGTCGCTGTCAACGGGTTCGCCAACGTACTGGCAGGCAGATAGAAGGAAAACCCGATCCGGCTCCACGCGGGACGCAGTTCATTTAACAAATTCGGGCTGAAAATGTGGGTATAAACAATGCCCGCATTGTAGCTCGATCCGCCCTGCGAAGTATCGAATCCCGGCAATTGGCTATTGAAATTGCCCACATCGAACGGGATCGCATACGGACTTTGGATAAAGCGGAAATGCAGTTTGTCGCTGTCCGAAACAATGAAATCCGAAGTGGCTTCCAGTTCGCGAGAGTTCTCATCGTTGCCCAGCGCCCGCTGCGCGCCGGCAAAATTCACCACTCCGCGGTTCGCACCGGTCACCGGATCCATGCCCAGCGAAACGGTCGACGCATAGAGGTTATTGACGCCGCGCAACGATCCATACGCCGTCAGCAAATTGGCAATCCGCGGATTGCTGGAGTACGCCTGCAACGCCGTATATCCGGACGCCGTCGGCAGTGTCAGGATGCCCAGGTTCGCCGTCGCCCGGAACCGGTCCCAGATATTGGAGACAAAGAAAAACCAGCGGTTGCGGATCACCGGGCCCCCGATGCGGAAGCCGAAGATGTTCTCCCGCGACTTCGCCTTCGGAACCTGGTTCAAGATGTCGCCTTTGTCCTCACCATCCAGCGCGGAATTCAGCAACAGCTCGTACCCAGCACCATGGAACTGGTTCGATCCGCTCTTCAGTACCAGATTCGAAACCGATCCGCCCCGGCCATACTCCGCCGGGAACGAATCCAGCAGAAACGTGATTTCCTGGATTGCTTCCAGGTTCTCCGGCTGGAACGCCTGACCGTGCAAACTCTGGTCGTTGTTGTCCGTGCCTTCAATCAGGAAGTTATTGTCTCGCGGCCGGTTCCCATTCGCCGAAAACCCGAAGCCGTTCGTGTAGTTGTCGCCCGTCACCGTGGTGACGCCAGGCAGAGTCACCGCCAGTTGATACGGATTCAAGGTAGAGATCGGAAGATTGCTCACCTCAATGGTGGAGAGCGTGTCGCTCAGCTCGCCGTTCTCGGTCTTCAACGCCGTCACTGAGTCCGCACTTACTTCCACTTTCGTCGTGGCAGGGCCAACTGTCAGCTTCACATCCACGGACGTGACCACAGAGGAGTTCACCGCAACTCTCGGCACCGTCTCCGTCGCAAAAGACGGCGCCGAAACCACAATCTGGTAGTCCCCAGGTGGCACCGACTCAATTCGATAGCTCCCCACTCTGGACGTGACCGCAGTGCGGGTTTCGTTGGTTCCGAGCGAGGTCGCCTTCACCGTCGCTCCGGCAACGGCCGCGCCGGCGGGATCCACCACGCTCCCCGCAATCGTTCCATTGGTTGCCTGCGCATATCCCATAGAGCCAGCCAACAAGGCCAGGCAAATCGACATTCCCATCGAAACCGCGGTCAACCCAAGAGGCTTCTTCATCGATTTCTCCTTGCGTAATAAAAGCCGCTCCGCCAAACTGGCGAAATTACACCAAAGTTGAATACCCAGGAAACGCCGTGAGGTATGGCTACCGGCGGAAATCACACCGCAATCCAGGCTCCAAACCCAATACCGTCGCTGACATCGCCCAGCTCGCGACTAAACCCCACCTTTTCTTCTGTCTTCACGCAGAATGCCCCGGTTGCAGTCATTGTATCTATGATTCGTACGCCCGTAATCCTATTAATCATAGCTGCCCCGGGTACCCATCATTAACCAGTCATGTACCCTCATCTCGTGAATATCATTCTCGCCGCCATCTCTCCATCCCGCTCGCGTCCTAAATCCAACGCCGCCGCAACCCTCGCCGCCGATTACCTCACTCGTGCCTCTCGCTACCTTCCCTGTGAGTCCCAAACCCACTCCTCCGAAGCCGCCCTGTTCGCCTGGCTGGACCGGCCGGCCCGCCCATCCACCCGCACTGCACCCATCCTCATCCTCCTTGACAGCCGCGGCAAGCAGCTCACCAGCGAACTCTTCGCCGCACACCTCGGCCGCCTCCGCGACTCCGGCGCCCAGTCCGTTGTCCTCGCCATCGGTCCGGCCGACGGCTGGTCCCCGGCCGCACGCTCCCGCGCCAGCCTCATCCTCTCCTTCGGCAACATTACCCTGCCCCATGAACTCGCCCGCGCCGTCCTCGCCGAACAAATCTACCGCGCCCTCACCATCCTCGCCGGCCATCCCTACCACTCCGCCCACTGAAGAAGTTGTTCGTTGCTCGTTGTTAGTTGCCAGTGAATCCCGCATTCCATTCCCGAAGCCGAAGTCCCCAGCGAACCTTCGCCCGTTTGGGGAGGGAAGCGATCCGCTTTTGTCTTTCAACTAACAACGAGCAACTAACAACCAGCAACTAAACTAATCCCATGTCCGACACCGACACCCCCCCCGACTCCACCCGCCGCGGCCTCATCCTCATCAACACCGGCCCCGGCAAGGGCAAGACCACCGCCGCCCTCGGCACCGCCTTCCGCGCCGCCGGCAACGGCATGCGCGTCCTGTTCCTGCAGTTCCTCAAGGGCTCCTGGCACTATGGCGAGCTCGACGCCGCCGAAGCCCTCAACCGCGCCCTCGGCGGTACCGATGCGGGTGCCCCACTCATGGCAGCGTCATCGCCATGGGTGGGTGAAGCGCCGCAGCACTTCGTCATCAAGCAGCTTGGCCGCGGCTTCGTCAAAGTCGGCAACGCCGAAACCGACCCCGAAGACATCCGCCTCGTCGAAGCTGCCTGGGCCGAGTCCGCCGCCGCCATCCTCTCCGGCGACTGGGACCTCGTCGTCCTCGACGAGATCAACTACGCCATCGGCTACCACATGCTCGCCCCCGAAACCGTCGCCGACGTCCTCCGCCGCAAGCCCGAGATGACCCACGTCATCCTCACCGGACGCAACGCCCACCCCCTCCTCGTCGACCTAGCCGACACCGTCACCGAGATGCGCGAAGTCAAACACGCCTACCAACGCAACATCCTCGCCCAACGCGGCATCGAGTTCTAACCCACATTTATCTCGACATGAACCGCAAACCGTTACATATTTGATGGAACTGTCCGCTGGCTCCGTGCGTAATTCGCAATAGACCGTTGAATATCTCCTCCGTGCACGATCCCACGTCGCATCCGCCGGAGGAGAACTGCAAGTGAGTCGCTGGGACTTGCACCTCGCTCGTGCACGCCCATTTCATAGCCCGTCGTCTCCAGTAAGATAGCCCGTCATTACCCGCAAGAGTGAGGTCGCATGACAAGATTCTTGGCTGCTGCCGCATGCCTTGCGGCGCTCGCGCATCCATATGCCTTCTCGCAGGCCCCGTGCTCCGGCTCCGCCTTCACCGGCACCGTCCGTGACAGCACACTCGCGGTCATTCCCGGGGCCACCCTTATGCTGGACGGAAGCCTGAGCCAAACCAGCGACTCCTCGGGGCAGTTTCGGTTCCCCTGCGTCGCCCGCGGACCCCACCATCTATCCTCCTCTGCGCCGGGATTCGCCAAGCGCGATCTCTCCGTCAACGTCCCGCATTCCGTCCCGCTCGACATAATCCTGCAGCTCGCATCCGTTCAGACTGATGTCGATGTCAGCAGCTCCGATCCGGCCGCCGCACTCAGTCCTACCGCCTCTGGCCCCAGCGCCAGCATCTCCGGCAAACGCCTGCAGTCCCTGGCCGACGACCCCGACGATCTTCTCCTCGAACTCCAGCAGATGGCCGCCGCTGCCGGCGGATCGCCCTCCGCCGCCACCGTCGCCGTCGATGGCTTCGACAGCGGCGAAGGCACCAACCATCTCCCGCCCAAATCCTCCATCGCCTACATCAAGATCAACCCCGACCTTTTCTCCGCCGAATACCGCGAGCCTCCCTTCAGCGGCGGACGCATCGAGATCTACACCAAGCCCGGCCAGTCCACCTTCCACGGCGCGCTCTTCGCCACCAATTCCAGCTCCTGGATGAACGCCCGCGACCCGTTCTCCACCGGCTCATCCCCCCTCGGCAAACAGCGCTACGGCTTTGAGCTCACCGGCCCCATCCGCAAACAAGGCGCCGACTTCTTCGCCTCGCTCGAGCACCGTTCCATCGCCAACGATGCCGTCGTCAACGCCATCTCCGTCAACGCCGCCGGAGTGCAATCCCCCATCCTTCAAACCGTCCCCGCGCCCCAGCAACTCTGGATCGGCAACGCCAAGACCGACTGGCAGCTCGGCCCCAAAAACACCTTCATCGTCAGCCTCGACACCTTCAACAACGACATCAAGAACGTCGGCGTCGGCGGCGTCTTTCTCGCCGAAAACGGCTACGAGGTCAGCCGCTACGACACCAACATCCACATCACCGACGTCACCACCGTCTCCCCGAAGATCATGCACGAGGCCCGCGTCGGCATCGAGATCGAGGGCTTCGCCAACACCCCCAACTCCACCGCGCCGCAGGTCCAGGTCGCCGGCGCCTTTACCTCCGGCGGAGGCAGCCAGGGCAACTCGCACGAGGCCGAGCACTGGTTCACCATCATCGACGACGCCATCATCCAGACCCGCTCCCACCTCATCAAAGTCGGCATCCAGCCCGAGTTCATACGCATCCTCCAGCACTTCCCCACCAACTTCAACGGCACCTACGTCTTCGGCGGCGGCGTCACCTCCACCGGGGCCGCGCTCACCGGCATCCAGCAATACGTCAATGCCCTCAACGCAGCTCCCAACGGCGCGCCCACGACCTTCTCCAACGTCGCCGGAAACCCCGACCTCGCCGTCTTCGGCTTCCGCAACGCCATCTACTATCAGGACGACTGGAAGGTCGCCGACCGACTCCATTTCGCCTACGGCCTGCGCTACTACACCCAGATAAACCCCACCGTCGTCGACGCACTCAATCCGCGCTTCGGCGTCGCCTGGTCGCCCGACAAGAAATCCACCTGGAGCCTCCACGCCCACGCCGGCATGTTCTCCGGCCAAATCACCGCCCACAACTGGGGCCAGATCCTCTTCAGTGACGGCGCCCAACGCGTCACCAGCACCGTCTACAATCCCTCCGCCTACTGCCCCGGCGGCATCGCCTCTTCCTGCACGCCGTTCACCGGCGCCACCGTCATCCAATCCATCCGCACCGTCGCACCCAACTTCCCCGACACCTCCTACGCCATCGAAAACGTCGGCTTCTCCAAGACCTTCCCCAAAGGCTTCATCCTCTCCGCCGATTACCACATCGCGCAGATGTGGCACAGCACCCGCACGGAAAACATCAACTCCCCCACCAACGGCTCACCCACCGGCCCGCGCCCCTTCGGCCCCAACCTCAATATCCTCCAAATGCAGGGCACCGGCCGCGGCTACGCCAATGCCCAGTTCATGGGCCTCAGCCAGCAATCCCTCAAGCGCGTCCAGTTCTTCGCCGGCGCCGTCCGCGTCGACGTCATCGACGACTCCGACAACAACCCCTTCTTCACTCCTCAGACCACCGGCGTCAACACCGGGGAATACGCCCGCCGCGACAACCAGGGCCTATGGCAGATCTTCGGCAACGCCACCGTCAACCTCCCTGCCAAGCTCGCGCTCAGCGCCAACTACAACGGCACCGGTCTCCAGGCCTACAACGTCACCACCGGCTTCGACAACAACGGCGACGGCGACTTCAACGACCGCCCCCAATACGCCGCCCCCGGAACCCCCCTCTGCTCCGTCAACCCCAACGCCAGCCCCTGCGGCTACGCCACTCCCTGGGGCGAACTCGTCACCTCCGGCGGCATCGGGTCCCTCTCGCGCGACAAAGGCAACATGCCCTGGACCTTCCACCTCGACACCAACATCCAGCGCACCTTCAACCTGACCCGCAATCTCAAGGCCGAGCACCAGCAGACCCTCACCGTCAACCTGCGCTCTTCCAACGTCCTCAACCGCCTCAATGTCACCTCCGTCGGCAGCGTTCTCGGCTCGCCCCTATTCGGCGTCCCCTACGCCGCCGACAACGGCCGCCGCATCGAAGCCGCCCTCCGCTACGCCTTCTAACTCCCCTCTGCGCCCGCGCCCCTCGAGCTTTAGAACTTGATGCGCACCGAAAGCTGCAACAGTCTCGGTGCCGTTGCAGTTTGAAGCTGCCCGAAGGTCGCACTCGATATATTTCCGTTCACCGCCGCCGGCCCGAAAAACTGCCCATGGTTGAATACATTGAAGGCCTCGCCCCGCAACTCCAGCGTCCCACCTTCGATCCGCACCGACTTCGCCAGCGCCACGTCTGTATTGTCCGCGCCCGGCCCATAAAAGAATCTCCGCCGCGCGTTACCAAGCGTCCCCAGCGCCGGTAGCGAGAACAAATCCGTGTTGAACGCCGGCGCCCCGCCTGCCGGACGACGGTTCAACCTTAAATCCCCCGGCACAAAGCTCGGCTCATCCACTCCACTGTTGTTGATGCCGTTCGGCTGTGTGCCCAGCAGCGAAGTGTCGTTGTTGTTCGCCAGCGTCACCGGCAACCCCGTACTCCATCGCGTCAGCCCAGACAGCTCCCAGCCTTCAGTCCACCACCGATGCCCGCCCCACAGCCGCTCCACCGGCAGCATGTACCGGTACGTCGCCACCACGTTATGCGTCATGTCGAACGCCGACAGTGCCCGGCTCATACCCGCATTGCTCAACCCCGCAACCTCCGGATACACCGCTTCCGCCAGGCTCGATGACTGGTCGATCGATTTGCTCCACGTATACCCCAGCTGCACATAGAGCGACCGCGTCGAATGGTTTACGCTCACCTCCAGCGCGTTGTCGTGCGCGTTCGCAATCGTGCGCTGCAGATTCACGCTGCCGAACGCCGGCCCGTAGTCCGTTCGCGTCCCCTCGACCGTTGCCCCGCCTGCCGCCACATACCTGCTGCTCTCGCCGAACGGCCCGCACGTCGCCGATCCCGCCGCCACGCTCGCCGGCGTGCTAAGCGCCAGGCACGCCGCCGGACTTCCCGGGTTCACTTCCTGGATCGCCAGCAGGTGGTGTGCCTGGGTCCCCACGTACCCCGCACTCGCTATGGTGTGCGGACCCACCTGCCGCTCCACCGACACGCTGTAGTTCTCCGCATACGGAGTCACGTTGTCCTTCGCAAATGCCGGAATCCCTGTCAGCGGCTCGAAGTTCGCCCAGTTCACCTGCGCGTTCGGGTGCAAGGCACTTGCCCCAAACGGCACCTGCTGTAGCGGAAACCGTTGCCCTACGCTCGTCCCCGTCGCCGCCGTCACAAACGGCTCGTTGAACAGCGTCGGTGCCGCGCTCGTGTCCGTAAATCCGTACGGCGGATTGCCGCTCATGATCCCCGCCGACAGTCCCTCGAACGCGCTGTAATACATCGCATACCCGGCCTTCACCACCGTCGCGCCCGGCGCACCCAGTGCCCGCCCCAGCGCTCCGCTCTTGCTCTGCGGGGCCCACGACATCGCGAACCGCGGGGCCAAATTGTCATACCGTGTGGGTGCAATCGTACTCGCCACCCCCGGATCGCCCGGAAACAATATCCCCTTCGGAGCATTCGGATACACGGCCGACTGCTCGTTCGGGTCCAGTGTCAGCAATTGGTTGAACTTCTCCGACCACGGAGGCAGCACATCCCAGCGCAGCCCATAGTTCAGCGTTAGCTGCGGGCTCACCTGCCAACTGTCCTGCCCGTACATCCCCAGGTAGTGGTTGCGATTGTAAAAATTCTGCCCCTGCCCTTGCGTGTAGCTGGAATCGATGCCGATCAGGAAATCCGCAAAGTCCAGCCCCGTCTCGCTCCCAGTAAACGAAAAACTGCCGTTGTCATACACCGTCGGGTGCGTGTTGATCTGGTCTCCATGCAGATTCACGCCCACTGAAACCGTGTGCCGCCCCAGCGTCCGGCTGACATCGTCCGAGACCTCGAAGATGTTCTCAGCCTGGAACAGGCTGGTTACATCCACCCCCATCGTGAAGCTGTTGAAATTTACATTGGCCACGCCCTCGAGGCTCGGCAGCAGCGGGTCGATCCCCGAAGTGTTCGCGCCCGTCACAAATCCCTGCGACGCCAGGGCCACGCCCACCCCACCCTTCGGCTGGCCCACCGCTGCTGCGTTTCGCATGTAACTCACGTGCACCTGGTTGGTCGCACGGGTCCCGAACGTCGTCTGCAGGTTCGCCGCATACAACTGCGCCCGCCCATCGTTCTCCGCATTGAACCCCGGCACCGTCGCCCCGCCCTGCCCTGCCGGATACGGGTTCAGCACCGAGTAGTCGTCCAGAAAGTAATATCCGCTCAACCCTCCCAGGCGCGTCTGCCGGTCCAGCCGCACCGATCCCTTGTCGTCGCGTACATTCTGCGCATAGCTCGAAGTCGAGAATGCCCCGCTGCCCTCATTTGGCCGCGGGATGTATTGCAATAGAGCCAGCGCCGGCGCCGAAAAGGCTCGTTCAGGAATCACCCCGCCCGGGAACACGCACGTTGCCATCGTGCAGCCCGGTGCATAGTAAGGCTCGCCCGCCGTCACGGCATACCCCAGCTTCGCGCCCAGTTGCTGCGCCCACCATCCGCCGCTCACCGTGCCTGTCAGCGACCCTGCCTCATCTGTCAAATCGCCCATGCGGTCCGCCATCGATGGGACCGCAATCAAGCCCGAATCCACTCCCTGCGTCTCCCGCGTGCCTTGATAATCGGCAAAGAAGAACAGCTTGCTCGCCCTCGCCGCCGGCCCGCCTATCGTTCCGCCGAACTGGTTCTGATGGAACGGCGCCCGCGTCAGCGAAAAATAATTCCGCGCGTCCATCGCCGTATTGCGAAAGTAGTCGTACACGCTCCCATGCAGCTTCGTCCCGCCGCTGCGCGTTACCACCGAAATCTGGCCGCCACTCTGGTTGCCCAGCTTAGCGTCGAAACTGCTCGTCAGCACCTCCAGGTCCGCGATCGAGTCCAGCGTCGGCACAATCGCCACGCCCATGTTCACATCCTCCTGCACATTGGACCCGTTCACGCGAAACGAATTCGCCGTCTCCCGCTGCCCGCTCACTGAGAGCGCCCCAATATCCAGATCGCCTGACGGCGGAGTGCTCGCAACTCCACTCATCACCACCGCGCCCGGCTGCGCGGAGTTCACCGGCACCACCCCCGGAGTCAGTGCCAGCAGATCGGTAAAGCTGCGGCCATTCAAAGGCACTGCGGCCATTTGCTGCTGGCTCAGCGCATCCCCCAACTGTGTCTCCGTCGGCTGTACGGAGCTTCCCAACTCCGCGTCGACCTCCACCGATTCCGTATGCTTCGCAATCTCCAGCCGCACCGTGACCGGCGCCATCGCTGCCGCCCGCAAACTAAGCCGCGCCGAATACGACTCGAAACCGGGAGCGGTCACCGTCAGCATGTATGTGTCCGGCAGCGCGCGCAGCATAAACTTCCCCTCCCCGTCCGTCTCTACCCGTATCTCCGCGCCCCTGGCTCCATCCAGTTCCACCGCGGCCGCCGGGATCGCTGCCCCGGATGCGTCCACCACCACTCCCGCTTGCTCCACGAGGACCGGGGCTGCCGCCTTGCTCGCCGGCATTTCGGCCACCGGGCTCACCCCGAAACATGCAACCAGACATGCAACCAACAATGTTGCCCGCGCACACCGCAACCTGACTCGCATGAAGCTCCCGCCTATATAGGACTAAAGTGATCCTCTATCAAATATACGACTAATATACGACGGAAACAGTCTCATATAGAGTGACGCCCGTCACGTAACTCCCTTAAAAGCGATGTCAAGCCCCTCCACCGCCCTCAACCTCCCCTAACTCCAACAAACCACAACCAAAACCCACCCAAAATCAGATAGCAGATGAGTTATGGTCAACCTGCTATCATTAAGGTAGTTAGTAAGAGATGAAAAAGGCTGCAAGGCTTGGCTGCCCACCCGCCAACGCCCCGCAGCCTATCGCACTTAACCCGGGTCCCAACACCTCGAACCTCGAAAAGTATATACAGCGCCGTAACCCCTTTGCCATGAGCCAATATTTGTATATACAGAGCCGCAACCCCTTTACTATCAACAAATCGTTCTATACGAGATACCCCCTCTTAACAGACATCGCACCAACAAAGGAGCGCCGCCCATGCGAAACTAATCTCGAACCTACAGAGCAATGCCTGACCTCACCTCCCTGCTCCAACACACCTTCGGCCACACCTCCTTCCGCGCCAACCAGGAAGCCGTCTGCCGCGCCGCCACCGCCGGCCGCGACGTCCTTCTGGTCATGCCCACCGGCGCCGGCAAATCCCTCTGCTACCAACTCCCCGCCATCGCCCGCGGAGGCACTGCGCTGGTCGTATCCCCCCTCATCGCCCTCATGGACGATCAGGCCGCCAAGCTCTCCGCCCTCGGCCTCCGCGTGGCCCGCATCCACTCCGGCCTCTCCCGCGACGACGCCCGCCAGGCCTGCCGCGACTACCTCGACGGCGCCCTCAACTTCCTCTTCATCGCGCCCGAGCGCCTCCGCGTCCCCGGCTTCCCCGAGATGCTCGCCCGCCGCAAGCCCTCCCTCATCGCCATCGACGAAGCCCACTGCATCAGCGCCTGGGGCCACGACTTCCGCCCCGACTACCGCACCCTCGGCGAGCACCTCCCCGCCCTGCGTCCAGCCCCCATCATCGCCCTCACCGCCACCGCCACGCCCACCGTCCAGCAGGACATCGTCGCTCAACTTCAGCTCGAAAATCCCTCCCTCTTCATCCACGGATTCCGCCGCTCCAACCTCGCCATCGAAGTCCTCGAGATGTCCAGGCCCCGCCGCCACGCCTTCACCGCCGAGCTCCTCGCCGCACCCGCCGCGCGCCCGGCGATCGTCTACGCACCCTCCCGCAAGTCCGCCGAAGAACTCGCCGCTCTTCTCGACGCGACCCTGCGTAAGACATCGGGTGCCCCGGGTCTCGCCTCCGAGACCAGGGCTCAGGCCTACCACGCCGGCCTCGACGCCGGAACTCGCGAGCGCGTCCAACGCGACTTCCAATCCGGCAGGCTCTCGGTCGTGGTCGCCACCATCGCCTTCGGCATGGGCATCGACAAGGCCGATGTCCGCACCGTCGTCCACACCGCGCTGCCTGCCTCCGTCGAAGCCTTCTACCAGGAGATCGGCCGCGCCGGTCGCGATGGCCTGCCCTCCCGCACGGTCCTGCTCCACAGCTACGCCGACCGCAAGATGCACGAGTTCTTCCTCGACCGCGACTACCCGCCCGCCACCGATCTAGCTCGCGTCGCCCAGGTCCTTACCGAAGAATTCCTCATGCCCGAGCCGCTCGCCCAGCGCCTGAAGATGGACCTCGACACGTTCTCGAAAGCCGTCGAGAAGCTCATCGCTCAAGGAGCGGCCGCCATCGACCTCGCCGGCAACGTCCGCGCCACGCCGCGCGCATCCAGGCCCGAGTCCTGGCGCGCCGGCTACGACGCCCAGATCGCCTTCCGCCGCTCGCAGATCGACCGCATGGTCGCCTTCGCCGAGAGCCAGCAGTGCCGCATGACCGCCGTCATCCGCCACTTCGGCGACACCGCCGACGCGCACCGCCCCTGCGGCAAGTGCGACTTCTGCTCGCCCTCCACCACCTCCGCGCAAACCTTCGCCCCGCCCACCGACACGCAGGCCCGCGACCTCCGCGCCATCCTCGCCGCCCTCGCCAGCCGCTCCACTTCTACCGGAAAGCTCCACACCGACCTCGCCTCCAGCCTCGATTCCATAGCCGATCGCAAGCAATTCGACGTCCTTCTCGACGCCCTCGCCCGCGCCGGCCTCGTCACTCTCACCGCCGAAACGTTCACCAGCAAAGACGACGGCCGCACCATCCCTTACAAAAAGGCCACCCTCACCCACGAAGGCCGCAGCCCCGACGCCACCGGCCTCCCCGGCGTCGTCCTCCCATCCACCGCCTCCGAACCCGCAACCGCTCCCACTCGCTCGCGCAAACGTTCCGGCTCACGCGCCTCTCGCTCGAATCCGCGCGCTCTCGGCACCAACCCTCGCACCGCCAAAACCAAAGAGCCGAAGGGCCGCAATCTACCGGCCCAGGCCGAAAGCCTGAGCTTGCGTCCAGACAGAACAGAGCGTGCTGAATACGCGACATCCTCAAGCGAGGCCGAAACCTTCCACCGGACCCGCCCCTCCGCCTCCGACCCCACTGCTTCGCTCACCCCCGAACAGCAAGCTCTCGACGCGCAGCTTCGCGCCTGGCGCAAGGCTGAATCCGCCCGCATCGGCCTGCCGCAGTTCTTCGTCCTCGGCTCCTCCACCCTGCGCAGCATCGTGCTCCAGCGCCCGCGCACTCTCGCCCAACTCCAGACCATCTCCGGCATCGGCCCCGAGAAAGCCGCAAAATTCGGCGCCGCCATTCTTAGCATCTGCTCCGCATAAATCGGAAATCCGGTTCGCGGGGCTAAATATCCATCGAAACGTGTGCAACGCACGGCTCCTGGCACATCCGCGACCAGGATGGCCAAGACTGCTTCCCTTCATTCTTCTCAAATTCTTGTAACGGTTGGCCGATAAGTGAACTGTGATTGCCCTATGCGCTTGAGTTCAGGGCTGGGTTGCATTCAGTTCCGAGAGTGTACGGGGATTCGCCGTTGTTGCCAGACATCCCGAACTGTCCCATCGGAGGAGGATCGGAGCGTTTTCGCGATCGACCGCTGGATGCTCGACAACTCCATTGCTCCAGATCTCAGAAATGAGTGCGGAACTCGAACCGAAGGAGAGTTTAGGAATGAAAACTTGCGTGGTGATTGCAAGCCCCGAGGATACCCGCAATGTCGTGGCCGCCTCACTCCAGGCAAGGGAGCTGGACGCGGTGTTATTGGCATCGTTGGGAGAATTGCGCGGCACCTTGGAGACCGTCCCTGCGTGTGGAATTCTGCTGGATCTGGTCGCTGCGATCACAGCTCCGACGTGGCTCAAAGAAAACACACGGGAACTGTTTGAACTTTATCCGTTTGCCAAATTCCGCATAGCCGGTAGTGAAGCATTGATTATTGGCGATACCTTTGATTCTTTTGCGTCGAAATGCCGCGAGTTCGAGCCCAGGAGAATCCGGACAAGCCTTAGGGAATCCAGGTTTCTTGCGGTCTATCTGTCCGCGAACGAAACCTTCGTAGATGCCGAGAAGGTTGTGACCTCAAATATCTCAGACCGTGGATGCTTTGTGTATAGTGCCCGGAAGTGGGCACTTGGCAGCCGGGTATGGCTGAAGTTTCCCGGTGTTGAGGCTGTCTTTTGCGGTAACGTATGCTCAAGCCGGCCTTGGGGCAACAATAAGTTCCTCCCCGGTATTGGTCTCAGGCTCGACAGGAATATCCCGGAAATCACGTAACCCACGTAGCTCAGGCCGCCTTCGCTCGGACTTCGTTGCTCAAATAGCTTCGCCTTGTACAGCCGGACTTCTCCAGAAGAACCTTGGTCCGCAGGAGCAAGCCAACGGCATCGCCAGACCCTGTACCACCCATGCACGATCTCATCCCTCCCGCACCAAAGCTGCTAAACTGAAGGTTCCAGAGCAGCGCTGCGGGCGCCTTTGCTCGCCACCAAAGGACATCGACATGGCAGACCATACCCACAACGGAAACCTCAACGGCAACTTCGGCTCCCCCACGCTTCGCCTCAAGCTCGGCCTCGCCGAGATGCTCAAGGGCGGAGTCATCATGGACGTCATGAACGTTGCCCAGGCGGAAATCGCCGAAGAGGCCGGCGCCATCTCCGTCATGGCGCTCGAGCGCGTCCCCGCCATGATCCGCGCCGAAGGCGGCGTCGCCCGCATGGCCAGCCCCAAGCTCATCAAGCAGATCATCGGCGCCGTCTCCATCCCGGTCATGGCCAAGGCCCGCATCGGCCACTTCGTCGAAGCCCAAGTCCTCCAGACCCTCGGCGTCGACTTCATCGACGAGTCCGAGGTGCTCACCCCCGCCGACGAAACCCACCACATCGACAAGCACGCCTTCACCACGCCCTTCGTCTGCGGCGCGCGCAACCTGGGCGAAGCCCTCCGCCGTATCTCGGAAGGCGCCGCCATGATCCGGACAAAAGGGGAACCGGGGACCGGCGACGTCGTCCATGCCGTTCAGCACATGCGCCAAATTACCCGCGAGATCCGCGCCCTCACCGTGCTTGGCGAAGAAGAGCTCTACCACGCCGCCAAGGAGCTCCAGGCGCCCTACGAACTCGTGCGCATGGTTGCCAAATCCGGCAAGCTCCCCGTGCCCAACTTCTCCGCTGGCGGCATCGCCACGCCCGCCGACGCGGCCCTGATGATGCAGCTCGGCGCCGAGACCGTCTTCGTCGGCTCCGGCATCTTCATGAAGGAGCGCGCCACCCCGCTCGACGTCGAGAACAACCCGCTCGAACGCGAAGAGGCCGTCTCCCGCGCCCGCGCCATCGTCATCGCCACCACCCACTTCAACGACCCCAAAATCGTCGCCGAAGCCAGCGAAGCCGTCACCGGGACTATGAAAGGCCTCGCCGCCGCCGCCATCGAACAGCAAGACCTGATGCAAACCCGCGGCTGGTAGCGCCGTGCCGGGAGCAGAACTCCAGTCGGAAGTCTGCCCTCACCATCCCCTTCGAAGGCCTGGACGCTCCGAAATCCACCGGCAACCGACTCGCCGGTTCTCTCGTTGAGTTGCGCCTGCGCTCAACGTACTGGGCAAATCGCAAACCAGCCAGCCGCCAGATTTCTGGATTGAAAGAACGTTGTGGAACTCGCGCAACTCCGCCCGCCCGCGCCTGCATCGCATGACCGTACGCCATTGCCGCCGCACGCCGCGGCCACAGGGAGAAATCCAATGATTAAACAGCTCGGCATGGCACTCTGCATCTCCGCAGCGCTGACCCTCACCCTGGACGCTCGCGCCGCTGACCGCGAGAAGCTCGACCAGCGCATCGCCGCCGCCAGTCAAGTCGTCCACGAACTGATGGCAACTCCAGACAAAGGCATCCCCGACGACATCGCCAGGCACGCCACCTGCGTCGCCGTCGTCCCTGGCTTCAAGAAAGGCGCCTTCATCGTCGGAGGCCAATATGGCCAGGGGGTCGTCACCTGCCGCACCGGCCACGGCTGGAGCGCCCCCGCATTCATTCAACTTACCGGCGGCAGCTTCGGTTTGCAGGCCGGCGGAGAATCCACCGATCTGGTTCTCGTTGCGATGTCCCACGACGCGTTCCAGCGGTTGCTGCAGGATAAGGTCAAACTCGGTGGCGACATCGCGGTCGCAGCCGGCCCCGTAGGACGCAACTCACAGGCGTCCACCACGGAACTGGCGAACGGAGGCTTCCTCTCCTACTCGCGCAGCAAAGGCATCTTCGCCGGCATAGACCTCACGGGCGACGTCGTCAACCAGAACCACGAAGACACCGACGCCTACTACGGCAACAATGCCTCCTATCAGGCCATCCTCTCCGGGGAAGTCCAGCCGCCGGCGTCCGCGGCTCCCTTCCGGCAGGCCGTAGCAGAACTCTTCCACGCCGACTCCGCGCGCGCCTCCGCCCAGTAACCCGCTCGCAACCAAGCCAACCAAGGCTGGGCACGGGAACTCCGCCCGAATCGGCACAGCCTTTGCATTGTCCGTATCGCTTGGCGGCAACTGCAATCGCCTGAATGGCTCGCTTCTTGAACTTCACGCTTGCGTGATAGGGTGAATGAGTCCGCAAATCCGCGCTCTGTAACCCATACAATCAGGCTATTGGCCATCAGGTGGTTTCATGAATCGTAATCGCATCGCCCAGCTTATCGTCCTCGCCCTTTGCCTTCCCGTTGCCGCCCGCGCCGACGAAGCCTCGCATCGCGCCAAAGCCGAGGAGATGGTGACCCTGCTCCAGACGGAAAAACAGGTACGGTTCAATGCCGACAACATCATGAAGCAGGTCTCGGAGGCGGCGGACAGCGCTGCCGGCCCCAACCCCACCGACGACGCAAAAGCCAGGATCGCCGACTTCGAGAAGCAAGCGCAGCAGATGATCGACGGGCAGGTGGGCTGGAAGGCGTTGCAGACGCAATTCGCCGATGCCTACGCGAAGATCTTCACCGACGACCAGCTCGACGCCATCAATGCCTTCTACAAGTCGCCCGCCGGACTGGCCCTCGTCGCCAACATGCCGGATGTCAATGCCCAAATTTCGCAGCTCGTGAATGGCCGCATGCAGGCACTCAAGCCGCAGTTGCAGCAGTTGTACACGGACCTCAAGAAGAGCCTCGCCCCGGCGCCGCCCACGCTCGGGCCGGTCCCGCCAGCCACTCTCGGGCCGGTCCCGCCAGCCGCCCCGCAGGCTCCTGCCTCTGCGCCCGCCGCTCCGGCCGCAACCACTCCGAAGTAGCCCAGGCGAATCCTCTGCGCCGGTCAGCGATTAGACTGGTATCAGCGCGGCGCCGCGCGTCCTCTGCATGACAGCCGAAACGCCAACCGATCAGCCCCTCACCATAGGCGTCCTCGCCCTCCAGGGCGCCTACGGCGCCCACGTCCGCACCCTCACCGCCCTCGGCGCGGTTGCCCGCCTCGTCCGCACGCCTGCCGAACTCGACGGTCTCGACGGCCTCATTATGCCCGGCGGGGAATCCACCACCATGCTCAAGTTCCTCGAGCGCAACGGCTTCTTCGAGGTCCTCCAGACCTGGGTCCGCACCACTCCCACCTTCGGCACCTGCGCCGGCGCCATCCTGCTCGCCGCCCACGTCGAGCACCCTCCCCAGCGCTCGCTCGCCGCCCTCGACATCACCGTCGAGCGCAACGCCTACGGCCGCCAGATCGACTCCACCATCCTCACCGCACCCACCTCGCTGCCCGGCGGCCCGCTGGAGATGGTCTTCATCCGCGCCCCCCGCATCCGCAGCGTCGGCCCCTCAGTCGAGACCCTGGCCGCCCGCGACAGCTTCCCCACGCTCGTCCGCTCCGGACATCTCCTCGCCGCGACCTTCCACCCCGAGCTGACCGACGACTCCCGCGTCCACCAGCTCTTTCTCTCCCTCGTCCGCGAACATCAAGCCGCCGTACCAAAGTAACGTCACAGCTCGCGATTTCTCCTCACGTTTCGCCCCGCGCAGCCTACACTTGTATCCAACGCCACTCCCGGAGCCGCGCCATGGAAGAGAATCCCGACCAGCCCCTCGACCGAAGCGACCCGCCATCCACTCCGCGCCGCTTCGTCTATCGCTCGGCCCAGCCGGACGACGCCCTCGCACATCCCTTGCGCCGCAGCACCGACACGCCTCTGCCCTTCCAGGGAATCCCAGGCCAGCTCTGCCCCAAGCCCGTACTGCTCAAGTTTCGCGTCTACATGAAGCTCAACTAGCTCCACACCGGCTTCCACACGCCGCTCAACCACAGCGCCAGCCCCGCCAGTTCCGCGCACAGGACCCACTCGAGCGCCTCCCCCAGCACCGGGTGGCCGGTGGAGCGCATCGCCAGCACCACCAGAGCAACCAGCAGTACGCCCATGCCAACCCGCGCGGCCAGCAACCCATAACGTGCCGGCGGCAACGCGACCGCCCGCCGCACCGGGACCTGCGCCGCCACCCGCGCCGCAAACTCTGCCGGCACGTCCACCGCGGGCTTCCTCTCCAGTGCGCGCGTCAGCCGCGCATCGATCGTGTCTCCTTCATTCATGCGCTCGCTTTGCATTCGGCCCCCTTTGTTGCTGTTGGACGTCCTTCGGCCCTCGCCGCCTCAATCCCTTCACGCAGTTTCTTCCGTCCTCGATGCAGGTGCGTCCTCACCGTCCCAATCGGCAACCCCAGAGCCAGCGCAATCTGCTCGTACGTCCGCTCTTCCTGATGATAGAGCACCAGCACCGCGCGCTCCACCTGGCTCAGCCGCTGCAACTGCTCTTCTACCAACTCCTGAAACTCACTTTCCTCCAGCAACTCTTCCGCATTGCGCCCAGGATGGGGCAGCCGCTCTTCCCATCCGCTCGCCTCGTCCGAAATCGACACCAGCGACTGCGCATCCCGCCGCCGTCGCTTCCACTCATCCTGCGCCACGTTTACCGCAATCCGGTAAAGGTACGTGGTCACCAGCGCCTCTCCGCGAAAACTCGGCAGCGCCCGGTACAGCCGCAGAAACACATCCTGCGCCAGATCGTCCAGGTGTTCGCGGCTTCCCGTCAGCCGCAGCAGCGTCCGAAACACCATCGCCTGATGTTCCCGCACCAACTCTTCGAAATTGAGGTCGGTAGGCAAGGAGGGTTAGACCGCCCACCGCTGCCAAAGTTTCAAGCGGCCATTTGAAACTCTGCACAGCCCTGCCAGTCTAACGCGGGCAGGAAAAGGAGGAAATCAATATGGATTTCCCAAATAGCCCGTCCATCGTTCCGCTGGGAGCATTCCTGGTAGCCATCGTCGCCATCGTTTCTTCAGCCGTATCTAAAGCGCACGCGCGCCGCATCCGGGCGGAGCAGCGCATGGTCATGCTCCAGCGCGGCATGACCGTCGAACAGATCGATCAGGTGCTGGCCCCTGAATCGGCAAGAGACGCCGAAGACCTCCCGCGCGCCAAAGACCCCCTCCACAGCCTCGCTAACGCCCGCCGTACCGGCGTCGTTTTGGTCTCCGTCGGGATCGGCCTCTCCATCTTCGGCTTCCTGTTGTCGACCATCCTTCAGGTCCGCGAAATCCTGGTCGTCTCCGCCGCCGGTCTCATTCCGCTCGCCATCGGCATCGGCTTCTTCATCGACTACAGCCTGCAGAAGCGCGAACTGTCGCGCTTCGGCCTCGAAGTCGGCGCCGACCCACCCTCGCAAAACCAGCCCCGCTAGCCCCTCGTCTTTTCCGGCGCCACAAAGCTCCGCACCACCACCCCGCTCGTCTCATAGTGCGTCACCGGGTGCCCCAACCCGTGCCCCATCTGGATCGCCTTCTTCAGCATCCTTATCAGCCCGCGCGACTCCTCCTCGAACCAGCGGCTCGTAGCGCGCTCCCAATCCGCCACCAGGTTGTAGCTCACATCGCACTTCGGACAGCCCAGCGGCGTCTCCAGCCAGCGATGGAACGCCGCCTCCGGCAGCTTCCCTACCGGGTCCGTCCCGTTCCGGATCGCCGCAATCGTCAGGCCCAACCCTCAAGCCTCCGACCGGTACGACGGCCGCCGCCGCTTCGGCGTAAGGAATCCGAACAGCATATGCAGCACCGCCAGCGCCAGCGCTCCCAGAAACGCCGCTGTGAACGTCTCCACCTTGAACCCCGGCACAAAATCGCCCGCGAACTTCAAAATCACCGCATTGATGACCAGGAAGAACAGCCCAAACGTCAAAATCCCCAACGGCAGCGTGATGACCTTCAGCAGCAGGCCGAAGGTCGCGTTCAAAAACCCGATCACCACCACCGCGATCAGCGCCGACTTCCACCCATCCACCACGAACCCGCTCACATACCGCGACACGATCAGCAGCGCCACTGCATTCAAGATCCACTGCAACAGCATCCGAAGCATACTCGTCTCCCTTCTCTCTCACTGGCTGAACCCAGCATACCCGATGCCTCAACCCTTACTCTGTCGAAATTAGCCGGTCCTCCTTTGGGTCCGGCTCGATCGTCAAGTCCTTGTACTCATCGAACAACCCGGCGTTATGCATCTGCAGCGCAATCGGCCCCACCCTCCCTGCGCTCGGGTCCTTGAAGTCCAGCACCTCGACCGCCTTGCTCCCTGGCGGCTGGGCTACCGCCATGCGCCCCGTCCCCGCAGCCGCATCCACCAGCAGCTCAATGTGGCTCCACTCGTGGACATTGAACGGCACCTTCGCCACCTGCGTGTACTCCGCGCCGCCGTCCTTGTTCATCCCCGGACGGTAGTCCCAGTGTCCGCCCGACGGAACGTCGAACTGGATCCCGCCCAGCGCATCCAGCGGCATCTCATCCCCCTGAGGCCGCTGGCAAAACACCAGCACGCACGCCGGATGGTCCGGCTTACCCGAAACATGCCGCATCGTAAACATCAGCCGATAGCGACCATAGTCCTTCGCCGTATACAACACACCGCGCCCCACACCCGTGCTCGCAATCGCGCCATCCTTTACCTCCCAGCCCACCGTCGAGCCCTTCGCCAGTTCCGCCGGATAAGCATCCTCCAGCAGCAGCTTGTTCAGCCGCGCCAGCCGCACTCCCTGCGGATTTCCCTTCAGCAATTCTTCCGTCTCCGGCCGCAACGTCACTCCGCTGAACCGCGCCGCGTCGTAAATCGACGGCCCCGCCAGCACCTGGTTCAGGTCCTTCACCGTCGCCCCCAGCAGCGCCTTCGCATTCGCGTTGGTAGCCGAGTAGCTCGCCAGGTCCACCCGCACCAGCGGCTCCAGCTTCGCCCTCAGCATAGCGGACACGCCGTCCGTCCCCACCGCCAGCCTGCTCGCAAACGCGCCCAAATCGGCGATCCCATCCGTCCCCAGCAACGTCGCGTTGTTCTCAATGTCGATCCATCCATCCAGCGTCTTCCCATCGAACAGCGGCACCGCCCTCCCGCCGCCCGCGGCCGCCTGCCCCCGCGCCATTGCCGTGCCCATCCCCGCCAGCCAGCTTCCCGCGGCCGTCATCCCCGCCAACCGCCCAAACTCCCTCCGATTCACACCTCTCATTTCGCCGCTCCCTCCCATCCTCAGGAAGCTACCACATTCCGCGCGTGTGAAATCCGGGTGCCCCATGATCACCGGGCCCACAGGGCGAAGGTTATCGTGGGGTTAGTCTCTGCGCCAGTCGCCCTGCTCCTACCTCACGCCTCAAAACCTCGTAGCTGAACAAATCAACGCGTGCCCACATCTCGGGCCCCCCGGCCAGCTTGCTCGCTGGGGTGAGCATCTCGATTCTCAGATGTGGGCCGGAACGCCGCAACACTCCACCCTCACCCTCTTCCGGCCCTTATCGCGTATCATCCCTCCAGCAGACATTCTGCCCGACCTGGAGCTACCATGTCGCCAGCCCGCATCGCCCTTCTGCTCTCTTTCCTATCCGCGACCGCGCTCCTGCCCGCACAGCCGCCATCCGCGCCCGCCGTCACCACGCCGCAACCGCCGCCCGACTCCCAGCCCATCCCCACCATCCACGTCACCTCCCGCCTCGTCGTCCTCGACGTCGTCGTCACCGACGGCCACGGCCGTTCCATCAAAGGATTGAAGCCTGCCGACTTCACCCTCACCGAAGACGGCGTCCCGCAGAAGATCTCCAGCTTCACTGAGACTGACGCTATCGCCCAGGCGCCCGCCGAACCCACGCCGGAACCGCTGCCAGCCAACACCTTTGCCGTCCGGCCTCCCATTGCCGGCGACCGCACCCGGACCGTAATTGTCCTGGGTGCCCTTCGCTTTGAAGACGCGCCTCAGGTGCGCTATGACCTCAAGAAATACATGAAGACGGTACCTGCCGGCATTCCCATCGCGATCTTCCGCGGCGACTGGCAGGGCATACATCTCATACAGGACTTCACCACCGATCCCAAAGTCCTCCAGGAAGCCGCGAACAGCCAGAGAATCCTTCCCCCTCTCGGCTTTGTTCCGCCATCCCGCGACCGCCCGCCCGACGCACGCGGCCTCGCCGGCTATCTCTCCTCCATCCCCGGTCGCATCAACCTCATCTGGATCTCCGACGGAGGTGCGCCCGTCGGAGAGATATCCAGATCGTTCCCCGACGTCTCCAACTTTTTTCACGACCTCAACGGCACAACCGGCGTCCTCCACCTTAGCCGCATCGCCGTCTATCCCGTCGACGCCAACGGCATCGTTGCTCCGACCGCCGACCAGTCTGACTTCGGCGATGTACTATTCGACATCCCGCCCCTCATCACCACCCCCTTTGAACTGGACTCACGCGCCCTTCAAGGCTCCGGCTTATTCCCCGCTCCGGCCGACCTGACCCAGGACGCCCGGCATCTCTTCGCCAGCGTCCGTCTCGGCGATATGGCCGCATCCACCGGCGGCCGCGGCTTCTACAACACCAACGACTATGCCCACGCCATCGCCGAGGTCGTGGAAACCGGCTCGCACTACTACACCATCTCCTACACTCCCACCAATTCCAACTGGAATGGAGCCATCCGCAGGATCAAAGTCGAAGTTCCACGCGAGCTTCTGCAGGCCCGCGAATCCGCATCGGAGAAGCTCCAGGACGCGCTCGAGAGCATGAACGAGGCGCCCCCGCGCGTCGAGTATCGCAACTCCTACCGCGCCAGCAGCACGCCCGACGCCGTCCCCAACGCGCCCGGCTCCGGCCCGCAGCGCAGGATCGTCTCTTATTCGCCGAAAGGCGAGCCAGACACCGCCCGCAAAATCGTCCCCATCCAGACGGCTATCGCCCTCGGCGCGTCCACACCCGACGATATTCATTTCAGACTCACCGCGACGCCATCCCCAAAACCGGAAAAGCTCCCGCCCGGCGCCCCGCTGCCCCGCGGCAATTTCCTCGCCGCCGAATGGCGCGCTCAACCGTATCGCACCGTCCTGCTGCACTACTCCATCAACCCGGAAGACCTCCGCTTCACGGTAGCCGATGGTCTCAGCCACGACGCGCTTGAGTTTGTCGCCGTCCTCTATCGCGACGACGGAGTCGTGGTGAACTCCTTCACCCACACCGTCCCCATCTCCGGCGATTTCGACTGGTACAGCCGCATCATGAGCGCGCCGCTTGCGTTCGATCGGAACATTGCCATCCCGGTCGGGGGCAACTACATCCTCCGCGCCGCCGTCCACGAAGTCCCAACCGACCGTATCGGCGCAATCGAAATCCCCACCGAGTGGATCAAGCTCCCCTCCACCCAAAACCTCGCCGCAGCCGAGGGTGCCCCATGATCAACGAGCGGCCCCTCGCTCGTTGATCGCGGGGTGAGTCTCTTCTCAGCCCTCGGAAAGCCCATCGCTCCTCTGTGTTCTCTCCGTTCTCTGTCCCCTCTGTGATTCGCTTTCCACCACCCTCAAAATCTCTCAACCCACTCAAACCAAACCATTAATCCATCGCATCGCCGCCCGAAAGCTTGCACCCCCGTGCTATAATGGTTTCAGTTGGAAATTCAAAGGCTGCAAGGGGAGCGCCCACGCGCAAACCTCCGCAGCCTTCGGCCTTTAAAGCCTTACAGGAGACGATCTTAGCGGCAACCCCTTTGTTTACCATGACTTGGAGATACCAATGACCCCATAAACCGAAGCAACGAAACGACTTATCCCCAAGATCCTACCTGGGGGGAGGGGGTAGCACACCAAGTCGCAGTCCGGCCCACCTCAACCGGGAAATCCCTAAACCCTTGAATTTTTAGCGGGTACCTTGAATTCTTCTGTTATCGTTTCCGTGCCATGAAAATCACTCGCCGAGCCGCTCTCAAGTCCTCTGCCCTCACCGCTACTGCTCTCGCCCTTCGCAGCTCCAGCCTCTTCTCGCAAGCCTCCGCTTCCGTCGACGCGCACATCGACATTCTTCCAGACGAACCTATCGGCATCATCTCTCCCGAGATCTACTCCCACTTCATCGAGCACCTCGGCGGAGTCATCTACGACGGGGTCTGGGTTGGACCGAACTCCAAGATTCCCAACACCAACGGCATCCGCCAGTCCTTTATCGACACCATGCGCGCCGTGCAGGCCCCAGTCCTGCGCTGGCCCGGGGGCTGCTTCGCCGACTCCTATGACTGGCGCGACGGTCTCGGCCCTGCCGACAAACGTCCCGCCCGGTCCGGCTTCTGGGACCAGCAGGAACCAAACGCCTACGGCCTGCATGAGTTTATGCACACCTGCCGCGCCATCGGCTGCAAACCCTACCTCGCCGCCGACATGCGCTCGCTGCCCGCGCGCGACTTCTACCAGGAGATCGAATACTGCAACGCGCCCGCCGGTCTGGTGCGGTCGAACTCCGCCGCACCCGCCACGCCCAACGCCCTCGCGGCCCAGCGCGCCGCAAACGGGGATGTTGAGCCCTTCAACGTCGATCTCTGGGGAGTCGGCAATGAGAGCTGGGGCTGCGGCGGCAACCTGGTCCCGGAAGAGTACGCCGCCATGTTCCGCCGCTTTACCGCCTGGACTCCTAGCTACAGCCGCACACCGCTCCGCTTCGTCGCCGTCGGGCCGAATGGAGACGATGTCGACTGGACTCGCCGCCTCTTCAAGTCTCTTTACTCAAACTCCGAGCGTCGTCATCTCTTTGGCCTAAGCGTCCACTACTACACCTCCGGCAGCCCAACCGAGTTCGCCGGGGGCGACGCGCTCAAGTTCTCGGCCGGCGAATACTATGACCTGCTCACCCGAGGCAGCATCATGGAGCGTGTCGTCACCGACCACTGGGCCGCGATCGGCAATACACAGGAACCCGGCCAGCCGCAGGTCAAGCTCGTCGTCGACGAGTGGGGTGCCTGGTACGGCAAACACACTGAGCTCGCGCCCGAGTACAACTTCTCGCAGCAGTCCACCATGCGCGACGCTCTGCTCACCGGCATCACGCTGGACATCTTTCAGCGCCACGCCGACAAGGTCGCCGTCGCCAACTTGGCGCAAGCCATCAACTGCATTCACTCGCTGATGCTCGCACAGGAAGACAAGTTCACCGTCACGCCCGCCTTTCACGTCTTCCGGATGTACCTGCCGCATCGCGGCAGCCAGGCCGTCCGCGCCCAGTTCTCAGCGCCTGCGATCCCCAACCCCCTCGCCGACACACCCATTCCGGTGGGCGGCAACAGCTACATCGGCTCGCTCGATGCGGTCAAGCTGCTTGCCGGTTTGTCGGGCTCCGCGTCCATCTCACCCACCAACCCCAAGCTCCTCACCCTCACCGTCGTCAATCCCCACCTCGACCAGCCCATCGCCGCAGAGATCGCCGTCGCCCGGGCCGCCATCGCCAGTTCCGTGGCAACCGTCCTCGCCGAACCGGACGTCCACGCCCATAACGACTTTGCCCATCCCGACGCCGTCCACCCCAGCCCCGCCGGCACCGCCGCGCCTGTCTCTGGCCGCCTCACCCACTCCTTCCCGCCCGCCAGCGTCACCACCCTTCAGCTCACCCTCGCCTGATCCGCGCGCGTGCCTGCCGGCCCAGGCACCGCGCCCTACGCCGCACATTTGCATCCAATCCCCAGATCGCCATCCCACGCCACGCGATTCGAACAGGTTACAAATCCCTTTCGATCGCAGTGGTCAGCGGAAGACTTTCCTAGTAAGCTCTACGAATCGCGTGCGCCCTGAGGTGACTCTTTGCCAGCCATCATCACGCCTCCCGATCTCGAACGCCGTCCCCGCCGTTCCGAAGAGAACGATGGCGGTCATGGCAGGCGTCCGCCCAACGGTCGCGACCTCAAACGCACCGGCGGCGGCGGCGACAACGACAACAGCAACGACTCTCCACAGCGTCCTCGCCGCCCCGGCGAGCGCCTTACCACCTACCGTCTCGGCCTCTTCTTCGCGCTCGGCGCCGTTGTCATGTTCTTCGTCGGCATCGTCAGCATCTTCTTCCACGCCGAAAGCAGTACCCACATAGACGCGTATAACCGCATCATCAACAACTGGCTGCCCGCCGCCATTCCGCCCATCCTCTGGCTCAACACCGCCGTGCTGCTGCTCAGCACCGTCACCATGGAGTTTGGGCGCCGCCACATGTTCCACCAGATCGACGCCATGGAAGAGTGGTTCGGCCTCGGCAAGCCTACCTCGCGCCGCGCCCTGCCCTGGCTTGTCGCGACCCTCGCCTTCGGCTCGCTCTTCCTCGCCGGCCAGATCGCCGCCTGGCATCAACTCGCTGCGCAGCGAATCTCCTTCAACTCCAGCGGCAGCGGCGCTCACGCCTTCTACATCACCACCTACGCCCATGCCGCCCACCTCATCGCCGGCCTTGCCGGAATCGTCGCCGCGATCGTCGGTCTCTTCACCTTCCGCAGCGTCGAAAACCGCCAGATCATGGTCGACTGCGCGGCATGGTACTGGCACGCCATGGGTGCCCTGTGGCTCGTGCTCTTCGCCCTGCTCGTCCTCTTTTAGTTGTCTGCTCGGGCTCCGGGCTAATACATCACCACTCAAGCCTGCGGCTGCATCGCCGCACGCACCCCGCCTTCAGATGGCTGGCTGCCGCGACCGCATAAAGCAGCAAAGAAAAGCCCACATCTCGCAATCAAATGTGGGCGCTTCTCGTGCATTATGATCGGCGATTATCGCTGCTTCGTCATTATCGCTTCCGCTTTGCCGCGGACTCGCTGGCTGGTTTCTTTGCAGTCTTCTTCACGGACGCCTTGGCCGCGGGCCGGGCCACGACCTTCGGATGCGACTTTGCCGGAATCTTCTTCACCGCTGCTTTCAGCGGAATCTTCTTTTTGAGTTGAGGCTTTGTCGCCGCTTTGGTCTTTGCAGGAGCAGCCTTCTTCGCAGGCTTCGCAACCGGAGTTTTCCCCGCGGCCTTGCTCGTGCCCGCGCCCTTCGCGGCTGTCCGGACCAAAGCCTTGGCCGCCACCGGCTTGCTCGCTGCCGTCCTCACTGGACTGGCACCTTTTGCAGTCGCGGGGGTCTTCGCCGCCGCAGGCTTCGGCTCGACCTGCTTGGCTTCGGGAGCTTTCCCCTTCTGGACTACAGGCTTTCGAGCGACAGTAGCCGGCAACCCCTCTGCCGCGTGTCCTGAGGCTGCCTCTTCCGGCGCTTCACCATCTGGCTGACCTTCCGCCGCATCGGCCTTCTTGCGGGCTTTCGCAACCTTCGCATCTTTCTTGGTAGCCCGCGCCCGCCGCAGGTGCACGGGAGGAGGAGGAGCGGGGGGCGAGTAAGGCTCCAGATACGCCTTCATCTGTTCCTCAGTACCCAGCTTCCCATCCATCAGTTCGAAGAACACCTTCTCCACCAACTCATCGAACCCGGCCAGGCCGGGAACGATCCGCATCTCCTGCATTAGCGTGAATGGAATCTTCTGCCGCGCCTGCGGCCACTCCGTATAGAAACCCTTGAACTTCGCCTGCAGCGCCGCGCTCTTCGTGGAATAGGCAACCCATAACACCACCTCGGGCCGCGCGCTCATCAGCAGCTTCCAGGCGGCCGAGGGAGTCGCCGCAAGCTTTCCGCCCAACTCCGCGGCCAACTTCTTCGCCTCGCCCTCAAGTGCCTCGATCTCCCTCACAAATCCCTGCCGCGGGAAACTCTTCTTCAGCGCCTTCACATCCGCGGGCGACATTTTGGCGGTCAAAAGCGGGAAGTGGGCAGCCGATACGTCCGCATTAATCCCACGCAGTTGCAACTGCATCTGCGCCTCACGCAGCTTCTCCAGCTCCCCCGCGTTCGCCTTGGCCGAGGTCCAGCCGGAGGCAAGCTGCTTCATCCAGCCCTCCTGCTCCAGCCCACGCATCACCCGCAGCGGGTCTTCCTCGTGCGCAATCTCTTCGGCCTCGTACCCGCGCTGCCACGACGACATCGCCGAGATGTACCCTTCGGCCTTGCCCGTCTCATACCGGGCCCGCGTCTTTTCCTCCAACTGCCAACCCAGGCGCGCAGCCAGCCGGGACGCCCGGATCATCCGCACCGGGTCTTCGATAAAACCATAGTTGCTCACCAGCCGGAGTTCGCGGTTCTCAATGTCCGCCACGCCATTCAACGGATCCATCAGCAACCCATACGACCCCTCGTTCAGCGACAGCGCCATCGCGTTTGCCGTAAAATCGCGTCGTCGCAGATCGTCCAGGATGTTGGCCGGTTTCGCTACCGGTTTGCCAGGCTTGGGGTAGGTCAGCATCAGGGCGCTGCCCACTTCCATCCGCACCCGGCCAGGGAAACGCACAAACAGCGCCTGCAGCGCCTCCGATTCGCCAACGATGACGGCCCCTGCTTTCTCTAGATGTTTTAGCAGTTTGAGGGCATTTCCCTGAACCACTACATCAAGATCGCGCACGGGCGATCCGCTGGTAAGATCGCGAACGGCTCCGCCCACCAGAAATATCGTCAGCCCCTTGCCGCGGGCGATCTCCCGTACTGCCTGTAGTGCCCTCTGCTGTGCCTGGGAAAGACGGCTTTCGAGCAGGTAGATATAATCGGCCATACGCTACGCGTTCTCTCCATCCGGCCTCAACCGGACCTCCGCAACCGTCTTGAACTCTAACCGAATCAGTTGCTTACATCGCTCGTGACAACACGGCACAAGCGTCCATTCTAGCACGATACCGGCGTGTTCGCCAGTCGAATCGCAGCTTTTTCGTGACGCACCCTCCGCGCCGTGCGACAATCGGCCCAGCGGCCAGATGCTATGTCAAATTCCCGCAAAAAAGTCGTTGTCAGGCGCTTCTCCGGAGACACGCTTCCCGGCTACCTGCCCAACGCCTCCATCGTTCACAACGACGCGGTCGATCTTCTCGATCTCAGCGGTCGCATCCTCTCCCTGCCCCTCAACGACATCAAGACCGTGTGCTACGTGCGCGATTTCAACCTCGCCGACACCCAGAACCCAGAGCGCCTTGCCCGCCGCAGCTTTCTTGCCCGTCCCCGCTCGGAAGGCCTGTGGCTCCGCCTGACATTCCGGACAGGCGACCTTCTGGAGGGCCTCGCCCCCACCGACCGCACTCTGCTCGACTCCTTGATCGAAGACGCCGGTCTCTTTCTGATCCCGCCCGACACCCGCTCCAACACTCAGCGCCTCTATGTCCCGCGCGCCGCCATAACCGAACTGCAGTTACTCGCCGTCATCACTACCCCGTCGCGCCGCCCCGCTGCTCCCGAGCGCCCGGCCAAGGAAAACCTTCAGGACGAGCTCTTCCACCTGCCGCTGGATCCCGACTCCCGACCGAATTAGTTCTCAATTACAAAAAGACTTGAGAGATCATGCGTGGTGCCAGCCGGAAGGGGGCACACGACATGCCTACGGCCTCAACTGAGAACTGACAACTGACAACTGTCTCTCTACAATTCTCCCCATGAAGCTTTCCACCCTCGCCGCCCAACTAGGCGCAACCCTACAGGGCGACCCCGACCTCGAAATCACATCCGCCGCCGGCCTCAAAGACGCAGTCCCCGGCCAGCTTGCCTTCGTCGCGAACCCCAAATACACGCCGCTGGCCCGCACCACCCAGGCCACGGCTGTCGTGGTTGAACCGACGTTCGAGCAAATCGCCGCCGCGACCCTGCGCATCGCCAATCCCTATCTCGCCTTCGCCCGCGCGCTCGAACTGCTCTACCAGCCGCCGATCTACGCGCCAGGAATACATCCCACTGCCGTTATCGCTCCCACCGCCCAAATCGGCCCCGGCGCCCACATTGGGGCCTACGTGGTCATCGGCGACTACGTTGTCATTGGCCCGCACGCCACGCTGCTGCCGCATGTCGTCATCTACCCCAATGCGCGCATCGGCAGCCACTTCTTCGCGCATGCCCACGCCGTCGTCCGCGAGCAGTGCCAGCTTGGCGACCACGTCATCCTGCAGAACGGCGTCGTCATTGGCGGCGACGGCTTCGGCTTCGCGCGCGACGCGGCTCCCGAACCCGGCGCGGCAGCCTGGCACAAGATCATGCAAACCGGCCCTGCCGTCCTTGAGGACCACGTCGAAGTACAGGCCAACGCCACCATCGACCGCGCCTCCGTCGGCGAAACCCGCATCGGCGCCGGCTCTAAGATCGACAACCTCGTCCAGGTCGGCCACGGGGCCTCTATTGGCGCCGACACTCTCCTCTGCGCTCAGGTTGGCGTGGCCGGATCGGCCGAAGTCGGCAGCAACGTCATCCTCGCGGGGCAGGTCGGCGTCGTCGGTCATCTGAAAATCGGGGACGGCGCCATCGTTACCGCGCAGTCGGGTGTCGGGGGAGACGTTGCGCCCGGCGCCACCGTCAGCGGCTCCCCCGCCTTCGACAACATCAAGTGGCTCCGCACCACGCACATCTACCAGCGCCTGCCTGAGATCATCAAGGAGCTGCGCAAGAAGGCGCCCGTATCCGGCGACAAGGAGTAAGATGGCGCGGCGCGAATTTCGCCGGGCCGCCAGTGACGGAGATAGCGAACGGCGCATCTAAAAGTCCAGTGCAGACAGAGCCTCCCACCCCGACCGGCCTCGAACTCGTCCCCTCGCCAGGCGTGACGGTTTTGCTGCTCGACGACGACCCCGTCAATCTGCACCTCCGCGGCGCCATCCTTCGCCAGAATGGCTACGCCTCACTGACCGCGACCACCACGGAAGAAGCCACGCAACTGCTTGACCAGATTGACATCGCTGTCCTCGACTACCACCTCGGCGCGGGCAAATTCGGCACCGAAGTCGCCGGCAAGCTGCGCAAGCGCCGCCCCGAAGTCCCCATCATCATCATGTCCGCGACCCTCGAACGCCGCTTCGGCGGGGTCGAAGACATGCATCTGCTCAAGGGCCACAGCTCTATCGACGACCTGCTCTCGGCCCTGCGCTCCTTTGAGGCGCGCCGTCGAGGCTCCCCGGTGGTCGTCGACGCCCGCGATTTCTTCTACTCCCGCATCTCGCTGGCCGTGGGCTCCGACGTCCTCCTGCAGATCCTCGATGCCGCCGGCAACTGGGTTTATTGCAACGAAACCTCCGCCGAGTACCTGGGCCATCCCCGCGAATGGTTCCCCGGGCGCAACCTCTTCGCGGAACTCCCCACCGCCCCAGCCGACTGGGTCGAGATTCTTCGTTCCGTCGCTGAAAGTCGCGAGACCTACATCGATCGCACTCGACGCGGACTCTTCTTCGAGCCTGATGTGCCCAGCCAGATCCTCACCTGGAGCGTCCTCGCCTTTCCCATTACCCTCCACGACAGCCGCCCTGGGGTGGTGCTCACTGCCCGCATCCTCGAGCGCACCCCGACCCTCTTCGCCTGACTCCGGAACCAGACGAAAAATCCCCGCCCTTTCGCATTTGCGAACGAGCGGGGATTGAATCGCAGGAATTGAGGGACTCTACTGCGCCGGAGCCGCCGGCTTCTTCGCTGCGGCAGGCGCCGCCTTCGGCTTCCAGAATGGATCGGCCTTGATCCACTCGTCCGGCGGATAGCTCATCTTCGGGTTGAACTCGAACAGGTTGGTCTGTTCCGACTCGATGCTGGAAGCGGTCAGGTCGCGGACCTTCTTCATCTTCTCGGATCCCATGGCGTCGGCAAACTTCTTGTCGTCGTTCATGCTGGCGTCGTCTTCGGCCAGCGACGCCATCTTGGAGATGGCAAGGTACAGGCCGCCGTTGTCTTCGCCGTAGTAGCTCTCAAACGCTGCCCAGTTCGCGCTGGGGATTTTCGCGTACCCGTCCTGATACAGCTTCACCAGCTCCAGGAACTCCGCCCTGTGCCCCGGCTTGACGTGGTACTGCGATATCTCAAAGTAGCGAGCGTGAACGATTCCTCCATCAGCGTGCAGGCTTAGTTCCGGGTCATACACGTACACACCCTGGTTGACCGACTCCAGCAGCTCTGCATCCGCCACGTTGGCACGGTCGAGCGTTGCTGCCAACGCCGCGTTCTTCTGCATGTCGTGGTTGTCCTTCTCCCACGCCGCGAACGAGTCATACCCGAAGAAAAACAGCGCGCGCGGCTTGCCCGACATCGACGTCATCGCAAAATAGTGAGTCGGCCACTTGGCCGCCGTCAGCGCATTCACAAAAGCGCCCTCGGTCTTCTCATGCGCGGCGCCGTCCTTGCCCGGCTTGGTGAACTCACGATCGATCACCAACACCTTCGGAGGCAGCATCGACGCGTCCTGTGCCACCATGGCACCACCGCTAAGAACCATACAAAGGCCTGCACACAGCCCAGCCATCTTTTTCATCGTTCGAGCTCCTTTGGCTTACTGGATCAGTTTTTATCAGTTGGATTTTTGGCGCAGACATCTCGGCGCAACGCTACAAGAAACGCCTGCGATTGCGGGGCCCAAGAACAAGAATGGAAAAGAATTACGACCCGGAGTCTAGTCCAACAGCAACGCGTTTGTCGCCGGTTCGCTCGACTATTTTCCGGCGCCAGTTGAGCCGCCTCCGCGCCCCTCGCCATTGGCAACCGTCCCCATCCATCCGTCATCGCACCTGTTACCCTAGTCCCCGATGCGCTCTCTCAATCTTCCCTTCGCGTTTGCGGCCCTGCTCGCCCTCACCGGTTGCCACTCCGCCTACATCGCAGCCACTGTCTCCAACCGCACTTCCGAGCCGCTCTCGCTGATTGAGGTCGATTACCCATCAGCCAGTTTCGGCACCCAGGCGCTCGCGCCCGGCCAGGACTTCCACTACCGGTTCAAGGTGCTCGGAAGCGGTGCGACCACGGTTTTGTGGACCGACGCTGCCCGTCACGACCAGAAGAACTCCGGCCCGCCCCTGCGCGAGGGAGACGAAGGCGCCCTCACCATCACCTTCAACTCCAGCGCGAGCCCCGCCTGGAGTTTGCGGCTGCTGAACCGCACCCCGAACTGAACGCATCCCCGATTTTGCTCTAGACTTGGACTCGATGGCACGCGGCTACTTCATCACGTTTGAAGGTCTGGACGGCTCCGGCAAAACCACCCAGCTTCGCCGACTCGCCGCCTGGCTCACCGCCTCCGGCCATTCCGTCGTCACCCTCCGCAACCCCGGCTCCACCCCGCTCGGCGACCGCATCCGGACCATCCTGCTCGACTCGCGGTCCGAATCCGCGCTCGGCCCCATCACTCCTCGCGCCGAGATGGCCCTGATGTTCGCCGATCGCGCCCAGTCCATCGCCGAAGTTATCACGCCCGCGCTCGCCGCCGGCTCCATCGTCCTCTGCGACCGCTACACCGATTCTTCCGAGGCCTACCAGGGCGCCGGCCGAAGGCTCGGCAGCGAGCGCATTCTCGCCATGCATGCAGCGGTCTGCAACAACCTGCAGCCCGACCTCACCTTGCTGCTTCTCCCGCCGCTGAAAGCCGCGCTGGCCCGCGCCCGCCGCCGCAACGACCACCACGTGCAAAGCCATGGCGCCGACGAAAACCGCTTCGAGCGCGAGCCCGATGCCTTCTACGCACGCATTCACGCCGCCTACAAGAACATCGCCGCCCGCGAACCCCACCGCGTCGTCACCATCGCCAACGCACCCGGAGCCAACTCCATCGACGCCATCGAACTCCGCATCCGCGCATTGGTCGAAGAGCGTCTTGCCACCCGCCAGCCCGCATCGCGATAGTCGCTGCCCTACTTCGCGCTGGCCGGCGGTACAATCCCATTCATCCGCAGATATTCCACGATCTGTCCGTAGTGGTCGTTGGCATGCGCAATCCCAAACTGCGCCAGCGTTGCCCGCGTGTAGAACCCAGGCTCCGGGATCGTGACCACTTCAAATGCATTCGCAGGCGTCAGCGTCGCAATGGCCTTGTGGGCAAACGCAAAGGAGCCTGCCAGCGCCGCCACTACATCCTCCTTTTTCGTCAGCTTGGCCAGCCCCTGCACATCCGTATCCGGCTTCATCCCGCTCACGGTCATGTAGAAGAAGTAGTTCGCCTGCGCCACGTGCGTCGCCTGCTGTGCAAAAGTCCGCACGGTCGCGAAATCCGTCGTCTGGCTCGGCACAAAGATCGCCGCACTAGGCGCAAACCCGAACTTCTCCGCCGGCATCGCTTTCACCGCGCCCATCATCTCCATCTCAATCAGGCTGAGCGCCGAATCGACCGCCTTCGACGGGGCCGCAATCGTCCCGGCCGCCGGGCCGGAGTTCGCGCCCACCGCCATCTGCGCCATGGCGGCCACCGAACACGCGCTCACCACCAAACCCATAGCCATCACCCGCACACGCATGGTTTACCTCATATCGCTTATTTTCGGGCCAGACCGCCTCATGGTAGCAGAACCGCGTAGACCTAGCCCGCGGCCGCCGCCTTCAACCGGCTCGCTGCCTTTACCACCGTCGTCTCCTGGATCTCGATCGACCCGGTGCCTGCCAATTCCGTCAGCTTGCCCAGCAGTTCGTCCACCTTCTCCTTGGTCTCGGTGAACTCGACCTTCACCGGAAGATGGTCCGAAAGTTCCACAAAGGAGACCGAATGAACATGGTGGTCAACTCCGAAACCCGCCACTCCTTTGAATACCGACGCGCCCGATATACCGCTACGCAACAAGTAATCCAGAATGCTGGCCTCGCTTGCCGTAGTATGATGCCGCGAACCCTCGCTCAGATAGATCGAGACCCTCAGCGCTTTCCCCGTCTGCAACATAACCGCCTCCAACCCGGCTGCCTCACCCTTGGCAACCGTACCTCACAATACTCCGCGGCCCGCTCTTACGAAAGCGCCTTCCCCAGCGCCGCGCCGAGGGCCACCGCGATCAGTCCAAACACCAGGCTGGTCACAACGTACAGGACTGCAATCCAAAATGCGCCGCTGTTGAGGTTGGAGAATATCTCCCACTCAAACGTGGAGAACGTCGAGTACGCACCAATGAACCCAATGGGAATCAGATAGCGCAGCGCGGGGTTCACGTTCGTATGCCGGTTCAATATCTCCAGCGACAACCCGATGATTACGCACGCGGTAATGTTGATCACCAGCGTACCGAAAGGAAAGCGGATACCCAGGCGATTGCTGACACTGGTGCCAACCAGATAGCGCGCTACCGACCCCAGGGCGCCGCCCAATGCAATAAAGAAGTACTTCTCCAAATCTCTTGCTCCGTTCCCGGGCAATCAGGCCCGTCAGCGCACCGCGCCGCCGCGACACTCCGCACGCAACATAATGTTACTTCCTTGGCCCAGCGAACTTCACGCTATAACGGCCCGTAGTAACGGCTCTATGAGAACGCGCGGCTCTGGCACAGCGCCGCGGACAAACCTGGTTTGACTGAGGTGTGTCGCTAAGGTAATAATCCCATCTCCGAGGTGATCCATGAGCGAAATGACAACTACTATAGGCGCAGTGCTGAGGCAGAAAGCCGGGGAGGTACTGTCGATCGCACCGGACGCATCCGTCTATCAAGCCATCGAGTTGATGGCGGAAAAAGGTGTGGGTGCGCTGCTGGTCATGGAACAGGGCCAACTCTTGGGCATAGTTTCGGAACGCGACTACGCGCGCAAGGTAGTCCTGCAGGGGCACTCATCCAAAGAGACGCCCGTCTCCGCAATCATGAGCAGCCCAGTCGTCACCGTGACCCGGCAGAACACGGTTGGCGAATGCCTGCGCATCATTACGGACAAGCACTTCCGCCATCTTGCCGTGGTGGAACACGGCGCGGTAGTCGGCGTCGTCTCCATCGGCGATCTGGTGAACTGCGTGATCAGCGAGCAGGAGCAGACGATCCGCCACCTGCACGCGTACATCTCCGGTGCCGCGCACTGATCCCGAATGGCCGGGGACCGAACTGCTAGGGCTCGTCGTCCGCATCCCCTTCTTCGATCAACGAAGCCGCGCCGACCACATCGAAGGTCATCGGCTCCCCGCCGGTCGCCTGCAACGTCACGCGCATCGGCGCACGCTGCCACTCGGCGGCCTTGCACACGGGCTCGGCGGGCGAGGGTTGGGGCCACTTGCCAATCTGCTGCTGCACCACAGCGCGCCGTGCGCCTAGCTGAGCGACGATTGCGAACAAACCGCCCTTAGCCGTTGTTCCCGTTCCGCAGTATGCGGCGTAGTCGCGGAACCACACCGCCTCCGACACGGCGGCGTCAAAATCGGGCAGATGCAGCGCGGCAACGTGGCCGGTCACGCGGTCCACCAGCAGCCACGGCCCTGGCTGCCAACTCCATCGCGGCGTCGCATCGCCCGGCAGCGAGTCGTTCAGCCGCATCGCCCGGCGAACGGTAAAGCTGCGATCGGTAACGTCGTGAGCGTCGCCCGTGGTCCACTCCTTCTGCCGGCCATCGACGATCAGCGGCCGGACCTTCAGAGTCAGCGCATCCGCCGGTTTGCCCGCACTGGATGCGGCCTCCGGCGGTGTATAGGGAACCTTGCGCACTGCCCCGAGGCTCACGGTATGAACCTTGGCTGAGGTTGCGGCATAGGCAAAGTGTTGCGAGAAGAGAAACGAAGCGAGCGTCCAAAGCAGCAGGCGCACAGGCGCGGAACGAAAGGTCTGCATGCGCGCCAGACTAGCGCCTTGAGGCGCCCCGAAGCAAGAGTTCTTTTCGCGGTGCCCGTTCCCGCGGCAGGCGGAGCCCGCTAAATCGAGGCGCCCCGCGTCTTCGCACCGGGCGAGTTTTCAAGAGCCTCCGCGTTTCCTCGAACCTCGGCAAGGTAGTATCGTTGTCACAGGGCGCATTCTTGCGGTCCCGAGAGGTTTGATAGTAGGTACACCCGAAGCAAAATTCGCTTGCGCGGTTCTTCTCACCGAAGATTGCGTTCACAATATTCCGCAGGCTTTGCTGTAATTCTGAAACTGCCTGGACCTAGCGGCTGACGCCGGCGGACGAGAGTCTGGCGGTTGCCTAACCCAGAAACCGCACGAAACACTCAGCAATCACGAAAGGAAACAATCGAATCATGTGGAAACCGAACCAGGCTGGACCGAACTCCCCCCCTACCCCTGAGCCCGCTCGTCCTGCTCCCCCGGCTTCGACCCCGACCTCCTATGATGCCGCTCCAAGGCCATCCGCCGGAGCTAGCTCCGTGGCTATTCCCAGCAGTGAGCAGGCCACCATCGGCAAGTCGCTCTTCGTCAAAGGCGAAGTTACCGGATCGGAGTCGCTCTACATCGACGGCCGGGTCGAAGGCACCATCAGCTTGCCCGGCAACCGTGTCACCGTCGGCCGCAATGGCCAGGTCGCGGCCAACATCACGGCCCGCGAGGTGGTCGTGCTCGGCAAGGTGCGTGGCGACATGAACGCCAGCGACCGCGTCGACATCCGCAGCGAAGGCTCCCTCACCGGAAACGTCGCCGCCGCCCGCATCTCCATCGAGGATGGCGCGTATTTCAAAGGAGGCATCGACATCCGCAAGCCCAGCGACGGCAAGGGTGGAGCAAGCACCACCGAGCCTGCCATCGTCGAAGCCAAGGCCTGATCCAACGCCTTCAATCACCCGTACACGTGCGACCCTGACGAACGTCAGGGTCGCGCTGCTTACAGCGGAACCACAGTAACTCTGCAACGGAGCCTCAACTGCTGAAGAACCTCCGCACCATCGCCGCTACTGGCTGGGCGGCCTGCGAATCTGGCCGGGATCGACAAGGTCGGGTGACGAAGGAGCGGCCGGCTTGTTGGCCCCGGGATCGACATAGCCTGGCCGCTGGCTCATCCACTGCTTGCGTACATCCGCCACTGCGACCTCGACCGCGGGCCTGAAGCCCGTCCCGCCCATATACTCCAGAATCGACCGCCGCAGCGACGGCGCGCTCGGTCGCGCGGCATTGATGTCGACGCTGCACACCAGCAGCTTGCCATTGCCCACCTTGCACTCGTACATCAGTCCCAGCTTATAGTTCCTGTTCCAATCGTCGATCGGCTGCACAATCGGCTCCAGCGCTGACGGCAGAGAGTCCATGTTCAGCCCGTGTGCGCTTCCCATCAGGTCGATCCACTGCCAATCGCAGTTTGCCTCGGTCGGAAAACCCGCCAGTGCAGGGTGCTTCGTGTCATTCCAAAGACCCAGGAACGTCGTTCCGTTGGGATTCATCAGGTGGTTCCAGAAGATCGGCACCGTCGATAGCTTCGGGTTGGTCGAGTCCAGGTCCGCCGCCTGCGGCTGGAACAGCACTTTGCCTCCCTCAGCCAGCCGCGCCTCGGCTTCCGTCCACTTCGTTGTCATCAGCACATCCTCAGGCGCCGGCGGGTCCGCCTTCGCGGGATACAGCCAGAAGTCCCACTCGTTCCGGAACGTCGAGCCGCCGCGCAGTTCCACCGCCAACTTGTACTTTGCCGGCGCGGGCAGCTTCGCCAGTTCCACCGAAACACTCCCCAGAGGAATATTCTTGCCCCGTGGAATCGCCCTCGCAGGCCAACTCCCGCCCGCAACCACCTTGCCGCCGTCGCTCACAATCTGCCACTGTGAAGTCGCACTTGAAAGCGGTGCAGGCCCATAATGAGCCACTTCAACATCCGCCTTCAGTGTGTCCGCCGTCGTGAATACCCGCTCTTTCAGCCTCGCCAACGGCACAGTCGCGTTACAGAACTGCCGGAACTCCGCCGGCCCGACGTAACTCTTCGGCTCCCAGAACGCGTCCAGCAACCCCATCAATGCGCCTCCCTGCCCCAGGTAGTCGTGCAGGTCCAGCAGCTCGATCCCGCTGTAGCTCGGCGTGCGCAGATTGGCCTCAACCTCCTCCTTGTAACACGCCACCTGGAACCGCCCCGACGCGTGCGCGATCTCCTTGTTCTTCGCCATCAGGTGGTGCTCGGTAGCGGAGTCGCGCCAGATCCTGTAGTTGCCCGGAATCATGAACCCCGTAAACTTGTCGATCACGCTATAGTCCGGATACGCACACCACTGCCCAACCTCATGCCCGATGCACGGCACCGTGGATCCATGCAGCATCGTCTGAAGCGTGCTCTCGTAGTCGGCGCCGAACCAGCCCCGCGGTCCGCGCGCTCCCGGCGTCACCAGAAAATCCGCCGCATATGGATGCCCTGGGCCTCCCGGCGGCGGCGCAAACCTTCCCGTCCCGTCCGAATACAGCCGTCGCGGATCGGCATCGTGCCACTTCTTGTCCCAGATCGGCAGTTGCTCCGCATAGTGTCCCGCCGGCTCGTTGGTCGCATTCAGCATCACCAGCGACGGATGGTTGCCATACGCCTTGATCAGCCGCGCTGTCTCGTCGTTCAGCACCTTCAGCATCTCGCCGTCATTGTCGAACGAGTTCCACATGCCGCACTCCGGCTGGAAGTAGAAGCCCAGCTCATCTCCCGCGATGAATGCCGCCTCGGGCGGGCACCACGAGTGGAACCGGATTCCGTTCAGCCCCCACGTCTTGCACACGGTAACAATGTGCTTCCACGTCGCCACATCGGTCGCCGGATAGCCCGTCAGCGGAAAGCCGCCGCCATCGTGCGTCGCGCGGAACTGGAACAACTCCCCGTTCAGTAGAATGTTCTTTCCATCCGCTTTGATCTCGCGCAGCCCGAACGTCAACTCGCGCCGATCATCCGCCGAGGGTCCGCTCAGCTTCAACGTCAAGTGCTGCAGCACCGGTGTAAACTCGCTCCACAGCAACGCCGTGTGCGGCAAGGCAACCTCGATCGTTCCTTCGCCGCCGCTCGCGTCCCACTTCACCGGCGCAGTCGTCGCGCCGACTGAAAGCGTGCCCACTCCCGAGCTCCCGGTCGCATTCCCAATCCGCACTTTGATCCGTGCCGTCCTGTCTCCCACATTCGGAAACACCTGTGCATCTTCAATCCACACCAGGCTGGTCGCGGCCAGTTCGATCCGCCCCACCATCCCATTCCATGCCCCGCCCTCACCGTCCGAAACGCTGTGCCCGTCCGGCCGGTACGGCAGAATCATACTGTTGTCGATCCGGATCGACAGCCGGTGTCTTCCCGGCGTCACCATGCCCAGGTCGTACTCGTGCGGCGCTACCAGCGAGTGGCACGAGCCCATCTCCTTCTCATCCAGATACACCGTCGTCTTCCACCGCGTGCGCTCCAGCGTCAGGCCAACCCGCTTGGCGCGCCATTCCTCTGGAATCGCGATCTCGCGCTGGTACCACGCCACGCCGAGATAGTGCTTCGGCCCCTGCGAGAGGTACGGCACCTCGACATGACCCGGCTTGGTGTACGCCGCGTACTGCGGCAGCAGGTACCAGCGCATGTCGCGCGGCAGCGCAGCGACCCACGGCGTATCCACCGAAATATCGTCGCCATATCCCTGCGCCTGCAAAATCCCCGGCAGCGAAATCATGCTGCTGGTGGGAAGGTCGTGCACGAACCAGCCCTCCTTCACGCCCGCATCCGTGCGATCGAGCGCGCAATGCCATTCGCCAGCCAGCGACACCGCCCCACCCCGTGGTGCAGACGGTGGCGTGGCAGCGGCATACAGCGCGGCATGGGCTGCGGTGGCGCCAGTGAGAGCGATGAATTTGCGGCGGGTAAGACGGTTCGTAATCGACATGTTTCCTCGTTGCGTGCGTGCGCTGCGTGAAGGAGTCCCATGATCCGCACGCTGTAACCGCGATCATGCTACCCGAAATTCCGTCACACGTCGCTCAATAATGCGTGTGGTTCGCGATCAGCTTCCGGCACTCCGCGTCGCATTGCGTCGGATGCGGCGTCACATTGGCATTGCCATACACGCGCAGAATCTGGCCGCCGCCCATACCGCCGCCGGTCCCGCCTTCCAGCGTAATCACCTGGTCCGCGCCGGAATGGTCGAAGTCGAACATGTGGTATGCCTCGCCCTTGAAGAACAGGGTCGCGTTGCCATCCGGCTCCAGCTTGTAGTGGAACCAGAAATACGTACGCTTGCCGTTCCCATACCAATTGCCGCGCACAAAATTTGGGTTGCCGCTCAGTGGGTGCGCCGGCCACGTCTCCAGCAGGCGTCCCACATTATCGAACCAGTAGAGCTGCGCGCCGAGCCCGCCGCCGCCCACACCAATCTCGCCCGCAGGCGTCGCCTGGCCGCGGAAACCACCTCCTCCGCCGCTGACCCGCGCGCCAGCCGTGCCCACTCCCTGCGCTCCTGCGGGTGCAGCCGCAGGCTGCAGCACCGCCCGCAACCCCACAGGCCGCGGGGGCCCATAGGTGCGCCCAGTGGTCACAATCTGCGGAGTCTTCGAGTCGCCCAGGATGTATCCCGCCGTAATCTGCTGCGAATGGTCGGATAGGTTCTGCCACAGCATCGCACCGGTCTGCGCATCGTACGCAACCGTGCCCACGTCGCTCTGCCCCACCAGCAGCTCCGGCTTGCCGTCGCCGTTGATGTCGAAGAACTCCAGCGCGTCCATGTGGTCGTGGTCGTCTTCGAAGTATTTCGCGTTGTTCCACACCTCTTTGCCGTTTGCGTTCAGACAAAGATGGCTGATCGTCACCTCATCGATGCCGTCGCCGTTGACATCCCACGGATAGATATAGTGGCCGAAGTAATCCTTCGCACGATTCTCCGCGTGCTGCCATAGCAGGTTCAGGTTGAAGTCATACGCGGTCAGCCCGATCCATCCGCCCGTATCCGCCAGCACCAGCAGCGTATCCGGCCCATCCGACTCCTTGTGGAACTTCGCCACCGCCATGCGGTAGTTGTTATCCACGTGCGGCAACGCCGGCGCGGGCCAAGGCACCTGCTTGATGACCTCGCCGGTGCGCCCATCTGCCAGCACCAGCCACTCTTTCCCGCCGCCACTCTCGCGCCAGTGCGCCAGCTCGTCGCGCCCGGTGTGCTCGAAGTCCCACAGGACCCCAGCAGCCTCATTGCCGCGCGGGTCGTCTCGCGTGGCCGGCGGCGCCGTCCAGCGCCACAGCTCATGCCCGTCGTTCGCGTACACGATAGTTGAGTAGTCGTTGGTGATATCGACGATCGCGTACTTCCCGCTCCCATCGACGTCGCCGAACTTCACAATATTCGAGTTCGCAATCTTGTACTCATGCAGCAGCTTCACCTCTTGCGGCAGTTCCAGGGCCTTCAGGTCATCTTCTTTGAAGTCCGCGTTCTTCGACAGCACCAGCACATTGATCGACGGCCGCGGAGTAATCGCCGTCAGCCGCACTTCGATGTTTCCCGGCTTCAGCGTATAGTCGCCGCCGCGCACCCATGCCAATCGTCCTTGCCCATACGTGCCCGCGTCTTCCTTCCCGTCGATCTTCACCTTGAACGAACTCGCGGCCGTTCCCACGCTGCGCACAAACAAGTGATAGACGCCCGCCTCCTTCACCGGCTCCGTCGTGACCAGGTCATCGGCGACGCTCATGTTCACCGTCGACTCGTTGAAGAACCACGCCCCTGCCGGAAAGCGCCCGTCGTTCGAGTCGCCCGCCGGAATCGTCGTCAGAAAATCCGCCGCCGGAATGACAATCGTCCCTGGAACCTGGTGCGCCGCATCGTGATGGTGCAGCGTCAGCTTCTGCTGCGCTTGCAGTTGAACCGCGACGAAGGCGGCCACACACGCCAGAAGACAAGCAAATCGAATCTTCATGGCCGCACCCCCTGCGACAGTTCAAACTCCGGCGTGACGTCCACCGGAATGCCCTTGGTCGCATCTAGCGCCTGCGTCAGCGCCGGAGGCATCACATCGTACTTCGCAAACCAGGCCTCTACCCCCGCGCGGTCGCCGTTCGCCTCAAACAGCAGCAGCTTCTCATCCAGCCCCGCTATGGCCGCCGGCATCGCCGCGTAATCGACGGTGTAGCGTCCATCGTCACCCTGGTGCAGCGCGCCATGCTCCAGCAGGTAATTGAACTCCATCATCATCGCCCGCCCATGCGCTTCGCCCGTGCCGAAGCGCAGCGTGCGCAGGATACCCGCCACATATGACCCATAAATACTGTCCAGCTCCCTCGCCGGCAGCAGCTTCTGATCGATCAGCCACTTCGCCAGGTAGATGCCGGTCACGTCGGCCTTCGCCTCTTCCAGCCCGCTGTACGCCGGCCCGATGGCTTCGTTGATATCCACCTGCTTGCCGCCGACATGCGCATACGCCGGGCCCAGTCCATGCGAAATCTCGTGCAGGATCACGCCCGTCAGATAGCCCTCGCCGCTCACATCCTTGGTCTGCGCCGAAGCCAGCATCTTTCCCGCGATCGGCAGAATCACATTCTCCACGCGCAGGTCCATGAAATTCTTGAAGAAAATCTTCTTCGATCCCTTCTCCGCATGGATGCGCGGATCGTTCGGCAGATTGTCCGCGACTGGCTGATATCCGTAACGCAGATCCCCCGCGCGCAGCGGCGCATCCGCTACCTCCATCGGCGTCGCGTGTCCAGCCTTCGACGGCTTGTCCTCACTCGGCACCGGCAGCGCCTGCTGCATCGCGGCCTCCTGCTGCCGATAGATCGCCAGCTTGCGGCTCTCCGCGTCGTTGCGAATCAAGATCGCCGCGCCATACGACGTCTTCACGCCCAGCAAGCCATCCAGGTACACCTCATACGGAGCGAAGATCACATCCACCTTCGGGTCTTTCAGGTCGAGCCACGCCACATCGCTCGCGTAGTAATCGTCCGACAGCAGCGCATCGGCGCGCAGATTCAAAAAATGCGCGAACGCCGCATCCGGACTCAACTTTGCTGCCGCGCGCAAGTCAGCCGCCATCGGCTTGATCCACTGTGCGTATGCCACGTGGTACGCGTACGTGTACAGCTTCGCCGGAACCCCGCTCACCACCGGCTGGCTCAGCTTCGGGTCCAGGTCCAGCGGCGCCGACCTCACCACCGTCTGCGGACTGTAGATCGCCGCCTTCTCGTCTGGATGCGCGGTCACATATTGCTCCACCCCCGCGCGCGTCAGTCCAAACGGATACAACTCCCGCCCCGGCACCATCGGCTCTTCTCCAATCACCGGAAAATTGCTATCGATCAGGTCCCAGCGGCTCCCGTTGATCGAGAACAACTTCGCCAGCACCGCGCTCTGCGTCGTGCGATACATCCAGTAGCCGCCCAGGTCGCTCTGCTGCCAATACACCCGGTCCAGCAGACGACAGGCGTCAGCCAGCTTGGCCACCATCTGTTGCTCGCGCGGCGTCAGTCCTGCCTTGTTGTACGGCACGCGCACCGTCTTCCAGTAGCTGGCCCGCTCCGCTTCGTTGTGTACAGGACGCCCACCTGAGTTTCGCGGTGTCCGGCTCTCCGCTCGCGGAGGCGCTTGACCGGCAGCCGGCGCCTGCCGCAACCCGGGGCTCGCCGAGTCGGGGGCCTGCGCACAGGCCGGCAGCACCAGCGCAACCGAGAGCATAAGAGAAATCGAAAGAAACCGTACCACTTCAGTGACCTCGCCGAAAACGCAAAATTGCTTCCATACAACCTATACGAACCGGTCAGACACAAAGCCGCAGGTGCGCCGAACAATTATCGTCGCCGCACCGCGATCACGCTTACATCGCCCAGCAACCCCGACTCTGGCAGCGTCTGCGGGCCAGGGCCGAAGGTGAGTCCACCCGGACGCGCCGTTGCCCCAGGCTGCGCCAGAATCTTCTTGTCGCCGGGCGCCAGCCGGTCACCCATCTGACGGTTCGTCCATTCATTGGTCACTCCGATCTCCAGCTGGTTCGTTCCCGGCCTCAGCGCGCCGGTCACATCCACGCGATACGGCGGCGCCCAAACCAGCCCCGCGGACTTGCCGTTCACCTTCACCTCGGCGATGTCGCGTACTATGCCCAAATCGATCCAGACGTGCTGGTCGGGCCTCAGCCACGAGAACGGCACCGTCACCGTCTTCGTATACGTCGCCGTCCCCGAAAAATACTTCACGCCGGCATCGGCGCTTTCCGTCCATGATCTCAACTTCGTCATCTGCACGCTCGCCGGCGCACCCCAGTTCGGCGGAAAGCTCAGCGTCCACGGACCGCCGACTGTCATCAGCTTCGTCTCCGTCTTCACGGTTGAACTGCGCTCGGGACCAGGAGCCGCATTGCGGAAGACCACAAACACCGACTCGCGCTCTGCCAAATCCAGCGGGACCTCCGTGAAGCCGGCCGCAGCGGTATACAGAGCCGGCTCGATTCCCGGCTGCTTGTTCCCTGAGCGGTCCAACATGCGCACGTCGCTGACGTATCCTGCCGTATTGCGGGGCCTATCGTTGCTGATTGCCCCATCCATCGGCCGCCATACCGACACGTCCTTTCCGCTCACTCTAAACCGCGCATCCAGATGCACCGGCGCATCCGCCTGGTTCGCCACAAAATAGATATCCGCGTCCACCGAATGCCGATGCACCCACGCCGGCGGATTGTCCAAAGCGCCACTCGTCGCAAAGTCCGGCGCGCTGCCCACTCGTGCCAGCGCCTCGTCCAGCGTAATGCCCCAATACGTCATCCCTTTCCCGTACGCGTGCTGGTTCAGCGTCACGCCGTCCATATCGCCCCACAGGTCCATTGTCAGGTCGCGCACCTGCGTATCCGCTCCGGGATAATCCAGCAGGCTCGGCGAGCTCACCGGCGGTTCGCCGACAATCGTCGCCCCACCGGCCACCAGCTCATGCAGCTTGTGCAATACCTCCGGCGTCATCAGCCTCGTCGGCGGCAGCACCAGCACGCGATAGGTCATGCCCTCCGGCATATCCGCGCTACCCTCAACATGAATCCGCCCATCCGCCGTCACGCTGGTGCGATGCATCAGAACGTCGGTGTTCATCACGTCGTAGTCGTACCCCGCCGGCACCGCAGGCTGCAAGCCATCGCCCCAGAACGGCATCGTCGAAGGCGCACCCTCCGGCAGCAGATACGCCAGGTCGGCCACTGGACTTCCCTGCTGCAACATGTACTGCACGCGCGCCAGGTAGGTCATGAACGGCTTTGCCAGCTCCGCCCACGTAATGTTGCGGTTGATATGCGTCCCCACCATCGTGTTCCCGGGCTTGGTGTCCAGCGGCTGCTCCGCCGACGTGTGGAACACCAGCCGGTTCACGCCCTGGGTAAACCAGTAGTCGGCAATCTTCTTCAGCGTGTACGGGGCCTCATATCCGCCACCCGTATACGTCTCCGTCGCCACCAGAGGCTTGCCGTACACATGCGCCGCACTCGCCGCACCCCGCACATCCACGTAGTACATGCTCTCCGGATGCAGCGCCCGCACCCAGAACTCCGCCATGGGAATATCGATGTGGCTCTTGTTCAGCAGCGTGTCCTCAGGAATCTCCAGCGCCACGCCCGACGCCTCCGAGTACGCCTTCATCCCCAGCTTGTGCAGCTCATCGTCCATCGTCCCGTAGAACTCGCCCGCATATAGGTCCGCCAGCGTCCGCCGAAAATCCCACAGGAAGCGGTCGCTCACATCCGCGTTCTCCACCACCCGCCCCGCCAGCACCGGCAGATACGGCGTCGGATCGTACCCCCGCCGCTTCTGAAACTCCGGAATCATGTCGTCGGTCCAGTTCTGCATCCCCGCTTCCCAGCTATCCATCGTCATGTACTGCACCGTCGATCCCATCAGGTCGCCGAGATGCTCCCGCATCGGATTCATGTAGCCCGCAAAGTACTCCTGCACATACTTCGAGCTCAGCTTGTCCACCTCCAACCCGCTACCCGCCGGCACCGAAGGCCGGTTCCGCGCGCCCGTCAGCGAGTAGCCCATCCTCAGAATCGTCCAGTGCCCCTCAGGCACGTCCCAGTGCAGGGTGCCGTCCTTGTCCATCTTGTCGGTGATATCCACGATGTCGCCACGCGCTATCTCCGCCGCACTCGGCGCGTCCGGCGTCGGCACCACGTCATACACATCCATCAGGCTTCCAAACGCACCTTTGTCCTCCCACCGATTCACTCGTGCATCCGAATAAAAAATCGCCTCGCTCACACCATAGCCCGGACTCCCGCCCCCCAGCGTCGGCGGCGGCTCTGCAGCCTGCCCATGAACCACCTCTGCCGGCGAGAGCGCCACGCGGTCGAACTCAATGCGAAAGAACTTCGCCGTCACCGCCGGAAACGCAAACGTCCGCACCGACGCTCCGTGATACCCCTGCGGTCCCGGCATGTCCTCAACCGTCCGCCACGCCGCCCCATCGTCGCTCGCCAGAATCTTCCCCACCGGAATTCTTCCCCGCATTCCCAGCGACAGCGCCCGCGCCGTGTATGGCTGCGCAAACTCGTACTGCAGCCACGCCGGCCCGCCTTCTTTCGGCGCCGCAATCGTCACCGCCGTCTGCAAACTCCCATCCCACAAAGCCGCACCATCCGCCGGTCCGCCGCTCGTCGTCACCTTCGGATGCAGCGTCGCCATCGGCATCTCATCTGCCGGCGTGCGATACGCGACCACCGCGCTGTCAGCATAAAACGGCGGATCGCCCGGCGTTCCACCCGCGGTCGAATCCCGCACCGACCCCTCCTTCGACGGCGGCTCCGCCAGCTTGCCCGCAAAAGTCCTCCCGCCCTCAACTGCAGTCTCGCTCCACACCAGCCGCTTCATGGCCATCTGTTGCGTCACCCACGGCCCGCCCGCCTCGCTCCATCCCGCGCAACTGAAGATCGACATCTCCAGATTGTTCTCCTTCGCCAACTGCGCCGAGTGCAGCACCGCGTGATACCACTCCGGCGTGCCGAAGTTGATCTTCGGTTCCACCACCTGTCCGTTGCCTTGCGCCACGTCCACCAGTTGGAACCCGCCAATGCCCACGCGCTTCATCCACTCAATGTCCTTGGTGATGCCCGTCTCCGTAACGTTCCCGTTGGTCCAGTGCCACCACGTGCGCGGCTTGGCCGAGTCCGGCGGCGTCAGAAACCCCTGGGCCAACGCGTATTGCGCTCGCGACGCCGGTGCCGCAGCACCCGGTGCGTTTTGGGCCTGGACCACGCATGCAGCAATCAACACTGCGGCAGTGGGAAGGGTCGACAGGGCAGCTCTGCTCGTGCGTGTCATTGCGTTCTCCGATTGCATTGGGGAAGCAGCCTACAGCTCCGGATGGAACTGCGCCTTCAGAAACTGGACGTAAATGTCGTAATCCGTTGGCACCATCCCGTGCGGGCCATCATGCATGTAGTAGTTCAGACCGTTCGAGAACAGCGGAACCTTCGCCGCCGGCCACACATCCGTGCCCAGGTCCTGTCTCCCCAGCAGTTTGTACACCGGCCCCGCCGCGACCGCAGCCAGAAACTCGCCCTTGGGATCGGACCAGTAGTCCGTGCTGCCCGTCTGCAGCAGCACCGGCCGCGGCGCAATCAGCGCCAGCAGCATATGCGCGTCGAACCGCGCTGTGTCCGGGAAGCCCGCATACTTCGCATAGTTCGCCGCGAATTGGTACGGGTACCTCGACGGCGCTGTCAGATGCCTGATCGTCTCCCCGTAGTCACGGTGGCTCAGCGCTGCTCCGCCTTCTCCGCCGCAACTCGCAATCACCGCCGCGAAGCGTTGGTCGTACGCTCCCGCCCACGTGACCGTCTTGCCCAGACGCGAGACCCCGTGGATCGCCACACGCTTGGCATCCACTTGGTTGTCTGTTTCGAAGTAATCCTCAACCCGGCTCATCCCCCACGCCCACGCGGAGATCGATCCCCACGCGTCCGGCGCTCGGTCATCCTCACCCGCTTGCCCTGGCTTCATATACTTCGCGCGAATCCCGTGCGAAAAGCCCGTCGGCGTGTCCGGGGCGAGCTCTGCGTAGTTGAACGTCGCCACGCCAATGCCTGCATCGAGAAAGACCTCAACATTGATCTTTCCGAACCCACGGCCTCCGGCAGGCGGCGGGTCCACCAGCTCATCGGTCTTCGGATTGCGCACCTTCTCGGGCGTAATCCCTGGGTCATCGACAGCGGCCTGCACCGCACCGAAGTTGATATCGAAATACATCGGCACCGGCTTCTTCGCACTCGCCGGAATGTATTCGACGAGATGAATCGCCGGCCAGGTCGGATCTTTCGACAGGTGAATCGTCACCTGCTTGCGAATCGCCTTGCCATCCAGCGCCAGCGTCCCCCTGTCCGTCACCTCGAAGCTCTCGTCCGCCGGCCTTCCCGGCATCGTGCCATACTGCTGCGTCTCGAACATCTTCAGGATCTCCGGCCGCCGCTTGCTGTACCAGGTCTTCGCGTCGCGCACCGGCTTGCCGTCCTCCAACTTCAGCGGATCGGCCAGCGTATACGTCCCCACCTTCGACTCGTCGTAGTTCGCAGGGATTCCCGCAACCACCGAGGGCGGTGGCGAAGGCGCTTGCCTCACTCCGGGCGTTGCCGGTGTGGTTGGTGCAGACGTTGCGGGAGGAGTTTGCGCGCTCGTTGAAATCGCGAAGAAAGCAAGCACACAGACAGACGACGCACTCTTGAAACACATGGCGGATTGCTCCGAAAAAGGCGGGTAAATCTGTCTCTGGAATGAAACGAATTGCCATGCGAACGGTAGATTTGCACACCAGAGGTTGTCAAGCGAGCCGATCATCAGAGTCTTGCTCGTTGAATCAATCGACTTGCACTGCCCCTAGCTACCTGAGAGCATGGCTGGCATGAGTAATCGGCCCCCTTCAAAAACCCTGTTGGCGATCTTCGCAGCGATTGGACTTGCCTTCTCACCTTTCCCGCTCTCTGCGCAGAACGACTCCCCGCCGCCGCTCGTCATAGACGCCTCCGCCCCCGCGATCGCTCCAGGCCCTGCCAACTACACCTTCGATCCCGCCGACGCAAAATCTCCCTCGGGCCATACCCTCGGCCTCAACGCGCAATACCTCACCCTCGATGGCAAACCCTGGCTCCCCGTCATGGGCGAGATGCACTACTCCCGCGTGCCCGAAGCCGAGTGGGAGACCGAAATCCTCAAGATGAAGTCCGCCGGCGTCCAGATCGTCTCCGCCTACGTCATCTGGATCCATCACGAAGAGGTCGAAGGCCAATGGGATTGGTCCGGCCAGAAAGACCTTCGCTACTTCGTCGAGCTCTGTGCCAAACACGGCATGTACGTCGTCCCTCGCATCGGCCCATGGTCCCACGCCGAAGTCCGCAACGGCGGCTTCCCCGACTGGCTCCTCACCAAAACCACCGCGCCTCGCTCCAACGATCCGGTCTACCTCCACTACGTCGACCTCTACTACCAGCAGATCGCCGCCCAGCTCAAAGGCCTCATGTGGAGCGAAGGCGGTCCCGTCATCGCCATTCAGCTCGAGAATGAGTACCGCGGCCGCCCCCCGGATCGCGGCGCGCCCCACATCCTCAAGCTCAAGGAACTAGCCCGCAACGCCGGCCTCCGTGTGCCCTTTTACACCGTCACCGGATGGGACGGCGCCTCCATCCCCAAAGGCGCGGTGTTGCCCGTCTACGGTGGCTATCCAGACGCGCCCTGGGACGCCTCCGTCGACAAGCTCCCGCCCTCTGAGGTCTACGCCTTCCGCTTCGGCAGCCGCGTCACCGGCGATATGGGAGCGATTGGGGGCGCGCCCACCGGCAACGCCGCCAACTTCACCCTCGACACGCCCTTCATGACTGCCGAAATGGGCGGCGGCATGCAGGTCACCTACCATCGCCGCCCCATCGTATCCGCCGACGACATCGCCGCCATGATGCCCGTCATGCTCGGTTCTGGCGTCAACCTCTACGGCAGCTACATGTTCCACGGCGGCGAGAACCCCGACGGCAAACTCACCACCCTCCAGGAATCGCTCGCCACCAAATACCCCAACGACCTCCCGCAAAAGACCTACGACTTCGAAGCCCCCATCGGCGAGTTCGGCGACGAGCGCGAGTCTCTCCTCAAGCTCAAAACCTGGAACTACTTCCTCAACGACTTCGGCGCCATCCTCGCTCCCATGCAGCCGCACGCCCCGCAAGTCCTCCCCGCCAACGCCGGCGATCTCACCGTCCCCCGCATCGCCGCCCGTACCCTCGGCTCCAGCGGCTTCCTCTTCGTCAACAACCACGTCCGCGACTATCCCATGCCCGGCCGCCCCAACTTCCAGGTCACCATCAAGCTCCCCCTCGGCGAAACCCTTACCCTCCCCTCGCAGCCCATCACGCTGCCGCCCGACGCCTACTTCGCCTGGCCCTTCAACCTGGACCTCGGCGGCCTCCACCTACGCTTCGCCACCGCCCAACCTCTCGCCATCCTCGGCACCGCCGCCGCGCCCGTCTACGCCTTTCTCGCACCGCCCGGCATCACTCCGGAATTCGTCATCGACGACGCGCCCGGCCTCGAACTCGGTCCGACATCCGCCGGCCTGGAGGCAACTCGCCGGAACGGAGTGATTCACCTCGACCTGTCCGCCGCCGGACCTGCCGCAAACGCACACTTCAGCTTGCCCGATGGGAAGAGCGTTACCCTCATCGTCCTCGGCCAGAAGAACGCTGAGGAAGCCTGGAAGATCCGCTCCGGCGATGACACGCGATTTCTGGTCAGCGAGCAACAAGTCTTCGTCGACGGCGATGTAGCCACGCTCCAAAACCTCGGCGTCAAGAAGTTCACCGCCATCATCATCCCGGAGAGCGGGACGCGCCTGGTCTCGCCAAAACCGGGAGCACGCCTTGTGCCGGCTGCAATGTTCCTGTCGAAGCCATTCCAGGCCGCCGGTTCGCCCCAGCTTCTCGATGCGAAGCAAACCAAACCCGCAGACGAACCCGCCCCCCTGCCCGCCGGCTTCAAACCCTCCAACCGTCCCCGCGTCGTTGCCGCTGCCCCCTCTGAAGCCGACTGGTCCCGCGCCGCCATCTGGACCATCCCGCTGCCTAGATTCTCCCTCGACGGCGCCACGGCTGAGCAGTACTTTGTGCGCATCGTCTACACCGGCGATGTTGCCCGCCTTTCCACCTCCATCGATGGCAAGAACCACCTCCTCGACGACAACTTCGCCGACGGCCGCCCCTGGCTCGTAGGCCTCACCCGCTTCGCCCCACAGATCGTCGAAGGCGGCGACAAACTTACTCTCTCCATCTACCCCCTGCGTCCCAACCCGCCCATCTTCTTCGAGCCCGGCCACGAACCCCAACCCGACGCACCCCCGGCCGCGCTGCAACCCATCGAGCTCCTCACCCAGTACAGCCTCAGAGTCAAACTGGAAACCGTGGCAACGAGGAAACCCTGACCGCCCCGCCGCGCTAACCCGCCCATAGCTGACCTCAGAAACGCAAGAGGGCACGCATTCTCCGTGCCCTCTCTTTCTCTCTGTGTTCTAAGTGATTCGCTTCTACTCTTCCTGCTTCAGCATGTGTCCGCACCGCAAATACCTGCTATGCCAGCTCAGGCTCTCCGTCAGCATATGCGGCGTATGCTTGCCCACCGCCAGCCGCGTCGCCCGGTCCGAATAGTCCTTCAGCGCCTTCTTGTAGTCCGGGTGCGAGCAGTTCTCAATGATCAGCCGCGCCCGCTGGGTCGGCGAAAGCCCGCGCAGGTCCGCCAACCCCTGCTCCGTCACCACCACGTTCACGTCATGCTCTGTGTGGTCCACATGGCTCACCATCGGCACAATCGTCGAGATCGTCCCCTTCTGCGCCGTCGACGGCGCCATGAAGATCGAGATGAACCCGTTGCGCGCAAAGTCGCCAGAGCCGCCAATCCCGTTCATCATGCTCGATCCCATAATGTGTGTCGAGTTCACATTGCCATAGATGTCCGCCTCGATCATCCCATTCATCGCCAGCACTCCCAAACGCCGGATGATTCCGGGATTGTTGGAAAGCTCCTGCGAACGCAGCACCACCCGGTCGCGGTAGTCTCCGATCTGCGGCATCAGCTCCGCCACCATCTCCGGACTCAGCGAGAACGATGTCGCCGAAGCGCTCAACAGCTTGCCCGTCTCCATCAGCCGGATCAACCCGTCCTGGATCACCTCGGTGTACGCCGTCATGCCCTCAAACGGTCCTTCCATCAACCCGTACAGCATCGCATTCGCAATATTTCCTACTCCCGACTGCAGCGGCAGCAGCGACTGCGGAAGCCGTCCCTTCTTCACCTCCCAGCCCAGAAACTCCAACACGTGTCCTGCAATCCGCTTCGAAATCTCGTCCGGGGCCTTGAACGCCGTCGACCGGTCCGGCGAGTCCGTCAAGATAACCCCAACCACCTTCTCCACCGGAATCTTCAAGTACGGCGTGCCAATCCGCTGGCTCGGCGAAGTCAACGGAATCGGGTCGCGGAACGGCGGCAGCCCCAGCCCGTAATACACATCGTGCAGCCCCTCAATCTCCATCGGCTGGGTCGAATTCACCTCCAGAATTACCTTGTCCGCGCAATCGATCCACGTCTGGTTATTGCCCAGCGATGTGCTCGGAATCACGCGCCCGTCCTCCAGCACGGCCGTCACCTCGATGATCGCCAGGTCCAGCTTGCCCAGAAACCCATACTCCACCAGCTGCGCCACATGGCTCAGGTGGATATCGATGTACTGCATGTCGCCGGAGTTGATCAGCTTGCGTGTAATCGGGTCCGACTGGTATGGCGTGCGCAGTTGCATCGCCCCCGACATCGCCAGCGCCCCATCCAGCTCCGGCCCAGTCGAGGCACCGGTAAATACATTCACCTTGAACTTCTCTCCCCGCAGATGCGCGTCTGCCACCCGCCGCGCCAGCGCCATCGGCACCGCCTTCGGGTAACCCGAACCGGTAAACCCGCTCATCCCAATCTGCGAACCCGGTTGAATCAGCGCCGCCGCCTCTTCCCCACTCATCAAGCGCTGCGCCAGGACCTTATTCAGAACTCTGTTGCTTGCCGAACTCGAAGCCATCGATAACTTCTTTCTTGACACTGATTTTTTGAAATCCGCCGGCGACCCCTGGCACACGCACAGGCACTTCCCATCCACCGGACTCGCTATGCTGTGATCATAGTCACCCGCGCCCGCTCCGCACAGTGCTCTCCGTCACTCCCTCGACCTCCGGAATCGAATATCATGTCTAGACCACCCCCACATCCCGTCGCGCTAACCCTTGCCATCTCTATGGTCTCTCATTTCCTCTGTGTCCTCTGTGTCCTCTGTGATTCGCTTTTCGCCTTCCGCACATAGGGCCGCCACTCCCGATACACTCTCTCCCATGACCTTCGACTGGACCCACGGCCCGCTCGCCGAAGGCCTCCGCCACTACAACGCCGCCAACTTCTTCGCCGCCCACGAAGCCTGGGAGAGCGTCTGGCTCCACGCCCCGCAACCCGAAAAGCTCTTCCTCCAGGCTCTCATCCAGGTCACCGTCGCCTTCCACCACCTCCAGCGCTCGAACCCCCTCGGCGCCACCCGCCTGCTCGCCGCCGCCCTCCGCAAGCTCGAGCCCTACCCACCCGACTTCGCTCACCTCAACGTCCCCCTCCTCCGCGACGACATCCGCGACCGCCTCCGCTCCCTCACCACTACCCCACTCACCACCCACCTGCCCCCACCCGGCATCCATCCCCTTGCCACTAACCAATGATCCCGACTGGTCCTCCTGTATACTTCTCCCAATGATTTATTCCCTCTCCACCGCGGACACCATGGCCATGTGCCTCTGTTGCCGGCCCGCGGGTACGTGTGGGAACGCTCGAATGCGCTAAACGCAATCGACATCAAGTTCCAAACGGCTCGCGGCCCTCTCAGGGATGCGGGCCGTTTTCTTGCCGCCCACAACTTTCGTCCAATTCACTACACTTACAAAGCACCCCGATCAAAGGAGCGCAACATGCCAGACCAAGCCGCCGCATCCCAACACCTCGCCACGCTCGCCCTCCACGCCGGTCAAACCCCCGATCCCGCCACCAACTCCCGCGCCGTGCCTATCTACCAGACCACCTCCTACCTCTTCAACGACTCCGGCCACGCCGCCCGCCTCTTTGGCCTGCAGGAGTTCGGCAACATCTACACCCGCATCATGAACCCCACCACCGACGTCTTCGAGAAGCGCATGGCCGCACTCGAAGGCGGGGCCGCGGCGCTCGCCACCGCCTCCGGCCAGGCCGCCGAAACTCTCGCCATCCTCACCCTCGCCAACTCCGGCGACGAGATCGTCTCCACCACCTCCCTCTACGGCGGCACCTACAACCTCTTCCACTACACCCTGCCCAAGCTCGGCATCACCGTCCGCTTCGCCGACGCCGACGACTTCGACGGCATCCGCGCGGCCATCAACTCCAAGACCCGCGCCCTCTACACCGAAACCATCGGCAACCCCAAGCTCGACATCGTCGACATCGAGAAGCTCGCCGCCATCGCCCACGAGTACGGCCTGCCGCTCATCATCGACAACACCGCCGCCTCGCCCATCCTGGTCCGTCCCATCGAGCACGGCGCCGACATCGTCGTCAACTCCGCAACCAAGTTCATCGGAGGCCACGGCACCACCATCGGCGGCGTCATCGTCGACGCCGGCAGGTTCGACTGGAAAGCCTCCGGCCGCTTCGCCGACTTCGTCGACCCCGACCCCTCCTACCACGGCCTCTCCTACGTCGAAGCCTTCGGCCCGCTCGCCTTCATCCTCAAAGCCCGCGTCCAGGGCCTGCGCGACACCGGCGCGGCGCTCTCGCCCTTCAGCTCCTTCCTCCTGCTCCAGGGCCTCGAAACCCTCCACCTGCGCATGGAGCGCCACTCCCAGAACGCCCTCGCCGTCGCCAGGCACCTCGAATCCCACCCCGGCGTCGAGTACGTCAACTACCCCGGCCTTCCCTCCAGCAACTTCTACGCCCGCGCGCAGAAGTACATGCCCGACGGCCAATCCGCCCTCGTCACCTTCGGCATCAAGGGCGGCTACGAGGCCGGCAAGACCCTCATCAACTCGGTCAAGCTCTTCTCCCACGTCGCCAACATCGGCGACTCCAAATCGCTCATCATCCACCCTGCCTCCACCACCCACTCCCAGCTCACCGTGGCCGAGCAGGCCGACACCGGCGTCACCCCCGAGCTGGTCCGCCTCTCCGTCGGCACTGAGGACATCCGCGATATCCTCGCCGACCTCGACCAGGCGATCCTCGCCGCCAGCGGGACCTCCGCCAAACCGCAGCCCGAGCTGGCCGCGAAATGACCGAAGAAGATCCAATCCCAATCCCCGAGCCGTCTTTCGAGGGAGACTTCGCCATCAACGAAGTCCTCTCCCTCGAAAGCGGCGAGATCCTTGTCAACCCCACGCTGCACTACGCCGTCTACGGCCAGCTCAACGCAGCGCGAGACAACGCGGTGTTGGTTTGTCACGCCTTATCCGGTTCCGCCCAGGTAGGCGCCTGGTGGCCGCAGCTCTTCCTCCCCGGCGGCATGTTGGACCTCGACCGCGACTGCGTCATCGGCATCAACGTCTTCGGCTCCTGTTACGGCTCCACCGGCCCCGGCTCCATCGATCCCGCCACCGGCAAGCTCTACGGCCCCACCTTCCCTCTCATCAGCATCCGCGACATCGTGAACGCCCAGGTCAAGCTCATCGACCGCCTCGGCATCGACCGGCTCAAGCTCGCCATCGGCGCCTCCATCGGAGGCATGCAAGTGCTCGAATGGGCCATCCTCTTCCCCGAGCGTGTCGCCCGCGCCATCAGCATCGGCGTCGCCCCCCTCGGCGCCATGGGCCTCGGCCTAAACCACCTCCAGCGCCAGGCCATCATGCTGGATCCCGCATGGAAGGGCGGCTACTACGAGCCCGGCCATGGCCCCAAAAGCGGCCTCGCCCTCGCCCGCGCCCTTGGCATGGTCAGCTATAAGTCCGTGCCTTTGCTCGAAGAGCGCTTCGCCCGTAAGCCCAACCGCTACGGCGACGAGAACCCCTTCATCTCCGCCTCCGCCGGCCAGAACGGCCGCTTCGATGTCGCCGGCTACCTCGACTACCAGGGCGAGAGCTTCATCTCCCGCTTCGACGCCAACTCCTACATCTCCATCACCCGCACCATGGACATCTTCGACCCCGTCCGCGCGCACGAGTCCCCCTACGTCGCCTACGCGCGCATCACCGCGCACCTCACCCTGGTCGGCATCTCCACCGACTGGCTCTTCCCGCCCGAAGACGTCCGCTCTCTCGCCGCCATCATCGCCGCCGCTGGAGCCCGCTGCGACTACCGCGAAATGGCCTCCAACCACGGCCACGACGCCTTCCTCGCCGAACCCGACACCCTCGTCCGCATTCTCACCCCCGTCTTCGAGTGATGCCCGTCCACCTCGAATCGTCATTCTGAGCGAAGCTCAGAATCTCCGTAGTTGTTGTTGGGGTGCCACAGAACCGGGTGTCCCGCATCTCGCTTTTGAGATTGTGGGCTCCCCCAGCCTAAAGCTGACGGCTGATAGCGGGAAGCTCATAGCTGACTTTTTGAACGCCCTCGCTTGGGCCTGTAACGGCACATTCGGTCCCGCTAAAGACGAGACACTGCTACGTCGTCGCCTGCGCCTGAAAATGAAGCGTCCCCGTATACGAGCCCGCTTGCAAGCTTGGCACTGCACTCAGGTTGATGTTCAACGTCACCGCCGCCGACGCGCTCCCGACCAGATTCGTACTGATCGGCGTATCGGAGATCATCACTCCGGGGCCTCCGAAGGGGGTCGAGTTGCTGAAGGACCCTAGGTTCGTGCCACCCACCGAGGCATAGACCGCAGCGCCGGGGATGACGTAGTTGCTGTTGGTCGAGTTGATGAGCGCGTTCGGCGAGTCGAAGTACGCGTACAGCTTCACCGCCGAGCGCCCGGTGGCGAGCGTCCACGCGACGCCCACGTTGACCACGCTGCTTCCCGGATTCGCGTCGGAGCCCGGCGTCAGAGCGAAGCTAATCGCGGTCTGGTCGAGCGTGATCGTCAGAGATTCACTCAGGTTCGCATTCAGGCTCAGGTCGGTCGTCTGGCCGGAATTGAGTTGACCAAGCGCCGCACTGGCCGAAAACAGGGCCAACGCCGCAGCGGTTCTCACTAAAGTACGAAGATGCATTCAAAAACCTTCCATGGTTCGGCTTGCAACCAGGACTCCACAGGCGCAACCACCCACGGAGGGTTGCTGCCCTCTCCGCGGTTGCACGCCCTACTGAACTTGATCGCCTAATTATGATGCGGCCATTACCCGTTCCGACCTTAATCTTTGGTAATCCCCACAATCTCACGCAAACGTCGTCATCAAGCTCAACCTTTGTCACCGAACGCGAATGCCCCTCACCCAGCCCAAAGTTCGCCATCGAACTCAAAGGTCGTCACCTAACTCAAACATCGTCACTAAACTCAAGCTCCGGAATCCGCACCCAACACGTCGCCTTTCAGACTCGGGTTTATCCTTGCAACGCGAGGTTTCTCCTATGCGCGCTCACTCTGCACGACGCTGCTCCACAGCCCTCCGAATCGTGGCGACCCTCCTTCTTGCCACTCCCCTCCTTGCTCAATCCCCCGCCCCGACTCGCCCGCACATCACCGGCATCTCCCACGTCGGCTTCTTTGTCTCCGACCTGCCCAAAGCCATCGCCTTCTGGCACGACTTCCTCGGCTTCGAAGAGTCCTACGACATTACCAAAACCGGCATCGCGCCCCCAAACTCACCCGGCGCCACCATCGCCTTCATCAAGATCAACGACCGCCAGCACGTCGAGCTCTTCAACAACCCACCCACCTCCCCGCCCAACTTCCTCAGCCACATCGCCTTCACCGTCGACGACATCCAACAGATGCGCGCTTACCTGATCGCCAAAGGCTTCGACATCAAACCCATCACCGCCAAGTCCCGCGCCGGCGACTACTCCTTCCACATCCTCGACCCGGACGGCACCCAGGTCGAGTTCGTCCAGACCCTCCCCACCGGCATGGAAGCCCAGGCCGCCGGCAAGTTCGCGCCCGCCTCCCGCGTCTCCGGCCACATCTACCACCTTGGCTTCCTCGTCGGAAACACCCAGCGCGCCCTCGACTTCTACACCAACATCCTCGGCTTCCAGGAGATCTGGCGCGGCGCCTCCAACCCCGACCAGCTCAGTTGGATCAACATGCGCGTTCCCGACGGCCCCCCCGGCCATCAGGACTATGTCGAATTCATGCTCTACCGCACCCTCCCGGCCACCTACGGCAGCAGCAACCACATCGCCCTCGAGGTCCCCGACATCGCTGCCGCCGTCGCCGCCCTCAAGTCCCGGCCCGCCTTCGCCGCCTACGGCAGGTCCATCGACATCCACCTCGGCAAGAACGGCAAGCGCCAGGCCAATCTCTACGACCCCGACGGCACCCGCATCGAACTCATGGAACCCGTCACCGCCGACGGCAAGCCCGTCCCCTCATCCACCGCCCCACCCCCGCCACCCGCCCATCCCTAAGTTCCCTTACGGGAAGCCCAAAGAAGGGCCCTCGGGCCACTGGTTTCGATGGTTATGGAAGCGGTTGTTCGCCGCCTGCTTTCGCCACACCGGCAAAGAAATCTTCATACGCGGACGCAATCCTGTCCGCATCGAATCGCCTAACGTTCTCGAACCCCGCCTGGCGCAGCTCCCCCAGCCGTCCCAGATTCTCTGCAATCGTCGTCGCCGCGCCCAGCTCATCTTCCGGATCGATGTACACCGCCGCCGCACCCGCCACCTCCGTCATAGGCAGCCGGTTCGACGAGATCACCGGGCAACCGCATCGCTGCGCTTCGATCAACGGCCAGCCAAATCCCTCGTGCAGCGATGGAAACAGCAGCGCCGTCGCGCCCGTGTAAAGGCGCCAAATCTCGTCATCGGACGGATTAACTACCTCGATCGCCTTGCCCTCAGCCAGATTCGCACCGGCGAACTCCCGCATCTCGTTGCTAAACTTCGCTCCCGCCATCACCAATCGCAGCGTGCGGCCGCCGTCGCCCAACCCCTCCAGCAACCCCCGATAGATGCGCAGCACGCCCAGCCGGTTCTTGTACCACTGGTTGCCGCCAACGTGGAACAGATACCGCTCGTCCGCGGCCAGCCCGACCCTGGCTCGCAAGCTCAGAACATCTTCCTCCTTTGCGGCCTGGCACTCCGGGCTCAGGGCATTGGGAATCACCACACCCCGAACCGCGTCGCCCCGGAGCCCAGCAAGCTCGGTGGCCGTATTCGCAGACACGCAGACGACATGGCGTGCCCCGGCAAGATGCTTCAGAATCCACCTCTGCTGTATCCTTCCGGAGATCGATATCTTCTGCTCTCGATAAACTCCCTGCGCCGCCCTGATCGCCAGCAGGTCATGGCACGTAATGCTCGCTGGCAGTCCGCCCGCATGCGCCAGGTACATCGAGTTGGAATGGTCGCACACATGCACCACGTCGAATCCTTGCGCCCTCGAACGCAGCTCTATGGGAAAGCGGATGTATTTGTCGATGTAGCCCAGCCACTTGCGCAGTGTCGGTTGGTTGACCAGCTTGCCGAAGAACGCGGACGGCTGGACCGTTTCCACCTGGTGGCCCCGGAGCGCCAAACTCCGGCGCAGCATCTCCTGGTAGCGCAACATGCTCGCTTGATTGTCCAAAGCATAGTTTCCAACCAGCAGGATGCGCATGTCCGGTTCTTTCAAGATAGCAAACGCCCATATTTCAACCGGGTGCGGCGGTGGAATCGGAACTCAACCTGCTGCTACAGTTGGATGGGTCCCGTCCACCCGCTCGCAATGTTGAATGCACTCCAAATCACGCAACTCCACGACCAAGCCACTCTCCATTGGCACCTGGACCAACCCTCGCACCACCCTGCCGCCGGTTTGCCATTCTCAAGTTTTCTCGACGCTGTACTGGCCCATCATCGCGCCAACTTCGACCTCTGGCACGAGGAAGACAAGGCCCGCGAACCTGGGGCCTCCGACGCCCGCATTGCCGCCGTCAAGCGCTCCATCGACATCCTCAACCAGTCCCGCAACGATCTTGTCGAAGCCATGGACCAGGCCCTCATCGAGGCTGCGGGCACGCAGAACCCCGCCGCGCCGCTCCACTCCGAATCGCCCGGCCTCATTCTCGATCGTCTGTCTGTTCTCGCGCTCAAGGTCTACCACACCACGGAAGAGACCCGCCGCACCTCCGCCACCGAAGCCCATCGCCGCAAGAACCTCGGTCGCCTCTCCCTTCTCCAGGAACAGCGCAGCGACCTCGCCTCCTGCCTCGACTCCCTCTGGAGCGACGTCCACTCAGGCCGCCGGCGCTTCAAAGTCTACCGCCAGATGAAGATGTACAACGACCCCGATCTCAATCCGGCCATCTACGCCCACGCCCAAAAGCCGCCCGCGGACACGGGTTGACCTTCTGCTTCAGTGTGCGTATAAAACCGGATCAAGACCAGTCGATATATAGTGTGGGATGCTGAACAACATCGTCCCCCGGCGGAATCTGCGGACTAGGAAACGCTGACCGCAGCCCGCCGAAGACAATCCCACTCGAACCAGTCCGGCCTCTGCAGTCCCCCGGCACATCACCAGGAACATAGGAACGCCACCCCGATGAAGACCGCTCTCTCCGCAACCTCCAAACGTCCGCGTACGCTCGCCGGAAATGCGACGGCATCGGCCGACGGGGCCCGCGCCCACGCCGTCGCCCAGTACGAAGCCGCCCTTCGCTTGATGCAGGAAGGCAAGTTCGAGAAGGCCCACAGCGCCTTCAATCAGATGCTCTCTACCGCGCCGCCCGATCTCGCCGAGCGCATCCGGATGTACATCAACGCGTGCATCCAGCAGATCTCGCGCCACCAGACCCAATTCGCCTCCCACGAAGAGCACTACGACTACGCCATCTCGCTGCTCAATGACGGCAACTATGAGGATGCTCGCACTCATCTCAAGAAAATCATCGCCGAGAACGACCAGGCCGATTACGCCTTCTATGGCCTCGCCGTCCTCGCCAGCATGACCGGCGATGCGCACACTTGCCTCGAACACTTGACCGAGGCCATCCACCTCAACGCTCAGAACCGCATCCAGGCACGCGCCGACTCCGACTTCCAGGACATGGCCGACGATCCCCGCTTCACCGAACTTCTCTACCCCGAGGTCTAAGCAAAAATTGGACGAGACACTCGTGTCTCGTGGGTTTGTGCGTCTCCCGCATCGAGCGCGAACCACGCTCGATCGCCACCCGCTCCATCGAACCTGATACCCTCGTTGTCAGCCGATGACCCCTGTCTCCACCTTGAACCCGACTGTGAACCCCTACTCCAATCTCCACCCGGCCAGCCTCACCCGCCAACCCTCCCTGCGTGTCGTAGCCATCGGCGGAGGCACCGGTCTTTCCACCCTCCTCCGCGGCCTTAAGCACTACGTCCCCGCTCCGGCCGCCTTCCGCCGCTCCACCGACGCACCCTCCAGCCTTCCCTCCGGGGCCGTAGCGAAGCCCATACCCAACCCGCTCCGGCCTCCGTTCCAGTCGCGCCCCGAGCACACCGCCCACGATTTTCCATGCACCATCCGCGACCTCGCCGCCATCGTCACCGTCACCGATGACGGCGGTTCCTCCGGCCGTCTCCGCGAGGACCTTAAAATGCTCCCGCCCGGCGACGTCCGCAACTGCATGGTTGCACTCTCCGAGGACGAGCACCTGCTCGCCAAGCTCTTCCAGTACCGTTTCCATCAGGGCGACCTGGACGGCCATTCCTTCGGCAACCTCTTCGTCGCCGCGCTCTCCGAGATCACTGGAGACTTCGCCCAGGCCGTGCAGATGTCCTCTCAGATTCTCGCCACGCGCGGACGCATCTATCCCGCCACTAACACCGACGTCACCCTCGCCGCGCGCATGGACGACGGATCGATCGTCCGCGGCGAGACCAGCATCACCGCCAGCCCCCACCGCATCCTGGAACTGACGCTGGAGCCGGCCGGCGCCGAACCCCTGCCGGGCACCCTCGACGCCATCGCCAGCGCCGACCTCATCACCCTCGGTCCCGGCTCGCTCTACACCTCGCTCATCACCAACTTGCTGGTCCGCGGCATCCCCGAAGCCATCGCGGCCTCCAGCGCCACCCGCGTCTATGTCGGCAACCTGATGACCCAGGCCAACGAATCGCTCGGCCTCTCCGCCTCCCAGCACATCGAAAAGATCCTCCAGCATTGCCGCCGCGTAATGAGTGATGGTCAACCTGACCCTGGGCCTGCCGAATGCGATGGGGAAGAATCCCCCGGTCCCGCTTACACCCAACTCTTCGACTACGCCCTCATCAACACCGCGCCCATCTCGCCCACGCTTCTCGCCCAGTACGCCCGCGAAGGCCAGACCCCCATCGAGCCCGATCTCGACCGCATCCGCGCTCTCGGCGTCGAGCCCATCCCCGGCAACTTCGTCAACGAAGGCAGCGTCCTCCGCCACGACCCCGACCGCGTCACCGAAGCCCTCCTCAGACTCGCTCTCGCCCGTCCCGAGTGATGTCTTGAGCTACCCTGCGGCCCCGGCCGCCGCAATCTCCACCAGCCCCTGCTCCGGCTCCACGGTCCGCTTCAACTGCCCGCACGCCGCAAAGATGTCCCGCCCCCTTGGCCTGCGCGTAAACGTCGGAATTCCCCCATCCACCAGCATCCGGTGAAACACCGCAACGTCCTCCGGCTTCGGCTGATGAAACTCAATCCCCGGCCCCGGATTCCACACGATCAAATTCACCTTCGCCTTCATCCCCTTCAATAACGCGAGCACCTCGCGCGCATGTTCCGGCTGGTCGTTCACCCCTCCCAGCAGCACGTATTCGAACGTCACATACTCCCGCTTGCCGAACGGAATCGTCCGCAGCGCCTCCAGCAGCCCGGCAATGTCCCACTTCTTCGTGATCGGCATAATCTCTCGCCGGATCGCGTCATTGGAAGCGTTCAAGCTCAGCGCCAGCTTCGGCCGTACCGGTTCGTTCGCAAACTGCAAAATCCCCGGCAGTATCCCCGAAGTGGAAACCGTCATCCGCGACTCCGGAATCCCCATCCCCCGGAGCACATGCACCGCACGCATAAACGCGTCGTAGTTCAGGAACGGCTCGCCCATCCCCATGAACACCAGGTTGATCCGGCTCGGCGTCTCAACGCCCTTCCCGCTGCCGATCCGCACCTGCTGCCGGTTCAGCACCGCCGCCACCTGCCCCGCAATCTCTCCCGCCGTCAGATTCCGCCGGATTCCCAGCTTCGCCGTCAAACAGAACTGGCAGTTCACCGCGCACCCCACTTGGCTCGACACACAAATCGTCGCCCGCTTGTATCCCTGTTCCCTGTTCCCTATTCCCTGTTCCCTGTCCCCTGCTCCCTCCTCCCTGTCCTCTTCTTCCGCCGCCTCGCTGCCATCCCCGCGCTCGCCGCCATCCCCGCCGGGCATCCAAACCGTCTCCACCGTTTCACCGTCGGCCATTCGCATCAAGTAGCGCTCGGTCCCATCCACACTTCTCGCTGTCTGGACAATCTCCGGCAGCCCCACCCGATATCCTTCCGCCTTCAGCCTCTCCCGCACCTCCGTCGGCAGCGTCGTCACCTCCTCCAGCCGTTCCACCCGCTGCTTGTACAGCGCATCCCCCAACTGGACCGCCCGATACTTCGGCAACCCCAAACCCTCTACCATCCCCCGCAGTTCCCCCGCGCCCATCCCAAACAGAGCCTTCGCGCCCTCCGTCCGCGCCGTCTCCGCCGTCATTGAATCCGTCGCCATAGCTATCCATCCAGTTTACCCGGCGCTCCCAGGCATTCTCCACCCACATCCAATCCCTGTGACACAATAAGTCTCAAGGAGTCGCATGTCCGCAACCCTCACCCACGGCACGACAACCAGCCACCACGCCGTCCCGCGCAACATCCGCCGCACCCGCCTGCCCAACGGCCTGCTCGTCCTCACCGAGTCCATCCCTCACGTTCGCTCCGTCTCCATGGGCGTCTGGATCGATTCCGGCTCCCGCGATGAGTCGCTCCCCCTCAATGGCATCTCCCACTTCGTCGAGCACATGGTCTTCAAGGGCACCACCTCGCGCTCCGCCCAGCAGTTCGCCCGCGAAGCCGACGCCATCGGCGGCAACCTCGATGCCTTCACCGGTAAAGAATCCATCTGCTTCAATATCAAAGTCCTGGACGAACATATTGCACCAGCACTTGACCTACTGACGGACCTCGTCCTTCACCCCACCTTCACCCCAGACGACATCAGCCGCGAACTGGGAGTCATCCTCGAAGAGATCAAGATGGACGAGGACAACCCCGACTACCTCGTCCACGAAACCTTTACCCAGAACTTCTGGAAAGGACACCCGCTTGGCCGCCCCATCCTCGGCACCGTCAAGACCGTCTCCAGCTTCAATCAGCAGGTCGTCTTCGACTACTACGCCGGCCGCTTCACCCCGCGCAATATGGTCTTCTCCGCCGCCGGTCACCTCGACCACGACACCTTCGTCGCCCGGGTTGCCGATCACTTCAGCTCACTCGCCGCATCCAGCGATGCCCCGCTCGCCCACGTTCCCGCCCCAGCCACGTATCCGCATATCACGCTCAAACGCAAGAAGTCGCTCGAACAGGTCCAGCTCTGCCTCGGCGTGCCCGCGCCGCCCGTCGCGTCACCCGCCCGCTACGCTGTCTACTTGCTCAATAGCATGTTGGGCGGCGGCATGAGCAGCCGCCTCTTCCAGACCATCCGCGAGGACCGGGGTCTCGCCTACTCCATCTACTCGGAATCCAACCCCTTCCGCGACGCCGGCTGCCTCGCCATCTACGCCGGCACCTCCGCCGAGAAAACCCCCGAGGTCCTTCGGCTCACCATCGAAGAATTGCGCCGTCTCAAAGAGGACACCGTCCCGGAGGCAGAGTTGAAGCGAGCAAAAGACCAGCTCAAAAGCAACATCGTGCTCGGCCTCGAGTCCTCCTCCAGCCGCATGGCCAACCTCGCCCGGCAGGAGATGTATTTTCGTCGTTTCTTCACTGTCGAAGACATCGTCGCCGAGGTCGAGGCCGTTACCGCCGCCGGCATCCAGGCCCTCGCGCGCGAGCTCTTCCGCCCGGAGGCCGTCGCTCTCACCGTTCTCGGCAACCTCGGCGATCTTGCCATCGACCGCAAAGCGCTCGCATGTTGAACCGCACGCTGTTACAGTTTGTAACGGAACCGAACCGTACCCTTCGCTGTAGAGGAAACATGAACACCACTGTACTTTGCCTCGAACCACGAACCTCGAACCTCGAACCTGAATCCGGCTTTACCCTGATCGAATTGCTGATCGTCATGTCGATCATGCTCATCCTGATGGCCCTCGCCGTGCCTCAGATGCTCAAGGTCAAGAAGAACGCGAATCAGGTTTCCGCTGTACAGACCATGCGCACCATCGGATCGGCGGAACTGAGTTACGCGTCTGCCTATCCCGGCTTTGGTTGCCCACTCTCCGTGCTCGGCGGCGATCCCAAAACCGGCGCTCCCACTGCGCAGGCTGCACAACTGCTTCCGGCGGATCTCGCTGCGGCAGGTCAAAAATCCGGTTATACCTTTACCGTCACCTGCGGCTCCAAAACTACCCTGAATAACCAGGATGTCTACAACTCAGTCGAGATCACAGGCGTTCCGCAGACCGTCGGCAAGACCGGCGACAACGGCTACTGCTCGGACGAGAACAACGTGATCAAGGTCGATCCCACCGGCGGCACCAACTGCACCCAATCCATGCAGTAGTTTCACAAGCGGCCAAATGCAATTTCTCGCCCGCGGCCAATTAACGACGAACCCGCTTCACGATTCGCTACGCTCGTAAAGCGCTGAAAGCGCGACATATACCAGCCTAGGCCGAAGGCCTAGGTATAAGGCACCCCAAGAACACCGAGGGCTGAAAGCCCGACACAAGGTGGGGCCGCAAAACACTGTGACTGGCACATCCCCCGTCGAGTTCTGCATGATGTAAATGACAATCACTCCCCGCATTTCGCTCGCGTCCCCGCTGCTCCTCGCGCTGCTCTCTCCCCTCTCGGCGCGCCCGCAGACCACCCCGCCGCCCACCCCCGCCATCGTCCGCCTGGTCGATGACCACTACAACCACCTCCGCACCCTCCGCGTCCGCTACATCGAGCACTACGCCGGCATGGGCATGGACCGCACCGAGTCCGGCACCCTCACCCTCCAGAAGCCCGGCCTGATGCGCTGGAGCTACGACCAGCCCACCGGCAAGGTCTTCGTGCTCGACGGCCACTATGCCTGGTTCTACACCCCCGGCGACGCCCAGGTCTCGCGCACGCCCGCCAAGCAGCTCGACGACCTGCGCTCTCCCCTGCGCTTCCTGCTCGGCCACACCCAGCTCGCCAAAGAGCTCGACCAAATCACTACCGCCCCCGACGGCGCCAACTTCCGCATCGCCGGCGTCCCCAAAGGGATGGCGCAGCGCGTCCACCTGCTGACGCTCGTGGTCACTCCAGCCGGCGTCATCCAGACCATGAAGATCGAAGAGACCGACGGTTCCACAACCGGGTTCGCCTTCACCGGAATCGAAGAGAACGTCGCCATCCCGGCCTCGGACTTTACCTTCACCCCGCCCAAAGGCATCCCCATCGTCGACGGGCAAGCTCCAATCTGAGACCCCCTCGTTCTTCTTTGGAGTATCGGCGGGCTTTACAGGCTGCCGAAAACTCGCCTCGCTGCTGAAAACTCGCCTCTGAGATAGGCCGGGACTTCAGTCCCAGCATAACGGCCAAACTCGCCTCTGAGATAGGCCGGGGCTTCAGTCCCAGCATAACGGCCAAACTCGCCTCTGAGATAGGCCGGGACTTCAGTCCCGGCATAACGGGGCACGGAAACAACGCGGGCTTTAGCCCCTGGGACATGCCTTTCGCCAATTCCACCCTATATCAGGTCTCTCTCCGGCCCGCGGAACCGCGCAAAGAAGCGAGGCTTTAGCCTCGGGTCTCGATTGGAATGCCCGCGCCAGTCTCGGGTCCGGCCCGGTCGCTCCGTCTCCCGCTCTGCAAAAAACCTTGACACACCTGCTATACTGTTATCAGTGGAAAAGACAGAAAACCTCGGGTCTACCCCGGGGTTTTCCCGTTCTTGCCCGCCAATAAACCCAATGAATGGACGATCTTAGCAGCAACCCCTTTCGATTCATACGCTTGGCTATATCAAGGGGTGTCGAAGTCACACAAAACACACCACTTCCCCCCAAGATCATACCTGGGGGGAGGGGGGTATCGGCCAGCACCACAGGAAGGAAGCATTGAGCTCGACCAACACTCCCGCGCAGACGGCAGCAATATTCTCAACCGCCGAGTTCCACGCCGCCGTCCATGCCCTCGCTCCGCGCGTCGCCGTATTCGACTGCGACGGAACGCTATGGTCCGGCGACGCTGGCTCCGGCTTCATGCGCTGGACCATCGAGTGCGGCATCCTTTCGCCGGAGGCCATTGCCCGTCTGGACGTCCGTTACCAGGGCTACCTCGCCGGCCAGGTCACTGAGCTCGAAATCTGCGGCGAGATGGTGCAGATCTACGCCGGTCTGAGCGAACAGGAGATGCGCGCCGCGGCCGCCGAGTTTTTTGCCACTGAAATCGAGCGCAACATCTTTCCCGAACTCCGCGAACTCATCCGCGACCTCCAAGCCGCCGGAACCGAAATCTGGGCCGTCAGCTCCACCTGCGACTGGGTGATCGACGATGCCGTCCGCCGCTTCGACATTCCGCCCGCCCGCGTTCTCGCGGCCCGCGTCGCCATCGCCAACGGCGTCGTGACCGGCACGCTGATCGAAGTCCCCACCGACGAAGGCAAGGTCGCCGCGCTGGCGCGCGCCGGCATCACATCTCCTGATGCCGTGTTCGGCAACTCAGTCCACGACGCGCACATGCTTGCCATCGCGCGCCGCGCCTTCCCGGTGAACCCTTCGCCTGCGCTGCTCGAGCGCGCCGCGGTCGAAGGCTGGCCCGTCTACTATCCCGCCTCCGTGAGGCCCGCATGACATCTTCCGCTCGTCATCTTCTTCCGTTCGTCATTCTGACCGCAGGTCAGAATCTCAGTATTTTTCACTTGACCGCTGACCACGCAACCCCATGCTGCTAGAAGGCCTCCACATCCCGCTAACCACCCCGTTCCATCCCGACGGCCGCCTGAACCTGCGCAAGCTGGCCGCCAACGTCGAGCGCTACTCGCGCACGGCCGCCGCCGGACTCATCGCACTTGGCCCCAGCGGCGAGCCGACGCTGCTGAACGATGAGGAGACGCGCGAAGTTCTGCGGGTTGCCGCGCACGCTGCCGCGCCAGAGAAGGTGCTCATTGCGGGGATCGCGCGGGACAGCGTGCACGCAACGCTTGAGCTCGCAGCGTTTGCCGCTGAACTTAGCTATGACGCAGTTCTGGTTGGCAAGCCCAGCGTCCTGGCCTCCTTCGGTATCGATCGTCCGCAACCCGTCACGCGCCCGCATGAGGTCTTCAGCTACTTTCAGACCATCGCCGACCGCTCCCCGATTCCTGTTATCCTTCTCGGCGCTCGCGACCGCGCGCTTTCCATCGACACCATCGCCGAACTCGCGGCGCACGCGAACATTATCGCGCTCCTCGACGCCCAGCCCCATAACGTTCGAGCCGGCACGATTAATCACCTCCTGACTCTCACCACTGCAGTCAAACACCATGTGACCGTTACCTCCGTGTTCGCAGCAGTCACGCACCGCATGATGAAGACAGCCGCGGCCGGCGCCCTGGTGTCCGCGGCAAGCCTGACTGGCTCGGCAATCGCGGCTCCGGAGCCATCCTCCGGCACGCTGCGCATCCGCACAAAATCGGTCGGCTTTCAAATCCTCGCCGGCGACACCGAGGGGATGCTCGACGGGCTGCACGCTGGGGCCGCGGGAATCGCTCCGGCCTTCGCCGCGTGTGCGCCGCAGTCGTGCTACGAGGTCTTTGCCGCCTGGAAGGACAACGACCGGGCGCTCGCCGGCGAGAAGCAATTGCGCCTGGTCGAAGCCGCACATTTCGCCGAAGAGATTCTTGGCCCGGGCGGCTTGAAGTTCGGCTGCGACCTGAACGGCTACTTCGGCGGCGCCGCCCGTCTGCCGCATCTGCCGCCCGACAGCGAGCAGAAGGCGACGCTGGAGCAGCTCATGAAGCCGTTGCGGAGCTGAATCCTATGCGAGAGCGGTCATGCGGGCTGCGTGCAGTTCCTGTAGCGCGAAGACGCTGAGCGTGCCCTGTTGCAGCGCCGCGATTCCTTCCGCCGCGGCCCGCGCCGCCGCCAGCGTAGTGATCGTGGGAATGCGTGCCAGCACCGCCGCGCGGCGAATCGCCTTCTCATCGAAGAAGGTTTCCTGGCCGCGGGGGGTGTTGACGATCAGTTGAATGCGATCGCCTTTGATCAGGTCGACTACGTTGGGGCGGCCTTCCTTCACTTTGAACACGCGCTCTGGCTGCAGGCCGGCGGCTTCGAGAACCTCGGCGGTGCCATGGGTGGCGACGAGATGGAATCCCATCTCGACATACGTGCGCGCGAGCGAAACCACCGCATCCTTGTCGTGGTCGTTGACGCTCATGAAGATGGTGCCTTTGACTGGCAAAACCTGGCCCGCGGCGATCTGTGCCTTGGCGAACGCCTCGCCGAAGTTGTCGGCAACGCCCATGACCTCGCCGGTGGATTTCATCTCCGGCCCGAGGACGGTATCGACGCCCGGGAACTTGACCCACGGGAAGACAGGCGATTTGACGAAGAAGTGCGCGCCGGTCTCGAGGTCGGCGCCACTCTCGACCTGCTCCGGCAGCAGTTCCTTCAGCTTGCGTCCGACCATCAGGCGTGAGGCGATCTTGGCCAGCGGCACGCCCGTGGCCTTGGAGACGTAAGGGACGGTACGCGAGGCGCGCGGGTTGACTTCGATGACGAAGACCTTGCCGCGCTGGATGGCGAACTGGATGTTGACCAGACCGATGACATTGAGCGCCTTGGCCAGCTTGCGCGTGTGCGAGCGGATGGTGCGCAGGACTTCGTCACTGAGATCGACGGCGGGAAGCACGCAGGATGAATCGCCGGAGTGGATGCCGGCTTCCTCGATATGCTGCATGATGCCGGCGATGACGACGTCCTCACCATCGCAGAGCGCGTCGACATCGCACTCGACTGCGTCCTCGAGGAAGTGGTCGATCAGTACGGGCCGCTCCTGAGAATACTCAATGGCGGTGCTCATGTATCGGACGATTGCTTCGTCGTCGTAGGCGATCACCATGGCGCGACCGCCGAGAACGTAGCTGGGACGCACGAGAACGGGGTAGCCGACGCGGTTGGCGCCGGCGACGGCCTCTTCGACGCTGGTGGCCATGGCGCCGTCGGGCTGCGGGATGGCGAGGTCGGTGATGAGCTTGCCGAAGCGCTTGCGGTCCTCGGCGAGGTCGATCGATTCGGGCGACGTACCGATGATGGGAACGCCTGCGCGCTTGAGGGGGAGGGAGAGATTGAGCGGCGTCTGGCCGCCGAACTGGACGATCATGCCGATGTCGGCGCCGGCGGAAGCCTCGTGCTCGTATACCGCGAGTACGTCTTCGAGCGTGAGCGGCTCAAAGTAGAGGCGATCGCTGGTGTCGTAGTCGGTCGAGACGGTCTCGGGATTGCAATTGACCATGATGGTTTCGTAGCCGTCTTCGCGAAGGGCGAACGCGGCGTGGCAGCAGCAGTAATCGAACTCGATCCCCTGGCCGATGCGGTTGGGGCCGCTGCCGAGGATGATGATTTTGCGGCGCGGGGTGGGCGCGGCTTCGTCCTCTTCGTCATAGCAGCTGTAGAGATAGGGCGTGTAGCTCTCGAATTCCGCGGCGCAGGTGTCGACCAACTTGAAGACGGGCTTGACACCGAGCTTGGTGCGGAGGGCGCGGACTTCAGCGGCGCCAGCGGCGCCTTCGAGGTTCCACTCGGCGGCGAGGCGCTCATCGGAGACACCCATGCGCTTGGCGAGGCGGAGGTCGGTGGCGGTGGCGGTTTCCGCAGAGAGCGCCGCGATGGCTTGGATCTCCTCGGTGACCTGCTTCATCTGGTTGAGGAACCACGGGTCCATCGAGGTAAGTCGCGCAACTTCGCGGACGGTCATGCCGCGCTCGAAGGCGTAGCGCAGGTAGGCAAGGCGCTCGGGGTGCGGAGTTACCAGGCGCTGCGTGAGGCGGCGGGGCTCGATGTCGGCCGCGGAAGCTTTCTTGCCGGTCTCGAGCGAGCGGACGGCCTTCATCAGCGATTCCTTGAACGTGCGGCCGATGGCCATCACTTCGCCGACGGACTTCATCTGCGGGCCGAGGACTTCGTCGACGCCGGGGAATTTTTCGAACTGCCACTTGGGTATCTTGACCACTACATAATCGATGGTGGGTTCGAAGCAGGCGGGCGTGGCCTTGGTGATGTCGTTCTGGATCTCGTCGAGCGTGTAGCCGACGGCGAGGCGCGCGGCGATCTTCGCGATCGGGAATCCGGTCGCTTTGGAAGCCAGCGCGGACGACCGGCTGACACGCGGATTCATCTCGATGATGATCATGCGGCCGTTGCGCGGGTCGACCGCAAACTGGACGTTGCTGCCGCCGGTCTCGACGCCGATCTCGCGAATGCAGGCGATAGCGGCGTCGCGCATGACCTGGTACTCGCGGTCGGTGAGGGTCTGTGCGGGGGCGACGGTGATGGAGTCGCCGGTGTGCACGCCCATGGGGTCGAAGTTCTCGATGGAGCAGATGATAATGACGTTGTCCTTGAGATCGCGGATGACCTCAAGCTCATACTCCTTCCAGCCGAGCACACTCTCTTCGATGAGGCACTCATGGACTGGGGAAAGGTCGAGGCCACGGGAGAGGATGTCGGTCATCTCTTCGCGGTTGTAGGCGATGCCGCCACCGGACCCGCCGAGGGTGAAGCTGGGCCGGATGACCACGGGAAAACCGATCTTGGCGGCGAAAGCGAGGCCGTCCGAGACGTTGCGAACGAGCTGCGACTTGGGCATGTCGAGACCGATCTTGTTCATCGCGTCTTTGAACAGCAGACGGTCCTCGGCCTTCTTGATGGCCTCCAGCTTGGCGCCGATCAGCTCGACGCCGTACTTTTCGAGCACCCCGGAGTCGGCGAGGTCGACGGCGAGATTCAGCGCGGTCTGTCCGCCAACGGTCGGCAGCACGGCGAAGACACCATGGCCTTCGCCCATCATCGCCGCTTCGGCGCGGATGATCTCTTCGAGATACACCGCGGTCAGCGGCTCGACGTAGGTACGGTCGGCGAACTCGGGATCGGTCATGATGGACGCGGGGTTGGAGTTGACGAGCACGACTTCGTAGCCTTCGGCCTTCAGCGCTTTACAGGCCTGGGTGCCCGAATAGTCGAACTCCGCCGACTGGCCAATCACGATCGGCCCGGAACCGATCACCAGAATCTTCGCAATATCATTCCTGCGTGGCATTCATCTTCTCCGCTTCCTTCAGCATGGCCGCACAGGGCAACGCCTGTACTGTCCGGTAGATCGGAACCGCATCCAGAGACGCGATATAGTCCGTTGCATCGTCTGGCCTCGGAATAGGCTGGCCCTCGCGCCGATACTTAACATGGTATGGAGGCACGGTGCCATCCGCATCCGGAAAAAGGTTCGCCTCGCCGACCCACGAGCCGAATACGGTCACGCTTCCCATAAGCGCGTTCAACTGGCCACCGGCGTCGAATTTATAGTCGAATGTCGCCTCAGTCTTCTCCGAGAAGCGCCGCAGCTTGAACTCCAGCAGTCGTGGACCGGCCATGGACATCTCTGCAAACGCGGTACTGGCCCGCGGATCGATCAGCGGCTTGAACCGCTGCAGGCTCCAACTCCTTGCGTCCCTCACGCAAAACACCGTCTTCACCTGAATTGGCTTCTGAGCCCAAACCAACTGCGTAGCCACTGCCAGGCAGCCGATCGCCAGAATCTTCGCAATATCATTCCTGCGTGGCATTCATCTTCTCCGCTTCCTTCAGCATGGCCGCACAGGGCACATTCTGGATGGTCCAATATACGGGCGCCTGATCGAATCGCCCAACGTATTTATCCGCATTCTCCGGCTTGTCGATGCGGTCCTTCTCGCGACTGTAGTACACGTGGTGCGGCGGAATGGTTCCGTCGCGGCGGGGGAAAAAATCTGCCTCGCCGATCCAGTCGGCAAGTTCAAAGCCCGGCCCGGGGTCCGCTCCCGCAGGCGGCACGGACTTGACCGTCACGCTGCCGTGAAGCGCCACGAGGCGGCCGGAAGAATCGAACGTGTAGTCGAACGCCAGTTCTGAGTCCGAATAAAAGCGCCGCAACTTGACCTCTTCCAAAACATGCCCTGCGAACGACATCTCCGCGAAGACCGTCCCACCCTCAACCTTGATGAGCGGCTTGAAGCGATGCAGACTCCAGTCGCCGTTCGGTCCCTGGGTGCAGTAGACCGGCTTGGCATTAGGGTCTTTAGCAAACAGTGTCGGCGACGAGGCCAACACCATCGCGCATGCGCCAGCCACCCACCTCCTCATTTTTTCCAATCCTCCATCATCTTGCGGAAATCGCGGAAGAGGTAGTGCGAGTCGTGCGGCCCTGGACTCGCCTCTGGATGGTATTGCACGCTGAACATCGGGTCGGTCTTGTGGCGCAGACCGGCAAGCGTCCGATCGTTCAGATTGGTGTGCGTACGCTCGACATCTTCCGGCAGCGATTCCGGATCGACGTTGAAGTTGTGGTTCTGAGCGGTGATCTCCACCTTGCCGGTGCGGTGGTTCAGGATGGGGTGGTTGCCGCCGTGGTGTCCGAACTTGAGTTTGTAGGTCTTGCCGCCTAGCGCCAGACCGAAGATCTGGTGACCGAGGCAGATGCCGAAGATCGGCTTCTTGCCTCGCAGTTTCTGCACGGTCTCGATGGCATAGTTGAGCGGCTCGGGATCGCCAGGGCCGTTGGAGAAGAAGACACCGTCGGGATCGAGCGCGAGCGTCTCTTCCGCGCTGGTGGTCGCCGGAACTACGGTGACGCGGCAGTTCTCGCGCGTCAACATGCGCAGAATGTTCTGCTTGATGCCGAAGTCGTAGGCAACCACGTGCAGTTGTTCGTGTCCCGCGGCGGCTTTGTCTGAGCCGGGAAGGAGTCCATCGCCGGTGAGATTGCGCGGCTCGGAGGCGTCCCATTTGTAGGGGGCTTTTGTGGTCACCACGCTGGCCAGGTCGGTGCCGTCCATTTTGCGGATGGAACGGGCCTTGGCAACCAGCGCGTCCGCATCCAGCGCGTCGCCGGAAGCAATGACACCGCGCATGACCCCGTTGGTGCGGAGATGCCGCACCACAGCGCGCGTGTCCACCTCCGCGATAACCGGGATGCCGCTGCGCTCAAGGTAATCGTCGGCGACTTCGGTCGAGCGCCAGTTCGAACTCATGGCGGAAAACTCACGCGTCACCAGGCCTTCGATGTAGGGGCGCGCAGACTCCGCATCGCTGGGGGTGGTCCCATAGTTCCCTATGTGCGGATTGGTGAGCACGACGATCTGGCCCGCGTAGGAGGGGTCGGTGAAGATCTCCTGGTAGCCGGTGAGGGAGGTGTTGAAGACAACCTCACCCGCAGCCTCAACCGGCGCGCCGAAGGCTCGACCGCGAAAGATGCGCCCGTCTTCGAGCGCCAGAATTGCCTGCATTGCCTACTCCTGCGGAATCCAAAAAGGAGTGGATTCAATCGATTCTATCAGCATCGGAGGGCTGAGCCCTAGCGGCGTGTGCAACCGCTTTTCCACGGCGCGCTTCGGGCGCAGGAAAGGCGCAGCACGAAGGCCGGAGGCATTTCGTTCCTGAGGGTTGGCTTTCGGTTACTCCGCCACCAGCCGGTTGCGCAGTTCGCCGATGTGTTCGATCTGGATGACCATCTCCTCGCCCGGCTTGAGCCAGCGCTCCGGATCGCGCCCCATGCCGACCCCTGCCGGGGTCCCGGTGCTGATGACGTCGCCGGCCTGGAGCGGGACGATGCCGGAGATGTATTCGATGAGCGCTGGAATCTTGAAGATCATCAAGCTCGTATTGGAGTCCTGCAGCTTTTCGCCGGCGATGGTGAGGGTGATGGAGAGGGTGTGCGGATCGGGGACCTCGTCCTTACTGACCACCCACGGGCCCATTGGCGCAAATGTGGGGAAGCTCTTGCCGAGAGACCACTGCGTAGTGGCGCGCTGGACGTCGCGGGCGCTGACGTCGTTCATAATGGTGTAGCCGAAGACGTGGTCGATCGCGTGCGTCGCGGGAATCTGATAACCGGGCTTGCCAATGACCACGGCGAGCTCGGCCTCGTAATCGACCTTTGAAGTGGCTTTCGGAATGATCACATCGGCGTCCGGGCCCACGACCGCCGAAGACAGTACGATGAACACGGTGGGGACCTTCTGCGGTTCCGTCTTCGATTCCTTCGCGTGCTCGGCGTAGTTGACGCCGATACCAAAGATGCGTGGCGGAGCGAGGACAGGCGCCAGCAGCTTGAGGTTGTCCATCGCGATGGCGGGCTTGGCGCGGGCTACATCGGCCTGCACGCTAGACGCGGCGGCCATAAAAGCAATGGAATCGCGGAAGCCTTCCGCACTGAGATCGATGACGCCGCCATCGACGACGAGCCCGGGACGTGGACCCCAGTCGCGCTGCGAATAGGTGACGAGTTTCATGGCAACTCCTTCCATGCCGAGCCGCCGTCGAAGTTGTACGCAGCGAGCGATTCGGGCTTCATTTCGATGCTATATCCGGGGCGCGCGGGCAGCCGATATCGACCGCGCACGATCCGGACAGGGTCGAGAAAATGTTCGTGCAAATGATCGACGAATTCGATGACCCGGTCTTCCATGCTGCAGGAGACGCGCAGGTAATCGAAGAACGAAAGGTGCTGCACGTACTCGCACAGGCCGACGCCGCCTGCGTGCGGGCAGACCGGGACGCCGAACTTTGCCGCCATCAGGAGAATTGCGAGGTTCTCATTGACACCGGCGACGCGAGTGGCGTCGAGCTGGCAGACATCCATGGCCCCGGCTTGAAAGAATTGCTTGAACATCACGCGATTGTGACAGTGCTCGCCGGTGGCGAGGCGCACCGGCTTGACCTCGCGACGGATGCGAGCGTGGCCGAGGATATCGTCGGGACTGGTGGGCTCCTCCATCCAGTAAGGCTGGGCTGGGGCGAGCATACGCGTCCGGGCGATGGCTTCTTCGACGCCCCATTTCTGGTTGGCGTCGACCATCAGCTTGTTTTTCCAGCCGATTTCTTCGCGCATGAGCAGCGCGCGGCGGAGGTCGTCCGCAGGCTCGCCGCCAACCTTCAGCTTGAAGTGCATCCAACCGTCAGCCAGGGCTTCGCGACAGAGTCGGCGCACTTGCTCGTCGGAGAAGCCAAACCAGCCAGCGGAAGTCGTATACGCGGGGAAGCCTTCGCCTTCGAGTTGCACCAATCGCCGTAGCATCGTGCTCTGGCTGCGGGTGAGGATCTCGAGGGCTTCGTTGCGAGTCAGCGCGTCGTCGATGTAGCGAAAGTCGATGGCGGAGACGATTTGCTCCGGCTGCATCTCCGCCAGCAAGCGCCAAAGGGGCTTTCGCTCGGCCTTTGCATAGAGGTCCCAGACGGCGTTGATGAGTCCGCCGGCAGCCATGTGGATTGCACCCTTTTCCGGACCGAGCCAGCGGAATTGGCTATCGTCGGTGAGCAGTCGCGAAAAGGCGCAGAGGTCGCCGGTAATGGAGGAGAGGCTGCGGCCCACGGCTTGTTGCGCAAGGTATTTGAGCGCGGCCACGCAGAGCTCGTTGCCACGGCCAAGGGTGAAGGTGAGCCCGTGGCCTTCGATCCCGGAGTCCGTATCGAGGATGCAGTAAGCGGCTGAGTAGTCGGGGTCCTTGTTGACAGCGTCGGAACCGATGCGCGCTCGGGACGTCGGGAAGCGCACATCGATAACGCGAGCTCCCATGATCCGAAGGTCGTCGATTTTGCCCACCCAAACATCCTATCCGAATGGCTTATTGCCCCTTGCCGAGGCGGCGATAATACTCGGCGACGGCATCCTCATAGCCGGGAGGAACGGCGGGCGGCGCAGCTGTGCGCGCCTGACCGGCCTGCGGCGCGCTCGGATCGCGGCGGAGCTGCAACTCGAGCTTGTCAACGTCGTTCAGGACTTTCGCATGCAGCTCCTCGACCATCGCCGGGTTGCCGGGAAAGCGTGATGGATCGAGTTGCTGCATCTCCTTCTCCAGGTCGTTGATCTCTTTCTGGGCGGAGGGATCGCCTTTCGTATCATGGCGGAGCTGACTCAACTCACTCATGCCCTGTTGAATGAAGCGTTGGGTATCCGCTGGGTTGGGGCCGATCTGCGGCGCGGCGGGATTGCGGGTTGAGCTGTAACGCTGGCCGCCGATGTCCACGTTGAGGTTGGCGTCCGTATTGCCGCCCCCACCGCGCAGTTGGCCGTTCGCGTACGCGCCGCCCATGGGAGCGTTTTGCTGGCCACCGCGCTGATCGATCTGTCTACCCTGGCCGCGACTTCCTTGGGCGATCTGATTTCCCTGCCCCGACTGTCCGCCTGGACCGCCCTGGCCATTTTGGCCTGCCTGCTGACCTTGACCGCGTTGTCCTTGCTGGCCCTGTCCTTGCTGGCCCTGCTGACCAGCTTGTCCGCGCTGCTGACCCCGACCCTGTTGGCCTGGACGCCCCGGCTGGCCATTCTGGCCGGGTTGGCCGTTCTGGTCCGTGCTCTGACCCCTTCTGGACAAGCCTTCAATCTCGCTGCGCAGCCGGTCGACGTGATCGAGCGCTGCGGTCTGGGGTCCGCTGTCCTGGCCTCGCGCGTTCTGGCCTGAACCCGCTGCCTGCTGCGCCTGGCGCACCTGATCGTCGAGCTTCTTTAACCCGTCGGCAATCTCGGTTTCCGTGCCATTGGAGTTCGGATTGATGCCGTCGCGCAGCCAGTCCGCCGTGCGCTGCACCAGGTTGGTGAGGTCGGCCTGGTCCATTCCGCTAAGCGCGTTGCGCAAGCTGGACGCCGCGGCAGGCTGTGTGGGCGCAAGCTCCCGCGCCGCGCCCCGCATGCCGCTTTGCAGCTTCTCCAGATCGTTGGACATCTGCTGGCGATCGTTGGCCAGGCTCTCGCGCTCCTTCTCCGCGGCGGCAATATCAGCCTCGCTGGGAGAACCGCCTGCTGCGCTCTTGGCCTGCATCGCTTCGCCGGCAGCGGCAAGCTTGCGCACACGTTCTGCCTGCGCGGTCTCCTCCTTCGACAGCCGGTCCGCATCGTGGCCGAGCTGGTCGAGTTTGCTGGATGCCTGCTGCTTCTGCGCGCCGCCGAGCAGATCGGTGGCCTCGCGCAGACGGTCGGCCGCCTGCTTGGCCTCCGCGGCGCTCTGCTGAGCGCCCTGCTGAGTGCCTGCTCGGTTCATCGCGTCATTCGCCGCGCGCAGCCGTTCCAGTGCCTGGGTCACGCGCGGATCGGCGTCGCCGTCCTGGGTGCGAGCCGATTGCGAGCCGGAGGCCTGGCCGGACCTCGATTGACTGCCCTGCTGGCCGGACTGGCCCGATTGCCCCTGCTGGCCCGACTGCCCATTCGCGCTCTGCTGACCTTGCTGGCCCTGCATCTGCTCCATTTCGCGCTGCAGTTGCTCAGCCTCGCGGCGCAGCATCTCCTGCTGCCAGCGGTCCTGGAAGTTCTGGGCCTGGTTGCCCTGTTTCTGCGCGAGCTCTTCCTGCCGCCTGGCCAGCGCGTCGAGCTTCGCCAGCGCGTCGTCCACCTTCTTCTGCTGCTGTTCCGCGGGAGAAGCCGTCTGTGCAGTCTCGTACTGGTTCTTCTCCGTGTCCATCTCCAGATCGAGGAGGCTGGCCAGGTCGCGGCCGGCACCGCCGCCTCCTCCGCCGCCACCGCCGCCACCGCGCTGTCCGAACGCTACCTGAATCTGGCGGAAGGTCGCCTCAGCCCGCAGCAGCGCCTGCAGCACTTTCTGCTCGATTGGCATCGCCTCCTGCCACTGCATCGCCTTCAGCTTGTCGGCGGCGGGCTGCATGCCGCTGGCGGCCTGCTCCATGTCCTTGTCGAAGCTGTTGAACTCCTCGTTCGCCTGCGATAGATCCCGGCTTTGCATGCGCGCGCTCAGGGCCAGCGCCTGCTGCTTCAGCGTGGCCTGTGCTTCGGAGAGCGTCTGGCCCATCGCCAAAGCCTGCTCGGGGGTGGTGCCCTTCGCATTGACCTGCTTCCACGTCGCCGCGATCAATTCCTTCTCACGCCGGGCGATGTCAGTCTGGTTGTTTTGCTGGCCGCCGCCCCCGCCGCCTCCACCGCCTCCACTCTGCTGCGACTGCGAGAACTCGCGCTCAAAGGGGTCGACCTGGATGAAGCCTATGTCCGTCTTCGACTCGGCGTGATTGTCCTGTGCAGTCGCGTAGAGGCTGACCACATCGCCGGGTTGCAGCTTGAAGTCTTCGAGACTCAGCGTCGCCGTTCCGTTCGCATCCTTTGCCCCGGGCTGCTTGAGGATGTTGACCGTCTGGTCGGGGCCGCCGTTGACCGAGTAATGCAGGCTGACGTGGGTCAGGCCGAAATCCGCACCGGCCTTTACGCCGACCGTGACTTCTTCGATCGGGCTGGCGCGATAGTCGCCCGCGGGCCGATCGATCGCGATCTCCGGCGGATTCACCTTGCTGGTCGAGATGAAGTAGTCCTCCGAGAGGCGGACCTGCTGGCCCTCATCGACAGCCGCGATATGGTACGCGCCGTCCTTCTCCATATGGATGGTGCCGTGGTAAACGTTGCCGTCGCCGCCGGTGAGATGCACGCTCTGGCCGTCATCGAGCGCAAACATTCCGCCCTTCAACGGCGCAGTCATGGTGACGGTGAGCGCCGCATCTGTTCCTTCGAGCGCGCGCAGATCGCCCGCCTGCTCCTCGGAGACCGTCTGTAGGCCGGTCCACTTGGGATAGTGGTACGTGACCTGCATCGACCTCACGGACGGCAGATCGACCACGCGGAACTTGAAGTGCTTTGAAGTGGCGGCGCCGGCCTGAACGTAGTACTCCACGTTTTCCGGCAAGCCCGCGAACAGGAACTGGAAGCCGGTGCCCTCCAACTGCGGCTGCATCGCCACTGACTCCCACTTGGACGCGCTGGCATAGCGCGCAAACAGATTGACCTTGTCGGAGGTGAGCCCGATCACCTGCGCAGTTACCATCTCATCGCTATTGCGGCGCACGGCGGCGTCTCCCGGCGCGACCACGATTTGGTAGATGGGCGGTACATTCTTGCGCGGGCCCGTCCACAGCAGCGACGCACCATAGCCCATAAAGCCGGGCCGCGCGGCAACCATCCAAACCAGTACACCGGCGCAGACCACGCCAGCGCTCATCAGCCATACCAATCGCCCGCGCGGCACCAATCCCTCGGGACGCGCGGCGTCGGAGTCCGCAACCTTGAGTGTGTCGGCGGCCAGAAGTTCGAGGAAAAGCTCGCTCTGCTGCGCAGCCGCGTCGCCGTTCGAGTTTTCTTTCTCAGAGAACGTGACCAGCCGCTGCTGAAACTCGGGGAATGCCGCCTCTGCGCGCCCTACGGAACGCCGCACGTTGAGCCGCCACAGCGGGACTGCAAGACCGAAGCAAACCGCTGCCACGACGATCGCAAGCAGTGCCAGCCGCGCCGGCGCAAGTCCCCCCTCCGGAAATGCATAGGCGTTCAGAATGAGCGTGAGAATGATCGTCGCAGCAAGCGCGGCAAGCGCGACCACCGCCGCTCCCCGCAGGCTGGCATCCAACCGCAGCCTTCGCTGCACCTGCCGGATGTAGAGGTTGAGCTGCTGCCGCTTGCTCATAGTTCCTCCCGCTGCGTCCCCAGGTAGCTGCTGGCAAGCCCCGATTCGGCCAGCGCGACCCCCAATAATAGGAGCATAACCCACCACCAGAGGCTCGACACATTGTTTTCCGACGGAGCTGCCGATTCTGTGGCGGCCTCAGCGGAGCCGGTCCCCGTGCTGCCGCTCCAAAGCTTGAGCACGTCGTCCGGAATCGTCGCCAAATCCGACTCGCGCGGGTCCGGGTTGACTGCGATCAAGGCATCGCGGCCATTCGCAAACCGAATCTGGTAAAAGCCGGCGCGCGCCAGTTGGAACGACTCCGCCGCAGCCGCCTCCTTAAGCGTCAGAGGACGCTTGCCGTCCGGGCCGACAATATCGACCGTCGCTTTCCTTTGAGCGCCGGACTCTGCATTTACCGGATTGCGCAACTGTATAAACGAATCCACCACCCGCGAGCCGTTCATGCGCTCCTCGCCGGACAGGTACTTCGCCGTTTGGTCCACAAACGCCACAAACGCCGGATTCACCGGGAGATCGTTGGTGAAATTATCGAAACCCGAGGCAAACAGCAGCACATGGCCCTCGCCCATCTGTTTGTCGATCAGCAGCGGAGTTCCATCCCCCAGCCGTGCCACCACGCGCGCATTGCCCGGATCGACCGCGGCTGCATAGAAAAACTTGGTCCCCTGCCATCCGTTGGCATCCCTCATCGAGGGATGCGCCGCATCGGCCGCGCCGACGGTCGCAAAGCCCGCATCCTCGGCCGAACCGCGCGCATAGAAGTGTCCGTCCGCCACGTTGCCGCCGTAGACCGGAATGTGCTCGCGATGCGAGTCGGCCATGCCGGTCGCCACCAGCACGCTGCCGCCGTCTTGCACGTTGCGGATGAGCGTGTTCTCCAGGATAGAGGGGACCGACGGCACATCCGACAGCACAACGAAAGCGTACTTGCTGGGGTCGATGTCCGATGCCTGCTCTGGCGTAATCGGCTGCAGCACGAACGAAGCCTGCGCAGCGGCCGCGAGCGCAGCGCCGAAATAGAACGGGGAACGCGCATCCGAAGCCTGGTGCACAAACAGCACACGCTCGGGGTCGCCGCGTTTCACGGCGAAGCTGCTGGAGTCGTCATTGGGAAATCCGTCTGCCGCATCGATGCGCACCGCACAACGGCTCTCGCCGTAGGGAACGTCCAGGCCTTCGAACGTAACGGTTGCGCGGCCATTCGCCGGTACGTCGACCTTCTTCGTCGCAATCGCACTTCCGTTCACCACCAGCGAAGCCGTGCGCGTCGCGGCGGGCGTCTCATGCCCGGCGATCACCGCTAAAACTCGCGCCTTCTTGGTGTCGACCAATTGCCCGGGCGCCTGCACGCTTTCGACCGTCCAGTTCGGCGTTGCGGCCGGCGGGCCCACGCGATGCAGCACCAGCGTCACGTTGCCCGGCATCACCATGTCGGCGAAATTGCCGGGCATGTTTGACTCCTGCATGTCGCTGAACAAATCCAATTCCATCGGCGTATGCACCGTCTCCGCCATCGCACGCATGCCGCGACCCAATTCGCCGAAGTTGTCGTGGCCATCGCCGGGGCCGATACCCTGCACTGCGGCGCGAAGCTGGGACATATCTTCCGTTGGTTGCGTCAGCAAGCGCATCTGTCCGGCCAGGCCGATCACCTGAGCCTTCTGCCCAGGCGACTTAGCAGTCAGGAGCGAGAGCGCGCCGCGCTTCGCCTCATCAAGCTTAGTGCCGCTCGCACCCGCCGGCGCGTTCATGCTGAAGGAATCATCGACGGCGACCAGCAGCAGTTTGTCGCTCGCCAGCACTGACTTGTGGCGGAAGAACGGACGCGCAAACCCGAGCGCAAGCAGCAGCACCAGAGCTGCGCGCAATGCGAACAGCAACAGATAGCGCAGTCTGCGATGCCGCACAGAACTCTGCGTGCCCTGCTCGAAGAACATCAGCGAGCTAACCGGCCGCGGCACCGTCGTCTGCTTGCGCAGCAGATGCACGTACACCGGCAGCCCAACTGCCAGCAGACCTGCGAGAAACCACGGCGCAAGAAATCCCATCAGGCGCCTCCCAGCCCGGACGTATGCCCGGAGCGCCGCAAGGTAAGGTATTCCGTTAGCGCGCGGTCCAGCGGCTTATCGGTGGTGAGCAGGTGATAGCCCATGCCGGCGGCCTGGGTCCGGTCGCGCATCTGCTCGAGGTGATGGTCCATCTTGGCGCGGTACTCCGTCTTCACGTAATCCGGAATGACCTCCAGTCTGCGGTCCGTCTCCAGGTCGACCAGAATCGCCGGGCCTTTCATCTCGGGATAGATCTCCTTGGGGTCAAGCACGTGGAAAAGCACGACCTCGCTGCCATGGAAGCGCAGCGGCTCGATCGCCTTCACGATGGTCTCCGGCTGCTCATAGAAATCCGAGATCACGATCACGATTCCGCGACGATTCAGAAATTGCTGGAAGTGCCGCATCGGCTTGCCGAAGTCCGTACGCGCCGCGGGCTCCGCCTGCTCCAAGCCTGCCAAAAGCCGGTATAGTTGCCCCTGCCGCGTCGATGGTCGAATATAGTTGCGCACTTCGTCATCGAACACAATCAAGCCTGCGGGATCGTGTTGATTGTGAAGCGCCAGATAGCACAGCGACGCCGCCATGTAGCGCGCGTAGTCCATTTTGGTGACCGCGTGGCTGGTGAACTTCATCGAGTTGCTGGCATCCAGCAGCAGCGTCAACTGCGTGTTGGTCTCGCCGCGGTACCGCTTCAGATAGCAGCGCTCCGTGCGCGCGAACAGGTTCCAGTCGACGTGGCGGAGGTCGTCACCCGGCGCATACGCGCGATACTCCGCAAACTCCAGGCTGAAGCCGAAGTCGGGTGAGCGGTGCAGCCCCGCGACGAAACCGTCGACCACCGTCTTCGCGACCAGGTCCAGGCTTGATATGCCATGCAATACCGCGGGATCGAGAAACCGCTGCAGCATCCCTTCCTCCAGAGAAAGCGTCGTCATTCTGAGCGCAGCTCAGAATCTCCGTATCTGCCTTGGTCTTCAACCAGCAACCAACAACCAGCAACGATCAACCTTCCTTTGGCGGCGGCAGGTGCGCGATCAGTCGCGTCAAAATCTCGTCCGAATCAATACGTTCCGACTCCGCGTGGAAGTTCAGCAGAATCCTGTGCCGAAGCACTGGAATCGCCAGCGCTGTGATGTCCTCATAGGTCACGTGGTATCGTTTGCGGCTCAGCGCCCGCGCTTTTGCGGCAAGAACGATAAACTGCGCTGCGCGAATGCTGCCCCCATAGTTCACATACTTCTTTACGAAATCTGGCGCGTTCTCGCTCTTGTGGCGCGTCGCCCGCACCAGGCTGACAACATACTTCGCCAGCGATTCACCGATGGGCACCATGCGCACGAGCTGCTGAAATTCCAGCAATTCCGCTGCGTTGGTCACCGCCGATATCTGTGGGTCCTTGATCGTAGTGGTCAGGTCGACGACCTTTAGCTCTTCGCTCGCGCTGAGATAATCGAGCACAGCGTTGAAGAGGAATCGGTCCAGTTGGGCCTCCGGCAGCGGATACGTGCCTTCCAGCTCGATCGGGTTCTGCGTGGCCAACACAAAGAAAGGCGCGGGCAACTTGTAGATGTGTCCGCGCACCGTGCAGGAACGCTCTTGCATCGCCTCCAGCATGGCGGCCTGCGTCTTGGGTGGAGTGCGGTTGATCTCGTCGGCCAGCACAACATTGCCGAAGAGCGGGCCCTCCACGAAGGTCCACTTGCGATGGCCGGTGGTGATATCTTCTTCGATGATGTCCGTGCCGGTAATGTCGGATGGCATCAGGTCCGGCGTGAACTGGATGCGCCGGAAGGTGAGGCCTAGCGTCTGCGCGATGGTGCGCACCATCAGCGTCTTCGCCGTGCCGGGCATGCCAGTGATAAGACAGTGCCCGCCAACGAATAGCGCGATCAGTATCTGGTCGAGCACATCGTCCTGCCCGACGATGACCTGTCGCACCTGCGTCAGGATGCCGTCGCGCACTGCCTGGAAGCGCTCAATGCGCTGCTGCAACTCCGCCGCGTCCCGATTCAAACCAGCAATTGCGCCCATGCTCGCTTCCTTTCCGCTTCACCTCGGTTGATTTGTAACCCCATTTGAATCCTGTCCGGACTTCCCTGCTTCAATCTCCACCAGCAACTTCTGCGCATCCTTGAATCCCGGCGCTGCCTCCAGCGAGGCCAACACGCTGTCTTCGGCTTTCGCCTTATCGCCTGCGGCGTAGTATGCCCTGGCTACATCGAACTCCGCCGACGCCATATCCAGCGGCTTCATCGCAATCACCGCGTTGAACTCCCGCACTGCACCCGCGTAGTTGCCCTGCGCCAGCCACAACCCACCCAGTTTGCGATGCAGGTCCTCATCCTCCGGGTAGATAAAGTTGAGCTGGTCCAGCGTCGCGGCTGCTTCCTTTGGATGCCCCAGATCGATCTGAAGGGACGCCAGTTTCTTGAGTGTGCCGACGTTCTCGCCGCCGTGCTTTTCGTACTCGGTCAGCGCGTCCGCCGCGGCCTGTTTGTTGCCCTTCCCCAGTTGAGCCGACGCAAGAAACTCATACGCGTTGGCATCCTCCACATAGTCGGGGTACATGTTGATCACTGCTGACGCTGAAGCGATCACCTTGTCATTGTTGCCGCCGGCCGCCTCGCCATCGGGGTTCCTCTTGATCATTGCTGACGCGGAAGCGATCACCTTGTCATTGTCTCCAGTGAGCGCCGTGCCAACCAACGCCCTCAATTGCTGCCGCCATGCATCGAGGTTTGCGACGGTTGCGCCGACCCGTTTGTCCAGCCACGCCGCATAGTCCTTGTCGAACTGCTCGGGCCCCTCGCGCAGGTTGTCCTGAATCGCTTCCGGCGTCGTCTTCCGCGCGGCAAAGGAGCGCACCATCCCCAGGATCGCGTCCTCCCCCCAATGCTCGTAGATATAGTCGAGGATCGTTCCTGCCTGCCAGTAACTCACCAGAACCTGCTCCGGATATTCCAGAAAGATAAATCCCTGATCCATTTGAGTTACCGGCAGCAGCTTCTTGGCCTTGATCGCGGCAACCACATCCGGCGTCAATCGGTTCGCCCACTTTGGATCGGCCTGACCCTCTTCATGTACCGCTAGCCCCTCGGTGAACCACCGTGGTACGCGGTAGTTTGTGGCCGAGAGAATAAACACGTGGCTCAGTTCGTGCCGCATAGTGGCGCCCCAGTTGAACTCTCCAGGAACGCGCCCGGACGGCGAATCCATCGCCACCACGTTGCCAAAGGTGACGCCAAGCGCGCCCAGCCCCGGCATTCCCATAGTGCGTACGGCGAAGTCCTCGTGGTTGGGGTATACCTCCAATTGCACTGGTCCACTCAGCTTCATCTTGTATTTCGCCGAATAAGTGACAATCGCCTTATGTAACTGCTCCTCGAAATACGGACGCAATAAATCGGCTTCGCTCTTGTAAAGCCGAAGGATCGTTGTGTCGTCCTTAGTTGTAACGAAATTCTTATAACTATCCAGTAGCTTCAGGCTGTTACTCGTAGCGCTATCGGTCTGCCCGTTGTTGTAGGCAAGCTCCAGTTCCTGCCGTGGCTCATCTTCCTCGCCCAGCCGCATCAGGTTGATTCCCAACTCCGAGTGAGCCACCCAAAGCGTGGGGTCCGCCTCAACTGCTTTGCGATAGTACGCAACCCCCTCCGGATAGCGCCGGTTCAGCACCAAGTGCCGCGCCACAATTACAAAGCCTTCGCCATAGTTCGGATTTACCCCAGCGATCTTGTCGAGCCACGCAGCCGCGTCGGCGTCCTTGTCAGCAAGCAGGTCCGCGGCGGCCAGCGTCGCCATCGCATCCAAGGCATCAGGTCTGAGCGCGACAGCTGTGTTCGCCTCTTTCACTGCTTCATCCGGCTTTGCATCCTCCAGCAGCAGGTTGGCCGCCAGTTCGTGTGCCTCCACCAATCGGGGATCGAGTGCGATTGCCTTGGCGATATACTCCGTAGCTTTTTCGTCGAAGCCATCCGCGCTCAGCGTTGCCAAACCGAGATACGCCTGTGCGTTCGCGGGATCCTGCTTCAGCGCGTCGTTGAAGAGGTCCGCAGCGTCCTTGTTATTGAACCGCTCATGAAACAACATTCCATAGCGCACCTTCCAGAGAGCTGGAGCCTTCGGCTGCGCAATCGCGACTTCAAACTCCTTCTTCGCCTGTTCCCAATCGCCCAGACCCCAATAGCCTTCCGCCATCTGATAGGCGTCGCCGCTACGTGCCAGCGCCTCAAAGCAACCTGTCGCCTCAGCCTTCTTCCCATTCAACCGGAGCACGCGGCACCCCTCTGGAGTTGCCATCGCCGCAAGGCACGCACCCGCACTCGCCAGGATCGCCAGCAATACCGCGCCTTTGAGCAGACGTCTCACTTGTCCAGCGCCTCCTGCACCTTGGCCAGTTCCAGCAACGCCGCCGTTAGCTCTTGCTTGTATTCGCCCGGCTCCATCGCTGCCTTCTCGTACTTCAACGCATCGATCCTTTGTTCCAGGCCCTCTTTCTTTGCCATTAGGTCGCGCTTCGCCGGATCGTTCATCGCCGCCTGCGCAGCGCCGATTCGGACCACCGTAAAGCTCGCCATCAACGCGCCCTCGCGCCCTGTCGCTCCAGCCCCCGTCGTCGGCGATCCCGCCCGCACCGCGTCGCCCCTCCCCGTGTCCTCGAACTCAGGATGCTCGGTCGCCAGGCGCTTCTGCGACGTATAGAACTCCGCCGTCTTGCGGTCCGCATAGGCAAACGCTTCCATCGCGGAGATCGAGTCGCTCTTGTCCATATCTGCCAGTGGGTCCTGCAGCGCTTCTACCCAGTAGCGGGCAAAAACCGTGGCGTTCTTTTCTGTGCCGCTCTTAGTCGCAACGATTACTGCGCGGCCCGGCCGCTCCAACGCAGCGATTGCGCCACCGCTCGCGCTGGTCGTGTCCACAATCAACTGACGCTTCGCCGTCACCTTATCGCACAGCGCGGCAAGCTCCGCGGCAGACACGTCCGGCCCAACCAGGTTGAACTTATACTCGACGCCGTCGAAGCTCCCGTGCCCGATCAGCGTGAGGACGAAGTCGTCTTCGGGTTTGGCGTCGCGCGCCACTTCGCCCATCACTTCAGTCAGTTTTGCCTTTGTCGACTGCTTTCCAGTAAGCGTGTAAACATGTGTGCCGATTGCGGTCTTGAAGATATTATCCAGGTCCATTGCGTTCGCAGTAAATCGCTGCTCGTAGTCCGGCTCGCCGCCCAGCCCCGCCACCGTCACATAAAAGGTCGCCGCCCGCGCGATCCCCGCTGTCAGCAGCAAACATGCCGCCACCAACTGACAGCTGACAACTGACGCCTGACAACTGTTTTTCATACGACACCCCACTTCCGCCGCAGCAGCCAGTCCGTCGACATCAGCCCCAGCAACGCCAGAAACACCGCGGGCATGTCCCAGAGTTCCTTCGTGTCACGCACGGAGATGCCCGCCTCCGAGTACGAAATCTCTTTGGGCAACCTGTCCAACTCGTTGACCTCCCAGTAGCGTCCGCCGGTCTCGTTGGAGAGCTTCTCCAGCAACTCCCGGTTTTGTTCCGTGTGAAAGTTCTCCGCAACTCCATCCTCGCGCTGGAAGGAGATCACGTCCTTGCCCAGTTCGACGCTCCCGCGATCGGCCGTAACCTCAGCCACATAACTTCCCGGCTTGTCTGCAGTCCAATCCAGCGAGTAGTTCCCCGGCGTGTTCGGCACGGGCGTCAGGTCCACCATCGTCGACTCGCCGCCGGGGCCAATCATATGCGCCGATACATGAGCGTCCGCGGCCGGATTGAACTCCCGGTCGCGGGCCACCACCGTCATCTGCACGTGGCCTTCGTCCATCAGGGTTTGCTGCGGCATCGTCGCCGTCACCTGCCCGGGCGAGTCCTTAGCCAGCCAGCGCAATAGCTGCTGCCAAAAGAGATCGTGCGACGGGTCGTTCAGCGGCGCACTCATCTGCCAGCGCCACGTGCCCGAGGTCGCCAGCAGCGCTGTCTTGCCGCGTCCGTAGCTCTGGGTAACCAGCAGTGGCATGGGCCGGCCGGCGATCGTTTGCGCCAGCACCGTTGCTCCGGGCTTGGGTGCACCCGCGTCCTGGTAGTCATTCAGGTAGGGCAGCTTGCGCCAGCGATCGATGTTGGCGGCGCGATCGTCGAGCAGCCGCGTGATCGGACTCTCCGCGCCCGCCGGCGTCAGCTGCACGGTCGCCGACTCGCGATGAAACGTGCCCTTCTGGTTCGGCAGAAATGTTGGAAAAAGGTCCGCCACGCTCGACGAAGCCCATCCACCATCGCCCAGCGCGAACCGGCCGCCGAGAAACAACAGGCCGCCGCCGCGTTTGTCCACGAATTCGTGCAGAAGCTCCTGCTGTACCGGCGTAAAGTAGTCCGCCTCCACGCTTCCGAGGATGATTGCCTGGTATCTGAACAGGTCTTCGGCCTTCGTGGGAAACCCATCGGCCAGTTCGCTGGGGTCGGCGATTCCCTGGCGGTAGATTTTGTTCTCTGTAGTCCGCAGCATGGATACGATTTGTACGCCTTTGTCCTCCGCCTCCGCGCGCCGGATGAACTTGAACTCCCAGCGCGGCTCACCCTCGACATAAAGAATCCGCCGAGGCTCCGCGCTGACGTCGACCAAGCGCGTCACTGCGTTGTTGGCCGCGCTCTGTTCACCCGGCAGCGGCTCCAGCGCGAAGCTGATGCTCTTGACGCCGGCGTCGCCCGCATTGAAGAACATGGTCTCGCTCTGGGTCACACCATCTTTGTCCAGCGTCACGTCTTTCGTCGCGAGCAGCTTGTCTCCATCCTTCACATTCAGCGTCGCCCTCTGCCCCGCATATCCGTGCTGATGAAGGGTGACCGTGGCCGTCACCCGCGATCCGGCCATGGCCTTCGCCGCGACCGCGACATCCTCGACCTCCAGGTCGTGCGCGGCCATCTCCTTGCCAAATCCAATGGTGTGCACCGGCAGGCGGCGATTGTGGAGCGCATTGATGGTTTCCAGATCGATTCCGCCTGAGTTTTCCGCGCCGTCGCTGAGCAGCACCACGGCGCCTACGGGAAGGTCGCTGGTCTCGGACACCAGTTGCCGCAGGCCCGCATTGATGTGCGTTGCCGCCGCATCGGCGTGCCACTGGTCCTGCCTCTCCATCCGCGTCAGCGAGTTGTCCAGCCGATAGGTGCGCACCTGAAACTTCTTTCCCAACCCAGGCAGTACCTTGCTCAGCGCCTGCGCCGCGGCCGTCTCCCGCGGGGTGGCCCCATCCGTGCCTGCGTCCGCGATACTCATGCTGCGCGAGTCGTCCAGCAGCACCGCGACGATGTTCTGCTGCGACTTCAACTCCGCCACCGTGACTGCGGGCTCCCACAACAGCAGCAGCACCAGCGCCACCATGGCCGTCTCCAGCGCCCAGATCAGCCACGCCCGCCAATTCCGCACTCGCGGCGCCGCCTGCGGAAGCTGCCGCCACACGAGCCAAGCGAGTCCAGCCCCCGACACAAAGATCAGCATCACCAGCAGCCAACCGGGCCACGCGCCAAGCAGGATGAACTTGCCCTTGGTAAATACCGGAATCGGATACTTGAAAAAGAATTCGAACATGCCTGGGAGGTTCAAGATTCAAGGTTCGAGGTTCGAGATATGAGGACTAAAGTCCGAGAACAGTTTTATGAGTTTGTCATTGCTGAGCGCAGCGAAGAATCCCCGCATTTCTTCCGCCTGCCATAACCCTCCGTGCCTATCCCTCCTCGAACCTCGAACCCCGAACCTAGTGCGTCATGCTGTACATCACGTAATTCAGCCCCACCCGAAATGCCATCGAGGCAAACTGCTCCGGGTACTCCGGATCGTCGGCCCATTCCCACGCGTCGCCCAGGTGCATGTTGTGGCAGATTGCCACCACCAACCTCCCATGCTCGTCGCGGATGCCGCGCCACTTCGCCACATAACCATCCTTCTCATACGTCCGGCCTGTGCTGACATATTGCTCTCCCGGCACCTGGAAGCGATCGTCCATGTCATATAGAACGTGGAAGATCTCGTCCTTGTCGGTCAGGTCTTCCACCGGGTATTTGTTCGCGTCGGGAAAGATCTGCCGCATCCCGGTCATGAAGTCCTCCCAATCCTGGGTGCCGTGGAAGTCGTCGACCATCAGGAATCCGCCCTTCAGCAGATACTCCCGCATACGCTTCGCTTCGTCATCGCTGAACGACCAGGTATGCACCATCACCGCGTAGACAAACGGATAGTTGAAGATGTCGTCGGTGTCCGGGCTGACCACCTGCTCGGTGTTGCGCCCCTGGATGCGGGTAAGCCGGTTCAGCGCCATCAGAAACTGCCGGTCGGCCTTGGGATAGTCGCGCGACCACGTTGCCCCCCAGCCACGCCCGTACCCGCCACGGGAGCCACCAAAGCCGCCGTACCCACCCGCCCCCATCGCCGTGGTGTAGCTCAGCCGCGACCAGGAGAACTCTGCCTTCTGGTTGCCCTGCCCGTTGATCTCGCCCCAGTCGGCGATCCGCTGCGCATATAGACTCAACGCAACCGTCAGCACCAGTATCGTCACCATCGCGGACTGCATCAGGAGCTTCATCCAGTGAACCCTCCCTGCCGGAGGTTGGGACCCGAAAACCCTTCCACCCGCCCGGCCTTGCCCGATCTCGTGCCCGTGTCCCGTACCTTATCAGGTTTTGCTTGAGTTCCGTACCTTATCAGGTTTTGCTTGACTTGATAGACGAAACCGCCCCCCAGTAGTTGCATCCACCCGTCAGCCCCCGGCCCACCGAGTGCCCTGAGTCGTAAGTTCGTATCGCAAACAGAATTGCCATCGTAGGCCCGGAGGGCCGTTCCGCCAAACGTCAGCCAACCCGGCACCGCCGAACGCGCCCGAGGGCTCTTGCCGGATTCTCTAAAGTTTCAGGTGCTCGAAGACTAATCTTGTTTCGTTGTCAGCGGGACAGACAAACACCAGCGTGCTTTCGGCAACCGGAGGAAACATCGCTCCATCGACCTCAACACGCGTGACGTAAGATCTGTTCGCCATTCCTGTCCGCCACGTCGAACAACCCGGCGGACCGCCGCACACTGGCCGACTGGTCGTTACTGATGCCAGAATAGGAGGGTACGGTGAAGGCAATGGCTAACCCACATCCCGTAACATGTCAGGTCCGGTATACGCTCGACTTGAGCAAGCTCAGTGCGTTTGAGAGCTATGCGCGCACTTGGGTTGTGCTCGTCGAACGCTACGGTGGTATTCATCATGGATACTTCATTCCTCGGGCTTCCCCAGACAGAGCAGGGGTGAGTTTTCCGGGACTTGGATACGATGGGCCAGCGGATGTCGCTGTGGCGATGTTCACATTTCCAGACGAAGAAAGTTACCGGCGCTATCGCGAGATGGTCGCAGCCGATCCCGAATGCCAATCGGCTGCGGCGCTCGTTCGAGAGACTGGTTGCTTCATTCGCTACGAGCGCCTCTTCCTTGAACCGGTGAAACGGATCTGAAAACGAGCGGCAAGACAGCCATTGGCCCCTCAGAAGCGCCGTATCGACACATACCCAAGAGGTAAGTCGTGGATGGATAAGGTCGCGCTGAAGGCGCGAGCTAAAAGCACACGGAAACCCGCATTTTCCTCAATCCTTTATATGTCGATACGCCCTGGTAACCTGCGATCCCGCACTCGCGCCCATCGAGTCCGTAGCATCCCCAAAATCATTGTCAATAGCCCAAAGCCCTCGAAATCCCCGGAACCCTCCCCGCATCAATCACTTCCCCGGACAAAATCGATAGCAGATGAGTTATGGTCGATCTTCTATACTTAATACAATGGACAAATCCCCAGAGCGTGCGCAGACCCCGGCTCTCCCGCCCCGGCTTGCCCTCCCAGCTAACTCACTGATTCTGGCTATCTTGCACGCAACCCCTGTAGAATCAGTACGCTGGGGATATCGAGCGCCCGCAACGCGCTCATTCCATTGCGCTTCTCCCCAAGATCCGATGGGGGGGTCCCCCCCCGCATTCCACGCGGCTCTCCGTCCAATCTCCTCGGAGATCCGCCCATGAACCGCCGCGACCTCCTCAAGCTCGGCCCGCTCGCCCTCGCCGCTACGGCCTCACGCACCGCGACCGGGCAGATGGTAATACTCCCCGGCGCGCCCGCACCGAACACAGCGCCCACCCCAGAGGCCAGTTCAGCCGGCATCACCCTCCGCATCGCCCCGGTCACCGTGGAGCTGGCCCCCGACCGCATCCTCTCCACCATCGGCTACAACGGCACGTCGCCCGGCCCGGTGCTGCGTATGAAGGAGGGCAAGCCGGTCACCGTCAGCGTGATCAACGAAACCGACACGCCCGAGACCGTCCACTGGCACGGGTTCCTCATCCCCAGCGACGTCGACGGCTCCGAGGAAGAAGGCACGCCGCCCATTCCTCCGCACGGCAGCCGCAGTTATACATTCACGCCCGCGCCCTCCGGCTCCCGCTGGTACCACTCTCACGCCATGGCCATGTCCGACCTGCACAAAGGCACGTACACCGGCCAGTTTGGCTTCGTCTACGTCGAGCCTGCGTCCAACCCCGGCAACTACGATCAGGAGCTGTTCCTCGCCCTCCGCGATTGGGAGCCCTTCTTCACCACGCAAATGGTCGACATGGACGCCGACGCGGACCCCAACGCCCCCCAGCCTGAGCGGCCTGCCGTGCTCAACACCGCACCCAACGGCCTCGAAGTCAACTCCACTACCTATTCCATCAACGGCAAAGCTCTCGGCGCAGGCGAACCCATCCGCGTCACTCAGGGCCAGCGCGTCCTCTTCCACTTCCTCAACGCCAGCGCCATCGAGAACCGCCGCATCGCCCTCGGCGGCCACAAGTTCCAGGTGATCGCCCTCGACGGCAACCCCGTTCCCAACCCGGCCCTCGTGGAAACCCTCTCGCTCGGCGCAGGCGAGCGTGTCTGCGCCCTCGTGGAGATGAACAACCCCGGCAACTGGATCCTCGGTGCGCCGGAGGACCTCATCCGCAACGCCGGCCTCGGCGTCCTGGTCGAATACGCCAACCAGCACAAGCAGCCGCAGTGGATCGTGCCCGCCTCGCTCAAGTGGGACTACACAATCTTTGGCCGATCCACCACTCCCGGCGGCCCCATCGCGCGCGCCCTGACCCACGAGAACATCGACATGGTCTTCGAAAAGGTTCCGCGCGGCGCCGGCAAGTTCAACACCTTCACCGTGAACGGCAAGCCTTACCCGCACGACAACGAGTTCGTCCTCCGCGAAGGCCGCATCTACCGCCTCACCCTGCGCAACCGCACCGACGACGCACATCCCCTGCACATGCACCGCCATCTCTGGGAGCTGATCGACATCAACGGCAAGCCCACCGCGGGAGTCATGAAGGATATCGTCGTGGTGCCCCAGTACGGCCGCGCAGTGGTCGAGTTCACCGCCAACCAGCCCGGACTGACTCTGTTCCATTGCCATATCCAGGCCCACATGGACTACGGCTTTAAGGCGCTCTTCCGCTATGGCTAACCGGCAGGCTTCGGCGATATTGTTTGGGCGAGAAGGCACAGCGCAATCCTCTGCCCTTAGAATTGGGAGGTGATGGAATTGAGCCCGGAGCTGGACCAAAAACTCGAGACCCTCCAGTCGTCGCTGGCCTCGCTTGGATCGCTGCTGGTGGCCTATTCCGGCGGCACCGATTCCGCGTACCTGGCGTACGTCGCGCATGGTGTGCTGGGCGACCGCATGATCGCGGTCATCGCCGACTCACCCTCCCTGCCGCGCCAGGAGTTGGCCGCCGCGCTGGCCTTTGCGTCCAGCCAGGGAATTCCGACCCACATCCTGCTGACTCGCGAACTGGACGACCCAAACTATGCGCGCAACGACCGCGACCGCTGCTTCCATTGCAAGGATGAGCTCTTCACGCAGATGGAAGCCGCGCGGCTGGAACTTGGATTCAAACACATCGCCTACGGAATGAACGTGGACGACCGCGGCGATTTCCGCCCCGGGCAAAAGGCCGCAGCCATGCACAAAGCCCTCGCGCCTCTGGCCGCAGCCAACCTGACCAAAGCGGAGATCCGCACGCTGGCCCGCGAGGCCGGTCTAACCCTGGCCGACAAACCCGCCAGCGCGTGCCTCTCGTCGCGCATCGAGTACGGGCGGCCCGTCACGGCTGAGAACCTCAGCCAGGTGGAGCGCGCCGAGGATGCGCTGCATGCTCTCGGCTTTTCACATGTGCGTGTGCGCCACCACGGCGAGTTGGCAAGGATCGAAATTGCCCGGCAGGACCTTCCCCGCGCCCTTACGCTGGATATGCTCGATCGCATCACTGCGGCGCTGCTTCCGCTTGGATTTGTGTACGTCACGCTGGACACCCGGGGCTATCGCACGGGCTCAATGAACGACGTGCTCCCCGTGTCGGCCATTGCGTCTGCCCACTAGCCGGTCTAGCCAAAGGGTTTTAAGAGAGATTTGCCTCATGCGTATTGCCTATCTTGATTGCTTCGCCGGAATCGCCGGCGACATGTTTCTGGGAGCGTTGATCGATGCCGGAGTGCCGCCGCAGGTGCTCCGCGACGCAACCGCCGCACTCGGCGTGGGCGCCAGCTTGAAGATCGAGAAGGTTGACCGCAGCGGCATCTCCTGCACCAAGGTCCACGTGCTCGAGGGCGGCCGCCTGGCGGAGCAGTCCCAGCACACCCACACGCGTCAGCCCGAAACGCAGCACCAGCACAAGACCGGCCAAGCCCACGACCATCCCCATGCGGAACCCGAGGCGTCCGCACACTCGCACAACCATGAGCACGCGCACACTCACGGTCGCTCGCTGACGGCGATTCGCACGCTGATTCGCACTGCGGCCCTGGCCGAACCGGTGAAGCTGACCGCCATCCACGCTTTTGAACTGCTCGGCGAATCCGAGGCGCGCATCCACAACGTTCCCGTCGACGACATCCACTTTCACGAGGTGGGCGCAGTGGACGCGATCATAGATATCGTTGCCGCCAGCGCGGGCATTCACCATCTGAACGTCGCGGCGTGGCACTGCTCACCGATCAATGTCGGTAGCGGCACGGTGGTCTGCGCACACGGAACATTCCCCGTTCCCGCTCCGGCAACCGCTGAACTGCTGCGCGGCTTCCCCACCTACTCGGCGCATGTCGAGCAGGAGTTGGTGACGCCCACGGGCGCAGCCTTGCTCCGAGTGCTCGAACCGGTCTTCGGGCCGCAACCTCCAATGCGCGTAGAACAGATCGGCTACGGCGCAGGCACACGAAACTCAAAGGGCTTCCCGAATGTCGTCCGTCTCAGTGTCGGCGAGGCGATCGACGCCATCGAGATTCCCGGCCCGTCCCAAAGTGAATCTGTCACCGTGCTTGAGACCGCTCTGGACGATCTTTCACCGCAGATTCTGGCGCACGTCGCGGAAGCTGCGCTTACGCTTGGCGCGCTCGATGTAATGTTGACGCCCGTCATTATGAAAAAAGGCCGTCCGGGCACCCTCTTGACTGTTCTGTGCAAGCCGTCCGGCAGCGCCGCGCTGGAGCGCCTGATCCTCAACGAAACCAGCACGCTCGGTTTGCGCATCCGCCAGGACCGCCGCTCGTGCCTCGACCGGCGCCACGCCACGGTGTCCACGCCCTACGGAGATATCCGCATCAAGATCGGCTCGCTCGCCGGCGAAACTCTGAACGCCGCCCCGGAGTTCGAGGACTGCCGCGCCGCCGCCGCCAAACATCTCATCGCAGTCAAGCAAGTGCAGCAGGCTGCCATTGCGGCCTACTTGCAACTGGTCCCGCCAAACGAGGGCCATTCATGACCCCCTCTGCGCTGCTGGCACTTCTGGCGGAAGTCGAACGCGGGGCGCTGACTCCCGAGGCCGCCGCAAGCAGGCTGGCTACCCTTCCCTTCGAGAACCTCGGCCATACGAGGGTCGACCACCATCGCAGCCTGCGCGCAGGCTTGCCGGAGGTAGTCTTCGCCGCGGGCAAGACGCCGGAACAAACCGTGCAAATCTTCTCCAGCCTCGCCGCCGATGGGGTCGACGTGCTGGTCACGCGGGTGGATGCCGCGACGGCGCAGGCCGTGCTCGCACGCCATCCCGCGGCGGCTCACAATCCGGTCGCACGCACCGTCGCCCTTCGGCAGTCGCCGCAAGCCTCAGAGCCGCGGGGACATATTGCCGTCGTATGTGCCGGGACCAGCGACATTCCTGTTGCGGAAGAGGCAGCCGTTACAGCCGAGACATTCGGAACGCGCGTAACTCGCCTTTATGACGTTGGCGTCGCCGGCCTGCACCGCTTGCTCGCCGTGCAGGAGGACATGAAGTCAGTCCACGCGATCATCGTGTGCGCGGGCATGGAAGGCGCGCTTCCTTCGGTGGTCGGCGGCATGGTAGGGGTGCCGGTAATCGCAGTGCCGACCTCAGTCGGTTACGGCGCATCTTTTGCCGGAGCGGCGGCACTGCTGGGCATGCTCAACTCGTGCAGCCCCAACGTCTCGGTGGTCAACATCGATAACGGCTTTGGTGCGGCCTACACTGCCGTCCTTATTGCGAGAGCTTCGTCTAAACCAAGCCGCCCATAATCCGGGCCGGCGCCGAATCTGCGTCGGCGGGTAGCGCGGCATCGGTGTTATCTTACTTTTGGGCTGGACGAGGCCAAGACTGCACATGGGCGGAACCGACCTCAAGCAACCTGTCAGTGCCACAGCCATGGAACGGTGGCCTTGGCCGGCACGCGCCTTGCTGGGATGTTGCGCCGCCAGCCTGGCAGTAACCGTCACGTACTCGATCGTGCCGCTGCGGGCGTTTCCTTTGCTGCTGGCCTTCCCCACGGTGGTCCTCGCCTGTTGGTTCCTGGGTATGTGGGGTGGCGTATTATGCGCCATCATGGATGCGGTGCTGGTTGACAGGTTTCTCACTCAGAACCAATTCCGGTTCTCTGTCGGGTTCGCCCGCGAGGAGCTGCGGCTTGCCGTCTTTCTCTCGGTCTCGATCATCCTGGGTTGGGCAATCCGGCGCCTGGCTGAGCAGCGCTCCCTGTTGGCGACACAGGAGTTGCAGCAGCGATTGACGATTGCCAATGCCGAGCGCCTGCTCGCCGAGGAGCAAGCACGGGCCAGCGAGGCCTTGCGCGACCGCGAAGACGTGCTCCAAATCGCCTTGCGTGCCAATGGCATGGGCCTGTGGGTGTGGGACCTGCAAGAGAACTGCATCCAGTGGTCCGACGAGGTCTATCGCATCGTCGCTCGTGAGCCGGGGTCCATCGAGCCTGCCTTGGCCGCTTGGATGCGCTTCATCCATCCGGAGGACGTTGACCAAGTGCGGCAGGCAGTGGCGCGAACCCGCGAAGACGGGGTGGAGTATCACGAGCAGTATCGCGTTGTATGGCCCGATGGGACGGTGCGATGGGTGGAATCGCAGGGCCGATGCCAGCGCAACGGCCAGGGCCAGGTGACCCGGGTAGTGGGAGTGCTGGCCGATGTCACCAGCCGCAAACAGCAAGAGGAAGCGATGCTGCGGGCGGAAAAACTGGCCGTCGCCGGCCGCCTGGCAGCATCGGTCGCCCACGAGATCAACAACCCTCTGGAGGCCGTGGCGAACCTGCTCTATCTGATTGCCCATGCCGAGACCGCGGAGGCCGCGCGCGCGCAGGCGCAACAGGCGCTCGACGAATTGATGCGCATCTCGCTGATCACGCAGCAGACGTTGAAGTTCCATCGCCAGACGGGAACGCCAAAGGTCACTCGACTCTCCGACGTGATGCAGACGGTGCTGGCGCTCTTCCGCGGCAGGTTGCGCACCTCGCAGATCTCGGCAGAGGTGCAGACCGAACGCGAGGCGAGCATTGCTTGCATGCCGGGTGAAATCCAGCAAATCTTCGCGAACCTGATCTCGAATGCCATCGATTCCATGCCGCAGGGCGGACGGCTGTTGGTGCGGCTGCGGCCGTCGCGCGACTGGCGCGACCGGAAGACTGCCGGCATGCGAGTCACGCTGTGCGATTCAGGCGCTGGCATGAACGCGGCAACCATGCAGCGAATCTTCGAACCGTTCTTCACGACCAAGACGGAGACCGGGACCGGGCTCGGTCTATGGGTGGTCGCACAGTTGGTGGAGCGGCACCGCGGCCACGTACGGGTCTGGAGCACGCAACGTCCGGGAGCCAGCGCGACGGTAATCTCGGTGTTCCTGCCCATCGGGGACGCCATGGCAACCGACCAGCAAGCCCCTGCAGTTGAAGCGACAATCGCGTAGAGCAAGGCCGCAGTCGACGACTCAGCCGGTTATTTCGGCCGCGGAAACCAGCGCTTCCTGGCGCGCCTGCACCATGCGCCGCTTGAGCCATGCGAGCCATGCGTCGAGCCCGCCTGCAACCGTCGAGGATGCGCGCACAATCTCCATGCCGGGATGGACCATCCGCGCATTGGCTTCCGCCACATCCGCGTTGAACGGCACATAGGGCAGCAGATCGACCTTGGTGAGAAGGAACAAGTCGGACTTGAAGAAGATGGACGGATACTTCAACGGCTTGTCGTCGCCCTCGGTTACGCTGAGCAGCACAATCTTCGACGCCTCACCGAGATCGTAGCTCGATGGGCAGACAAGGTTGCCGACGTTCTCGATGAAGAGCAGATCTATCTCGTCGAGATTCCACACGGCCAGGTGCTTCTCGATCATCCGCCCGTCCAGGTGACACGTGCCGCCGGTGGTGATCTGCTGCACGGGAAACCCGAACTTTGCCAGCCGCTGGGCGTCATTGTCGGTCTGGATGTCTCCGGTAAGGACACTTACACGGGTCTCCGGACTAAGACTTGCGAGCGTGCGCTCCAGCAGCGCCGTCTTGCCGGAACCGGGGCTGCTGATCAGGTTCAGGCAGAGAACGCCATGCTCGCGAAACCGCTGACGCAGAGATTCGGCGATGATCTGGTTCTCATTCAGCACCTTGGACTTGAGTGGCAAGCGTTCCATCGGTCTCTACCTCCAGATAATCGAAGTCCAGTTCGTCCCCGCTGATCGGTTTTGTACTGTCGCCGCCACATGCCGGACAGGTTGCGTTGTAGTCGACGACGCCGAACTCATTGCCGCATTCATTGCATCTCCGGCGTTGCCGACAGACCCGGGCATCCAGTTGCAGACCCTCCCAGTCGGTTCCAGTCAGCACCGCCTCAAAACAAAAGCTGAGCGAGTCTACATCGACCGCGGCGAGTTCGCCGATCAGCAGCCCGACGCGAACGGGCCGGGCCCCGGGATGGCTCACAAGTTCCTTACGGACCGCTTCGAGGATCGACTCCGCAATGGATAGCTCGTGCATGAAGCGTCACCCTGCCGCCAGCGCCAGTATCTTCGGCAGGAATGATCTTAGACGATGTAGTCGACTCCCGTTGTGAGGGACATCACAATCTGTCGGCTGTGACAGCTATCACCGACCGCGCCGGGTTGGCAGCGTAAAAACATCGGTTGAGCGAGGATCTTCAACTCTTGGATGCGTGGGCCTCAAGCCTATCCCGTTAACCCGGCGCCCGAGGCTGAAGAGTAGCTCCAGAGGGAGGATCCGTGCGAGCCTATCCAATGCCGCCACTGCCTTCCGACGACAAGCGTTGGAAGATCGTAAACGGGACGATGCGGCGCCACGGCTACGCCCGTAACGCCCTCATCGAGACCCTCCACACCGCTCAGGCCTCGTTTGGCTACCTGGACGAGGTCGCGATCCGCTTCGTCGCCAAGTCGCTGCATGTGCCGCTGAGTCAGGCATATGGGGTGGTCACCTTCTACCATCACTTCAGCCTGAAGCCTGCCGGCAAGCACACTTGCACGGTTTGCCTGGGAACCGCCTGCTACATCAAGGGCGCGGACAAGTTGCTGGCCGAAGCGCAGAAGCACCTTGGCATCAAGCCGGGAGAGACCACGCCGGACAACAACATCTCGCTGATGACGGCACGCTGCGTGGGTGCATGCGGTCGCGCGCCGGTGGTTTTGGAGGACAACGAACTGGTGGGACTGATGCACCCCGATCAATTGGTACAGAAGTTGGAAGGCTGGGCCGCCGATGACTAGCGAAGAGCTTCTGCAGATTGCCGAGACGACCGTCGCCGAACGCAAAGAGTTCGATTACGAGCTGAATGTGTGCATGGCGCTCGGATGCATGTCGCAGCACAGCGACAAGGTGAAGGCTGCCCTGACCGAAGAGGTCGCCAAGTCGGGCAAGCGCTGCCACGTGCGTCAGACCGGGTGCATTGGGCCATGCGCGGCCGGCCCACTTGTCTCTGTCGGTCCAACTGGCACTTTGTATGGAAATGTCCACGAAGACGATGCCGAGGCCGTAGTAGCCAGCCTAGGCGGCGATCCCGTGGAACGGCTTCAGACCCACCTCCAGCACTATTTTGAGGGCCAGCATCCCATCGTTTTAGAGAACTCCGGCCAGATCGACCCGGAAAAGATCGACGAGTTCATCGGCCGCGGTGGGTACCTGGCGCTGATGCAGGTGTTGACCCAGATGACCCCACAGGAAGTGGTTGAGCAGATCTCCAGGAGCGGCTTGCGCGGGCGCGGCGGCGGCGGCTATCCCACCGGTTTGAAGTGGGGCACGGTGGCCAAGGCCGTTGGCGCGCAGAAATATGTGATCTGCAATGGCGACGAAGGCGACCCTGGGGCGTTTATGGACCGCAGCGTGTTGGAGAGCAATCCCCAGCGCGTGATCGAGGGCATGGCCATCGCCGCCTACGCGGTGGGAGCAACCAAGGGCTATGTCTATGTGCGCGCCGAGTATCCGCTGGCAATCAGCCGGCTGACCGTCTCCCTGCGCGAGGCGCGGAGGCGCGGATTCCTCGGCAGCGGTATCTGCGGCACCACCTTCGCTTTCGACATCGAGATTCGGATCGGCGCGGGCGCCTTCGTCTGCGGCGAGGAGACAGCGCTGATTGCCTCGATCGAGGGCCTGCGCGGACAACCGCGCTCGCGGCCGCCGTATCCCGCAGTCTCCGGGCTTTGGGGATCGCCCACACTGATCAATAATGTCGAGACCTTTGCCAACGTCGCTCCCATCCTGCGCAACGGCCCGGAGTGGTATTCCAACATCGGCACCGCGAAAAGCAAGGGCACCAAAGTCTTCGCCCTGACCGGCAAGATCGCGAACACCGGCCTCATCGAAGTCCCCATGGGAATGACACTCCGCCAGATCATCTTTGAGATCGGAGGCGGCATTCCCGGCGGACACAAGTTCAAGGCCGTGCAAACCGGAGGGCCATCCGGAGGCTGTATCCCGGAACAGCATCTGGACCTGCCCGTGAGCTACGAGTCCCTGATCGACGCCGGTTCAATGATGGGCTCCGGCGGCATGATCGTCATGGACGACACCTCCTGCATGGTAAACGTGGCCCGCTACTTCATGGAGTTCTGCATGAGCGAGTCCTGCGGCAAGTGCATTCCCTGCCGGACGGGCACGGCCCAAATGTTCAATTTGCTGACGAAGATCTGCAATGGCGAAGCCACCCATGCGGACCTCGACCTGCTCGTCGACCTCTGCGATGTGGTGAAGAATACCAGCCTCTGCGGGCTGGGCATGACCGCACCCAACCCGGTTTTGAGCACCCTGCGCTACTTCAAGGACGAGTACCTGGCGCATATTGAAAACCAGCACTGCCCCGCCGGTGTGTGCGCCTGCGGCAGCAGGGTTGTCGCCGCGGAAGAGGTGATGGCATGAGCCCCGCGGCCGCGAATACTACGATCGATGTCAAAACTCTCGTGATCGATGGCGTCGACGTAAGCGCCCGCGCCGACCAGACGGTTCTCGAGGTGGCGCGCGAGAACAACATCTTCATCCCGACACTGTGTCACTTGGATGGATTGTCGGACTTCGGGGCTTGCCGGCTGTGCCTGGTAGAGGTGAAGGGCTCGCCCAAACTGCTGCCTGCCTGCGTGCTGAAGGTGCAGGAGGGGATGGAGATCGTCACCAAGTCCGACCGCCTGCTTCACTACCGCCAGACGATTCTGGAACTCCTGTTCGCGGAGCGCAATCACGTCTGTTCGGTGTGCGTGGTCAACGGTCACTGCGAACTGCAGTCGATGGCGCAGTCGCAGGGAGTGACGCACGTGCGGCTTCCCTATCGCAACCCGCAGCTCCCGGTGGACGCATCGCACGAGCGCTTTGTCGCCGACCACAACCGCTGCATCCTGTGCACCCGCTGCGTCCGCGTCTGCAGCGAGATTGAGGGCGCCCACGTGTGGGACGTGATGGGCCGCGGCATCGATTCCATGGTCATCACCGACCTCATGCAGCCGTGGGGCGAGTCCACCTGCACCCGCTGCGGCAAGTGCGTGAACGTCTGCCCGACCGGGGCGCTCTTCGACAAGAGCAAGGTGGGATCGGCGCATCCGAAGTATCCCGACTTTGTGCCCTACCTGAACATGATGCGGGAGTGTCAATGACAAAGATCAAACTGGCAACGGTCTGGCTGGATGGCTGTTCGGGATGCCATATGTCCTTCCTCGACCTGGACGAGCGGCTGCTGGAACTCAGCAGCCAGTTCGACCTGGTCTATAGTCCGCTGGTCGACTTCAAAATTTATCCCGAATCAGTCGACGTGGCCTTGGTGGAGGGCGCAGTCAGCAGCGTCGAGGACGAGCACAAAATCCATCACATCCGCGCGCATACCACCCTGTTGATTGCCATGGGCGACTGCGCTGTGACCGGCAATGTTCCCGCCATGCGCAACCCGTTCGGCCCGCTGCCCATCCTGGAGCGCGCTTACCACGAGAACGCGTCGGCCCAGCAACAGACGCCGTTCCAAATCGTGCCCGCGCTGCTCGAAAAGGTGCGCCCAGTGCACGAGTTCGTCGGCGTGGACCTGTTCCTGCCCGGCTGTCCTCCATCGGCCGATACATTCTTCTCGGTCCTGACCGATCTTTTGGCCGGGACCACGCCGAACATCGCGAGCCTCACCCGTTTCGGAGCGTAGGAGAGAGCATGGCGCAGACATTCACGATCGATCCGGTGACACGGCTTGAGGGCCACGGCAGAATCACGCTGAAGACCAACGACGCAGGCGAAGTCAGCGAGGCGTTTTTTAGCGTGACCCAGGTACGCGGCTTCGAGAAGTTTTGCGAAGGCCGCCCCTTCTACGAAATGCCGGCGCTGATGGCCCGCATCTGCGGCATCTGCCCGGTCAGCCACCTGATCGCGTCGGCCAAGGCCTGCGAAGCCATCATGTCGGTAAACATCCCGCCGACGGCCGCCAAACTGCGGCGTGCCTTGAATCTCGCGCAAACCATCCAATCGCACGCACTCAGCTTTTTCTACCTCGCCTCGCCCGACCTGCTGCTGGGCATGGACGCCGACCCCGCCGACCGCAACATCTTCGGCGTGGTCAAGACACATCCTGAACTGGGACGTGCCGGTGTTGGACTCCGCCGTTTCGGTCAGCACATGATCGAACTGCTGGGCCGCAAACGCATTCATCCCGGCTGGGTCGTCGCTGGCGGCGTCACCGAACCGCTGGACGCCGTCAAGCGCGACGAGATTCTCGCGCTGGTTCCCGAGGCATACGCGAACGCCACGATGGCGCTGGCCGCCTACAAGCAAATCGCCGGCCGCTTTCAGGACGAAGTGGAGAGCTTCGCCAATTTCCCGAGTCTGTTCCTGGGCATGGTCAGCGAAGGCGGCCGCCTGGAGTTTAGCGACGCCAAGCTCCGCATGATCGACGCCGAAGGCCTGGTTCTGGTCGACAATCTGGACGCCGCGCAGTTTGACCAGCTCATCGGCGAAGCAGTCGAGCCGTACTCTTACATGAAGTTCCCGTACCTGAAGTCGCTCGGCTATCCGCGCGGGACGTATCGCGTGGGCCCGCTGGCTCGCCTGAATATCGCGAGCCACACCGGCACGCCGCTCGCCGACGCCGAGCTGAACGAATTCAAGAAGCTCGCCAAGGGCCCGGTGCTGGGATCGTTCCACTACCATCACGCGCGGCTGATCGAAATACTGCACGGAATCGAGGCCATCGAGCAGATACTCTCCGACAGCAGCATTCTGGACAAACACGTGCGCGCAACCGCCGGCGTCAACCGGCAGGAAGGCGCCGGAATTGCCGAGGCGCCACGCGGGACCCTGATGCACCACTACAAGGTGGACGAGAATGGCCTGATGAAGTGGGCAAACCTCGTGATCGCGACCGGCCAGAACAACAACGCCATGAACAAAGGCGTGCTGCAGGTCGCGCAGCGCTTCGTGAAAGGCGACAAACTCACAGACGGCATGATGAACCGCGTCGAGGCCGTGATCCGCACCTTCGATCCGTGCCTGAGCTGCTCGACCCATGCCTTCGGCCAGATGCCGCTCGTCTGCGAACTGCTGGCGCCGGATGGCACCATCCTGGATGAGCTTCGCAGATCGTGACCAGAGCAGCCAAAGCACAACCCGCCGGCCAACCCAGGCGCACGCTCCTGTTGGCGTGCGGCAATACCTTTCGCGGCGACGACGGAGTCGGCTGGTGCATCGGCGGCGCGGTCGAGCAACAGCTTCACCACGCCGGTCTCACCGTCGTGTTGACCCGGCAGTTGCTGCCCGAACACGCCGAGGCTGTCAGCGCGACCGACATCGTGATCTTCGTCGACTGCTCTGCTGTCGCGCCGGCAGGCACGGTTTCTACTATTCCGATCCAGCCCGCAGAGAGCGTCTCCCACGCCCTCACCCATCATCTGGACCCCGGATCGCTCCTCCGGCTGGCGCACGAGTTGTACGCCCGCACTCCCGCTCACGCCGTGGCCATCACCGTGGGCGGCGAATCCTTTGAACTGACCGACCGCCTGAGCAGAACGGTGAAGTCCGCCGTTCCCAAGGCCCTGGAAGCGGTGCGCAGCGCGCTGTGTGGCCCCCCCATACCAGAGACCACGGCGCAGGTTTGCTGACCAAACCACCCCGGGATTCAGTGTCCCCTTTCCCGATAGAATCGTGGGTACGCTTTCCATGCCGCCGGCCAACGCCAACCTACGTGCTCCAAACAAGTCTCCCGCTCCGGTTCGCGACACTCCCCGAGCACCACTGGAGGTCGTCGATCCTGTCTGGCTGATCAAGGCGCTCGTGCTCACCCTTGCCGGCTCGGTCCTCTGCGTTTACGCCACGCTCTGCCTGCTGGTATACCAGGGCGCTTGGCAACTGGTCCTGCATCCTGCCCGCACCATCGACCGCACGCCGGCAAGCGTCGGCCTGGATTATTCGGACATTCGTTTCGGCGCCGCAGACACGGGCCAGCCTCGCCTCACCGGCTGGTGGATTCCTGCTCAAGCCGCTCCCCCACCCGGCTCGCCATTCAGTCTGCAGACGGTTCCGAAATATGCTGCCTTCACCGTTCTTTATCTCCACGATGGCTCAGGCTCCCTCTCCAGCACCGTCCCCATGCTCGCCCGCTTGCATAGCGTCGGCTTGAACGTCTTCGCCTTCGACTACCGTGGCTTCGGCGCAAGTGACGCTTCCGTTCACCCCAACGATGCACGCATGGCCGAGGACACCGCCGCCGCACTCGACTACCTCACCTCCACCCGCCACATCCCGGCCCACAGCCTTGTTCCGTATGGAGCCGGTTTGGGCGCATCCCTGGCCGCCAATCTGGTCCAAACACATCCCCAGCTGCCCGTCGTTATCCTCGACAACCCCGATCCCGATCCCGCATCCACCGCAGCCCTGTCCCACTCGTCCCACATCCTCCCGATACGGTTGCTATTCGGTAAGAGCTTCGACATCGCCGGGCCCATCGCAACCCTCGCTACGCCCAAGCTGCTAATCGCTGGCGGCCCCGGTGTGACCGGCTCCATCCGCAATCCTGGTCCATTGCAAGCCCTCTTCCAGAGCGCCGCCAGCCCTAGATTCTCTGTCACCCTTTCCCCCGGCAGCAGCCAAAGCGCCTACCAGGAGGCGCTCAGTCGCTTTCTGGACCAATATCTACCCGCCCGGTAGCGTCGACATGACTTGCCTGCCTTAAGGAGTGAAGGCTCCCGGTGTTCTGGGAGCCTTACGTATAGGTGGGGAGGGGTATTGCGGATAGGGGAAGCCGGAACCGTGGGAGCTGCTGGCCCGACAAATTGCTTGTTACATTCAATGAGACGCACTCTGCAAAGAAAAGTTGCTCCAATAATCCTGCAAAATGTATTTTCACCATACCACAATTCTAAAAACTGAATAGTTACAGCAGGGAGAATCTTGGCCGCCGCTCCACATTCATTGATTCTATGGTACTTAGATATTATGGAGTGGGCCTTCCGTTTGCCCCAGGGTTTTGCGGTGAATAGAATTTCTCCATCAACTCCAAGGGGTCGGCCGTCACAGCCGTACCGAGCAAGTCGTCCCCAAAAACTGTAGCTTCCCGCGCAATCTGCGACAGATGCCGGACCCGCGCGTCAAAATGGACGCGCTAACCGTCAATGGGATATCGTGATTCTCGCTTGAAACTCTGTGCGTATCGGAATTTCAGATTCATTCACCCCGTGAAAGGTAATCAGCCCCAAAATGTCCACCCGAAAAGTTTCCCGTCGCGAATTTGTTGGAGCCTCGACTTTTATGGCTTTGGGTTTGCCGGTTGTACTCGGCCGGGCGTACCCAATGCTCGCTGCCGTAGCCTCGCCGAGCGGGCCATATGTTGCGCCGAAATCTCCGCGCACCACTCTGAACTTCAACTATGACTGGAGGTTCATCCGCGAGGACGTCCCTGGCGCCGAGGCAACCGCCTTCGACGACGGCAAATGGGTGACTGTGGCGACGCCGCACAGCTTCAACGACGTCGACTCCTTCCGCAAGATCATCTCCCATGGCGGCGGAGATTCGGGGATGTACAAGGGGCTGTCGTGGTATCGGAAGCATTTCAAACTACCCGCTGACCTTGCCGGCCACAAGGTCTTCATCGAGTTCGAAGGCATGCGCCAGGCCGGCGACATCTACCTCAATGGCAAGCAGGTTGGACTTTACGAGAACGGCATCAACGCCTATGGCATCGACATCACCGGTGCATTGCAGTTTGGGGCGAAAGAGAACGTGCTTGCGGTGAAGGTGGACAACACCACCCGCTACCAGGAACGCGCCTTCTGCGCGGCCAACCCCAAGAACCCGGACGGCTCTCCCTGCGTTCCGGCTGGGTACGAATGGAACGCGAACGACTTCAACCCGGACCACGGCGGCATCAACCGGCACGTGTGGCTGCACGTGATGGGCAAGATCCACCAGACGCTGCCGCTCTATTACGGACTCGAGAGCCAGGGCGTTTACGTTCATGCCGCGAACTTCGATATCGCGAAGAAAACCGCGGATGTGACGGTAGATGCCGAGGTGCACAACACGTCGGGCGATCGGGCGACGGTTGGTTTGTCGGTGGCAATCGTCGATCGCGATGGCTACCTGCGGGCGCAGTTCGACGGCGACCCGGTGGACATGGTCGACGGGGAGAAAAGTGTGATGTCGGCGACCGGCGGGCTGAAGGACGCACGCTTCTGGAGCACCGGCCACCCCTATCTTTACGACGTGTATACGATCCTGAAGGTGGACGGAAAGGTGGTCGATGTCAACCGTCTGGAGACAGGTTTCCGCAAGGCAGAGTTCAAGGGTGGCGTCGGCACCGGCGGCGTTTACATCAACGACAAGTTCGTTTACCTGAAGGGATTCGCCGAGCGCTCGGTCGATGAGTGGGCCGGCGTCGGCGCGGGCTATCCGGACTGGATGCACGACTACACGGCAAATCTGATCCGCGAGTGCCATGGCAATTACATGCGCTGGATGCACATCTCGCCAACCAAAACGGATGCAGATACCTTCGCCCGCTATGGGATTATCCAGATATGTCCCGCCGGCGACAAGGAGCGCGATGTGACCGGGCGGCAATGGGACCAGCGCGTCGAGGTAATGCGCATCTCCATGATCTACTTCCGCAACAACCCCAGCATTCTGTTCTGGGAGACCGGCAACACTGTAATCGCTCCCGAGCAGATGCAACAGATGGTGGAGCTGCGCAAGCGCTGGGACCCGGACGGCGGCCGTGTGATCGGCGGTCGCGGCGACGGCAACAACGCGGCCAATACGGCAGTCACTCCTTTCTCGGAGTATTACGGTGTCATGATGGCCCAGGACAAGGGGGTGGAGGCGCTGGCCAACGCGACGGATATGTTCCGGGCCTACTCGGCTGAGCGCCGCGATCGCGCGCCAATCATTGAGGCGGAAGACTACCGGGATGAAGGCGCCAGGCGCTTCGCGGATGAGTTTTCGCCGCCGTACTACAACCCGAAGAAGGGACCGAACGACACTTACATGTACCACTCCGACTACAGGTACACCTCGGAGAGTTTCGCTCTGGGCGGCGTCAGGCGGTACTGGGACTACTGGTCGAACCGCATCTCCAACACCGATCCTGCGCACTCCAGGTGGTCCGGCTACTGCTCCATCTATTTCACCGATGAGGATGCCGACGGGCGCGAGGGCTCGAGCGAGGTGGCGCGCGTCAGCGGCAAGGTGGACGCGATGCGGTTGCCGAAGGAGATTTACTACGCGCACCGCGTCATCCAGAGCGAGTCGCCCGATCTGCACATCCTCGGGCACTGGAGTTATCCCGCGACGCAGCCTGACGGCTCCAAGACAGTGAAGACGGTTTACGTCATCGCGAACACCGAGTCGGTGGAGCTTTTCGTCAACGGAAAATCGCTGGGCGTGAATGCCAAGCCGGACAGCGGCTGGATCTTTGCCTTTCCGGCGGTTGAGTTCGCCCCCGGCAGCGTGAAGGCCATAGGCAAGAATGGAGGCAAGGTGGTGGCGCAGCAGGAACTGACCACGGCTGGGCAGCCGGCGGCGATCAAGCTGACCCCGATCATGGGGCCGAACGGGCTGCAGGCCGACGGCGAGGATATTGCGCTCATCGACGTCGAGGTGGTGGACGCGAAGGGACAGCGTTGCCCAACCGACGACGCGCGGGTGGACTTCACCTGCACCGGACCGGGAATCTGGCGCGGAGGGTACAACAGCGGCAAGGTCGATTCGACCAATAACCTGTACCTCAACACAGAACTCGGGATCAATCGGGTTGCGGTGCGGTCGACGCTGACGGCTGGGACGATCGCGGTCACGGCCAAGCGGGACGGGTTGAAGCCGGCGCAGTTGCAGATCATGGCCAGGCCGGTAGTGGTGACGGACGGAATTGCGACGTTCATGCCACAGCACCTGCCTGATCCGACGGAGAGCTAGGCAGGTCCCGCAGTGGAAGGCGCATCACCAGGGCGTCGTCATCGGGGTTGCGGTAGTAGCGCAAGCGACGGCCTGCCTGCGCGAAACCAAGGCCAGTGTAGAGAGCGATGGCGCCGCTGCTGGCGGCGCGAACCTCGAGGATGACATCGGTTGCGCCGAGCGAACCGTACCAGTCGAAGAGGGAGCGGCACAGGGCGCGGCCGAGGCCGGCGCGGCGCGCCGCGGAGGCGACCACGACGCTCTCCAGCTCTGCGGTGCACGGGGCGCCGGTATGGCTTGGCACCGGATTGACGAGTCCAACGGCGAAGCCTGCGAGCAAGCCGCCACGATGCGCGACGATGAGGCGGCGCCCGGGCGACAGGGATGGTTGACCCGTGCTCCGGTCACCGGCGGCGTCGAGGATAGCGGCGTAGGAGGCGAGCGGCCAGTGGGGCGCGTTCTCCGTGGCGCGGTCAAGGGCGAGGAGCGCGTTGAGATCGGAGGCGACGACGGGGCGGATTTGAGTTTGCGATGTCATCGTTCACAGTGCTTGTATATACAGACGATTTGATGATTCTAAAGATGGTTGCGGCCACGTATATACGTCGCTGTCTATATCTCTCCCTTCCTTGTCTGCGCGGCGACACGCGCGGCGGCCGGTTTGGCGAAGATCTCGGCGTCGGTGCGACGGAGATAGTTGGCGTCGAGCGTGGCGATGTCGTCGAATTGCTGCTCCTGGATGCGGCGGATGGCGAGCGGGAGAGCGTCGGCGGCGGTGGGCTCGTGAAGGAGGCGCAGGGTCGCATCCCCGGCCAAGGATTCGGCGACGGCGGACTCGCAGGCCACGACGATGGGAGCCGGTTCAAGGCTAAGCGCGCTCAGGAGCCGATCGCGAGTGAGAAGGGCTTCGCGGAGACAGAGACCGTCCCGATAGACGCCCAAGTAGAACTCGCCGCGACCGGCATCCAGGAGGGCGTGGATCGGCCCCCACTCATCGCGATGCGACTGCGATGAATGGGGCAGCCCAGACTGAACGAGGCGGGCGAGAACGGCGAGGCGGGAGATTGCGACCAGCGGAACCCCAAGCGCATGGCAGAGACCTTTGGCGGCGCTGAGTCCGACGCGGACCCCGGTGAACGAGCCGGGGCCGTGGACGACGGCGATGGCGCCGAGCGATGACAGGCTGAGACCGGCGCGGGCGGCCAGTTCGCGGATGGCGGGGACGAGACGCTCGGAGGCGGTGCGGCCGGGGAGTGTCGCGGAGGCGAGGACCTGGGCCGATTCGGCGAGGGCGACGCTGCCGGTGGCGCCGCAGGTGTCGACGATCAGGATATTCATCCCGGAAACTCCGGGGTGCGCAGTTCGGTGCGGAAATGGGATTGCCACTCTCCCCCCGGGTAGTATCTTGGGGAGAAACGCAATGAAATGAGCGAGTTAGAAGGGGGTAGATATACCCAGGCCGTTGATTCCACAGGGGTTGCGTGCAAGATAGCCAGAATCAGTGAGTTAGACGGAGGAGCGGAGAAGGCTGGAAGGGGTGGATGGGCAGGCGTCCGGGCGCGCTCTGGATATTTGTCCATTGTATTAAGTATAGAAGATTGACCATAACTCATCTGCCATCTATTTTTCTTTGGTAAGTAGCTGATGGGGTGATGGTTAGGAAGGATATGGAGGCTTTTAGGGGCTTGACGATGTTTTTGGACTGGGGTGACCCCCTTGGGTGAGACAGTTGCGGAAGTCCCTGTTTGCCGTTCGCTGGTTCCTTGGGTCGTGTCGGCCTTGACGGTAGCGGCCCCCACCCGCGGCATCTCCTAAGCCGCTCTCGTCGGCTTGGAGGTTGAGTGGGTGGCGGTGCGGGCCTGGATGAGGAGGAAGATGGTTCCGACGCCCATGAGGAGCACGGTGAGGGCGGGAACGGCGAAGGCGTGAGTGGCGTGGGCGTCCCAGAGGAGGTAGGCGCCGGCGAAGATGGAGATGGCGGCGGCGACCCTGGCCCAGGTCTCGCGGAAGGGGTCGGGCCTGCGGGTGACGCGCCAAGCCTTGGCGAAGACCATGGAGAGCAGAAGATAGCCGCTGAGGACGAGCCAGTGGCGAAGGGCAGAGACGCCGCGTTCGACGTACCCGGTGTCGAGGAAGACGCGGAGGCCGGCCATGAAGAGGAGGATGGCCTGAAGTGCGAAGAAAGTGTTGATCCGTCTCCGGAGGAGTCTCATGCTGGAGGAAGGGTAGCCGGGGCGAGGGGCGCTGTCGATGACGCTTAGGCGGTAGAGGTGTGGAAATCCGCAGGAGACTGCCCCACGACCAACGCGGCGACTGGCGTCGCGCGCGTCGATCCCTTCGACAAGCCCAGGGCAGGCTACGGGCATCCGGATTACTTGGGGAGGTCGGTCAGCTTGGGCTGGTCGGAATGGGTGGCAAGGGTTTCAGCGGTGGCGCCGGAGTCGACGCCATCGAGCGTGGCCTGATATTGAATGAGCTGCCTGATGGCTTCAAAGGAGACGCCGCCGATGGGGATGAGACGGCCGTTGACCGAGAGTAAAGGCGTCTGATCGACGCCGGCGTCCTCGGCGAGCTTGATGTCCGCAGCGATGGTCTCCTTGGTGGAGGGGGTGGCGGCGCAGGCGGCGACGACGTCGCTATCGAGGCCAGCGCGCTTGACGGCGGCTTTGAGGAGGGTATCTTCCGTGGAGGGCGAGAGGGCTTCCTGGGTTTCGAAGACGCCGGCAGCATACTTGAAGAAGGCGTCGTTCGACTGCTTCTGGACACAGATGCCGTAGGCGGCGGCCTTGTAGGCGGAGGGATGGATGTCGACCAGCGGGAAGAGCTGGAAGACGATGTGGGCTTTGGGGAAGGACTTGGCCAGGTCGTCCATGACGGCCTGGGCCTCCTTGCAGTGCGGACACTGAAGGTCGACGAATTCGACGAGTTCGAGGTCCTTGGCGGGGGCCCCGCGCCAGGCGCCGTCGGCGCGGGCACGGAGCAGATCGCGGGTGGGGGTGAAGGGAGTGGCGCCAAAGGGAACGACGCCCGCGCCCTCGCCGATGGCGTGCTTGCCGTCGGGGGTGACGTAGAACGTGGCCGCCTGGACCTGAGCTTTGGGGTCCTTGGTGGTGATGAAGACGGTGACCTTGACGACGCCGGGAGCTGGGGTGGGCTGGATGCCCTCGACGCGCCAGAGGCGGTTGGAGTCAAAGCCCCAGACTTGATTGAGGAAGGCGTTTACGGTGTCGACCGTAGGCGTGGAGGCGGTGAAGAAGCGGGGATTGGCCTGGGGCAACGGGTCGACGGGCGCGGCGTGGGGGAGCGCGGGCATGGCGGGGGTGGCCTCAGGCGTGGCAGGGGTCGCCGCGGGGGCCTGGGGCGCTGCGGCCGGGGGCGCGGCGGCGGCCTGGGCGAATGCGATAGGGGCGGGGAACGTGAGGAAGAGAGCGAGTGCCGAGACTGCGATTCCGATTTTCAAGGAGTTCCTTTTTGGGGTGGTGGCGGTGTTGGTTTCGGTTGGCGCCGGAGGGTCCGGAGTGAAGCTATGCACAGCAATCGTATCAATAGACGGATGGAGCGCCAAATGGGGCGTGAGTGGACAGGGTGACGGCGAAAGTACAAATACAGAGATTCTGACCCGTTGGGTCAAAATGACGCTTCGTTAGCGGCGGCAGAATGACGTTTCCCTGGCGGAGGCAGAATGACGCGGACGCTTCGGGGCGGGGAGAGCTAGAGTTCGACTTTGACCGCGATGGGAAAACGGCGGCCGGTGCCGAAGGATTTTTGCGTGACTTTGAGGACGGGGGCGGCCTGCTGACGCTTGTACTCGCTGCGCTCGACGAGGGAGAGGACGCGGCGGATGAGGGCAAGGTCGACGGTTACCTCCCCAGCCATCGACGATGATGCCGTCGATGAATGGGGCATGCGCCGGTTCGATTCCCCACCTGCCCGCGATAGGACTGCGGATGAATGGGGCACCCCAAATCTCCCGGTCAGCTCGGCGAGGATCTGGTCGGCGGAGCAGTAACGCTCGACGTAGGCTTCGAGGATGGGATCGAGGATGTCGTAGGGCGGGAGGGAGTCGGTGTCGCGCTGGCCGGGGCGGAGTTCGGCAGAGGGCGGCTTGGAGATGGTGTTGGCGGGGATGACTTCGCGGTCGCGGTTGGCGTGGCGGGCCAGAGCGTAGACGCGGGTCTTGAAGACGTCGCCGATGACGGCGAGGGCGCCGACCATGTCTCCGTAAAGGGTGCAGTAGCCGGTGGACATCTCGGACTTGTTGCCGGTGGTGAGGACGAGCGCGCCGAATTTGTTGGATAGCGCCATGAGCAGCGCGCCGCGGATGCGGGATTGCAGGTTTTCTTCGGCCAGGCCGAAGGGCGTGCCGGCGAAGAGGGGCTGGAGGGTGTGGGTGTAAGAGCGAAAGACGTCGTAGATGGAGACCAGCTCGAATTGGATGCCGAGGTTGGCCGCGAGGGCACGGGCATCGGAGACGGAGCCGGTGGAGGAAAACTCGCTGGGCATGCCGACGCCGAGGACGTTTTCGGGGCCAAGGGCTTCGACGGCGATGGCGGCTACGAGAGCAGAGTCGATGCCGCCGGAGAGGCCGACGAGAGCTTTGGAGAAGCCGCACTTGCGGACGTAGTCGCGGGTGCCAAGGACGAGGGCCGACCAGGTGGCGGGAATGTCGTGGGAGTCTTCGGTGGCCGGTGCGGACGCGGAGGATCGGTCGGTGTCGAAAAGGACGAGGTCTTCGGTGAAGGAGGCGGCCTGGGCGACGACTTCGCCGGCGGGGTTGAGGACGATGGAGGAGCCGTCGAAGACGAGGGAGTCGTTGCCGCCGACCTGGTTGACCATGATGACGAAGGCCGAGTGGCGGCGGGCGATGGCGGCGAGCATGTTGCGGCGGAGGTCGCGCTTGCCGGCCCAGAAGGGCGAGGCGGAGATGTTGAGGATAATGCGCGGGCGGGTGGAGGCGATGGGGTCGGGGAGGATGGCCCACTGACGCATGAGCTCGTCGACGGGGTCGATGGGATAGAGGAGGCGGGGCCAGAAGCCCTTGTCGTTCCAGGCGTCCTCGCAGATGGTGATGGCGAGAGGCTGGCCGTCGAGCAGGGTGAGGGTCTGGCGCTGGGCCGGTTCGAAGTAACGCTGTTCGTCGAAGACGTCGTAGAAGGGGAGCAACATCTTCTGCTGGAGGAAGGCGATGCTGCCGCCGGAGAGGAGCGCGGCGACGTTGCGGGCGTGCTTGCCGGCGGAGGAGTCGCCGTCGATGGCGAGGGCGGCGCCGCAGAGGATGGCCGGGCCGGTTACGGTAGAGGCGGCGATCTCGTCGAGGGTTTGGCGGGCGCGGGCGAGGAAAGAAGCTTTTTCGAGCAGGTCGGCGGGGGGGTAGCCGCAGATGGAGAGCTCGGGGAAGATGACGAGGCCGGCGGATTGGGCGCTGGCCCGGGCGGTGAAGTCGAGGATGAGGCGAGCGTTCCCGGTGAAGTCTCCGACGGTCGGATTGATCTGGGCGAGAGCGATCTTCATAAGGCAGTTGTTCGTTGCTAGTTGTTAGTTGCCAGTTGGAAAACAGGAACCGGCGACCAGGGACTACGTCCAGTTTACTGCCGAGGATCGACCTGGCGTTAGCATGGGTTTGATAACCAGGGATCGGCTGTCAGCGGTCAGCGGTCAGCAACTAACAACTAGCAACTGTGGTTAGGAGCCGGTGCCGGAGACGACTACGCCGACGGTGCGGGCGAGGATTTTGAGGTCGAGCCAGAGAGACCAGTTTTCGACATAGGCCGTGTCAAGGGAGATGTAGCTGTCGAAGGAGGGGTCCTGGCGGGCTTCGACCTGCCAGAGGCCGGTCATTCCGGGGAGAACGTCGAGGCGGCGGAGGTGGGCGAGGTCATACTGCTCGACTTCGCTGGCCAGCGGCGGGCGGGGACCGACGAGGCTCATATCGCCGCGGAGGACGTTGTAGAACTGGGGGAGCTCGTCGAGGGAGTACTTACGCAGGACGCGGCCAACGCGGGTGATGCGGGGGTCGTTGGTGATCTTGAAGAGGATGCCGTCGCGCTCGTTCTGGTCCTTGAGTTTCTCTTTGAGCTTGTCCGCGTCGGCGCACATGGTGCGGAACTTGCAGCAGGTGAAGGTGCGGCCTTTGCGGCCGGTGCGCTGGGCGCGGTAGAAGACGGGGCCGGAGGAGTCGAGCCTGATTGCGGCCATGATGAAGAGCATGAAGGGCGCGAGCAGGACCAAGGCAAAGGTAGCGCCGATGACATCGATGGTGCGCTTGAGCAGGAAAGCGCCGATGGGGAGATCGCGCCGGTGCAGCGGGATGGTGGGAAACTGGCCGATATATTCCACCGGGGCGTTCCAAGCGAGGCCGTCGTAGAGGTCGGGCACAACGCGGACATCGATGCCGATGGCGCGCGCCTCCTCGACCACGCCGATGACCAGCTTTTTCTCCGCGGGGACGGAAAAGAATATCTCATCGACGAAGAGGGAGCGGGCGAGGGGGAGGCAGTTGCGCACATCTCCGATGATGTCGGCGTCGCCGGATTCGGCCTCACGTTCGGTGAGGGCGACGAAGCCTTTGAAGCGGAAGCCGAGGTGGCGGAGCGATTCAAGATGATTGCGCAGGGCGTGGGCGACGCGGCCGGCGCCGACGATAAGGACGTTGCGGGTTTCGAGGCCTTCGCGATAGCGGCTGTAGACGACCCTGCGCCAGACGGCGCGGCGGCTGCAGAGGAGGGCGGTGGTGAAGACAACCAGGAGGACGACGACTTCGCGGGAGACCATTTCGGCGTGGCGGAGATAGAGCGTTCCGCAAAGCAGAAGGCCGGCGGTGAGCGAAGACTGCACGGTCAGACGCTGTTCATTGAGGCCGTTGCGGCCGAGGATGGGCTTGTAGAGGCCGTACGATCGCGCGAGAATGACCAGGAGCAATCCAAACCAGGCGATGTAGAGGAACATCAAGCGCTGATCGTAAAGGTAGGCGTGGGCGGTGTGCAGATTGCGGGGAATGCCGAGGCGAAAGTGCAGCGCCAGCGTGGCGGCGAGGGCAACGGTGATGAGATCGAGGGTGGCCCAGAAGAGGCTGGTCAGCGAAGGGCGATAGGATCCCCCAAACCCGGGGGATGGGGACTCGGCGACCATCGGCCGTGTTCGCCCCGAAACTACAACTTGCTCGAGATAATCCGGCGTCGCCATGGCGAACGGCTCTCTCACTCCATCGACGCGCAAACCACGCGCCGAAAAGTTGTATGCCGGACAATCCCGGCGTCAGTGTGAGCAGTTTCACAGTTCCTGCGATGTCTGAGAAATTGCGTGCGGTGAATCTCTATAGGGGAAACCCACAAATACGTAATTACTCTCGTTACGGGGAGACTGCTCGACTCAAAACCACATATCCAACGTTTCCGGAAGGGCACGTCCACGGACAGGCGCGCCTAAACAAAGCAATGGAGTGAAACCTGCCAACGTTCTGGTCTTTGCCTAAGGATACTGAAAAGATGAAGGCATGACAATCCTTTCGTGTGGATCGGGACGAGAGGTGAATGGACACTGAGGGAGCCTCAGGCCGGGAGAACGAGAGAATCCAGGGCCAAGAATTCCTGCAGTACGGGATCTTCACTGCGATCCAACTCTTCCATGGTGCCGAAGAAACGGGCCTTCCCCTGGTGGAGGAAGACGACGCGGTCTGCCAGCTTGCGTGCGAAACGCATGTCGTGGGTTACCACGATGCTGGTTAGATGCAATTGGGTCTTCAGGCGGGCAATGAGGCTGCCCAGAAGGTGGCCCATGAGAGGGTCGACCATGGTGGTGGGCTCGTCGTAGAGGACCGCCTCGGGCTGAGCTGCAAGAGCGCGGGCGATGGCGACGGAGCGCTTCATGCCGGTGGAGAGATCGGAGGGCAGGACGTGCTCCATGCCGGCGACCCCGACCATTTCGAGCATGCCGCGGACGATCTGCTGGATCTGGTCCTCGGCGAGGTCGTGGCGTTCGCGGAGGGGGAAAGCGACGTTCTCGCCGACGGAGATGGAGTCGAAGAGCGCGCCATTCTGGAAGACCATAGTGACTTTGCGGCGAACTTCCTGCAACTTTCTCTCGCTGAATCCGCAAATGTCCTCGGCGGCGACCATGACGCGGCCTGAATCGGCGCGCAGAAAGCCCATGAGGATCTGGAGGGACACGGATTTGCCGACACCGGAGCGTCCGAGGATGCAGAGGGTTTCACCGGGAAGGACGCAAAAGCTGACGTCATCGAGGACGACCAGGCTGCCGAAAGACTTGGAGACGTGCTCGAATGCGATGTAGGGGCCGAGTTTGGCGTCGCCGCTGGCGGGCTTTCCCGAGGGCGCATCCGCTGCCTCGGCGGCAACGGCTTCGTTGGCGGCCACGTTCTGCTGGGCAGCCTCGGCCATGAACTCCTGGACCGACTCTTTGTTCTCGGGAGCGACCTCCGCAGTGAGGTCTTCGTGTTCGGACGGCACCTCAGGCAGAGCGCACTGCGGCGAATTGTCCGCGACGGTCTGGTCGCGTTCGTCCGGCTTGCGGTCCGATTCTGCCATGGGCGTATTTCTATGATGCACGACCGGCGGGGTGGTTTTTGGGAAAATCTCAGAGACTCAGGCATCGAGAGCGGCGAGGTTGGCCCGGGCGCGGGCGAAGTCCTGCGGAGTGTTGAGGTTGGCGAACCAGAGGCGTTCCCCCGCGCCGGTGAGGGAGAGAATGTGGTCCAGCGGCAGGTCTTGTTGCAGGGAAAGGACGCCGGCGGAGGCTTCGAGGACGGGAAGAAGGGTGAATTCTGCGAGGGCGACGGCGGCGGCGACCGAGGGGGCGATTTGCCGATGGAGCAGGCAGACCGCGGGCTGGGGGCGTCCGTCAGCGGTAAACATCGCGACGCGGGTGGTTTGGGCGGGCGCGGTAATGCCGGCGGCCCAGCGGTGGAGGATGGCGGCAGGAATGAAGGGAATGTCGACGGCCAGGATGAGGCTCCAGTCGCGGGCGGTGTGGGCGAGTGCGGCTTCGATGCCGCCGACAGGGCCGCAGTTGGGATGCAGGTCGGGGACGAGCGGGGCGTAGGCGGCGAGCGCCGGGTTGGCGCTGAGGATGTGGACATCGGCGCAGATGCGGCGGAGCTTGGCGACGGCGTGAGCGATGAGAGGCATGCCGGCGAGCGAAAGGAGGGCCTTGTCCGTTCCCATGCGGGAGCTGCGGCCGCCGGCGAGGACGTAGCCGGAGATGGGGAGGGTGGGCATGTCAATCACGATAGTGCAACAGCGCCCCATCCCACATCTCAGGGGCGAGATGTGGGGCACCCAATTCTGTAGCTAAAGGGCGAGGTTGGTGAGGAAGCGGATGATGGATTCGATGCCGCGGTGGAAGTTGGCGAGGTGGAATTTCTCGTTGGGGGCGTGGAGGTTGTCGTCGGGCAGGCCGAAGCCCATGAGGATGGTGGGCGTGCCGAGCTCGCGGATGAAGTCGCCGACGATGGGGATGGAGCCGCCGCTGCGGATGAAGACGGTGTCGCGGGCAAAGACGTCGTGCATGGCGGTGGTGGCGGCGCGGACGTAGGGATTGTCGGTGGAGACGACGATGGGGTCGCCCATGTGGATCAAGCGGATGTCGAGGGTGATTCCGGCGGGGCAGAGAGATTCGACGTAGGACTTGTACTGGGCGAAGGCCTCGGCGGGGGTCTGGTCGGGGACAAGGCGCATGGAGACTTTGGCGGTGGCGCGGGCGGGAATGACAGTCTTGGCGCCGGCCCCAATGAAGCCGCCGGGCATGCCGTGGACATCGAGGGTGGGACGCGACCAGGTGCGTTCGAGTACGGAGTAGCCGGGCTCGCCCGTGAGGACGGTTGAGCCGACTTCGGTTTGGCGGTAGTGCTCCTCGTCGAAGGGGAGGGATTTCCAGGCGGCGAGTTCGGCGGGGGTGGGTGTGGCGACTTTGTCGTAGAAGCCGGGGATGAGGATGCGGCCGTCGGCGTCTTTGAGCTGCGCGACGATCTGCGCGAGGGCGACGAAGGGGTTGGGTGCGGCGCCGCCATACATGCCGGAGTGCAGGTCGGTGCGCGCGCCGCGGGCTTCGATTTCTGTGTAGATCATGCCGCGCAGGCCCACGCAGAGGGTGGGAAGGTCGGGCGCGAACATTTCGGAGTCGGAGACGAGGGCGACATCGGCAGCGAGTTGGGCGGGGTGTTCGCGGACGAACGCGGCGATTCCCTCCCCTCCGACTTCTTCTTCGCCTTCGAGGATGACGCGGACGTTGACGGGGAGCTTGCCGGAGGTTGCGGCGAAGAGAGATTCGAGGGCCTTGACGTGCATCCAGAGCTGGCCCTTGTCGTCGACGGCGCCGCGGGCGTATATGTTGCCGTCGCGCTCGGTGGGCTCGAAGGGCGGGGAGAGCCACTCGTCGAGCGGGTCGGGCGGCTGGACGTCGTAGTGCGCGTAGAGCAGGACGGTGGGCGCGGGCTTGCCGTCAAGCGGCGCGGCGTGGAGATGATCGGCGTAGACGAGCGGGTGGCCGTCGCGAGCTGGAACTACCTTGGCAGGACCGGAACTTGGCGCAATTACGGTCTCGGCGGTGGATGTCTCGATGAGGCGGACGTTCTCCATGCCGATGCGGCGGAGTTCGGCGGCGACGAACTCGGCGGCGCGGCGCGTGTCGGCTGCGTGCGCGGGATCGGTGGAGATGGATGGAATGCGCAGAAGGGCCTTCAGCTCGTCGACGAAACGCTGCTGGTTGCTCTTTGCGAATGCTACTGCTGTTTCAGACGTCGTCATTGCACCACGCTTTCTTGCGGCTCACTCCAAGCTAGCCGATTGCGCACAGACGAGTGCGCGAGCCACAGACGAGTATATGAAAGTTCGCTGTGCGGAGACGAGCTTCCAAATTGCATCCGACATAAGGAACCCATCAGCAAGTTGGAAACATCTAAACCCGCGTGGCTTGCGAATTGAATCTTATGAAGAGAATATGCTGCAATGCTCACTATTTCGCCGTGATTATCGGCATTCTGTTTCTTGCGGGCGCGCTGAATGCTCAACAGATGGCGGCGGACGCGCTTCCCGACGCACCCGGGGCGGCGCAGACTTCGCTTGCAGTGGGAAACGCGGCGCCGGGCCCGCATACCGACCCGCAGACGAAGCGGATCCTTGGGATCTTTCCGAACTTTCGCGCAGTCAGCGCAGAAACACATCTGCCGCCGCAGTCGGTGAAGGAGAAGTTCGTTACGGCATCGGAAGACAGCTTCGACTATTCGGCGTTTGTGCTGCCGGCAGCGTTGGCGGCGGAGAGCGAGTGGACGGACGCGACTCCGGAGTTCCGCTCGGGCGCGGCGGGATATGGACGCTACTTCTGGCACACGGAAGTGGACCAGACCAGCGAGAACTACTGGGTGGAGTTCATTGTCCCGGCGGTGACCCGCGAGGACACGCGTTACTACACGCTGGGGCCAGGCGGGGGCGGGAAGCTGAAAAGGGTGGGCTATGCGTTGAGCCGCGCGCTGGTGACACGCAACGACGTGGGCAAAGACACCTTCAACTTCAGCGAGGTGGTGGGAGCAGGCGCGGCGGCGGGCATCTCGAACTTGTATTACCCTCGCCCGGAGCGGACGGTTGCGAATACCGCGGACAAGTGGTCGGTGAATCTGGGGGTGGACGCGGCTAGTTTTATGGTCCGTGAGTTCTGGCCGGACATCAACCATTACCTGTTCCATGGCAAACAGCCGATGGCAAATCATTAAGTAGCGGGGAGAATGGGTGCAATGAAGAATCCTCCGAGCGACTTAACCGGTGCTGAGCCTGCAGGCGCGTTTACCGGTCAGGCGTGGGATGCGGCGAAGTATGCGGCGACGGGGCGGTTCGTCGCGGACCTGGCGGGCGGTGTGGTGGAGCTGCTGGCGCCGCATGCGGGCGAGGCGATTCTGGATCTTGGCTGCGGAGATGGGGCGCTGACGGAGAAGCTTGCGGCGACTGGAGCGGCGGTGACCGGCGTAGATGCTTCGCCAGGGATGGTTGCGGCGGCGCGGGCGCGCGGGCTGAGGGTGGATGAGGCGAGCGGCGATGCAATGCGTTACCAGGGCGAGTTCGATGCGGTTTTCTCGAACGCGGCGCTGCACTGGATGCCGAATGCGGAGGCGGTGATCGCCGGGGTGTGGCGGGCGCTGAAGCCTGGTGGCCGGTTTGTGGCGGAGATGGGCGGGCTGGGAAATATTGCAGCGATCCGGGTTGCGGTGCAGGCGGTATTGACGAAGTATGGCATCGACGCGGAGGCAGTGGCGGCAAGCTTCTATCCCTCGCCGGGACTGTATCGGCGGCTGCTGGAGGTTGCGGGGTTCAGGGTGCTGTCGATCGATCTGATCCCGCGGCCGACGCCGCTGCCGGCCGGGATGGAGGCTTGGCTGAATACGTTTCGCAATGGGGTGCTGGATTTGCTCCCGGCGCAGCAACGGGCGCAGGCAGTGGCGGAGATCGTGAAGCTGCTGCGATCGGCGTTGTGCGATGCGGATGGAAATTGGACGGCGGATTATGTGAGGTTGCGGTTTGCGGCGGTGCGGGAGTAAGGCGACAGCTTGAACGTGAGTGACCCCCACGATAACCCTTCCTCTTCGCATCCGCTCAGGGTCAGGGTGATCGACGTGCACCCGGGTCGGCGTTTATTGGATGACGCCATTGTCTTTGAGGAAGTGAAGGGCAAGGAGGTATCCTTTGGTGTTTTCGGCGGGAGGGAAGTTGCCGTGGCCGCCGCCGGCGACGATGTCCTGGATGTTGGGGACCCCGGCGGCGTCGAGGGCCTTCTTGAGTTCGGCGGACTGGGCGGGGTCGACCGAGCGATCGCTGTCGCCGTTGATGATGAAGGTGGGCGGAAGGCCGGGGCGGATGTAGGTCATGGGGGACATCTCGCGGGCGCGGGCGAGGACGGCGGCAGTGGGCTCGGGCCAGCGCGGAGCGTGGCCACTCGTGGGCTGGACGGGAGCGGTGTCGTCGTAGCCGGCCGCAATTGCGGCGGCGGACGGAGCCGCTGGGGCGGCAGGCGCAGCCGCTGGGACGGGTTTGGGGGCCACGGCCGGAGCTTCGCGTGGCAGCGGCAACTCCATGCCGAGCCACTGGTGAACGGAGTCGGAGGACCCGTGCTGGGTGAGGGCTTCGACGAGATTCGTGGGGCCGTACATGTCGAAGACGGCGACGACTTTGGGCTGGTCGGTGCAGCCGGGCGGATTGAAGGACGCGGGCGCGTAGCCGGCCATGAGCGCGAGGTGGCCGCCGGCCGACCCGCCCCAGGGGATGACGCGATTCGGGTCGAAGTTGTACTTGGCGGCATTGCGCTTGACCCAGGCCATGGCGCAGCGGACGTCCTGGATGGCGGCGGGCGCGGGCGCGTCGATGGCGTTGCGATACTGCACGGTAACGACGCTCATTCCGGCGGCGAAGAAGGCAGCGAAGGAGCGGGATGAGGTGGGGCGGTCACCACGTATCCAGCCGCCGCCGTGGAGTTGAATGACAACCGGTGTGGGCTTCGACGAGGGAACCTGATAGACGTCGAGGTGCAGGTCGAGGGTACCGGCGGGGCCGGTATTAGGCACGGGAGTGCGGATGCCGTTGGGCGTGCCGGGGTTGGGCGAGGCTTCGGCGCTGGGGTTTGTGATGTGCGGGACGGTGGCATAGACGATGTTGTCGGTCTCGGTGGGATGGACAGCGCCCCAGTTGGCGGGATCGAGGTAGGCTGGACCTCCGGCTTCTGGCGCAGCCGCAGCCGGCTGCTGAGCATATCCCGTCGCACCCACAGATACGATCACACCCAGAGCCGCTGCTGCACATCGTTTACGCATCGCATCCCCCCGCATTTCAATTGCAACCAATTCCAGCGCTACCGCAGAATCCCCTGAGCCTCGAGGAACTCGAGACATAACAACCACGCCTTGTTCGCCTCGGGCTTGGGAAAATTTCCGTGCCCGCCGCCCGGAATAATGTCGTGCCCAGCCGGAACCCCTGCCGCGTCCAAGGCCGCCTTCAACTTCGAGTCCTGCGCCGGATCCACTCTGGGGTCTCGATCCCCGTTCACGATATACGTTGGGGACAGACCCGGCCGAATGTAAGTCATCGGCGACAACTGCTTCGCCAGAGCCAATTCGGCGGCGCTCGGTTCCGGCCACCGCACTGGCGCCGGAGTTCCGTTGGTGGCGGCCGCGACCGCTGGATCGGCCGGCAGGGGCACGGCAAGCCCCAGCCACTGGCGAAGGAAGTCTCCACTCCCCGGCTCGTGCAGCAGCGCCTCGGCCAGGTCTGGCGGCCCGTAGTAGTCCAATACCGCCGCCACCCTGGGCTGGCCGGTGCATCCCGGCGGATCGAACGAGTCCGGCGCATACGCCGCCATCAGTGCCAACTCCCCGCCCGCGGAGACGCCGTACAGAATCACCCGGTTCACGTCGAAGTTGTACTTTGCGGCGTTCGCCTTCACCCACGACAAAGCGCAGTGCACATCCTGCAGAGCCGCGGGTGCGGGCGCTTCAAGGGAAGACCGGTACTGCACCGACACCACGCTGATCCCGGCAGCCAACAGAGCCGTGAACGGTGCGGACGAATGCGACTGACCTGCAGGCGCAGTCCATCCGCCTCCGTGCAAATGCACCACTACCGGAGCCGGTTTTGGCGACGGCATCTGGAACACATCCAAATGCAGATCCACCGTCCCCCCGATGCTGGGAGCGGGTAGAACGACTCCGCCCGGTCGGCTTGGGTTCAATACGCTGGGATTTTCGATCACCGGCATGTTCGCGTACACGATGTTGTGCGTCTCAGTGGGATGGACGCTGCCCCAGTTGGCGGGATCGGCCCAGGCGGGGGCGTTGGCCGGGGATTGAGCGAGCACGTACACGCTTACGAATATGAATGCCGCGATGGGAACGCTTGCCGGAGTGAGCCCACGCATTGAATTCCTCCGCGTTGCTTAAGCGCACCATCGTAAAGTGCGAGTGGCAGGCAATTCAACCTGCCGGTTCGATATGACAATCAAGAGAAGTCAATGCTAGCCTTCGACGCATGGATACCCTGAAAAGTCTCATCGCTCTGTCTGTAGCGATGGCTTTGTTCCCAGCCGCTATGGCCGCGCAGCAACCGCCCGCCGCTCCCGACGTTCCGCCGCAGTTAAATCTGCCGCAACAGGCTGCTCTCGATCCGAAGCTACCGACCCTGTTCGTGGTGGGCGACTCGACCGCGCGGAACAACGCGGACCTGGGTTGGGGCGACCACTTTGCGCACTACTTCGACACCACGAAGATCAATGTGGCCAACCGCGCGATTGCCGGGCGGAGCGCACGGACGTACATGAACGAGGGAAGTTGGGACAAGGTGCTGGCAGAGATGAAGCCGGGCGACTACGTGCTGCTGCAGTGGGGACACAACGATGGTGACAACCCGCATGGACCCGACTATAAAGGGCGCGGCGAGGGCAAGGGGACCGGAGACGAGTCGACGGAGATCCCGATCATGATGCCGTACAAGGCCGGGCCGCTGGTGGGCAAGACAACAGAGACGGTGCACACCTACGGCTGGTACTGTCGCAAATATATTGCGGACACGCGGGCCAAAGGCGCGACGCCGATTCTGCTGACGGTGACGGTGCGGGACATCTGGACGCCGGGGCCGGACGGCAAGCTGCATATCGAGCGCGATATGGGTTACCGCGACTATGACTTCCAGATCGCCGCGGCGGAGAAGGTTCCGTTGGCGGACATGGCGATGGTGGCGGCAGACAAGTTCGAGATGTTGGGGCCGGATACAACGCGGATGCTGTTTCCGATCGACCACACGCATACAAGTGCCGTGGGCGCGGAGATGAATGCGGCGTCGGTGGTGACGGCGCTGAAGAATGCGAATTCGCCGCTGGCGCAGTATCTGGCTCCGGAGAAGGCGCCGACCTACTTCTAGGGCTTCTTGTACTTCGGCGGGTACTTGCCGATGAGCAGAGTGACGGCTTTATCGATCTTCTGCTCGTTCTTGTCCTCACTGGTGGCCGCGGTCTCGGTCACGGCTCCGCGCCAGAGCAGTTTGTGGGTCTTGGTGTCGTACATATCGACGATCAGCGTATCGAGCGGGACGTCCTGCAAGGTGGCGGGCGAATCGAGAAAGCCGGCGCTGCCCCATCCGCGTTGCCAGGTGTAGTCGCCGAGGGAGTTGTAAAAGCTGGTGAATTCCTGTTTGTCCTGAGTGGCCTCGACGGCGGTGATGCTGACGTCGCCGCCCTTGGGCACTTCACTCATATACCTGCCAGCCATATCGCGGTTCAGGGCAATGGTGATGCGCTCTTCGACGTTGGGGTCGGTGGCATGGACCTTCTCCCAGGTGTAGGTTTTGAACTTGAGGAAATTGACGGTGTGGTCGTAATCGATGGTGACGGTTTGCGCCATCAGCGGCGCGCCCACCATCGCGGCGCCAAAGAGTGCGACTGCAAATGTTCTTGCGAGGACTTTCATGTGTCCCTCCAAAGCATTGGGGAGTTGAGCTGCTGCTTCTATCAAGGAAACGTATGCGAGGGCCGCAAAGACGCATTCAGATTGCAAATTGAAAGCAAAAGGTTGCCTGGTGCGGAAGATGAAGGCCAGATGAAGGCGCAGTTGCCTGCCCTCAACTGCAAACATCGCGTAAACTTGTCTTTGGGCATCTGGACGCCTAAGGACTTCATGAAGGACTCCCAGCTTGTTTAACAAATTACTCGCCAAGATCTTTGGAACCAGCAACGAGCGCGCGGTAAAGCGCATGCTTCCGGCGGTCGAGCAAATCAATTCACTAGAGCCGGCGATCAAGGCGCTGTCGGACGAGGAGTTGCGCGCGAAGACCGCAGAATTCCGGCAGCGGGTCGCGGACTCGGTGGCCGCCGAGAAGATCGACCCTGCCGATCCAGACGCCGCGGACGCGATCCGCGCAGCAGAGAAGCGGGCGCTCGACGAGGTGCTTCCCGAGGCGTTCGCGGTGGTGCGCGAAGCGGGTGTGCGTACCGTGGGGATGCGCCACTTCGACGTGCAACTGATCGGCGGCATGGTGCTGCACTCGGGCAAGATTGCCGAGATGAAGACCGGCGAAGGCAAGACGCTGGTGGCGACGCTTCCCTGCTATCTGAATGCGCTGGCCGGCCACGGCGTTCACGTGGTTACGGTGAACGACTACCTGGCCAAGCGCGACGCGGAGTGGATGGGCAAGATTTACGGGTTCCTGGGAATGTCGGTCGGGGTGATTGTGCACGACCTCTCGGACGAGCAGAGGCGCGAGGCGTATGCGGCCGACATTACCTACGGAACGAACAACGAGTTCGGGTTCGACTATCTGCGCGACAACATGAAGTTCGAACTGAAGGATATGGTGCAGCGCGGGCACTACTTCTGCATCGTGGATGAGGTGGACTCAATCCTGATCGACGAGGCGCGGACGCCGCTGATCATCTCCGGCCCGACCGACCAGACCACCGACAAATACGCGCGGGTGAATCTGATCATTCCCAATCTGGAGGAGGGTGAGCTGGTCGAGAACTTCGACGCGCAGACCAAAACCTGGACCGGCGACTTCGTGGTGGACGAGAAGGCGCGCGCGATCACGGTGACCGACGAGGGCTGGGAGAAGATCGAAAAGCTGCTGGGCATCGGCAATATCGCGGACCCGGAGAACTGGGACTTGAAGCACCACGTTGAGGTGGCAATCAAGGCGCACCATCTGTACAAACGCGACGTGGAGTACGTGGTGAAGGAGGGCGAGGTCATTATCGTCGATGAGTTCACCGGGCGGCTGATGCCGGGCAGGCGCTGGTCCGATGGGCTGCACCAGGCGGTGGAAGCGAAGGAAGGCGTGGCCATCCGCAAGGAAGACCAGACGCTGGCGACGATCACGTTCCAGAATTACTTCCGCATGTACAAGAAGCTGTCGGGAATGACGGGCACGGCGGAGACAGAAGCGGCTGAGTTCGACAAGATCTACAAGCTGGAGATTGTGGTCATTCCGACGAACCGGCAGATGCTGCGCATTGAGAATTCGGACGTGGTGTACCGCACGGCGAAGGAAAAATACTTTGCCGTGGCCGACGAGATTACGCGGCTGCACGAGGAGAAGCAGCCGGTGCTGGTGGGCACGACGTCGATTGAGAAGTCGGAGCTGTTGAGCGAGATTTTGAAGCGCAAGGGCGTCCGCCACGTGGTGCTGAACGCGAAGTTCCACGAAAAGGAAGCGGAGATCGTGGCGCAGGCGGGGCGGCTGGGGATGGTGACGATCGCCACCAACATGGCCGGACGCGGCACGGATATTCTGCTGGGCGGCAACCCGGAGTTCATGGCGCGGCAAGACCTGGTGAAGAAGTCGCAGGCGCGTGCGGTGTCGGCTGCGGAGGGCGCAATCTCGCCGACGGCCGGGCCGGGGATGAGGCGCTTCTATTATGCGAGCCAGGAGTTCGAAACGACGCAGGAGGCGTGGGACGCGGCCATTGCGTCGCATCTGGCGACCGCGGAGAAGGAACACGCGGCGGTGGTCGGGGCCGGGGGGCTGCACATACTGGGCACGGAGCGGCACGAGTCGCGGCGTGTGGACAACCAACTGCGTGGACGCGCGGGACGGCAGGGCGACCCGGGATCTTCGCGGTTTTTCCTGTCGCTCGAAGACGACCTGATGCGCATCTTTGCGCGCGAGTGGGTGAGCACGCTGCTGCAGCGGCTGGGCATGGAAGAAGGCGTGCCGATCGAGAGCCGCATGATTTCGAAGCGGATTGAAGCGGCGCAGAAGGCGGTGGAGACGCAGAACTTCGAGTCGCGCAAACACGTTCTGGAATACGACGACGTGATGAACAAGCAGCGCGAGGCGGTGTACGGGCTGCGCCGGCAGCTGATGGAAGGCGTCGACCAGAAGCAGTTGATTACGGAAGATTATGTATCGACGATATTGTCGAACATTCTCGACGAGAATGCGCCGGAGAAGTCGCATCCGGACGAGTGGAAGATGGATGCGATTTTCTCGCAGGTGTATGACGTGTTTGGCGCGAGGCTGAACGTATCGTCGAATAGAGAAGGAAGCGCGATCGATGTGACCCAGATGAACCGGCACGAGCTGGGCGAGACGATCTTCGAAAGAATCCGCGCGCGCTACGACGTGAAGGAGCAGATTCTGGGCGCGCCGGCCATGCGCTACCACGAACGCATCGTAATGCTGAGCGTGCTGGACGGGTTGTGGAAGGACCATCTGCTGGCGATGGACCACCTGAAGGAAGGCATCGGGTTGCGCGGATATGCGCAGCAGGACCCGTTGGTGGCGTACAAGAAAGAATCGTTCGAGATGTTCGAGGCGATGATGATGCAGTTCCAAATGGACACGGCACGGCACCTGTTCCGGATGCAGATTATCGGGCCGGATGGACAGCCGATCGAGTCGGCGGAACAGATGCCCCAGCGCGGTCCTGCTGAGGCCGGAGCGCTGCCTTCCGGACCTTTACCGCAGCAGCAGCGGCTCCCGATGCCGGGGCAGGAGGGCGATGGGCAGGCTCATGCGCCGGTGCCGATTTCGACGCGCGCGCCCTCGACGACGATCGATGAGCTGGAGAAAGAGTTTCAGCGGAAGAAGAAGCGCGAGCTGGAACAGGCGCGTGCGGCGGGCGGCGGTGAGAGCACAAACGGCAGCAGGCCGCGCGTGACCGGAGAGAAGGTCGGGCGCAACGATCCCTGCCCGTGCGGCTCGGGGAAGAAATACAAGAAGTGCCACGGGGCGCAGGGGTAGAGACAGTTGCCGGCGGTTAGTTGTCAGTCGTCAGTTGAAGACTGCCGCGGCTGGCGTTGCTGACGATTGAGGCGCGGCGGCCTACTTCTTTTCGAGGTCATCCATGAGCAGACTGGCTTTGGTGGCGAGGTTTTTTGCGCCCTCGGCGTCGCCTGAGGTGAGCGCCTTCTGTGCCTGATCGATGAAATAGTGGATTTGGCGGACCTGTCTTCTCTGGGCTTCGACAGTCTTTGCGGGCAGGGCTGCGATTCGCTTCAGAATCGAGACGATCAAGTCCTGCGCCTGCTGCTGGTTTTGCGGCGCCGCGTCGCCGCCGGTGGAAAGCGAGCCAATTGCCAACGCGGCGGGCTCCGGTGCGCTCGCAACCTGAACCGGGGGCTGCGTATCTTCCTTCGGAGCGGGCTTCTTCTTCGGGACGAGGTTGGGCGGGAGCAGCTCGGGCAGAGGACCGAGCTCGGGCGGCGGCAGGGACGCGATCACCGGAGGCAACTCGGGCGGGGGAATGGTTTCGAGCGGCACCGGAGCGTGGGCCCCGCGGGGAATGACGAACGCCGCGGGCTTGTGTCGGCATCCGGCGAGGCCGGCGGCGAGAACGAGCGCCAGCGCGGGGAGGCGACCGAGCGTGGTGCCGGACAGGTGCGCGAGATGGCGGCGCCGGATCAAGCGGTCTCCTTCCTCTCCATGGTAGCGGCCAACGAGCCGGATGGGGCGGCGCTGCCGGCGAGAAGAGACGAGGTGCGGCCTTCCTTCGCAGGCGCGCCGGAGATTGGAATCTGAAGGGTAAAGGTGGTGCCGTGTTTTGGCGAGGCCGGGTCCGCGTCCGAACGGACCTCCATGGCCCCGCCGTGCAGCTGCACAATGCGGTAAGTTATGGCGAGGCCGATGCCGCTGCCTTTGGGCTTGGTGGTGAAGTAGAGGTCGAAGATGCGCGGCAGAAGTGCGGCGGAGATGCCGACTCCGGTGTCGGCGATTTCGACGATGGCTGAGCGTTTTTCACGGCGGACGGAGACGCGGACGATGCCGCCGGAGGGCATCGCCTGCATGGCGTTGAGCAGCAGATTGAGGAACGCCTGGCGCATAAGTTCATCGTCCACGCGCACGGGGACGGGCTGCGGCGGGACTTCAGACTCGATGGTAACGCCATGCTCCTTGAGCTCGGCGCCCACCAGCTCAAGCGTCTGATCGATAACGCCGATGAGGTCGTGCTCGCTGAGGTCGAGATCCATGGGACGGGAAAAGTCGGCGAGGGTCTGGACGACGCGGTCGAGGCGATGCATCTCGTCGGAGAGGATGGCGACGTGCTTCTGGGCGCTGTCGCGCTCGATGGGACCGGCGGCGAGCTTGCCGCGCAGCAGTTCGAGGTGGACAACCATTGCGTTGATCGGATTCTTCACTTCGTGGCCGACGTTGGCGGTGAGACGGCCGATAGCAGCGAGGCGGCGTGCGACTTCCAGTTCCTGCTCGAGCTCCAGAGCAGAGCCGGTGTCGCGCAGGGTGAGCAAGGTGCCCATATCGTGGTCGGGTCCACCGCGATTGCCGTAGCCGCGAGGATTTCCGATGTGGTCGAGGGAGATTTGCACCTGGCGCCCGTCTTCGAGGGTCACGGTATCGGCGGAGATCTGGGCACCGCGGTCGAAGGCCGCCAAGACGGCCGCGCCGAGCCGTGTCCCGGGAAGGAATATCTGCTCGAGCCGCGCGCCGACCAGGTCCTCGACGGCAGGGGCTTCGGAGCTATCGCCGGGGTGGATAAAGTGGGCGACAGCATCGGAGACCATGACGGCGCGGCGGTCTGCGGTGAAGAGCAGGACACCATCGCGCAGTGTATCGAGCATCTGGTTGAGGTTGGTCTGGAGGGCGGTGTAGCCCTCTTCCTGGCTGCGCATCTGGCGGTCGAGGCGGTCGATGCTGCGGGTGACCCGGCCGATGGGATCTGCCTCGCTGGAAGACGGGTCGAGCCGCAAGGCGGACTGGCCGGGGAGGGCCTCGCCGGATGGTTCGCCGCGGGAAAGCGTGAGGCGTTCCAACTGTTCGCCGATGGCCTGGAGCGGGCGCAGCGCCACCGCGGACAGCACCGCCGCGACCGCCATGGAAGCAAGCGTGGCGAGCAGGACAAACTGCAGAGCCGCACGCAGGAACGGCTCGTACGCGTTGCGCAGAAAGGTCGAGCGCACGCCGACATGGACGATGAGAAACGGCGTGCGATTGCGATCGAGCGGCACCGCGATGTCGAGCACCTTAGGCTGCCCGAAGACCTCGCGCATCTGGTAAAAGACGTTGCCGTCGCGCAAGCGGTCGAAGCTATCGTAAGACGCGCGTTGTTGATTCAACGCGTCGGGGTCGGTCGACAGCATGGTAAAACCCTGGGCATCGGTGATGCTGACGTCTTCCACCGTGGGGGAGTAGCGCACGATGCCGTCCATCGCGCTCAGGAGCGCGTCGTCGCTGCGCAGCGCGTCCAGGACGGCGGCATGCAGTGCTTCGCCGGCCTGATCTGGCGGCAGATCTGCCGGCGGAGGATGGGCACTGAGGCCAGCTTTGACCGCTTGCTCGGTGGCCAGCAACACCTCGCGGGCAAGCACCTCGTTGGCGGTGGAACTCTGCTCGATGCGCTGGCGAAGAAGCTCGCCGAGGAAGAGAACGGAGAGAACGAGCACAATGCCGAAGGTAAGGCCAGTGGCCGTAAGCACGAGCTTCGTTCGGAGGCGCATTGAAGTTACTCCGCCGCAACAGCATCAATCGCAGGGGCCGCAGCGTCCAAAGAGGCGGCGCTCGAATACTCCTTCAACTTGTTCTGCAACGTCTTGGGGGTGATACCGAGAATCTCCGCGGCCCGGGTCTTGTTGTTGTGCGTGGAAAGAAGCGTCTTGAGAATGAGCTGGCGTTCAGCTTCGTCGACCGTGGTGCCGACCTCGACATGGATGGTGCGGTCGTCGTCGCGCGCGGGCGCGGGCGGTGCGGCGTGCGCTTCAGGAACGGGAGCGAGGCGGGTCGCGTATCCGGGTTCGCCGAAGTTGGGCGGCAGGTGCTCGGTCCCGATGAGGCCGGAGCCGGCGAGGATGGTGGCGCGCTCGATGGTGTTGCGCAATTCGCGCGCGTTGCCCGGCCAGTCGTAGGCGAGCAGCCGCTTGAGCAGGTCGGGCGCGATGCCGGAGACGGTGCAGCTATGCCGCTGGTTCATGTCGTCGACCATCTTCGCGGCGATAGCAGGGATGTCGGCGGGGTGGTCGCGCAGCGGGGGCATCTGGATATTGAAAACGTTGAGTCGATAGAAGAGGTCGCCGCGGAGCTGGCCGCTTTGCACCGCCTGCTGCGGGTCCTTGTTGGTGGCGGCGATGACACGCACGTCGACCGGGGTCTCGGCCTTGCTGCCGAGGCGGCGAAGCTTACGGTCCTCGAGCACGCGCAGCAGCTTGGCCTGGGTGGCGGCGGGCATCTCGCCAATCTCGTCGAGCAGCAGCGTGCCCTCTTCGGCGAGCTCGAAGCAGCCGGCGCGGCGCTCGATGGCTCCGGTGAACGCGCCTTTCTCGTGGCCGAAGATTTCGCTCTCGATGAGCGTCTCGGGGATGGCGGCGCAGTTGACCGCGACGAACGGCTTCTGACGGCGGGAGCTGAGCTCGTGCAGGCAGCGGGCGGCGAGTTCCTTGCCGGTGCCGCTCTCGCCGGTGACCAGCACCGAAACGTTGGAGGGAGCGATGCGCTCGATCATCTGGAAGATCGCCTTCATCTGCGGCGAGGAGCCGACCAGCGGGCCTAGAACGCCGGCGTCGCGGGACTGTCGGCGCGTGACTTCGAGTTCTACGTCGGAGCTGACCTCGCGCTGGCTGTTCGCATTCTGGAGAATGGTGCGGAGACGGACCGGGTCGACGGGCTTGGGGATGTAGTCGTACGCGCCCATGCGCATCGCTTCGACGGCGGACGCGATGGATCCCTGCGCGGTGAGCACGACCACGACTACGCCGGGCTGCTGCTCCTTGATCCGGGCGAGCAACTCCATGCCGTCCATGCGCGGCATCTTGAGGTCGGTGACGACGATGCCGGGAGACCACTGGCGCACACGGTCGAGGCCTTCGACGCCGTCGGCGGCTCCCTCGGCGCGAAAACCCCACGAGGCCACCAACTCCGCGAGACCGGTGCGGGCGTGCGCTTCGTCTTCTACGATCAATACTTTTTCGAGCACGTTCACCTTCCTTACCGCATCTACCAGTATCCATTCTGTTGCGATGCAGGAGCAAGCGGGACCGGTCTTTCAGTTGGATGCAGCTCGACTGCAAATCGTATGCCGCAACGGCTTCCGGGACGCGGTTTCCGCGGCTATCCTTAGGGCATGTCCGATTCGTCTGCTCCAATTGAACCAGAGATTATGCCGCAAACTTTTGCGCAAATGCGCTCTATTACGGGAGCGGAGGCTCCGGTGCTGCTGGATGTGCGCGAACCGTGGGAGTTTCAGGCGGCGAGCCTGCCCGATTCGCTGCGGATGCCGATGGGCGATGTGACCTCGCGGGCTCATGCGGAACTCGATCCGGACGCGCGTATCGTGGTGATGTGCCATCACGGGCAGCGGTCGCTGTCGGTGGCGATGTGGCTGCGCGGCCAGGGCTTCGAGCGGGCACAGTCGCTGGCCGGCGGGATCGATGCGTGGTCGCGGGTGATCGACCCCAGCGTGCCGAGGTATTAGCAGCTTAGGACCAATTGACGCTCACGCATTGGTTCGTGTCGAATGCGCATTACGAGGTGATTCCTCCATGGGAACACAGGCACGCTTTCTACTTCGCATCTGTCTTTCCGCGTTGTTCGCGCCGCTCCTCTGCTGCGTTTCCACATCAGCCGCCGAGACGCCAACGTCAGCGCAGAGCCCGTCAGCGAAGTTTGAGGTCGCCACCGTCAGAGTTGCGCGAGCGGATGCCGATCCGAAGACCGGTCTCTGGAGCAGCCCGGGAGTTGGCCGATTCTTTGCGAGGCATGTTCCGCTCACCATTCTCATCCAACTGGCATACGGCATCGACCCAAGCCAGATCGCCAACAAGCCGGGTTGGATGGATACCAACCTCTACGATGTGGACGCCAAACCGGAGGAAGGAGTATCGCTGACGCGCGAGGAGTTGAAGCCGTGCCTTCAGGAGCTACTGCAAGAGCGCTTCCATCTAATGGCGCACATGGAGACGCGCTCGGGACGTGGATATGCGGTCGTGCTTGCTCAAGGGGGCCCGCACTTGACGCCGGCGACGAAAGGCCACTTTCCGGGCCAGCGCCACCCAGTATCGTCCGGACACCTGCATGCCTACAACTGTTCCATCTCGCAGCTCGCCCAATATCTCACCTCCGCGGCAGGATTCCCGGTCGCGGACCAAACGGGACTCAGCGGCAGCTACGACATCGATTTCAATTACAACCCCAAGCCGGAGGTTGAGAGCGATCTTCCCTTCCTTGACGTCGCGCTCAAACGGGCAACCGGGCTGCTGCTGAAGCCGCAAAAAGTCCCGGTGGAAACGCTGGTGATCGACTCGGTGGACAAGGTGCCAACGGAGAACTAGCGCGCATGTGTCCTGATCCGATGAGCTAGCGGGCGCGGGGGTGGGTTTCGTCGTAGACGCGCTGGACCTGGGCGGCGGTGAGCTGGGTGTAGCGCTGGGTGGTGGAAAGGCGCTCGTGGCCGAGCATCTCCTGGATGGCGCGGAGGTCGGCGCCTTCTTCCAGCATGTGGGTGCCGAAGGCGTGGCGCAGCGTGTGCGGGTGGACGTCGGCGGCCAGGCCGCGGGAGAGCGCGATGCGCTTGACGATGCGCCCGACACTGCGCGTGGTGAGGCGCGTGCTGCCGCTCATGCGCAGGTTGGCGACCAGCGGGCCGTCGGCGAGGAGCGCGAGTTTGCCGGCGGCGCGGAGGCGGGCTTCACGCTGGGGCAGGTAGGCGCGCATGGCGAGGGCGGCCTCGTCGCCCAGCGGAACGTAGCGCTGCTTGCGGCCCTTGCCCTTGACCAGGATGGCGTCGTTCTTCCACTGGATGTCGCCGAGGTCGATGCCGACCAGCTCGGAGTTGCGGATGCCGCAGCCGTAGAGCAGCTCGAAGATCATGCGGTCGCGCTCGGGCCAGGCGGCGGCATCGTTCCTGGTGGCCACGCCTTCGGCGGTTTCCATGGAGTTCAGCAGGCCGTTGACCTCTTCCATGCTGGGCACGCGCGGAAGGTGCTTGGGCAGCTTGGGCGTGCTGACGAGGACGGCCGGATTCTGAGCGATCCTGCGCTCCTTGGCCAGCCAACGGAACCACGAGCGGATGGCGGCCAGGGCGCGCGCGGCGCTGGCCTTGGTAAGGCCGCGGTCGTAGAGCCGACCGAGGTAGGCGCGGATGTGCAGGTGGTCGACGGCGGCGATGCTGGCGTCCGCGCCGAGGGTTTCGCGGAGGTACGCGGCGAAGCTCAGGACCTCGCGGCGGTAGGCGCGGAGGGTGTGTGCTGAGGCGTTGCGCTCGTTCTGCAGCATGGCGAGAAACTGCTCGGCGAGGGATTCGAACTCGCTGGCGGCGGTCTTCATTCGCGCACCGCCGAGGACGATGTTGCAGCCGCGAGGCTGTTCCCTGTTCCCTGTTCCCTGTTGCCCTCTTCCTGCCTTCGCTTGCCGCGGGGGTGGTGGTCGCGATGGACGCGCTTGAGGTGCTCCATGGCGACGTGGGTGTAGACCTGCGTGGTGGCGATGTCGGCGTGGCCGAGCAGGCGCTGCACGCTGCGCAGATCGGCGCCGTGCTCCACCATGTGGGTGGCGCAGCTATGGCGGAGCATGTGCGGGCTGGCCTTGCGGGCGCCGTCGGAGCGGCCGTAGGCGGTGCGCACCATCTCCCACACCCACTGGCGGGTAAGCGGCCGGCCGCGCACGCTGAGGAAGAGCGCCCGCGGCTCCATTCGTGCCCGCTGCATGCGGCCGCGAGCAAGCGCCGGGCGGCCGCGCTTGACGTACTCGTCGAGCGCCTGGACGGCGCGGCGGCCGAGCGGGACGATACGCTCCTTGTCGCCTTTGCCGCGGACCTGAGCGCGGGCCTGGTCGAGATGCAGGTCCTCTTCGCCGAGGGCGACGATCTCACCGACGCGCAGGCCGCCGGCGTAGAGAAGTTCGAGGATGGCGTGATCGCGCAGGGCGAGCGCAGCTGCGTCGGGAGCGATTTCGGGATTGCGGGCTGTTGCGGCACTGCGGTCGAGCATGGCGGAGACTTCGGTTTCGGCGAGCGACTTGGGCAGGACCTTCCAGGCGGCGGGAGATTCGATGGTGACCGTCGGGTCGTGGGCAATGCACTTGTCCAGCAGAAGCCAGCGATAAAAGCCGCGCAGGCAGCTGAGCTTGCGGGCGATGGAGCGGGCGTCGACATGGTTGCCGCGGAGGTGGGCCATAAAGCCGCTAACGTCGGCTTCGACGGCGGTGAGAAGCAGCGCGCCGCGGTTTTCGAGCTGCTCGGCGAACTGCTCCAGATCGTGGGCGTAGGCCTCGCAGGTAGCGCGGGACATACCTTTCTCGACGCGCAGGTAGGCGAGGTACTCGCGCACGGTCCGGGCGTTCCCGGGGAGTTTATCCTGCTCTGCATTCCTGCCCTGTAGGCCTGCCCGCATGGCTCAATTATCAGCGCGAGGCGGCGGTGGGCGGCGCGCATTGCGGGGGCGGCATCTACCTCGCCAGCACCGCATTTGATAGCATCCGGATAGATAACGGAGTGCCTATGCCGGTCTGCCAACATCTCGCGCACAGCCATTACGTTGCGCCTAAAGTGCATGTCTGCGCGGAGTGCGTGGCCATGGGCGATGAGTGGGTGCATCTGCGGACCTGCCTGCACTGCGGGCACGTGGGCTGCTGCGACTCCTCGAAGAACCGCCATGCCACGAAGCACTTCCAGGCAACGGCGCATCCGGTGATCGCGTCTGCCCAGCCCGGCGAGAAGTGGCTGTGGTGCTACGTCGATCAGCAGTGGAAGGAATAAGCGGGCGTCCTTTATCTTCGTGCTCCCGGGTTGCGATATCAGCGGCTCGTGCGTGACGTTCATTGCTACTCGACGGGGGGCTTGGCGTTGTAGCCGTCGCGGGCGATGACGGAGTACTTGAGGGGCTTGCCCTTTTCGTCCTGCATCTGGAGGGGGTGGCCTTCGTTGTCGACGAGGATGACCTTGATCTTGCGGTAGCTGCCGTCGTTGGCGCTGTTGGTGGGGCGGTAGCTGAGGACGTACTGGTTGCGGATGGAGTTGTTGATCTGGGCGAAGTCGTCGGGCAGCTCGCCCTGGAAGATGGGCGAGAAGCTGAGGCCGCCGGTCATGGCGGCGAAGGTCTTGAGCTGGTTCTGGGCCTGAAGATAGTTCATCTCGCGCATGCCGCCTCCGGTGCCCATCTCGTTGAGCATGGCGCCGGTGCCAATGGTGAAGATGGTGACGTTGGGAGTGGCCTTGATCTTGGCGAGCATCTTGTCGAGGGTGAGCTTGGAGAAGGTGTCGCGGCCGGTGCCGATGAGGATGATGTACTTGCGGCCCTCGATGCGGCTGACGCGGTCGAGCGTCTCGTAGAGGGCATCGAACATGTCGGTTTCGGAGAAGCCGGGGATGGTGAGGGAGTTGAGGCTCTCGGCGATGACCTGCTTGTTGTTGGTGAAGTCGGAGAGGATGTGGGTCTGGAGGTCGTAGGTCATGACCGCGATGTAGTCTTCGGGGCGGAGCGAGCTGAAGAAGGCGACCGAGGCGTTGCGCATGTCGTTGATGACATACCAGGAGTTGGCGGCGAACTCGAGCAGCATGACGGCGGTGATGGGGGTTTGCGTGATGCGGACGGTGTCGACCTTCTGCTCGACGCCATCTTCGAGGACGAGGAAGTTCGCGGACTTGAGGCCGGGGACGAACTGGTGGTTCTTGTCGAGGATGACGCTGACGTCGAGGGTGACCAAGGGGACGTCGACGCGCAGGGAGTAGGTTTCGCCGTTGGGGTTCTTGACCTTGGGCTCGGCCGGCGCGGGAGGAGGCGGTTCGGCGGATTCCTTCTTTTTGGGAATAACGATGGGACCGTTGTCGACCGACGGGCCGCCGGAGTCGGGGGCCTGGTCGGGAGTTTGGGCGGAGGGCGCGGTTGCGGGCGGCTGGGATTGAGCGGTCTGAGCGTGGGCGGCTGGGATCCCGGCGGCTGGCAGAAGGAGGGCTGCGGTCAGGAGCAGGAGGGGGCTTGCTGGCCCTGAAGGGCGCACGCGCGGCGGGTTGATTGGGGCTCTCATATTAATATTTTCCACCTGCTGCGGGTTGGACGCGGCAGCACTGCAACACGTTTACGGGAAGGCTGGATTCGACCCTTCTCACAATGCGGGACATAAATATTTTCTCCGCGATGGTAGCGATGATACCGCGAGACGCTCGAGCAGCGGTTTGGAGCGGTCGCAGCTGGTTCGGTTTGCTTCGTCCGGGCCGGGGCTTGTTTCTGGGGCTTTGAGTGGTCTGGCACGGTGTACACCCCCCTTGGTATGTACCAACGATTTGTTGATAACAAATGGGTTGCTGTTCTGTATATACAAATATTGGTTGATGGCAAAGGACTTGCAGGCACGTATATACAAATGGAGAGACTGGCAGAAACGGGTGTGGAGGGGCGGAATACACCCCCTGGGGGTATACCCAGCGATTTATTGATAACAAATTGGTTACGGCTTTGTATATACAAATATTGGTTGATGGTAAAGGGGTTGCGAGGACGTATATACAAACCAAATTTCTCGGCCAGTCTGCGGCATGGACGGCGAAGGGTTGGACCCGCGATGGAAGATTTTGAGATATCACACCCGGAAAACAGAGCCAGACTGGGGGTCGCGCTGCTGTTTGCTTCTGTTTCTATTATACGGTCCGTGTCAAGCCGGGGCACGGGGAGGCGATCGCAGTGCCGCGCCTACGGCGCTCGGGATGGTTGTTGTCTGACTTCCCAGCCCTGCCGGGCTGGGCTACGTTTGGCGGACGGCCCTACGGGCCTGTCTCGACGCGGGGCTATTTGGGGTCGAAGCGGTTGGGCTACGTTTGGCGGACGGCCCTACGGGCCTCGAGCCATGGTGACCCGCAGTGTCGCGCCTACGGCGCTCGGGATGGTTGTTGTCTGACTTCCCAGCCCTGCCGGGCTGGGCTAGGTTTAGCAGACGGCCCTCCGGGCCTGTCTCGACGCGGGGCTATTTTGGGTTGAAGCGGTTGGGCTATGTTTGGCGGACGGCCCTACGGGCCTCGAGCCATGGTGACCCGCAGTGTCGCGCCTACGGCGCTCGGGGATGGTTGTTGTCTTGAGTTCCCAGCCCTGCCGGGCTGGGCTATGTTTGGCGGACGGCCCTCCGGGCCTGTCTCGACGTGGGGCTATTTGGGTCGAGGCTGGGCTACGTTTGGCGGACGGCCCTACAGGCCTCGAGCCATGGTGACCCGCAGTGTCGCGCCCGCGCCAGTCTAAAAAGCTTGCGCGTGGGCCAGCGGTTCCATGTCGCCTCTTTTTCTGGATGGTTGAGGCGAAGTGGAAGCGGCTATAGTCTATAGGTAAGGTGAGATTCGATGGGTAGGCGCGTAAGGAGCGGCTGGCTGGGGCTGATCGGGCTGGCGTGCGCCGGGCTGGGCGGAAGCCTGTGGGCGCAGGTGGGTGTGGGTGGCGGTGCGCCGGCCGCATCTGCGGCGATGCCTGGTGCGGCGGCGGCGATGCCGGCGGTGGCGCCGAGCGGGGCGAAGTTCTTTCCGCTGGCAGAGGTGCGGCGGGGGCTGCACGGGGTTGCGTACACGGTGTTTGAAGGGGTGACGCCGGAGCCGATGCAGGTGGAGATTCTGGGGGTCCTGAACGACGCGATCGGGCCGGGGCAGGACATGATTCTGGCGCGGCTGAGCGGCGAGAAGGCCGAATACACGGGTGTGGTGGCGGGAATGAGCGGAAGCCCGGTGTATATCGAGGGGCGGCTGGTGGGGGCGATCAGCTACCGGATTGGACAGTTCTCGAAGGAGCCGATTTGCGGGATCACGCCGATCGAACAGATGCTGGAGGTGCGGGATGGGCAGGCTCGGGGCGGGGTGAGGCTAGCGGAGGGGGGGACGGGGCAAGGGCAGAAGCAGATTCCCTTCGGGAATGACAAACAAGGGAATGACGTTCAAGGGAATGACAAACAAGGGCAAGGGAATGACAGACAGAATACGGGGATTCTTCGCTCCGCTCAGAATGACAACAAATCCCTTCCCGTCGCGGGTGGGGGCGAGGTGCAGCCGATTGAGACGGCGCTGGTGTTTGGCGGATTCTCGCAGGAGGCGGTGGCACGGTTTGGGGAGAGGTTTCGCGAGCTGGGGATGAGCCCGGTAGCGGGGCTGGGCGGCGCGGCGGCGGCGGGGACGAAGCAGCCGGAGCCGCTGGCGCCGGGGTCGGCGGTGAGCGCGGTGCTGGTGAGGGGCGATCTTTCGATCTCGGGAACGTGCACGGTGACGTATGTCGATCCGACGCAACTGCTGGCGTGCGGGCATCCGATTACACAGTTTGGGCCGGTGTCGATGCCGATGACCAAGGCGGAGGTGGTGGCAACGCTGGCGAGTCCGCTGAATGCGTTCAAGATCATCAACACGACGGAGACGGTGGGATCGTTTACGGAGGACCGTGCGTCGGCGATCCTGGGGCGGTTTGGTGTGGCGGCGCGGATGATTCCGGTGAGCGTGGAGGTGGTTCCAGCAGCGGGCGAGAATACCGTATCCGCGATGAAGCAGGTTTCCGCGCAACTGGACGGGCCGGGAGGGCGGCTGCCGGTGCCGGATGCGCGGCGTGCGCCCGGGGCGAAGGGCGGGATGCGCTTCGAGGTGCTGGACAATCGCGAGCTGACGCCGGCGGCGATGCTGGTATCGGTGTATGAGAGCCTGTCGGGCACGAACGAGTCGGCGAGCGAGATGAGTTACCGGATGGACGGGGAGCTGACACTAAAGGGCCTGCCGCCGGTGCGGCTGGCGGGGATCATGTCTTCGACGGAGCAGAACTCGGGGGCGATCGGCGCGGCGCTGTACGTGAATGAGAAGTTTGCGCAGTTGTACAACAACGCGGTGGAGCAGCCGGAGGTGACAGGGCTGCGGCTGAAGATGGAGGAACTGCCGGAACAGCGGACAGCAGTGCTGGAAGGCGCGCGCCTGGGAAGCACGGAGGCACATGCCGGGGAGACATTGGATATCGAGGCGACGGTGCATCCGTATCAGGGGGAGGCGCGGGTGGTGCGGATGACGGTGAAGCTGCCGGACAGCCTGATGCCAGGGCCGCTGCGCGTTGTGGTGAGCGACGGAGTGACGTTGGACCGACTGACGACACCGCCGGCGGCGGGGCAGTTCGGGGCAGCGCAGCATCCGATGGCGCTGGCCGATGTGGTGGCGCAGATGAACCGGACCCATGCGAACGACCGGATCTACGTGACGCTGCTGGACCATACCGCGCAGGCGGAGCTGGATACACAGGCGCTGCCGGGGGTGCCGCTATCGATGGCGAACGTGCTGGAACCGCTGAAGATGGCGCAGAAGATGCAGTTGACGGGCGAGAGCGCGGTGGAAGCGGGATCGATGGAGACTGGGTATGCGGTGTCAGGTTCCCAGGTGCTGACATTGGACGTTCGCTAGGTGAGATACCGGAATCAACGTGGGATTTTCAGCTCTGATGTAGCATCGGATGTGGCAGCTTGCGCTTGAAGGATTTGCATAAATGAAAGAGATGAAGACACCTATGAACGACGCGGTTGAGATCCACGGATTGGCGGTACACGCTGCCGGTGCACAGCTGGTACCGTACCGGTACGAGCCGGGAGAGTTGCAGGCGCACGAGGTCGAGGTAAAGATTTCGCATTGCGGAGTGTGCCACTCCGACATCCACCTGATCGACAACGACTGGGGGAACAGCAAGTACCCTTTTGTTCCCGGGCACGAGATCGTGGGGACGGTTTCGGCGGTGGGCAAGGATGTGAAAGACCGCTGCGTTGGCGAGCGGGTGGGGATCGGCTGGCAGTCGGATAGCTGTGGGATCTGCGAGTGGTGCCGGCAGGGGGACGAACATCTGTGCGCGAATTCACAGGGCGTCTGCGTGGGGCGGAATGGCGGGTATGCGGGCGCGGTGCGGGTGAATTCGCGGTTTGCGATCCCGGTCCCGGTGGAGCTGGAAAGCGAAACGGTGGCGCCGTTGCTGTGCGGAGGAATTACGGTGTATTCGCCGATGCGGAACCATGGCGTGGGGCCGTTTTCGCGGGTGGGCGTGGTGGGGATTGGAGGGCTGGGGCACCTGGGTTTGCAGTTTGCCAAGGCGTTCGGCGCTGAGGTGACGGCGCTTTCGACCTCGAAGGAAAAGGAACCGGAGGCGCTGGAGTTGGGCGCGACCAGCTTTGTGAACACGCGCGATGCAGCGGAACTGAAGGGGATTGCGGGATCGTTCGACTTCGTGCTGTCGACGGTGAGCGCGGACCAGGACTGGCAGGCGCTGGTGAACAGCCTGCGGCCGAAGGGAACACTATGCATCGTGGGCGTGCCACCGTCGCCGATTACCTTGCAGGCGTTTCCGCTGATCTCGGGGCAGCGGTCGGTTGCGGGGAGCCCGATCGGCAGCCCGAGGGACCTGCACGAGATGCTGGACGTGGCGGCAAGGCATGGGGTGAAGGCGATCACGGAACGCTTCGCGATGGCCAAGGCGAACGATGCGATCGATAAGGTGAGGAAGGGCAAGATCCGGTACCGGGCGGTGCTGGCGAATTGAAAGGCAGTGGTTAGTGGTTAGGGGCTAGTTGAAGGACAGGGGCGGGGCTTTGGCTCCGTCTTTTTTTGTGAGAGAGGAAGTAGACTGCGAGTATGAAGATGCGGAACGGGTTGGCTGCAGGTGTAGTGTTGGTGGTGTTGAGTGGAGTGCTTCCCTGCTGGTTTGGCGCGAAGCTGGCGGCGCAGGGAACCAAGCTGTGGACGGTGACGCGCTACGACGAGATGGAGCGCGGAACGACGGATGGCGTGGCGATCCGCAGCGATGGACGGATTGAGGCGGGGCCGGCGACTTCCCTGCTCTACACGACGGGCGGGAACTATGTGTGGTCGGTGGCGGCGGACGCGGCCGGGAATGCGTATGTGGGGATGGGCGGAACGGCCGCGGGCAGTGCGGTGGTGATGCGAGTCGCTCCGGATGGCAAGGCGACTAAGGTGTTCGAGGGCAAGGAGCTTGGGGTGCAGGCGCTGCGGGCGGGCGTGGACGGGCAGATGTATGCGGTGACTTCGCCGGACGGGAAGGTGTATCGGCTGGGGGCGGCGGGCGCAGGGACAACGGGGGCGGATGCGGTGGTGGTGTTCGACGCGGCGCAGACGGCGGAGAAGCCGAAGTATCTGTGGGATGCGGTTCAGGCTTCGGGCGGCGCGGCGGGTAAAGGCGGAGATATTTATGTGGCGGCCGGTGCGCCGGCGGTGGTGTATCGCGTGCCTGCGGGCGGGGGCAAGGCGGAGGTGGTCTTCAAGACGGCGGACCAGCATATCCGGTGCCTGACGATGGGGCCGGATGGGACGTTGTGGGCGGGGAGCGACGGGAGCGGAGTGATCTATAGGCTAAAGACAACGGCGACGGGGCCGGTGGGCAAGCCGTTCGCGGTGTACTCGGCGGCGAAGATGGAGATTACGGCGCTGGCGATGGACGGCGCGGGCAACGTGTATGCGGCGGGCGTGGGGACGAAGCCGGCTCCGGGGGCATCGAGGCCGGGGCTGCCACCGTTGCCGGTGACGGGTGCGATGGGGGTGTCGATTACGTTTTCGCAGCCGGGGTCGGCGAATGCGGCGACGGCGAATACGCTGATCCCGGAGGGGTCGGATGTGTACCGGATTGCGGCGGACGGGAGCCCGGAGAAGCTGCTGTCGCTGAAGGAAGATGTGGTGTATGCGCTGGCGTTCCACGAGGGCAGCTTGCTGGCGGCGACGGGAAACCGCGGGCGGGTGTATCGCGTGGATACGGCGGCGGCGGGGGAGTTCACCGATGTAACGCACCTGGAGGCGGCGCAGGGGATGGCGTTTGCGGCGGCGCCGGGCGGGCTGCTGGTGGCGACGAGCAATAGCGGGAAGGTGTACAGGCTGGCCGACAAGACGGCGGCGGATGCGACGTATACCAGCGAGGTGTTCGATGCGGAGGCGTTCTCGCAGTGGGGGCGGATGGAGCTGGGCCCGGGAGCTGCGGGGTTCGACCTGTTCGTGCGCAGCGGGAACGTGGAGAGCCCGCTGATGGGGTGGAGCGAGTGGGCGCCAGTGGCGCGGGACGGCGCGGTGACGGTGCCGGGCGGGCGGTATGCGCAGTGGAAGGCGGTGCTGCGGGCCGGAGGAAGCGTCGATTCGGTGGGGCTGAATTATTTGCAGAAGAACCTGGCGCCCGTGGTGGACGAGGTGGTGGTGCAGGCGGACGCGAGGGTGACCGCGAACCCACAGCAGCCGCAGAATGCGACGGTGCAGGTGAGCTTCCCTGCCGCGGCGGGCTCGGGTTTGCAGGCTTTCACGCCGGACGCGAACACGCAGCCGTTGATGGCGCAGAAGGACAAGGGGGCGGTGACGGTGCGGTGGGCGGCGCATGACGACAACGGCGACGATCTGGTGTTTTCGGTGTGGTATCGCGGGTTGGGCGAAAAGAACTGGCGGCTGCTGAAGGACAAGATCGCGGAGAAGTATCTGAGCTTCGACGCGGCACTGCTGCCGGATGGGAACTATGAGCTGAAGGTGACGGCAAGCGATGCGCCCAGCCACACGGAGTCGGAGGCGCTGACGGGCGAGCGGGTGAGCGAGGCGTTTGTGGTGGATACGACGCCGCCGGTACCGGGAACGCTGACGGCGTCGATGGTGGCGGGAAAGATTCATGCGACGTTCAGCGCGAAGGATGCGCTTTCGCCGATTGCGCGCGCGGAGTACAGCGTGGACGCGGGGCCGTGGCAGTACCTGGAGCCGGTGGGGCGGGTGTCGGACTCGCTGGAGGAGCGGTACGACTTTACCGCGACGGTGCCGGCGGTGACGGGTGAGGCGGCAGCGGGAGTGGTGAACCCGGCGGAGCATGTGCTTGCGGTAAGGGTGTATGACCGGTACGAGAATGTGGTGGCGGTGAAGACGGTGGTGCGATGACGATTGAGGAACTGTTGTCTAGAACGCCAAATGGCGTACATGATGCTTACCTTCTAAACCTCGATGTCGATTATCGGAAAGCTGCTCTGCGACTCGTCCTGAAGTGGTGGATTGGGGACTTGCACAGCGAAATCGAGGAGGAGAGGGAACGATGTCAAGAGGGAACCCTGACCGTTCATGGACTGCAATATCTAGTCATTGAAAGCCCCGGGGCTGTAGCTGGATACGAGGAGCCGAGCTATATCGACGGTTTTGTTACTCGTCCCCAGGACATTACTCGGACCTCGTTGCCGTCAATCGCCGACGATGCGTTTCGGTACTCGATTTTTGTTGGAGATTGGAACTCGTTCCTCCACTTTGCGGGGACGTCCGCGGAAGTCACTCCGGCCGACCTTATCGTGCGGGAGATGAGAGCTTAGCCAATGCGGTTTGAGTTATTCATTGCGGCGCGGTATCTGCGGGCGAAGCGGCGGCAGGCGGTGGTGGGCGTGATTACGCTGATTTCGGTGATCGGCGTGGCGGCGGGGGTGGCTTCGCTGATTATTGCGCTGGCGATTACGAATGGGATGAGCCGCGACCTGCAGGAGAAGCTGCTGGGGTCGACCGCGCACGTCATGCTGATGCGCGTGGCCGACGATGGCATGAGGGACTGGCGGCCTCTGCTGGAGCGGTTGCGGGCGCTGCCGCATGTGACGGCCGCGGCGCCGGAGCTGTATGAGGAGGTGCTGATCGCGCGCGGGGCGAAGAGCGGCGGGGCGCTGATCGATGGGGTGGTTCCGGCGGACCAGAACACGGTTTCGGATTTGTTGAGGAGTGTGAAGAAGGGGAGCGCGGAGGCGCTGGAGCCTGTGGGGACGAATGACCCCACCCATCGCGATAAAACTGCGATGAATGGGGCACCCAGTTCTGAGGCTGCACAAGCCGCACCGCCAATTGTGATTGGGCAGGACCTGGCGGAGACGATTGGGGCGGAGGTGGGCGATACGGTAACGGTGATCAGCCCGCAGGGAGAGTTGACGCCGCTGGGGCTGGTGCCGAAGTACCAGAGGTTTGTGGTGGCTGGGATCTTCAAGTCGGGGTTCTACCAGTACGACTCGAGCTATGCGTTTATCCGGCTGGCGGATGCGCAGCGGCTGTTCAGCGAGCCGGACTTGATTTCGGCGATCAGCTTCAAGATCGACGATATGTACCAGGCGGGCGCGGTGGGGCGGGAGATTGAAGAGGCCGCGGGGAGGGGCTTCGCGACGACGAACTGGATGGAGCAGAACCGGGAGCTGTTCCGCGCGCTGCGGCTGGAGCAGATTGTGACGTTCATCGTGCTGGCGCTGATTGTGTGCGTGGCGGCGCTGAATATCCTGACCGCGCTGACCATGATGGTGATGGAGAAGACGCGGGACATTGCGGTGCTGATGAGCTTTGGCGTGAGCGAGACACAGGTGCGAAGGATCTTTCTGATGCAGGGGCTGCTGATTTCGGTGATTGGGACAGCGGTGGGACTGGTGGTGGGGTATGGGCTGAGTTGGGTGGGCGGACACTACCGGTTCCCGCTGGATGCGTCGGTCTACTCGATCGACTATTTGCCGTTTGCGCCAAGGCTGGTGGATGCGGTGATTGTGAGTGCGGTGAGTCTGGGAGTGAGTTTGGTGGCGACGCTGTATCCGAGTGCGAGCGCGGCGAAGGTGCTGCCGGCGGAGGCGTTGCGATATGAATAGGACATGCAGTGGGGTATGATGGGGCTGAGGGCCTGCAATGAGCGTGATAGAAGATACACGGAAAGTAATGCAGGATTTCCTGGCACCGGAACTGCGGGGGATTTCAGCTCGCCTGGACGCGCTCGAGCAAAGATTCGGTGTAGTGGATAGGCGATTCGATGCCGTCGAACATCGTTTTGAAAGGATCGATCAGAAGCTGGATGACGTCGAGCGGCGGGCGGAGAAGCGGCACGATGAGGTGTTAGGGGCAATCGCCAGGATGAGCGACTATAGCTCTATTCTGGAGCGTCTGGCTAGGCTGGAGTCGTTGCAAAGGCCGGCGCAATAGACAGGAAAACGGCGACGCTACCTACTGAATAGTGCGATCAAACTCGCGCTAAATAGACAACGAATGCTATAGCAGGGGCATACCCTAAAGCGAAAGAGATCACCGCAAATCGGCCTACCCACCGCTCCGCCAACCTAAACCAACTCACTTTCCTGATCTTGTCAGCTTGGGCTGCGGCAAATGGGGTGTCAACAGACTCTCGCACCAGTCGCTTTACCTCCTTTGACGGCGAGCTCTCATTCACTATGGCCTGCAAAAGCCTCCGGGTCATTCCCTTTTCCTCAGCTAACAACTCCAGGTGAAGGGCTTCGGTTTCGAGGAAGTTGTGGATCACTGAGGCAATTAGCGACAAGAAAAGGAGTATGGCTGAAATCGCAAGGCCTTCAAGTAAGCGGTGGTTCAGCAGTCTTTCTGGGAATGGCTTTATATAAATGTTGGCTGCCATCGTCACCACAATCGTCAACGATCCCGCCGTGATGACTACTAACTTATCGTGAAATCCCGTCCGCGCGGCTGTGCTCGCTAGAAGCGTCGCCCTCCAGATCGCAATTTCCCTCTCCGCCGCCTCTGTGAGCTGGGGGGAAAGCTCGGGCTCGACCGCTTCGGGGTTCTCTTCCATGACGTAAAGATAGCGCCAGACTAGAATCTTTGGCGAGGGACAGGTTATGGCGGCACGGTTGAAGTATGGGGAGTTGGCGCCGGAGGGGTTGGAGAAATTGCGGGCGCTGGAGCACTATCTGAACACCGGGACGGGGTTGGAGCCGGTGCTGCTCGACCTGGTGCGGCTGCGGGTGTCGTTGATGAATGGGTGCGAGTATTGCATTCATCTGCATGAGGGGGAGCTGAGGAAATTGCATGAGCCGGAGGAGCGGATTGCGGGCGTGGCGGGGTGGCGCGGGGCTGGCGATGCATATACGCAGCGGGAGCGGGCGGCGCTGGCTTGGGCCGAGGCGGTGACGAATATTCAGGATGGGCACGCGGAGGATGCGGTGTATGCGCAGATGCGGGAGCACTTCAGCGAGGTGGAGGCGGTGAATTTGACGCTGGCGATTACGACGATCAATGCGTGGAACCGGCTGGCGATTGCGCTGGGGAATTATTCGGGTCATGCGGGGGCGGCGAAGTGAGGGAAGACATGTCCCAGGGGCTAAAGCCCCTGTACTTTGGCTTGACCGGATTGTCCGGGCTAAAGCCCGGACCTATCCCAGAAGCAAGAGCAAATGTCCCAGGAGCAAGAGCAAATGTCCCAGAAGCAAGAGCAAATGTCCAGAAGCAAGAGCAAATGCAACGACAAGTGCAAATGCGGGGATTCTTCGCTGCGCTCAGAATGACAAGCGCAAGGGGGCAGCAATGACGATGCGCGAGGAAGAGACGGAGTGGAGATGGCGGTGATGTTGCGGGCGGAGGGGTTGACGAAGATTTATCCGGCGGTGAATCCCACCCATCGCTTTGCCACCCCAGCGAGCATAGACCGCTCGCAGGGGACCCCGGGCGCCGCGATGGGTGGGGCACCCGCGGGGAGCGGGCGGGAGGACGGTGCGAGGGACGGCGCGCGGGATGAGGTGGTGCTGTTTCGCGGGCTGGATTTCGAGGTGGCGGCGGGGGAGATGGTCGCGATTGTGGGGGAGAGCGGGTCGGGGAAGAGCTCGCTGCTGCACCTGCTGGCGGCGTTGGACCGGCCGACGGAGGGGGATGTGTGGGTGGGCGAGTCGGGCGCGGGGCAGGTGAGGCTGGGCGGATTGAATGCGCGGCAGGCGGCGGAGTTTCGCAACCGGGACGTGGGGTATGTGTGGCAGTTCCACTACCTGCTGCCGGAGTTTACGGCGGTGGAAAATGTGGCGATGCCGCTGCTGGCGCGGGGTGAGGGGCGGGCGCAGGCGATAGAGAAGGCGCGGATGTGGCTGGGCGAGGTGGGGCTGGCGGCGCGGGCGGGACACCGGTCGGGCGAACTGAGCGGCGGCGAGCAGCAGCGGGTGAGCCTGGCGCGGGCGCTGGTGACCGGGCCGAAGCTGCTGCTGGCGGACGAGCCGACCGGAGACCTGGACGGGAAGACGGCGGAGGCGGTGTTTGGGCTGATCCAGAAGCTGCATGGGGAGCATGGGCTGACCAGCGTGCTGGTGACGCACAACCTGGAGTTTGCGATGCGGTGCGGGCGGGTGCTGCGGCTGCGGGACGGCCGGTTGATTTCAGAGGCGTGATACTATCTGGGGGCGAGTTGGAACCCCCAGGACAGGCTTTCCATGAGACATCGATCCAATCTGGACATTCTGCGCGCCATCGCAGTGTGCACAGTGCTTGTGGACCACATGGTTCCCACGCTTCACAAGTACGCCGGCCTGAACAATGCAACGGTGTTGAATTTCACGGTGCAGATCGGACATGCGGGAGTTCTGGCGTTCTTTGTGCATACCAGCCTGGTCTTGATGTACTCGCTCGAACGCATGCACCAGTCGATGGAACATGTCGCATGGCGATTTTACGTTCGCCGGTTCTTTCGTATCTATCCGCTGGCGATCTTCTGCATCCTGCTGGTCATCGTGCTGCACATTCCCTCCAACACCTGGCGCGACCCTACCGTGATAACGCCGGGGGTGGTTGCGGCAAACCTGCTGCTGATACAGAACATCGTGGTGAAGAAGGACGTGCTGGGACCTCTGTGGAGCCTGCCTTACGAGGTGCAGATGTACCTGGTGCTTCCGGCCCTGTTTCTTCTCGCGTGGCGGAAACGGGGTCCGCTGTATCTGGGGGGACTGATTGCTCTGTTTTGCATTCTCGGCACCGCGCTGGCAATCAAGACGGGCCATTTGAATATGGCCGCGTATGTCCCGTGCTTTCTCGCTGGAGTGCTTTGCTATTCTTTGCGCAAGCGGATTCCTCCGCGGATTTCTTCGCTGCTATGGCCTCCCTTTGTGCTCGCTGCCGTCTGTATTTACTGCCTGGCAAACGAGCGTTCCGAGGCGACCTACTGGAGCGGCTGGATATTCAGCCTGGCACTGGGACTGGCAATCAATGCCTTCCACGACTCCAAGTTGCCGCGTTTGAACTTCGCCGCGGAGAAGGTCGCCCTGTATTCCTACGGGATGTATTTGCTGCACGTTCCCGTGCTGTACTTCTTGTTTGTACGGATGCACGTTCAGAACCTGGTACTGGGGCCGCTTGCCTTCTTCGCCATGACGGTGGCGGCGTCGATGATTACCTATCATTATCTTGAGTCGCCGTTCATCGAGCTCGGCCGGAGATTGAGCACACCCGGTATTTCCCAATTGCCACCCGATCCGTCGGTCGTTTCCGCGGCTCCCTAGCGACATTTGGCAAGAATTGACTGTAGTTAGGGCCGGGGGGACGCGACCGCGGATGGATTTGTGCGGTCCCTGCAGTGGTTACGGATAACTTCTTGCGTATGAGCGTCCCGGCGGGGCGGGGACTGCCGCGGTGACGAGCTGGGGGCCCATGCACCAAGTTTGGTGCGAGTTTTCCATAGCAAACATCTAACCAACAGTGGTAGGGTATTCAAAACTTTGGCGCGATTGAGGAATATTTGACTCAACCGGTACACTGTTAAGAATGAAATGGGTGTTTTGTACTCCGGAGGGAGAATTTCCGGTGACACCCTGAACGGTTTCTGTGAGCAACTGGCGCAGAGGCGGGCTGGATCGATGGTGCTGCATCGCGCTCAAAAGGCAGGTGCAGTGGCCGGCTTGAAGGGGGAACATGTTCGAACGCTATACGGAGAAAGCGCGCCGCGTGATCTTCTTTGCGCGGTACGAGGCCAGTCAGTTCGGGTCGCCGTACATCGAGACCGAGCACCTGCTGCTCGGGTTGTTGCGGGAGGACAAGGCGCTGACGAACCGCTTTTTGCGGAGTCATGCGTCGGTGGAATCGATTCGGAAGCAAATCGAGGGCCATACGACGATTCGGGAGAAGGTGTCGACTTCGGTCGATCTTCCGCTCTCGAACGAATGCAAGCGGGTGCTGGCATACGCGGCGGAAGAGGCCGAGCGGCTGAGCCACAAACATATCGGCACGGAACATCTGCTGCTGGGATTGCTGCGCGAAGAGAAGTGCTTTGCGGCCGAGATCCTGACGGAACGCGGGCTGCGGCTGCCGGCGATCCGGGAAGAACTGCAGCGCACGACGCAGGAGAAGGCGCCGCAGCAGCAGGCGGGCAAAGGACAGCGCGGCGAGCAGTCCATGCTGACCGAGTTCTCGCGCGACCTGACGCAGAGTGCGATGGACCAGCAGCTCGACCCGCTGGTGGGGCGAGACAACGAAGTTGAGCGGGTGATCCAGATCCTGTGCCGGCGAACGAAGAACAACCCGGTGCTGATCGGCGAACCGGGAGTGGGCAAGACGGCGATTGTGGAAGGGCTGGCGCAGAAGATCGCGGACGGCGAGGTGCCGAGCTTCCTGGCCGACAAGCGGGTGCTGGCGCTGGACCTGAGCCTGATTGTGGCGGGGACGAAGTATCGCGGGCAGTTTGAGGAGCGGCTGAAGACGATCATGAAGGAGCTGATGGAGAACCAGAACTCCATCGTGTTCATCGACGAGCTGCATACGCTGGTAGGCGCGGGGTCGGCGGAGGGTTCGCTGGATGCGGCGAACATTCTGAAGCCGGCGCTGAGCCGCGGCGAGATCCAGTGCATCGGGGCGACGACGCCGGCGGAGTACAGGAAGTCGATTGAGAAGGACCGGTCGCTGGAACGCCGGTTCCAGGCGGTCAAAGTCCCTCCTCCGAACGAGGAAGATGCGATCAAGATCATCATGGGGATCAAGGACAAGTACGAGAAGTTCCATGCGGTCTCGTACACCGACGATGCGATCAATTTTTCGGTGTCGCATTCGAGCCGGTATATTCCGGACCGGTTCCTGCCGGACAAAGCGATCGATTTGATCGACGAGGCGGGAGCGCGGGTAAAGCTGCGGCAGACTTCCCTGCCCGAGGAGCTGACCGAGGTGCAGAAGCGGATCAAGTTCATCGTGCACAGGATGGAGAACGCGATTGCGAACCACGAGTTCGAGAAGGCGCGTTTCTACTCGGACGAGGAGCGCAAGGAGCGGGAGAACCTGCGGGCGCTGCGGGACAAGTACCACCTGGACGACTCGAGCGCGGGGATTGTGACGCGCGAGGACATCGAGGACGTGGTGAGCCGGTGGACGGGCGTTCCGATTATGTCGATCAAGGAAGAGGAGACGGCGAAGCTGCTGCGCGTGGAGGAAGAGCTGCACAAGCGCGTGATCTCGCAGGACAAGGCGATCTCGGCGCTGGCGCGGGCCATTCGGCGGTCGCGGGCGGGGTTGAAGAACCCGGCGCGGCCGATCGGGAGCTTCCTGTTCCTGGGGCCGACGGGCGTGGGCAAGACCGAGGTGGCGCGCACGCTGGCGAACTTCCTGTTCGGCAGCGAGAAGAGCCTGATCCGGTTCGATATGTCGGAGTTCATGGAGAAGCACTCGGTGAGCAAGCTGATCGGGTCGCCTCCGGGATACGTGGGCTACGAGGAAGGCGGGCAGTTGACGGAGCGCGTGAAGCGGTCGCCCTACTCGGTTGTGCTGCTGGACGAGATTGAGAAGGCGCATCCGGATGTCTTCAATCTGCTGCTGCAGGTATTTGAAGATGGGCAGTTGACGGACGGGCTGGGCAACACGGTCGACTTCAAGAACACAATCGTGGTGATGACTTCGAACATCGGGGCAAAGCACCTGCAGAAGCGCGAAGGGCTGGGCTTCCAGAGCGGCAAGGAAGACATGATTCTAGACAAGATGGAAGAGCTGGTGAAGGGCGAGGTGAAGCGCACCTTCAATCCGGAGTTCCTGAACCGCGTCGACGAGATCATTATCTTTACTTCGCTCTCGAACTCGGACCTGATGCAGATCATGGAGCTGCTGGTGCAGCAGCTGAACACCAACCTGGTACACAAGGCGATTACGCTGAGTGTGACCGACGATGCGAAGCAGTGGATCCTGGAGAAGACCTCGTCGGAACGGAACTACGGGGCGCGGCCTTTGCGGCGCGCACTGCAGCGGTTCGTGGAAGACCCGCTGTCGGAGGCGCTGATCGCGGGCGGAATCGCGCAGCGGCCGGCGTTCCTGGAGGTGTACCTGGAGAACAACCAACTGTACTACCGGCCGATCTCCGCGGATGGCTCGGTGGATGGGGACGACAAGGTGGCCGGACTGGCGCTGACGGCGGTGTAAGGACAGTTGCTGGTTGTTAGTTGCTAGTTGTTAGTTGAAAGACAAAGACGGTAGACTCAACGCCTCGGTGATAAGCCGGGGCGTTGTTGCGTGTGGCGGACGATGTGTGGCGGACGAATGGAGGAGGCGAGATGGATGAGATGAATCGCAGGGATTTTGCGGGGATGGTGGCCGCGCTGCTGGGGACGGCGGCGCTGGCAACTGTGCAGGCGGAGGGCCAGGCCGGGATGGTGGCCGGTGGGCCGGCGACAGGTACGGCGGCGCCGCGGCAGTTGCCGGAGTTGAGTTCGGGAGTGTTCAAGCCGCAGCCGGGGAAAGGGATGGTGGGCGGGCATGAATCGCACCAGTTCCTGGCGGGAATGCTGAAGGCGGGGAACATTCGCTTGGAGATGCACGAGTCGGTGCAGCAGGCGGGAGCTCCGCATGAAGCGGTGGGGACGCATAAGCATAGCGAGATATGGCTGATGCAGCGGGGCACGGCAACGCTCTACCTGAACGGGACCGAGCACACCATGGAAGCCGGGGACGTGGGGCTATGCTGCGCGGGCGACGAGCACTGGATCGCGAATAAGAGCGATGGGGAGATCGCTTATTTTGTGGTGACGGTGGGGCCGCCGGAGTAGATGTTAGTTGTTAGTGAAAACAAAACACAGGCCAGGGCGAGTTCTCCCCAACTGAGTGCGTATCACATCAGGGACTGGACGCTTTTGACGGCGCCGCTGACGGCATCCGACGCTTTCTCGACGACGTCTTCCACCTGACCCTTGGTGCGCTTGATGGTTTTCTGCGCCTCGCGGCTGAGGTATTCGGCCTGCTCCTTGAGGTAGCCCGCGGCGTCTTCAAGATAGTCGACGCCTTCGTTGATGTTTCTCTTCAGCTGGCGGCGCGTTCTTATCCCTGGCTGGGGAGCGTAGAGAAGAGCGACGGCTGCTCCGGCCGATACGCCCAATCCAAAAGCAATCCACACATTCTTTGCGCTCATACTGTCTCCCTCGATGGCGGGGTGTTATCGCCTTACAGTTAGAGTTATCGAGCCCTGAATTGGTTGTGTCAAGTTTGAGCAAGGCCGGCGAGTTCGCGGGCGCGGGCGAAGACGCGGGCGAACATGGTGCGATCCAGGCGGCCGGTGTTGGTGTTGCGCAGCGAGGGGTGGTAGCTGCCGAGCAGGTGGAGGCCGTTGGGCAGGGTGTACTCGGCGGCGTGGGCGAAGCGATAGTCGGAGCGGCGGGCGATGACGCCGACTTGCAGGAGATGGGCGAGGAAGCCGTCCCAGGCGATCTTGCCGAGGCAGACGACGACGCGGACGCGGGGGAGCGCGTCGATCTCGGCGGTGAGATGAACGGCGCAGTTGCGGATCTCCTGGGGTGTGGGCTTGTCGCCGGGCGGGGCACAGCGGACGACGGAGCCGATCCACGCGTCGCGCAGGCGGAGGCCGTCGTCGCGGGAGATGGCGCGGGATTTGCTGGCGAAGCCGAGCTCGTGGAGGACGGGGTACATGAAGTCGCCGGAGCCATCGCCGGTGAAGGGGCGGCCGGTGCGGTTGGCCCCGTGAGCGCCGGGGGCGAGGCCGAGGATGAGCACGCGGGCGCGGGGATCGCCGAAGCCGGGCACGGGACGGGCCCAGTATTCGTGGTCCTGGTAGGCGCGGCGGCGGGTGTCGCCGATGCGGGTGCAGTATTCGCGCAGGCGGGGACAGAGTTCGCACCCAATGATGGCGTTGCGAACCTGGTCCAGGCCGGGGGCCGCGGCCGTAAGCTGGCGGCGAGGCTTGGGTTGAGAGACCCGAAGCGTGGACGGCGGGCTGGACGCAGGGCGGCGGATCGATTTCACCGGATGGAAAGGGCAGGTGCGGCGGCCAAAACCCATTTAGCCGCCGTGTCGATAGAATACATCCGAGCTATAGAGTCCGAAACTATAGAGAAGGACGGACAGGCGATTTGGAAGATTCGGGGATCGGCGGGATGTATCTGGCAAGGATTGGGCAGTGGTTCTCCACGTTTTATTACAGGGTCTGGCGAAGGCACGTGATGCGGTCGGGCTGGGTGACGGGCCTTCTGCTGGGGTGCGTCCTGGTGGGGCTGGCCATTGGGTACGAGGAACATATGCGCGGCAACTTCCATCGGCTGAAGGAGAAGATGGCGGACGGGCGCGAGGATGCCCCGGTCCCGCTGCCCGGAGGCCAGGAGGCAGTCGCGCTGACGCGGACACGCTTGATGGGAGACTCGTCGCCGGAGTTCCTATCGGTGACGCTGCTGCCGGGGCGGGGGATGAACGTGCTGCAGATTACAGCCTATATACCCGGCAAAGGCGAGGTGAACCTGATGGCGTCGCCGGCGCTTGCGAGCGCCACGAAGGCGATGACCGGGATGGGCGAAGACGCAGAGGGTTACGCGAGCTTGACCATGGGAGGCGCATTTGAAGCGCCCTGGGCGGGTCGCATCCTGGGGACGCCGGCGCGGAGCGGTCACGTTGCGGCAGACCGGCAGGAACGTGCAATCATCCTGCCGTCGTCCAGCAGCGGCGGCGCCGTGGTGCGAGATGGGTTGATGCTCGCGGAACCATCGGACTCGGTGCGTACGGATGCGTTGCCCGATGGCGGAAGCGCGGAGGCAGTCTTCCATGCGGGAGACTTCGGCGGGCGGTGGCCATCGAAGACGGACGTGACCATTACGGTGTCGCTGGGCCGCCGGACGATCGATCTGGCCATGGAAGCCCACAACGCCGGCGAAGAGCCCGAACCGATCGGCCTGGGGTGGGACCCGCGGTTTGCGATTCTCGACGGTAACCGGCAGCAGTTACGGCTGCGAATTCCAAGCGAGACGCGGGTGGAGATGCGAGGCCGGGACAGGCTTCCGACGGGAGTTCTGCTGCGGACGGAGGGAACGCCCTACGACTTTATGGCGCACGGCGGGGCGCGGCTGGGAACGATGGACCTGGATGAGTGCTTCGTGGAGCTGCGCCAGAATCTAATGGACAGCGGGCCGATCACGGAGTTGAGCGATCCCGCCGACAACTACGGACTGCGGCTCACCGCGCTCAGTTCGACGATCAAGGCGATGAACGTGGTGGCGCCGGCCAATGCGGACTTCGTGTCGATCGAGCCGCGGTTCAACTATCCCGATCCGTTGGGGCGGGAGTGGCGGGATGAGACCGATACGGGGATGGTGGTGCTACAGCCAGGTCAGACGACGCAGTGGAAGGTCCAGCTTGAACTGTTCTCGCTGGCCAGTGGAAAGCTGCCGATGTAGCGGAAAAGCGGCGTCGCGCGGATGCGCGAGTTTGACCCTTCACAAGCAAGACTCGTAGAGTGGAAGAGAGGCGTCGGCCGCCCCAGGACGCCGTGGAAACGGCGGCGGTGGCCGACATATAGACGCCTGCGGAAGGCATGGATTTGAACCCGAGTGAAATGACAGAAACAAACGAGATAGCGACGAGCGAAGCCGCGGACCAACTTTCGGACGCAGCAACCGCCCAACACCACGAACACGACCAGGAGCACGATCACGAACACGATCACGGTGGGCATGATCATGACCATGAGCATCAGCATGGGCCGGCGCTGAATCCGCAATTGACGCGCGAGGTCGAGGTCGAGGTCCCGGCGGACGAAGTCTCAAAGACCTACAAGACAGCGATCAAGCGTTACCAGAAGCTGGCGCGCATTCCCGGCTTCCGCGCGGGTAAGGTGCCGGAGTCGCTGGTCCGGACGAAGTTTGCGAAGGAGCTGCGCCAGGAGGTACTGGAGACGCTGGTCTCGGAGCGCTTCCGGACGGCGATTGCGGAGCGCAAGCTGCAGCCAGTGTCGGAGCCGCAGTTGCTGGACCTGCAACTGACGGACGGTTCGCCGCTGCGCTTCAAGGCGGCGTTCGAGGTGCTGCCGGAGTTCGACGTGGCCGGGTACGACACGGTGCGAGTAGAGAAGCCGACGACCGAGTTGACCGATGAAGAGTTCGAAGCGGAATTGGGCCGCATGCTGGACAGCCAGGCGACCGTGGAGCCGGTGGAAGAGGACCGCGCCCTGGTGGAAGGCGACTGGGCGGAGATCCAGTTCAAGGGGCAGATTCAGCCGCTCGCGCAGACGGTGACGGAGGAAGGCGTGACGGCGAACGAGCCGGCCGCAGAACCAATTACCGGCGAAGACGTGCTGATCGAGATTGGCGGCAAGAATACGCTGCCGGCGTTCAACGATGCTCTGCGTGGAAGCAAGGTGGGGCAGGAGTTGACGTTCGAGGTGGTATACCCGGCGGACTTCGGCGACCGCAGACTGGCGGGACAGACGGTGAGTTACGACGTGACCGTGAAGGCGATCAAGAAGAAGACCTTCCCGGAGCGCGACGCGGAGTTGGCGAAGCAGCTCGGCGGCAGTGAGACGTGGGCAGAGTTCGAGAGCCAGTTACGGGAGCGGGCAAGCACGCGGAAGAAACAGGCGGTCGAAACCGGGGCAAAGAACAGGATGCTGGACGAGTTGACCGGCCGCTATCATTTTCCGGTTCCGGAGTCGTTTGTGCAGCAGCGCGTGGATGCGCGGCTGGAACGCGGATTGCGGGCGCTGGCGCAGCAGGGGATGAGGCCGGACGACATGCGCAAGCTGGACTTCGGGCGGCTGCGTGCCGCGCAACGCGATGAGGCCGAACGCGAGGTGCGCGCGTCGCTGGTGGTGGACCGGATCGCCGACGCAGAGAAGGTCACGGTGAGCGATAAGGAGCTGGACGACGAGGTGTTGATGCTGTCGATCCAGACGCGCGAGCCCTACGACACGCTGCGGGAGCGGCTGACGAAGGATGGCGGAATGGCCCGGCTGCGCGAAGAGTTGCGGCGGGAGAAGACGAGCAACGTGCTCTATGAGAAGTTGGCGAGCTAGAAGAGCGGCGAGTCAGCGGGATAGCAAGTCAGCGAGTTAGCAAGCAAGAGGGAGAGCGACATGGGTTTGGTACCGATGGTGATCGAGCAGACGAGCCGGGGCGAACGCGCCTACGACATTTACAGCCGTCTGCTGCGCGACAACATCATTTTTCTGGGCACGCCGATCGACGACAACATTGCGAACGTGATCATCGCGCAGATGCTGTTTCTGAGCGGCGAGGACCCAGAGAAGGACATACAGCTCTACATCAACTCGCCGGGCGGGTCGATCACGGCGGGGCTGGCGATCTACGACACCATGCAATACATCAAGAACGACGTGGTGACGTTCTGCATCGGGCAGGCGGCTTCGATGGGGGCGTTCCTGCTGATGGCGGGCAAGAAGGGCAAACGGTTCGCGCTGCCGAACGCGCGCATCCTGATCCATCAGCCGTCCATGGGCGGGTTGAGCGGGCAGGCGACCGACATCGACATCCACGCGCGGGAGATTCTGCGTATTCGCGAAATTACGAATAAGCTGATGAGCAAGTCGACGGGCCAATCGCTGGACCGGATCGAACGGGACGTGGAGCGCGACTTCATCATGACGGCGGAGCAGTCGAAGGAATACGGCATTATCGACGACATCATCGACCGGCCACGGACCTAGAGCAGAACCACAGTAGGCGTGTCCATTTTGGGCGGTAGCCGAGGGTGGATTTTTCTTGGGAAGAATCCACTCAGCGGCTGAGGCTTCGGGGTAGAGTTGCTGCGGTTCTGCTGTAGCTCGCAGGCGTTACGCTTACAGACCCCGGGCCTGGCTGCCGGGGTTTGTTACCGGTTTTGATTAGTGTCCGGTGAGGTTCGTGCATAACCGAAAAGACGTATCTTGGTGACTTTCGTCACGCTGGGTGGATGTGGTTTCGGGTGTAAACTCTAGACAGTTTCAGCACGAGGCGGTTCGTCCCAGGAGTTACCCCACCCATGAAAACATCCCGCGGTTCAGACGAATCGCTTCGCTGCTCGTTTTGTCACAAGTCGCAGGATGCGGTCGCAAAGCTGATTTCCTCGCCATCCGACTACCCCAGGGCCTACATATGCGATGAGTGCGTTGGAGTTTGCAACTCAATCCTGGAGGATGACCGCAGCGAGGTTGTGCCTGGCGTAGCGCCGGCGCAACTGCCCAAGCCGCAAGAGGTCAAGGCGTTTCTGGACGAGTACGTGATTGGGCAGGACCAGACCAAGAAGAAGCTCGCCGTCGCGGTGTACAACCACTACAAGCGCATCCAGATGAATAAGGTCCGCGGCGGCGACGTGGAACTGTCGAAGTCGAATATCCTGCTGGTGGGCCCGACGGGTTCCGGCAAGACGCTGCTGGCGCAGACGCTGGCAAAGATGCTGGACGTGCCGTTCGCGATTGTGGATGCGACCACGCTGACCGAAGCCGGCTATGTGGGCGAGGATGTGGAAAACATCATCCTGAAGCTGCTACAGGCGGCCGAGGGCGATGTAACACGGGCGCAGAGCGGCATTATCTACATCGACGAGATCGACAAGATCGGGCGCAAGGATGAGAACCCTTCGATCACGCGCGACGTTTCCGGCGAGGGCGTGCAGCAGGCGCTGCTGAAGATACTGGAAGGCACGGTCGCCAACGTGCCGCCGCAGGGCGGACGCAAGCACCCGCACCAGGAGTTTACGGCGGTGGACACAACCAATATCCTGTTCATCTGCGGAGGCGCGTTTGTGGGACTGGAGAAGGTGATCGGGCGGCGCATCGGCAAGAAGGCGCTTGGCTTCCGTGCGATTGCGGACGCGGACGCGAAGGAAGGCGAGGTGACACCGATCCGGGCACAACGCGACACCGAACTGCTGCGCCAGGCGGAGCCGCAGGACTTGCTGAAGTATGGGTTGATTCCGGAGTTTGTGGGGCGGTTGCCGGTGCTCGGGATTCTGGACGAATTGGATGAGGGAGCGCTGATCGAAATTCTGACCAAGCCGCGCAACGCGATCCTGAAGCAGTACGCAAGATTGTTCGACTACGAGAACGTGAAGGTGACGTTCTCCGACGACGCGGCCAAGGAGATCGCCCGCGAGGCGCTACAGCGCAAGGTGGGAGCGCGCGGACTGCGCATGATCCTGGAAGAGTTGATGCTGGACCTGATGTACTATGTACCGGGAAACAAGAAGGTCACCGAACTGACCATCACGGCGGAGATGGTGAAGAAGCATAGCCTGACTCTGCCGATGCTGCTGGAGAAGGCAGGGTAGCAGTTTCTCGTTACGGCAGTAATCGCAGCTCTTATCCAAAGTGACAACTCGAGAGCAGATATAGAGGGTTTGTCCAAACACCTGCCGAGTAAGTGCGGGCTGAAGCCGGTATTTTTTGCCGTGACACTAAAGTTCCGGATGCGCTTTTGGCCGCAGGCATTACAATCACTGGAAGCACTAAACCCGGGTTGCACCCTGGTCCGCGGGCGGTGCGTCTAATGGGAGAGAAATGGCAAATCAAACCAAGACCGTTTTGACCGGCGAAGTTCGGAAGCTGCCGATGATGCCGATCCGCGACATGGTCATCTTTCCCCATATGATGACTCCGTTTGTGGTGGGACGGGAGTCGAGCGTGCGCGCGCTGGAAGAGGCGCTGACCGGCGACCGGAAGATCTTCCTGGCCACGCAGCACGACGCATCTGTGGACGAGCCGACGGCGGACGATATCTACGAGACCGGCACCATCGGGAACATCGTGCAGAGCGTGCGCATGCCGGACGGCAACATCAAGGTGCTGGTCGAGGGAGTGGAGCGGGCGCGTTCGATCGAAGTGAATGACGAGGACGGCTTCTTCGTGGCGACCGTGCGCACGGGCAAGACGCAGCTCGAAATCACGCCGCAGGTGGAGCAGTTGATGCACCGCGTGCACACGCTGTTCGAGCAGTATGTAAAGCTGCAGCAGTCGCTGAACCACGAGACCATGGCCGCGAGCGTGCGCATGGATGAGCCGGCCAAGCTGGCGGACACGATTGCCGCGAACCTGCAGCTTGGCATCGACGAGAAGCAGCAGTTGCTGGATGTGTTCGACCCGGAGACGCGGCTGGCGCGCGTGGGCGATGTGCTGGATGTCGCGATCGAGAAGCTGAATATGGACCGCACCATCCAATCGCGCGTGAAGCGGCAGATGGAGAAGGCGCAAAAAGAGTACTACCTGAACGAGAAGATCAAGGCGATCCAGAAGGAGCTTGGGCGCGGCGAGAAGTCTGAGTTCGACGAGTTGAAGAAGAAGATCGAAACGGCGGGAATGCCGAAGGATGTGCTGGAGAAGTCGCTGCAGGAGCTGAAGAAGCTGGAGGCGATGCCGCCGATGTCGGCGGAGTCGACCGTCTCGCGCAACTATCTGGACTGGCTGCTGGCGGTGCCGTGGAAGAAGCGGTCCAAGGAAATCCGCTCGATCGAACATGCGGAGACGATCCTGAACACCGACCACTACGGCCTGGAAAAGATCAAGGAGCGCATCCTGGAGTTTCTTGCGGTGCGCCAGTTGGTGAAGAACCCCAAGGGATCGATTCTGTGTTTCGTCGGGCCTCCGGGCGTGGGCAAGACTTCGCTGGGAATGTCGATTGCCAAGGCGACGGGAAGAAAGTTTGTGCGCATGTCGCTGGGCGGCGTGCGCGATGAGGCGGAGATTCGCGGGCACCGCAGAACCTACATTGGCGCACTGCCGGGACAGATTATCCAGTCGATGAAGAAGGCGGGCACGAAGAACCCGGTATTCATGCTGGACGAGATCGACAAGATGGCTTCGGACTTCCGCGGCGATCCGGCGAGTGCGCTGCTGGAGGTGCTGGACCCTGAGCAGAACGGCTCGTTCCAGGACCACTATCTGGACGTAGAGTACGACCTGTCCAACGTACTGTTCGTGGCAACGGCGAACGTGCTGCACACGATTCCGGGAGCGCTGCAGGACCGCATGGAGATCCTTCGCCTGCATGGCTATACCGAGCTGGAGAAGATGGAGATTGCCAAGCAGTATCTGGTGCGCAAGCAGCGCGAAGCTACGGGGCTGACCGAAGAGCAGATTGTCTTTGAGGACGAAGCACTCAGGTCCATCATTCGCGGGTACACGCGCGAGGCGGGTGTCCGCAACCTGGAACGCGAGATCGGCAATGTGTGCCGGAAGGTTGCGCGCAAGGTGGTGCAAAGCGGGCCGGAGCATCGCGAGCTGCTGACCGCCGAGAACCTGGGCGAACTGCTGGGCGTGGCGAAGTTCCGCGACTCGCAGGTGCATGAGAAGAGCGAGATCGGACTGGTGACAGGGCTGGCATGGACGGAGGTCGGTGGCACGCTGCTGCAGACCGAGGTCCAGATATTGGACGGCAAAGGCAAGCTGACAACCACGGGACAGCTGGGCGAGGTGATGCAGGAGTCAGCGCAAGCGGCGCTGAGCTATATACGCTCTCGCGCGCAACACCTGGGGCTGGGCAAGGAGTTTTACCGGCACGTCGACATACACGTGCACGTGCCGGAGGGAGCGATTCCGAAGGACGGGCCATCGGCGGGCATTACCCTTGCGACTGCGCTGGCCAGTGCGCTGACCAAGATCAAGGTGCGACGCGATATCGCGATGACCGGAGAAATCACGCTGCGCGGCAAGGTGCTGCCGATCGGCGGCCTGAAGGAGAAACTGCTGGCGGCACACCGCGCGGGCATCTTCGAGGTGATCGTGCCCGAGGAAAACCGCAAGGACATGGCCGACATGCCGGAGCTGCTGAAGACCGAGATGAAGCTGCACTTTGTCGAAGAGATGGACAAGGTGCTGCAGATTGCGCTCGAAGAGAGGCTGCCTGAATTGGCAGAAGAGACTCCGCCGGCGCTGGCCGCAGTGATGCCTCCGGTCCTGCCGGCGACGCAGCCGGTCGCTCACCAGTAGAGCCGGCAAGACGCAATACAGTAGGCCGAGCCCCACGGGTTCGGCCTACGCCTTTGCAGAGCGCCGATTAGGTGGCCCGGCGACCGGACACGAAATGCACGATGAGCGAGATCAGCGCAAGGAATAGAAGCACATGGATGAGCAGGCCCGCGGTCTTGAACACCAGGAAGCCGCCGATCCACATCACAACCAGGACAATTGCGAGAATCAGAAACATGGGCAATCCTGCTTTCTTCTTGTGAAGAAAATGTCGCGCTGAACGCGAGGATAGTCTTCCAGTGAGAGAGAAACACAAGCGATTAGGTTGCTTGGCATCGCAGCAGTTTGGGGGCGTTCGAGCGGGATAACGCCGCGACGTGCGATGGCATCTATCGAATCTGTTCGGGCTTGATACCGCGGTTGCTCAAGGAGAAACGATGATCATCCTGCTGATTATTCTTTTGGTGCTGGCGTTCGGTTCATTCCCAGCCTGGCCATATAGCCGCGACTGGGGCTACTATCCGAGTGGCGGACTGGGATTGGTCCTGTTGATCGTGTTGATTGTCGTCCTGTTCAACCGATGATGCCAGAGCGGTTTCACGATTTATGTGGCCCTGGCAAAGGTAGTGCAATGCGGTTTTCCTTTAAGGGAAAACCGCGCGAGCGTTCCCGGTACCGGACATACCAATTGTGAAACAGATGTAGCTGCGACCGCCGGCGATGGAGGGGATGAGCATGACTTCGTCTCCATCCTGGAAAGCGTAGGCATCGCCGCCGAGGAAGCGAATGTCTTCGTCATTGATGTAGATGTTGATGAACTTGCGCAGCTTGCCGTTTTCGTCCTTGATCTGCGTGGAGAGCGCGGGAAAAGTCCTATCGAACTCTGAGAGCAGCGCGGGAAGGTTCGCGGCGGCCGAGTCAAACTGTTTGCGGCCATCGGTATGGCGCGTGAAGGCGGTGGGAAGCACAACTTTGATAGACACTAGCGTTCTCCTGCGGCGATAAGTTCCGGTTCGGGTGTTCCGTCGAGCGAGCGGAGGCAGGCGTCGAAGTCGGCGAGGCGCGGGCGAATGGCCCGGCTGTCGATGTGGTCGTAGCGGCCGGCAAGGGCGTCGGTGGTCTTCAGGCCGTTGCCGGTGATGCAGATTACAGTGGTCTCGCCGGGAGCGATGCGGCCCTCCGCGCAGAGGCGCGCGGCGACTGCGGTGGTAACGCCACCGGCGGTTTCGGTGAAGATACCTTCGGTCTCTGCGAGTTCCTGGATGCCGGAGACGATTTCGATGTCGGAGACATCTTCGGCCCAGCCCCCTTCGGCGAGGATCATCTTCGCCGCGGCGGGACCGTCCGCGGGATTGCCGATAGCGAGCGAGCGGGCGATGGTGTTGGGCCGCTGCGGAACGATGTCGGTGCCTGTCTTCACCGCGACGGAGATGGGCGAGCAGCCAGTGGCCTGGGCTCCGAAGAAACGCACGGGACGCGCCGGCTTTTTGACGAGGCCCAGGAAAATGAGCTCATTGAAGGCCTTGCGAATCTTGCGGATCAAGCTGCCGCCCGCCATGGGAACGACGACGTTGTCGGGCAAGCGCCAGCCAAGCTGTTCGGCGATTTCGTAGCCGACGGTCTTCGAGCCTTCGGCGTAATACGGACGGAGATTGACATTGACGAAGCCCCAGTTGTACTCGTCCGCGATCTGGATCGAGAGCCGGTTGACGTGGTCGTAGTTTCCGTCGATGCGGATGAGGCGCGCGCCGTAGACAAGCGTATTGAGAATCTTCGCGGGCTCGAGATCGGCGGGCACCAGGATGCAGGCCTTGAGTCCAAGGCGCGCAGCCTGTGCAGCGACGGAGTTCGCGAGGTTGCCTGTCGAGGAACAGCCCACCGTATCGAAGCCGAATTTCTGTGCGTTCGCGAGCGCGACCGCAACCACGCGGTCCTTGAAGCTCAGCGTTGGAAAGCACACCGCATCGTTCTTGACGTAGAGGTTGGAAGCCCCGATGCTCGCGCCCAGGCGGCTAGCGTGAATCAGCGGCGTGAAGCCGACGGGAAGGTCGGGCTGAAAGCCTTCCGGCACTGGCAGAAGCCGCGCGTAGCGCCATATGCTGGCCGGGCCGCGGGCAATGGAGTCGCGGGTGAAAACGCCCTTGGCGTTGAGCAGGTCATAGACGATCTCCAGCGGGGCGAGGCAGTCGGGACAGGCGGAAAGCGGCCGGTTGCCGTAGCGCTTGCCGCACTCTCCGCAGGCAAGCTCGTAGTTGGAACACGAATAGTCCATCAAGTTCTCTCCGAGCGGAGAGAGTTTCGACTCCTGCTGCCAGACGGTCAGACTCTCTTGGGGGCGCCGAGAACGGCGAAGGAAGAAGAAAGACGGGTGCAGGCTGTGTCCCGCGCTGCGTGCTCCGAATCTCATGTTCCCTGCGGCCTTACGGCCAGCCAGGAGAGAGTTGACACCGGTACCCAAGTTCTGTCCGGTTGTCGTGGCGTCGCAGGGCTCGTCCCTCAACCACTCTGCATGAAATTCAAATCTGCCCGAAGGCAAACTGGAATATCTACTTTTAGCATAGTCAATCCGGACTGCACAAGTTCGCGCGCCCGCCTAGACCTGCGCCCCTTGACTCGACAACCGGGTTATGGAAATCTAACCCCATCGAGGGAACCGCGATGAAATCACTCCCAATTGCGTTGTTTCTCGTCTTGGGCATGGCTGCGCGGGCGCAGACCGCAGAGCAGTCCGCGACGATCCATGTCCCCGACGGCGGCAGCAAACTGGAGATTCAGAGCATATCGATCCTGCCTCTGACGGGCGCTCCATTCTCCGCGATCGTCCATACGGAGGTCATCAGGACGCTCGCAGATGGATCCACTGCAACCTCCAAGAACCGGCGCATCGTGGCACGAGACAGTTCGGGGAGGATATTTCAGCAGAGAGCTTTCTTCTACCCCAACGGCGACGAAGAACCTCGCATCCGGGCACTCCAGTATCAAGACCCGAACACGCATGAATTGTTCGACTGTATCGTCGCGGAGAAGACGTGCTACGTGACTCCGTATCGCAGGCCAGCGATGTCGGCGATGCCTGCCGGGATGGGCGGCCTGCGATTGTGCGGGTGCGCGACTCCGGCCGGGCAAGGATACTCCGTGAAACAGGAGGCGCTCGGGCAGCAGACGATCGAGAACCTGGACGCTACCGGCTCGCGCGAGATCACCACGCTTCCCGCCGGGCAGTTCGGCAATACGAGGTCGGAGCCGATTGTGAAGGAGTTCTGGTACTCGCCGCGCCTGGGCTTGAATCTCATCACGAAGCGGTTCGACCCGCGCTCGGGGAGCGAGAACTTCATCGTGAACCATCTGTCGTTGAATGAACCGGACCCGAGGACCTTCGAGCCGCCTGCCGACTACCGGGTAGTGCGCGAGGTCGTCGTGAGGCAGGGAACGGCGCAAAACGCACAGTAAATCTCTCAGTGGAAGCGGACCGCGGCCCTATCCCGCGGGATCGTAGTTCAGGTTCTGCCCGAGCCAGCGTTCCACCTCGGCTACGGTCATGCCTTTGCGCCGGCTGTAGTCGGCGACCTGATCGCGGTCGATCTTGCCGATGCTGAAGTATCGCGACTCCGGGTGAGCGAAATAAATGCCGCTGACGCTGGAACCGGGCCACATGGCAAACGATTCGGTAATGAGCATTCCGGTGTTTGCCTGCACATCGAGCAGGCTCCAGATCGTTCCCTTCTCCGTGTGGTCTGGGCACGCGGGATAACCCGGCGCCGGGCGGATACCGCGGTACTTCTCGTGAATGAGTTCTTCGGGCGTAAGATCCTCATCGCAACCGTAACCCCACTCATCTCGTACCTGCTTGTGCAGGCACTCGGCAAAGGCTTCGGCGAGGCGGTCGGCGAGAGCTTCAGCCATGATGGCGTTATAGTCGTCGTTGCCGGCGCGGAAGCGGTCACAGAGTTCCTTGAGGCCGATGCCGGTGGTGACTGCGAAAGCGCCGATGTGATCGGCCAGCCCTGTCTCCTTCGGCGCGATGAAGTCCGCGAGTGAGCGGCAGGGTTCATTCCCTTCCCGGTTGGCCTGCTGGCGGAGAAAGTGCAATCGGGCCAGTTCGTCTGCACGGGTCGCATCCGTGTAGAGCGCGACGTCGTCGCCCACGGCGTTGGCAGGAAAGAAGCCGTATACGCCGCGCGCGGTGATGAGGTTCTGCGCGATGATTTTGTCCAGAAGCGCGTTGCCTTCCTGGAAGATCAGCCGTGCCTGGGCGCCGTGCTGCTCGTGTTCCAGAATGCGCGGGTAAATGCCCTTCATTCCCCAGGTGTGGAAGAACGGCGACCAGTCGATGTACTCGCGCAGCGTCGCCAGCGGGAAGTTGTCCAGCACATGCACACCGGTAAATATGGGCTTGGGCAGATCGTCCACCCGCCACTCGACCGGCGTCCGCCTGGCGCGGGCGGCCTCCAGAGAAATAACCTTCTGCGGCGGCGCGCTGTGCGATTTGCGGATCGCTTCGTACTCGGCACGATGCTGCGCGACGAACTCTTCCTTGCCATCGTCGCTGAGCAGGCTGGTGGTCACAGGCACGGCGCGACTGGCATCCAGCACGTGGACCACCGGCTGGCTGTAGTTGGGCGCGATCTTGACGGCGGTGTGGGCGCGGCTGGTGGTCGCTCCGCCGATGAGCAGCGGCAGCTTGAAACCCTGACGCTCCATCTCGCGGGCCACATGCACCATCTCATCGAGCGATGGGGTAATCAGGCCGCTGAGACCGATCATGTCGGCTTTCTCGGCCTTGGCGCGTTCCAGAATCTTTTCGCACGAGACCATAACGCCCAGGTCGATGACATCGTAGTTATTGCAGGCGAGCACTACGCCCACGATGTTTTTCCCGATATCGTGGACATCGCCCTTAACCGTCGCAAGCAGGATTTTACCCTGCGCCTTGACGACCTCGCCGGCTGCGACCCTCTCCGCCTTCTCGATTTCCATGTAGGGTGTCAGGTGGGCCACGGCCTTCTTCATTACGCGCGCGGATTTGACCACCTGCGGCAAGAACATTTTGCCCGCGCCAAACAGGTCGCCGACGACGCTCATGCCATCCATCAGCGGGCCTTCAATGACGAGCAGAGGGCGACCAAGCTTCACGCGCGCTTCTTCGGCGTCGATCTCGATGTAGGTGTCGATTCCCTTGACCAGCGCGTGCGACAGGCGCTCCTCGACTGTACCGTTGCGCCACTCTTCGGCTTTCTTTTCGGTCGCGACTTCGCCGGCGCTCGCGGCTTTCAGCTTTTCGCCAAAGTCGACCAGACGCTCGGTGGCGTCGGGACGGCGGTTGAGGAGCACGTCCTCGACGAGCACCTTCAGCTCGGGGTCAATCTCCTCGTAGACCTCGAGCATACCTGCGTTGACGATGCCCATGTCCATGCCCGCGGCGATGGCGTGATAAAGGAACGCCGAGTGCATGGCTTCGCGCACCTTGTTGTTGCCGCGGAAGCTGAACGAAATGTTCGAGACGCCGCCCGAGACCTTGGCGTGCGGCAGGTTTGCCTTGATCCAGCGCGTGGCGTTGATGAAGTCGAGCGCGTAGTTGTTGTGCTCCTCCATGCCGGTCGCAACGGTGAGGATGTTCGGATCGAAGATAATGTCTTCCGGCGGGAAGCCAACCTCATCGACGAGGATGCGGTAGGCGCGCTCGCAGATGCGGACCTTCTCGTCGTAGGTAGCGGCCTGGCCGTTCTCGTCGAAGGCCATGACCACCACCGCCGCGCCATATTTCAGCACTTTGGCGGCGTTCTCGCGAAACTTCCGCTCGCCCTCCTTCAGCGAGATGGAGTTGACGATACCTTTGCCCTGTACGCACTTCAGGCCGGCCTCGATGACCTCCCACTTGGAGGAGTCGACCATGAACGGAACCTTGGCGACCTCGGGCTCGCTGCCCAGCAACTGCAGATAGCGCGTCATGGCGGCGACGCCATCGATCATGCCTTCGTCCATGCAGATGTCGATGACGTTGGCGCCGTTCTCCACCTGCTGGCGGGCGACGCTGACCGCTTCGGGATACTTGCCCGCCTTGATCAGCTTGGCGAACTGAGGCGAACCGGCGACATTGGTTCGCTCGCCGATCATGATGTACACGCCCGGCTGCTGGGTGAAGGGCTGCGATCCGGAGAGGCGGAGCGGCTTCGTCTCGTTCCCTGCGCTCACGCCGCGTCCTCCCACAAGAGTGTACGCGGGGCCTTGCCTGCAAGGGCTTTCGCGATGGCGGCAATGTGCTCCGGCGTATTGCCGCAGCAGCCGCCGGCGATGTTGATCAGGCCCTCGTGCGCGAAGTTGCCGAGGCGAAGCGCCATGTCGTCCGGGCCAAGGTCGAAACCGGTTTCGGAGAGTGGATTGGGCAGGCCAGCATTCGGATAGCAGGAGATGGCCACGTCCGCCTTCTGCGAAAGCTCCGCGAGGAACGGATACATCAGATCGGGGCCGAGCGAGCAGTTGAGGCCGACCGAAAGCGGCTTGACGTGTTTCACTGCGTTCCAGAAGGCTTCCGTGGTTTGCGCGGAGATCAGCGTCTCGCCGCCGCGGCCGACCGCTGCGGAGATCATGATGGGCAGTTCGCTCCTATCCTCATCGAACACCTCGCGGATGGCGACCAGCGCGGCCTTGGCGTTGAGCGAGTCGAAGATGGTCTCGACCAGAAGCAGATCGACACCGCCGGCGATGAGCGCGCGCACCTGCTCCTTGTAGGAGGTCCGGACCTGGTCGAAGGTGACGACGCGGAAACCGGCATCGTCGGCGTCGGGCGAGTTCGAGAGCGATACGGTCAGCGGCCCGATGGCGCCCGCAACAAAGCGCTGGCGGCCGGTATCATTGCCGACACGGTCAGCCCACTCGCGGCACTGGCGCGCCGACTGCTCGTTGATCTCCCAGGCGAGCTGGCTGAGCATGGGATCGTCGATGATCTTCTGGTAGAACTCGGGGTCTTTGCGGCCGCCGTGCTCGCGCGGGTCTTCGACGAAGAACTCGCTCTGGGTGATGCTGGTGGCGCCGAAGGTGTTGGTCTCGATGATGTCGGCGCCGGCCTCCAGAAAGCGGCGGTGGATGTCGCAGATCATCTTCGGCTGCGTGAGCGAAAAGAGATCGCCGTTGTTCAGCAGGTCCTTGGTGGAGTCCTTGAAGCGCTCGCCGCGGATGTCGGCTTCCGTCATGCCGTAGGTGCGGATGGTCGTGCCCATCGCGCCATCGATGATGGCGATGCGGCTCTCAAGAATCTTCTCCAAGGGATGCAGATGGGCTTTGGTCATGTCTCTCTGATGGTCCTGCAGGTGCGGTGGATTCAGGAGGATCGGCTAAGCAAGGAGTTCCGCTTCGTCCTTCTCCGAGGCGACGGCATCCGGCATGGGCAGCGCCGGGACGAGGAGGTCTTCCTTGCGCATGACCAGGGTGGTTGCGTTCAGACTGGCAAGCTCGAAGCCGTGGCCGTGAGTGATGGCGTCCGTCGGGCATGCCTCGACGCAGTAGCCGCAGAAGATGCAGCGGTTGTAGTCGATGTTGTAGACCTTGGCGTAGCGCTCGGCGGAGGAGATGCGCGTTTCGGCGGTGTTCTCGGCTGCCTCGATGTAGATGCAGTTGGAGGGGCAGGCGGCGGCGCAGAGGAAGCAGGCGACACACTTTTCCAGGCCGTTCTCGTCGCGCTGGAGCTGGTGTTTGCCGCGGAAACGCTCCTGAAGTTGCGCGCCGCGCAGCGGGCCCGGGCCGTCGGGGTAGTTTTCGACCTCCGTGGGCTGGAAGATCTGCCCCAGGGTGATGCTCATGCCCTTGGCGATGGCGGCCGTGTTCTTCAGGATCGACATACCTTGAGTATACGACGGCGGCGCGATAGGCTGGAAGGCACGAGGCTAGCGAATCTTATGGTCAGGCGTGTGGTTTTGACGTGTGTGGTTGCGGTGTGCGTGGCGGCATTCGGAGCGGTGGCGCAGGCCCAGGCTGCTTCTGGTGCGATGAACGGAATGGCGATGGCAAAGCCCCCGGCGGTGCCCTCGACCAGCCTGACGCTGACGGTTGACGGCAAGGCGACGGTATTCTCGACCGCGGAGTTGAAGGCGATGCCGCAGAAGACGGTGAAGGTCCACAACGCACATACGAATGCGGACGAGAGCTACTCGGGCGTTCCTCTGGGCGATCTGCTGGCGAAGGCGGGCTTTGTGGCGGACAAGACAACCCAGCAGAAGATGTTGCGCAGCTACCTACGGGTCGAAGGCACGGACAAGTATTGGGTGGTTTACTCGGCGACTGAGGTGGAAGGTTCGGACCACGACGGCGACGTGATCGTGGCGACGTCGATGAACGGCGGCGGGCTGGGCGCGGACGGAGAGCTGAAGCTGGTGTCGACCGGGGACAAGAAGCCGCAGCGCTGGGTGCGGAACCTGGCGGCGATTACGCTGAAGCCGGCGGAGTAGCCAGCCTCTTGGCAGACCGGGCGCGGATGTGGTTCACTTTGACGCATGGCCAAGAACACCTCTCGCCGCAACTTTCTCCGGACGGCCCCCGTTGCCGCCGCGGCCGGTTTCACTCTCAGCAATTCCCTGATGGCGATGGCCCAGGCTGGCGCGCCGGGTGCTGATCTGGTGGCGGCCGCGCAGCCGTTCAAGCTGTGGACCGCGAAGGAACTCGCCGGCGACATGACGGCGCTGGATGCGAAGCCTGGCGACAACCGGCTGATCGACTCGAAGGCAATTCCGGTGCAGATCATCCTGACGACGGAAAAGCATAAGAGTGCCACCGAGTTCGAGTGGCATGAGAACCGCGACCACATCGTGCAGATCATCGACGGGTCGACGCTGTATGAGATTGGCGGCACGCCGACCGGCGCCAAGGTGATGGGGCCGGGCGAGTTCCATGCAACCGGTTCCACGGGGAGCAAGTCGATGGTCCTGGTGAAGGGCGACATGCTGCTGATCCCGCGGGGCACGCTGCACAAGCGGAGCACCGAGGACAGCGTAACGTTTTTGCTCATCTCGAATCCGAATGTGGTGAAGAATTAGAGATCGTTACAGTCTCAGCGTCTTCCGCCGAACGCGGGCCCGGTATCCAACGGGGTCAGGCGAGAACTTTAGTCGCACCCGGGACTTTTGCCGCATCCAGGACTTTAGCCGCATCCGGCTTGAGGCCCTTCTTGGCCCGTTTGGCCTCATACATGATCCGGTCGGCTTTCTGGAGAAGCTGTTCCAGGCTGGCGGACTGCATTTCGTCCGAGAGGACGTAGCCGAAGCTGAAGTTGAGTGAAAAGGGCCGCCCGGGCACGGAGTTTTCCAGGATGGTAGCTTCCTGGAGCCGGCGGACCGGGTTGTCGGCGTTGTGGGCCTCGACCCGGCCTGCTATCACGAATTCGTCTCCCCCGATGCGGCCGATCACATCGGTTTCGCGGAAGGTGTGTTCGATGAGGGAGGCCATGGAACGGAGGAGTTCGGAGCCGGCTTCGTGCCCGAGCTCGTCGTTGGTTTTCTTCAGGCCGTCCACATCGAGGAAGAGCACGAAAAAGGACTCTCCGGCGCGCTGGGCGAGGCGGAAGGCCTGCTCGGCCAGGACGTAAAAGCCGCGGCGATTGTACAGCTTGGTCAGCTCGTCCCGCAGCGAGAGTTCGCGGATGGCGTCTTCCAGGTCGTTGGTCTTGCTGCCAAGAACAAGCACCAGCAAGAAAGCGCAAACCGCCAGCGTAGACGTCGCCGCTGCATTGGCCACGGTGGTTGAAACCAGGTGAAAACGGACCGCCAGGCCGCTGGCAAAGGCGAAGACAAAGGGAAGGAGGATGGCGCAGGGCGCGGCGAAGCGGGCGGTCTTTGCCCCAATCTGGGAGCCTATGAGGATCGAGAACGCGCCATATTCCGCGCGCCGGTTGACGACCAGCCAGGTGAGAATGCCGAAACAGAGAAAGGTCTGCACCGCCATGGGGTTGGCGGGGTTCTCGCCGAACAGGTGACTGAGCCCGAATGCGTAGCGGGATGCAAGGGTAAGCATTGAAAAAATGATGCCGAGGGTGGCGCCGTCGACCAGGTAGGAGAGGAAGCGCTTGCGCGCCCGGAGATTGAGCAGCACGAAGCCGATGAACACCAGGGTTCCACAAGCCTCGATCGAGATTCTTCCGGGATGCGGAGAGTACGCGTCGGCGGCAAGCATGGTATCGACGGGCAGCGTGATTCCAGCGAAACGCTCATACACATGGATCGCCGCAAGGAGCGTGACCAGGCCGGCGAGGAGACGGCTGATTCTGACCGCAGTCTTCGTCCTTCGCGGTTCGGAGAGAACTATGCTGACGCCGGAGAGGAGGATCATGAGGGCGTTGTTCGCCTTTATCGTCCCCCAGAACGGGAAGTGCGGGATAAGCAGACCGAGGGGATGGATCGTCCATCCGCAGAGCGAGACGGAGGCGAGGGCGATGACCAGGGCAACCAGGATTCTGTGCAGGCCGCCGAGAATGGCGAGCACACCGAGATCGGGTTGATTTGACGACAGCGGAACTATGTCGGGCCTTGCCATTGCTATCGGCGCCTTTTACACCGCTGGATCTGGCCTTTGGACTTCTCTCTTGCTATACCGCTGAGGCCAAAGGCGGACCAATCCTTTGTCGGACCAAAAGGAAGTTTACTAGAGCGCGAGTTGAAGGGCGATGGCCCCTTTGTGTCATTACGATTTGCACGAGAACACCCCACTCTATGCCTTGTTTCTACCAGAGGGCAGTGGAGCGGGTGAAGACGGCGGGCCTGCCGAGGATGTGGTTTCTTCCGTGGGGCGCGGCCCCGGTGGACAGCGTCAGGCACGAACATGGGCCGTCACCTTCGGCTTCAGGCGCTTCCTGGCCCGCTTCGCCTCGTACATGATTCTGTCGGCTTTCTGGAGAAGCTGCTCCAGGCTGTCGGGCTGGGTTCCCTCCGAGAGGGCGTAGCCGACGCTGAAGCTGAGCGAATAAGGGCGCCCCGGCATGTTGTTTTCCCGGATCGCCGCTTCCTCGAGCCGCCGGACAGGGTCGTCGACGCTTTGGGCGTCGACGCGGCCCGCGATGACGAATTCGTCTCCTCCGATGCGCCCGATCACGTCCGTCTCCCTGAAGGTATGTTCGATGAGTCCCGCTACGGAACGCAGGAGCTCGGACCCCACTTCGTGACCGAGTTCGTCGTTGGTCTTCTTCAGGCCGTCTACGTCGATGAAGAGCACAAAGAACGACTCCCCGGCGCGCTTGGCGAGGCGAAGCGCCTGTTCGGCAAGCACGTAAAACCCGCGCCGGTTGTAAAGGTTTGTCAATTCGTCGCGAAGCGGCAGTTCGCGGATGGTGTTTTCAAGGGCGTTGGTCCTGGTGCCGAGGACGAGGACCAGCAAGAGGCCGCAGACGGATAGAGTAGAGGTGGAGGCAGCGTTGGCCACGGTGGTCGAAACCAGATGAAGGCGGACAACTACGCCGCTGGTCAAGGCGAAGACAAACGGAAGAAGGATGGCGCTGGGTGCAGCGAAGCGGGCAGTCGTCGCCCCAATCCGGGAGCCGACCAGAATCGAGAACGCGCCGTATCGCGCGCGCCGGTTGACGACGAGCCAGGTGAGAATGCCGACACAGACTAAGGTCGACGCCGCCATGGGATTGTGGAGAGACTCATCGAAAAGATGGCTCACCCCGAAGGCGTACCGGGATACAAGGGTGAGCATCAAAAAAATCAGACAAAGGGTGGCGCCGTCGACCATGTAGGAGAGGAAGCGTTTGCGCGCCCGGAGATTGAACAGCACGAAGCCCACGAGCAAAAGTGTTCCGCAAACCTCGATCGATACTCTTCCAGGCTGTGGAGAAGAAGCATCCGCGGCCAAGAGGGTATCGATTCGGAGCTTGATTCCGTAGATGCGCTCGAAGACAAAGACGGCCGCTAAGACAATCTCCATGCCGACCAGCAGGCGGCCGATCCGGGCGGCGATTTTGGTTCGTCCAGTTTCGGAGAGAAGGACGCTCACGCCGCAGAGGATGATCATCACGGCGGTATTTGCCTTCATCATGTACTGGCTGGGGATGATGCGTCCCACAGCGGGAATGAGCCAGCCACAGAGGAAGATTCCCGCGATAGCGATGACGAGGACAACCAGGATTCTGTGTATGACGCCGAGAGGAGCGTGTACATCGAGATCGGGCTGCTTTGATGGGAGCGGAACTAATTCAAGCCTTGCCATTGCTATCGGTGCCTTTTACACCGCTGAACCTGGCCTTTGGACTTCCTCCCCATAATACCGCTGAGGCCAACGGCCCGACATATATTCTTTGTCGGAACAGAGCGCAGTTTACTAGAGAGCGGGTCTAAGGGCGATGACCCCTTTGTGCTATTCGGAGGCGTCGAAACTTGGATCATACGATGCCTAGTTTCTTGCAGATGGCGCCGATGCGGGCGGCGGGGTCTTCGGCGGGACGCGGCCCCGGTATACGACGGATCAGGCGAGGACTTTAGCCGCATCCGGCTTGATGCCCTTCTTGGCCCGTTTGGCCTCATACATGATCGCGTCGGCTTTCTGGACAAGCTGTTCCAGGGTGGCGGACTGGGTTTCGTCCGAAAGGACGTAGCCCAAGCTGAAGTTGAGCGCAAAGGGCCGCCCCGGCATGGAGTTTTCCAGGGTCGCGGCTTCCTGGAGCCGGCGGACCGGGTTGTCGGCGTTGTGGGCCTCGGCCCGGCCCGCGATCACGAATTCATCTCCCCCGATGCGCCCGATCACATCGGTTTCGCGGAAGGTATGTTCGATGAGGGACGCCATCGAGCGGAGGAGCTCGGAACCGACCTCGTGCCCCAGTTCGTCGTTGGTCTTCTTCAAGCCGTCGACATCGATGAAGAGCACGAAGAAGGACTCTCCGGCGCGCTGGGCGAGGCGAAAGGCCTGCTCGGCCAGGACGTAAAAGCCACGGCGATTGTAGAGCCTGGTCAGCTCGTCCCGCAGAGAGAGTTCACGGATCGCGTCTTCCAGGTCGTTGGTCTTGGCGCCGAGAACCAGCACCAACAAGAAAGCGCAGATCGCCAGCGTAGACGTCGCGGCCGCATTGGCCACGGTCGCTGAAGCCAGGTGAAAACGGACCGCCAGACCGCTGGTGAGGGCGAAGAAAAATGGAAGGAGGATGGCGCAGGGAGCGGCAAAGCGGGCGGTCTTTGCCCCAATCTGGGAGCCTATGAGAATCGAGAACGCGCCATATTCCGCGCGCCGGTGAACCAGTATCCAGGTAAGCATGCAGACACAGACAAAGGTCGGCACCGACATGGGATTGCGAAGAGACTCCTCGAAAAGATGGCTGATCCCAAACGCATAGCGCGATGCCATGGTGAGCACCAAAAGGATGATGCCGAGGGTTACGACATCGACGGCGTAGGAGAGGAAACGCTTGCGCGCCCGGACGTTGAGCAGCACCAAGCCCACGAGCAAAAGGATTCCACAGGCCTCGATCGATACCCTTCCAGGTTGGGGAGAGGAAGCATCCGCGGCCAAGAGGGTATCGATTCGGAAGGTGATTCCAGTGAACCGCTCAAAGACCAGGACGGCCGCGAGGAGGGTCGCCAGACCGGCGAATACCCGGCTGAACCGGAGTTCCATCCTGGTGCGTCGCGGTTCGGATAGAACGACGCTGACGCCACAGAGGAGGACCATGACGGCAGTGTTTGCCTTCATCGTGTCCGCGCGGGGAATCATATCTCCCAAAGGCGGAATCAGCCATCCGCAGAGGCAGATTCCCGAGATGGCGATGACAAAGACAACCAGAACTCTATGTACGACACCAAGAGCGGCGAGCACGTCGAGATCGGGCTGATTTGATGAGAGCGGAACTATTTCGTGCCTTGCCATTGCATTCGGTGCCTTATGCACGCTCGACCTGGGCCTTGGACTACCATCTCACCGAACCGCTGAGGCCAGCGGCAGACAATTTCTCGCGGGACCACCAAGCAGTCTACGTTAACGCGGAATGAGAAGGCGATCCCACCTTTGTGTCATTTTGAAGCCTCGGAACCGGGATCATTCAATGCCCAGTTTCTTCCAGATAGCGTCGATGCGGGCGACGACGGCGGGGTCTTGTTTGAGCATGGCGGGCCAGGGGCGGGTGAAGCCTTCGGCGGCCCATTTGCGCGTAGCGTCGATGCCCATTTTGCTGCCGTAGTTGGGCAGGCGGCTGGCGTGGTCGAGGGTGTCGACGGGGCCAAGGGTGAACTGGATGTCGCGCTCGGGGTCGATGTTGTTGGCGACGCGGAGGGTGACCTCGGCGAGGTCCTGCACGTCGCAATCTTCGTCGACAACGATGACGCACTTGGTGAACATGGCCTGGCCCATCGCCCAGATGCCGTTCATGACCTTGCGCGCGTGGCCGGCGTAGGACTTGCGGATGCTGACGATCATCAGGTTGTGGAAGACGGCCTCGGGCGGGAGGCAGACGTCGACGATCTCGGGCAGGGTAAGCTGCATCAGCGGGAGGAAGATGCGCTCGACGGCCTTGCCCATCCAGGCGTCCTCCATCGGGGGCTTGCCGACGACGGTGGCGGCATAGATGGGGTCGCGGCGGTGCGTGATGCAGGTGACGTGGAAGACGGGGTACTGGTCCTCGATGGTGTAGAAACCAGTGTGATCGCCGAAGGGGCCTTCAGCGCCGAGTTCGGCGAGGTTTACGTAGCCTTCGAGGATGTACTCGGCGTGGGCGGGGACTTCGAGGTCGACGGTTTCGGCTTTGACCAGCTCGACCGGCTTGCCGCGGAGGAAGCCGGCGATGAGATACTCTTCGACCTCGGGCGGCGCCGGAACGATGGCGGCGAAAGTGGTTGCGGGATCGGTGCCGATGGCGACCGCCACTTCCATGCGGCCTTCGCGGACTTTGGCGAGGGTTGCAGACGGGATGGAGGCGGGATCGGCGGCAGGGGCGATGCCGCCGGAGGTCTGGGCCATGATGTCGACGCTCGCGGAGGGATCGGTCATGGTCCGATCCCACATCTCAGAAGCGAGATGTGGGGCACCCGGTGTGGTGGCTTGGCGGAGGTGGTCGCGGAGGTGTTCGGCGGCATTCTTCTGGCGCTGCCAGTGCATGCCGGTGGTCTGGCCGTCGTAGACCTGCATGCGGTACATGCCGACGTTGCGCTTACCTGATTTGGGGTCGCGGGTGACGACGCAGGGCAGCGTGATAAATGGGCCACCATCCTGCGGCCAGGTAGTGAGGACGGGAAGCCTGCGCAGGTCAATTCCCTGCCCCCCGGCTGGGCCTCCTTGCTCGGGGCGGAGGTGGTGGATGACCTGCTTGCAGGCGGCGTCCTTGGCGGGGATGACTTTGGGGAAGAAGCTGCCGACTTCGGCCAGCTTGGGCAGAAGCTTAAGCTTATCGAGCAAGGAGGTGGGCGTTTCCGGGCGGATGAGGGTCCGGATGCGGCCGGCGATGGCGTCGAGCGAATCGGTTTCAAGAGCCAGGTTCATGCGGCGGCGAGAGCCGAACTGGTTCATCAGGACTTTGGCGCCGGGGAAGCCGGTGACGTTCTCGAAGAGGAGAGCCGGGCCGCCGGCTTTGGCGGTGCCCTGGTGGAGCTTGGCGGTGCGGTCGGCGATCTCGGCCATCTCCAGGAAGGGGCTGACGGCCTCGCGGATGCGGCGGAGTTCGCCGGCTTTGTCGAGCCTGGTGATCCATTCGCGAAGGTCGGCGTAGGGCACTTAGGAAGCTCCTGGAACGGGGTGGGTGCGACTTGCGGAGTGTACACCCCCCTCCTGTATATACACCAGTTTCTATCAAAACAAAGGCGTTATTGGCATGTATATACGGAGTTATCTATACAATTGCGTTTTTCGACAAGTGTTATTCGACCCCCGCTCTCTGAAATTTCCTCCTATTAACAGTTTATCGAACTGGAGGGGTAAATCGGCGAAGTGTATTCCTTTTGGTTTGAGCGAGATGAGCGATTTTGGCCCTTGACAATCGATTTTGCTGAGCATTTTCGCGAATTAAATCTTCAGGAGGGTATCGGCGTCGAAGACACCGACGAGAGTGGCTGGCTGGGCGGGAGTTGGCGCGTTTGCAGTTGACAACGGCAGCGCAACATCACGAGGGCAACGAAGCGGCCGGCAGACGATAGATGGCGCAGCGTTGCGCGGTGCCGTGGAAGACATCGGCGGCAATATCTTCGGCGCTGAACGGTATGTCGCCGTCCCACAAGAGCTGCATGTCCGGGACCTGGGCGAAGAGTTGGGCGTGTTCCGGCCGGGTATAGATGAAATCGATGGGGCTGGACCGCTTTGCGGCAAGGGCCTGGAGCCGGTCGAGCAAAAGTTGGGTTACGTGAGCGTCGAAGGGATTAAACAAGTAGACGAGCATGGGTGAGTCCGGCACGGGAATGGCGAGCGCATCGGCGTTGAGGACTGAGACGTTCTTGCAGATATGGGGCGACCGATTCCACTTCGCCAGGTTGGTCTGGGCGATCGAAGCGAGCGAGAGGCTGAGTTCGACGCCGACGATCGCTCGGAACGGGAGATCCGAAGCGAGCATGAGGACCCGCCCCTTGCCACAGCCTACATCAATCAAGGTGAAGTCGCTCAAAGGGTACGGGGAATCGGAGAGCGACTCGATCCATCGCGCGATGGAGCCCTGGAACAGCGATGGAGCCGTTCCCCAGTAGGAGGCGGAGTGGCGATCGTGGGGATGACCGGATTCGAGGCCCCTTGCATCGATGAGTCCGCTGGTATCGACGCCATGACGCAGATCGAAGGGGTCGAGCGTGGTTTTAGGGGCGAAGGCGCGGCGATGGATCCGCCTGAGAATTCTGAGCAGCATCCGGCCAGGCCCAGAGGTTGCGGCATGTTGCCTGACGCGGACGATGGGGTCAGGCAAGGGCATGGTAGACACTATAGTCGCACAACGCGCGCTGGCGAGGCGAGACTACACCTTGAGAAAGATCTTCCTGCGCCACAGGAACCAGTTGGGAAGGAAGCAGACGGCGGTGAAGAAGAGGGCAAAGGCGAGCGAGGTCACCTCGGTGGAGTCGTTGAGGGCGAAGAGGTGGCGGTAGGTCCAGAGCCAGGCGGTGATGGGCGCGGATGGGGTGTCGGGATCGCGCATGGCGCTGGCAGGGACCTTGATCCAGAGCATGAGTTCGACGAGGAAGTTGGAGATCACGTAGGCCGTGATGGCGTTGGAGCCGAAGACCAGCCAGGGCCAGAGGAGGGCCTTGCCGGCGGGCTTCTCGTCGATGCGGCGGATGTCGATGAGCCAGTAAAAGAAGGCGAGCAACAGCAGCGACCATCCGGCCGCAAAGAGGACGTAGGAGCTGGTCCAGAGGTTTTTGTTGATGGGGAAGGTGAGGCCCCAGAGGAGGCCAAGGGTGAGGGAGATTACTCCGGAGAGAATGAGGCCATTGAGGCAGTATGCACGGGTAATTGTGCCGGCTTCAGCGGAATACGGAGATTCTGACTCTACGCTTCGCTCCGAGTCAGAATGACGCTTCCTAATCTGGGTGCGCGAAGTTGAGACTCTTCCGAGCCAGAGACCGGCGAGGCAGCCGATGAGGGTGGTGGCGATGGCGGGGAGGGTGGAGAGGATGCCCTCGGGGTCGCGGGTCTGGTTGTAGAGCGAGCCGGTGTGGAGCGAGCGCTGGGTGAACGCGTTGAAGGCGCGGTCGAGCCAGGCGGCGAGGTTGCCATCCGGATCGAGGATGGGGATCGCATGCGTGGGGACGCCGTAGCCAGGGACGGGGACGAAGCGCATGAGGGCCCAGTAGCCGATCAGCAGCGCGGCGGCGATGGCAGTGAGGGTGCGGGCGCGGTGGCGGGTGTTCCAGACGGCGAGGCAGATGAGGCCGGCGATGAGATAACAGACGGCGATGCGGGTGAGGACTCCGAAGATGCGGAGGTGGGTGAGGTGGAAGTGAGGGAAGACGGAGAGGAGCAATTTGATGAGGAAGATGATGGCCGCGCGGCGGAAGATGTGGAGGGCGAGGGCACGCTTGCTGGAGCCGCTGGCTGGATCTTCGCTGCCTCGGGCGATGCGCGAGGAGAGCGAGAGGACGATGGAGACGCCGACGAGGAAGAGGAAATTGGGGAAGACGAAATCAGTGAGGGTGAAGCCGTTCCACTCGGCGTGGTCGAGCTGGGTGTAGACGTGTTCCCAGTCGCCGGGATCGTTGACGAGGATCATGAGGGCGATGGTGAGGCCGCGAAGGACATCGACTGACAAGACGCGCGGCGAGCGGGCAGGCTGCGCGGGCTTGGCGGCAGATTGCATGGATGAACCATGGTACAGGTTCGGGGTTCGAGGTTCGAGGTTCGAGAGGTGATGCGGATCACTGAAGCGGCAACCGGAAACGCGTATCTTCGGGGCGCTTGATCCAAGGAGACCCCATGAAGCCGATAGTTGGGTTGGTGCTTTGCGCGCTGGCGTTGTTGCCGGCGACTTCGATCGCGGGAGAACGATTTGATGGGAACTGGCAGACGACGCTGACCTGCCCTGCGAAAGGAGACACCGATGGCTACACATGGAAGTTTGCAGGCGTCATCCAGAACAGCAACTTCCGCGGGGAGCATGGGACGGCGGGCGAGCCTGGGTACCTGCTGATCGAAGGCAAGATTGCGGAGGACGGCAGCGCCAAGCTGTCGGCCAACGGCGTGGTGGCGTCCAGGCAATATGCGCGCGGAGTGCTTGCCCATAAAGGCGAAGAGTACAGCTACAACATCAAGGCGCAGTTCAAAGAGGCCGAAGGCTCGGGTGTCCGCGACCAGGGGCTCGGGATCGTGGGGCGGCCGTGCACGTTCGAGTTTGTGAAGCAGGCTGCCTCGAGCGACGCCGCTCCCAAGTAGACGGCCCCGCGGGGACCTTTCGCGGGAACCCTTTTGGCGGCGGAGGTGTCTAAGCCCGTAGTACGCATTCCTCGCAGATGCGCACCGATTCCGAAGTTGGCAGTTCGGAGGTGCCTTATGTTCGAAGGAAGTTTGGTGGAGTCGCGCAGACTGGTCGTTTCCAGTGCTCAGCGGTGGACGGCGCTGGGTTCGCTTACATTCCAACTGGCGGTGGCGGGGTTGCTGCTGGCGATTCCGCTGGTGCGGCCGCAGGTACTGCCGCCATTCATGGTGGCTCCGCATGTGGAGTTGCCAATGCTGACGAAGCCACCGCTGCCTGTAGTGCAGACGAGGGCGGAGGGTGGTCCGGCTGCGGCGACTTTCGTGCAGGCGGCGGGGCCGCAGATGGAGGCTACGCGGCGGTTCGCATTTCCCGTGATAGGCGCGCCGGAGTTTGAGGCTGCGCCGGCGGTTGACTCGAATCTGCGCATGGGATCAGGGCCGGGCGGCGCAATCCCAGGGTTGGGCATTACGAACGTGAGCGGGCCTGCGGTGGTGGTGGTGGCGCGGCCGGAGAGAACGGCTGGGCCGTTGAATGTGTCGCGCGGAGTGACGGAAGGAATGCTGCTGGCACCGATCCGGCCGGTGTATCCGGAGATTGCGCGGGCGGCAGGCGTGCAGGGCACAGTGGTGATGGAGGCGGTGATCTCAAAGACGGGGCGGATTGAGAGCCTGCGCGCGCTGAGCGGGCCGGGCATGCTGCGCAATGCGGCGTTAGCGGCAGTGCAGGTGGCGCGGTACAGGCCGTACCTGCTGAGCGGCGAGCCTACCGAAGTGGAGACCACGATTACTGTGGTGTTCAAGCTGGGGAGCTAAGCAGTTGCCGGTTGTCAGTTGTTAGAACGAACTACGGAGATTCTGACGCTTCGAGTCAGAATGATGCGCAGAATATCTGGTGGCTCAGGCGACGTGGTTGAGTGGGGGCGCGGGGGCGATGACCGAGGGGGCGGGCAGTTCGGAGTCTTCGACGTAGTCGAGGAGCGGGTAGCCAGCCCGCTTCCAGCCGTCGAAACCTCCGCGCAGGGGTCGGACGCGGGTGATGCCGAGCCGGTGGAGCTGCATGGCGACTTTGGCACTGGTCTCCTCGGAGGGGCAGGTGCAGTAGAGGATGATGTCCCGGTCACGGGGGATGCGGTCGGAGAGGCGCGCGAGTTCGGCGGGGCCGATGCGTACCGCGCCGGGGAGCACGCGCGGGTCGGGCAGGTAGTCGAGCGGGTGACGGAGGTCGACGATGTAGGGCGGCGGGACGCAGTCGAGCATGGCCTTGAGATCTTCGGGTTCGAGGCGGAGCTCGCGGACGCGGTCGATGAAGCGGCGCTGCTTGACGACGCGCCAGATGATGAAGCCGGCGACCATGAGGATGAAGACGACCGCGGCGAAGTGGCTGAGCAGCGCAAAGAACCCCTGGCTGCGCTTGGCGATGTCGCCGAAGAAGCGGCCGGCAAAGAGGAAGGAAAGCGACCAGAGCAGGGCGCCGGAAAGGTCGTAAAGCAGGAAGCGCGGATAGGCCATGCCGGTCTGGCCGGCGATGGGAGCGGCCACGGTGGAGAGGCCGGGGACGAACTTGGCAACGAGCAGAGTCTCCGCGCCGCGGCGGCTGAAGTAGCCCTCGGTCTTGGCCACGCAGGTGGTGGCTTCCATCGACATCCTGCACAGCAGGCGGATAACGCCTCCACCGAAACGGCGTCCCAAAGCAAACCAGGTGGAGTCGGAGATAATGCAGGCGGCGATAACCGCTAAAAGTGCCGTAGAGAAGTGGACGCGGTGGGTGGCGCTGAGGGTCCCGGCGGTAAGCAACAGCGGGATGCTGGGAATCGGGAGGCCGAGCTGCTCCACCAGTACCCACAGGAAGAGGATGGCGTAGGCGTGGCCGACGAAAAACTCGATGGCAATCGGCATGGGGGAACTCCTCTCTTGTAGATGAGGATTGTCCGCGTTTGGATGTCAAATCTTGTTGGCAGGTGAGACGAATCCGGGCAGGGATGCCGGGGAAAGGACCCAAGCTGCCCCCAGGGATTCATCGGCTTGAGCCGGCACCCAAGGCCGGGCACTGCCTACATGGCTGGAGGGTGATGGGGATCGACGTCGTCGCCGGTCTTGGGGGCGGCTACGCTCTTGACCCCGCCGGGGTTTACAGAGTCGCGCAGCTCCTTTGACGGCTTGAAGAAGGGGACACGCTTGGCGGGGACGTCGACACGTTCGCCGGTCTTGGGGTTGCGGCCGATGCGGGAGTTGCGCTGGCGCGTTCGGAAGCTGCCAAAGCCGCGGATTTCAATCTTGTCGCCAGCCTTGAGCGCTCCAATGACGGACTCAAAGAGGGTGTCGACGATGATTTCGCCGTCGCGTCGGGTTAGGTCGCCAAGAGCGGTCACTCTGTCGACTAAGTCGGCCTTCGTCATCGTATTGTCTCCTTGCATCGTGGTGGTAATTCTAGCTTATCGCTGATTGTAGATGGGATGCAGGATTTAGGGCAGAGGAGAAAAGAAAAATTTCCGGAGGATGGGTGGCGGCGGGGATGCCCCTGAGAGGCTTAGCTTTGGCGTCGAACCAGGTTGCCGCAGGGTGGCCGAGCAAAGAGAGGCATCAGGACCCCTGGCGGGAGCGGACTGGCGGCCAGGAGTAAAGTCAGACGCGGTTGCCGCCGATAACGGGGCTAGGTCAACCTTGTGCCGATTGGAGCGAAACACGGCAGGCGAATCCGTTTCGGGCGGCTTTCGGGGCGGATTCTTCTTCCACCCGATCGAGGAAGATCCACTCAACGGTTGAGGCCTCGGGGTACTGTTACCGCGGCTCTGCGCTGTTGCGGCTTCTGGCGCGTACACCCCACACTCTGGGTTGAACGGGAGATGTTCCTTGAGTACTGATCGGATTTGTCCTGTGGCCGTCAGGAACAGGGAGAGACCCCAGGTCCTGGAGCCCTGCCGATTTCTAGCCCGCCAACCGATCCTCAACGTTCGCAATGAGGTGGTTGCGTACGAACTGCTGTTCCGCACGGGATGGGAGAACTGGTTTGCCGGGGAACGCGCAGAAGCGACGCGGAAGGCGCTGGACCACTGCCTGTACATGGGCATCGAGTCGATCACCGGGAACAACCCTGCGTTTGTGAAGTGCACACGCGAATCGGTTGTAGACAGGCTGGTGACGCTGCTTCCGCCCAAAGTTACGGTGATTGAGCTGATGGAACCGGAGGAACTTGACGCCGACCTGGTGAAGGCATGCGCCGGCCTGCGGGAGCTGGGATACCGCCTGGCACTGGACGACTTTATTCCCAACGCGGAGTGTCAGCCGCTGGTGGAGATCGCAGACTACGTCAAGGTCGATTTCCGGCTCTCCGACGCCTACACGCGGCGGCAGACGCAACGCATGATGCGGTACAGCGGCGCCGAACTGGTGGCGGAAAAGCTGGAAGACCAGCAAACATTCAATACCGCCCGCGCCGAGGGCTACCAGTATTTTCAGGGTTACTTCTTTTGCCGCCCCGAGATTATCGCCAGCCGGGACATCCCGGCCAGCCGGTTGAACTATCTGCGGCTGCTGGCCGAGCTTACCCGGGAGCCGCTGGACCTGAACGAGATTATTCGCGCGGTGGAGGTCGAAGCGTCGCTTTGTTACCGGCTGCTGCGGCTGGCAAACTCTCCGCTCTGGGGCATTCGCAACGACATCACCAGCGTTCGGAGCGCGTTTGTCCTGGTGGGCGAGGAGCGGTTTCGCCTGCTGGTATCGGTGGCTGCCTCCTGCGCACTGGTTCAAAACCAGGCGCCCGCGCTGATCGCGCTCTCGTTGGAACGCGCCCGCTTCTGCGAGCTTCTGGCGCCACTGACGGGTGAGAGTCCCACCGAGCAGTTCATAGTGGGAATGCTGTCGTTGCTGGACGCGATGCTGGAGACGCCGATGGAGTCGATCGTGCGGTCGCTGCCATTGCGTGCGGAGGCCAAGGCCGCGCTGACAGGAGCGGAAAACCGGACCGCGGTCCCGCTGAGCCTGATTCGCAGCTTCGAGGAGGGCGAGTGGGGAAGATGCACGGGTGCGGCCGAGACGCTCGGAGTGAGCGAAGAAACGCTGGCGGGCCTGTATCTGCAATCGGTGCAGTGGGCGAGGGAGTCGTTGGACGCAAGCGCCTGATGGGGGTTGCGGGATTGCCGAAGTCCGCGAAAACGCCTGGACGGCACAAACGGGCTGGCGGAGCACTGGAGGATTCCTGCTGGAGTGCCGATAGCAGCTTTACAAGTCCAACGGACCTGGGGCGGCGGGCGGTTTCCCGCCGGCAAGCCCATGGCCCAGGCGCCACCCATCCAAAGCCGATCGTGGCATTTTCAGGTTTTGCGGCTCGTGCGTGTGGCCGAAACAGGAGTTTTTCATGGCAATCGGCGAGGCCTGCTCCCCGGCCAGCAGCGCAGAACGTGAACGCCGGATCCCTCAGCCGAACCGGTTCCTGGCCCGCCAGCCGATCCTGAATACCCGCAGCGAGGTGGTCGCGTACGAGCTACTCTTCCGGGACGGATGGGAGAACCGCTTCCGGGGCGAATCCCATGCGGCCACGCTACAGACGCTGGACCAGTTGATGTCTATGGGCATCGAGTCGCTTACCCACAATCAACTGGCCTTCGTCAATTGCACCCGGCAGGCCCTGGTGGACAGGCTGGTCACACTGCTGCCCTGGCGAACGACGGTGCTGGAAATACTGGAGACGATTGAGCCGGACGCCGAGGTGATGGAGGCTTGCCTGGAATTGCGCAAAATCGGCTACCAGCTTGCGCTTGACGATTTTGTGCCGCGTCCGGAGATGCTGCCTCTGGTCGAGATCGCCAGCTATGTGAAGGTCGATTTCCGGCTCTCCGATGCAACGACGCGACGGGACATCTACCGGATGACGCGCGGCAGCGGCGTCTCCCTATTGGCGGAGAAGGTAGAGGACCAGGAAGAGTTCAACATTGCGCGCGATGAGGGTTATGAGTACTTCCAAGGGTATTTTTTCCGACGGCCGAAGGTCTTCGCCAACCGCGAGATTCCGCCAAACCGGATGAACTACCTCCACCTGATGGTCGCGCTGACCCGGAAGCCGCTCGATCTGGACGAAGTTATCCGAATCGTCAGCTTGGAAACGTCGCTTTGTTACCGTCTGCTGCGATTGGTGAACTCGCCGTTGTGGGCGGTACGCAACGAGGTCACCAGCGTGCGGGACGCCTTCATCCTGGTGGGAGAGGACCGCTTTCGCGCGCTGGCGTCGGTGGCTGCGTCCTGCGCGATGGGCGAAAACCGACCAAGTGCGCTGATCGGCCTGTCGGTGGAACGTGCCCGCTTCTGCGAGCTGCTGGCACCGCTGGTTCGGGAGAACCCGTCCGAGCAGTTCATGCTGGGTCTGCTATCGCTGTTGGACGCCATGCTACAGACTCCGATGGAGTCGATTGTGCAGACGCTGCCGCTGCGCGCTGAGGCGAAGGCGGCGCTACTGGGAGCGACCAATCCAGCGGCGATCCCGCTTTGCCTGATTCGAAGCTTCGAAACGGGAGCCTGGGGAAGCTGCGCCAGCAGGGCCGATGCAGCAGGCGTGAGTGAAGAGACATTGGCGCGGCTGTATTTCGAATCCGTGCAGTGGGCGAAAGACACGCTCGCCCGGAGCAGATAGAAAACGGTGACGGTGGGGAGCGATGCGGACAAAAAAAGGCGGCACGAACGGTTCCTTGTCCGTGCCGGGAGGCCAGTGACGCAACTTATATCGACCGGAAAAACCGCGTGCGACAGCGGCAGGGCCGAAACTCTCGAGCGTAACCCGCTCTGCGCTTCAAGCATATCACGCCCGAGGCAAGCGCGCACGCGATTCAGGCGCTGCGCGCGACGGCGAACCCGGCGCTGAGCTTGCCCGCCATCTGAGCGTCGCGGGCGGTGATGCCACCTGCGTCGTGGGAGACGAGTGCAAGTTTGACGCGGTTATAGCGGATGTCGATGTCGGGATGATGGCCGGCCTGCTCGGCGAGCCGGGCCACGCGGTCGACGAAGGCGATGGCCTCGACGAAGCCGTTGAAGGTCCAGAACCGGACCAGCATTCCGTTTTCAACGGCCCACTCGGGGTACTTGCGGAGGAGATCCTGGATCTCCTGCTCGGAGAGCTTCTGTTTGCCGCTATCGATTTGCGTGGGTTTGCTGGATTGCATGGGGGAGGCCTCCAGAAAACTGATTGCAAGGGGATGGTAAGCCCGCGCGGGATTCCGCGCAAGCTCGCCGGATGGGGGAACGGCGCTAAACGGCCAGGCCGAGGGAGCTGGACGTTCTCTGCTCGACCTCCCGGCGGAGGCTGGGCCAGAGCGACTCGGGCATGGCGAGGAAGACCTGGACAACGGCGGGGTCGAACTGGCTGCCGCTGCAGCGCATGATCTCGGCGCGGGCCGCGGCGAAGGGAAGGGCCTTGCGGTAGGGGCGGTCGGAGGTCATGGCGTCGAGTGTATCGGCGACGGCGAAGATGCGCGCGCCCAGCGGGATGGCTTCTCCGCGCAGGCCGCGGGGATAGCCGGCGCCATCGAAGGTCTCCTGGTGGGCATAGACGATCTCGGACACCTCGCGCAGGAAAGGGACTTTGCGCACCATCTGATAGCCGCGGGCGCAATGCTGGCGCATGATCTCTATCTCGCCGGGGTCGAGTTTGCCGGGCTTGAGCAGGATGCGGTCGGGAGTGGCGATCTTGCCGATGTCGTGCAGAAAGGCGCCGCGGGCGATGGTACGAAGCTGCTCGGCGTCGAGACCGAGCTCGCGGGCCAGGGCGATGGCGTAGGCGGTGACCCGGCGGGAGTGGCCCTCGGTGGCGGCGTCGCGCAGATCGAGAGCGTTGCCCATCACCTCCAGTGTGGAGTCGTAACTGCGTTCTAGGTCGTGCATGGCGACGCGCAGGCGGCTGGTGCGGGTGAAAATGACCTCTTCCAGATTCTGGCGGTAGGCGGCATTCTGCCGCAGCAGGCGGCCGTGCTCCAGCGCGCGGGCTACGGCGGCGAGCAACTGACCGCGGTCAAAGGGCTTCAAGAGAAAGTCGACGGCCCCGCGGCGGAAGGCGCTGACGGCGACGTGGACATCGTGCGCAGCGGTGAGCATCACGACCGGCAGCCCGGGGTGGTCGGCACCGATGGCATCGAGCAGGATGAGACCGTGAGAGCCCGGCATCATAATATCGGCGAGCACCAACTGACAGCCGGGGTCGTCCTGCAGGTGGAGGAGCGCACGCTGCACATCCGCCGCCGCAGCGACGCAGTATCCGCTGCGTTCAAGCAACGAGACAAGCAGGTCGCGCAACGCCGACTCGTCGTCGACTACGAGAATGCGCTCCTGCTGTCCCGGCAGGTCCTCCGGCGGCGCCGGTATGTTCTTCCGATTCATGGCCCGATGTTCTTCGATCCGCGCGGGCGGACAATGCAGCGGACCGCTTGCCCGCCGCCTGCACCGTTTATCGGCGATTCCGCTGTCCGGGTTAGAGCCACTTATGATGGAGATGCAAGGAAACTGCTTTCGACCGAGGAGCAAGACCGACGATGCCAAAAGAACAGCAAAATCCGGTCCCGGAGCGCAGCCACAAGGACGAATGGGACAACGTGGACGCCTATATCACGGAGAAGCTGGTGGCTCCGGATGCAGCGCTGGACGCGGCGCTGAAGGCGAATGCGAAGGCGGGATTGCCGTCGATCGACGTGGCTCCAAACCAGGGTAAGCTGCTGCACGTGCTGGCGCTGACAAAAGGCGCGCGGAGGATTCTGGAGATCGGCACGCTGGGCGGGTACAGCACCATCTGGATGGCGCGGGCGCTGCCGGCCGGCGGGCGGTTAATCACGCTGGAGGTTGAGCCGAAGCACGCGCAGGTGGCGCAGGCGAACCTGGACCGCGCCGGGCTGGCGGGAGCGGTAGAGATTCGCGTCGGGCCGGCGGCGGATTCGCTGGCGCAACTTCACCGGGAGGGCGGGGCGCCGTTTGACCTGATCTTCATCGATGCGGACAAGAAGAGCATTCCGGAGTATCTGGGCTGGGCGCTGAAGCTGGCGAAGGTGGGGACCGTGATCGTGACGGACAATGTGGTGCGCGAAGGAGCGATTGTCGACGCAACCAGTGCGGACCCGGATGTGCAGGGAGTACGCGCGATGTTCGAGATGATGGCCGCGGAGAAGCGGCTCACGGCGACGGCTATCCAGACGGTGGGGAGCAAAGGCTGGGACGGGTTTGCGCTGGCTGTAGTGGTGGGGGAGTGAGCGCGCGGTAAGCGCACGAACGCCTCAGGCCTTGTTCTCGGCTGTGCGAACAGGAGCGCGGGCGGCGCGCCGCTTGCTGGCCCAGCCTTCCTTGGTCACTTGTTGCGCGCGGCCAATGGCCAAGGCATCCGCGGGAACGGGCTTGGTGATGCAGGAACCGGCGGCCACGTATGCGCCGTCGCCGATGCTGACGGGCGCGACCAGGGTCGAATCGGAGCCGACGAAGACGCCGTCGCCGATGGTGGTGGTGTGCTTGTTGACGCCATCGTAGTTGCAAGTGATGACACCGGCGCCGACGTTGACGCCTGCGCCGATGACGGCGTCGCCGAGATAGGTGAGGTGGTTGGCCTTGGAGCCGCGGCCAAGCGTGACTTTCTTGGTCTCGCAGAAGTTGCCGACGTGCGCGTCCACGCCGATGTTGCTCTCTGGGCGAAGGTGCGCGTAGGGACCAAGCACCGCGCCGTCGCCGATCCGCGCGCCATCGAGAATGCATCCGTTGCGCACGGTGACGCTATCACCGAGAAACGAGTGCTGAATGACGGAGTAGGAGCGGATGCGGCAGTCGCTGCCGATGCGCGTGGAGCCGAGAAGCTGCACGTACGGCTCGATGACGGTGTCGGGGCCGACGGTGACGCCAGAGTCGATGACGCACGTGTCGGGACGGAAGATGGTGACGCCTTCGGCCATCAGGCGGCGCGCGGTGGCGGCGCGCATGGCCTGGTCGAGATGCATCATTTCGGCGATGGTGTTGGCGCCGAGGACTTCGTCGACGCTGTCGGCCTTGAGCGCGATGACGCGACGGCGGTCCGCGACGAGCATGGCGGCCACATCGGTGAGGTAGAACTCGCCGTGGGCATTGTTGGTGGAGAGCTGGCCAAGCTTCGCGAAGAGTGCTTCGGTTTCGAAGCAGTAAATGCCGGCGTTGATCTCAGGCGCGGGCGGATGCGCGGAGGTGAGCGCTCTCTGCTCGACGATGGCCTTTACCTCGATGGGTTCCACGGAGCTGCGCAGGACGCGGCCATAGCCGGTGGGGTCGGGAGGGACGGCGGTGAGAATGGTCATCGCGGCACGCTCCAGCAGATGCAGCTCGCAGAGCGCGGAGAGCGTCTCCGGCCGGATGAGGGGAACGTCGCCGGAGAGCACGAGAAGATGCCTGGGGACGCGGTTCCCGGGCAGTTGCAGGTGAGCCTTGAGCACCTGCATGGCGTGACCGGTGCCGAGTTGCTCCTCCTGCAGAACGAAGTTGACGCCGGTGTGCGCGACCGCGGCCCGGACGCGGCCGGCCTCGTGTCCGACGATGCAATAGATGTCTTCGGTGCGGACGAGCGTCCTGGCCGCCGCGATGACGTGCAGCAGAAGCGGGCGCCCGCCTACCTCGTGCAACACTTTAGGCCGCTTGCTTTTGAGCCGCGTGCCTTTGCCCGCGGCCATAATCGCTACTGCAAAACCTGTCAGTTCCATGCCCGCTATCTTCTCATAGCGAATGGTCTTGGCTCCATGCAACGAACGGAGGATAATCGAGGTAGAGCGAGGTGCCTATGGCGACGAGCGCAATTGTTCCGGTCAGCGAATACCTCCGCACGAGCTACAGCCCCGACTGCGACTACGTGGACGGGGAGGTACAGGAGAGAAATTTGGGCGAGCAGGATCATAGCGATTTGCAGACGCAGTTCATCAAACTACTGACCGCTGATGCCAACGCGATTTATGTTCGTGTAAACCCCGAGTTGCGTGTCCAGGTGAGTGCGACACGATTTCGTGTTCCGGACATCTGCGTTCGACAAAGGACTGCTCCGAGCGAGCAGATTCTCAAACATCCGCCGCTGCTCTGCATCGAAGTGCTTTCCCCAGAAGACACTCAATCGAGGACACGGCAGAAGGTTCGTGACTATCTTAGTATGGGTGTGCCAGAGGTTTGGATCGTCGACCCTGCATTGCGCAGCGTAACCGTCTGCGTCGGCGCAACCAGCGTAGAGCACACCACAGGCGAGTTGACCGTGCCCGAGACGCCGGTGGTGCTTTCAATCGCCGACATCTTCAAAGTGCTCGACGAATACTGACCTTTCCTACTGCGCCGGCTTGCCCGGTGGCGGCGGGATGGCGATGTCCAGGTCGGTGACCTTGCCCAGCGACGAGAGCGGCGGCTGAATCTCGGATTTGTTGCCCACGACCAGGATGGCCAGCTTCGATACATCGATGTACTTGTTGGCCACGCGGCTTACGTCCTCAGCGGTGACGTGTTCGATGCCGTCCTTGTATTTCTCGAGGAAATCGGGCGGATAGCCGTAGAAGGCTAGCAAGACCTGCTCGTTCAGCGTCTTTTCCGGCGTGTCGTAGTTGAAGATGAAGGAGTTCATCACTTGGTCCTTGGCCTTGCGCAGCTCTGCCGGTGTCGGCGGGACGGTCTTGAGGCGGCCAATCTCTTCGAGAACCGCGTTGGTCGCGGCCACGGTAGTCACGCTCTTGGTGCCGGCTACGCTGCGGAATACGCCGGGGTGGTCGTATAGCGCGCCGAAGCTGCCGCCAACGTCGTAGGCGAGGCCGAGCTTGGTGCGCACGTACTGGACGACGCGGGAGCCGAAGCCTCCGGAGAAGACCTGGTTCATCACGCTGAGGGCGTAGTAGTCGGGATTGCTGCGCTCGGTCCCCAGGCCGAGGATTTCGACGGTCGACTGATTCACATCTTCCTTGTCGGCGAAGTAGACGCCCGGCGTGGGCCCGGTAAAGTCGGCCTTGAGCGGCGGAATGGCTTCGCCGCGCGGGAGCGGCTCGAAGACCTTGCGCAGTTTGGCTTCCATCGCGGCCGAGTCGAAATCGCCTTCAACCGAGACGATCATGCCGTTGGGGATGACGGTGCGGTCGTGCCATGCCTGGAGGTCGTCGAGCGTGACCGCGGATACGGTGGCGTACTCTTCCTGGCGGGCGTAGGGGCTGTCCTTGCCGTAGACGAGTTTGGCGGACTCGCGGCTAGCGATCCCGTCGGGCTCGTCGTTGCGGCGGGAGATGCTGGTGAATAAGCCGCGCTGGGCGAGCGCGAGCTTGTCCGGCTTGAACGCAGGATGGAGGAGCAGATCGACGGCTTCGCTGAAGACGGTGTCGAAGTCCTGCTTGAAGCTGCCCCAGTCGAGCGAGGTGGTCGCGATGCTTCCGCCGGTCTCGATGCTGGCTGCCTTTTGCGCGAGTTCGGCGTCAAGTGCGTCGCCGCTTTTGGCGGCGGTGCCGCTGGTGCGCCAAGCCTCACCGTAGAGCGAGACCAGGCCGGCCTTAGCGGCGGGCGCATCGCGGCTTCCGCCACGGATCAAGATGCTGCCATCAATGAACGGAAGCTCGTGGTCCTCCTGCAGGAAGATGACGAGGCCATTCGCCAGCTCGATGCGCTTCGGCTGCTGGGGTTTGAAGGCGTGCAACGCGGGGATGGGTATCCTGGTCCACGGCTGGGCCTGCGCGGCGGGGGCAGACTTGGCCGCAGGCGCCGTGGCAGGTGCGGTCTGCGTCTGCACGGACTGGGCCGCAAAGAGCAGCATGCAAGCCGCTACGGCGATGGCTATAGGTGTCTTGAACTTGGTCCTTGTCCTGTTCATTTCGCACCTCCGGCGTCTTCCACAGCGGGTTGCGCGGGCGGCGTAAAGACGATGCTGATGGTGGTGCGATTGCTCTCAACGAAGACTTTATTAGCCACGCGGCGCACATCGCCTTTGGTCACTTTGTCGATGCGATCCAGTTCGCGAAACAGCTCGCGCCAATCGCCATAGCGCGTCTGGTACTCGGCCAACTGCTGCGCGAGGCCGCCGTTATCGGCCAAGCCGCGCAACACGCCGGCGCGGGCGCGGGTCTTGAACATCTGGAGTTCGTCGTCGCTGACGTCGCTGGTCTTCAGCTTGTCGATCTCCTTGTGGATGGCGTCGCGCATCTCGCCGGGCGTGTGCCCGGGAACGGGTACGGCGTAGAAGGCGAACAGGCCGGGATACTTCTGGCCGGGGAAGCCGCTGAAGCCCTCGGCGTCGGCAGCGATCTTTTGATCGCGCACCAGGCTCTTGTAGAGGCGCGCGGTGCGGCCGTTGGAGATGATGTCGGAGATGGCATCGTAGACCGAGTCGTCGGGGTCGCGATAGTCGGGACGGTGGTAGCCCTCAAGAAAGAAGGGCTGGGCCGCCTCGCGAATGGTGACCGACTTCTCGGCGAACTGCGGCGGCTCGATGGTGGTCATCGGCTCCGGCCTGGGGCCGGCGGGAATGGCGCCAAAGTACTTCGTCAGCATGGGCATGACGCCGGCCGCCTTCACGTCGCCGACCACCGCGATGACGATGTTTGACGGCACGTAATACTTTTTGTGGAAGGCTTCGGCTTCTGTCGCGCTAACCTGACTAATCTCGCTCTCCCAACCGAGGGTGGGGACACGGTACGGATGGGCGACGTAAGCGGCAGCGAGGAATTGCTCCACCATGGCGCCGATGGGGTTGGAGTCGACCCTCATGCGGCGCTCCTCCTGCACCACGTCGCGCTCCTTATAGAACTCGCGGTATACGGGGTGGGCAATGCGGGAGCTTTCCAAATAAGCCCAGAGTTCCAGGCGATTCTCCGGCATGCTCCAGAAGTACTGGGTCGAGTCCTCCTCGGTGGAGGCGTTCATCCCGACCTCGCCGTTCTGTTCGGCAATGACCGAAAACTGGTTGGGGATGACGTACTTCTGCGCGGCGGCCTGCGCGTCTTCAAACACCTTTTTGAGCTGTGCGAGCCGGGCCGGGTCCCTTCCGACGATCTTGCGGTACTCGGCATCGTACGCGGCCCAGGCGACCTCGACCTTGGCCAGCGCGACCTTCTCCGCCGGGTAGTTGGTGGTGCCGATCTGGTCGGTGCCTTTGAAGGCCATGTGCTCGAACATGTGTGCGAGGCCGCTGGCGCCCTGCGGATCGTCGGACGAGCCGGCGTCGACCAGGGTGTAGTAGCTGAAGACAGGCGCCTCCGGCCGCTCGCAGACGATGAGGGTGAGGCCGTTGGGCAGCACCTTTACAGTGGTCTTCTTCTCGAAACCGGCGAGGTACTGGGCGTAGCCGGAGTTCTCCTGCGCCGGCGCGGCAACTCCCCAACCGATGGCAACCGCCAGCACTATGGCGACCAGATGACGTATTCGCACGAAGGACCCTCCAAATAACCGAGCTTGGCCTTTAACAATACCGGATAGACCGACATGCGGGGTTGGACATCGGTCGAAAAAGATCTCCCAAACTTCATTTGACGGATGGGGGACTAATCCATAGTCTTGCTGCGTCGTCACTTCGTGACGCGTATTGGGCTTCGCACGGTGCTCCCGATGGTCGCCGCGGAATCCCGTTCGCGACCAACGGGAGGACGGCGCGGAGCAGGAAAAGGGGCGGTGCGAGCGCCCGCTGGGGTGGGATGCCAAATGAAGCAGATTCGCAGGGTCGCGGTGCTGGGGGCGGGAACAATGGGCTCACGGATCGCCGCGCACATTGCCAATGCCGGAGTGCCTGTGATTTTGCTGGATATGGTCCCTCCGGATGCAGGTGCCGATGCGGGGCCGGCGGCGCGGAACAAGCTGGCTCTGGCCGCGTTGGATGGGTTGAAGAAGGCTAAGCCGGCGGCGTTCTTTGTCGCGGACGCGGCGCGGCTGATCGCGCCAGGCAACTTCGACGACGACATGGCGCGGATCGCAGAATGCGACTGGATCGTCGAGGCGGTGGCGGAGAATCTCGACATCAAACGGGCGCTGCTGGCGAAGGTGGAGGCGCATCGGAAGCCGGGCACGATCGTCACTACGAACACCTCCGGGCTGCCGGTGGCGAGCATCGTCGAGGGTATGCCGGAGGAGTTGCGGCGGCACTGGTTCGGGACGCATTTCTTCAATCCGCCGCGGTACATGCGGCTGGTTGAGGTGATCGCGACACCGGAGACCGACGCTGCGGACGTGGCGGCGATTGCGGCGTTTTGCGACAAGCGGCTGGGCAAGGCCGTGGTGCGCGCGAACGATACGCCGAACTTCATCGCCAACCGCATTGGCACGTTCCACATGCTGAACGCCATGCGCCTGATGGTGGAGCAGGAGCTAACCATCGAAGAAGTGGACGCGCTGACCGGGACGGCGCTGGGTTGGCCGAAGACGGGGACGTTCCGGCTGGGCGATCTGGTGGGTCTGGATGTGCTGGTGCATGTGGCGGCGAATTTTGCGGCCAAAGCAAAAGCGATTGGCGACGAACGCGCGGACGTGGTGCTGCCGGGGTTTGCCGCGGCGATGTACGAGCGCAGGTGGCTCGGCGACAAGACGCAGCAGGGGTTTTACAAGAAAGCCGGTAAGGACGAGCAAGGGCGCGATGTGCGGCTGGCGCTGGATTGGAGGACGCTGGAGTACCGGCCCAGCGAGCGACGGAAGTTTCCAGCGTTGGAGATGGCGAAGAGCGTGGAGCCGGTGGCGGCGCGCATCGCGCAGTTGCTGCATGGAGATGCTAGGAAAGACAAAGCAGCTGCGTTCTATTGGCCGCTGCTGACCGAGCTTTTCACGTATGCGGCGAACCGGATTCCGCGGACGCCCAACCCGATTGCGGAGTCGATTGTCGAAATCGACTCGGCGATGAAGACGGGATTCAACTGGGAGCTGGGGCCGTTCGAGATGTGGGATGCGGCGGGCGTTCGCGCGACGACGGAGCAGATGCGCGCGCAGGGACAGCCGATTGCGGCGAATGTGGAGAAGCTGCTGGCGGCCAACGGCGGACCAGGTGAGGCCACTTGGTACAAGGACGATGCTTCGGTGCCATCGGGACGGCTGTTCTTCGATCCGGTGGGTGGAAGGTACAAGCCGGTAGTTCAGCCGGTGGGCACGGCGAGCCTTGCGGCGATCAAGGCGGCGCGCGGCGTGGTGCGAAAGAATGCGGGTGCGTCGGTGATCGACCTGGGCGATGGGGTTGCGGCGATTGAACTGCACTCGAAGATGAACGCGCTGGGCGACGACATCGTCTCGCTGATTACGCAGACGCTGAAGCCGGCGAGCCAGCAGGTGGCGGATTTCGAGGCGTTTGTCATCACGGGCGAGGGCGCGAACTTCTCGGTTGGCGCGAACCTGATGCAGCTGCTGCTGACTATGCAGGAGCAGGAGTGGGACGAGGTGGACCTGGCCGTGCGCGCGTTCCAGAACATGACGCAGGCGATCAAGCTGTGTCCGCGGCCGGTGGTGGTGGCGCCATATGGCATGTGCCTGGGAGGCGGCGTGGAGATCGCGCTGCACGCGACGGCGCGGCATCCACATGCGGAGCTGTATATGGGGCTGGTGGAGGCAGGGGTGGGGCTGATTCCGGCGGGCGGCGGATGCAAGGAGATGCTGCTGCGGGCGGTCGAAGTCGGGCCGGCGGGCGCTCGCGGCGACGAGTTGGTCATCTTCGAGGCGCTGAAGGAGAACTTCGAGACGATTGCGATGGCGAAGGTGTCGACCTCGGCTGCGGATGCGCGGGCGCTGGGGTTGCTGCGGCCAGCGGATGAGATCACGATGAACCGCGCGCGGCTGCTGATGGACGCGAAGGAGCGGGCTCGTGGGATAGCGGATGTGGGCTATGCGGCGCCAATGGTGCGGACGGAGATTTCGGCGCCGGGCGAGAGTGTGCTGGCCACGCTGAAACTCGCGGTGTGGACGATGCACGAAGGCGGGTTCATCAGCGACCACGACGCAAAGATCGCAAACTGGGCGGCGTATGCGCTGTGCGGCGGCAAGGTGCAGCCGGGAACGCTGGTGAGCGAGCAGTATCTGCTGGATTTGGAGCGCGAGGCGTTTTTGTCGCTGTGCGGCGAGAAGAAGACGCAGGAGCGGATCGCATTTACGCTGAAGACCGGCAAGCCGCTGAGGAATTAGTTGTCAGTTGCAGGTTGCAGGTTATTAGTTGGAAGCAAGATCGACTGGAGGAACGATGAGCTTGAAAATCCAAAGTACTGAGGAAGTTCGCGATTGGTCACAAACCAACGAAGAGCAGATTCTCCGAGGGTACGAGGAGATGGCCGCCGATGAGGAGCGCGAAGCAGAAGCGCTCGAATGGAGTGGGGCACTCACCGGAGATGGGTTGAAACGCCGATGAGGAACTAGCTATGGTTGCTGCAACTGTAAGGGATGCTCTTGCTGACTGGTCCTGGCTTCGCAATATGGATGACTTGGAGATCGTCGACACAACATGCCTCGGAGATGTGATCTTGCGCAACTCCCTCGGCGATGAATTCATCCTTGTTGTGGGTGCGGGAGAGCTTCGTCCATACGATTCTTATGAGCAGAGCCTAGTCAAGAACTTAGGTACCCTAATCGCGAGAATGAAAGAGTCAGGTCTGAAGTTGGAAGCTGGCAAATGCTATGGGCTTAAACCGCACGCAGTCTTTGAGGAGTACGAGCCTGACAATATGTACGTCGCTACGATGGCTGAATATGTAAGCTACATGGGCTCCTTTTATGGCCAGATCAAAGACCTTCCGGATGGCGCAAAGGTAAGGCTAGTGGTGAAGCAATGAAGGAAGCCGTGATCGTCTCGGCGGTGCGGACGGCGATTGGCAAGGCGCCGCGGGGAGCACTGCGCACGACGCGGCCTGATGATCTGGCGGCGTTTGCGATCAATGGGGCGCTGGAGCGGGTGACGCAGCTGGACCGGTCGGAGATTGAGGATGTGATCCTCGGCTGCGCGATGCCCGAGGCCGAACAAGGCCTGAACGTGGCGCGGGTGGCGAGCTTTCGCGCGGGACTGCCGGTCACGTGCTCGGGGATGACGATCAACCGATTCTGCTCGTCGGGGTTGCAGTCGATCGCGATGGCGGCGGATCGGATTCGCGGGGGCGGTGCCGAGGCAATTGTCGCCGGCGGCGTGGAGAGCATGTCGTTTGTGCCCATGGGGGGCAATAAGCCGTCGCTGAATCCGTGGCTGGTGGAGAGCTATCCGGGGTCGTACCTGTCGATGGGTCTGACGGCGGAGCGGGTGGCGAAGCACTACGGGATTACGCGGGAGCAGATGGACCAGTTCGCGCTGGAGTCGCACCGGAAGGCCGTGGCGGCGATTGCGGCCGGGCGGTTCGAGGATGAGATTGTGCCGGTTCCGGTTACGAATACGGCGATGGATGGGAAGGGCAAGGCGAAGGCTGCGGAGTCGGTGTTCAAGGTGGATGAGGGACCGCGGGCGGATACGTCGATGGAGGCGCTCGCGAAGCTGAAGCCGGTGTTTCATGCCAGCGGGACGGTGACGGCGGGAAATTCGTCGCAGATGTCGGACGGGGCGGCGGCTGCGGTGGTGATGTCGGCGGAGCGGGCGGCGCAGCTTGGGATTCCGGCGATGGGGCGGCTGATTGCGTTTGCGACGGCGGGGTGCGATCCGGAGGAGATGGGCATCGGGCCGGTGTTCGCTGTGCCCAAGGCGCTGAAAATGGCTGGGCTGACGCTCGAACAGATTGGCTTGATTGAACTCAACGAGGCGTTCGGGGCGCAGGCGCTGGCGGTGATCAAGGTGCTGGGGATGGACCCGGCGAAGGTGAATGTGAATGGCGGGGCGATTGCGCTGGGGCATCCGCTGGGGTGCAGCGGGGCGAAGTTGACCGCTTCCCTGCTCCGCGAGATGCCGCGGCGCGGCGTCCAATACGGCATGGTGACCATGTGCGTCGGCGGTGGGATGGGGGCGGCTGGGATTTTCGAGGTGATAGGCTCATGAACCTTTTGGCAAGGCGAGGGCTTGCAATTCAAGCCTTTTGGATGGGGCTTGCGTTGGCAGCGGCGTTCTACGTTTTGGCAGATAACCTCAGCTATGCGGCGTGGAATGGCGTGAATCTCGTAATGAGTTTGTATCTCTCGTTTTCCTTTGTCGGTTTTGTGGGCTTGACTCTAGCCTTGATCAAGTGGTCTTCAGAGAAACCTCTATTCGCCTGGATTGCCGGCTTGAGCGCGTTTGCCATCGCCTGTGAGGCGTTGATCTTTGCGGCGGGGTTCATTTATGGACGAAATCCGAGCATTCCGCTGGGTGAAAGCGGAGGAGCGTTTGGCATCCATGCACCGCTCCTAGCGTTCTATGGCTTCTGCGTCGTCTCTTGCTCGATCCAAGTTCTACTCTCGTTCTTGAAATACCGACAGTTGAAAGCCACGAGGTAACAACATGGCAACGCTGACTGCACCACTTACTCCTACTAAGCGCATTCCTGGCGGGGCGTTTCTTGTTTCCGATGCGGCACCTGCGGACTGTTTCTTTCCTGAGGATTTCAGCGAGGAACAGAGGCAGATTGCGCAGACGGCCTCGGACTTCGCTACCAACGAGACGCTGCCGGCGCACGATGCGATCGAGGCGAAGGACTTTGCGGTGACGCGGCGGCTGATTCGCGAGGCGAGCGAGTTGGGGCTGACCTCGGTCGATATTCCCGAGGAGTACGGCGGTCTGGAGATGGACAAGGTGACCTCAGCAATTGTGGCGGAGAACATCGGCAAGCAGGGCAGCTTTTGCGTCATCTTCGCGGCGCATGTGGGCATTGGGACACTGCCCATCGTGTGGTACGGCACGCCGGAGCAGAAGCAGAAGTACCTGCCCAAGCTGGCGAGCGGCGAGTACGTGGGCGCGTATGCGCTGTCGGAATCCACTTCGGGATCGGATGCGCTGAATGCGAGGACGCGGGCGGTGCTGTCGGCGGACGGGACGACGTATACGCTGAACGGCGAGAAGATGTGGATCACCAACGCGGGCATGGCGGACCTGTTCACGGTCTTCGCCAAGTGCGCGGTGCCCGGTTCCGGCAAAGATGGAAAACCGGACGATGAGAAGCTGACGGCGTTTCTGCTCGAAAAAGGCACGCCCGGATTCACCGTAGGGCATGAGGAGCACAAGCTGGGGATTCGCGGGTCGTCGACGTGTCCGCTGATTCTGGCGGACTGCAAGATTCCTGCGGGTAACCTGCTGGGCGCGGTCGGCAAGGGGCACCACATCGCCTTTAACATTCTGAACATTGGGCGGTACAAGCTGGGCGCGACGGCTCTGGGCGCGGCCAAGACCGCGCTCGGCAATGGCATCCGCTATGCCAAGGAGCGCAAGGCCTTCGGCAAGCCGATCTCGGAGTTCGGGCTGATCCAGGAGAAGATTGCCGACTGTGCGGCGGGCATCTTTGCGGGCGAGGCGCTCTGCTACCGGACGATTGGGATGATCGACGCAGCGCTGGCGTGCGTCGATAAAAACGATACCGCTGAGATTCAGAAGCGCATTGAGGAGTATGCGGTCGAGTGCTCGATCGTGAAGGTGTGGGTGTCGGAGATGCTGGACAACGTCGTCGATCATGTCGTCCAGATCTACGCGGGCTACGGCTACGTGGAGGAGTATCCGGCGGAGCGCCACTATCGCGATTCGCGTATCAACCGCATCTTCGAGGGCACGAACGAGATCAACCGGCTGATTATCAGCGGCTGGATTCTGAAATCGTCCGTAGCGGGCAAGCTGGCGCTGCTGCCGGCGATCAAGGCGCTGATGGACGAGGTGATGGCCGGGCCGTCGCTGAAGGAGGAGCGCGAAGGCCCATTGGCCGCCGAGCACGACCTGCTGGCGAGCGCCAAGAAGCTGACGCTGTTCGCGGCCGGCGCGGCCACGCAGCGGTTCAGCACCAGGCTGGCGGACGAGCAGGAGGTGATGGGTGCGCTGGCCGACATGATTATGGAGGTGCTGACCATGGAAAGCGCAGTCCTGCGGGCGGAGAAGATCGCGGCCAAGGGGACCTCCTCAATTGAGGTGGCGCTGGCCCGGCTGTATGCCTCCAAGTCCATGGAGACGGTGGAGCTGGCCGCGCGCAAGGTAGTGAGTGCGGCGGCCGAGGGGGACGCCCTGCGGACCCAGATGGCGATCCTGCGGCGGCTGGCGAAGCACGATCCGGCAGACACGATTGCGCTGGGGCGCCACTTGGCCGGACACATGGTAAAGGCGGGCAGGTACTCCATTTAGGACCTACCGCAACCTTTTATGGGCGGGTTGGTCTAAGCTTGTAAGCCAGATGGGGGGAACCGTCGTCTTAGTTGTCAGGCGGTTCCCGGCGTCGGGCTGGGCCGCGAGCGGCAGACCAACATTCGCCCAAACTTCTTTTGAACACAGGATTTATCCATGCCTTGCAATTCCCTCCCCCGGCTTTTTGTTTCGTCAGCAATCTTCGCCTTTGGGCTCGCTGGAATCGGTGTTCCGGCGGCCTTGGCCCAGGTCGCTAACCGGATTACCTCTGAGGTAGTTAACAACAACCCGGTTGCGATTCCCGGTTCGGTCCATCCCTTGGCGCGGTCGGCGGCCGACCTGGGTCCGGCTCCGGCGGATACCAAGCTGGGGATGTCGATCCGCTTCAGCAGATCGCCTGCGCAGGATGCGGCGCTCGACCAATTGCTGGCCGACCAGCAGAATCCCGCCTCGCCGCTGTATCACCAATGGCTGACGCCGGCCCAGTTTGGGGCGCAGTTCGGCCTCTCCAGCGCGGATATTGCCAAGGTGACGGCGTGGCTGACGAGCCAGGGCTTTACCGTCACCGGAGTCGCCAATAGCGGGACGTTTGTCACCTTCGCCGGCACCGTGGCGCAGGCGCAGACCGCCTTTTCGACCAGCATCCACAACCTCTCGATCAACGGCGCGACCCACTTCGCCAACATCACCAACGCTTCCGTGCCCAGCGCATTCGCAGGCGTGGTCAGCGATGTCACGGGCCTGCACAACTTCCGGCTCCAGGCGCGTGCGCACGCCAGCGTCGCGAAGCCGGAATTCACGTCCTCAATTTCGAGCAATCACTACCTCGCACCTGGGGACCTCTACACTATTTACGATGTGAATCCGCTGCTGAGTGCCTCCATCAATGGCGCCGGCCAGACCATTGCAATTACCGGCCAGGTGGACATTTACCCAGCGGATATTGCTGCCTTCCGCAGCGCCGCAGGGCTCAGCGTCATCAATCTGATGACGATCCACGCCGCGGGAGTAGATCCGGGCAACGCATGCACGCTTATCAATCAAAACCTCTGTGGCTCAGAACCCGAAGAGGGCGATCTGGAGGAATCCTCTATCGACCTGGAGTGGTCCGGAGCGATGGCGCCCTCGGCGACCGTGCTCTTCGTCAACGCCCCGTGTGTCTTATTGGGATCAGGCTGTGGCACAGATGCCATGACCTGGGCGATCGACCAGAATCTGGCGCCCATCGTTACCACCAGCTACGGCAACTGCGAGGCCGCCTGGGGCACCGCCGACCTGATCACGGCAAACAGCCTCTTCAAACAAGCCAATTCTCAAGGGCAAACCGTCCTTGCAGCGGCCGGCGACGTGGGGGCCGCGGACTGCGACCCCCAGACAGCTAGCTTCGCATCCGAGGGACTGGCCGTCGATTATCCCGCCAGTTCGCCCTATGTCACGGGCATGGGCGGCACCCAGCTTAACGAGGGCATCACCACCGGGGCTACAGCCTACTGGGGCACCGCCAACGGCACCGTCGGACAAGGCTCAGCGATCTCCTATATTCCGGAGGCCACATGGAACAATGCGGCCTACCAGTACTTTGGGGGCGGCGGAGGCGGTCCCAGCGCCTTCTTCACCAAGCCGGCCTGGCAGACGGGAACGGGCGTTCCGGCCGATGCGGCGCGCGATGTGCCCGATCTTGCGCTGGACGCGTCCGCGGTCCACGACGGCCTGCTGTTTTGCGTCAACACGGCCGCAGCCCAGGGCGCCCAGTCCTGCGGAAGCGGGTTCCGCGTTTCGGCCTCGAATGACGACCTGTTGACTGACGGTGGCACATCCTTCGACTCCCAGATCTTCGGTGGAATGCTGACTCTCGTCGAGCAGAAGATCGGCTCGAGAATCGGCAACGCCAACCCCACCATCTACGCCCTGGCTAATAACGCCAGTTATTACGCCGCCAGCCAGACTATCCTTACCTCACCAGCGGTTGTGTTCAACGACGTGACCGTGGGCAACAATGCCATGCCCTGTAACGCAGGCACGCCAAACTGTCCAAACGGCGGGTCGACCGGATTCAACGCCGGCCCCGGCTACGATCCCACCACCGGATGGGGCAGCGTGAACCTGGCCAATCTGGCGGGCGCCTGGACGAAGGTCACAGCGCTTGGCAGCGGATCGCTCGGGAGCAACCTATCGGTGACCACTCTCTCTGCGTCCCCGACGACCGTAACCTCTGGCGCCACCGTGACCCTGACGGCGACGGTGACCGGTTCCGCCGGCACGCCCACTGGCACAGTACAGTTCCTGGCGAATAGTGCGGCCCTTCCCAGCCCGCCATCGCTGACCCCGAGCGGCGCCGGTACCGCAACCGCAATCTACTCGTGGGTTACGAGTTGCTCCAACCTGGGCCAGCAGGTGATGTCCGCATACTACTCGGGAGACTCAAACTACCAGGGCTCGGTTGGTGGGCCGAATTTGACCTCCGGCGGAGCGACACAGACTTCCAGCGGCGCTTACGTTGTCTCTCCCGTTGAAGTTCAGGTTGCGACCAACTCCTGCCCCGACTTCTCTGTGTCCCCCTCCGCTTCCGCTGTCACGGTCGCCTCCGGCACCTCCGCCATCCCCGGCGTCACCATCACCGTGACCCCGACTAACGGCTTTACAGGAACCGTGGTCTTCACCGCTACGGGGTACAACAGCAACCTTTCAGGCTACATACCCCTTCTCTCCTTCAGCCCCTCCTCAGTCAGCATCACTTCTTCGACCGCACAGACGACAACGCTGAATATTTCCAGCCTGGTGGTGGAGGCCAACCTGCAATCGCCCGGCGCGCCGGGAAGGTCCCGCATGCCGGCACAGCGCATCCCGGGCGCAACGCCGTGGTATGCCGCCGGCTCCGGAGTGACTATCGCATCCATGCTGCTGCTGACGTTGCCGCGCCGCAGACGCCGCCTGGGCGGGCTGCTGCTGGTGGCGTTGGCGGTTGCGCTGACCGCAGGAGCGACCGGATGCGGAAGCAGCCAGGCTGGACCACCCTCAACCGGTACTACGACTACCACCACCAGCGATCCGGCCGCCGGAGTCTACCAGGTGAACGTCGTTGGCAAATACACCAGCTCAAACGGCGAGGTCACCACGCATTACACCACGGTGACTTACACGGTCAATTAGACTAGGAAGCGCCGGATTGTCCGGTGCAAAGCCGGGAACCTGAATACAAAAGCCCTGGTTGCCATCCCGGCGGCCAGGGCTGTGTTGTCTTGTAGCGTTGCGGCTACTGCGACTCGACGCGGTCGGCCAGGGAGATCTCCATCAGGTGCTCCTGCGCGCTGAATGCCGGGCCTTCGCGGGGCGCGCGAATATAGCGGCCGTCCGGTTGGAGCAGCCGCGCTTTGACGTTGTCCTTCAGATAGGCCGCAAGGATCTCGTCGCGCAGCCGCGCCGCCAGCGCCGGGTCGTCGACCGGAAATATGACCTCGCAGCGCTCGAACAGGTTGCGCGGCATCCAGTCCGCACTGCCGCAGTAGATCTCAGGATGGCCGTCGTTGGCGAAGCTGAAGATGCGGCTGTGCTCGAGGTAACGGCCGACAATGGAGCGCACCCGGATGCGTTCGCTCACGCCCTTGATGCCCGGCCGCAACGAACAGATGCCGCGCACGATCAGATCGATCTCCACCCCGGCCTGCGACGCTTCATACAAGGCCTCGATGGTCGCGCGGTCGAGCAGCGCATTCATCTTGGCGACGATCGCGGCCGGCTTGCCTGCCCTTGCGCGGTCGCGCTCGCGAGCGATCAGTTGCAGGATCGTCGGCGCCAGCGTCAACGGCGCCACCAGCAGCGGAGCGTAGCTGTCCGACTCGGCCTTCGCCGTCAGGTAACGAAATACCGCCTGAGCCGCGGAGGTGATCTCCGGCCGCGAGGTCAGCAGGCTGATGTCGGTGTAGAAGCGCGCTGTCACCGAGTTGTAGTTGCCGGTGCCCAGGTGCGCGTATCGCCGCACTACGCCATCGGGATCGCGGCGCACCATCATCGCCAGCTTGCAGTGGGTCTTCAGTCCGAGGATGCCGTGGTAGACGCCTACGCCAGCGTCCTCCATCTCGCGCGCCCAGTGGATGTTTGAGGCCTCGTCGAAGCGCGCCATCAGCTCAACCACCACCGTGACTTCCTTGGTCTGTGCAGCCTCGGTCAACGCGGTGAAGAGCGGCGAAGCCTCGCTGGTGCGATACAGCGTCTGCTCCATGGAGACCACCGCGGGGTCCGCGACCGCCGACTCGACAAAGTCCTCCACCGTCGCGTAGGAGTCGAACGGATGGTGCAGCAGGATGTCCCGCTTGCGCAGCTCGTCGAACAGGTTCGCCGACTTGGGCGAGAGATGGATCTTGCGGCCGTGGAAGCCCGTGTACTTGAGATCGGGCCGCGCCACCTCGCTGTAGAGATTCATCAGGCGCAGCAGGTTCACCGGCCCCTTGGTGCGGAATACCTGCACCGGATCGAGTTCGAAGTTGGTGCGCAGCCGCTCCACGATCTCTTCCGGCGCACTGTTTTCGATCTCCATGCGCACGGCGTCGCCCTTGCGCCGGTTGTGCAACTCGGTGCGCACACTCTCCAGAACACTGCGCGACTCCTCCTCCTGCAGGTAGAGGTTACTGTTGCGGGTCACCCGGAACGGCGCCCGCGAGATCACCTCGTACCCGCGGAACATGCGCTCCACCTGCGACTCGATCAGCTTGTGCAGCATGATGAAGTCGCTGCGGCCTTCGGCGCTGGGAAGCGGGATCAGGCGCGGCAAGGCGCGCGGTACCGTGACCACGCCAAGCGCCGCTGGAGGCGTGGGTCCCGACCTGGCGCTGCGCTTGGAACGCAGCAGCAGCGCGATGCACAGCGCTTTGTTCAACACGCGCGGGAAAGGATGCGACGGATCGATCGTCACCGGGGTCAGCAGCGGATCGACCTGGGTTTCGTAGAAATCGAGCGCGTAGGCCCGCGCGCGGTCGTCAAGGTCGCGCCAGTTCAGTAAATGGATGTTCTGCGCGCGCAGTGCAGGCTGCAGCATCTCGTTCCAGCAAGCGTACTGCGCTTCAACAAACTCGTGCATGACTATCGTCAGCCGGTCCAGCCGCTGCTGCGGCGTCTGTCCACCCTCGTCGGCACGCTGCGGCTCGTTGAATCCGTCCTCGATGTGTTGCAGCAGGCTGGCTACACGGATCTCAATGAACTCATCCAGGTTGCTCGCCGTGATGGCCAGATACTTCACCCGCTCCAGCAGCGGATTACTGGCGTCTTCCGCCTCTTCGAGCACTCGATAGTTGAAGCGCATCCAGGATTCGTCGCGGCCAAAGAACAGGCTCCCGTTTTCCGGCGCAGCGCCGTTTGCCGCCTTCTTTCCGGCGTCCTTCGAGGCGCGCTTTGCGGCGGCCTTCCGGCGCGGGGCTGGCTGGCTGGCAGTGCTCAACTGCGTGCCGGCCGATTCCGATTCAGCTATTGTCGTCTCAGTCATACAGGCAGTATGTGACTATCGCACAAGCAGCATAATGATATAGTGACGGCCCGGTCAATTTCGTCCAGATTACAAATTGCTTAAATCTCACGGCGAAAGAAAACCACGCCGGGGGAGCGATTGTCCACGCAGCCCGTTTGCTGCCGCAGCACCGGATTGCCGGCATAACGCTCGACGGGGGCGAATCCCAACCCTACGTAGATACCGTTCGCCGCCTGCATGGTTGCCGGCATCGTGTCCAGATAGATAGCAGTATAGCCGCGCGTCTGCGCTTGCTCAATCAGCCGTTCGGACAGCATGTACCCCAGCCGCAATCCGCGAAACTGCGGACGCACCCACAGCCGCTTCATCTCGCACGCGCGTTCGCCGGGAAAAGCCGAGCGCAGGGGCGTGAGCGGCTTGAGCGCGATCACTCCTGCCGGTTCGTCGCATACCAGACCCAACAGGATGACACCGCCGGGCGCCTGGTAGGGCGATGGCAGAGTCATCAATTCTTTCTCGTAATTCTCCAGGCAGATATGCTCCTCCCCGACCGACGCGTTCAGATACGCCGCATACTCGCGCAGCAACATTCGAACGGTATCGAGATCGGCATCGGCGGCGGCGCGAATAGTGAGCATAACCGATTGTCGCGCAGCATGGCCGAAATCGGATGGCGACGGCGAGGCACATTTCATCCGCGCACTGTACCTCCTCTTAACGTAGTATGACGAGATGAAGACAACGGCCGACCGAAAACCTGCCGGACCTGGAACTAAAGCCGCAATCGCTGCCGCGGCCCCTCAAGCGCCGCACGCCATGCTTCAGGCTGCGTCCGAGCCTATCTTCGATCTTCGCCTCGTCCCCTTCCCGCCCGAGTACTCCGCAGGCGCGCGCAACGCCGTCTCCACCTGCCTGCGCATCGAACCCGCGGAAAGGGTCACCCTCATTACCGACGAGGCGTGCATGCAGGTTGCCGCGGCCATGGCCGTCGAACTCGACCGCATTGGCTGCACGTGGAATGCTTTTGTCCTGGAAGCGCTTGCGCCGCGGCCGCTCGCAGCCATGCCCGCCCTCGTGCTCGACGATCTGGAGAGCTCGCACGCCTCGATCTTCGCCGTCGAAGTCCAGCCCAACGAGCTTCGTTCGCGCATGCAGATGACCGATGTCGTCAACCGCCGCCGCATGAAGCACGCCCACATGGTCAACATCACCGGCGAGATCATGACCCAGGGTATGCGCGCCGACTTCAACGAGATCGACCGTCTCTCGCAGGCCGTACTCGAGCGCCTGCGCGCCGCCAGCTACATCCGCGCCACGACTCCCGCCGGCACCGACATCCACGCGCAGCTCACGCCCGACCACCGCTGGTTCAAGACCTCCGGCATCCTTAGCCCCGGCCGCTGGGGCAATCTGCCCGGCGGCGAGTGCTCTACCGCGCCCGGCGAGGTCAACGGCGTCTTCGTGGTCGATGGCGTCGCCGGCGACTTTCTGTGCAAGCGCTACGGCATCCTTACCAAGACCCCGCTCAGCATCGACATCGAGGGCAACCGCATCGCCCGCGTCCGCTGCGCCAACAAGGACCTTGGACGCGACTTCTGGACCTGCACCCACACCGACGCCAATTCCGACCGCGTCGGCGAGATCGCCATCGGCACCAACATCGGCGTCCAACGCGTGATCGGCAACATCCTACAGGACGAAAAACTTCCCGGCATGCACCTCGCCTTTGGCGACCCCTACGGAGCCCAGACCGGCGCGCCGTGGAAGTCCGCCACCCACCTCGACGTCGTTGGCCTCGACTTCAGCATCTGGCTCGGCAGCGCCGACGGCGAAGAAGAGGTCATGCGCAACGGCCTCTTCACCCTCGACACTTAGTGCCCTCTCTCGAAGACAACTGGCACGACTTTTTCCACGTTTGCCACTCTGAGCGCAGCGAGGCGGATTGTTTTGAAGACCGCTCGATTCAGTGGGATGTAATGCCTCGAATGACAATTTGCCGTCCCTGTGTCGGACTTCCTTCAGAGCACACCAGAGTGAATAGAGTTCCAGTCGTCTCGCCCTGAGCTGTAAGGAAGAAAGAGCTCTTTACTGGCACGCCAGGTTGTACCTCGACCCCGTGCGATGAGATCCCGACGGAATCAGGATAGTATGACCCGCTAGAATTGGTGGCGTCTTGGGTCCAAGTGTTTCCCTTCTCGTCCGACAGGTAACAAGAGTTAGGTTGAATCGTAAAGTGGAAATGGCCCTTAGACAAAGATTCTACGGTGACGGGCAGGCTAATCGTACTGTGCCATTCATAGCTGATTGAGCTGATTGGATCAGCCGACGTGCCTGTTCCCAACTGTGTGCCGCGCTCCATCCAGCGTTGGCCCACGCCCGCACTCATACGATAATATTCGGTCGCAAAGTGGCCGGGCTCAGAGGGCTGTTCAACCTCCGGAGGCGGATTAGAGATTCGCATGCTAGAGGTACTAGGAGATTGCCGAGCCATGTCGAGGAGCTTTTTCGCAACCGCCCTCAAGGCGTCAGCGCAATGCTCAACGCCGACTGCGGTCGGGTGAGTTTCGATCTCATGGATGGCGTCGTTGAGGGTCGCAAATTCGATTCCATTGTTCTCAAGTTCATCCCTGACGGAGGAAACATCTGTTCCGTTGACCGACACGCACACGCTTGCAGGAGAGCCAGCGGAGCAGCTTGCGATCTCTGCTGCCGCTTTCTGTGCGCTCCGGGCCATGGCTATTGCGATATCGGGACTGAGTGCAGTCCCATGAACGAAAGTGGGTTCTATGTTTGGTTCGGCTTCCCGTGCTCCTCCTAGCGCAAGCTGTCGATCTGCAATGGGTTCAGCTTTCTGCGCTTCGGCATCCCCGCCAGACGCATGTGCGTTCGGGGCTGCGTCCGAGGGAAACAGCTTGTGAGCGGCGTCTTCTGCGAGGAAGGTGGCAGCGGATTGCTGAACGCCGATCGACAGCCATTTGGCGCGAGAATAAGACACCTGTTTCGACCAAGGGATTACCGAGTCAAGTTTCACCAGAGCGACAGTAAGTACGGCACCGTCCGCGCCATCCCTTAGCTGGCTTCGAATAAAGCCATCTGCAAGTGCGAGATGGGCGAGTCTTGGCGATGGCGCTCCGCCATGTATGACTGCGTCGAGATCTTCTTCCAGTCGATTTGCTTTCACTAATTCGTCAAGGTTCGTGCGGTCGATCAGGGTGAACGCGCCCGATTCAGAAGAAAAGGCTGTCTGCAAGGCGTCGGTTAGTTCACGCCCCGCTTCGGAAAACTCTCCCTTAAGGTCGGAGTCGACGCCAAGCAAATAGACCTTGATGGGCCTGGGAGGAGGCTGTTGGGGCAGGCAAGTCCGCATCGGAAAGCCGATCAGAGCAAGGGAGAAGAATAGTCGCATGATCTTAACATTCATCGTTCGAGTTGCTCACTTTGATGTGCAGTTTGCTGGAACCGGTCTCTGTTTCTCAAGGGGCAGGGTGATGAATGCGCTGCATGTCCAGTTTGGGTATTCAGCCCGGACGAGATAACTGCCTGTTGGAAGTTTAAGTGCAGCGATTCCTGAAGAATAGCTCATGGGAATGCTCGCGTGGTCGTTCACGTAAAACTGAGGAGTGGCCACATCGTTGCGCATGACCAACGTGAATTCCTGAAGTTGCCCGTGTGATTCGGCATTAGCTATCGAGGTGGTTCGAACGGAAGAGGGCGAGGTCTTCTGTGAGGAGTTCTGGATGAGCGGCACTGTCTGATCTCCCGCTTTGCGTTCATGCAGGTCTTTGTTGCCGACTGGCGTTGTACCACTCCCTGATGCTTCCGTCCCGGCCGTAGCCAGTTGTTCTGATCGCCCCGCCTGTACTGCTCGGCTAATGGCGTGAGTCCAAAGTAGGAGGGCAACGGCCAACGTCAGTAACCCGAGCGTCACCACGGCTTTAAACAGCGGTGATTGCTTCCTCATCTCTTCCGAGGTCCAGAATTTTGCGAGGACAAGGGCCGGGCCTGCCACGAAGAATCCATATGCAGCCCGCGGGTACGGAGACAGCATGAAGGCAAATCCCGCGCCAAGGGCCAACGAGACGATGTACCCCACTACGTCCCATGACCAAATTTTGGTCCCAATTGTCTCGGGGCGAGGAGATACAGCGGTACGTGAACTGCGAGCGCGTTGGGCAGCATCGTTCATCGGACAAGGTTGATTCTACCGCCGTCGACGATTGAGTCGGCCATTCGATCCTCCCGAATACGGGAGAGTTCGCATTGCACCCGTAACGGAAAAAAGTCGGCTTGTCGTCAGCAACCGTAACTTGATCGTTCTGGACGAAGTGCTCCAAAGCCCCCAAACTGGAGTGACCCCCAAAAGTGAGACAGTAAGAGAATTGACAGTTTGCAGCGAAAGGGGCGTTGCAGATGGGTCGCAAGTATGTGAAGTACACGCAGGAGTTCCGTGAGGCTGCGTTGTCG
>Ga0181529_10000009_pt1 | contig 231056 bp, 191 predicted proteins | sample PEATcosm2014_Bin_36_FD_119763 | JGI IMG/M metagenome (GOLD analysis project Ga0181529, IMG submission 119763) | Peatland microbial communities from MTU Mesocosm Facility, Houghton, MI, USA - PEATcosm2014_Bin10_30_metaG | ecosystem: Environmental > Terrestrial > Soil > Wetlands > Peat | place...
CGCGAGCACAGCTACTCGACCGACACGGTGCGGAATATTTTTAAGGCGAATTCGCGGAACGGCGGAGCGAATGCGCTGTCGCCGGTGGGAACGCTGGCGGATTTTCTTGAGGTGGATGGGCAGTACGAAGGCGTGGTGGATGAATTCCTGCGCGATGAGCTGAATTATGTGGTGGTGAAGAGCTGGGACGCGGCGGACGCGGGCGTGCGGATGCTGGAAAGCGATGTGGCGGGACGGGCAACGTTTTTGGTGCACGGGGAGAAGGAAGCTCATGCGGCCCTCCACCCCACCCATGGCGATGAAGCTGCCATGAATGGGGCACCCAATTCCGTTGACGGGGCGGTGGCGCTGAAGGATTGTGTGCGGGTGCTGAATGGGTTTGGACGGTCGCTGGAAGGGATGCTGCCGAAGCTGCGGGATGGGTATATTGCGCAGGACTCGGACACGGCGCGGCGGCTGGCGAGCGAGCATCCGCGCGGGTTCTTCCTGAGCCCGAATGGCGAGGCGTTCCACAGCGCGACGGTGACGGGCGGGCGGGTGCGCGAGCAAGGGCCGCTGGCGCTGAAGCGCGAACTGAGCGAGGTGCAGCAGAAGCTGGAAGCGGTGGTGTCGGAGCTGGCGCAGGCGGAACTGGAGGCCGCGGGGCTGGAGCGTGAGCTGCGCGAATTGACGGCGGCGATGGAAGGAAAGACGCAGGAGCGGAGGGACGCGGAGCGGGAGTCGGCGAACTCGGGCGCGGCGCTGCGGCAGATGGAGCAGGAGACGGCGCGGATTGAGAGGCGGCTGCAGGAATGGGCGCTGGCGAGTGAGCGCAACCGTGAGGCGCGGGCAGGAAAGCAGGAAACGATTGCGCGGAGGCAGCAGGAGGCTGCGGCATTTGAGACACAGCGCGAAGGGGTGGAGGCGCAACTGGCGGAGTTGCAGGCGCGGCTGGATGGATTGCGCGCGGAGCGCGACGCGTTGCAGCAGGCAGCGGCGGAGGCCTCGGCTGCGCTGGCTGGCCTCGAAGAACGGCGGCGGAATGCGGCGGCGAACTACGACCAGACGCGGCGGATGGCGGATGCGCATGGGACGCGCATTGCGCAGATCGAACAGCAGATGGAAGCTTCCGCCGCGGAGAAAGCCAGGCGCGAGTTGGAGACCTCGGAGCTTGGAGCGCAGCATGGATCGCTGGCAGAGACGCGGGCCGGCGCGATTGCCGAGGGCGCGCGCTTGACGGAAGAGGCCGGCGAACTGCGGGCGCGGATGGCAGATCTGGATGCCAAGTTGCGTACGCTGCGGCACGAGACGGAGGCGGTGCGCGAGGAGCGGGCTCGCTTGACGGCGCGGGCGGCGAAGCTGGCGTCGGATATTGAGCATGTGGATGCCACGTGCCTGAACGAGCTGGGCGCGCAGGCCGCGGCGCTGCGTGCGGATGCTGAGATTGTGCGCATTGAAGGCGAGGCGTTGACGGTGGAGGAAGAAGCGGCGCGGGCGCTGAAGCAGCGGCTGGAGGCGATGGGGCCGGTGAACATGATGGCGCTGGAGGAGTACAAGGAGACGGCGGCGCGGCACGAGTTTCTGGAGACGCAGCGCAAGGACCTGATGGATTCGATCGAGAACACGCAGGCATCGATCAAGGAGATCGACGATGTTTCGCGAGTGAAGTTCGACCAGGCGTTCCAGGTGATCAACGAGAATTTCGGCGTGACGTTCGAGAAGCTGTTCGGCGGCGGGCAGGCGTTTATGAAGCTGACGGACGAGGAGAACTCGGCGGAGTCGGGGATCGATATTGTGGCTTCGCCCCCGGGCAAGAAGTTGCAGAACATTTTGCTGCTCTCGGGCGGCGAGAAGGCGCTGACGGCGTTGTCGCTGCTGGTGGGGATCTTCCAGTTCCAGCCGGCGCCGTTCTGCGTGCTGGACGAGGTGGATGCGCCGTTGGACGAGACGAATGTAGGGCGGTTCGCGAAGCTGATCGCGGACATGGCGGAGACGACGCAGTTTGTGGTGATCACGCACTCGAAGCGGACGATGCAGCAGGCCGACGTTATCTACGGCGTCACGATGCAGGAGCGGGGCGTGTCCAAGGTGGTGAGCGTGAACCTGGGCAAGGACAAGCACAGCCGCGAGAGCGAGAGGGATCGGCGCGCGGTGGCCTAGGCGGTCCGGCACTTCGCGGCGAAAACGAGTGTGATTCGCGGCACATCCTTTTGCCGCGAGAGGACTAGACTTGGGGCGAATCGAGGAGGCTCGCCATCACACAAAAGGTTGTGGCAATCGTCGGCAGCTACCGCAAAGGTGGGACGATCGATACGGCGGTCCAGGCCATTCTGGAAGGCGCGCGGGAAAAAGGCGCGGAGACGCAGACGATTTATCTGACGGAAAAGCATGTGGATTTCTGCACCAACTGCAGGCGATGCACGCAGGCGCCAGGCTTGCAGCGCGGGCAGTGCGTGCAGCAGGACGATCTGCAGGCGATTCTGGATGAAGTAGACACGGCGGACGCGATCGTTCTGGGATCGCCGGTGAACTACTGGAACCTGACGGCGATCACTCGACGGTTTATGGAGCGGCTGCTGGGGTGCGTGTACTGGCCGTGGGGGATGTCCTCGCCGCAGCCGAGGGATACGCAGCCGGCGCGGAAGGCAGTGCTGGTAGCTTCGAGCGGGATGCCGGGGTTCTGCATTCCGCTGTTGACCGGGGCAGCGCGGGCGCTGCGGGTGACGGCGAAGATGCTGGGAGCGAAGACGGTGGCGAAGCTCTGGATCGGGTTGGTGGCGCAGAAGCCGCAGCAGGCGCTGCCGGCACGGACCCTGGCACACGCGCGACGGATTGGGTTGCGGTTGGGGCGAGAGTGAAAGACATTTTTTCTGAACAGCTATCAGCTGTGAGCTGCCAGCTATGAGCTGGTGCTGGAGGCGATGCCGGATTCAGAGGCGGCCGATGCCGATGCCGATGGTGTAGGTGACGATGCCTTCGATGGCGCCGACGACGGTCATTTCGAGGCCGCTGGACCACCAGGGGCGGATGGTGATGAGGGACTTGGCGGCGCCGACGGCGAAGTGCGCGGCGAGGGAGATGACGGCGGCGACGATGATCGCGGGCAGACCAGCCATAAAAAAGAAGGGCAGCACCGGGATGAAGGCCCCGACGGCGGTGGAGAGCGCGCCGGAGGCGGCTGAGACCCAAGGGACGCTGAGGCCTTCCGCGCTGACGTGCAGGCGTTCGCGGGCGAGGGCGTCGACGAGTTGCTCTTTCTTCTCTGCGATATGGCCGACGAAGTGGTCGGCGTCCTCGGCGGAGAGGCCGCGGACCTGGTAGGTGAGGGAGAGGAGTTCGCGGGCTTCGGCTTCGTTGTACTCGACAGCTTCGCGCTCGCGGGCGAACTCGGCCTCGTATATCTCGCGCTCGCTCTTGGCGGCGAGATACGCGCCGGAACCCATGGACAGGGCAGAGGCGATCATTCCGGCGAGGCCGGCGATGAGGACGAAGTGGGCGTTGCCGGTGGTGGCCCCGGATACGCCGGAGACGATGCCGAAGATGGCGCCGAGGCCGTCGTTGACGCCGTAGATGGCGTCGCCCACCCAACTGGCGGCCTTGGGCTGGCCTCGCTCGCGGGTAGCGACCAGTTCGTCGAGGGCGTGCTTGGCGAGCTCCGGGGCTACAGGCTCGACGGGAAGATGCTGGCGGATGAGGCCGCCGAGGGTGATGTAGTGGTCGGCCTCGTCGGCGAGGACTTCCCTGAGGATTGCGCTGCTGGAGGGATCGTCGAGTTCCTCGATCTGCCTGCCGTAGCGGGCGATGTCGCGGCTTTCTTCGAGCTCGAGGCGGCGGAGTGCGAGGCCCTGTCCGCCGATGCGGTTGGCGAGCGAGCCGGCCTCGCCGGCTTCGGAGCCCTGGTACTCGGGGATGGGTGCGCCGAGGGTGGTGAGGCGTTCGGCCCAGAGATCCGCGTGATGCTTCTCGGCAAGGGCGAGATGGCGCAGAGTACGGCGGCGATGCGGCTCGGGCTCCCGCTGGGAGAGGGTGTTATAGGTGTGATAGCCGCGCATCTCCGCCTGCCAGTTGCTGGAGAGGGCTTCGACCAGGCGATCTGTCTCTTTGGTGCTCATGGCTGGGCGATCAGATGGGTGCTGTTATGCAATTGTCGCTGGTTACGTTTTGGTTGTGCGGTGTCTGGGGTCACGGAAATGCAACGTGATAACCGTAACACGGTCTGGGGTGGAATCCCACTGATTCAGCCCACATCTCAGAGGCGAGATATGGTGCACCCGACGGCAAATACGGAGATTCTGACTCTGCAAGAATGACGACGTGGGGAATGTGGCGTCAGTAGGCGCCGGCGAGGATGCTTTCGGCGGCTGCGGTGGCGGCGTGGGAGCGGGAAGCGGTGTGGGGTTCGTAGGGGCAGAACGGGTCGCTGGCGAGAGCGTCGCCGGTGTAGGCGAACGCGCGTGCGCGGGAGCCGCCGCAGAGGGTGCGGTACTCGCAGACACCGCACTTTCCTTTGAAGGTGCTGGGAGTGTGCAGGGCCTGGAAGATAGGAGCGTTGCGGTAGACGTCGACCAGGTGGCTCTCGCGAACATTGCCGACGGCCAGCGGAAGGAAGCCGGCGGGGTAGATGTCGCCCTGGTTGGAGACGAACATGATGCCGTGGCCATCGCGTATGCCGAAGCCGCGGTAGACGGGGGTGCGCTCGATGTCTGCGCCGGTCATGCCGGCTTCGCGCATGGCGTTAAGTGCGACGCGGCGGTAGGAGGGAGCTTCGGTGGTTTTGATGGCGAAGGGAGCTTCGCGGGTGAGGTTGTGGGTCCAGTGCATCAACTCTTCGCCGCGCTCGGGAGTGACGGGCTGGAGCTCCTTGCCCCGGCCGACCGCGATGAGGTAGAAGAGGCTCCAGCGCATGATCTGGTAGGCCTTCAGCAGCTCGTAGATGGCGGGCAGGTCGTCGGCGGTTTCTTCGGAGACGAGGGTGTTGACCTGGATGGGGAAGCCGAGCTTCGCCGCCCGATGGATTGCGTCCATCGTCCAGTTGAAGCAGCCTTCCACTCCGCGGATGGATTCGTGACGCTCGGCGGAAGAGCCATCGAGCGAGAGGCCGAGCGAGTCGATGCCGTGGTCTTTGAGTCGAGTGAAGACCTCAGTCGTGAGATCTGCGGTGGCGGCGGGAGTGATGGAGACGGTGAGACCGAGGCGCCGGGCCTCGTCGATGATGTCGTAGATGTCGGCGCGCTGGAGGGGGTCGCCACCGGTGAGGATGAGGTGCGGCTTGCTGTCGAAGGCGGCGATTTGATGAAGGAGACCAAGGCTCTCGATGGAGTTCAGCTCCCCGGGCTGCGCGGTGGATACGGCTTCGGCGCGGCAGTGCCGGCAGGCTAGCGGGCAGGCCTGGGTCATCTCCCAATAGACGAGCATCGGATTGCGGGAGTAGTCGTGATGCGCGGCGCGCTGAGCGTGCGGGTGCGAGTGCGGGGTGGGTGCGATGGCTCGGATGTCGATGGGTAACATGCGGGTTTTCTCCTAGGAACCAATGCAAGCGGGCAGATGTTGATCGCGGTAGGGGTGGGTGGCGTGGACCCGTGCGGCGATGGCCTGGGCGGCGTTCATGCCGCTCTGAATGCAGTCGGGAATGCCCGACCCGCGATAGGCGGCGCCGGCGAGATGCAGGCCGGGAAGATTGGCAAGGGTTTGATCAATTTCGGCGATGCGCATTGCGTGGCCCAGGTCGTATTGCGGGTTGGCCTTGTGCCAGCGATAGGCCTTGGCCAGCACGGGGGTTGCGGTGATTCCCATAATAGCCTGAAGCTCCTGGCGGGCGAGTGCGACGAGCGATGGCTCATCCTGTTCGGCGAGGTCTTCCGCGAGATCGCCGCCGATGAAGACGCGCAGCAGGACGGAGTCTTCGGGCGCGCGGTTCTTGAACTTTTCCGAAGACCAGGAGCAGGCGGTGATCCGGCGGCCCTCGGTGCGGGGCACGATGAAGCCCGCGCCTTGCAGAGGGTGATCGATCTCGCTGCGTTTGAAGCCGAGGGAGACCGTTGCCGTGGAGACGTAGCGAATCTCGCGCAGGCGGGACGCGAGCAGAGGATCGATCTGCTGAACGAGGTCGGCGGTTACGTAGGAGGGAGTGGCGAAGACGATGTCGTCGGCGACGATGGAGCCGCCGTCGCCGAGGACGACTTTGTAGCGGTTGGCCTCGGGACTGACAGAAAGAACGCAACAGCCGAGGCGGAGGGACGCTGGAGGGAGGTCCGCGATGAGTGCGTCGGCGAGTTGCTGGAGGCCGCCGCGAAGCGACATGAACATGGCGGCCGGCTTGGAGCCGGGAGCGGCACGATGTTTGGGCCGCTTCATCATGCCGCGGAGCAGGCTGCCGTATTTCTTCTCCAACTCCGGGAACATGGGGAAGGTGCTGCGGAGGCTGAGCTTCTCGGGATCGGCTGCGTGGATGCCACCCATCAGGGGGCCGGCAATCTTGTTGAGCGCCTCAGAGCCCAGGCGGCGACGCACAAATCCGGCGAGGCTTTCGTCCTGGTCGCCGGCACGCCGGGGAATGAGCGGTTCCATCCCCATGCGCAGCTTCCCGGGCCAGGAGATGAGACGTGAGCGCAGGAATGGAACCACCATGGTGGGCGCCATCAGCATCATGCCTTCGGGGATGGGATGAAGACGATTGCGGTTCCAGACGTAGGTGGTGGCCTGCTTGCCGGTACTGGAACCGACGAACTGCTCGCCCAAACCGAGACGAGTGCAAAGTTGCATGGCCGCGGCCTTCTGGGTGATGAAGGAGTCGGGGCCGCCTTCGACGAGGAAACCGTCCTGAACGGCTGAGGAGATCTTGCCGCCCCAGTGGGGAGAGCATTCGATCAAGGTGAAGTCGGAGATGCCGCATTGGCGCAGGTAGTACGCGGTTGCCAATCCTGCGATGCCGCCGCCGACGATGACCGTCTTGCTCATGGGACCAACACAATTCGAACGAAAGTTGCGCCTCTCCAGGACTTCACGGCGAAGTTGTTGCTAAGTGCCGCAAGGAGACTGGGGAGGTCTCTGCGCAGGATCAGACTATGGGTTGGCCGAGGGGCTTGCAGTGACGTATGTCACAGCTTGCCTGTGAGGGACGTGCAAGCATCGTACCAAGCTTCGCGCCTTCTGTTATCGACGCCGGCTATGTCAGCAAGGTTACAAAACTAATACGATCGATGGTTACGGCCGAGCGAATAATTAAAACTATGAGTGAGCATTTACCGGTAGTAATTCAGGGTGGGATGGGTGCGGGTGTATCGAACTGGCGGCTGGCGCAGGCCGTGTCGCGTACGGGACAACTAGGTCTGGTGTCGGGGACCGCGCTGGACCAGATTCTGGCGCGGCGGCTGCAGGATGGCGACGAGGGCGGCCACATGCGGCGGGGGCTGGATGCGTTTCCGGACCGCGCGATGGCCGAGCGCGTGTGGGCGAGCTACTTTGTCCCGGGCGGCAAAGGCGATAGAACACCGTACAAGCCGGTGCCGCTGCTGTCGAAGGACAATCCGCGCGAGCTGGTGGAGTTGTGCATTGCCGCGAACTTCGTTGAGGTGTTTCTGGCGCGGCAGGGGCACCGGAATCCGGTGGGGATCAATTATCTGGAGAAGATCCAGGCGGCGCATCTGCCGTGCATCTACGGCGCGATGCTGGCCGGGGTGGGATACGTGATTATGGGCGCGGGGATTCCGCTGAAGATTCCTGGCGTGCTGGATGGATTTGTCGAGCACCGGGCGGCGGAGTATGCGATCCATGTGGTGGGGGCGCAAGAGGGCGATGACAATATCGCACGGTTCGATCCACGGAAGTATATGGGCGTGGAACTGGGACCGCTGAGCCGGCCGAAGTTCCTGCCGATCGTGTCGTCGAACACGCTGGCCGTAACCATGCTGAAGAAGGCGAATGGCCGCGTGGACGGGTTGGTGATCGAGACGCGGACGGCGGGCGGACATAACGCTCCGCCGCGCGGGAAGCTGCAACTGTCGGAGTTGGGCGAGCCGGTTTATGGAGAGCGGGACTCGATCGACATTGGCAAACTGAGAGAGCTGGGCGTGCCGTTCTGGCTGGCCGGCGGATATGGGCATCCCGAAAAGGTGCGGGAGGCGCTGGCGCAGGGAGCGGCCGGCGTGCAGGTCGGAACGGCGTTTGAGTTTGCGAACGAGTCGGGCCTGCGCGAGGACTACAAGGAGGCGCTGCTGGCGAAGGTGATTGCGGGCAAGGCGTGCGTGTTTACCGACCCGCTGGCGTCGCCGACGGGATTCCCGTTCAAAGTGGCGCAGTTGAAGGGGACGGCGTCGGACCCCGAGGTGTACGCCGAACGGCCACGGATTTGCGATCTTGGGTTCCTGCGGGAGGCGTACCGGACGGCTGAAGGCGGGATCGATTATCGCTGCGCGGCCGGGCCGGTGAGTGTGTACCTATCGAAGGGCGGCAAGGTCGAGGAGACGGTGGGAAGGAAGTGCGTGTGCAACGGGCTGCTGGCGAATATTGGCTACCAGCAGAAGCGGAATGGAAAACGTGAGGAATACGGCCTGATTACCGCGGGCGACGATCTGGTCACGGTGGCGCGCTTCCTGAAGCACGGACGTACAGATTACTGCGCGGCGGATGTGGTGGAGCAGCTTCTGACAGGGTGCGAAGAGTCGAAAGCGCCGAGTCAACGCGAAGAGGCCTGTTTCGCATAGGGACGAACCACAGAGAACAAAAGGAGAGTGCCACAGAGAGCCGCTAGGTGGAAGCGGCGACCTCTCCGTAGTGGATGAGCGTGGGTGGGTTGGGTCGGGCGAGGATGCGCGGGACTTCGCTTAGAAGCGCGCAACGTTCGGCGTCGCGGTGGGCGCGGAGGCGGGTGGCGACGCGGTCGAGGTCGCGGTCGTTGTAGCCGGGGTGGCAGCAGAGCTCGTAGGTGCCGATGGGTGGCAGAGAGCGGAGGATTTGGGCGAGTGCGGCGGCGTCAAGCTGGCCGGTGGCTGAGATGGCGACGGTGCCGTCGGTGGTGAGGATGCGGCCATCGCGGATTTGAGGATGAGCTGCGAAGCGCGGACGGAGGCGGCCGATGAGGCGGACCGCGAGGCGGCGGATGGCGCTGCCCTGATGGAGCGCGAGGCTCCAAGGTGGTTCGAAGGGATTGCGAATGGCGGGGACGGAGGTCTGTTCGGCGACTTCGAGAAGGGGGCGCGCGACGGCGGAGAAGAGGTGGGTGTGCTTGTGCGTATCGATGTGGGTGACGTGGATGCCCGCACGCTGGAGCTTTTGAATCTGGGCGACGGCTTCGCGGGAGATGTCTTCGGCCCGGATGCGGCCGAGGAAGAGTGCTCCGAGAAACGCGGTGAGCGCGGGGCGGAAGGACTTGCCGTCGGGGCCGATGAGGCTGGGGATGGTTTCGGGAGGCGAGACGGGTACGCCGCCGGTGAGAACGATGTGGCAGCCTACGCCGAGAGTGGGATGGGCGCGGGCGACGGCGACGGCGTCATCGAATGCAGGGCCGTTGGCCATGAGGGTTGCCGAGGTGAGAACGCCGGCGGAGTGGAGTTCGCCGATGGCGCGGTTGATGCCGGGCGTGAGGCCGAAGTCGTCTGCGTTGAGGATCAGGCGGGCGGGCATCTGCTAGCCGATTGCTTCGACGGGGTTCGGTGCGGGTGTGACGGGTTGGGGTTTGGCGGCGATGTAGTGGTCGAGGCGGTAGCCAGCGTGGTGGGCGGCTTCGCAGGCGGCGGCGAAGGCCGATTCGAGTTCGGCGATGGCTTTGGCCTGGCCGGTTTCGAGCTGGGCGATTTTGATGAGGGCAGGAAGCTGGAGCCAGGCGAGGAGTTCCTCGAACTGCTCGCGGTTGAAGTAGGTGACGCCGGAGTGGGTGTTGACACCGGCGAGCCAGCGGACGTCGGGGTCGCGCCAGAAGGCCTCGGTGCGGGCTGACGCCGGCTTTGCGGTCGACTCGGCCAGCAGCATGCGGACCTGTGCCGCGGCGCGCCACTTGGCTTCGCCTTCCATGCCCATGGAGGAGAAGATGTCGGCGAGCGCCCAGCGAAGTTCGAGACGGTCGAAGAGGGCGACCAGGTCGCCGCGGAAAGGAAGGCTGTGGAGGACGACCCAGGCAAGCAGTGGGGCCCAGGCGTGGTCGGCCGAGGTGCCCGGCTTGCGGCCGGGGAGGAGGCGGCGGGCTTCCGCAGTCCAGTCGGTGGTGAACGATTGGGCGAGGGAGGGAATGAGCGTAGCCGTGGCCGCCGTTTCACGGACTGCATCGGCGTAGCTGGGCGCCTGGGGGACGACAGGCGTGGGCGTGCCGGCCGACAAAGGCTCCGGCGAGGCGGGGAGGGCGGGGAGCGCCATCAGGGCGCGGTCATCCTGCGAGAGAGTCTCGAGAAGTTTGTCGTAGAAGGTCTGGCTCTTCTCCACCAGCGATTGCAGGCGAGGATCGAGGGCAGTCTGCGCATTGGTTGTTTCCGCGGTTGCGGCAGGGACGGTGCGGCAAGCGGGTTCGCGTTCGCAGGCGATGGTGGCGAGGACCTTAATCCGATCGGGACCGATGGCCTGGCGGAGGGTGTCGTAGAGCGGGCGCAGGCGGAGGTGGGTTAGCTCCTGGTCGAGGTTGGCAACGCCGGCGCCGCGAAGCGTGTCGCAGAGCCAGTCCCAGGGCCACTCGGCGGAGGGGCGGAGTTCGCGCCAGTCGAGCAGGACGACGCATTGGAAGCCGCGCAGGTCGAAGTGCATGCCGTGGTAGTGAAGGTCGGTGGCGCGGCGCAGGTAGTGGAGGCCGTGGTTGTCGCGGTAGGCGAGGATGACAGACCCGCCGGTGGGCAGGGCGAGGCCTTCGGCGAGGCTGCGCTGGCGGAGTTGGCCGGAACCCTTGTCCATATAGGCTGCGGAGATGTGGATGGTGCCGCTGGCGCCGTCGTACCGGTTGTTGTAGATGACGAGGGAGCGCTCGCCGCCGAAGCGGTTGGAGTAAGCGAAGACGTTTTCGTCGACATTGCCGTAGCCGTTCCAGAAGTCGTAGAGAGTGAAGTCGGAACTGCCCGCGAAAATGTAGCGCTTCTTCAGCAGAGGCGCGATCTCGCGCTGGTGGCGGGCGACGAGATCTTCGTTGGGCCACTCGTCCATGCGCGCCTGCTTGAACTCCATGCCATAGCGCTCAGTGAAGCCTTCGATCTGGCCGTGGCCGAACATGGGCAGGCCGGGGAGGGTGGCGAGCAGGGTGCAGACGCCAAAATATTTGTCGCCGGTGCCGAACTGGTCGATCGCCGTGCGTTCATCGGGATTCGACATGAAGTTCACGTAACGCTTCATGATGTCGGGATCGAACTCGATGGTCTTCTTGATGTAGCTGCGGTATTTGGCGTTTTCTTCGTCGCGCAGCATGTTCATGAACGCGGAGTTGTAGACGCGATGCATGCCGAGGGTGCGGACGAAGTAGCCCTCCAGAAGCCAGAAGGCTTCGGCGAGGAGGAGGGTGCCGGGGACTTCGGCGGCGACGCGGTCGACGACTTCGCGCCAGAACTCATGGGGCATCAGCGCGTCGAACTCTTCCTGCGACATGGCGTTCTCGGCGCGAGAGGGGATGGAGCCACCCGCGCCAGGGAGTGGGAACCAGAGGCGCTGGACGTGCCGCTTGGCGAGCACCATGGCGGCGTCGAAGCGAATGATGGGAAAGAGGCGCGCGACGTGCAGGATGGTCTGGATGACGTGCTCGCGGACGTAGGCCTTGGAGTAGTCGAGCTGGGCGGTATCGTTCCAGGCGAAGGTGGTGCCGTCGTTGCCGTGGTAGACGTAGCGGGTTTCGTTGGTGGCGTAGTGGCGCAGGCGAAAGGCGACGGCGGCGTCGGTCTGGTCGTAGTAGTGGTCGTCGATCTTGATCTCGACGCGCGAGTCGGTGGAGAGGTCGGGGCCGTTGAAGCTGTAGGCGGGGAAGGGGCTCTCCCAGCGATGGATGAACCAGTCGGGATGCTCGATGACCCAGGGCGAGTCGATGCCCATGTGGTTGGGTACCATGTCGCTGGCGAGGCGCAGGCCGGCCTGGGCGGCGCGGTGCTTGAGGTTGTCGTAGGCCTGCCAGCCGCCGAGGTCTTCGGCGATGTCGTAGCTCTTGAGCGAGTAGGCGGAGGCGACGGCGTCGTGGTGGCCGCGCAGTCGCTTGATAGTGCGCGAGGCGATGGAGCGCTCCCACAGGCCGATCAGCCAGAGGCCGGTGATGCCGCGGTCGGCCAGCAGGTGAAGCTCTTCGTCGGGGATCTGGTCGAGGCGGTAGATGTGGCGCTGATATTTTTTGGAGAGCTGCTCGAGCCAGACGTAGGTGCTCTTGGCCATGAGGACGACGTTGGGCATCCAGGCCTGGTCGGCGGAGAAGGCTTCGTATTCGTCGAGCGGCGCCTGATAGCCGGCGGCGTACTTCTTGCGGCGGAACTCGTCCCAGCCGATGAACTCGTCGCCGACGAAGCCCATGGAGCCCCAGGTGGGCGCGCCGTGCCGGTACTGGTCGGGGCCGGGCGGATGGAAGCGCATCCAGATGGCGAGGTCTTCTTCGCGCAGGACGTCGATGGCGAGCAGGATGCGCTTGAGGTCGTCGCCGAGGTAGGGCGCCCATTTTTCGCGGATGAAATCGAGCTGGCCGATGAGGGAGTCGGGCGAGGCGAGCGAAGGTGCGCGGAGAGCGTCGAAGAGGCTTCCGATCTCGGGCGCGATGGGCGGGCGCGTCGAGAAGAAGTTGGGGAAGGCTGCGGTGACGTCGGAGTAAACGGTTTGCTGCTTGAGGCCGGCGTCTTCAAAGAGGGTGTGGAATGGCCTGAAGGCGGGGTTGATGTTGGCGATCCAGAGCAGGAGCAGCTCTTCGAGCGCGACTTCGCGGTTGGGGACGCCATCAGTGGCGCCGCGCAGCCATTGGGCGGCAGTGAGTTGGCCGCGAAAGACAGCGACATTGGGAAACTGGGCTGTGAATTCAAGAAGCAATTGCTCCAGCTTCTGGGGTTCGGTTTGCGACGTGAACCAGCGGACGGCTTCGGAGAGGACGGCGGGGTCGATTTCCCTGCGGTATTTGGCGACCAGGGCGTGGCTGAGTTCGTCGATCAGGCCCATGGCGAAGAGCGCGCCGGCGTTGAAGGCGCCCGCCGGGTCGGCCTTGGGGCCGCGCGCCTGGTTCAGCGCCTCGGCCAGCTTGCGGCTTGCTGCCACGTTGGCGAAGACGACGTTGCCGGAGTAGCTGAATAGGAGGTCGTCGATCTGGGTTGCTTCGCGAACGGCGCGGGAGATGTGAAATTCCATTCAGGGGCCTCAGTTAACGCAATAACTATATAGTCCGTTGGCATCGGGCGCTACCGCCCGGATCGTGTGGATGCTCTGACGCCCAAAGCGGGTTCCATGTGGCGCGAGACGCAGCAACTGGTTGAGCGGCAGATTTGCTCCGCGGCAGAGGTACACCGGTGCCGGTTCCTTTCCAGCGGACGCACCAGTATACGGTGCAGTTTGACAGGTGAATGCAAGTATCGGTTTCGTAAGGGCTTGCGAGAGGTGCGCATGCGGGCGCGGATTGCATAGGAACTATGGGTGCGGTTCGGGGTTTAGGTTTGTCGAAGAGCGTTCAGGCGTGGGCCGGAAGACGAAGCCGGGCGCATTCGACAGAGCCGGGGGTTCTGTGTGACGCTATGTTCAAGGCCACGGAGGGACGATGGGACTCCACGTTGGTAGGCGCGCTTGCTGTGCTGCCGGGTTGTTGCGGCGGTTTGAGTCGGCATTGCATCCCCCGAACTGTGACGGGTGCGGGCGTGCGACGGTGAGGAATCGAGCGGCGCTCGCAGCGGTGGTGGCTTTCTTACTGCTGGGGCCGCAGGCTCTCTTCGCGCAAATGTATTATCCGGGGCCGGGGTATGCGGGACAAGGCTATGCGCAGAGCAGTCCATACTACGGGCAGCCCGTGGCGCCTGCCTATGGACAGCCGCAGGCGTATGGGCAACCGTCGTACGCGCAGCCGCAGGCGTATGGGCAGCCATCCTACGCGCAGCAGCCATATCCGCAGCAGGGGTATGGGCAGGCGCAGGCTGCGGGCGGGCAAGCGCTGAACGCGGACCAACTGGAACAGTTGGTGGCGCCGATTGCGCTGTATCCCGACACGCTGGTGGCGCAGGTGCTGGCGGCGGCGACCTATCCGGCGCAAGTGCAGGACGCGGACCGCTGGGTGCAGATGCAGGGGAATGCGTCTCCGTACGCGATTGCCGGCGGGGCCGATATGCAGAACTGGGACCCGAGCGTGAAGGGACTGACCGCGTTTCCGCAGGTGCTGCAGGAGCTGGACCGGAACATCCAGTGGACCGCCGCGCTGGGCAATGCCTACTACAACCAGCCGCAGGATGTGCTGGAGGCCGTGCAGGTGCTGCGGCAACGAGCGCAAGCGGCTGGATCGTTGCAAAGCACTCCGCAGGAGCAGGTGAGCTACGACCAGGGCGCGATCGAGCTGGCGCCGCCGAACCCCCAGGTGGTTTACGTGCCGCAGTACAATCCGTGGACGGTGTATGGCGATCCGGTGACGCCGTATCCGGGATTCAACCTGCTTGGGGCGCTGGGGTCGTTCTTCAGTTCGGCGGTTGGTCCAGCCTTGCATTTTGGGGCGGGCATCGCGATGGCGGCGTTCGACCACACGCCGTTCGGGTGGCTCAGCTGGGCGGTAAGCTGGCTGGCCCATGCGATCCTGTTCGATCACTCGACGTATGCATCGCATAGCAGCACAGTGGCAAACTGGGGGCTGCCGCACAGCGGGATGATTGCGTTTGCGGGGCGCGGAGCGGGTAACGGATACGCGCGGCCGGGTGGAGCGCAGGTGCAGGGTTATGCGCGGCAACCGGAGCGGGTAGCGCCGGTGGAGCGGAATTACGCTCCGGTCGAGCGGTACAACCAGCCGGTGCAGCAGGCTTACAACCACACTTACGGCCGGACGGCGATGGAGGCTTACAACCGCGAGCCTGCGCCGATCGTTCGGCCACAGACGTTCAGCGGTCCGCAGAGCCGGTTAGCGTACGGGCCGAGCTATTACGACGGCCGCAGCGCATACAACGGCAGCGGCGCATACAACGGCCGCGGCGCCGACAACGGCGAGCGGGCCGCGACGCCGGCGCAGTCGTATCGTGCGCCGGAAGACTATGGGCGAGGCTCGGGGTTCAACTCGTTCCAGGCGCCCGGTTCAAAGTCATTCCAGTCCTACGAGAAGGCGGAGAAGTCGAGCGGGTCGCATTTTTTTGGCGGCGAAAGCTATAAAGAGCCGAAGTTCAAGGAACCGAGCTTCAAGCAGCCGAAGTTCAAGGAGCCCAAGGAGCCGAAGTTCAAGGAGCCGAAGATGTCCGGCGGCGGGCACTCGAGCGGACACAGCAGCGGCGGGCATCGTTGGTAACGCAGTAAAATCATCCGCATGAGTCTTTACTTCGCAGCAGGATCGCCGACCACCGAGTTCAGCGCCGCCGACACTAAGGCGGCGCTTTTTACCGCGCTGGACAAGCTGGGGCCGCGCCGACGAGTGCTGGCGGTGCCGCCGGACTTTACGCGCATGCACTCGATGTCGGGCCAACTGACCGAGTACGCGTGGAACTATTACGGCGACGCGCTGACCGACGTGCTGCCCGCTCTGGGCACGCACAAAGCGATGACTGACCACGAGATCCAGACGATGTACGGGCCGACGCCGCGCGATCTTTTCCGGGTGCATGACTGGCGCAACGACATTGTGACGCTGGGCGAGGTCCCGGGCGAGTTTGTGTGCGAGGTGAGCGAGGGCAAGGTCGACTATACGTGGCCGGCACAGGTGAACAAGCTGCTACGGGATGGCGGTCACGACCTGATTCTGTCGATCGGGCAGGTGGTGCCGCACGAAGTGGTGGGGATGGCCGGCTACAACAAGAACGTTTTTGTGGGCACAGGCGGGGTGATGGGGATCCATCGCTCGCACTTCCTGGGCGCGGTGTACGGGATGGAACGCATGATGGGGCGGGCGGACACTCCGGTGCGGCGGGTGCTGAACTACGCGAGCGAGCACTTTGCGACGGGTCTGCCGATTGTGTATGTGCTGACCGTGGTGAGCAAGAATGCGGCGGGGAAACTGGCGATCAACGGGCTCTTTATCGGCGACGATGCAGAGTGCTTCGAGCGGGCAGCGGAGCTGAGTTTGAAGGTGAACTTCCTGATGATGGACCGCGAGATTCATAAGGCCGTCGTGTTTCTCGATGCGGAGGAGTTCAAAAGCACGTGGCTGGGGAACAAGAGTATTTACCGGACACGGATGGCGCTGGCAGACAATGCGGAGCTGATTGTGCTGGCTCCGGGCGTGCACGAGTTCGGCGAGGACCCGACGATCGACAAGCTGATTCGGAAGTATGGCTACTGCGGCACGCCAGCGACGCTGAAGGCGGTGAAGAACGATCCGGCGCTGGCGGGGAACCTGTCGGCGGCGGCGCACTTGATTCATGGGTCGAGCGAGGGACGGTTCAGGATCCGATACTGTCCGGGCGGGCTGACGCGGGAGGAGATCGAGGGCGCGCACTTCGAGTACGGCGATTTGAAGAGCTATTGCGCGAAGTACAATCCAGCGAAGCTGGTGGATGGGTGGAACACGGTGGATGGGGAGGAGATTTTCTATATCTCCAACCCGGGGCTGGGGCTGTGGGCGTATCGGGGGCGGTTCAAGGACTAACACCCCCTCCCCCCTGGTTCGCTCCTCTTCCGCGGACTTTAAGTCCCAAAGTCCTTCGTTGAAAGGACTTAAGCCTGGACCAGGTCTGGGGGAAGTCCGGACAGGTCTGAGAAAGTCCGGACTTGGAGCCTGCTGGGACCGGGAGTTTGCGGCCGGGTTCCGGCGGGAACGCGGCTGGCTCGGGCGTCAAATTCGGATGTCAAAGACGGGCGCGGAATCTGGATTCGCGTGTGGAGAGTGAGGTCCTGCGCGGGCGCACGACGCTTTTGCTCCTAGTTTCTATTTTATCAGGGGGTGTCAAGGGGTGGGCTGTGGGAAAGACGGGTTTGACTGCGATGTTTGTGTGAGATAGGGACGTGAGGGAACGCGCTTTGACCCGCCCGCGCAGGGTGCGCGGCAGAATGCCGATCAGTTGATGGAGGAGAGGATGGACTCAGCCTCCGGCTCGCGGGAAGCGGGGCCGGTGTACAGGAACATGTCTCCGGTGCGGCCTACGCGGCAGTACATCTCCGTAGATCGTTCTTCGCCGGGCTGGGAATGGTCGATCCTTTCACAGTAGAGGGGGAATGGCTTGGGCTTTAGAGCCACCAAAGACGCCGACCATCCTTTGGAGGAATACCGCCGGTTGACCCTTGCGATGTACTCTCGCGCGTAGTTGAGTTCCCGCCGATCGGGATCGCCATTGGAAGCTGGTGGCGGGTCGTCAGGATCAGCCGGCATCAGGATGATCTTTGGCTGGCGGCCGAAGTCCGGGGCGCCCGCCCTGAGCAGCGATGTGAGACCATGCTTTCGGTCATCGAGAGTTCGCCATGGCAAGGGGAGACGAACGCTGTAGCTGCCGAGCCGCGCAACGTTGCCGTGCAGGCAATGCCAGCCGGCGGCATCGGCGTAGCTATGGAACCTGAGACCCGCCAAGCCGCAGAACACCGCGAAGGTGACGCCGCTGGCGACGAGCAGCGCGCGCCTGGTTTCGGCCCACCGCGATGACGGGTCAGGAACGGCTACAGGCGGCGGAGCAAGGCGAGCAGGGACGGCGACGGGCTCCGGGGTGGGGCCGTCGAGCAACGTGCGAACGAACGCCACGCGGTCCCGGTCGGCGTCATAGGCGCCGAAGTGCGGGAGTGTTTGGGCCTCGGCGCCGGCTTTGCTCCAGGCATCTTCGGCTTCCGCGATACGGCCTTCGACCCAGCACAGAGCGGAACTGGCGAGCCAGTAGTCGACGTTCTTGCGTTCGATCTTCCTGGTCTGCATGCGGTCCCACCAGAGGCGGGCAGCGGCGGCGTCGCGATTGCGGCAGGCGTGGAAGCAGATGAAGCAGGTGTGGAGCGGAGCCGGAAGATCGATGGAGTTGGCGTCGTAGATTGCTTCGGCGGCGGTTATATAGACGGAGGCCTCGGCGATTCGGCCGGAGTCTTCGAAGATCTGGGCGGCGCAGAGCTGGGCATGCAATCCGGCGAGGTCGTGGGGATGGAGATTGGCCGCGCGCAGAAATGGCGCGGGATCGAGGTCGCGGAAGCGAAGCGTGGTGACCAGGGTGGACCGGAGACGAAGGAGTGCCCTGTGGTACTCGGCCACGGGACTCGCGGTGAAGAGTTGCAGGAGGTGGGCGCCGTCGGAGTATTGGCCGGAGGAGGTACGAATCGGGAAAAGGTTGAAGACTGCTCCCATGAGGGAGAAGGTGGCCATGTAGCCCAGCAGCAGCCATGCGGACTCGCAGCGCGTGCCTTCGACATGGAGGGCGGCCCAAAGGAATAGAGGGGTGGTGCAGAGGTTTGCAATCGGGCCGGCGGCCAACATGCAGGCGGTCTGCCAGTCGGGTTGATCGGGACGAGTCGGGATTGCCTCTATTGATCCGCCGAAGAGGCCGGCGAGGTTGAATTTGAACTTCCATCTTCCTTCTCTTTTTCGCCAACAGAACGGGCCTGCGTTGAAGATGAGCAGTTTCATTTTGAAGCGAGCGGCGGCGAGAGCATGACCGCACTCGTGCAGCGTGGAGGTCGCCAGGCTGGCGAGGAAGATGAAGAGAAGCGATGGCAGAAGAGAAACGAAGTGCAGATGGTGATTCCAGCCGAAGCGATACCATTCATCGGACAGGACCCAGAGGATGGCGGCAAAGAGGAACATCGATGCCTTGTCGACCCAGGGATGGGTGCGGTCGCCGGCGACGCGCCCGGGCTTCCGGGGAGCGGCAGCGGGCACGATCTCGCGACGGGAGAACACAACGATCCCGGCAATACCGGCGGCCACTATGAGCAGGTCGATTTCGATGATGAAGGAGGGAAGGGAACCAAAGTACAAGAAAGGAAGTCCGCCAAAAGCGATGTTGGCGATGCAGGCCGCGATGGCTGTGGCGCTTGGACGGGCAAGAGGTTTGCGCGTGATCCACCATGCGGCGGCACACGTCAACGAACCGGTGGCAATGGCAACGTGAAATGTCCAGAGTTGAGGGGGGAAAGGCGCGGGGTCGGAACGGAAGTGCTCGAACAGGGCGTGGGCGGTGTTTGCGAGCATGACGGCGGCCTCGACTGCGAAGAGCCAGCGGATGGCCGATCTGAGCGCGCGGAGCATCGGTTCGAGAGTATTGGGAAGGGGACGGGGCGTCTATGGCGGATTTGGGGGATGCGAAGCCCATAGTTGACAGCGAGATATGGGGACAGGGCCGCTGGGCGGAAGTGATGCGGGTCACAGATTTGCCCCGGCGGAGGGCGAGGAAGTATGCTGGGACGGTTGCAAATTGGTTCGACCAATTGATTTGAAGACTGAGATGGGGTAGGCGATGAGCATAGCAGTGGTTGAGAATCTGACGCTTCCGAAGTTTTCGATTGGCGTGGGCGACCGGTTTGCGCACCAGGCGAAGGCGCAACTGGCGGCGTGCATGAAGGCGCTGGATGCCGGGGTTGAGGTGGTCCCGGTGTGGAACAAGTCGAACCGGGAGCACACGATCATTGGGTCGGAGCCGGTGCAGACGCGGGCGGCGGCGGATGTGGCGGTGAAGGAGCTGGGCTGGACCCTGCCGTACTTTGTGGATGCCGACCACATCAACCTGAAGACGGTGCAGCGGTTTCTGGATCCCAGCAACTTTTTTACGCTGGACGTGGCGGACCTGATCGGGCAGCCGGCCAAGCCGGAGGACGTGAAGGCGTTTATCGCGGCGCATCCGGAGCTGGTGGGGACGGTGACGATTCCTGGGATTGCGGAGCCGTTCAAGACGGACAAGGCATTTGTGGAGGGCGTGGCGAACAAGTTTCTGGCGGCGGTGCAGCATGCGGGCGAGATCTACCGCCTGCTGGTGGAATACAAAGGCGCGGGGCGGTTTGTGCCCGAGGTGTCGATGGATGAGACCGACTATCCGCAAACACCGGTGGAGTTGCTGATTATCCTGGCGGCGATTGCGGACGAGAAGATCCCGATCCAGACAATTGCGCCGAAGTTTACGGGGCGGTTCAACAAAGGCGTGGATTATGTGGGTGACGTGAAGCAGTTTGCCAAGGAGTTTGAAGAAGACCTGGCGACGATTGCGTTCGCGATCCAGAGATATGGGCTGCCGGAGAACCTGAAGCTGAGCGTTCACTCGGGCTCGGACAAGTTCTCGATCTACGGGGCGATTTATAACGGCGCGAAGAAGTTCAACGCAGGCGTGCATTTGAAGACGGCGGGGACGAACTGGCTGGAAGAGCTGATCGGGCTGGCGGAGTCGGGCGGGACGGGGCTGGAGATTGCCAAGGAGATTTACGCGGAGGCGCTGGCGCACAAGGATGAGCTGACCGCGCCGTATGCGACCGTGATCGACATTGACGACAGCAAGCTGCCGACCGCCGCGGAGGTGAACGGCTGGACAGGCAAACAGTATGCCGCAGCGCTGCGGCACGACCAGAAGAATCCGGCGTACAATCCCAGCTTCCGGCAACTGCTGCATGTGGGCTTCAAAATTGCGGCGAAGCTGGGGCCGCGGTATCTGGAGGCGCTGGAGGCGAACGAAGATGTGGTGGCGCAGAATGTGACCGCGAATTTGTGGGAGCGGCATATCAAGCCGGTGTTTCTGGGGGAGTAGGACTAAAGGCTTAACACCGATTGGCGCCGATGGGACGGATCAAGAGCAAAGGGAAAGGCAACTACGGAGATTCTGACTCTTCGAGTCAGAATGACGAGCTTAGCTTACGGTCGGACTTAGTTTACGGTCGGAATGACGAACGGGTTTTGGGGATGAGGGATTTTTAGGAGGACGTTGTGAGCTTAGGGTTCGAGATACCGGAGAAGAAGTCGCTGGATTTATTGTCGCTGGGTGCGCTGGTACACAGGCTGGACCCGGGCATTATTCCGTTCCGCAAGGCGACGAACTTTGCGGTGCATGTGAGCGGCGGGGAGTTCAATGTAGCGGCGAACCTGTCGGACTGCTTTGGGTTGAGCACGGGCGTCGCGAGCGCGATGGTGGAGTATCCGATCGGGGACCTGATCCACGAACGGGTGCGGGCGATGGGGGTGAAGCCGTTCTACAAGAAGTTCAAGCACGACGGCGTGAGCGGGCCGAACATGGCGACGGTGTACAGCGATCAGGGCTTTGGCGTGCGTGCGCCGATTGTGTTCTACAACCGGTGCAATGAGGCGGCGGCGCAGTTGAAGCCGGGCGACTTCGACTGGAAGGCGATCTTCGAGAGCGGTGTGCGGTGGTTCCACTCGGGCGGGATCTTTTCGTCGCTGTCGGAGACGACGTCGGCACTGGTGATTGAGGCGATGAAGGCAGCGCGCGCGGCCGGCGTGGTGACGTCGCTGGACCTGAACTATCGCGAGAAGCTGTGGAAGCCGCAGGGCGGCATAAAGCGGGCGCATGAGGTGCTGGGACAGATCGTCGAGAACGTGGATGTGCTGATCGGCAACGAAGAGGACCTGCAGAAGGGGCTTGGGTTCCACGGGCCGGAGGTTGCGGCGAGCGCGCAGGCGGCGAGTTCGAAGCTGGATACCAGCGTGTTTCTGGGCATGATGGAGCAGGTGGTGCTGCGCTTCCCGAAGACCAAGGTAGTGGCAACCACGCTGCGCGAGGTGCACAACACGAACCACCACACCTGGAGCGCGGTGGCGTGGGTGAATGGGACCGCGGTAAATGCTCCGACTGCGGAGTTGAAGGTGCTGGACCGCGTGGGCGGCGGCGATGGCTTTGCGTCCGGGTTCATCTACGGATTGCTGGAAGGCAAGTCGCCGGAAGAGGCAGTGAGGCTGGGCTGGGCGCACGGCGCGCTGATGACGACGTTCCCGGGCGACACGACGATGGCCACGCTGGACCAGGTGGTTGCGTTTGCGCAAGGCGGGTCGGCGAGGATCCAGCGGTAGAGTGGAGAGTAAAGACAAATACGGGGATTCTTCGCTGCGCTCAGAATGACAAATGGTATTAGAGAGGAAGAATCGAGATGGCGCATTCGTTGTTTGATTTGAGCGGCAAGACGGCCGTGGTGGTGGGGGGAACGTCGGGGATCGGGCTGGCGATGGCGGTCGGACTGGCGGAGGCGGGCGCGGATGTTGTGGCCAGTTCACGGCGCAAGGAGCAGGTGGACGAGGCGGCGGCGCAGATCGAGGGCCACGGGCGCAAGGCGCTGCGGCTGACCTCGGACGTGGGCGACCGCGCAACGCTGGAGCGGCTGCTGGACGAGACGGTGAAGGCGTGGGGCAAGGTGGACATCCTGATCAACTGCGCGGGCAAGATCAAGCGCGCGCCGACGGTGGATTTTCCCGAGGACGTTTGGGACGACATCATGGACACGAATGTGACGGGAACGTTGCGAGCGTGCCAGGTTTTCGGGAAGCACATGCTGGCGAACGGATACGGACGCATCATCAACATCGCGTCGCTGAACACGTTTGTGAGCCTGAAGGAGGTGACCGCGTATGCGTGTTCGAAGGCCGCGGTGGGTGCGCTGACGAAGTCGCTGGCGGTGGAATGGAGTTCGCGCGGGGTGACGGTGAACGCGATTGCGCCGGGGGTCTTTCGCACGGCCTTGAACGCGGAGCTGCTGGACAAGAGCGAACGCGGCAAAGAACTGCGGATGCGGACGCCGATGGGGCGGTTCGGCAAGACGGAAGAGCTGGTGGGGTCGGCGATCTTCCTGGCGAGCGACGCGTCGGCGTTTGTGACCGGGGAGATCCTGGTGGTGGATGGCGGATTCCTGGCGAGCGGGGTGAACCAGTAGCACTTCGTGCCGTTCTCGACGCTTCGCGTAAAGACAGAAGCAGATTCCCTTCGGCAATGACAAACATTGAAGGACTGGGTCAGGCGGCCTGCAAGGTGGGTGAGTCGCCTTCGACGACTTTGGAGAGGATGCGGACGATCTCGTTGAGGGATTCGGACTCGATGTTGAGTTCGTTGGCGACGGCGGCGCCAGATTCAGCGTTGGCGGTCGAGGCCTGGGTGATCCTTTCCATTTCGGAGATGGCGCGGGCGATTTGACTGATGCCGTGGGACTGCTCGGCGCTGCCGGTGTTGATCTCGTCAACCAGCGATTTGACCTTTGAAGATTCTTCGGTAACGGCGCGGATGGCGGCGGTGACGTCGTCGAGGCGTGCCTTGCCGCTGACGCATTTGGCGATGGATTCCTCAATCATGCCGGCGGAGTCCTTTGCGGCCTGGGCGCAGCGCTGGGAGAGGTTGCGGACCTCTTCGGCGACGACGGCGAAGCCGAGGCCGGCGGACCCGGCGCGGGCGGCCTCGACGGCCGCGTTGAGGGCGAGGATGTTGGTCTGGAAGGCGATCTCGTCGATCAGCTTGATGACTTTGGAAATGTTGGTGCTGGAAGAGTTGATCTCATCCATGGCGTGGGTGAGGTCGACGAGGGAGCGGTTGGTGAGGACGAACTTGTCCTGGGACATGGAGACGAGGTCGGCGGTAGAGCTGCAGTTGTGGGTGCTGCTCTCGGCCATGGAGCGTATCTGCTCAGAGGAGGCGGCGGTTTCCTGGAGCGATGCGGCCTGGTGGGAACAGTCCTGGAAGAGGCTCTGGCTGGAGGTGGAGACCTGGCTGGCGGAGTGAGCGACTTTGCGGGCGCGCTCGGCGAGACGATGGGCAAGATCGCGCAGCGGCGCGGTGACCTGCTTTTCCATGGTGAAGAGAGACGCGGCGGCGACGAGGATGGCGATAACGAAAAGAGCCGCCCCCAGCCATGCCTGGCGGCTGTTGGAGGCGTGGACAGCTTCGAGCTCGGACTGATAGTTGCGCTGGCCGACGGCGTCGTAAAAGTCGGAGAGGGATTGGTCGAGGCGGTGGGTGTCGCGATCGATGCCGGCGAGAGCAGCCTGGACGTCGGCGGAGGAAGCGCCGGCCGATGAGGAGGCGGTGGACATGGCGGCGGCGTAGGTGGCTTTGGCGCGGGTGTGGAGATCGGTGAACTGGCTGAGGATCTCAGAGGCCTGCTGATGAAGCTCGGGGTTGTAAGCCAGATGGTCGCGTGCGGACTCCAGCGCGGAGACTGCGGCCCGGGCATCCGCATCGCCGGCGTCGAGGACCGAGACGTCCTGCAGGACGACGGTGTCGCGGTAGGATTTATTGAGCTTTTGAAAGCTTGCCTGGGCTTGCTGCAGGCTTGCCGCGGCGGGGAAGAGCGAATCGGATGCAACGCGGAGATGCTTTTCGGCGATGGAGGCGGTCCACTCCATCAGGCCGAAGAACAGGATGTAGCCCAGACCCAGGGCCCCGATGCCGCAGAGGAGCTTCCCTCGAATGCCCATGACGCGAATGCCTTTCTGAAGCGGGTTGCGGTCGTCCGCGACGGCCGACGGAACGGCTAGTTCTTCTCGAAGTTGATGGTGACGGGGAAGGTTTCGGTCCCGTCGCCGGGGGCGAACTTCCATTGCTTGACAGCATCGATTGCCGCGTTCGCCAGCAGCTTGTTGCCGCTGGTCGATTCGGCCTTAATCACCTTGCCGGAGGCATCGACGGTGGTGGTAACGGTAACGGATCCAGTGACGCCCATCTGCCTGGCGAGGGGCGGATAGACGGGAGGGACCTTGTGGACGGTGGCACGCTCCTGAGCGGCAAGCGAGGTAACGGCGAGGGGTAGGAGCAGAACGAAGAAGAGAAGCGCTTTTTTGACGCCCGCGGAGGCGGTATGGAGGCTGGGCTGGCGAAGTGTAACGGCCGCTTGGTACATGGGTCCCCCCTATACCGGGCATATCGGCGGCGTAAGGGAAATGATGAGAGAGCGACCAATTGCGACAGGAATAAGCCACGATGACACGCTGTGAGTGACTCGTCGAGCGGTCACTTACCGACACTGCCAGTTCCGGACGAGCCGGCAGCACGGGATTGCTGAACCATTCTCAGGGTGGGTGGAACTACCCCATTCATAGCGTTGACACTGGAAGCGCCATAAAGATCCTCGCGGCCGGCGGAGGTTTCTACATCCTTAGGGTCAGTGCATACCCCATTAGTGCTATCTCCATGAATGGAAATAGTTTAATTTCTGTTGGAACTTACTAATGCCATTACCGATAGGGTACCCGGACGAGTGGTGGATACGACGAGCAGCCAAAATCCTGCCCACGACCCGATTGGTTCACATTAGTTCAAATTGATAGGAGAAACCCATGAAGAAATTGTCCCTGCTGAAAGCCGCTGCCGCGATTGCTGTCCTGACATCGGTTCCCGCATTTTCACAAGCGTTGGATTCAACTGCCGGCGCCTCGGACGTCCAACTGAACGCGACCATCGGCGAGTCACTGACTGTGACGCTGGATGTTGCCAGCGTAAACTTTACCCTGACGCCTGGAAGCGCAACCAACCCTGGCAGCACTGGAATCAACGCGACCACGACCTGGATGCTTGCCAGCGGCCGTTCGGCAGTCTCGCTCTATGCCTACTTCGACACTCCCACCGCGGCGCTGACTGCGGGTGCGTCGGAAAACATCCCGAGCTCGGCCGTTTCCGCGGCAGTAAGCGGTACAAGTGTTGGAGCCTTCAGCAGCGCGATCGCAGCTACCGGCTTCACCGGCACCGGCGTAACCATCTTCACGGCGCCGATTACAAGTGCAAATCTCAGCGGCTCCCAGGCTTCTCCGGTTACGCTGAACATCAATCTCACGGGTGTCTCGAACCTGGGCGCTGGCACATACACTGGCACCCTGCATTTCCGTGCGGAAGCAACAACGTAGGCAACATGCCGTACGCGGTGCTGTCGTTGCGGCATGCACCTTGAACTAATATGAACCATTACCCGGCGAACAGGATTGCCACTGGCAGCCTGTTCGCTTTTCTCTTCACCGCCTTCACTCAAGAAGGCCGATCTTATCCCATCGGAATGGAAGGTTGACGATTCATCGCTCGTGGCACAGGGTTACATAACTCCTTTGACCTAAGTGCGAGGATCTTGGTGAACTTTGGCTTAGAGCAGCATGTTTTCCGATTTCTTTACGCGCAAATGGGAAGCGATATTGCCGAGATTCTCATTTAGTTCTCATCTAGATGGCGGCTTTTTACCGGAAGCGGGCCATATTTGGAGCAAACCTTGCCTAGTTGGTTTGGCACGCCACATGCAAAGTCTTCGGCGATGACCTCTTAGTGCCAATCGCCGTGAACCCGAAGAGTGCAAGTATTTCTTGGAGTTTCGCAAGGTTGTTACTGACGGGGGTGCTCGACGAGCAGTGGATGTGCCGAGTAGTTGACCTGAATCCAGGCCGGGAGCCGATTCGTTCTATCGATAGGATAAGCCATGAAGCAAGTTTCCCTACTGAAAGCCGCTGCCGCTATTGTAGTGGCGTTGACATCGGTCCCGATATTGGCACAAACGTCGCCGATAGATTCGCTTCCCGGCTCCGACGTCCAACTGAACGCGACGATCAGTGAATCGCTCACCGTGTCGCTGAATGTGGCCGCGGTGAACTTTACGCTGACGCCTGGGAGCGCAACCAACCCTGGCAGCACCCCGATCAGTGCTACTACCACCTGGCTGTTGGCCAGCGGCCGTACGGCGGTCACGTTATACGCCTACTTCGACACTCCCACGGCGGCGCTGACTGCGGGTGCGTTGCAGAATATCCCGAGCTCGGCGGTTTCCGCGGCGGTGGGGGGCACAAGTGTTGGCACCTTCAGCAGCGCAATCGCTGCTTCCACCTTCAGCGGGACCGGCGTAACCATCTTTTCGCAGCCAATTACCAGTGCGAACCTCGGCGGCAGTCAGGTTTCTACAGTTACGCTGAACATCAATCTCACCGGCGTCTCGAACCTGGGCGCCGGCACCTATACCGGCACGCTCCACTTCCGTGCGGAAGCCGCAATATAGGCATGTGCCGTAGAGTGTTGCTGCAGTTGCGAGGTGTCCATTGAACAGAACGATCCATTATGCGGCGAACCGCGCGGCCATAGCCGTTCTGGTCGCCAGTGTTTTCACCGTCTTCATCCAGGCACAGACCATACGTCCGGTGATTACGGAGTACACCGCGAAGGTGGCCAAAGGCAGCGTCGAACTGGTGAACCCCAGCGCTATCCCCCTCAGCGTCGTCATGGAGCCGAAGAGCTTTACCGTCTCCGAGACTGGAGAGATCGCCTATCGTCCGCTGGACAAAAGCATTCAGGTGAAGCTTTCCGCCATGAGCTTCCAGATCCCTCCTCAACAGAGCTACTTCCTCTTCTATGAGGCGCGCGCCGATGCGCTGCCTGCGTGGTTTGTCCTGTATGCCAATATCGGCGGATTCCGCAAGAGCGATACCGGGATGAACATTCGGCTCGATCTTCCGCACACGGTGTACATCCTGCCCAAGCAATCTGCCGGCAAAGGCGACCTCAGTATCCAATACATTGGCGTTTCTCCCGACAAGGCGCACCTCCAGTTCCGCATCACCAACACCGGGCCATGGTTTGGCCGCGCGCTGCAAACGCAACTGAGGAGCAAAAGCGGCACTATTCAAGGCAGTGGTTTCCCGATCTTTCCGAATGCCAAACGTATCGTTGAGATATCGTGCAAGGGCAATCAGACGGGCGCGGTATACGGTATTCGCCTCAAGAATCTCAGGTTGGAGGAGCCTCCACCCGATCCTGCGGAAAGCCGGGTATGCGCCCCCTGATCAACTACCCGGCGGCGTTGGCCGGAATCCTATTCTCGTTGGCGGGAAGCGGCCGGGCACAAATCTTCCGGCTCACCGGCGGAGCCTCATCCGGTTACCAGGCCCAGGGAGCGGGTTTTGAAGTCAACGGCAAAGGGTATCAGGGCTGGACCGGCGCGGGCATTGTCGATGGAAAAGTGATCTTCGGATCCTATGTGAAGGTGGGTCTGCACGGCTACACGTTCAAAGCCGGCAGCGACTCCCTGGTGATGACGCTGCCCATCGACATCTTCGGCACCCAATCCACGCTCTATACCAACGGTCTGAGCGTGGAGAAGAAACTCCGGGGAACAAACTATCATATCTTCGCCGGCCAGATGGGAACCACGTTCTTCTCGCCCATGTTCCGCGCCGGCACTTCCTCCGGGCCAGTGACGGCCATTGTCTTCGCCGATCGACTGGTTGACCACGATCTGCGCATCTTCACCAAAAACATCTTCTCCACCTCGCAGACCTCCATCAGTGGTATCGAATGGCGGCCTTGCGCCACCTCATCTTCGCGATTGGCTACGGTCCCTTTGCTGCGCGAGCTGAAAGGCGACCAGAGCTATGGATGCACTTTCGCCTTTGCCGGCGGGGTTGGCAGCGGCCATGGGTACACAACCGAGTCGCTATCTCTGATTCAACCGCGGGTGAACCTGAACCTGGCGTATGTCAGCGCTGCCGACGGCTTCCAGCGCGCTGTGTCCAGCAGCGGCACATCGCCTCAATCCGAACTTGGTGGCGCAAATGTTACCGGCAGCCTTGTTCCAACCAACAGCATCGGCATCGGCTTTGGTCATCAGAACTACGTCATCCCGCAGCAGGGCAACTTGCCCACGCTCCGCGTAACGGTGGACCGCCTGTCGGGAGGCTGGAAGCGCTGGGGCGGAGACGGACCGTCCATCGGCACCTCGCTGTTCCGCTCGACGATGGAATCCATGACGACCAGCGGAGCTTCGGTGTGGGTGTCGCAATCCGTGGGCTCAGTCGACCTGCGCTTCAATTATCTGGTAAGCGCCGCCAGTGGCAACCCATCCATACAGACCTTTTCGCTCACCACGCAAGAGAAGTTGAGTCCCCGGATCAGCGCTCTCGAGGTAACCACTTACTCGCAAGGCAAGACGAGCGTAGCCTTCGGAGGAGGTCTGCTCTCCAACCTGATGACGCTTGCGGTCAACTATCAGACCCTCTATGTGCCCTCCCGTCCCACCAATCCTTTTACTCAGGCATTGGCGGTTTCCCTGAACCTGAATCTGCGGGGAAACCTGAAATTGAGCACCGCGACGTCGTTTACGCCTGGAGGCAAGATGGTCTATACGCTGGCGGGCACCGAATCGTATTACCGCTTGGCGGGCCTGGAAGCAGCTCCTCCCATGGAGAACTTTCGCATGCAGCCGTACCTCATCCAGGGACTGGTGACCTACCCCGATGGTCATCCCATCTCTGGAGCTGCCATTCGCATCGGCAAAGAAGTTGTGTACAGCGACCAGGACGGCCGCTTCTTCGCCCGCGAGCATAAGCCGGGCCGTTACAAGGTTGAAGTCGACCTCGGCGCCTTCCTGGCGGATGGGACCTTCACCGTGATCAGCGTGCCCGACGATGCAGCCGCAACCAAGGACGAAACAGCGGCGGGCATAACAATTGTGCTCAATCGCCGCTGAGCACCGGAAGGTTCTCCCATAAGCGATCCCGACCTTGTCGCCGGCGAGGAAAGTCGCTCACCGAACATAGTTGGCCCCAACGGATCGAGTCGTTCCGATCGACGGGCGATTCCCGTAGAGCGGTTTCACAATTCATGTGGCCTACGCAAAGGTTGTGCGATGCGGTTTTCCATGAGGGAAAACCGCGCGAGCGTTCCTGGCGCCGACATACCAATTGTGAAACCGCTATAGAACGATAACGTGGCGCCGGCGCCGAATACGGATTGGATTTGCGAAGCACAGTGGAGGCAGGGCGCAGGGGGGCCTTCCCCAAACGCCCATGCACGAATGCCAACCCTCGGCGGGACACCGCCTGGCGGCCGGGAGGCTAGTTCTTGTCGAAGTTGATCGTGATTGGAAACGTATCGGTCGTAGTGCCGGGAGCGAACTTCCACTGCTTGACGGCATCGATGGCCGCGGTGACAAATACCTTACTGTTGCTGGCGGACTCGGCCTTGATGACCTTGCCGGTCGCATCGACGGTGACGTTGACAACGACCGTTCCGGTGAGGCCCATTTGCCGGGCGATGGGAGGAAACATAGGGGCAACCTTGTGAAGGGCGGTCCGGCCCGCGGCATCCTGGGCGTGAAGGGGTGCGACCGTAAGCGGGAGGAATGCGAGCGCGAGCGCCATGAATACTGTTCGGGTACCGGCGAACGAGGTCCACACATGCCCGCGCCGCGTGCCGATTAGAAGTGTTACTGCAGTTACACCAAACGCGAACGACACAAGACTCATAGCACTTTCTCCTTGGTTAGTACAGCGGCATTTCGGGACAGTCGGGAACAGTGTGCGCCGTATCCTCGTCACCTCTTCGTGCACCACTATCGACCCGTGGAGGCGCCGTCTCTATCCCCCATTGGTGGTATATGCCCGGGCTGGGTAAATGCGCGCAGGCGCGTCACATGCGGATTGCGGGGAGGTAGCTCCAGGCAGGCAAGGGGCCATTGCGGGTATACTTTTTGGATAACATCGGCACTCTGTGCGGTGCTTCAGGCGGGGGGAAATGCATGAGCGGTAACGGCAACGGTCACAAGGCAAACGGCAATGCGTCACACTCCAATGGCAACGGAGCGCGGATTGTGGGCAACGACTACAAGGTGCCGGCGCCGCGGGCGGAGTGGATTGTAAAGCGCAAGGAAGAGGCTGCGCGCACCAATGATGAGAACGTGAGCCAGATGCACTTTGCGCGCAAGGGGCTGATTACCGAAGAGATAGCGTATGTGGCGCAGGTGGAGAAAGTGGAGCCGAGCTTTATTCGCGACGAGGTTGCCGCGGGGCGGATGATCATCCCCGCGAACATCAACCATCCGGAGCTGGAGCCGATGGCGATCGGGGTGGGGTCGCTGTGCAAGATCAACGCGAACATCGGCAATTCGGCGATGGTGTCGAATGTGGACGAGGAGCTGCGAAAGCTGCACACGGCGGTGCACTACGGCGCCGACACAGTGATGGACCTGTCGACCGGGGGCGATATTCCGATGATTCGGGAGCAGATTTTGCGGCACTCTCCGGTGCCGATCGGCACGGTACCTTTGTACGAGGCGCTGGCGCGGGTGAAGAGGCTGGAGGACCTGAATATCGACCTTTACCTTGAGGTGATCGAGGAGCAGGCGCAGCAGGGCGTGGACTACTTCACCATCCATGCGGGCGTGCTGATCCAGTACATCCCGATGGTGGCGAAGCGGATTACGGGGATTGTGAGCCGGGGCGGGGCGATCCTGGCGCAGTGGATGACCTCGCACCACAAGCAGAACTTCCTGTATGAGAACTTCGACCGCATTACGAAGGTGATGGCGAAGTACGACGTGAGCTACTCGCTGGGCGATGGATTGCGGCCGGGATGCCTGGCGGATGCGAGCGACGAGGCGCAGTTTGCGGAGCTGAAGACTCTCGGCGAGCTTACTCGCCGCGCGTGGCAGTCCGATGTGCAGGTGATGATCGAAGGGCCCGGGCACATCCCGATGGACCAGATCAAACTGCAGGTGGATAAGGAAGTCGAGCTGTGCGACGGCGCGCCGTTCTACGTGCTGGGGCCGCTGGTGACGGACATCGCACCGGGCTACGACCACATTACGAGCGCGATTGGCGCGGCGATGATCGGGTGGCACGGCGCGGCGATGCTCTGCTACGTGACGCCGAAGGAGCACCTGGGGCTGCCGAACGAGAAGGACGTGAAGGACGGGATCATCGCGTACAAGATTGCCGCCCATGCGGCGGACGTGGCGCGAAAGCGGCCGGGAGCGCGGGACCGCGACGATGCGATCAGCCATGCGCGGTATACGTTCGACTGGGACAAGCAGTTTGCTCTCTCGCTGGACCCGGAGACCGCGAAGGCGATGCACGACGAGACGCTGCCGGATGAGTACTACAAGGAAGCGGCGTTCTGCAGCATGTGCGGGCCGAAGTTCTGCAGTATGAACTGGTCGAGCAAGGTGGACAAGTTCAACGAGCACGAGCATGGACTGAAGAAGCCGGACCTGACACAGATTATGACGGACCAGATGGCGATGCGCGGATAGGCAATCGGGAGCAAGCGCAAAACCGGGTCGCATCCGATAAAGATGCGGCCCTTCGTTTTGCTTGCAGCCGCTTAAGTTGCCGGCGAACGTCTAGGCATGAATTGCGCTGCAGGCGCGAGCGGTGGAGGAAACGGGCTGCGCCTTGGCTTGCGACGGCGCTTTGCGCGGCGTCGAATGGTGCGATATCTCAATCTTGCTGAAGTTGAAGGCCATGCCGGCTACGCCCTGGGGGATGCGGTAGGGCGACGGCAGGCAGCACAAGTCCGGTGTGGGCTCCAAGGCGCGTGCCTGAATCATAGAGAGTCCTTTTCGTCGCGCTCGGGAAGGCTGACGACGGCGGGAGCGATAATCATGGCAAGAAATACAAGAGCGACAATGACATCATGGACCATTTGCGTAATGCTCCTATGCGGAACGGAAAACCTCTTCCAATTGTCATGATGTACCGCGTCCCATGCAGAAGAAATAACCCGAGCGGGCAACTGGATACAGCGCAAGTTGTAGGGAATGACGAGCGGTTGGCGGTTCGTGGCTCGTGGTTAGCACGAGGGGTTAGTTGAGGCGGGAGTCAGGCTAGCGCGTGGGGGACATGAGGGCGTTGGCTGCGCGGGTGAGGGCCTGCGCCAGCGCGTCGAGCTGGGCCTGGGCGCGGGGTGCGTCGGAGGCATCGATGGCCTCGTTGACACCGGGGATGACCACGGCTTCGTAGCCGGTGAACTCGCCCGGGGCGTAGATGCTGTGCCGGTACCAGGGACGGTGCGGGAGTCCCCCGGGGATGAGCAGCGCAGGCTCAACCGAGGACAGCGCGCGATTCAGCCCAGCGGTATTGTCTGGCGGCGCAAGCTGGTGCTGGCGAATGGCGTGCGCGGCGGTCTGGAAGCTGCCGGCGGCAGCGAGGGCGGCCGCGAAGTCGAGGGTCAAGCCGCTGGCAACGGCGCGGCTGCGCGCCTGGTCCAGGTAGCCGCCGATCTCCTCCGCATAGGCCTGGTAGTCGAACGGGAGTACGTCCGCATCGGCCATGTGCAGCATCTCCAGGCCGAAGATGCGCGCCTGCTGCTGGGTGTAGCCGAAGGTGGGGTCGGCGAAGCGAACGAACCAGTCGTAGTTGTCGCAGGCGGTGTGATAGACGCCGAAGGGGCCATCGGAACCGATGTCGGTGGAGGGCACGCCGGCGTGCTGAAGAAAGGGAGTGTAGTCGGAGCCAGAGCCGAGTTCGCCGACATGGGGGAGGGAGCCTTCAGCGGATGGGTCGTCGGGGTCAGAGGGAATTACGGGTGAGGACGGGCGGCTGTAACGCTGCTCATCGTCCTTCATCCATCGGTCGTAGACGGTGTTGCCGGCGGGTGAGGGGACTTCGGCGGCGATCTCGCGCATGAAGGTGCGCAGGGATGGTACGGCGGCGGCGTTGAAGGTGGTACCGGATACGGCAACGTCCATGTTGAAGTAGGCGATGGCGTGACGGAAGGGCGCGGATTCGTTTTGTTCCACCCACTCGGTAGAGCCGATCAAGCCCTCCTCTTCGGCGTCCCAGCTTGCGACGACGACGGTGCGGCGGGGTCGCCAGCCGTGCTGGAGCAGAACGCCGAGGCCGTGTACGGCTTCGAGCATGGCTGCGGTGCCGCTGCCGGGGTCGCCCGCGCCATAGACCCAGGCGTCGCGATGATTGCCGGCGATGACCCACTGGCTGGGATCCAGTGAGCCGGGTATCTTGCCGACGACGTCCCAGATGGTGCGCAGGCGGGTGTCGATAGCGAGGCGCATGTGAATGGTGATGGGTGCGCCGGAAACGCCGCCGAGGTGGTAGGCGAAGGGAAGTCCACCTTGCCAGTCGCGGGGTGCGGTGGGGCCGGTGAGCGCGTGCAGGATAGGGGCTGCGTCTGCCGCGGAGAGAGGAGCGACCGGAATGTCCGGCAGGTCGTACTGCAGCTTATCGGCGGGGATGCGGTCGGCGGCAGGAAGGTCGGGCACAGAAGCGATACCGGGCGTGGTTGGATCGCCGGGATAGATGGGCATGAACTGCACGGAGCCGCTCTGCGCGGCTGAGTCGGGACGAAACGGGCCGTCGGGATAGGTGCGCCCGCTGTGCGAGCCGTCGTCGGAGGGGTCGGAGTAGATGAGCACGCCTTTGGCGCCGCGCTGCTGGGCGATGTAGACCTTGACGCCACGATAGTTGGCGCCGTAGCGGACCAAGACGATCTTGCCCTTGACACTGACGCCGAGGTCAGCGAGCTGCTGGAAGTCTGATAGGCGGCCGTAGTTGGCGTAAACCACCGGGGCGGTGACTTCGCCGGACGCCGACCAGGCATTGAAAGTGGGGAGGATGCGGGGATCGTTCTGCGCAGCGAGGGCCGTGCCGCCGGCGGCGGGAGCGAGGTGCGCGGGCGTAGGGCCGCTTAGGATTTTTTGGCCAGCCGCGTCGAAGGCCTCGACCAGGCTGGAGACGGGCTTGTCCATGAGCACGCGGTAGGGGACGATCTCGGTTTGGAGTCCGGCTGCCTTGAAGCGGTCCGCGACGTAGAGTGCAGTGGCGTAGTCTTCGGGCGAGCTGGCCCAGTGGGGCGCAGCGGTGAGGACCTTGAGGTGCTGGCGGGCGAGCTGGGGGTCGGGCACGGCGAGAAATTCCGCATCCCATGCGGCCTGCTGGGTGAAGTCGCGAAAACCGAAGACGCGAGCGGGCGCGCCGATGCCGGTGGCCATCGCAGTCTTCTGCCGCGACGGCCCCGAGGTGGCGGGTGGCTGCGCGTACACCACCAACAGGGCCAGCGGCAGAAGGGAAGCAAAGGGAGGTAAGCTGGGCAAGGTTCTGGGCCCCTATGCGGTGCGGAGGGCGGACGTCAGGCAACCGGCTGGGTGCAGAACTTGCAGCGGGTTGCCGCTACCGGAATGTCACCGAGACACTGGGGGCAGGCCTTGGTCGCTGGCGGCTCGGCCGCCGGCGGGTTGAATTTCTTCAGCAGGTACTGGGTTGGGAGCACCAGGAAAAAGTAGACCACAGCGGCCAGGATAAGGAAGTTGATGACGGCGGTGATGAAGTTGCCGTACTTGATCTCGCCGCCATTGAAGTGCCCGACGAGATAGCCGAAGTCTGGCTTGCCGATGACGGCGCCCAAAAGCGGTTTGATTATGTTGTCGGTGAGGGCGGTAACGATGGCGGTAAAAGCAGCACCGATGATGACGGCGACAGCCAGGTCCATCACGTTGCCACGAAGGATGAAGTCACGAAACCCCTTAAGCATCGAAAACTCCTTAGGTGTAAGTCACAGGGGCTGAGTATATCGCATTGGCCGGTCGAATGCCGAGCGGGCCTAAGCAGAGCCGTCTAAAAGACATACGGGAAGAAGAGGAAGAACAGGATGAGGCAGATTGCCAGCATATCCATGAAGAGCAGCAGCATGACGCCGCCATGGTACAGGTTCCGGCGCGGCTGCATGCAGCGGAGGGTGTCGAACATGCCGAGCATGGCGAGCACGGCGGGAAGGATGAGCAGCGGCGTGGCACGAGTGTGAGGGAAATCCGAGAGGCGGAACGACGCGGCGAAGCTCCCGAGCACCAGCAGATTGCCGCGCAGCAGCGACCGGCGGCGGAGATTGAAGACGGCGAAAGATGAGAGTGGGCGGGTCATGCGAGCTGTACCTGCATGAGATGCTAAGGAACCTTTCGCCAGCTGGACCTGGTTTCGTTTGAATACGTAAAGATATCGAGCGTGACCGCACCGCTCTCGTCCTGATGAAACTCCGCCTCGCCGTCCCACTCTTTCATGTAGAACCGGGACCCGCCTTGCGCCATCAGAGTCGACGTACTGTGTCCGGCCGGCGTCAGTCGAAGGTGACCGTCGGTCATCGCGATTTGCAAGCGATCCTTACTATCTGGATCAGTGGAGCCGTACGCGCCAACGTACCTCTTAAGAATTGCCGGGTTGATATTTTGCTCTCCGCCGAGGGCACGTACGATCGCATGCTCGTCACAGGCCAGGGCCATCAGGTTACTTGCGATCGCGTGAGTCCCGGGCGTGGAACTCCCATTCGCCTGGTTCGTCAATACGATCACGCCCGTCCTGGTCGCCGGAAAATACTCGTTGTCCGAGATGAAGCCGGGCCATTGTCCATCGTGGCCGATGTCCTTCTGTCCGTATTGGATGGACACCTTCAGGCCATACCCAAATCCGTCAGGATCCGCGGCCGTCATCTCATCGTAGGACTCGGGCTTCAGCACACGTCCACCATGCAGCGCGATGAGCCACTTCGCAAGGTCCGCTCCGGTCGAGTAGATTCCCCCCGCAGAATAGAGAACGTCATAGGGGAACGGATCGGCCGCCTTGACTGGCTTACCCGGAATGTAGCCATATGCCTTGTTCGGAATAACTTCGGTGGTAGAGCCCAAACCACTGTCCTGCATCTCGAGTGGAGTAAAGAAGTGCTTCTGCAGGAACTCCGCGTAGGTTTGTCCACTTACCTTCTCAATCGCCAACCCGAGCAGCACATAGCCCATGTTGTTGTATTCCGTGCGGCTCCCGGAGGGAAATACCAGGGGTTGTGTGGCAACCGATCGGACGATCTTCTGCGGTGTGCGCTTGGCCTGGTCGTATCCTCCGGTGCCAGAGAAGCGGACGCCATCCGGAATGCCGGAGGTGTGCTGCAAAAGCTGGCGGAGCGTGACATCTTTCCACGCCGCCGGCGTTTCGGGATAGTGTTCGCTGAGTTTGTCGGTCGTGTGGAGAAGGCCTGTTCCTGTAGAAGCAGAATGGACGCCGCTGTGAACTGCTTGGTTTCCGAACAAATCGCAAACCGGGTGGCCTCAGTGACAGGGATCCGCCACTCCACATTCGCCAGGCCATAGCTTTTGTTGCTGATGACTTTGCCATCCCGGTAGACAATCACATTTCCGCTGAAGCCATCTTCCTTCGCATAAAACTGTCCCACACGCCCCGCCTCATCGGCGAGTTGCGCCAGACAGGCACGAAAAGAAACCACGATCAAACCGGCATAAAGACTTGCCTTAATCCAGCGCCTGTCGATTGGCATGGCCGTAGTCTACCGCGAGCCGCCCTATTAGCGGCACCGGTCGCCAGAGTTCTCGTTACGCCGCAGCAGGAAGCGATCAAAGCGCGAGAGGCGGCGGCTAGTTGTCGGCGCGCTCGCGTTTGTAGGGGGTTTGCATGCGGGCGCGCGCCTCGTTGATGGCGCCCTGGGTGTTGTCGTTGGTTTGGACGGCGAGGCGGTACTCGTTGACGGCGCGATCGCGCTGGCCGGTGACGTCGAAGATATAGCCGAGATGGATGTGGCTCCAGACCTCGGTCCAGCGTGGGTCGTCGTCGCCGCGCAGGGCATCGCGGAAGCTGTTGGCCGCGGACTGGTAGTTGCGCTGGGCGAAGAAGACCTCGCCGATGCGATAGGCGGCAAGCGAGCTGGACTTGTTGGAGTCGAGGGCCTTCTGGTACTCGCCGAGCGCGCCAGTATAGTCACCCTGGCTGAAGAGCTGCTGGCCGCGCAGAACGGCAACGCGGACGGCCAGGTCGGGCGTGCTCTTCAGTACCCAGTTTTCGGGATCGATCTGGATGCGGCGGGGGCGGCCGAAGGTCTCGATGGTGTACGGCGAGTCCGTGCCGGCGACGTCGATGCGGCGGTCTTCGGTCTTGCCGTCGGTCTCGATGCGCAGCTCGACGGGCATGCGGAAGAGGTCGAGGTCCTCGCCGATGGAGCCTTGGGTGCGGAAGCCTTTGTTGCTGCCGAGACGGAAGACCGTGTACTTGTCGACGAAAGCAGGCGCGCCGGTGCCGTCGATCCACTGGGAGAAGAAGGAGGTGAGCTCGAGATGACTCTGGGCCTCGGCGACCTTCTCGACGTCGTCGCTGCGGATGCCTTTGTCAGTGAACTGCGAGAGCATGCCGCGCAGGAACTTCTGGAAGGCGTCGTCGCCCATCTCCCAACGGAGCATGTGGAAGACCATGGCGCCCTTTTCCAGAGTCATCTCCTGAAACTGCGGGGAGTAGAAATCGAGGCGGCCGAGGGTGGTGAGCGGCTCGGTATCGTAGGCCAGCGCGCCGGCGGAAACATCGCCGATGGCGGCCTGGAAGGCGGTCTTGCCGGCGGAATCTTCGAGGTACATCAACTCGCCGTAGCGGGACATGCCGTTGGTGATCCAGGCGTCGTTGAGGGTGGCCGGCGAAATCTCGGAGCCCCACCACTGGTGGGCGAGGGTGTTGGCGAGCAGGCGCTGGGGGTTGGTGGCCTTGTCGAAGCGGTTGCCGGCGATGCAGGCCATCTGCGGAGCCCAGGCGGCGAGCACGGAGTCTTCCGGCAGCTCGACGACGTTGATGCGGCCGGATTCAGGTTCGCCGAAGACGCCAGTCATGTATTCGAACTCGCGGCCGGCGAGGGCGGCGAACTCGGCTGCGAAGGCCTTGCGCTTGTCGGTGACGTAGACGTGGACGTTGTTCATGCCGCCGGTGATGGAAGGCAGGAACTTGCCGGCGACGATGGTGCCGGGAAAGCCGGGCTTGGTCCAGGAGAAGCCGTAATCGCTGCGACCGTCGGGCAGGAGTTTCTTGGTGGGCGTGCCGCTGCCCACGGCGGTATAGTCGGCCGGCACGTGGATGTGCATTTCGGCGGTGAAGCGGTCGGTGAAGAGTCCGGTCATGGGAAACCAGCGGCCGGGATAGAGCAGGATGCTGATGGGATCGGCGATGGCGGCGAGCTTGATTCCTTCGACGGGGCTGGTGTCGGCGCCGGTAAGCGTGCCGGAGTATTCAAAGTGGAAGGTGGTAGAGACGCCTTTGGGGAGCGGCGCGGGCAGGGTGACGTGGACGGTGGAGTTGGTGGTGAGGCGCTCGGAGTTGAGCGCCATGCCGGTTTTATCGGTGAGCTTGGTGATGTTGAGGCCGTTGTTCAGTTCGAAGACGGCAGAGGTGAGGTCGTCGATGGGCGTAAAGGTGACGTCCGCGATGGCGGAGAGCTTGCCGCCGGCGGGGTCGATGTCCGCGGTGATGATGTAGCCGGTGATGTTGAGCTGGGGGCGCGTGGGCGCGGCCAGTGCACGGGGCGCATGAAGCTCGCAGAGGGCCAGGACGGCGGCGGCGAGGAGGCTGGTGAATGGACTGATTCTGCGGCGAGCTCGGGGCGCGGCGTGGGGGCTGGCGGACATGGGTGAGTCGATCCTCAAAGCTGGTTCAACCATAAATGTAATCGTAAAGCCGCGCGAACGTGTTTGGACGGTTGGCATTGGGTTGGACGCAGCAACCGGGCAGCCGTTTGATTGAGACCCAGCAAGTTAGACGTTTGCTGCAAGGGTTCGGGGTACTTCGGCGGAGGCGTTGGAGCGCAGAAGGTCTTCGGCGGCGTCGCAGACACGGTGGATGGGGTTGGAGTCGGGGGTGGGGAGGAGCTTGGCGCGGGTTTCGGCAAGGTCGGCGATCATTTCGGCGCGGGCGGGGGTGTCGGCGAGCAGGGGATCGAGCGCGGCGGCGAGGTTGGCGGCGGTGAAGTGCTCGTTGAGCAGCTCGGGCACGATGCGGCGGCCGGCGATGAGGTTCGGCATGGCGATGGGGAGATTGCCGTCGGCGTCGGGCTGGGCGGGGATCTCTGCCGGGTAGCGGACGAGACGCTTGACGATGGCGAAGGTGAGCGGCGAGACGCGATAGACGACGACGAAGGGGTTGCCGATGGTGAGGGCCTGCACGGTGGCTGTGCCGCTGGCGACGATGGCGGCGCGGGCGTGGTGGAGGGCTTCGCGGGCGTCGGGGACGAGGTGAACCGTGGTAAAAGGCCCGTACTTGCAGGAATCCTTCCATTCCTGAACAATCCCTTGAATAAAATCGGCTGAAAGCGTTGACGCCACTGGCAGGATGAATTGGTAGGGTGCCCAGATGAGTTCGAGGTGCTCTTCCGCCATAATCATTGTTGGTAAATTGGCCCGGACCTCTTTGTCGCGGCTGCCGGGCAGCAGAGCAATCCAAGTGCATTGCGGATCGAGGCCGTGTTCGGTGGCATAGTCTTCGCGGGAGATGGTGGGCAGTGGAAGTGTGGTGAGGGGGTGGCCGACGAATTCGGCGTTGACGCCACGGGTGCGGTAAAAGGGGGCTTCGAAGGGGAAGATGACCATCATGCGGTCGACGCGCTGCTGCACCCAGCGCAGGCGGCGGCGCTTCCAGGCCCAGAGCTGCGGGCTGACGAAGTAGAGGACCGGGACGCCGCGGCGGCGAAGGTGCCAGGCGAGGCGAAGATTGACGTCGGGGAAGTCGATGAGGATGGCGAGCGAAGGCGGCGATTGGTAAATGGCGCGGACGAGCGTGCGGTATTGCGAATGGATGTAGAGCGCGTGGCGCAGGACTTCGGTGATGCCCATGTGGGCGACGTCTTCGGCGCGGACGATGCGCTGCTGGCCGGCGGCCTCCATGGCGGTTCCGCCGAGGCCGGTGAAGATGGCGGCGGGAAGGCGGCGGTGCAGTTCGGTGACGATCTCGGCGCCGTAGTGGTCGCCGGATGCTTCGCCGGCGGAGAGGAAGATGCGCGGGTTGGGGATGGTGGCGATAAACGTAGTTTAGACGGCGATCAGAGTCCGTGGAGGATGTCTTCGCGAGTGATCTGCTTGTGGGTGGCTACGGCTTGCAGAATGTTGCTCAAAGTTCCTATGCGAACGGGCTTGTGCGCGGGAATCGGGATGCGGTGGTGGCTTGGAGTTTCGGTGTCGAGGATGATGTGGCTGCCAGATTAGTGAGCTTCGCGATAGTCCCAACGTTTGCAGAGATGATCTGCCAGCTGACGACCGTAGACATTTCGAGGAATCTTCACGCGACCGCTAATATCTCGTCTTTACGGAGGTGCAGGCGGACATAAGATGGCTTCCCGCCGTCGAAGTAGAAGGCCTTCACCACATCCTGCACGTTTGCCTTAAGCTCTTCCCAGGTATCGCCTTGAGTGACGATGTCCTCGCCGAGAGCTTCGGCGACAAAGCCACCATCGGACTCCTGCGTGACCTCGAAGACGAGTTCGCTCATACAGACACTATACGATAGAGGCGTTTGGAGGTGAGGCGTGGCGGGGAAGGCGAAGCGGTTCAAGGCCGTGCTGGAGAAGGGCAACCGGGCGCTGGGGTGGACGATTGCGCGGGTGCCGTTCGAGCCGGCGAAGGAGTGGAAGCAGATGGTGCGGCAACGCGTGCGCGGCGAAGTGAACTGCCACGCATTTCGGACTTCGCTGTTTCCTGATCCCTGTGGCGGGTTCTGCGTATTGGTGAATCGGGCGATGCAGGCAGGGGCGGGCGTGAAGTTGGGCGATACGGCGGAGTTCATACTGGAGCCGGACCTGGAGCCGCGCGAGGCGGAGCTGCCGGATGAACTCGCGGTGCTGCTGGATGAGGAGCCGGGTCTGCGCGAGTGGTACGGCAAGCTGACCGAATATATGCGGCGCGAGATCGGCAAGTGGGTGATGGACGTGAAGAGCGACGAGGCCCGGATGCGGCGGGCGGAGCAGATGGCGGAACGGCTGCTGGCGACGATGGAGGGCGAGCGCGAGCTGCCGCCGGTGATTGCGGCTGCGTTTCGTCAAAGGCCGAAGGCGGCTGCGGGCTGGGCGAAGATGACCGAGGCGCAGCGGCGCGGGGAGCTGATGGCGGTGTTCCACTACCGGACGGTGGAGGGACGGCAGAAGCGAGTGGAGAAGTTGTGCGACGCGGCGGAGAAGCGCTAGCCAATGACTCTGCCTGCGCATCGGGGTTTTCGGTCGAGATTCTTTTCGGTCTCGATTTCGCTGGTGAGCGGCGGGCTGATGACGCGCGACCGGCTGCTGAGGGTGACGCGGCGGCTGCGCAAGGACGCGGCGCGCGAGGAATTTTTCTTTGCCAGCGGGACGAGGAAGCTGGCCGGCGTCTGGGTGGGGGCAGGCGACGGGGCGCCGGTGATTCTGCTTTGCCACGGGATTGGAGAGACGGTGGGCCATTGGAGTGCGGTGCAGGCTTACCTGAGCGAGCGTGGAGTGGGCTCGCTGGTCTTCAACTACTCGGGATACGGGGCGAGCTCCGGGCGCGTCAGCGCGGAACATTGCGATGAAGATTTGGCGTCGGCGTACACGGAGCTGCGCCGCAGAGTTGGGCCGGAACGGCGAGTTTTTGTGCTTGGCTTCTCGCTGGGAAGCGGGATTGCGGCGAGCGGGGTTGGAGCGCTGGAGCCGGCGCCGGCGGGGCTGTTTCTGTGCGAGGCGTTCCCGTCGTTTCGCGAGGCGGTGCGAGTGATGGGATTTCCGTTTTGGGTTGCGCGCGCGTTTCCGGACATCTGGAACACAGCAGAAGCGGTGACGCGGTTGAGCTTGGCGGTGTGCGTGGTGCATAGCGATGGCGACCGGCTGTTTCCGGTGGAGATGGCGCGGCGAATTGCGAGCGCCTGCGGCGAGCGGGGTGAGCTGGTAGTGGCGTCGGGGCTGACCCACAATGAGCCATATCTGAGGCCGACGGACGCATACTGGGGGCCGATCGTGGAGCGAGTGCTAGGCGCAGGGGATCGGGTGCAGGGCCTCATCGCGCGGCGGCCTCGGCGAGAGTCCGGGCAGCGGCCAGATTGATGGTGAGTTCTTCGGGGAAGTAATGGCGCTCCTGCAGCCAGACGGGGTCATTCCAGAAGAGGAGGGTCTTGCCGGTTTCGGTTTCCGCGACCAGGATTTTGAGCGGAAGGTCGAGCGCGGCGCTGGGCGCGGCGACCATAAGCGGTGTGCCGGCCTTCGGGTTGCCGAAGATGAGCAGCTTGGTTGGGCGCATGGTGAGGCCGGCGGCGGCGGCTTCGCCGGAGTGGTCGACCAGGCAAAAGAGCTTGATGCCTTTTTCCTGCAAGAGCTTTTGCAGACGGGCAACGGTTTCGTCTACGGAATACTTGCTTTCGATTGTCTCAATGCCTTCGTGCATGGCGGGCCTCCGGGTGGCGGAATTCAACTTCTGAGGTTGCATAGCAAGCAAAAGTAATAATGCGCTGGCGTCACTCATGGGCAGCCAGCCAGGCGAGGGTTTTGGCGGCGAGGCGGTCAAAGGCGGCGACGGCGAGGCGGAGGTGGTCTTCGGTGGTGTCTTCGATCTTGTTGTGGCTGATGCCGCGCAGGGACTGGACGAACATCATGACGGTGGGGATGCCGAGGCGGGCGACTTCGGCGGCGTCGTGGAGCGGGCCGGAGGGAAGGCTGGGGACTTCGGTACCGGCGGGAACGGTTTCGGCGATGGATTCGCGGCAGAGGGAGATGAGATCCGGGTGGAAGGGGATGGGTTCGATCGACCAGATGCGGGACCAGTCGACGGTGCAGCGTTCTTGCTCTGCAAAAGCGAGACTCGCGGCTTGGGCGTCGCGGTACATGGAGGCGAGGACGCTGGGCGAGAGGTCGCGCTGGTCTAACGTACATTCACATTTGCCGACGACGGCGGTGACGATGCCGGGGAAGGTCTTGACGGAGCCCATGGTACAGACGGCGTCGGGATGCTTCCCGGCGATGTGACGAATCTCGAGGGCAAGGCGGGCGGCGGCGGCGAGGGCGTCGCGGCGGTCCATCATGGGGGTTGAGCCGGAGTGGGCTTCCTGGCCGTGGAAGGTGATGGCGTGGCGCTCGACACCTTTGGTGCCGAGGACGGCGGCGAGCGGGAGGCCGAGGCGCTCGAGGACGGGACCCTGTTCGATGTGGAGTTCGAGGTAGGCGGCGATGTTTTCGCGTTCTGCCGCTGCGTCGCCGACGCGGTCGATGTCGATGTTGCAGGCGGCGAGGGCAACCTCGAGGGTGATGCCGTCGCGATCGGTGCGGGCGCGGTCGGCGGCGATGGAGTGGGTGCCGGCGAAGGCGGAGGAGCCGAAGAGCGAGCGGCCGAAACGGGCGCCCTCCTCGTCGGCCCAGTCGACGACGCGGACGGTGAAGGGCGGGCGGCCGCCGGTGGCTGAATATTCCCTGGAGATGGCGGTGAGGACTTCGAGCGCGGTGACGACGCCGAGGGCGCCGTCGAGCCAGCCGCCGTTGGGGACGGAGTCGAGATGGCTGCCGAGGACGAGGGCCTTGGGCGAGGCACCGGGGAGGGTGACCCAGACGTTGCCGGCGGCGTCGAGGTGTCGGGTTACAGGCAGGCCGCGGAGCTTGGCGGCAAACCAGTCACGAGCTTGTTGCCAGGTGGCGGTGAAGGCGATGCGCTGAGCTCCGTTGGCATCGGAGGTGAGGGCGGCGAGTTCGCGGAGGTTGGAGATTACCTGGTTCGGGTTGGCGGGCATGATGGATTCCTTGAGGGGATCAGCGTATCACTCTCACGGTTTTTGCCGGTGGAGGGGTGCATCCACCCCCCCTTGTATATACAAAGGATTTGATGATGGTAAACGACTTGCGGCTGCGTATATACGATATTATATATACTTCGTCGTGGTTCGGCGCCATCTTCCGAGCCGCGGGTTTGGTGAGCGCGGTTGAGGCGGGAGAGAGTTGGCACACATTTCCCCATACTTTAAGTGTAGCCGTTTGACCATAACTCATCTGCATTGGGTATCGCGAGTGGATGCAATGAGTTAGGCGATTTTGGGTCTTGACATGCGGTTTTTGCTGGGTTTTTGGAGGAATATTTTTCTGGGCCGGTCAACGATCGGGTTTCTGGCGTGGTGGAATGGGGTTCTGTGGCGGTCCCATCCCACATCTCAGAAGCGGGATGTGGGGCGCCCGGCATTTTCTTGAGGAATCAGCCAGTTGACTGCATGGGTTACGCATTACACCGGCTCTGATTTGCTATAGCCTTGAAGGATGCGTGTCGTGGATTTTCTTGTAGTTGGGGGTGGTATCGCGGGGTTGCGGGCGGCAGTTGGATTGGCGGCGGCAGGCAGCGTGCTGGTGGTCACAAAAGAGAGCCTGGCCGAGTCGAACACGGCATATGCGCAGGGCGGGATTGCCGTGGCGATGGGCGGCGACGAGGATGTGGCGCTGCACCTGGAAGACACGATTGCGGCGGGCGATGGGCTGGTGAATGCCGAGGCTGCGGCGGTGCTGGTGGAGCAGGGGCCGAAGCGGGTGGAGGAGCTGCTGGAATGGGGGACGGGGTTCGACCGCGAGCAGGGCAAGTTGATGAAGACACGGGAGGGCGCGCATAGCCTGCCGAGGATTCTGCACGCGCATGGAGATGCGACGGGGTGGGAGATTGCCGTGTCGCTGCTCCGGCATGTGCGGGGACTGCAGCGGGTGGAGCTGATGGAGTGGACCACCACCGTGGACCTGGTGGTTGATTCCGACGCCGGACGCGTGGCGGGGGCGACGCTGCTGGACCGCGCGGGCGGGCTGCATGAGGTGCGGGCGCGCGCGGTGCTGCTGGCGAGCGGAGGCGCGGGGCAGGTGTTCAGCGACACGACCAACCCGGCGGTAGCGACGGGAGACGGCATTGCGATGGCGTATCGAGCGGGCGCGGAGCTGATGGACATGGAGTTTATGCAGTTCCACCCGACGGCGTTTGCGATGGAAGGCGCGCCGCGGTTCCTGATGAGCGAGGCGCTGCGCGGCGAGGGGGCGTGGCTGGTGAACGCGAAGGGCGAGCGCTTTATGGAGCGGTACGACGCCCGGCTGGAACTGGCGCCGCGGGACGTGGTGGCGCGAGCGATCTGGCGCGAAGGGTTGGACGGGGCGGTGTATCTGGATATGAGGCGGAGCAGGGAACAGGGATCAGGGAGCGGGGAACAGGTGGATTGGAGGCAGAGGTTTCCGGGGATTTCGAAGTTTCTGGAGGGGTACGGGATGGAGTTGGCGCGAGACCTGATCCCGGTACGGCCGGCGGCGCACTACCTGATGGGCGGAGTGAGGACGGACGTGCATGGGCGGACGTCGCTGCCGGGGTTGTACGCGGCGGGCGAGGCGGCGTGCACAGGGGTGCATGGAGCGAACCGGCTGGCGAGCAACTCGCTGCTGGAGGGGCTGGTGTTTGGAGCGCTGGCGGCGGAGGCGATGAGGGGCGAGGTTCGAGGTTCGGGGTTCGAGGTTCGAGGGGAGAAGGAGGTGCAGGGAAGTGTTGGCAGCGATGTGGAGGGACGGATTGCGGAGTTGCAGGGGCTGATGTGGAAGGATGCGGGACTGCTGCGGGATGGGGTTGGGTTGCGACGGGCGCAGGAGCGGCTGGCGGCGATGCGGGAGGCGGGAGTGGGTGCGACCGGGCGAACGCGAAGAAGTCTGGAGGCGCGCAATCTTCATGCAGTGGCCGAGGTAATGGTGCAGGCAGCGCTGGGGCGGGAAGAGAGCCGCGGGGCGCATTACCGGGTGGATTTTCCGGAGCGGGCGGGCGTGGCGAAGCACTCGGTGGCGCGGGATGGCGAGCTCCGGTTTGCGATCCAGTGAGGCGTTCGCGTCAGCTGGCGCGGTTGCCTGGGGCCAGGAGGGACGCGGTGATGGTGATTGCAAGCAGGGTGAGGATGACGACGAGGGAGAGGGCGGGGCTGACGTCGATCCAGTGCGACGCGAGCATCTTGACGGCGGCGAAGGCGAGGACGGCGGCCAGTCCGTAGTGGAGGAAGCGCAGCCGGGCGAGCGAGGCGACGATGAGGAAATAAAGCGAGCGCAGTCCCATGACGGCCATGATGTTGGAGGTGTAGGCGAGAAACGGATGGCGCGTGATGGAGAGGACGGCGGGGATGGAGTCGAGCGCAAAGACGATGTCGGTGAGTTCGATGGCGATGAGGGCGAGCAGGAGCATGGTCGCGGTGGGGCGGCCGTCCTCGAAGACGATGAAGCGGTCCTGACGAAGGCTGACAGGGTGGAAGCGTTTCAGCGCGGCGATCCAGCGGGGTGTGGAGGCGGGGCGGTCGGCGGCGGCGGGAATGACGAGGCGGACGGCGGCGATGAGGATGATGATGCCGAAGACGTAAGTCAGGACTTGGAAACGGTTGAGCAGCGTGATGCCGCCGGCGATGAAGATGCCGCGCATAAGCATGGCGCCGGCGACTCCCCAGAAAAGGACCCGGGGCTGGTGGGCACGGTCGATCTGAAAGAGGCGGAAGAGCAGAAGGAAGACGAAGAGGTTATCGACGGACATCGACTCTTCGAGCACGTAGCCGGCGAGGTACTGGACAGACGCGGCTGGCCCCAGCGATCGATGCAGGAAGAGGGAGAAGGCGAGGGCAGCGGCTATCCAGAGGGCGGTGCAAGCGACGGCGGTGCGATGCGGGTCGCGACCGAGGCGGATTTGGCGGCGAGCGTAAACGAACTCGACGGCGAGAAGCAGGAGGAGGGCGAGGTGAAAGCCGATCCAGTAGCTGAGGGGCGTGGGGGGCACGAATTGATGCTATCGCGAGACGGAGTGAGAACCCACATCTCAGAAGCGAGATGTGGGGCACCCGGCGATCATTGGGGCAGCCGGGTCAGTGGGTGGCGTTGATGAGGCGGATGGTTTCGAGGAAGAGGTCGGCGGAGATCTGGAGGGACTTGGGGCTGATCTTGTCGATGGTGTCCTGGGCAGTGTGATGGTAGCCGTCGGGGGTGGCGGCGGTGTGAGGGCCGTAGTCCACGTCGATGACGTCGAGGGAGGGGACGCCGCGACGAAGGAAGGGAAGGTGGTCGTCTTCCTCTTCGCCCTGGGTCTGGAAGACGTACGCGGCGTGGTGGGTGTTGGCGGCGGCCTGGCGGAAGACGCCGCGGAGCCACGGCGTTGAGCCCATCTCTTCGAGGATGTTGAGGTCCTTGTCGCCGATCATGTCGGCGACGATGAAGGCCTTGATGCGCTTGAGGGTGCCGTCGGCGTACCACTTGGCGGCGAGGTGGCGGGTGCCGTAGAGGGAGTCGGAGTCGGACCACTGGCGCACGGCCTCTTCGCCGTCGTCAAAGACGAGCCAGATGGAGTAGCCCTCGGGCGGGTGGGTGCGAAAGTAAGCTCCGAGTTCGATGAGGAGAGCGGTGGTGCAGGCGCCGTCGTTGGCGCCGTAGAAGGCGATGTCGCGCAGAGGGTAGTTGGTCTCGTAGTGGCTGGCCAGGACGATGATGCCGGGAGTTTCTCCGGGCCGCGGCGCTTTGCCGGGGTAGCGGACGATGTAGTTGCGCATGGTCTGCAGGCCGGCGGGAGTGTTGGCGGTGAACTCGTCGATGATGAAGTTGCCTTTGGCGGCTTCCGGCTTGAAGTGGTCTTTGATGAATTTTTCCGCGGCGAGATGGCCGGGAGAGCCGTTGAAGCGCCTGGGCGCAACGGCGAGGAACTGCTGGGTGAGGGCGTCGATGGCCTGGCCGCTGACGGCGGGGGCGGGGGCGGGTTTCTGCGCTGGGGCGGCAAGGGCGAGGACGAGCAGGAACGAAAGACAAATACAGAGATTCTGAGCTGCGCTCAGAATGACGGCCTGGAAAGGTCCGTTCAGGATGCCGGCTGTTGCTGGCCGGCCGGGTGCGTTGGTCATACTGCGGCGGCTTCTTTCTTGTTGCGTCGATCGGGATGGACGTACCAGGCGATGGCTATACCGAAGAAGTAAAGGACGAGCATGGGCGAGGCGAAGAGGCACATGCCGACCGGGCTGGGGTCGGGGCAGATGGTGGCGGCGACGAGAAAGATGGCGAGGATGGCGTAGCGGAAGTGGCGCAGCAGAAATTTAGCGTCGACTATGCCGAACAGAGAGAGGAAGAAGATGAGGATGGGAAGCTCAAAGGTGATGCCGAGGCCGAGGATGACCGCGAGGAAGAAGCTGGTGTACTCCTCGATGCCGATCATATGGTTGAAATTCTTTCCGAAGCCCAGGACCAGGACGTCGACCGTGCGCGGCAGGACATAGCGATAGCCGAACCACGCTCCGATGAGGAAGAGGCCGACGGTGGCGGTCATGAAAGGGACGACATACTTCTTCTCGTTGGCATACATGCCGGGCGAGATGAAGAGCCAGACCTGATAGAGGATGAAAGGGCTGGCGAAGATGGCGCCGAAGACAATGGCGGTCTTGATGTCGAAGTTGATGGCGTCGGTGGGGTGGACCTGGGTGAGCTTGAGGCCATAGTTGTTGAGCGGCCTCTGGATGAAGTCGGTAAGGACACGATCGAAGATGCCGGCGACGATGCAGCCGCCGACGAGGTACATGATGGCGCGGATGAGGCGCTTGCGCAGTTCTTCGAGGTGTTCCATGAGGCTCATGCCGGGGAGTTCGGCACGGTCGGTAACAGCTTTGCGGGCGCGGTCGAGGGCGTCGTTGGACTCAGCCATGCATGGTCTCGGTTTCCAGCTCGGATTCATGGGGCTGAACGGGTTCGGGGGCGCTGGAGGGCGGCGAGTTGGGGATGGGGAGGCCAGTGGAAGGCGGCATGATGCTGAGATCGCCTGAAGTCGCGATAGGGGCAGGGGCAGGAGCTGGTTCGGCAGGAGCCGCGGGCGAGATTTCGGCGGGGACATCCGCGGTATAGCCCTGAGGGTACTCAGTTGCCGATTGCAACGCCGGGGCAACGCTGGGCAGGGCGGGGGACTCGGGCGGGTAGCTATCGCCAGACGTGGGTTGTGCCGGCGAATCCAGTGCGGGCGTGGGCGGTGCGGCAGCCTGGATAGCGGCGGCCTGCTTCTGGCGATCGGCCTGCTCGGAGAGGCGAAGTTCCTCCTCCATCTGGGAGCGGAACTCGTTACTGGCGCGGCGGAAATCGGCCATCAGCTTGCCGAGCTGGCGCGCAAGGACAGGCAACTTCTTCGGACCGAAGAGCAGCAAAGCCAGAAGAGCGATGAAAGCGTAGTCGCCGAAGCCACCCATACGTAGCCTTATGATACGGCTTGGGTGGGAGGGAAACAAATGAGTTGCGATGCAACCTGCCGGAGCCGGAAAGGGTGAAGCGGACGAGGTCATGCATCGCCCTGGGCGGCGGTTTCGTCTAATATTAACAAAGCGCGACTTTGACGGTTGCGCGAGCATGGAATGGGCGGCAACATCCCCGCGGATTGGGTGACGGCTCGGAGGGTTGAGCCGGTCACAGCGAGTCCGCTGCAGCCCGGACGAATCAAAAGCTTTCAACATCCCCGTTTCGGATGAGCGACGGCCCGCCATGAAGAGGGCGGAGCGCCCATCCAGAGACTGAAGGCGGAATACAAGTGAATGGACTCTTGCTGGAAGAAGCTCCGCGTGCAACTGGGGGCGAAACTTGCCCACTCGACCACTATTTGGCGATGCCGGATGAGTCGATGGACGGGCGGATCGCAGCGGCGCGCGAGAAACTGGGCGCGGACGCGGTGATCCTTGGCCACCACTATCAGCGGGATGAGGTGATCCGGTTCGCTGACTTTACCGGCGACAGCTACAAGCTCTCCAGGGCGGCGGCGGAGACGAACGCAAAGTACATGGTGTTCTGCGGCGTCCACTTTATGGCGGAGACGGCAGACGTGCTGGCGCAACCGTGGCAGCAGGTGGTGCTGCCCGACCTGAACGCGGGCTGCTCCATGGCCGACATGGCGGAGATCGGGCAGGTGGAGGATTGCTGGGAGGCGCTGGAGAGGCAGGGAATAGGGAACAGGGAACAAGGAACAGAGGGCAAAGACAAAGGCATCGTTCCGCTGACGTATATGAACTCGGCGGCGAACATCAAAGCGTTCTGCGGCGAGCGGGGCGGGCTGGTATGCACCTCGTCGAATGCGCGGGCGGCGTTTGAGTGGGCGTTCCAGCGTGCGGGGAAGATTCTGTTTCTGCCGGACCAGCACCTGGGGCGCAATACGGCGTTTGCGATGGGGATTCCGCTGAACGAGATGGTGGTGTGGGACCCATACCAGATCAACGGCGGCGTGATGCCGGAACGGCTGCGCGCAGCGAAGGTGATTCTGTGGAAAGGACATTGCAGCGTGCATCAGCGGTTTCTGCCGGAGCACGTGGACCGCGTGCGGCGCGAGGAGCCGGGCATGCAGGTGGTGGTGCATCCGGAGTGCCGCTGGGAGGTGTGCCAGAAGGCGGACGCACTGGGGTCTACGGAGCGGATCATCGACGCGATCGAGCGCGCGCCGGAGGGCGAGAGCTTTGCGGTGGGCACGGAGATCCACCTGGTGAACCGGCTGGCGAAGCGGTTTGAGCCGCTGGGAAAGCGCGTGATTACGCTGGATGAGTCGGGATGCCTGTGCACGACGATGTATCGGATATCACCGCAGCACCTGGCGTAGACGCTGGAGAATCTAGTGGAGGGGCGCGTGGTGAACCGCATCAAGGTGGAGGAGGATGTGAAACACTGGGCGCGCGTGGCGCTGGACCGGATGCTGGAGATAGGAAATTGAGCAAGACATTTACGTTGAACGAAGCACAGACCCTGCTGCCCGTAGTGGAGGCGCTGCTACGCAAGGCGCAGGCGGCGGGAGCGCGGGCCGGCGAGCTGGAAGCGCAGATGCAACAACTGACGCAGAGGATCTTTCTGTCGGGCGGGATGCATGTGAACGTGGCGCAGGCCGCGAAGCGAAGGGCAGAGCGCGACAAGGCGATGCAGGAGGCCAAGGACACGCTGGCGGAGATTGACGAGATCGGCGTGCAGGTGAAAGACATGGCACAGGGGCTGCTGGACTTTCCCTGCGTGTTGGACGGCAAGACCGTGCTGCTGTGCTGGAAGCTGGGCGAGAAAGAGATCGGATACTGGCACACGGAAGAGGACGGGTTCGCCGGGAGAAAGCCGCTGGATGGACGGTTCGGGAAGGCGGAGCGGGAACGGCTGAACTGAAGAGAGTCGCCGTTTGTCAGTTGATCGTTGCGAGCGGGGGTCGGAGAGGCCTCTCGCTCTCAGCGTTGAGCTATCGGCTGCCGGCTTTCAGCTATGAGGCACGGGCTGGAAGTTATCCACAGGTATATTTATCGGACGATAACTTTTATCGTTTACACTGTTTTCGATGCTGGTGAATGGGACCAAGCCGTTTCGCGAGCTTTGCCGGGAGAATGGCATTGCGGTGACGCACCAGCGGCAGGTGTTGTACGAAACGATGAAGACGATGCATGGCCATCCGAGTCCGGAAGAGGTCTATGCGCGGGTGAAGAGGAAGGTGCCGGCCATCTCGCTGGCGACCGTTTACAAGAACATCAATTTATTTGTCGAGAGCGGCGTGTTCCAGAAGGTGAGCATGCATCACGGCTCCGTGCGTGTGGAGATGAACGGCAGGCCGCACCACCACATGGTGTGCTCGAAGTGCAGGAAGATTGCGGATATCGGTGAGAAGGAGCTTGGGCTTACGGCCAAGCGGAGCCGGCTGCCGGGAGGGTTCCTGGTGGAGCGGTATGCAGTGGACGCGATTGGCGTGTGCGCCAGTTGCCAGAAAAGCAGTTGCTAGTTGCCGGTTGTTAGTTGTTAGTGAAGGACAACAAACGCGAACTATGAGGTGATGTATGTCAGACGAAGCGAAATGCCCGGTGGTGCACGGTAGTGTCAGGCCCTTGTTGGGTGGGGTCCGAATGAACACGGATTGGTGGCCCAATCAACTGAATCTTAAGATGCTGCATCAGCACTCGCCCGAGGCGAACCCAATGGGGGAGGAGTTCAACTACGCCGAGGAATTCAAGACGCTCGACCTGGATGCCGTGATGAAGGACCTGCACGCCCTGATGACGACTTCGCAGGACTGGTGGCCCGCGGACTACGGCCACTACGGGCCGTTCTTTATCCGGATGGCGTGGCATAGCGCGGGTACCTACCGCATCGCCGACGGCCGGGGCGGCGCGGGCTCGGGAGCGCAGCGGTTTGCGCCGCTGAACAGCTGGCCGGACAACGTGAGCCTGGATAAGGCGCGCAGGCTGATTTGGCCAATCAAGCAGAAGTATGGCAAGAAGATATCCTGGGCCGACCTGATGATTCTTGCGGGCAATGTGGCGCTGGAGTCGATGGGATTCAAGACCTACGGCTTCGCGGGCGGGCGCGTGGACATCTGGGAACCAGAAGAGATTTACTGGGGGCCTGAGGATACCTGGTTGGGAGACAAGCGCTATAGCGGCGATCGCCAGCTCGACAATCCGCTGGGCGCGGTGCAGATGGGCCTGATCTACGTGAATCCGGAAGGGCCGAACAGCAATCCGGACCCAGTTGCCGCAGCGCGGGACATTCGGGAGACGTTCGCGCGCATGGCGATGGATGACGAAGAGACGGTGGCCCTGATCGCCGGCGGACACACGTTTGGGAAGGCCCACGGCGCTGCCGATCCGGGCAAGTATGTAGGGCCGGAGCCAGAGGCCGCCGGCATTGAGGAGCAAGGCTTCGGCTGGAGCAACAGCTTTGGCAAGGGCAAAGGCGCGGATACGATCAGCAGCGGGCTGGAAGGCGCGTGGACGACCAACCCGGTGAAGTGGGACAACAACTACCTGGAGAACCTCTTCAAGTATGAGTGGGAGCTGACGAAGAGCCCTGCGGGCGCCAACCAATGGGCGCCCAAGAACGGGGCATCCGCGGGGACCGTGCCGGACGCTCACGACCCGACCAAGAAGCACGCGCCGATGATGTTCACGACGGACCTCTCCCTGAGGATCGACCCAAGCTACGAGAAGATTTCGCGGCGCTTTCTCGATCATCCGGACGAGTTCGCGGACGCGTTTGCTAAGGCCTGGTTCAAGCTGACGCACCGGGACATGGGGCCGCTTTCGCGGTATCTTGGGCCGCTGGTACCCAAGGAGCCGCTGATCTGGCAGGACCCAGTTCCCGCGGTGGACCATGTTCCGATCAATGAGAAGGATGTTGCCGACCTGAAGGCGAAGATACTGGCGTCCGGACTCTCGATCTCCGCACTGGTCGCGACGGCGTGGGCTTCGGCTTCGACGTTCCGGGGCGGCGACAAGCGCGGCGGGGCAAACGGAGCGCGCATTCGCCTGGCGCCGCAGAAGGATTGGGAGGTGAACCAGCCGGCCGAGCTGGCGAAGGTGCTTGAGGGGCTGGAGACGATCCGGAGGGAGTTCAACGCGTCGCAGTCCGACGGGAAGAAGGTTTCGCTGGCTGACCTGATCGTTCTGGGCGGTGACGCAGCGATCGAGGCGGCGGCGAAGAAGGCCGGCCACGAGGTGAAGGTACCGTTCTCGCCGGGGCGCACGGACGCGTCGCAGGAGCAGACGGATGTGGCCTCGTTTGCCGTATTGGAGCCGGTGGCAGACGGATTCCGCAACTACGTGCGCAAGGGGCATGAGGGATCGGCGGCCGAGCTGCTGGTGGACCGGGCGAACCTGCTGACGCTGACCGCTCCGGAGCTGACGGTCCTGATCGGCGGCCTGCGCGCGTTGAATGCAAACTTCGGGCAGTCCGAGCTTGGGGTTTTCACGAAGCGGCCTGGAACGCTAAGCAACGATTTCTTCGTGAACCTTCTCGACATGAAGACGAAGTGGCAGAGGTCCGCAACATCGGAAGGCGTGTTGGAGGGACGCGATCGGGCAACCGGCGAGCTCAAGTGGACAGGCACCGTCGTCGATCTGGTCTTCGGTTCGAACTCGCAGCTGCGGGCCCTCGCGGAAGTCTATGCGTGCGCCGACTCGCAGGAGGCGTTCGTGCGGGACTTCGTCGCGGCCTGGAGCAAGGTGATGAACCTCGATCGCTTCGACCTGGCTTGATGTGCATGGGAAAGGGAAGAGCGGCCCAGCGATGGGCCGCTTTTCTTTGTGGCGGTCCATCCGACATCTCTGACGCGAGATGCGGGACAGCTAGTGCCGGGGTGGGTCACGGTTTGCCGCCCGGATTCCAGGTGGGGCGCCAGGCGGTGTTTGCGAGCCAGCGGATGGGTTCGACCATGGAGGCGATGGCACCGTCGAGGTGATTGAAGTCGATGGTGGAGAGCTCGTCGGAGGGTTGATGGTAGTCGGGGTGCAGGCCGTAGCTGGAGACGGTTTGCGCGACGATTCCCTGGCGGGCGAGAGCGAAGTTATCGGAGCGCTGAAAGAAGTTTTCGGCAGGGTGCGGGTCGGGGACGAGGCGGGCGCCGTGGCGGGCCAGCTCGGGGCCGAGTGAGGAGCGGTTGAAGCCGGTGAGCCAAAGGTCGCCGGCGGGAACGGACGGATCGGGGCGGCCGATCATCTCGAACTCAAGGTTGCCCACGATCGACGCGAGCGGTACGGGCGGATGCGCGAGAAAGGCGGCGTTGCCGATGCCGCCGATCTCCTCCGACCCGAAGAGGGCGAAGACGATGGTGCGGAGCGGGCGCGGACCGGACGCGAAGGCGCGGGCGAGCGCGAGGACGGCGGCGGTGCCGGAGGCGTCGTCGTCGGCGCCGTTGTAGATGGTGTCGCCGGCGGAGTTGGCGGGGCCGATGCCGAGGTGGTCGAGGTGCGCGGTGAGCAGGACGACGCCGGCGGCGGGATCGGTGCCGCGCAGGATGGCGATGGCGTTCCAGGTTGCGGTGCGCGGGGTGTCCTCGAATTGGGAGAGGCGCTGGCGAAGGGCGGGCGGCAGAGGCGAGGGCAAGGGAACCTTCTGCAGGAAGGTGCCATTGTCGCCGCCGGGGGCGAGGCCGAGGGCGAGGAACTGTGCGGAGGCGAAGAGCGCGGCGATGTGCTCATCGCGGGTGGCGGAGCCGCGGCCGTGGAGCTCGTCGTCGGCGAGGAAAGCCATGTCGGCGTGGACTTCGCGGTCGAGTTCCGCCGGCGAAGGTGCCGTTTGGGCGGCGCGAGCGTCGAATGGATGAGACTGACCAATCAGGCCCGAAGGATTGAGCCCAAGCAGAAGGAGCGCGGAGAGCGCCGCAAGTGCCTCCGGACGGGGTGGGCTGGTGCGGCGGCGGTGTGCGGCGGCGAACATCCTCGCCGATTATAGAGTGCGCGGCGGATGCGATTGCTGCGAAGATGGATGCGGAAGGGAATTGGGAGCATGAGGCGTTTTGGGCAAGTGGCGGCGGCGATGGGCATCCTGGCTTTGGGCTTGACGGCTGGATGCGGCAACTTCTGGGTGTATCCGGGGTCGACGAGCAGCACGACGGGGACCACCGGGACGGGGGACTACGTGTACGTGGCAAACGGGGACACAGACACAGTGGCCGGCTATGAGGTTGGCTCGGGGTCGCTGACGGCGATCTCGGGGTCGCCTTTCCCTCTCGGGTATGCTCCGACGGCGGCGGTGGTGAATCCCGCGGACTCGATTCTATTTGTGTCGTCGGGCGTGGGAATCTATAGCTATTCGATCTCATCGACCGGGGCGTTGGCGTTGTTGAGCAGTGGACTCTCGTCGGGTCTCGACGACGTGGTCTCGTTAGCGGTCTCGCCCGATGGGAATTGGCTTTTTGCGCTGAGCAGCGTTGCGACCGCGAACGTGGTCCAAGTGTATGAGTTCGCGATCAACTCCAGCACGGGGGCCCTTTCCGCGGTGAACTCGAGCAACCAGAGCTACAGCGAGCAATATGCCATCACGGCACCGACATCTACGGTTCCGGCTGCCCCTTCGCAGATTGCGGTGGCTAAGGTATCGAGCGGGGAGTATTTGTTTGTGGCGCTGGGTACGGGGGGAACTCTGATAATTCCGTTCAACACGTCGACCGGGGTGCAAGTGACGTCTCCGGCCCCGCCGCAGTTTTCGCCGCCATCGGGGGGGGCAAATTCGAACTACTGGGCTAACGATGCACTGGCGGTGAATTCGAGCACGTCGGTGCTGTATGTCGTGAGTAGCGATGCCAGCTCTTACGACGGGGTGATCACGGCCTTCACTATCGGCTCGAATGGAACGAGTGCGACGCTGACCACTTTGGCAACGGGTGCGACGGTGTTCCAGCCCACTGCAGTAGTACTGAACTCCGCTGGAACGGATATTTACGTGGCGAATACCGCAAGCGATTCGATCTCCGGGTTCAGCACGGCCGTATCCGGGAGCAGCTTGCCCGCGTTGACAAGTTCGCCTTATTTGTTTGCGTATGCGCCGACGGGGCTGGCAGTGGACCGCAGCGGGGATTACCTGCTGGCGATCGCCGGTGCCGGGGGCCCCGACCTGACCATGTACAGCTACGGCTCGGCGGGGCAGCTCAGTGAGGCGGCATCGACCAACACGGGGAACGGGACTGAACCTGCCGGGGCGATTGCGATAGCGGCGACGCATTGAGGCCGATTGCGGCGTGAGTGAGGCGAGAGCAAGCGCAACAACCGGAAGTCGCAAAAAAAAACCCGCATCTCAGGACGAGAGATGCGGGCTTTCGGTTTCTGGTGGGTGTGGGTCGAATGGCGCTTTCGCGTCAGACTCCGCCACGGTTAGACGGTGTTGATGGGACCGCTGACGCCGAACGGGAAGAAGCCTCCCTCGTAGGTTTGTGGCGTGGTGGAACCATAGAGGACGGCAAGAACCTGCGAGAAGGTGCGCGCGAAGGTGGAGCCGGCAGGGTTGTTGGCGCTGGAAGTGGGGCCTCCGGCGGTATCGAAGAAGCCGCCGTAATAGGCTGGCGTGCTCTGCCAGGTGCCGGGATTCGACGCGGGATTGACATCGGTATTTGCCGCAAGAGCTACATAGTTGCTTCCGCTGTATTGCACGGCGGCTCCAACCGGATAGGCCGTTGTCGAGCTCCAAGCAGGTTCTGAAAGGAGTTGTGGCCCAGCCGCGGCGAGGGCTGCCGCGTTAGTCAGGTAGGCTATCAACGTGGTTGGCGTGGTGGCGCCGGCGGTCGCAGCGGCGGAGAGGGTGATGGTCGACGTAGCCGAGGTGATCGTGGCAATCGTCGCTCCCGCCGGTATTCCTGTGCCGGCAACCAGCAATCCAACTGCCAGTCCCGCCAGGCTGGTCACCCCGGTTACCGCCGCACTGCCGCTGGTGACGATACCGGCGAAGGTGATTGTCCCAGGGTCGTTCGGCTCCACATCCTGGTTGTCCGTCCCTTCCACGATGACCGTGGTGATACCCGAGGCCGTGGGAGCTTGCGACAGGGTAGCTGTGGCCAGCGACGGCGTGATGGTTTCGAGCGTGGGAATCGTGAGGGCCGTCGCAGTGGTTGGGGCGGTTATGGTGACGGTCTGGAGTTTCCAGGTGTTTATCGTCGTAGTCGGCAGGATGCTCAAGGTGGCGGCTATGAGTTCGGCGCCGAGCGCGGCGGTGGGGAATTGCGATATTGTAATCGTGCCCGCCGACGAGCTGACCCCGTTGATGATTGTCCCACTGGGGATATTGGGGCCGACGATGGCAGCTCCGACCGACAGGTAGGGGGTGCTGCTACCGGTGGGGGTAGCGGTGAAGGCCGCGGCCGGGATCGCCGAAATAGTCTCATAACTGACGACGACGGTGCCGGTAAAGTTGAACAAGGCCGGTGAGACGATGGTGGCGCCAGTGGCGGGCGCAGACAGCGTGATGGTGTTGCTGGCGGCGGTGACCCCGGTGACGGTTGTTCCGGCAGGGATGTTGCCCTGGGTGTCTATGATGAGCTGCCCGCTCGCCAGTGCGGTCGTGGGATACACGTAACTGAGGATGTTGTTGCCGGACTGGATGATCGCGGTGACGCCCGTCGCTCCAACGGTGGTCGCGGTAGTCCCGGATGCGGCCTGCGACAGAGTCATGGTGTTGACGAGACCGACCGAAGTGATGGTCGTTCCTGTAGGGACGTTGGTACCGCTAACGGCGTTGCCGGCAGCCACTGCGGGGGCAGTCACGCTGCTCAGGCAGGTCACCAGATTGCTGCCTTTGGTCAGGAGGCAGGTGGGAGCCGTTGTGGAGGTACCGCTGGTTGCGATGGTGGCGGCCGCCGACATGGTGATGGTGAGCCCGACGGGGTCGGAGTACAAAACCGTGGTCGCGGGGCTGGTTGGAATGCCCGTGCCGGTGATTTGCATGCCAGGGAGGATTCCGGCGACGCTGGATACCTGCGTGATGACTGCACTGGTCTTGGTGACGACGCCGGTGGGGGTCGCCGCGGTGGTCGCCGAAGCGTTGGCAACGGCCAGAGGGTTAGCTGCCCCCTGCTGCAAGGTGAGGGTGCCGGCGGAAGCACTGATCCCGCCCTGCGCGATGAAGGAGTTGGAGGGAAGGCCCGTGCCGCTGAGGATTTGTCCGGGTGCGAGTCCCGCGGTGAGCGGCATGAGGTTGAGGATGTTGCTGCCTTTGGTAGTGGCGGCGATGTACCCCGGCGTCAGGGTGACGGTGGACAAGGATGTAGTGATCTGGGCGGGTATGTTGGCTGTCAGCACCGGCGCCGTTCCGCCCGCTGCGATCGTACCTGCTGCCACCGAAAGCGTGGGAACCGTAACTGTGGGGGCGGTGGTGTAGCCTTGTCCGTTCTGTGTGAGTGCGATGGTGTAGCTGCCAGGCTGGGTTGTCGTGCCGGCTTGGGTCACCGTAAGCGATCCCTGGGCGGGGACGGTGGCGCCGACGCTGCTGAACACCAGCGGGTAGGTACCGAGGGTCATGAGCTGGCCAGGGGTCCCGGTAACGCTGGTCAGGCCGTTGAAAACGGGCGTGGGCGGAGTCAAGGACGAGTACCCGGTGATGGCGCCGATGGTAATCGTGGACCCGCTGATGTTCGTGATGACCGAGTTGGTGGGAATGCCGGTGCCGGCGATAGCCATGTTGACCGCAAGTCCGGTGGTGGGCGCGACATTCGAGATGGTGAGGTTAGGGCTGGTTGTGGAACCGGTGAGACTGCCGGTGTAGACGGGGGTGGGATTGACCGCGGTAACGGTGGTGTTGGGAAGAACGCCGGGGCCGGTGAGGATGGCTCCCACTGTGATGGGGTTTGTCGGCGCGAAGTTGTAGATGGTGGTGCTGCCGGAGATAAGGTTTGCGGTGAAGCTGTTCTGGGTCTGAGTGCCGGCGCTGGAGGTAGTCAGGTCCTGGGGGCTGTAGTACGGCGCACCGGACTCCATAGCGACCAGGCGCAGCGCGCCGGCGTGGAAGCCGTTGACGGCGAGGGACTGGGTGGCGTACTGGAGGTAGGTCCCGGTGAGATAGATGGTTGCGCCGGCGAAAGCGGCGGCGCTGAGGTCCTCCAACATGCGGAGGAGGCTGATGGCCTGCACCTGGGTGACGGTGGTCGTGCCGGTGGCCGTCGTGACGCCGGTGCCCAGCAGGTTCACGGTCGCCCTGGACGGAACGTTAGCGGAGCCGACAAGCTGAGCGATAAGCGTACGCAGGTTGCCCAGGTCGCTCAATTCGTCGTAGTACATCGCGCCGAAGAGGTCCTGAATTTCCTGGGCGGAGGCAGGTCCGCCGGCGGCCCAGGTGGCGATTTTAGCAGGGGGATTGAAAACGCCGCCGCTGCCGAGGTTGAGGACGGGCACGCTGTTGTTCGTCGTGGGTACGAGGTCGGTGCCCTGGGTGAGGAAAGAATAGAGGGTGGCTTTGAGGTACTTGATATTGAGCAGGAAGTTGAGGACGTCGACCTGCGCGTAGCCATTAGGCTTGGGTTGCTGAGCGAGAGCAGTGGGGCCCGATCGTACCAATTCCGTGCCAGCTACGGCGGCGCCAGCCACGCCGAGGGCGGCGATGAAGTGCCTGCGATTCAGGACGCGTTCGGATGCTGATTTCTTGAGTTTCTCGACGGTTGGCGCGGGATCGAGGACTTCTACTTCTTTGCTGGCCATTGCGTTGGCCTCCTTGTCAATTGGCTTGCGAAATGTGAAAACAGATTGCGTCATGGTTGAATGCGACGACCGCGTCGAGGTGAGATCGGGCGCTCCGAAAGTGTCTATACCTTATTGATGTTGCCGTTCACGCCGCTGGGGAAGAAGCCACCCGAGGTGGTGCCGGAGGACGCGAGCGTAACGGAAGTGCCGCCTGACGCGACCGTACCGAATAGGATGGAGAGCGCCTGCGAGGTGGTGCGGAGGAAGGCGAATCCGGGGGGAGTCGTGGTGGAAGTGCTGGCGCTGGCGACGGCGAAGAATCCTCCGCTGGCGGTCGGGCCGGCTGCGGCGCCGGCGGGCCCGGGAGCAGTATTATTCGAAGTGGTCCCTGGGTCGTAAGGGGCGACGTCCAGCGAGTCAGCCTGGATATAGGCCGCGATGGTGGGGTTCTGCAGGGCGGTCAGGCGGAGAATTCCGGCGTGGCTGCTGTCGGCACCGAGAATTTGCGAGAGCACGGTGATGTCGCTGCTGCTGAGGCCAGTGATGAGGTTGGCGTACGTGGTAACTGCGACGTCTTCCAGGAGCCTGGCGATGGACAGCGCGTTGGTCGCGGTGATGGCGCCGAAGGCGGCGAGGTTGATTGCCGGCCTGAATACAACCGAAGAGCTGAGCAGGCTGATCAGGGTGCTGACATGGTTCTTCTCATCGTAGTAAATCTCGTTGAGCATGTCAGTGATACGCTGGGCGCTGGCGCCGGTGAACGTCAACGCGGCAGAGGGCGCGCCGGTGGTGCCGCTGTAGCCGGGCAGATCGGTCCCCTGGGTGATGAATGAGTAGAAGGTGGCTTGCAGAAACTTCACGTTGAGGGCGAAGTTGAGCATGTCAATTTGCGCTGTCGATGCAGCGGTGACCGCCACGGAATTGCTAGTGGAGCAGCCCGACATCATTCCCGCGCCAGCCGCAGCGCCGGTCATACCGAGGGCAGCGATGAAGTGCCTGCGATTCAGTGCGCGACCTGCCGCGATTTTCTTGAGCTTCCCGACCGATGCTTCCGGGTCGAGGATTTCGATTTCATTGCTGGCCATTATATGGGCCTCCTTACCAGTTGACGTGTGATGGGTACGATCGGATCGGGTGCGATGGACGGAGTTGGATTCCGGAGAAGTATTGGAGTAATTTCCTGTATTGAGTTTGTTTCCGTACGCAACTGTATGCGCAAGATGGCACATCGCGCAAGACTGATTTTTAACCGCCGGGAAACGACCGGGGAATCGAGGGAGGTTCCCGGGCTTCCGAAGAGTCTGGAAAGTGGGCGAAGCGGCCTTTTTCCAAGGGAATGAGCGACTAGGGCGCGCCGGCGGGGCGCGGTACCCTGTCTGACAAACGCGGCTGGGGCGCGGCGGCTGTATGCTGGAAAACGTGCAGGACAAGAGCTTCATTTTCTTCCCGCGGCCTGATTCCCGAATTTTGAATCGCCCGGCTTTTCGCGTGGGGTGGCATGTTCGCCTTGTCGCCGTGCCGGTACTGCGGGTGTTTTTCCCAATTTCGGCCCTGGGTTTTGCGATTTTGGGAGGCTGTGCCAACCTGCGCCCGAAGCCACCCGCACAGTACGTGTATGTGACGGCGAAAGAGACATTTCTGCGCGACCGGCTGGCGGCGGTGACCAACCGCACGGGCACCGTGGAGAACGGCGAGAAACTGGAGGTACTGGAGCATGCGCGACGGTACTTCCGGGTAAAGACGCCCAAGGGGGAGATGGGCTGGATCGACGAGAAGGCGGTGGCGACCCAGGAGGTCTTTGACGCCTTTCAAGCACTGGGAACGGAGCACAAAGGCGATCCGGCAGTGGCGTCGGCGGTGGTGCGGGATGAGGTGAACCTGCACCTGAAGCCGGGCCGGCAGACTGAGGTGTTCTACCGGCTGCCGGAGGGCGACAAACTACAGCTTCTGGAACGGGCGACGCTGCCGAAGCCCGCGTCCGGCTGGGTGGCTGCAGCGAAACCGGCGCCGGGTAAGGCGGCAAACGCGGCAGGGACGACGGGAACGGGCGCTCCGGCCGCACCGCCGGTGGCGATGGAAGACTGGTGGCTGGCGCGCGATGCCGAGGGGCGAACGGGCTGGCTGCTGTCGCGGTACGAGGATGTCGACGCGCCGGACTCGGTGGCCAAATATGCGGAGGGCCAGCGGATCGTTGGGGCGTACGTGCTGGCGACGGTGAACGACCCGGGGGCCGACCAGGATGACAAGGACATTCCGATGTATTTAACCCTGATGTCGCCTTACACGGCGGGGCTTCCGTACGACTTCGACCAGGTACGGGTGTTTACCTGGAACTCGAAGATGCACCGCTATGAGACGGCGTTCCGGGAGAAGAACATCGAGGGGTATCTGCCGGTCAAGATCGACAGGGAGAAAGATCCGTACGGGAAGGCGGTGGTGGCGCAGACTCCGCTGCCGACGTTTACCTACAAGGTGCTGGCGGCCGATGCGGGGCCGGTGGTTCCCGATCCGGCGACGGGGATGGTGACGCCGGGACGAACGATCGCAAAGACCTATCGGCTGGAGGGGAACCTGGTGCGGCGGGTAGCAGCGCCGGGGAGCAAGGATGAGCCGGAGGCGCATCCGGTGGCGGAAGAGAAGAAGGCAAAGGCCGCGACGGTGAAGAAGAGGTAAGTTTTTTGCGGCTCGATACCACTTACCTGTCACGCGTAAAAGGCACGGATGGCTTCGACGACGGCTTGCTGCTCGTCGTCGCGGAGCTCGGGGTAGATGGGCAGGGCGAGGACTTCGGCGGCGGCGCGTTCGGCGTGCGGGAGATCGCCGGGCTGGTAGCCGAGGTCTTTGAAGGCCGCCTGCAGGTGGAGCGGGACAGGGTAGTAGATTTCACTGCCGATGCCGCGGGCGGTAAGGTGGTCGCGGAGAGCGTCGCGCCGTGGCGCACGGACGACGTACTGGTGGAAGACGTGCGTGGCGCGGGGATCGGTGAAGGGAAGGACGATGCCGTCGTTAGCAGAAGCAGCCGTGAGGCCCGCGGCGCGGAAGAGCTCGTCGTAGCGGGCGGCGCGGTCGCGGCGCTGTTGGTTCCACATGGGAAGGTAGCGCAGTTTGACATCGAGAATCGCGGCCTGGATGGCGTCGAGGCGGGAGTTCCAGCCCACTTCGTCGTGGTAGTAGCGGCGGGTCATGCCGTGGGCACGGAGCGAGCGGGCGTGGGCCGCGAGCCGCGGGTCGGACGTGGTGACCAAGCCAGCGTCGCCCATGGCGGCGAGGTTCTTGGTGGGGTAGAAGCTGAAGGCGGCGGCAGCGCCAAGGGAACCGGCTCGGCGAGCGGGCTGGCCGGGCGAAGTCCAGTCCGCACCAAAGGCCTGGGCGGCGTCTTCCAGCAGAAGCAGGCCGGGGCGGACATGGGCGATTGCCGCGAAGGCGTCCCAATCGGCGCACTGGCCGTAGAGATGGACGGGCAGGACAGCTTTGACATTGCGGCCGGTTGGGCTGAGGAGGAGCTCGGCGACGGAATCCGGTGAGAGGTTGAAGGTGCGGGGATCGATATCGGCGAAGATGGGCCGGGCGCCGGCTCGAAGGATGGCGCTGGCGCTGGCGAAGAAGCTGAAGGGCGTGGTGATGACGGCGCCGGGCGCAGCGCCGGTGCGGGTGCTGGAGGCGCTGTCGCCGATGCCGGCCGCCGCCAGCGCCAGCCAGAGGGCGTCGGTGCCGCTGGCGCAGCCGATGGCAAAGGAGGCGTCGCAGGCAGCCGCCGCGGCGGTCTCAAATGCGGCGACATGGGGGCCGAGAATGAAGCTCTGGGAGTCGCAGACGCGGGCAATGGCATCGAGGATTTCCTGCCGCAGCGGCGCAAAATGGCGGGAGAAATCGAGCATCGGGATGGACTGCGCGGCGGAGGTGGGCACGGAAGCAATGGTACAACGGCGAGCTTCTGAGACTTTTTGCCGTCCAGTTGCGTCCAAGAGTAATGGCGTGGTGCGCTAGAAACAATCCAATGCCCTGCAACTGCCGCTTTAGCGCTTTGTGTTGTACTGGATGTAGTTGAAGATCAAGACAAATGCTCGTATTGTGAACAGTGTTCGGAATTGCATTCGTATTGGAGTCAGCGGTTGGGGCTGCGTTCCAGAGGCGCAAAATGGGGCCCGGCGGCATTTTTTCCCAAAGCGATGAGCCCACCCAAAGGAGATCGGCACCAATGGAATCAAAGCCGGCACAGAATATTCAGGACACCTTCCTCAACACGGTCCGCAAGGACAAGAGCCCGATTACGATCTATCTGGTAAGCGGCGTCAAACTGACGGGCAAGATCCGGTCATTCGATAAGTACTCCGTGCTGCTGGAGAACAATGCGCAGGAACAATTGATCTTCAAGCACGCGATCTCGACCGTGGTAAGCGGTCGCGTTGGACCGCACGCGGAGGGCCGTATGGACAGCAAGCCGGAGGCCCGGGCGCAGGGCGGGGCCAGCGGAATGGCAGCGGGCGCGGCGGTCAACGAAGCCGCGGGCGTGTCCGGCGACTAAGAGGCCGAATGTTGAAGGCGGACGGACCATAGCCCCAGAAGCGGCAACAAGAGGACACCGGTGAGCCTTGCGGAGGCACAGGCGGAGGCGGCGCGCGCGGCGCGCGCCAGTGCGCGACAGGAATTGGCCGTGCTGGTCGCGCTGGAGTTTACCGGCGAGCGAAGGAGACTGACCGCGGCGGCGAAGCTGGCTCGCGATGCCGCGGCCATGCGAGCGGAGGCGGAGGATGCGCCCGCGGCAGGGTCCCATCATGGCTGGGGCGGCGACCTGGATTTTCAAGAGTCCCTGCAGGAGTTTAAGGAACTGGCGCGAAGCGCAGGCGCGCGGGTGGCGGCGACGGTGGTGCAGCGCCGCGCCAGGCCCGATCCGGCCACCCTGGTTGGCCACGGCAAACTCGACGAGATTGCAGCGGTGGCGGCTTCCGCGGACGCCGACCTGGTGCTGTTCGACCACGATTTGACACCAACGCAGTTACGCAATCTTGAGGAGCGGCTGCCGTGCCGCGTCATCGACCGGACGCAGCTGATCCTGGACATTTTTGCCCGTCATGCGCGGACCCGGGAGGGTCAGTTGCAGGTGGAACTGGCGCAACTGGAGTATCAACTTCCGCGGCTTGCGGGCCGGGGCAAGGCGATGTCGCAACTGGGCGGCGGCATCGGAACGCGTGGACCGGGTGAAACGCAGTTGGAGACCGACCGCAGAAAGATCAACCTGCGCATCGACCATGTGAAGGAACAACTGGAGGCGGTGCGGCGGATCCGGCGCCAGCAGAGACAGAGGCGCGAGGCAGTGCCGGTGCCCGTGGTCGCGCTGGTGGGATATACCAACGCGGGCAAGAGCACGCTGTTCAACGCTCTGACAGAGGCCGGGGTGCTGGAGTCGGCGCGCATGTTCGCGACGCTCGACCCGAAGCTGAAACAACTGCAACTGCCGAGCCGGCGCAAGATCCTGCTGTCGGATACGGTGGGATTCATTCGCAACCTGCCGCACACGCTGGTGACCAGCTTCCGCGCGACGCTGGAAGAGGTGGAGCGCGCCGAGGTGCTGCTGCACGTGCGCGACGCGTCCAGCCCGATGATGGACGAGCAGAAGGTGCAGGTGCAGAAGGTGCTGGGCGAGCTGGAGGTGCGGGGCAAGCCGGCGATCGAGGTGCTGAACAAGATCGATCTGCTGCCTGAAGTTGAGCGGGCGGCGCTTGGGAGTGGAGCCGATGGCGTGCCGGCGGTGGCGGTGTCGGCGCTGACCAGGGTGGGACTGGACGGTTTGCTCGCCGCGATCGACGGCGCGCTGGTGGCGGACCCGCTGGTGGAGGCGAGGTTTCGCCTGCCGCAGTCGGAGGGCGCGGCGCTGGCGGCGCTGGAGGCGGGCGCAGTTGTAGGGGAGAAGACCTTCGAGGGGAATCTGGTTTATTTGGCAGCGCGGGGACCGGCATCGCTGCTGGAGCGCTATCGGCGGTTTCGGGAGCGGGGTTGAGGAGGTGGCCGAAACGGAGTGGAGTTAAATAGAACAGGCCGCCTGTCGGGGAGCGGAGGTGGTGTCCCCTTGCACGCGACCTGTACGACCCAGGACATAGGGTCTTGGTGGTAGCTAAAGTTTAGACCTCCGGGGGCGTTTGTCAAAGTGTTTTTTGGGGGGTGTCGCGGGCGCCATGGAAGCGTGCGAATATCGAACCGACGAAGCGGTTATCAACACGTCCGAGGTTTGACACCCCTATAAACGCTTTGCTAGAACTAGGTGTACCCACACTCAAGGCCGCGTCCGTTCCCAAGCGGTTCTAAGGATTTCGGCAGTCCGACGGCCTCTCCAACATGGATGAAATACTGAAGCAACTCGGTGGACTTGTGCTCGGCTCCGTGCCGACGGTGGTTTTATTCCTGCTGCTGGTAGTTGCCTACGGATTTCTGGTGCGGCGGCCTCTGGACCGGGTCCTGGCCGAGCGCCGCGCGCGGACGACGGGCGCGGTAGAACAAGCGCGCGGAGCGATCTCCGAGGCCGAGGCCAAGACGGCCGACTACGAAGAGAGGCTGCGCAAGGCCAAGGCGGAGATCTACAACGCGCGTGAGCAGAGGTTGAAGCAGTGGCAGGCGGAACGCGACCGGGCACTGGGCGAAGCCCGAGCTGCCACCGCCGAGAAGGTGCAATCGGCGAAGGCCGAGATCGAGCAGAGCGTAGCGGCTGCGCGGCGGCAGATCGAGGGAATGAGCGCGGAGCTGAGCGAGCAGATTATGCGAGCGGTGATGCCGGCCGAAGCTCGACCGGAGGCGGCGCAGTGAAGAGAGGTCGGTTGAGGAGTTTGCTGGCGGTCCTGGCGTTGGCGGTGGTGCTTGGCGTTGGGTTCCATGCCGGTGAGCTGCCGGCGCGGGCGCAGGCAGCAGCAGCGGCGAGCGCACCCGAGGCGCAGGCGCCCGAGAAGGCCAAGCAGGAACAGGACCCGGAAGACGAGTACAGCAAGTCGCCGAACGTGGTCTGGCTGGGCTCCAAGCTGGGCCTGAATCCGGACCAGTCGGCGCTGGCGTTCAAGCTGATGAATTTCCTCCTGCTGGTGGCAGGAGTAGGTTGGGCGGTGGTCAAGTTTCTGCCGAAGATGTTGCGTGGCCGGAATGCAACTATCCAGAAGCAACTGGTGGACGCCCGATCTGCCACCGAAGAGGCGCGTGCGCGGTTGAGCGGTGTGGAAGAGCGGCTGGCGAAGCTGGATGGCGAGATTGCCGCGATGCGTGTCCATGCGGAACAGGATTCGGTCACGGAAGAACAGCGCATCAAGGCCACGGTCGAGGAAGAGAAGAAGAAGATTCTGGCTTCGGCGGAGCGGGAGATCGCCGCGGCGACGATGCACGCACAGAAGCAACTGCAGCAACATGCGGCGGAACTCGCGATTGAGCAGGCGGCCCGAAAGCTGGTGGTTTCGGCGGAGACGGACAGGCTGCTGGTGCAGGGATTTGCGCAGCGGTTGACGGGCGACGAATCGAAGAAGGGACAGAACTAAATGGCAAGTTCCGCTCCTCGATATGCGCGCGCCTTCGCCGAGGTTGCGGAGTCGGCAAATTTGGATGCGACAGCGGCGGAGCAGCAGTTGCGCGGCTTTTCGGAGACGCTTCAGGGAAGCGGCGAGCTGCGGGAGTTCCTGGAGAACCCCTCGATTGAAATGCCCAAGAAGCTGAAAGTTCTGGACGCGATCGCGGTGCGCATCGGAATGTTTGCCCAGGTGCGGAACTTCCTGGCGGTCATTTTGGAGCACCACAGGCTGGCTGAGCTGGATGAGATTCTGACTGCCTATCGGGAACTTGTGGACGAGCACGCAGGCGCCGTTGAGGCGCGGATTACCAGTTCGCGCCCACTGGAAGCGGCGGACCGCGCACAGTTGGAGGCGCAGATCGCGAAGCTTTCCGGAGCGCGCGTTCGCGCCAGTTACGCGGAAGACGCAAGCCTGCTGGGCGGGGTCGTGGTGGAGGTTGGTTCGACGATCTATGATGGGTCGATTCGCGCGCAGTTGCAGCAGCTCAAGCAGAGGCTTGTGAACGCATAATCGCACGGGATTGCGGCCGGCGGCCGGAGATTTTTCAGGAAAGACGGGATTTCAGGACGGGATTGAGGCTAAGGACGAAATGGCAAAGATCAATGCGGATGAGATAACCCAGCTGCTCCGCCAGCAGATTGAGAACTACGAGCAACGCATCCAGGTTGACGAGGTTGGGACGGTGATTTCCCTGGGCGATGGTATTGCACGCCTGCACGGACTGGACAAGGTGATGGCGGGCGAGATGCTCGCGTTTCCCCACGGCATCGCCGGACTGGCGATGAATCTGGATGAGTCCGAGGTGGGTGCGGTGCTGCTGGGCGACTACACCGAGATCCGTGAAGGCGATGAGGTGAAGCGCACCGGCACCATCATGTCGGTGCCGGTGGGCGAGGCGCTGATTGGGCGCGTCGTGGATACGCTGGGTGCTCCGATCGACGATAAGGGGCCGGTGGTTACCGACCAGCGGCTTCCGATTGAGCGGCTAGCGCCGGGGGTGGTGGATCGCCAGGGCGTGCGCGAGTCGATGGCGACCGGCATCAAGGCGATCGACACCATGATCCCCATCGGTCGCGGGCAGCGCGAACTGTTGATTGGCGACCGGCAGACGGGCAAGACCGCGATCGCGCTCGACACCATCATCAACTCGGCCGGAAAGAACCTGATCTGCATCTATTGCGCGATCGGGCAGAAGCGTTCGTCCGTGGCGCAGATTGTGAAGACGCTGGAAGAAAAGGGCGCGATGGCGTACACCATCGTGGTTGCGGCGACTGCATCCGAGCCTGCGCCGATGCAGTATCTCGCGCCGTTCGCGGCAACGGCCATGGGTGAGTATTTCCGCGACTCCGGCCGCCACGCGCTGGTCATCTACGACGATCTTTCCAAGCACGCCGTCAGCTATCGCGAAATCTCGCTGTTGCTGCGCCGTCCCCCAGGCCGTGAGGCGTATCCCGGCGACGTCTTCTATCTGCATTCGCGTCTGCTGGAGCGCTCGTCGAAGCTGTCGGACAAGCTGGGCGGCGGCAGCCTGACCGCGTTGCCGATCATCGAGACCCAGGCGGGCGACGTCTCGGCGTATATTCCGACGAATGTGATTTCGATTACGGACGGCCAGATCTTTCTGGAGACGGACCTGTTCAACTCGGGCGTGCGGCCGGCGGTGAACGTGGGTCTGTCGGTGTCGCGCGTGGGCTTTGCGGCAGCCATCAAGGCGACCAAGCAGGTGGGTTCCACGCTGAAGCTGGACCTGGCACAGTACCGCGAACTGGCGGCATTCTCGCAGTTCGGGTCGGACCTGGATAAGGTCACGCTGCAGCAGTTGAATCGCGGCTCCCGGCTGACCGAGTTGCTGAAGCAGCCGCAGTTCCAGCCGCTGCCGGTGGAGAAGCAGGTGGCGATCCTGTTTGCCGGAACGCAGGGATTGCTGGACGACGTCGAGGTGCCGGACCTGCGCGCGTTCGAGGACGGATTCTATCCGTACCTCGATAGTTCCGCGCCAACGATCCTAAGCGATATCGCGACCAAGAAGGCGCTCGACGACGATATCAAGTCGCGCCTGACGGCCGCCGTGAAGGACTTCAAATCGTCCTTTCTCGCAGACCTGAAGGACAAGAGAGATGCGGCCGCGAAGGAGACTGCGGCGGCGGGCAGCAAGTAAACCATGGCCAACGTACTCGATCTTCGACGGCGCATCCGCAGTGTGAAGAACACGCGGCAGATCACCAAGGCCATGAAGATGGTGTCGGCGGCCAAGTTGCGCCGGGCGCAGGACCGTGCCATGCGGGCGCGTCCGTATGCGCGCATGTTGGCGAGCGTGCTGGTGTCGATGGTGCGCCGGACCGACGAGTGCAGCGAGCAGAGCGGCGAAGTGCTGCACCCGCTGCTGATCGAACGCGAAGAGAAGAACGTGCTGGTGATTGTGATCGCGGGCGACAAAGGATTTGCCGGGGCCTTCAATTCGAACATCGGCAAGGCGGCGCAGCGGTTCATCGACGAGCGCCGCAAGCAGGGTCAGAATATCGATCTGGAGCCGGTGGGCAAGAAGGCGGTCGCGCTTTACAAGAAGAAGGTTGCAGCCGCGAACTACGAAAAGACCGAGCAGCACGACGAAAACGAGCTGTCGACGCACTACGGTATCGTGCGCCATCGCGCGCAACCGATTGAGGTGGCGGCGGAGCATCCTGGCCTGCTGCTGCGCGTGGACTTCGGCGAGGTGTCGGAGATGGCGCGGTCGATCATAGAGCGCTACGAGCGAGCTGAGATCGACGGAGTGTACCTCGTGTACAACGAGTTCAAGTCGGTCATTTCGCAGCGCCTGGTAGTGGAGAAGCTGCTGCCGATCCGCAAACTGGGCTCGCGGGAGATTACGGTGGCCGAGGAGATGACCGAGGAGCAGAAGGAAGCGGCGGCGCTCGCTGCCAGCACTTCGGGCGTTTCTATCGAGGAGCCCGAGGACGAGGGCGCCGAAGAGGAAGCGAAGAAGTTCGGGACGGCCGACGTGGACTACATTTTCGACCAGTCGCCGGAAAAGTTATTCCGCGACCTGATGCCCCGCTACGTGACAACCCAGATCTTTCATGCGCTGCTGGAGTCGGCCGCAGCGGAGCACGCAGCGCGCATGACCGCGACGGACGCGGCAACCAAGAATGCAGAGGACCTGATAGACAGCTTGAGCCTGACGATGAATCGTCTGCGCCAGGCGGCGATTACGAAGGAAATCATCGAGATTGTAAGCGGCGCTGCGGCGCTCTAGTTGGCGGAAGAGATTAGGGACGAAGAGACTATGGCAGAAAACATTGGACGGGTAATTTCAGTCAGCGGACCGGCCGTTGACGTGCAGTTTGAAGAGAAGACGATGCCGCCGATCTACCAGGCGCTGCGCATCGTCTCCGACGGGTTCGACGTGCCCACACCGCTGAGCGTGATCGTCGAGGTGCAGCAGCATCTGGGCGAAGGCCGCGTGCGCTGTATCGCCATGGTCGCCACCGAGGGCATGGTGCGCGGCATGAAGGCGATCGACACCGGCGCTCCCATCACGGTTCCGGTGGGACGCGCGACGCTGGGCCGAGTGCTGAACGTGCTGGGCGAGCCTGTGGACGAACTCGGCCCCGTCAACTCGACGGAGTTCAGCCCAATCCATCGCCAGGCCCCCGCGTTCGACGAGCAGTCGACCAGCGAGGAGATGTTCGAGACCGGCATCAAGGTCATCGACCTGATCCAGCCCTTCCTCAAGGGCGGAAAGATCGGCCTGTTCGGCGGTGCGGGCGTGGGCAAGACGGTCATCATCCAGGAGCTGATCAATAACGTGGCCAGCAACCACGGCGGCTTCTCCGTGTTCGCCGGCGTGGGGGAACGTACCCGCGAGGGCAACGACCTATGGATCGAGTTCCAGGAGTCGGGCGTCATCGATCTGAAGGATTTTTCCAAGTCGAAGGCTTCGCTCATCTATGGGCAGATGACCGAGCCGCCGGGGGCCCGCCTTCGCGTCGCGCTGACGGGGCTGACGGTAGCGGAGCACTTCCGCGACAGCGAGGGCGCCGACACGCTGCTCTTCATCGACAATATCTTCCGCTTTACCCAGGCAGGCTCCGAGGTTTCCACGCTGTTGGGGCGCATGCCGTCGGCCGTCGGCTATCAGCCGAATCTGGCAACGGAGATGGGCGAGTTGCAGGAGCGCATCACCTCGACGAAGAAAGGTTCCGTCACCTCGGTGCAGGCCGTGTATGTGCCCGCGGACGACTTGACCGATCCGGCGCCGGCGACGACGTTCGCCCATCTGGACGCCACCACCGTGCTCTCGCGTCCGCTGTCGGAGTTGGGCATTTATCCGGCGGTCGACCCGCTGGCTTCGACCTCGCGGATCCTTTCGCCGCGCATCGTTGGCCAGGAGCATTATGACGTTGCGCAGGGGGTGAAGCGAATTCTGCAGCGCTACAAGGACCTGCAGGACATCATCGCGATCCTCGGCATCGACGAGCTCTCCGAGGAGGACAAGACCACCGTGGCGCGCGCGCGCAAGGTGCAGCGCTTCCTGTCGCAGCCGTTCCACGTGGCGGAAGTATTTACTGGAATTCCCGGCGCGTATGTGAAGGTAGCGGATACGGTTCGCAGCTTCAAGGAGATCATCGAAGGCAAGCACGATGCGATCCCGGAACAGGCGTTCTATCTCAAGGGCGGCATCGAGGACGTGCTGAAGGCGTCAGAGAAGATGCAGCAGACGGCATAAAGACAGTGGTTAGTGGTTAGTGGTCAGTAAAGGCGAGATGGCTGAGGCGAGTGCAAATTCGGGGCTGTTGACGGTGCGGCTGGTGAGTCCGGACCGGCTGCTGCTGGATGCGACGGCGGAGGCGGTGGAACTGCCGTCGAGCTCGGGGTACCTGGAGACCCTGTACGGCGCCGCGCCGCTGCTGGCTGAGCTGGGCGCGGGCGAAGTGCGGCTGCATGGCGGCACGTCCGGCGATCAGAAGTTTTTTGTGGCCTGGGGATTCGTGGAAGTGCTGCCGGAACGCGTGACCATTCTGGCAGAGACGGCTCTGCGTCCAGACGAGATCGACCAGGCCCAGGCGAAGCAAGACCTTGTTACGGGCGAGAAGATGTGGCAGCAGGCCGGCGATGACGCTGCAAAGTATCACGACGCAAACGCCGTGATGCGCGAGGCGGAAGAGAAGCTGGCGAGCGCTGAAGGCAGCTCTCTTAAGGATCGCGGCTGAGCCAGCGCATGAGCCCGGTGGGTGGGGTTTCGGGAACAAGGAAACGCTTACGGTTGCCGAGGAGTTCGCCGGCGGCGAGGCGGCCGCTGCGGACCGCGCCTTCCATGGTGGATGGCCACTCGGTCGCGGTCCAGTCTCCCGCGACGTAAAGCCCGGGCCAGGCGGTGGCCTGCGGCGGGCGGTCACGGTCGAGACCGGGAACCACGGAGAACGTGGCACGCGCTTCTTTCAGAACGGCGGACTTGAGCAGCGTGGCTTCGCGCACGCTGGGGAAGAAGAGTTCCGCTTCGCGCAGGGCGGAGGCGAGGATCTGTTCGCGGGGCATGTCGATCTCCGGCCAGGACGCGCTAATGACCAGTTCGAGGTAGCTGCCGCGGGCAGGTTCCCAGCGGCGGATGCGCGATTTGGCAAACATCCACTGGATGCGCGTGTCGAGAAGGACGGCGTGGTCAAGATCGGTGACTTCGCGGTCGAGCCACAGGTGAATGGTGGTAATGGGCGCGGCGACAAACTTATCGAAGGGGATTTGCGCGACCGGGTCCGACGCGGCGCCGGGCGCTGCAAAGGATTGGATCAAGTCCTGGGTCTGACGGAAGCCGGTCGCGAGAATGACTGCGCTGGATTCGATCTCGCCTTCGCGCGTCCTAAGTTTCCAGCGGCCGTCCGGCGTGCGCATGATCGCATCGACGCTTGCGTTGGCGCACACATCGACGCCGAGACTTCGCGCCAAATCGACAACGGGCTGAAAGAACTCGGTGAGCGGGGCCGCGGGAATGCCGAGCCTGCCGGCCTCGGGCGAGCGCAGGAAGGACTCGTGGAAGACCTTGCCGGCATATTTCGTCGAACAGCGCTCGAAGGAGTCGTTGAGCGCGCCGGCGACGACTGGCTCCCAGAAGTGGCGGATGGCGCGGCTGGTCTGGCGTGTCCGCCTGAGCCACGCGGCGAAGCTTTCTTCATCGGTGGCTGGACAGCCGCGAAGAAAGTGCGCGAGGCCGGCGGCGATCCCCGCTTTATCGCGCAGCGTGAGCATGGGCGCGCGCAGGAAGCTGAGAGCGTTGTGTGCGGGCGCTGGAAGGCCGCCGGGCTTGATCCAACTCTGGCGCGGGCGGCCACCGGTCGATGGTTCGAGGAAGCAAAGTTCGTCGTACCAGCGGATGGAGCCGGCGGCTCCCGCCTGCCCAATGAGGTCGAGGAAGTTGGTGCAGCAGCCGACCACGACGTGCTGCGAGTCGATGGTCTCGCCGAGTGCCGGATGCGGGTAGGAGTAAGCGCGGCCGCCGACGAAGGGCCGACGTTCGAGCAGAGTGACGCGGGCGCCATCGCGGGCCAGGGCGACGGCTGCGGCGAGGCCGGCTGCGCCTGCGCCCACGACGACTACATCGCGCGGCTTTGCGCCGGCGGGCATTATCCCACCACCCGGTTCCACGCGGCCATCATGGCGCCGCGGGCGAGGACAGCGAGCTTCTCGCCGGTGGAAAGGCCAATGCGCTCGCGAAAGACCTCCATCCTGCGGTCGGCGATGCGGTCGAGCAGGCGGTGATAGATAGTGACGAGGACCCACATCGCCGCGCGGCTGTCGCGATCGAGCAGCGGGATCAGTTTGTTGGCGGCCAGGTAGTATTTCTCGGCGCGGATGGCCAGCGTGGCCAGCATACCGCGCTCGCGTTCGGTCATGGCGCGCCCGGCGGCCAACTCGCGCAACTCATCGACCTCCTCGCCGAACTCATCGAGCAGGTCGATGGGGAGGTAGACGCGGTCGCGTTCGACGTCCTCCTTGACATCGCGCAGGATGTTGGTGAGCTGAAAGGCAACGCCTGTCTCTTCGGCGAACTTCTCGGCGCGCGCGTCGGTGTACCCGAAGATCTTGATGCAGACGAGGCCGACGACGGAGGCGACGAGATAGCAGTAGCGGTAGAGGTCGTAGAAGGTGGCGTAGGTCTGCACCTCGGCAGCGTGAGGCAGCAGGTCCATGGTGGTGCCGGCGACAAGCTCTTCGAGCAGCCGGTCGGGAATGTCGAAGCGCCGCTGGGTGTCAGCCAGCGCGATAAACACGGGATCGGAGTGGCACTCCCAGTTCCCGGCGACATCTGCTTTCCGAGACTCGCGCCAATCGTCAAGCCACCGCTTCATCTCGGCGCGGCGGGCGTCGATGGGTTTGGACTCGTCGTCGGAGATGTCGTCGGCGCGGCGCATGAAGGCGTACACCGCGCACATGGCATCGCTTTTGTGGCGAGGCAGGACGCGGAAGGCCCAGTAGAAATTCTGCGCCTCGCGGCGGGCGACCTCGCGGCAGAAGCGGTACGCCTCGTCGGTGCGTGCGTCGCGGTTGGCGATGCGGGGTGCGTTCGATGCTTCGCTCACGCGATTGGGGCTCCAGCCTTGCGTCGCGTCCGGATTTTTCCGATCAGCGCCCTGAGCAGCAGCATCAGTCTCTTGCGCCGAGTGACGACGGGGCGGCCACGGAGCACGTCATACTTCTGCGCGGCGATGCCGTCGAGGATGGCCTCGCCACCTTGGCGAAAGAGGTCCAGAGTGACACTGAGCTCGGCGTCGACCATCTGGCTCAAGGGAGCGCCTTCACGCAGCATGTCGCGGGTGCGGTCGACCAGCGCGCGCATCATGGCGCCGAACTCGGGAGTAAACACGCGGCCCTCGATCTGGCCCTCGGCGACCCCGAAGCGCTCCATATACTCGGCGGGAATGTAGCGGCGCGGGATCTCGGAGTCGCGCACGCAGTCCTGCCAGAAATTTGCGAGCTGCAGGCCGGTGCAGATCTTGTCCGAGAGCAGCGCGCGCCGTTCGTCGCGATAGCCGCAGACCATCAGCACGAGGCGGCCCACAGGGTTCGCGGAGTAGCGGGAGTACTCCACGGCCTCGTCCCAGGTGTAGTACTTCGTCTTCACCTGGTCCTGCTCGAAGGCGCGGAGGAGGTCGTGGAAAAGCGTGCGTGGGAGGTCGCAGGCGACGATGGTCTCACGCAGCGCGACAAAAATGGGGTGGCGCGACTCCGCGGGCGCGTCGTAGCACTGGTCCAACATGCGGCCCCAGCTTTCCAGCAGACGCAGCGCGGTGTCGGTGTCCGCAACTTCGTCGCCCAGATCGTCGGAGACGCGGCAGAAGGCGTAGACGCTCTCGAAGTGCGGGCGCACGCGGCGGGGCAGAAGGAACGTCGCAACGTGGAAGTTCTCGTAGTGCGAGGTGGCGAGCGCATGGCACCACGCGCGGGCTTCGTCGAGCGTCGGGCGGTCGTCCGGTGTAAGATACGCGGGAGGCGCGCCGGCGAGCGAGTCGATCGCGGCGTTCTCGCGAGGCGCGAGTTCGGCTGGCCCGGTCACGGTTTGCTCCGGTGCGAGCCACTCCCCTGGCGCGCGCTCACGGCGGGCCGATAGCCATTGGGAAGCACAGCGGTTTTGATGTCGGCTATGTTCTCCGAACTGCGGGTCATCATGCGTGCGAAGACGGTCGGCACGTCTTCGAGCGGCGTGGTGCGGGTAATGAACTCGCCAGATTTGAATCTTCCACCGCAAATGAGGGCAAAGGCCGCAGCGCAGGCGGCCGGGGTATGGTGGAAGCTGGCCCTCAGCGCGATGTCGCCGTAGTGGAGGCGGTTGGTGTCAAAGCTAACCACGGTGCCCTTTGGCGGGCCGCCGAAAAAGTTGACCACACCGCCTTTGCGCACCATGGCGACGGCGGCCTCCCACGTGGCCGGTGTGGCCACGGCCTCGATGACGGCGTCGGCGCCGCGGGAGTTGCCGGTGAGTGCTCGCACGGCCTTGACCGTGTCCGTGCCGCCGTGCGGGTCCTCGGCGATTTGCACGACCTCGCACGCGCCAAAGCGCCGCGCCGCCCTTACCTGGTCGTCGCGCTTGACCACGGCGATGACGCGGAGGCCGCGAAGATGCGCAACGTGGATGAACATCAGCCCGATGGGACCTGCGCCGATGACGACCATGGTGTCGCCGGCCTGCGCGCCAGTCTCGTCGAGCCCCTGCACCACGCAGGCCAGCGGCTCAGTGAGCGCGGCCTGTTCCAGAGGCACGCCGGCGGGTACCAGCAGAGTGTTTTTCTCCACGATGCGCGCGGGGATGCGCATGTATTCCGCATAGGCGCCGTTGTTGAAGAGCAAGTGTTCGCACAGGTTCTGCTGGCCACGGCGGCAGAAGAAACACACGTCGCAGGGTGCGGAGTTCATGGGAACGACCCGGTCGCCGAGCGAGAACTTTGAGCCCCCGGGGCCGGTCTCGACAACGGTGCCGGCGACTTCGTGGCCAAAAACGATGGGCGGTTTCAACATGATGGCGTGATATCCCCGGCGATAGACCTTCAGGTCGGTGCCGCAGGTAAGCGCCGCACCCACACGCAACAACAATTCACCCTCGCCCGCATGCGGCACAGGGATCCGCTCCATGCGCAGGTCTTCCTTGCCGTGTAAAACGGCGGCCAGCATCGTTTCCGCCGGAGGTTCCACAATCATCTCTCTATCTTCTCACTTTGCGCCCATTCCGGTCGTGCTGCTTTCGGTCGTGGGCCTCGGACAACTGGCCCGGTGTTTGGAGCAACTTATTCGGAGGGACACGGTTCAAACAGTCAGAGGCGTCAGCCAGGCAGGCCTGGCTGGTAAACGCCTGCGAGGCAATTCCCCCCATGCAAAGGCCGCAACGCCCTTCCGAGTTTACCCGTCGCCAGCTACTTGAAGGCATCGGGATGTCCGCCTTGGCCTCGCTGATCCCTGGCTGCGGGTCATCGAGTTCGAGCAATTCCACGGCGCCGATGCTTTCGAATCCCCAGCCTGTACCCTCCGGCCCAATGACGGCCGCGTCCCTTACCGTGACAGCAAGCGCGACCGCATCCATCGGGCCAGCTTTCGCCGGGCTCTCGTATGAAAAGTCGAGCCTTTACGAACCGCTCTTTACGGCGGCGAACGCCGACCTGATCGGTCTGTTCAAGCGGCTCGGCCCCAGCGTCCTCCGCATCGGCGGCAATTCGGTGGACAAGAATGTCTGGACCCCCACTGGAGCCGGTCAGACCGCAGGCCAGATTGCGCCAAGCGATGTCGCTTCCGTCGCCGCTTTTGTCAAAGCGACTGGCTGGCAGTGCCTGTACGGCATCAACCTGGGCGGCTCGGCCACCGGAGCAACGACGCCCGCCTTGGCTGCGGGCGAGGTTGCCTACGCTGCCCAGCAGTTCGGCAGCTCACTCCTCGGCATCGAGATCGGCAACGAATGCGACCTCTACGGCAACAGCGGCAATTATTACGCCGGCAACTGGTCGCTCGCGCAGTTTGAAGCGCTGTGGGGCCAATACCGGACGGCGATTCTTGCCACAACGCCGGGCGTACCGTTGACCGGGCCCGCCTCTGCGGGCAGTGAGTCGAGTTGGACGGTCCCGTTCGGCGAAACGGTTACCAAGTCCGAGATCATCCTCCTCACGCAGCACTATTACCGCGCCAACGGCCAGTCTCCAACGTCAACCGCGGCCTATCTGGTCACGCCGGATACAACGCTGATCGGCAATCTGGCAACGCTCGAGAGCGGGGCGAAGGCCATCGGCGTTCCCTACCGCATGTCCGAATGCAATTCCTTCTACAACGGAGGCGCATCCGGTGTCAGCGACTCCTACGCTTCGTCCCTGTGGGTGATCGATTATCTCTTCAACTGCGTTCAGGGAGGTGCCGTCGGCGTCAACTTCCATGGCGGGGGCAACAGCTCCGGGTACACCCCAATTGCGGATTCATCCGGTGTCGTTGTCGGCGCGCGCCCTGAATACTACGGCGTTCTCCTGTTCACGCTCGCCGCCCAGGGCACGCTTTACACCACACAGCTCAGCGCCGGGTCGCTGAACGCCACCGCCTACGCCGTGAAAACCGCGGCAGGCGGCCTGAACCTTATCGTCAACAACAAGGACCTGACGCAGAACCTGCAGCTCACGGCCCTGTTGCCCCAGACCGCCAACACCGCATCGTTGCTTGCCATGACCCAGCTCACCAGCGGAGCCACGGCACCCAGCCTCACTGCGACCTCGGGTGTGACCATTCAGGGGGCGGCCGTGAATCCGGATGGTACGTTCTCCCCGGGCACGGCATACACGTTGAGCACCGGCAGCTCGCAGATCGCTTGCTACGTGCCCGCGCTGAGTGCGGTTCTCATTCAAATCACGTGACCAGCGCCCAAAGAAAATAGCGGGGGTCTCCCGGCATTCGTATAAATCGACGATCTCGTTAGCGCATCTGATAACCTGACCGTCAGAAGCCATGGCCTTACAATCCCCAGATGCCCTCCTGAAGCAGTGGATACTGGCAATACAGGATTACTCCATTCTGTGCGCCTCGGCCATCTCGGCCCTTTTCACGCGGCCGCGGTACTGGGCGGACATCATTACGCAGATGGACTCGATCGGGGTAGGCTCGCTGCCGATTATCGTCCTCACAGGATTCTTCACCGGATGCGTGCTGGCGCTGCAATCCGCCACCGCGCTGACGAGTTTCGGCGCCGTCTCCATGACCGGTTCGCTGGTCTCGTTGTCGATGGTGAAGGAGTTGGGGCCGGTGTTGACCGGCCTGATGGTCTCTGGCCGCAACGCCGCCGGCATGGCATCCGAGATCGGCTCGATGAAAGTAACCGAGCAACTGGACGCTATGCGCGCGCTGGGCACGGACCCGATCCGCAAACTGGTGGCCCCGCGCCTGTTCGCCACGGTGTTCATGCTCTTCTTCCTGACCATCATTGCGGACGCCTTCGGAATCGCCGGCGGAGCGCTGATGTCGGTGACGATCCTCGGCCTGAACGCGAGCACCTATCTGCACGACTCCTACCGCGGGCTGGTCCATGGGGACATCGTCCAAGGGCTGACCAAGCCGGTATTTTCCGCCTTCATCATTGCCACGGTTGGATGCTATTGCGGCATGAAGACCACCGGCGGGACGCAGGGCGTGGGCCGCGCGACCACGCAGGCCGTGGTCATCTCTTCGGTCTTCATCATCATCGTCGACCTGCTGGTCACGCGTGCGATGATCGGCATTTTCGGCAGTTGAGGCCTATGACCGAAGCCATCTCCAGCCCCGGCGCCGCAACTGTCGATCCCCAGGACGACAAAACCCCGGTCGTCGAGTTCAACGATGTGTCTATCGCATTTGAGCTGAAGCCAGTGCTCAAGAATATTTCGTTCTCGGTGGAACGCGGGCAAACCCTCATCATCCTCGGCCCCGCGGGTTGCGGCAAGTCGGTCTTGCTGAAGCTCGCCAACGGATTGCTGGCCCCCGACTCCGGGTCGATCCGGATCTTCGGACAGGAGATTACCACGATGCCGGAACGCGACCTGTATGCGCTGCGCGCGCACATCGGCATGGTCTTCCAGGAGTCGGCCCTGTTCGACTCGCTGGACGTGGCGGACAACGTCGCGTATCGGCTGCACGAAGAACACGTGCCCGAGGATCAGGCGCATACGCGCGTGGTGGAGGCGCTGAAGTTTGTCGAGTTGGAACAGGCGATCGCCAAGTTTCCATCGGAACTTTCGGGTGGCATGCGCCGGCGTGTCTCCATCGCGCGCGCCATCATCTCCAACCCCGACCTGATTCTCTACGATTCACCCACTGGGGGCCTGGACCCGATCACCTCAACCACCATCATTGAGCTCGTGATGAAGCAGCGCGACGTGTCGCACACCACTTCGCTGCTGGTCACACACCGCCTGCAGGATGCTTTTACGCTCGCCACGCATCGCTACGATCCCGAGCAGGGCATGAAGCCGATCCCGAAGGACGGCCCGGAACAGGCGGTCGATAGGTACGATGCGGCCCACGGGATGGCGCCCATTCCGAAGAACGGCCCCGAACGCGGGATCGATCCGGGAACGAAGTTTCTGATGCTGAATGAATGCCATGTCGTGTTCCACGGCGCAACCGAAGAGCTCGTCCACTCGCGCGATCCGTGGATACGCGAGTTTCTCGACTAGAGAGTCAGTTTTACCATTTGCCTTTCTGCCATTCTTCGTAAGAAATCCGTGGCACTGTGATCATGGCGTCGCGGGTGCGGACGTAGTTGCCCAGGCCGTTCATGCGTCCCACGGCATGGAGTTCGTCGGCTTTGATGTAGGGTCCGGCGGGGTCGACAAAGCGGTCCTCCACATACATCGCCACCACGCGGCCGAGGATGATGCGTGAGCGGCCGATCTCCATGGTGGTGAACTCGCGACACTCCAGCGCGGCATGTGCTTCCGCGATGCGCGGCACTTTGACCACCGATGACGGCGCGGTGGTCAGACCGGCCATCTCCAGTTCGTTGACGCCGGCAGGGAAGTCGGTGGCGCAGATATTCATCTTTTCGATAAGGTCGTCGGTGACGACGTTGATGACGAATTCACCCGTGCGGCGAATGTTGCTTGCGGTATCCTTCGGCGTGAAGCGGGCGTCGGGGCGATTGGTGACGCCCATGCCGACGATGGGCGGATCGGTGCAGAGGTAGTTGTAGGCGCTGAAGGGCGCGGCATTGAGCGTGCCCTCCTCATCCATGCTGGTCACCCAGGCGATGGGCCGCGGGGCGACCAGTCCGATGAGCAGGTTGTAAATTTGCCGATGCGGCGTTGTTTCCATTGCAAACTGCATTAGGCTCTCCTTGTTGTCCAAGCGTACCGCATCGGGCGCATCGCTCCCCCGAATGACGTACAGGATATTGTGCGCGAGCAAGCCGGATTACGTGGGCGCCTAAGGTAAACTTGTCAGGTGAAGCCACTACATCCCGCCAGGCTCTTTGTGGCCACGGTCACCCTGTTCGTCGCGTTGTTCTCCATCACGTCCATCGCACAGACGCAAGTCCCGCAGCTCATCCCGCAGGCAGCAGTCGAGAGCGCAGAGTTGCTCCTTCCCGACGCTCCGATGCCGCAAACGAGTGACCAGGTCGCCCCTGCGCCTGCGACGGGTCAGACGCCCCCGGCGACAAGTCCGCCAGCGGCGTCCTCTTCCTCATCCGCTGGCGGCGCTGCGGACCCGCCAGATCCGGCCACCGCCGCTGCCGATGCCAAGAAGAAACAACACGACCAGGCCGAGCGCGATCTGAAGGTCCAGGAGAAGCAGCGCCTGCTGGGCGTGATGCCGCAGTTCCAGGTCGTGATGAATGGTCAGGCCGTGCCGTTGTCCGGTGGGCAAAAATGGAAGCTTGCCCTGCACAGCGCAATCGATCCGTTCTACATCGGCTGGGCGATCGTGATTGGTGGAGGATACGGCGAACTGGTCGGCAACAACAACGGCTATGGCTGGAACGCGCACGGCTACTTCAAGCGGGTGGGCGCGAACTACGCCGACAACGTGAATGGCGCACTGGTCGGCAACGCGCTGCTGCCGCAACTGCTGCATCAGGACCCGCGCTACTTCCGCAAGGGCACGGGCCCGATCTTCAGGCGCTTTCTTTACGCAGCCGGGTCGACGGTGATTTGCAAGGGCGACAACGGCAAGTGGCAGCCGAACGTGTCAAACGTGCTTGGCAACTACATTTCGGGCGCCATCTCGAACTCGTACTATCCGGCAAACGAGCGCGGCGTGGCGCTGACGCTGGAGAACGGGACCTCGGTTACGTTGTTCGGCGCGCTCGGCGGACAGATTCTCGAGTTTGGCCCCGACCTCGCCCGGCTGGCGCACAGAAAGAAGAAGGCCTTGCCGCCGGTCTCTCCGCCAGCCCCGGCAGCGGGTACGCCAGCTACGGCTGTGCCTGGTTCGCCCGGTGCTGCCGATTCGCTTGCTGCTCACTAACCGTGTGTTTTCAGAATCAGCAACTTAGAACCAGGTGCCCAAGCTGTGCGCGGTTCTCGTGGCACTGCGAATTTGCCCGGGATGAAAGGGCGATTAGCGGTCAGGAATGGTAAACTTGAGGATAATGACAACGCCGCTGAAGACGCTGTTCCTCAACCCGCCCTCCTTTGAAAAGTTCGATGGTGGCGCCAGCAGTCGCTGGCCCGCAACCCGCGAGATTGAGTCCTACTGGTACCCGGTCTGGCTGACGTATCCCGCTGGGATGCTGGAGGGTTCGCGCCTGGTAGACGCTCCGCCGCACCACCTGAAGTGGCCGGATGTGGTCGGGATTCTGAAGGATTACGAGTTCCTCGTCCTGTTCACCAGCACCATGGGCTGGGACGGCGACCAGCGAATGGCCGAGGTCATCAAGCAGACCTATCCCAAAATCAAGATCGCGTTCGTCGGGCCGCCCGTGACCACCTCGACCGACCGGGCGCTGAACGAGTGTTCCGCCATCGACTTCGTCTGCCGCCGCGAATTTGATTTTTCCGTCGTGGAGTTTGCCAACGGCAAGCCGCTGAACGAGATTCTCGGCATTAGCTACAAGGACGAGAATGGCGTCATCCAGCACAATCCCGACCGGCCCCAAGTTACCCCGGAGCAGCTCGACGAGATGCCCTGGGCGACCGAGATCTACCACCGCGACCTGGACGTGACCAAGTACACGGTGCCGTTCCTGCTGCACCCGTTTGTGGCGCTCTACTCCACGCGCGGCTGCCCGGCGCAATGCACCTTCTGCCTGTGGCCGCAGACGCTGAGCGGCCATGCGTGGCGCAAGCGCTCCACCGACGATGTCGCGGCCGAAATGGCCAACGCCAAGAAGCTCTTCCCCCACGTGAAGGAGTTCTTCTTCGACGACGACACGTTCAACATCCAGAAGGCGCGCACCATTGAGCTGTGCGAGAAGCTGAAGCCGCTGGGCCTGACGTGGTCATGCACCTCGCGCGTCACCACCGACTATGAGACGCTGAAGGCCATGAAGGAAGCCGGTTGCCGCCTGCTGATCGTCGGCTATGAGTCCGGCGACCCGCAAATTCTCAAGAACATCAAGAAGGGCGCGACGGTGCAGCGCGCACTCGACTTCCAGCGCGATTGCCACAAGCTGGGCCTGCTCGTGCACGGCGACTTCATCCTCGGCCTGCCGGGCGAGACGAGCGAGTCGATCCGCAACACCATCGAGTTCGCCAAGCAGCTCGACTGCGAGACGATTCAGGTATCGGTTGCGCATGCCTTTCCCGGCACGGAGTTCTTCGACTACGCCAAGGAGAAGGGCTTCATCACCAACGAGGCCATGATGGATGACGGCGGCCACCAAATGGCGCACATCGAATACCCCGGCCTGCCCGTCGAGTACGTCATGGAGATGGTGCACAAGTTCTACGACGAATACTTCTTCCGCCCCAAGCAGGCGTGGCGCGTAGTGTGGCAGTCGATCAAGAACCGCGACTTGCCGCGTCTCTACACCGAGGCCAGGTCGTTCATGAAGCTGCGCAGCCAGCGCAACAAGGCCGCCCGCGCGGCCTCTGCCCTCAAGTCGCATGAGTCGGTCGGCCAGGGCGCGTAACCCTCAGTTATTGAGTCAGAGGAAGCGGTCAGCTCAGGCTGGCCGTTTTCTTTTGTGCGCTATTCTGGGGCGATGGCGACACTCAGGAAGTTCCTGCCGGTTTCTTTTCTGTTCTTCGCGCTCGGCTTGTCCCCGTTGGCGCTCTCCGCGCAACAGGCAGTGAGCCCAACCCTCAAAGGCGATGCCGCTCATCCCGCTCACGCGGAGCACTGGGTCGATACCCGCCTCTACTTCGGCCTTGGCCCCGCGGACGCGCCGGACAAAGGCGTCTCCGAGGCCGCATGGCGCGACTTCCTCGACAAGGAAGTGACGCCGCGCTTTCCGTCGGGACTGTCCGTCATCGATGTCTATGGCCAGTGGCAGGGCAAAGGCGAAATCGCACCGGAACGCATCCGCTCCAAGCTGCTGGTCATCGACTATCCTGCCACGCCCGCCAATGCCGCAAAGATCGAGGCGATCCGCACAGCATGGAAGCAGAAGACCGGCGACCAGTCCGTGATGAAGGTGACCGAGCCTGCGAACGTGTCGTTTTAGCCGAGTCTGCCGGCCCACCGCGGTGTGTATCTCTTCTAAACTAGAGGTAGATGAAGCACACCCTCTCTCCCCAGCGCTACCTCATTCTTCTTGCCGTCATGTTGTCCGCTTCCGTAGGCGACACGCTTTTGTCGCATGGCATGAAGCAGGTGGGCCCGGTCTCCATCGCGCACCTCGGGATGCTGCTGGTGGCAATGCGGAATCCCTGGGTGGTCACGGGGATACTGTGTTTGCTGGGATTTTTTGCGAGCTACCTGACCGCGCTCAGTTGGGCCGACCTCACCTTTGTTCTGCCCGCGACGGCATTCGGCTACGTCGTGGTGGCATTCCTCTCGAAATACTGGCTGCATGAGGCCGTTAGCGCTTATCGCTGGGCCGGGATTGTGTTGATCGTGTGCGGCGTGGGATTCGTCGCCAACGGGCCGTCGCTGACTCAGCATCCTCCCGTGGACGAATCTGCGGACGTTCTAACGGGCGGGTCGAAATGATCGCTGCGGCGCCTGTCGAAGTCAGCGTATTTGAGACGTGGGCCACCATCCTCACCGTTGCGGCTACCGCGGTCGCCGGAGACGTGCTCACCGCCGCGGCCATGCGGCGCATCGGCGATCTCGACATAATTCGTGCGAGGTCCGGGCTGGCCGGAGCGGTATGGGCGGTGGTGTGGAACCCGCTGTTTCTCCTGGGCGTGCTCTCGATGGCGGTCAGCTTCTTCTCGCTGCTGTTCACACTGTCCAACGTGGAAGTTTCCCTGGCCGCGCCCGCGAGTGCATCGCTGACCTTTCTCGGCAATGCGTTTGCCGCAAAGCTGTTCCTCAAGGAGAATGTGGATCGGCGCCGCTGGCTTGCAGCGCTGTTCGTCTGCGCCGGTGTGTTCCTGCTCTCGAAGTAACTTCCTTCAGGGCTGAGGCGCGGGGGTGGGCGGAAGGCTGTTCTGGGTGGGCGCAGCCTGCACCGCCGACTTCAGCCACGATTCCAGCCCACCGCCCTGGCGCAGCAGTTGAATCTCGGTCTGCCGGAGCTGGAAGGTCGCATCGAGAACAGCCAGGTACTTGTCCCGCTCCGCGATGCGGGCGGTCTGCTCGTCCTTCGGGCTCATCTGCGGGCCGTTCGGGTTTCCATTGCCCGACTGAAGCTGTACGTGGAGAACGTCAAGCTGCTGTTGCGCAAGCTGCTGCTGGAGAGTGGCGATGTCGGCCTGTACCTGAAGTTCGGAGATGCTGTGGCGCAACCGCGTCTGGCTGTCGAGTACTTCGATCTGCACATTCTGCGCATCGTGCAAGGCGCGGGAGGCCTCTGCGGCTGCGCCGCGGCTTCTGGCGCCGCGCCCCTTGTCGAAGAAGGGGATCGTGACCTGGACGCCGAGAGCCGCTTCGTCCGCCCCGATGTGGGCGCCGTTGTTGCTGAACTTTTCCAAGGTCGCGAACGAGTTGGTGAAAGTAGCATATCGGTTGTATTGGGCGACAAAATTGATCTGTGGCCAGAAACCCGAGCGCGCCTCTCCCCTGGCCTGCTGCTGCTTGGCCTCCCAGTTGGCGAACGCTGAGGCCACCGCCGAGTTGGCGTAGCCGTTGGGAGCAGGGTTGGATGCGGCATCCGAGGGGACCGTGACCGCAGGAAAGCTGCCGGCGGTTTGGAGCGACGCCGAGGGCAGACCGATCAGGCGAGCGAGGTGGTCGCGGTCGACCTCGATGTTGTCCTGCTCTTTGAGTTCGGACAGGCGAAGCTGCGCGGCGGTGAGCCTGGCCTGGGTAAGGTCGATCTGCGTGTCCTGCCCCGCGTCGACGCGCTCCTGAACGATGGCGACCAGAGCGCTGGCGAATCCAGTCTGCTGCCGTACAACCTGCTCGCGCTGCTGGTCGTTGTCGAGCGCGATGAAGGCGAGGGCGGTGTCCTCGGCGACGGCCTCCTTGGCATCCTGAAGCGCAAGCTCCGCGGCGTTCACGCCTGCCTTGGCCGAACGGATATAGTCGAACTGCGACAGATTGAAGACGATCGATCCGGCGGTTGCTGTCGCGAGAGTGGGTGGGCTGGGGAGATATCCGTAAGCCTGGCCGATGCCGGCCCCGATGCTGACGACGGGAATGTAAGCATCGTGGGCCTGAGAGAGCTGGGCGCGCGCCCTGTTGACATCGTCCTGCGCTCCAAGCACGCGCGGATTGCTGCGGAGGGCAAGATCGACCGCCGTCGTCAGCGATATCTGCGCTTGCGCGGATACCGCAAACGAGAGAAACGTAAGGCACGCCGAGGCTGCGAGAAGAACGCCGGGCCGGTTGGAACGATCCGGATGCCCAGCCGGGTTGGCCGGGTGACGTAGACGATTTGGGGGCAGCGAAGCCATGCAGTCTGGAAAGCTCGTCCGGAGATGGTGAACGTCCATGGTATAGCGTGCCGCCATCAGAGCCCCTGGGCCGGTTTGGCGTTGCGCGTGGAAGCGGGGGCGAGCGCGGCTGCCGCCTCGACTTCGCGGATTGCGTCCCGGCTGTCGCCGCGTGCCGCGAGCAGCTTGCTGAGTTGGAGATGGACCTTAAAGGCGGGCGCAGCGTCAGACTTCGCGGGAGACGCAAGATATGTGCGCAGGCACCGCTCCGCCAGGTCCGGCGCCCGGTTGGCAGCAGTCAGGATGCTCGCGGCGTCGACCAGCACGGGGCCGTGGGTGCGGTCCGCGGCGAGGCCTGACTTGATCGCAGCCAGCGCGTCGTCGGGACGAGAGCGGGCCTGATAAAACTGAGCGAGGTCGATCCAGGCCTGAGACGCCCCCTGAACGCCGACCGCGCGCCTGAACTCTGCTTCCGCGGTGGCGAGGTTGTTGTTGGAGTCCGCCAGGCGCGCCAGCAGCCGGTGTGCGTCGGCGGGAAAGCGCGGCATCATGCGGGCGGCCAGTGCCTGCGCCTTGTCATCGCCCCCGCCGACGATTGACGGCGCGGAGACGTAGTATTCGCCAAGGTCGTTCAGGGCAGCTACATTGGCCGGGTTGAGCTCCACCGCCCGGGCAAAGCAGGCCTCAACCTTCCGGGCCAGCCCAAATCCCGTTATGGGGCCGGCGTGGCGGGCCTTCATGCCGTAGGCACGGCCCAGCCAAAGTTGATCGTCGCTGGCCTGGTTGTCATTGGTCGCCGATGCGGCTGCGAGTTCGCACTGATGGATAGCCCCCTCGGCATCATTCTCCGCGTAAAGGACTCGGCACAGAAGCTGGTGCGCGGTGGCATCCCGGGGATTGGCGGCGAGGGTGGAACGAAGCAGCTCCGTGGCGTCGTCGACTCGGCCTTCCATCAATGCCTGGTAGGCGGGCGTGTTGCCTTCAAGAGCGCGGTCGGCGGACACGATGTTCGCCTGGAAGGCCTGCGCGCAGGCAGGAACGGAAATAGCCAGACCGGCGACGACAACTCCGAGCGCGAGCGCGACTGCTGCGTGGACCCTCGGCCGGACGGACCTGGGCCGGGAGGAATTGAGCGTGGGCAAGGGGGAGGAGTTTGGACGCATGCTCATTCTATTGGACGATTTTTACCTCAAGTCCATTGCTGAGGTCATGGGGGGTGGTTGCGTTCAGGGCGACAACGTCCCCTTCGGAGAGGCCTGAGAGTATTTCCTCGCGAATGAGGTTGTAGGTGCCAACCTTCACCGCGGTCCGGACCAGCTTGCCGTCGACCACGCGGAAGACGAAGCTCCCGGCATTGTCGGTATGCACTGCCTCGCGTGGAACGCTGAGGACGTGTAGGCGTTGCGCGGTGGTGACTTTGACGTTGACGTTCGCATCCGGCAGGAGCGTCCCGTCTGCGTCGTCGACCGTGATCAGGCACTCGCCCACGAAACGGGTCTGATACTCGATGATGGTGGTGGGGACTGCGGAGATGCGCCCGTGCCAGACCGCTCCCGGCTTCGCCTGCCAGGTGATCTCAACCGGCTGCCCATCCGCGAGATTGCCGATATCGGGCTCGTCGAAGTATGCGGTGATGCGCAGGCGGCTCAGGTTGGCGACGTAAACCAGATCGGTGCCGGTGTCGACGTAATCGTACTGTGCGACCGGAAGATAGTAGACCGTGCCGGAGATCTCACTGCGGATATCGGCGGTATCGTAGGTCCTCTGTGCGGCGGCCACCGCGGCGCGGGCGTCTTCAAGCTGGGCCTGAGCGCGAGCGCGATCGGCGTCGCCGTAGCGCTGCGTGCTGTGTTGCTCGATGCTGCGGATGTTGCTGTCGTCCAGCTGAACGCGGTGCTGCGCGGCCGCCACCTCGCTGGCAGAGGCTGCTCCCTGTTGCTGGAGCTGTTGCAGCGCGTTGAGCGACGCAGCATCCTGCTGGCGCTGCAACCTTGCCCGGTTCAGGTCCGCGGCGGTGATATTGCGTTCATCCTGCGTGCCGCCGTGTTCGACGTCGCTAACGGCGAGTTCGGCCGCCTGGAGTGTCGACTGGGCATGAGCCAGGTTGGCCAGCGCGTACTTGTCATCCATCTTCAGCAGCAACTGACCGGCCTTCACCGCGTCGCCCACCTCGACATAGATGTCCCGGACCTGGCCCGCCGCCTGCGCGTGGGCTTGGAAGTCGTTCATTGGCTCGACCTTGCCGGTGGTAGAAAAGGACTTTACGATGTCCTGATACGTCACCTGGGCGGTGCGTACGCTCACTTTGTCGCGGCTGAGCGAACGGACGGCATAAGTTGCCAGGATTACCAGGAAGAGGGCTACTCCCCAAATTACATAATGCGTTGCGCGGTTTGACTTGGGGATCGAGGCCATGTGCTTAGCTGTCAGTATATAAGACACATATTCAAGCAAAACGACCCAGAATTTCTCGCCGTCAGGTCGGCAACAGGGCTTTGGTGACCGATTAGCGGCGAATCGGCAAGGCGCGGAGGATGTTGACGCCGGCCTCGTGTCACCTTGCAGGAAGCGGCAAGGCGGCGGAAGGCAGCAGAGCGCACAGTTCAAGCTCAAGGCCGCCGAAGTGGGGGCCGGCGTATGGGCCGGAGTTCAGCCTGATCCGGTAAAGAACGTCGACGGCAGATCCCTGAGCCAGGCCAAAAGCGGCGCACAGCGCAGGCCAGTTCGCGGCGCCACGACTCCAGCCGAGAGCGGGAATCGTGGGGCCTGGCTGCACATTACCGGACTCCATGAGTTGCAGGCAGACGTGTTTTTCCTGGATAACGCGGACGGGTGCGGCAAGCGCTGCATTGCGGGTGACGAAGACGGGTTCGGGGTTGCCGATACCAAACGGCGCGCAGCGCGCAACCCAGGCTGCGAGGCCGGGGGTGAAGTCGGCAAATGTGAGTTCTGCGTCATAGTCAAGAGCGGGGACGAGCAGCGAAGCCGTCAGCCGCGATGCCGCATAGGCCGTCATCCCGGCGCGCAGCAGGGGCAGCCGGTCGGAAGGCAATGAGAAGCCGACGGCGTGCGCGTGGCCTCCAAAGCGATGAAACAGCGGCGCGGCGGGGTCCGCCGTGTCGGCGGCGCTGATCGCGTCCAGCAGGTGGAAGCCGGGGATGGAGCGCCCGGAGCCGTGGGCGCTGCCGTCCGCGTGGGTAATGACCAGGGCGGGCCGGCCCGTGCGGTCCACGACGCGCGATGCGAGGATGCCCAGCACGCCGCGATGCCAATCCGGGTGGTCGAGGAGGATGCAATCCGCGGGATACTCTCCATCGGCGTCGACCAGAGCGAGCAACTCCTGATCGATGGCGTCCAGCGCGCGCGCCTCAGAGTCGCGGCGGTCCTGATTCAGGCTGTCGAGCTTCTCCGCCAGCTCCCGCGCGCGAGCTTTATCGCGGGTCAGAAACAACTCGACGACATCGTCCGCGATGTCCATGCGGCCGGCGGCGTTGATGCGGGGCGCGATGCGGAAGCCAACCTCGGCCGCGGTGGGTGCGCGGTCCAGTGGGATCTTGGCAAGCTGCATCAGCGCGCGCAAGCCGGGTTGAACCGGATTCGCAAGCGCTGCAAGGCCCAACGCCGCGATGGCCCGATTTTCGCCTGTCAGCGGCACCGAGTCGGCGATGGTGGCAATGGCGACCAGCTTCAGGAACGATGGCACCAGCACGCGGCGGGCGCGCTCGCGGAAGGCTGCGGGATCGGGCGTCAGCGGCGCGGCAGCCTCCAGCAACGCCTGCGCCAGCTTGTGCGCGACCGCAGCGCCGCAGAGATGCTTGTTGGGATAGCTGCAGCCCACCTGGGCAGGATTGATGACCGCCAGGCAGTCGGGCAGGGCCGACGCGTCGTCCGGCAGGTGGTGGTCGGTGACGATGAGGTCCAGGCCCAGCGCCCGCGCCTCCGCAGCCTCCGCGACCGCTCGAATGCCTGTGTCCACGCTGATGACCAGCCGGACACCGGCCGCGGCAGCTTCGCCGAGGATGGCATTTTGCATGCCGTAGCCCTCGCGTATGCGGTGAGGCACGTGGTAGGTGACCTGAGCCGGCTTCTGGGGATCGATCGCCAGCCCAATGCGCTCGATGGTGGTCTTCAGCAGCACGGTCGCGGTCGTGCCGTCGACGTCGTAGTCGCCATAGATGAGGATCGGTTCGGCGGCGCGAATCGCGGCGAGGATGCGCTCGACGGCGCAGGCCATGCCCAGCATCTGCATTGGGTCACTCGCAGGGTCATCCAGCAGCCTATCGAGGGTCGGATGCAGGAAGGCCTCCGCTGCGGAAGGCGTATCAACGCCGCGGGCGACAAGAATCTGCGCAATTGCTGGTGGGCACCCAAGCTGCGCCGCGACGGATGCGACGGCGTCTGAATCAGCAGGTCGAGCGACCCACGCGGATAGAACGTCGGCGCTTTCGGACGAGGGCAAGCAGATTCCTTCAATGCATTACGAAATCACAGGCTGTCAGCGGGAGCTTTACCCCACGCCCGCCGGCTACGCGCCTACTCTTCGTCGCCGTCGTCGACCACGATGCCGCCGATGTCGGTAACGGTTTCGATAAGTTCCTGGAAGCGCTCGTACCACTCGGTCGAGGTTTCGTAGAGGAACATCACGCCCTGATGGGCGAATCCGAGCTGCAGGTAGCCGAGCTTGCCCACGTGGTTGACGAGGTACTCGGCGTCGTCGATCTCGGGCGCGTCGGCGTCAGGGTAGGCCTGGTCGCGAAGCTGCTGCAGCAGGATGGCGATGTCGGACTTTTCCAGTACCACCTCGCTCATGGTGACGAAGCTGGCGCCGGCAGCTTTGGCGTGCTCCACGAAGTCCTTCCAGGCATCGGAATCTTCATCCTCGAAGATGACTGTTGGCACTTCTTCCGTGACGTATCCATTGAAGCGGCGCATGCCGTGGCCTGCGATGAAGGCCACCATGTCGTCTTTAAGCGAGATGAGATTGTCGGGTTGCATGGCAGAGAGTATTGTCGCAGAAACCGCGGTGGAGCGCACGGCGTCTTGCCGTCGAAAGACGCTGCGAATGGTGGAAAGGGATGCACTTGCCGCCTCCGCCGGCGGGCGTACCATGGAAGCATTATGCGTGCCATTCAGATTACCCAGACCGGCGGACCCGAAGTCCTTGTGCTCCGCGAGATGCCCACCCCCGAACCGGGGCCCGGCCAGGTGCTCATCCAGATCGAGGCCTGCGGCGTCAACTTCATCGACGTGTACCAGCGCGAGGGGCGCTATGCCGTTCAATTGCCGTTTATTCCCGGCCAGGAAGCAGCCGGCACCGTGATCGCGCTGGGCCCCGACGTCACTTCGGCCAAGGTCGGCGACCGGGTTGCCTGGTGCCATGTGATGGGCACCTACGCCGAGTATGCGGTGTCACCCGTGTCCAAACTGATCGCGATCCCCGACGGCATCAGCACGCCACAGGCGGCTGCGGCCATGCTGCAGGGGATGACCGCGCATTACCTCGCCCACTCGACATACCCCATTCAGCGCGGCGACGATGTGCTCATCCACGCCGGCGCGGGCGGGGTCGGGCTGCTCTTGATCCAGATGGCCAAGTACCTTGGAGCGCGCGTGCTCACCACCGTGTCGACCGAGGAGAAGGCCGCCCTTGCCCATCGCGCTGGGGCGGACGAGACCATTCTCTACACTCGCGAGGACTTTGCGGCGAAGGTGCGCACGCTTACCGGCGGCCGTGGCGTCCCGGTAGTCTATGACTCGGTGGGCAAGACCACCTTCGACGGCAGCCTGGCCTGCCTGCGGACGCGCGGCATGATGGTGCTTTATGGCGGATCGAGTGGGGCGGTGCCGCCCTTCGACCTGATTCAGCTCTCGACCAAAGGTTCGCTCTTCATCACTCGTCCGACCATGAAGGACTACACCGCGACTCGCGAAGAACTGGAGTTGCGGGCCGGAGACGTGCTGCGGTGGGTAAACGAAGGCAGCCTGAAGCTGCGGCTGGAATACAACTACCCGCTGGCTGACGCCGCGCAGGCCCACCGCGACCTGGAAGCGCGCAAGACTACCGGCAAGGTGCTGTTGATTCCGTAACGATGGAACCGGCCTGCCCGGATTTGCGTAGCTCATCACAATGCAGGAAACCTATAGCTGGCCCTGGATAGAAGCGCGGGTTGCACAGACCATCGAAGTCTGGAACGGATGCGCGGTTCAGCCGGCGCACGGTCGGCCGCGCTACCGCCCGGACGAACAGAAACAGCGCGAGAAAGCCTACGACCAGGCGCTGGGCGAGGTTGAGCGTGAGGCAAAGCGATCGCCGCGGACCAGGGCCGAACGGCTCCAGGCGCAGAAGCGGATCACCGCGTCCTTCGGTCGCTTCTCCGCCGCAGCCCTGGACCTGCCCGGCGACGCTATCCAATTGCTCACCGGCGATTTCTTGCCCGTCGGCACCCGGCTCGCGCGCTGGGCGCGGCGCTTCGACGAAAGCCTGAGCATGGCCGACATCGTTCAGGCGTGCCGCAACGCATGGACCGCGTGCGGGCTCCAGCCGTTGCTCGGCGTGCGCCTGGAGCTAACGCCGTCGATCCTCGGCTACAGCCTCCTCTATCCATACACCGACAACTTTCTCGACCGGCCGGACATAACCGCGGAGGCGAAACGCGAGTTCAGCGACCGCTTCCGGGAGCGGCTGCGCGGCAAGCCAATCTCCGCCCAGAACAGCCACGAGTGCGCGCTGTGGGCTTTGGTGGATCTGGTCGAAGGCCAATACTCCCGTGCAGTTTATCCGCAGGTCTTCGACTGCCTGCTGGCGATCCACCGCGCCCAGGAGGACAGCGTCGCGCAACTGGATGCCGGGCCGCACACCACCGCCGAGATCTTGCGCGTGAGCTGCGCGAAGGGCGGCAGCTCGGTGTTGGCCGACGCGTGCCTCGCCACCGGCCGGCTCAGCCAGCAGGAGAGCCGCTTCGCATTTGAGTGGGGCGTGCTGCTACAGCTCGGAGACGATCTCCAGGACGTGCGCGAGGACCTTCAGCGCGGTTCGACCACGCTATTCTCTCGCGCGGCTGCACTGGGCACGCCGCTCGATGCGCTCGCCACGCAGCTCCTCAACTTCAGCGAGAGTGTTAGCGCGCGCATGGACAGCCTGCCCGGCGGCCCGGCGATGCTGAAGGACCTGCTGCGCATGAGTTGGCGTTCGCTAATCGTGGGCGCCGTGGCCGACTCGCACGAGTTCTTCACGCCGGAATTCGTTGCAGAGACGCAGCGCAGCTCTCCCTTCCGCTTTGAGTTTCTACGCGCCCGCCGCAAACGGCTAACCAGCCGCCGGGGACTCTTTGCGACGCTATTCGAGGCGTTTCTCGAAGCCCCCGAAGATGAGAACGACGAACTCCTTCTGCCATCGGTCGAGCTTGCTGCCGTCTGACCGCCGCTATCGTTAATCCGCTTGGGATTAGTCAAGCAGTGCCTTCACGATTGCCCTCAGATGAACCGCCGCGCAATCGACATGGGGAAACTCGGTATTCGATTCGTTGAAGATCAACGAGAGATCGGTCCCCGCAAGCAGAATTGCCTTCACTCCGTCACGTGCTTCCAGCGTATGTGCCAGTGCGGTCAGCTTCCGATGCTGTTCGCCCGAGCCCTTTCCACCGCGAAGCAGTTCCGCATAGGTTCCTTGGATCAAGTCCACCTCGTCCGGCCTGGGGCGAACGACCTCCACTCCTTGCAGCAGACCGTAAAATCCCGATTCGACCACGTAGCGTGTGCCGAACACCGCGACCCGCCAGGCCGCCTTCGCGGCAAGTTCCGCCGCCACCGCATCGACCATGCCGACGAGAGGAAGGCAACTTGTCGCCACGAGTTCGCTCCAGCAATACAGCGGAGTGACCGCAGGAACCACGCCGACCTCCGCTCCGGCCGCCTTCAATCGGCGCAGAAAGCCGTTCAGGTACTCGGCCATTCCCTCGAGGTCGGCAGCATCGACATACTCGAAGATGCGAGCCGTCTCCGCGTGCGCGATGACGATATCCAGCCCGCGTCCGCGCTCAGTGTGTGTCTTGGCGAGCTTCCTGTAGTAGTGGATAGTCGCTCCCACCCCGAGTCCGCCCACCAGGCCTAAGCACCGTCCTTTGTTCATAGTGTGAGCTTACCTTGCTGGCGCGGCAGTTTGTACGGGCGGGTCAACAGAAATTAATCAAGGTTCGGGCTTCGGAACGCCTGCGGCGAGCATCGAATAGTCGTCAAAAGGCCTGCCAGATGAATCGAACCAAATCGACGAAAGGAGAGCCATGGCAAACACAGCTGAACTGATTTCACGCCAGAAGGGCCCCTTGAACACACCATCCGATATCGATCCGAAAGCAGTCAAAGACATTGCCGCGGCGCTCAACACGCTGCTCGCCGATGTCTTCTGCCTCTACCTGAAGACCAAGAACTTTCATTGGCACATGAGCGGTCCGCACTTCCGCGACTACCATCTCCTGCTCGACGATCACGCGGACCAGATCTTTGCCATGACCGACGACATTGCCGAGCGCGTTCGCAAACTGGGCGGGACCACCATTCGGTCCGTGGGACACATCGCCCGCCTGCAGCGTATTCCCGACAACGACGCGGACTACGTCACTCCGCAAGACATGCTCAGCGAGCTGCGCGAAGACGAAAAGGCCCTGGTCCTCAGCATGCGCGCCGCGCACACGCTCTGCGACGACGCCGGCGATGTAGCCACTGCCAGCCTGCTTGAGAACTGGATCGACCAGGGGCAGCGCCGCAGTTGGTTCCTCTTCGAGACAACCCGCAGCTAGATTTCAGTTCGCAGCCATCGCCTGCGCAAAGCGGAGCTGCAACTCCCTCGCGCGGGCGACGCATTTTTTTTGACTTCGTCAGCCGGAACGACCTAAACTTAACTTTCACCTCACTCCTGCGGCTGGCCCTTAAGTTGGCGGCTGCACCACCCAGAACTCTTGCCCGCAACGGAATGTTCGGGAAGCGCGGTGAAACTCCGCCACTGCCCCGCAACTGTAAGCGCGCACGCTGCTCCAGCTTGGAGACGCGTGAATGCCCGCCAGGATTCTCCCACTGAAGCCGCCAGGCAACGGGAAGGGAAGTCAGGATTTTCGGCACGCATGTACCCGCGTAAGTCAGGAGACCGGTTCCGCTGCGTACAGTAACCACGTTCCCGGGGGGGAGCGTAGGAGTTTCCAACATGTTCGCAGTCTCCGGCCGCCCAGTGGCCGTATCTCTTTCGCGTGGGTCTGCTCTCGGCAGATTCTCGACGCGGGTCGCCTTCCTGCTTTCCGCCTTCCTTCTGATCTCTGCTCCGCCGGCCTGCGCCGTGGTGGTTCGCGGCGTCGTTACCGACCCGCTCGGCCTGCCCGTTTCCGGTGCTCGCATCCAGCTCATTCAAGGCAAGAAGGCCGTAGCCATCGGCGTAGCCGGATCGGACGGCTCCTACGAAATCCGCTCGACTTTGGCTGGCCGGTTCGTGCTGCTCACATCGGCGGCGACATTCTCTCCCGGCGTCGGCCAGGACTTCTATGGCGGCTCGACCGACGAGGTCACGCAAAACATTGTGCTTGAAGTCGGTTCGGTCCACGAGGAGATCACCGTAACGGCAACGGGTGTACCCACTCCAGTCGAACAGTCCAGCTCCGCGGTCACGCTGGTCCCCGACCTTGCTTTGGCGACAACGGTCGGCGTCGCCGACGCCCTGCGACTGTCTCCCGGCGTCGACGTGGTGCAAACGGGGCAGATGGGCGGAGCGACCTCGCTCTTCGTGCGCGGCGGCAACTCCGACGCGAACAAAGTCCTCATCGACGGCATCCCCGCGGAGGACGTCGGCGGGCGCTTCGACTTCGGTACCGTCTCCTCCAGCGGCGTCACCGGCCTGGAGATCTATCGCGGACCGGACTCCGTGCTCTATGGCTCCGACGCCGCATCCTCGACCATTGCCTTCAGCACACCCCGCGGCAGCGACCTCAAGCCGGTCCTGAACTACACCGGCAGCGCCGGCAACTTCCACACCTATCAGAACGAGGGCACCGTCAGCGGCGCGCACAAGCGGGTCGACTACCTGGCCGGATACTCGCGCGTCGACACCTCAAACGCCCTGCCCATGGACGAATATCACTCCGGGACAGCGGTCGCCAACCTCGGCTATGACCTCACCGCGAGCACTCCGCTGCGCTTTACCCTCCGCAACGCCGACTCCGCCAGCGGCGAGCCCAACGCGCACGACTTCTACGCCATCTCCGCCGCGGCCAAGCAGGCGGACCAGGACCTCTACTCCGGCCTTACCATCCAGAACACGCTGGAAGGGAACTGGCATAACCTCGCCCGCTACGGCATCGCCCGCAAGCGTGAGCAATTCACCACGTTCTATGCCGCGGGCACTTGCCTGCCCGACGCGAACGGAGGCGACTACTACGGCAATCCGGTCAAGATCCGTGGGGCAAATGGGTACACGGCAACGGGTCAGGCGATTCTTGAATATACCTTCGGCTGCCCTGCGTACCCTGGCACGTATCCGCAGCCCGACTACTCCGACTCCAACCGCGACGAGCTCTACTACCAGACCGACTACACCTTCCCCAAGCGTATCGTCGGGCTGTTCGGCTTCCGCTACGAGAACGAGCGCGGCAGCTTTGTCTATCCCTACTACGGCGACAGCGAAGCCATCCGGCGCACCAACTTCGAGTACACGCTGCAGTTCAGCGGCGACATTCTCAACCGCATCTTCTACTCAGCCGGCGGCGCCGTCGAAAAGAACCACCTTTACGGAGTCGCGGGAACGCCGCGCATCGGCCTCGCCTACGTTCCGGTGCGTCCCGGCACCGGCTGGATGCACGGAACCAAGGTCCGCGCGAACGTCGCCACCGGGGTGCAGGAGCCATCCCTGGAGACGGACTTCTCCAGCCTCTACACCGAGCTGGAGCAGCTCGGCGACACCTCCGCAATCAAGACTTACGGCATCACGCCGATCCGGGAACTGCGCACGCGCACCCTGGACGCCGGCATCGACCAGAACATCTACGGCGAGAAACTCATCTTCAAGGCCGGCTACTACCACAACGCTTTTTCCCATCAGATTGAGTATGTTGACTCGGGAACCCTCATGGAGTACTTCGGCATCAAGGGCTACATCCCGAACTTCTACGGCGCCGACGTGGGTTCGCTCGCCTTCCACGCACAGGGGCTCGAGTCCGAGCTTCAGTATCGTCCCTACAGCCATCTCTTTCTCCACGCCGGATACACCTATCTCAACGCCAAGGTGGACCAGTCGTTCGCCAGTTCCGCGCTGTCCGTCACCCCGGGCGGCTACCCCGAGACCAACCCTGCGTTTCCGAACATTCCCATCGGCGAATCTCCCTTCATCGGCAGCCGCCCGTTCCGCCGTCCGCCCAGCACCGGCTACTTTGCTGTCCAGTATTCGGGCAACAGTCTGTCGGCCTCCTTCAAAGGCGCCTTCGCCAGCCGGTCGGACGACTCCACCTTTCTCGACTACTCGGACCTCGCCGGCACCAACTCCCTCATTCTTCCCAACCGCGATCTCGACTTCGGCTACGCCAGGCTCGACGCCAACTTTATGTATGCCATCAAGCGGCGGGTCACCGTCTTCACCGAGCTCGATAACCTGCTCAGCCAGCAGCACATCGGCCCCATCGGCTACCCGGCGCTGCCGTTCACGGTGCGGGCCGGATTGAAGCTGCGCATCGGCGGGGAGTAAGCCCACATCTATCTTTGCGGAAGGGAGACGAGACCGCGGCCTAATTGCCCTACGAGCAACGATTGGGCCGCGGTCGCGTCTAACTGAGTGCTATGACGAGACTTCTCTCCATCGCTTTATTGCTGACTTTCCCCTTCACGCTTGGGCTCCCCGCACGGGCCCAGCAGGAAGGTCCCGTGCCGACGCAGGTCCTGGTCAACGTCGATGTAAAATCCATGCCGCCCACTGACGCCTCTGCGCTGACAGTGACGGTGAATGACCACAAGGAGCCGCTCACTGCGTGGGCGCCAGTCGTCCCCGCCAACGCCCAGGTCGCGCTGCTGATCGACGACGGCTTGCGCGAGAGCCTGGGCCGCGAACTCGACAACCTGCGCGCCTTTGTGCGCAATCTGCCTCCCGGCACCGAGATCCTGGTTGGCTACATGCAATATGGGCATGTGGTGGCGGTGCAGCCCTTCACCTCCGACCACGCGCTGGCCGCGTCTACGGTGCGCTTGCCTGAAGGCGTTCCCGGCGCCAGCGCCAGCCCGTATCTTTGCCTGTCGGACTTCGTCAAGCACTGGCCCGGCTCCGCCGCCTCCGCCTCTTCGCTGGCCGGTGTCAGCGTGCCCGCGCGCTCCAAGGCGCGCTTTGCGATCATGATTACCAGCGGCGTCGACCCGTACAACGGCAGTACCAGCGTGCGCAATCAGGGCAGCCCTTACGTTGACGCCGCCGTATCCGACTCACAGCGCGCGGGCGTCGCCGTGTACGCAATCTATTTCAGCGACGCCGGCATCCGTGGATTTTCCGCCGACAATAGCGGCCAGAACTACCTCGCGCAGCTCACCGAGGAAACAGGCGGTGTCAGCTTTTGGGAGGGTGTCGGGAATCCAATCTCCACGGCTCCATTCCTGGCCCAGTTCCAACATGCGATCGCGGAGACCTACGTCGCCACCTTCCTTGCGCCCACCGGCAAAGACGCGCAGCGCGACCTGGTCCGCGTCAAGTTCACCGCGCCCAAGACGAAGCTGCACGCACCCGACCTGGTCCTGCCCGGCAACCGGGAGTAGCCGGCGACGTTCTGCGCTACCGCACCTTTCGATCTAGGAACGCTGGCCGATTCACTCTTTGTAAAGGGCAGCTCCGGCAACTGCTCCGATAACAATCTCTCCCAGAGCGCCGGCGGTGGTGAACGCCGTCAGGTGTTTTGTAAAGAGACCGCCGACCCACATAAAGCTGACATTTGGAATCAACGAGCCGACCACCCAGACGGCCACGCCGGCAATGATCGCGGTCCCCACTCCTGCGCCGAACCGCGGCCGGATGGCTGCGTAAACCCAGATCAGCACAATGCCGCCGAGAATTCCGAGAAGATTGAACCAAATCCACTGGTTCGGCGAGAACTCCGAATGGCCCAGGGCAAGCATTCCATCCATCCACCGGGACTCCAGAAGGACTCCATCCACCAGATACCCCAACGCGTCTGCAACGATTCCGGCAACGATGCCTCCCAGCAGTACGCGGCCGATGTTGATTCTTCCCATTACGATCTCCTTGTCTACCCGTGATGGTGAAAAGCACTGAAAACAATTGCCTTGAACCCATTCCGAAGTCTCTAGCGCCGATTCGGCCAAGTATAACCCAGTTCCCGGACGCAGGAGTAAAGACATTCTTGAGTTTCAGGACACAAAAAGCCCCGAAGCGAATCCAACTCGCTCCGGGGCCATTGTCTTTGCGCGATCGCGCCGCCCGCCCTTCGCCTTCGAGCAGGGCAGGCTGCCTGCTCTAGTACATGCCTTCCATGCCACCGCCGCCGCCGTGGCCGGCTGGAGCTTCCTTCTTCTCCGGGATCTCGGAGATCATGGCTTCGGTGGTCAGCATCAGGCCTGCGATCGACGCCGCGTTCTGTAGCGCCGTCCGCGTTACCTTGGTCGGGTCGATGACGCCGGCCTTCACCAGGTCCTCGTACACGTCCGTGCCTGCGTTATAGCCGAAGTTGTGCTCCTTGGAGTCGCGGATCTTGCCGATTACGACCGCACCCTCTTCGCCTGCGTTCGAAACAATCAGGCGAAGCGGCTCCTCGATGGCGCGCCGGATAATCGATGCGCCGATCTTCTCGTCGCCTTCGAGGTGCTTGATCACCTCATCGACGGCCGAGCCGCAACGCACCAGCGCCACGCCGCCGCCAGGGACAATGCCCTCCTCGACCGCCGCGCGGGTTGCGTGCATCGCGTCCTCGACGCGCGCCTTCTTCTCCTTCATCTCGGTTTCGGTAGCAGCACCCACCTTGATGACGGCCACGCCGCCGACCAGCTTCGCCAGCCGCTCCTGCAACTTCTCGCGGTCGTAGTCGGAGGTGGTCTTGTCGATCTGAGCCCGGATCTCCTTCACCCGGCCCTCGACCTCGCCGTCCTTGCCGCCGCCGTCGATGATGGTGGTGTTGTCCTTGTCGATGGTGACTCGCTTCGCAGTGCCCAGGTCCTCGATCTTGACGCCCTCGAGCTTGATGCCGAGGTCCTCGGTGATCGCCTTGCCGCCCGTCAGGATGGCAATGTCCTGCAGCATGGCTTTGCGGCGGTCGCCGAAGCCGGGGGCCTTCACCGCAGCGACGTTCAGCGTGCCGCGCAGTTTGTTCACCACCAGGGTCGCCAGCGCCTCGCCGTCCACGTCCTCCGCAATGATCAGCAGCGGCTTCGCGGTGCGCGCGATCGACTCCAGCAGCGGCAGCAGGTCCTTCATCGACGAAATCTTCTTCTCGTAGATCAGGATGTAGGGGTTTTCCAGCGCTGCTTCCATGCGCTCCGCATCGGTAACGAAGTAGGGCGAGAGATAGCCGCGATCGAACTGCATGCCCTCCACCACTTCCAACTGCGTCTCCATGGTGCGCGACTCCTCCACCGTGATGACGCCGTCCTTGCCCACCTTCTTCATCGCTTCGGCAATGATGGTGCCGATCTGTGCATCCGAGTTGGCCGAGATGGTGCCGACCTGTGCAATCATGTCGCCCGTGACCGGCTTGGACAGCTTGTTCAGTGCGCCGCCCTGGACCACGCCGTCGGCATCGCGCTTGCCGATGATGGCCTCAACTGCCTTGTCGATGCCGCGCTTCAGCGCCATCGGGTTGGCGCCCGCGGCCACCGTCTTCACGCCCTCGCGATAGATCGCCTGCGCCAGCACGGTCGCGGTGGTGGTGCCGTCGCCGGCCACGTCGGAGGTCTTCGATGCAACCTCACGCACCATCTGCGCGCCCATGTTTTCGAGCGCGTTCTGGAGTTCGATCTCCTTGGCCACGGTCACGCCGTCCTTGGTGATGGTCGGCGAACCGAACTTCTTCTCGATTACAACGTTGCGTCCCTTGGGGCCGAGCGTGACCTTCACCGCATCAGCCAGAATATTGACTCCGCGCAGGATTGCCTGCCGCGAATCTTCTCCATGCAGAATTTGCTTTGCCATATGTGCTGCTCCTGTTACCGGCTCATTACCGGCCAAAATTGTTTGTGCTGACTAAACCTGCTCTTGTGTCTCTCACGGCGAAGCCGTCCAAGACCGCACGAAGTGCCGAAGCACCTACTTCTTGACGATGCCCAGGACTTCTTCTTCGCGCATGATGAGGAACTCATCGCCGTCCAGCTTGATCTCGGTGCCCGAGTACTTGCCGAACAGAATCGTGTCGCCAGCCTTGACGTCGAGCGGGAAAACCTTGCCCTCGTCATTCGACTTGCCCTTGCCCACTGCGATCACTTCGCCTTGCTGTGGCTTTTCTTTGGCTGAATCGGGAATGATGATACCGCCGCGAATGCTCTCGCCCTCTTCCACGCGACGAACCAGGATGCGGTCGTGCAGGGGGGTAAACTTTGTTGATGCCATTGCGTATATCTCCTTGTTACAAAGAAGGTTAGTTGCAGTTTCTTGGGGTACGGCTGCTGTCTCCACGGCACATCGCCGGGTTTTGAGCTGGGGCCCGAGGGGTCTTTAGCACTCAGACCCTTCGATTGCTAACAATAGGCCATGAGCGTGAGTCTGTCAACCCCGGCTCTGTGAAATATGAGTGAAAGTCACGCAGATATTGGTGAATCAAAACCCGCACCCAAGGAGATCATTTCGGACGCCACTTCAACGCCGAAAGATCCCTTCGTTCACCCTGAAAATCCGTCAGGCGCAAAACTACCCCGACCCTGCTCACTGAGGGATATGAGGGCCGCGCATGGATCGCCAGGGGTCGCTTCTAATCTTTGACTTCGACCGAGCAGTAAATTGCGCCTGTGCCGGTGCAGGCAAACGTGGTCTTGCCCGCCCCGGATACGGTCATCGAGTCGCCCTTCTTCAGATCTTTCGGGACACCCGACGCGTCTCGTATGTTGCATCCCCCATCGCCGGCCCGGCTCTCCGCGCCGGCACAGGTCACGACGGCGCCGGCGTTCACGTCAAACGTCTCCGGATGCCGGCGGCCATCTGGTTCGGAGTGGGTCTTGATGGTACGGTCTCGAGCGGGGGCAGCCGCGCTACAGCCGGCAATCAATGCTAGAGCACATCCAACGGACAAAAGGCGACGAACAGTCGTGTTCATGGAACCTCTCAGTAAGATTGTGGGATTAGGACGGAGCGACCTGCCCGTAGCATACCGCATTTCTGCCGTACCGACAGATTTCGAGGAGCTAAAGTCGCTTGTTCTCGCCCGTGCGGATTTGCGGCCCCCTCAGCAGCACCCCTTTCAATCGGCGTAAAATAAGCGGATGATTCCCCGCGTTTCACCCCGTCATGCGCCTGTCCTCTGTCTCCTTGCCTCGCTGGCAATGCTTGCCTCGCTTAGCCCCGTTCGCGCCCGAGCGCAGGACGAGGACAACTCGAAGCCGGAGCAGCATGGCCGCAAATATAAGGCGCCTCCGGATACCTCGCACATCGAGGTGACCGTCATCAAGGGCTTCAACAAGAAGCCCATCGATGGCGCTCATGTGGTCTTCCATCCCTACAAGGATGGCGTGGACGAGGGCAGTCTGGAGGTCAAGACCCACCCCGATGGCAAGGCGTCGATTGACGTCATCCCCACCGGCAGCAAGGTGCGAATCCAGGTGATCGCCGACGGTTTCGCGACCTTTGCCGAAGATTACCAGGTCAACGAGCCTAGCCGGGAGATCACCATTGCCATGATTCGCCCCCGCGCCCAAATCTCCACCTACATCGACAACCAAGGCAAGCCCGCGCAGTTGCAGCCGGGGGTCCAGGTGCCGATTCGTCCCAAGCCGGCAGCCACCGGCAACGCGCCTTCTTCGTCCGGCACGTCCACCACCAGCCCATCCGGCAGCTCCTCCACGCCGAGTGACTCGGACACCTCCGGCAGCAAACCGCAGCCGTAGCGCTCTGCGATGCCACAGCCCCAGACCACAGGATCACCGTTGCGTCCGCTCGCGGGCAAAACCGCGCTGGTCACCGGCGCCGCCAAACGCATCGGCCGGGCGATTGCCATGTCTCTGGCCGAAAGTGGCGCAAACGTGGCCATCACGTACCTCGCTTCTCAGACCGAAGCCGAAGAGACGGTCCGCGACCTTGCCGCCTTTGACGTGGAAGCATTCGCCGTCCGCACCGACCTCACCGATCCCGAGAGCATTCGCGAGGCCGTTGTCTCAGTGGTCGAAGAGTTCGACCGCATCGACCTCCTCGTCAACAACGCCGGCATCTTCGAATCCGCCGCGCTGGAACAGATCACCGTGGCCCAGTGGGACCACATGTTCGCCACCAACACCCGCGCGCCCTTCCTGGTGGCGCAGGCCGCCTATCCGCATCTGCGCGAAGCCCGCGGCCGCATCGTCAACATCGGCTCGCTCGGCGGCACGCACCCGTGGGCCACGCACGCGCACTATTGCACCTCGAAGGCCGCGCTGCACATGCTCTCGCAAACCATGGCCAAGGCCTGGGCGCCAGAGATCAGCGTCAACTGCGTCGCGCCCGGAATGATCGTCCAGGGCGAGATCGGCGAAGCCTATACCCACTTCGCCGAGCGCACTCCCATGCGGCGCAACGGCACCGCCGAGGACGTTGCCTCCGCCGTCCTCTTCTTCGCCACCGCGCCGCACTTCATCACCGGCCAGCTCCTCGCCGTCGACGGCGGTCTGGGGCTATAGCGGTAGGCGCGATGCCGCGTCAGTATTGCACTGCGTGAGGCATCTTGCCAGCTATGTCGCCCTGATACAGGGCAACATAGTTTTTAGCGCTGCGCACCGGTGTCCGAATCCGCAGGTCAAAGCGGAAGGGAATTTCAACGTGCCATTTATCTGAAATGTGATTCAACGGAAGGCTGAAATAGATAGTCTGACCAGGCCCTAGCGTCGCCATTGTGCCAACTTCGAAGGCGTAGCCGGAAGGCATGGACTCAGGGACTTCAGCCTTGACCGAAGGCTGAGGCGCGGGCTTTTGAGGCGCCGCCGCAGGAGGCGCAACGATGGAAGCCAAATCCATCTTGGACATTCCTGAAATATCTATCAGCGCACCGCCAGGTTCTCCAAATGATGGTCGATTTGCAACAACATCATCAAAAACGCCGCATTGATCGTCTGTGCTCTCCGGAGGTCGTCCGAACGTATTAACGATGATTGGTAGGGTGCTGTTGTTATGAAGGCGCAGAAATATTCCAACCCTTGGCTCCCCATCCCAGTTTGGTACTCTCGGCCCAACATGATCCACCTCCAAATAGACGTAGGGGAGGGAAGGATTCACGAGGAATGAGTTGTGAGGCTGAGGTCTCCTGACAGCATTGCTTTGGGCCAGCGCCGTCGTTGAACAGATGATTGCTATGAGGGTGAAGAAGCGCGTAGTACTCATGGCGGCTAGTGTACGCCTACATCACGCCCAGAACGGTGTTCCCGATCTCTACTTCCTGCTCAACACCGCACTCACCCGCTGCCACCAGTTCGGCTCCTTCACCTCGTCGTAAAGCCCGTGCGGCTCCTCCGCCACCTCAAACTGCTTGCCCAGAAACACCGCCGTCGGGTTCGTCAGGCACAGAGCGTGTGCATAGCTCGCGCCGAATTTCGTCGCCACCAGATCGTGCGCCTCGCGCATCCGCGGCGGCCGCGAAGTCGTGTTGTGCGCGTCGGTCGCCAGAAAGTGCACCCAGCGGTCTTCCAGCAGCTTCAGCGCCATACGTTCCGCCTGCTTGCCCTTGTGCCCGGTCAGCGAGTCCGCCGTCACCTGGATCAGCAATCCGCCGCGCAGCCAGTCCTTCATGCGCTGGGGCTCCTTTTGTAGCGTCGGGTTGCGCTCCGGGTGGGTCAGGATCGGTGTCAGCCCCGCGAGCTGCAACTCGTAGAACGTCTCCGTCAGGCCCGGCGGCAGGCCGTAGTCCGGCACCTCCACCAGCAGGTAGCCCTGCCCGTTGATGCTGAACCGCGCCGGCTCCAGCTTCGCCCGCTTCACATTGTCGAACGAGAGATGAAAATCGCAGCCGCTCCCCAGCGTCAGCGAAATGTGCTGCTCGTCCAGCTTCGCCCGCAACTCGTCCGTCTTCGCGCGGTTCACCTCCGGATCGAAGGCGAAACTGCCGTTCGCGTGAGGCGTGCAGACAATATGCGTAATCCCATCGGCGACCGCCATCCTGGCCATCGCGACCGAGGTTTTGATGTCCTTGGCCCCGTCGTCCAGCCCCGGAAGAAGATGATGATGTATGTCTACCATTTCACCGCAAGAGTACCAAACTGCGCTTCGAATCTATGCCGTCGCCAAGCTGCCCGCCATTCCCTGGAAGAGCTTCAGCCCGTCCGCCGACCCCAGCAGCGCCTCGCTCGAACGGTCCGGGTGGGGCATCATGCCCAGCACATTCCGCCCCGCGCTCAGCACGCCCGCAATGTTCTCGAGCGACCCATTCGGGTTCGCCTCGGCAGTAATCTCCCCTGCCGCGGTCGCATAGCGAAACGCAATACGGTCCTCGCGCCTCAGCGTTTCCAGCGTCGCGTCGTCGCAGAAGTAGTTGCCCTCCATATGCCCGATCGGCATGCGCAGCACCTGCCCTCGCGCCAAACCCTCCGTGAACGGCGAGTTGTTCGTCTCCACGCGCAGATTGAGCTGTCGGCAAATATACCGCTGCCCCGCATTGCGCATCAGCGCGCCCGGCAGCAATTCCGCTTCGCACAGAATCTGGAAGCCGTTGCAGATGCCCAGGACCAGCCCGCCCGCGTCGGCAAACCGCCGCACCGCCTGCATGATCGGCGCAAAGCGTGCAATCGCGCCCGTGCGCAGGTAGTCGCCATACGCGAAGCCGCCCGGCACCACGATCGCATCGCAGCCTTCCAGGTCATGCGACTCATGCCACAGATAGGTCACCGGCTGGCCCATCACGCCGCCGATTGCGTTGTAGGTATCGTGGTCGCAGTTCGAACCGGGGAAAACCAGCACGCCGAATTTCATGGGCTTAGATTACCATTCGCCGGAGCTGTGAATGTTTCGGTTCAGCGATGCCGGCTCACGATCACTCGCACTACGCCCTGGTCGAGGCCCGGGTTCTCGTCGCCCCGCCCGGCATTGGACATGTGGCGATACACGTACTCCACCCGCCACGACGTATGTGCATTGCTGTAGAACTGAATGCCCGGGCCCAGGGCAAATGTGTAGTTGAACGCGGTGGCGTCGTCGATCGGGATGGCGCGCGAGCCGAACACAAAGCCGAGATCGAGCGCAAACGTCGGTTGCACCCGCCAGCGCGGCATGGCGCTCACCCGTACGCCCAGCGGCGTCACCGCGGCGGCGTAAGTGCTCTCCGTGCCAAACAGCGCGTAGATCGGTGTGAAGGTGCCATTTCCCGTCAAAGCGGTTCCCACCGGTTGATTGGTCACTCTCACCACCCGCGCCGGCGTCAGTTGGTTGATGATGGCCTGCCCGGAGACGAAAAACTCCGTCGCGGTCACGGTGGGGTCTCGCTCTTCCCACACCGGCATCACCGCTGCTTCGTAATCGAAGCGAAACCGCGGCCCCTGGCTCAGTATATGGCTGTAGTTGCCGCCCAGCGTCCAGACCTGCCGCTGCTCCGACTCCCCAATAAGTATGTGGCTGGAGTCGGGACTATACGTCCACGAGGCGCCATAGCTCCACACGCCGCCGAACCCGCCTGGTTCCTGGCTCATAGCGGAAGCGCCCAAGGCTGAAAGACAAACGATTCCTGCGACGATCAAGACCAGTGAAGCCTTGCGCAATCCGAAACCCTCGGGATGCAGGACTTCGGACTTAGTCCGCTGCATCGCTCCGAGAAGGATACCTCACCCGATATGTGACGGCCCAATGCCTTACGCCGGTACGTAGATCGCATAGCCGCGCGGCGGGGCAGGGAATTCGGAGTTCCCATCGCCATCCGTCGTACGCTCATCCGGCCACGCCGTATCGTGCCCGTCCCATGCGATTGGAACGAACCTCTGGTTCGCCCACTTCGTCTTCACCTGCGTGCCGGACCACTTGTCGCCCAGGTTGTTGAGCACATAGATCAGCCCCGGCTGATCGGCATTGTCGTCCTTCCAGCCCACGCGCTGCATGACGTATAGGTCCGGATCGGCGTGCAATACCTGCGAGTCGCCGCCGGCACACTTGTGGTGCGCCTGGATCAGCGCATCGATGCCGTTCGGCGTCAGCGGGCGCGCCATCCCGTTGTTGTAGTAGTCGTACCAGAAAACGCATGGATAGCCTTCATGCACCATGATGAACGAGTAGGCCATCAGTTTGTCGTTCACGATCATGTTGTCGCCCATGTCGTGGTTGTCGACAAACGTCGCCGCATGCATGGGCCGCTTCATCAGCACCGAGCCGCCGTCGGTCAGGTTGCGCAGGTCGTAGCCGGGGGTGTCGCATACGTCCTTCAGCTTGTAGCGGAGGGGAAAGTCGAACGCGGCGATCTGGCTGTCCGTGAAGCGGTTCACCTGGTCCAGCCAGCTGTCGATGTCGTCCGTCCCGGACCAGTATTCTCCCACCACGTACGGTTCGTAGTTGCGCCCGTCCTTCACATACTGGTACTTCGCCAGCAGCCCGATCATCCACGCGCCGAACCCCTTGACGTAGTCGAACCGAAATCCGTCGAAGCCAAGCTCCTCGATCAGCATCCGCGCGTACTTGTACATCGCCGCATACACCTCCGGGTTGCGGTGGCACAAGTGGGGAAAGCCGGCGTAGTTCTCGCCTTCGATCATCACGCGCTCGTAGCGGCTGGGATGAAAGTGGTTATAGTCGCGGTTGAATATACCGCTCTTCGGCCTGAACTTCGTCCAGCGTTTCTGCCCGTCCAGCGGGTTCACCTCTTCCTCGTCCGCGCCGGAATTGTGATTGATCACCATATCGGCGTACAGCCCGATCCCGTTCGCGTGCGCCTTGGCGATCAGCGCCTCCAACTCCGCCCGGTTCCCGTACAGCGTCTTCGTCCCGCCCTTCTGGTCGAAGTCTCCCAGGTCGAAGTAGTCGTATGGGTCGTAGCCCATGGAGAGATTGCTCGAGGCCTTGCTGACTGGAGGCAGCCACAGCGCGTCGAAACCCGCCTTGCCCAGGTCTTCCACTTTCTCCGCGAGAAAGTTCCACCACTCGCCTTCTTTCTTCTCGTGCCGGGGAGCATCCCAGTAGAAGGCCTGCATCATCACCGCCATATGCCTTGGTCGGATGCGGAAGATGATTCCGCGGTTGGATCGGGTACACAACCGTGGACGCTTAACCATCTAGCCGATAGCGCGTCTCCGCCAGCCGGTACAGCGGACGCCACACCAGCCGGTTCGTCGTCACCACCATGATCGAAATCAAAATCGTCCCCAGCAGAATAATCGGGAACTGGCCATCCGCGGTTGCTGCGTTGATCTGTTCTCCCAGGCCCAGCGTGGTCAGGGTCCTGCCGTGGAGCGTGAAGTACTCCGCGAAGATGCTTGCGTTCCACGCGCCACCCGAGGCCGTCACCATCCCCGTAATCAGATACGGAAAAATCCCTGGCAGGATCACCTTCTTCCACCGCTCCACCTTCGAAAACCGGAACAGCGTCGCCACTTCCTTCAGGTCCGTCGGGATCGCCATCGCGCCTGCGATCACGTTGAACAGGATGTACCATTGCGTCCCCAGCAGCATCAAGACAATCGATGCGATACCCAGGCCGCCGCCTGGCCGGATCAGCACCAGCAGAATCGCTGGAAACAGCGCGGTCGCCGGTACCGAAGCCGCAATCTGCGCCAGCGGCTGCGCCAGCCGTGCCAGCTTGGGGTGCGACCCGATTGCCACCCCAGCGGGTATCGTCCACGCCGCCGCCAGCAGCAGCGAGAAATTTACTCGCGCAAACGTCGCCGCCGCACCCTTCAGCAGCTCAAGATATTGCGCCCCGTCAACCGGCCGCACCAGTAGCACCGCGTGATACGCCGCAATCAGTATGCCCACACCCGCCAGCGCCAGCAGTATCCACAGCACCACCCCCTCGGCAACGCTTTCGCCCGTCTTGGGATGCGCTGCCATCCGCGCCAACTGCTCCTTCCGCCGCGCCGCCAGCTTGATGTAGATCGCCTCGTTCAGCGGTTCGGTGGTCCGCCGCGCAATCGCAGCCAGCACATTCGAGTGGGCAAACAGATGCAGCAGCGGCGAGTGTACGTGCTGTGAGCTCTCCACCTGCTCGAACTTGAACTTGTCGCTCCACCCGATCAGCGGCCGCCAGATCAACTGGTCGATCGCCACGATGATCGCGATCATCGTGACCAGTCCCCACGCGATCGCCTTGCCACTCCCCACGTCCGCCGCCGTCTGGAGATAGGAGCCAAGCCCCGGCAGCCGGAAATCCTTCGTCCCGAAGTGAAACATCTCGCACGCCATCAGCGTGAACCACGCACCTGCCACCGACATCACCGAATTCCAAACCAGTCCGATCGCCGCATACGGCAGCTCCAGTTGCACCAGCCGCTGCAGCCAGGAGAAGCGGTTGATGTCCGCGGCCTCCCTCAGCTCGCGCGGGATGCTCTTCAGCGACGAGTAGAAGCTGAACGCCATGTTCCACACCGCGCCGGTAAACAGCAGCACCACCGCACCCAGCTCCACGCCCACGTGCCGGGTAGGGAACAGCGCGATCATCGCCAGCATCACCGGCGGCAGAAAGCTCAGCACCGGGATCGACTGCATGATGTCCAGCGCCGCGATCATGAACGCTTCCACGCGCTTGTTGTATGCGGCCAGATAGCCGTAGCTCACCGCGAACACCAGGCTCAGCACATACGCCAGAAATATCCGCACCACCGAGTAGAACGCATACTGCGGCAGCGCCCGCGGGCTCAGCGACACCACCATCTGCTCCGACGGCGGTCCCGCCCACAGCATCGCGATGCGCACGATCGCATAGAAGATCGCCAGCCCGATCGCCGCGACGCACAGGTCCATCACCAGGGGCCAGGTGCGCCGCAGCACCTGCGACCGCGCCAGCGTCTCCCGCCCGCGTGCGTAACTTATGTTGACGTGCAGCGGATTCACTCGTCGATCTCCGAATCGGGATTGTCGACCGCAGCCTCTGGCTTCTCCCCCGGCTCCGCCTGCTGCTCCGGCAGGATGAACCGCCGCCGCGCCGCGTCGAAGTCGAACAACTCCGCATAGCGGCCCCAGCTGATCGCCGTCTCCAGTTGCCGCAGCGTCACCTCTTCGGTGAACTGCTCGTCCAGCAGGTCGTGGAAGAACTCCTCCGGAACGCTGTGGTCGCTCTTTGCGTCGATAGCGCGCACAATCTGCCGCAGCAGCGTCACATTGTCCAGCGCTGCCTTGCGGAAGAGTTCCTTCTGCCGCAGGATCTCGGAGTTCGCATACGCCTCGCCCGCCGGCGTTATCGCCGCATCGCCCTCGGTCACGGTCAGGAAGCCCAGCATCTGCGCCGCATCCACAATCGGCAGCAGGTCGTCGATCTCGAACCCCAGGTCGTCCGCCAGCCGGTACATGTCGTCCTTGCCCTGGTGGTCGATCAGCAGTTCCAGTAAGCCCGCAATCCCGCCCGGACGCGCGTGCGGCAACTCCTGATAGTGTTGCCGCCCGGCCTCCGTCGGCTTGCCCACCGGCGCCTTGGGCAGCGCCGGAGGCTGTGCGCCCGGCTGCGTCAGCACCTTGTAGATGTAGTCCACCAGTTGCGTGAACGCTGCGCTCTTGCGGTCGCGCGGATGCGCCAGCGTCACCTTGAAGTCCGTCCGCACCACGCCCGGATTCCGCCCCAGCACGATGATGCGGTCCGCCAGCAGCACCGCCTCCTCGATGTTGTGCGTCACAATAAAGATCGCCTTCGTCGGAATTGTCTTGTTCTGCCACAGCTCCAGCAGTTCGCTGCGCAGGTTCTCCGCCGTCAGCACGTCCAGCGCCGAGAACGGCTCGTCCATGAACAGGACCTCCGGCTCCACCACCAGCGCCCGCGCAAACCCCACTCGCTGCCGCATCCCGCCCGAAAGCTCCTTCGGGTACGCCGACTGGAAGCCGTCCAGCCCAACCGTGTCCAGAATCTTCAATCCACGCTTGCGTTGCTCCGCCGCGTCCATCCCGCGCGCCTGCAGCGGAGCCTCAACATTCTCCAGCACCGTCAGCCACGGAAACAGCGCGAAGCTCTGGAACACGATGGAAACGTTCGGGTCCGCCGCCTCAATCGGCTGGTCGTGCCAGTACACCTCGCCCGCCGAAGGCTTCGACAGCCCCGTCAGCATCCGCAGCAGCGTCGATTTGCCGGACCCCGACGGCCCCAGCAGCGCCAATATCTCGCCCGCCTCCACCTGCAGGTCGGTCGGCGCGATCACCTGGATGCGGTTCTCGCTGGGCTGCGCATAGTACTTTTCCACGTGTTCGGCACGAATGATGGTCTGCGGCATACGTTCTTCTTTGGGTTGAGTCGAATACGGCGGGGCGGGGAATTCTGGCCACGCCGGGCATCCTTCGCTCCCGTCAGCGTATCATTATCAAGTACGTTCAGAATCAGTCGTGGGGCCGGTCAAGAGCGTAACCCCCATACTTTTCTCACTCTATTCATCTGGGGACACTCCGCATGTCTGAATTGCCCGCCGCAGCACCGTCGAAACGCAAGGTACTCGTCGCCGACGACGAACAGGTCATTGCCAACACCCTCGCCATCATTCTCAATCAGGCCGGCTTCGAGGCCCGCGCCGTCTACAGCGGCGAGAAAGCCGTCGAGGCCCTCGACACCTTCCAGCCCGACATGCTCATCACCGACGTCATCATGACCGGAATGACCGGCATCGAGGCCGCCATCGCCACCCAGGCCAAGCTGCCCTCCTGCAAAATCCTGCTGTTCTCCGGCCAGGCCGCCACCGCCGACCTCCTCGAAAAAGCCCGCCAGGACGGCCACGAGTTCGAAATCCTCGCCAAACCCGTCCACCCCACCGACCTCCTCGCCAAACTCCGCGGCTAAATGTGTGGATCTGTACCCAGACGTCGAAAAAAGCCTATCGAGGTATCATCGAGAGCATGGCAACGATCCACATCTCGGAAGCCGATGCCGCTGGCGACTTCGCGGGCTTGATGGCCCGCGTCCGCGCCGGCATCGAGGTAGTCATCGAATCCGGTGCCCAGCCGGTGGCCGTGCTTCGCGCCGCCGCGCCGCCGCGCCGTTCTATCTCCGAGTCCATCGCGCTTGCCGAGGCCCGCTCGAAAGAGTTGGGCTATAAGCCGGTGATGGACGCCGACTTCGCCGCCGACATGGAAGAGATCGTCCGCAACCGCAAGCCCCGCGATACGTCGGCATGGGACTGATTCCGTGGGCTTGATCTTGGACACAGGCATCCTCATCGCAAGCGAACGGCGGGGCGAGTCCATCGAAGACATCCTCCGGCAGGCGCGCGCCGCGCATGGAGAGGTAGACATCGCGCTCTCCGCCGTCAGCGTCATCGAACTGACGCACGGCATCTATCGGGCCAAAACCGAAGCCCAGCGGGAGCGGCGGCGCGTCTTCGCCGAGGGTGCCTTCCAGGACCTTATCGTGCACCCGGTCTCGCTGGAGATCGCCCAGCTTGCTGGACGCATCGAGGGCGAACAAGCCGCTCAGGGCATCGCCATCCCAATCGAGGACCTCATCATCGGATCCACGGCCCTGCATCTCACCTTCGATGTGGTCACGCTCAACGCGAACCACTTCAAGCTCATCCCCGGCCTCAACGTCGTCACCCTGTAGCCTTTCGAATATTCTTCATTCGGGGGAGCATAATAAGCGGGTGATACGTGAATTTGTACGTCCTTGACCGGTAGCCGGGTGCCCCACATCTTGCTCCTGGGATGTGGGACGGACTATCACAGAACCCGACGGACAAGTGACCGCGGACACATCCGCCTCTCGAAAAGCACGATAGAGTAAAAATAGAAGCGAACAGCAGCGCGACCGTCGGTCTGGCTCTGTTTTGCGGGTGGAACATCTTGAAAACTTCAAATCCTGCGGTTTCAGCATTTCGCTGCTCAATCGTCATCAACCCGGCGGCTCCGCCTGTATATACAAAACCGCAACCCCTTTGTTTCTCATTTTCCAGCGTTGTATATACACACCCGCAAGTCCTTTATCTACAAACAATATTTGTATATACAGAACCGGAAGCCCTTTGTTATGAATGAATCGATGGTATATATCGGGGGAGGGGTCAACGCGCAGGAAATTTGGGTCGCCTTACAGCCCTTTGTCCCGAGATTTCCAGGTTTGTATATACACCCCCGCAAGTCCTTTATCTACAAACAATATCTGTATATACAGAACCGCAAGCCCTTTGTTATGAGTGAAACGACGGTATACGCCCCGTCCTCGCTCCGCGAGGGTGAGATGTCGCGTCACGGGTGTGTGGGATTACAAATCCTCCCGCCGTTTCCGCTCCCTCACCTTCACCGCCGGGACCCCCGCATACACTCCCCACGGCTCCAGATCGCGTGTCGCTACCGATCCCAGCCCCAGCACCGAGCCTTCGCCCATGCTCACCCCCGGCCCCACCGAAGCCCGCGCGCACACCCACGCATACGCGCCAAAGTCCATCGCATACGCCAGCAGCGGGAAGCGCGGATCGTCGTAGTCATGCGTCGCCCCGCACACAAACGCCTCCTGCGACAGGATCGCGTGCGACCCGAACCGCATCGGCGCCGGGTTGTAGATCTCCGCGCCGTCCCCCGCCGTCACCTGGTCCGCGCACACCAGGTTCCACGGCGCCCACACCTTCGACCCCGGATAGAAATGGCACCCTGGCCCCATCTTCGCGCCAAAGCACCGCAGCAGAAACGCCCGCCACGCATGAAACGGTCGCGGCGACGGACGATACAGCAGCGCCCGGCACACGTTCCACACCAGCCGCCGAGCCCGATCGCTCGCCGCAAACGCCGGCCTCAGATAGGGATCAGCCGCCGTCTCCGCCGAAATATGCTCCGCCGCGTTGTATTGTGCCTCTTTCGCCACCGGGCTTTGCCTCTCAACTAACAACTAGCAACCAACAACTGTCTTTACCACCGTCTTTGCATTCTCGCGCATATCGTACCTCCGGCGGAAACAATCGCGCGCCCGCACCGCCATCGCCTCCCGTTCTGCCGCCGGCAGGTTCACCCAACGCTCCAGCAGTCGCTCCGTGCCCGCGCCCGTATCGTCCTCCATCAGCCCCGCGCCATCGGCGGCAATCTCCGCCGCAATATTCACCTTGTCCGACAGCAGCACCGGCTTTCCGCACGCCAGCGCCTCGGCCACGGCAATTCCGAAGTTCTCCTGGTGCGACGGCAGCGCAAACACCTCCGCCGCATGGAACGCGCCCCACTTCGCGTCTCCCCGCAGCATTCCCGGCCAGTGGATTCTCTTCGCCACGCCCGCGGCCCCACTCGCAAGACAGGCTCCGCGCACCAGCTCCGCCTGCCAGTTCTTCGGGTCCGGCCCGGCCATCACCAGATCCAGCTCCGGTTCTCGCGCCGCCAGCTTCACAAACGCGTCCACCAGCAGGTCGCAGCCTTTCTTGCGATCGATCCGCCCCAGAAACAATACAAACCGCTTACCCCGTACCGCCGTACAAGCCCCGAAAAATGCCTCTCGCTGACGCTCCGGATCGCCCTCTGGAGGAATCGTCCCAAACGGCGTCACCGATGCATTCCAGTGGTGCAGCCAGAAGCTGTGCTTCGCCAGTTCCGCCTCCGCCTCGCAGGTAAACAGCACCCGCCGCGCACCGCGCAGCACCCAATACTCCACCGGCAACCAATACAGCCACTTCTTCAGGTGCTTCAGCGGAAACGCCCGCTTGAAGTACGGATCGAGCATCCCATGCGGAAAAACCACGTAGGGCACGTGCCCGCGCATCGTCCGCCACACGGCGTAGTCCGTGTACAGCCACATCGCATGTACCACCACGCCGTCAAACCGCCCGCGATTCGCCTTCAGCCAAGGAATCAGCTTCTTATTGCGCCCGTAGACCGAATTCCTCGGCCCCAGCGCATGCACCGGAAATCCAAACTCGCGCAGAAAGCCCGCGTTGGGATCATCCAGCGTCACCACCTCCTGCGTGCAGTCTTCCGGTCCGTAGTCAAGCAGCACGCGGACGATCTCCATGGGACCGCCGGTGGCCGGGTCAAGCGACGGAATGACATGCAGAATCCGCATAATATCTCGACCGCTCTACGCCTCGAACCCGGGCACCATCGCCGCCAGCGCCCTCCGCAGCCCCTCAACATCCTCCTCGAACCCCCACCCCTGAATGCGTTCAAACGCCCGCCGTCCCATCGCCTCGGCCGCACCCGGCGCGTTCAGCACCCGCCGCAGCGCACCCGTCAGCGCATCCACATCGCCCACCCGGTAAATAAACCCATTCACTCCATCCTCGATCAGGTCGGCCGCGCTGCCCACGTCATCCGACACAATTACCGGCCTGGCCGCGTTCATCACCTCATTCACAATCAACCCCCACGGCTCGTGCCGCGCTGGCAGCACAAACACCGTGCACAGGTCGAAGAACCCCGGCAGTTCCGACTGGTTGCGAAAGCCGCAGAAGCGGATGCTGCTGAAACCCGTCGCCACCGCCTGGCGCTCCAGCGCCGCCCGCTCTTCGCCATCGCCCACAATCACCAGATACGGCTCTGGTTCCGTCCCCGCCGCCGCCGCAAGCCTGGAGTACGCCTCAATCAGATGGTCGCAGTGCTTGCGCGTTTGCAGCTTCGACGCGAACAGAATCACCGGCCGCGCCGCATCCAGCCCCAGCTCCGCCCGCAAACTCGCACGCCCCGCCTGGGCCTCGCGCGCCCGCCGGGAGAAGTAGCCGTTGTCCACCGCATAGGGCATCGGGAACTGGGGCACATCGTCGCCGAAGTAGTGCCGCCAGTACTCCGCGTTCAGCGTCCCGATCGGCAGCACGCCGTCAACCAGCAGATTCAACCCGGCAAAGAAAGCGTGCTTCAGGGCGAGCGTAATTCCACTGCGCCCCCGGTCGCGCAGCCACGACTCCGCCCGCAGCAGCACCGGAATCCCCAGTGCTTTGGCCGCCAGCATCCCATAGATCGAGTTCGCGGTCACGTACCCATGCACCCACAGCGCATCGAATGCCGTCTCGTCGCCGCGGCCGCGCAGCCGGCCTGCGATGCCGTGGTTCAGGGGCGACAATACGCGCACCTCGGTCCCGTCCCGCAGCCTGGGCAGGAACTCATGCTTGTATCCGTCCAGCAGTGGAACGTCCCACTTCACCCCCACCCCGAACCCTTCGTCGCGGTATCCCCGCACCGAAAAGTCGGACCCGAAGAACACCGTGAGATCGATGTCCGGTTCCAGCGCGATGCGCCGCAGCAATGGCGCCTGATACTGGATGGGATGGCTCACCAGATAAGCCAGTCGGACCCGTCGGCTGGCGCGAGCAGACCGCGGTTCCGATTCGGAGGTCATCCGTATCTCCAATCTCCCGTTGTCTCCTTCCGGAACAGTTCCCGCGCCCGATATCCGTCCCTACAGAGTATGGGCCGCAACCAGCACTGAGACGAGTCCGATGACGCCGCCCGATCCCATACCCTTCAGCAGCGCCTTCATCGCATTGGTGGGCAGGAACACGATATCGTTAGCTTGCAGCAGAGGGTCGGGCGCCTTGCCTTCGCGCACTTTTTTAAAGTCGACTTCGACCAGTTTGCGCTCGGCTCCCACCGTCCGAATCAGCCGCAGATCTTCGGACCGGCCTTCGAAGCCGGCCCCGCCGCTGAGCGCGACCAACTGCAACAGCGTAAGCGGCGAGGCCTGGTCCAATGGCACCGCGCCCTGGCGCGCAAACGCTCCCAGAACATACACCACGCTGGCCCGCGTAATTTGAATGATGTCGTGCGGACGTACTGGAATGCTCGCCGCGGCGCTGGACGCCAGATCGGTCCCGAGATCGACCACAATCGGCTTGTCCTCTCCCGGCCGCACAATCTTCACCGTGTGGCTCGCCGTCGCCGGCAGGCCGCCCGCTATCAGCAGGACCTCCCGCAGGCTCCTCTCCGTCGCCACTGGAACTACGCTGCGAATCTCTCCCGTAACGATCACTGCGCCATTGACCGTGTCCAGCACCTGAATCGTTACCTCGGGGTTCTTGTAATACTGTTCCACGCGCAAACGTTCCGCGATCAGCACCTGCGCCACCCGCACCGTCAGGCCCTTCACATTCACGCTTCCGATGAACGGCAGATGAATATTGCCGTCCGCATCCACGCGCACCGTGGCCTGGTAGTCCGGCTGCTGGAAAACCTTCACCGCAATCAGGTCCCCGGTGCCTAGCTTGAAATCCTCTCCGGGGTAGAGCATCGACTCGTTGATAATCGAAGTCAATGGCATGGTCGTCGGTGCCGTAGCCGGCCCGGAAGACACGCTGCTGCCGCCTTGGGTCCCAGTCGCACCGGCTGTCTGGCCCAACGCCCATCCTCCTCCACCGGTCCAGCAACACGCGGCCAGCGCCCATGCCAGCAAGCGTGGCGCGCACCCCAGCCGCGGCGGCGAAACCCTGCTGCCGTTTGCCGACATCCTGATTGGGAAGCCTTCGATCATCGTCTGGCCTTCCTCTTGGAGTCTCGATCGCCCCCGGACCCGGAACGCGCCTCCCAACTGTCGGCGTCCGCGGACCCATACGAGTATCCCGTATATCCGTAATAGCCGTAGTAGTCGGGCGAGTTCACATCGACCGCGTTCAGCACCAGCCCGGCAATCGGGGCGCCCGACCGGACCATCAGGTCGCGCGCCCGGCGCATCACATTCTTGCTCGACTTGCCGTGGCGAATCACTAGCACCACGGCGTCCACCATGCGTCCCAATATCGCCGCGTCGGTCACGGAAAGAATTGGAGGAGAATCGATAATCACATGGGTGTACAGCCCGCCCAGCTTCTCCAGCAGCGCCTTCATGGCTTCTGAACTGAGCATTTCGGTAGGGAACGGAGGCACCGGCCCGCTTGGCAGAATGTCCAGGTTGGGCAATTCAGTAACCCCCTGTACGGTATTCTCGAAGCTCGATGTGCCGGCCAGGATGGTGGTAAGTCCGGCCTTGCCCGTCAGGCCGAAACGGTGGTGTACGGTGGGCCGGCGCAGGTCTGCATCGATCAGCAGAACGCGCGCCTCGCCCTGCGCCAGGATGCACGCCAGGTTGCTCGCGGCGGTCGTCTTGCCCTCTGACGGAGTTGCGCTGGTAAACAGAATGAATTTAGGTGGCTGTCCCGCCGTGGCCAACAGCAACGACGTCTGCAGCGAGCGGAACGCCTCGGTGAATTGCGACTTCGGCTGGGTCAGCACGTTGAGGTTGCGCTGGGCCGCGGACATCGCGGCCGATTGCTCCGCGCTCGGCCGCTTCGCCTTCGGTATCACCGCCAGCGAAGGCATCTCCATCACCTGCTCGATCTCCTGGATGTTGTGCAGCCCCGTGTCCAGGCTCTCCACCAGGAAGGCGATCACGATTCCGCCCAGCAGGAAGAAGACCGTGGTCGTCAGGATGATCTGTTGTGGAGAGCGCATCGTGGGGTTTACCGGCGGCAGCGCCTTGTCCACCTGGTCAACCTCCGACGCATCCAGGCCCGACTCTACCTTTGCCGTCTCCAGGCGCTGCTTCAGTCCTTCATACAGAGTGCGGTCCTGCTCGTACTCGCGCTGCACCACCGTCAGTTGCACCAGGTCGTTGCCCTGGTCGAACGCCTCCTTCTTCTTGGCGTCCAGTTCCTGCTCAATCTTGTCCTCGGATGCCTGGGCCGCGAGATACGACTCCTTCGCCTGCAGCTCCAGCCGGCCCTGCTCCGTGTTGATCTCCTTGGTCAACGTTGCAATCGTGTTCTGCAATGCCTGCATCCGCGGATTGTTCGCCCCCAGAGTCGCGCTCAGGTCCGCATATTGCGCCCGGTTCGCCGCCAGCTGCGCGCGCAACTGATTCAACTCCGCGGGAGCGGTGCCCGGCGTCGTCTCAATGGAGCCCTCGATCGTGTTTGGATCCATGCTCTTGATCATCACGTAGCGCGACTCAGCCGTCATGCGCGCGATCTTCGCACTCTCTTCCGCAGTAAGCAGCCCTTCCAGCGACGTCTGCAACTGGTTATGCGTTGTCGTCGGATCGTAGCCCAGCACTCCAATCTTGCGCTGCAGGGTCATCATCTGGTCCTGCGCCCGCTCCAGCTCCGACTTAAGCTCGTCCATGTTGCTGGCAAGGAAGTTGGAAACCATCCCCGTCTGCTCCACCGGCGTGTGGAAGGTCCGCAGGATGTAGTCGTTGACGATCTGGTTCACAATGTCCGCGGAGAGCCGTGCGCTGGGGCTCAGATAGCTGATGCTTATCATCTCCGTGCGCGGGATGAGCGATACCTGCAAGTTGTGCTGCAGCGTGCTCACCGCGTCCGCCCGCACACTTGGGTTGTCGATCGAATTATGGTGGGGCGGCCCCTTCGTTTCCATGAAGTCCGGATTGTTCGCCAGATCCATCTCGCGCGCCACCGTATACAACAGCGTCTCGCTCTTCAGAACGAGCGCTTCCGAATTCATCTTGGTCTGCGCGTCGTCGGTTTCATCCAGATACTGTTCCACCCGGTACGCGTTCGACGTCCCATTGTGTACCTGGATAACGCTGGTCGCCAGAAACAGCTTGGGCTGGGTAATCGCCTTGTACGAGCCGTAAGCCACCCCCAGCACCACCGCGACAATCAGAATCCAGCGCCGCTTGCGTAACGTCGACACTGCCTCCGACAACGACGTGTCGCCGGCTTCGGCACCCGTGCTGCCCAGCCGCTGTGGGCCAGGCGCGCCGAGAGCGGGAGGCAATTGCGTTTTCTCGGGACCCATTCCTGCTAGTCTACCCGACCCGCCCCATGCGAGGAAGTGCGGTAGCCCTCCAGCCGGCAGGCCTCAGGCAATTGTCCAGAAGGCAGATGGTGTCGGCCAAATCCGATGTCGCCTCCGCGCGACCGTCCGCTTTAGTCCGTCCCCATGGAGTTTCGCTTCCGTTGGGAAGTCCGTTAGACTGCCTGTATCATTGGTGTTATGGATTCTTCCCCAGGGAGATTATGAGTAAACCCATTCAAATTGCTGTTGTTGGCTCCGGTTACGTGGGCTTGGTTGCGGCCGTCTGCTTCGCCGAGATAGGCCACAACGTCGTTTGTGTCGATAATGACGAGCGTAAAGTCTCCGCCCTCGAGTCCGGCGACACCCTCATCCACGAGCGCCACCTTCCCGAACTGCTCCAGCGCTACCGCGGAACCAGAATCCGCTTTACGTCCGACCTCCACGATGCCACTTCAGGCAGCGACGCCATCTTCATCGCCGTCGGCACCCCTCAGTCGGAGACTGGGGACGCCGATCTCTCCTACGTCGAGGCTGTCGCCTGCGAGATTGCCCGCTCCCTGACCAGCTACAAAGTCATCGTCGAGAAAAGCACCGTCCCGGTCTATACCAACGAGTGGATTCGCCGCTCCATCGAGCGCAATGGCGTCGCCCGCCACCTCTTCGACGTCGTCTCCAACCCCGAGTTCCTGCGTGAGGGCACCGCGGTTGAGGACTTTTTGCACCCCGACCGCATCGTGGTCGGTGCAGATAGTGAAGCTGCTGCCGGACTGCTTGCCGCCATCTACGCGCCACTCACCGGCGGGGCCTACTACTCCAGGCCCGGCGCCATCCCCGGCATCTGCTCCGCCGCCGCTCCACCGCCGCTGCTGGACACCTCTACTAAATCGGCCGAAATCATCAAGCACGCCTCCAATGCCTTCCTGGCGCTCAAGATCTCCTTCATTAACGCCGTCTCCAATCTATGCGAGGCCACGGACGCCAACATCGAGCAGGTCGCCCGCGGCATAGGTCTGGACAGCCGCATCGGTCCGCGTTTTCTCCGCCCCGGAATCGGTTACGGCGGCTCCTGCTTCCCCAAGGACGTCGCCGCCTTCCGCTCCGTGGCCGACCAGCTTGGCATCGACTTCAGCCTGCTCAGCGAAGTGGAAAAGATCAACGCCCAGCAGAAGAAGCGCTTCCTCTCCAAGGTTCGCTCTGCGCTTTGGACCCTCCGCGGCAAGCGGCTCGGCGTGCTCGGCCTCGCGTTCAAAGGGGAGACCGACGACATTCGTGAGTCGCCCGCCATCGACCTGGTCGAAATGCTGTTGGCCGAGGGCTGCTCCGTCGCCGCATACGATCCTGCCGCCATCAAGCGCGCTCAGCTGCAGCTCGCCGCCGGCCCGCAGCTCCGCTTTGTTGACGACGCCTACGCTGCCGCACGCGATGCCGATGCCCTGCTCATCCTCACCGACTGGCGCGAGTTCTCTGCCCTTGACCTCACGCGTATTTACACTGTGATGCGCTACCCCATCGTCGTCGATGGCCGCAATCTCTTCGACCCCAAGTTGATGCAGGATCATGGATTTACCTACATCAGCATAGGACGCCCGGCGGTCTATCCCGTACGCGACGCCGAACCCGCCACCCCCGCAAACGCATAGCTGCGAGTCGGAGGAAATGGAGACTATGACCGCCAGAAGAATTCTTGTCGCCGGAGCCGCGGGTTTTCTCGGCTCCCACCTCATTGACGCCCTGCTCGCCCAGTCCCCGGGGGACTCTGTCCTCGGCGTCGACAATCTTTCTACCGGCAACATGGCCAACCTTGCCCACCTCGCCGGCGAGCCCCGGTTCACCTTTCTCAATCAGGACATCTGCTCTCCATTCGACCCCGGCCCCGTAGATTACATCTTCAACTTCGCCTCGCCCGCCAGCCCAGTCGACTACGACCGCCTTGGCCCCGAGACCCTGCTCGTCGGCTCTGCCGGCACCATCAACACCCTCAACCTCGCCCGCAAATACAACGCGGGCTACCTCCACGCCTCCACCTCCGAGTGCTACGGCGACCCCGAAGTCCATCCCCAGATCGAAACCTACTGGGGCCGAGTCAACCCCATCGGCCCGCGTTCCGTCTACGACGAGTCCAAGCGCTTCTCTGAGGCTGCCGTCACCGCCTGGCACCGCTACTACGGCGTCGATACCCGCATGGTCCGCATCTTCAACACCTACGGCCCGCGGCTCCAGGCCAACGACGGCCGCGTCATCTCCAACTTCATGATGCAGGCCCTCCGTGGTGAGCCCCTCACCGTCTATGGGGACGGCCTCCAGACCCGCAGCTTCTGCTACGTCTCCGACCTCATCGACGGCATCGTCCGTCTCTCCGCCTCCAGCGAACACACCCCGGTCAACATCGGCAACCCCGGCGAGTTCACCATGATCGAGTGCGCGAACGAGATCATCAGTCTCACCGGCTCGAAGTCGAAGATCGTCCATGGGCCTCTGCCGCAGGACGACCCGGCCCGCCGCCGCCCAGACATCGCCAAAGCCCGCCGCCTGCTCGACTGGGAGCCGAAGGTCTCTCTCCGGCAGGGACTTGAAAAGTCGCTCGCCTACTTCCAGGCCTGCGTCGCCGCCGAAGCGGCCCTGTCTCCGGTCGAAACTCGGGTATCATAGCGGTGTTCCCGCTCTAGGAAGATCGTTGCGCCGCCTCGGACGCGGCGGAAAAAGGTGTCTATGAAGCGGACCAGGTGGTGTCTCTCAATCGTCTTCGGACTCCTTCTCCTGGGGGTCCTCGTACTCGCGCCTCCCGCGCAGGCCGCGCAGGCCGAGAAAACCGACAAGCCCGACGACACCTCCATCCCCATTCCGCCCGAGGCATCTTCCGTCACGAAGCATGACTGGACCTCCGCCGGCCAAACCATCCACTACACCGCCACCGCCGGCAACCTGCTTATCAAGGACGACAAGGACAAGCCCAACTCCAGCATCTTCTATGTCGCCTACACCCAGGACGGCGCCGACGCCCGCACCCGTCCCATCACCTTCTTTTACAACGGCGGTCCCGGCTCCGCCACCATCTGGCTGCACATGGGCTCCTTCGGCCCCGTCCGCGTCGTCACCGACAGTCCCGACGCCTCCGCGCCCCCGCCGTTCCAGGTCGTCGTCAATCAGTCCAGCCTCATCGACAAGAGCGACCTCGTCTTCGTCGACGCTCCCATGACCGGCTTCTCCCGCCTGGTCGGGAAGGGAACCGTCAAAGACTTCGCCGGCGTCGACGAGGACGTCCGCGCCTTTGAGAAGTTCATCACCCGCTACATCACGCTCAACGAGCGCTGGAACTCACCCAAGTTCCTCTTTGGCGAATCCTACGGCACCCCCCGCTCCGCCGCACTCGTCGCTGCCCTCCAGAACGATGGCGTCGAGTTCAATGGCGTCACCCTGCTCTCTTCCATCCTCAACTACAACGTCCGCGCCCCTGGCTACGACACGGGATTCATCGCCTACCTGCCCTCCTACACCGCCATCGCCTATTACTACAAAAAGGGCAAGCACACCGGCTCCATGGCCGACGCCGTCCAGCAGGCCCGCGAGTTCGCGCGCGGCCCCTACGCGGAAGCTCTCGCGCAGGGCGACAAGATTCCCCCGGCCGAGTTCGACACTATCGCCCAAAAGGTCGCCGACCTAACCGGCCTCAGCCTCCAGTATGTGAAGGAGACCAAGCTGCGCATCTCGCCCTCGCGCTTCCGCAAGGAACTCCTGCGCGACGACGAGCGCACCTTCGGCCGCTACGACGCCCGCTTCGAAGGCTGGGACGAAGACTCCGCCGGCGAAACTCCCGGCTACGATCCCTCCAGCACCGGCCCCGAAGGCGCATTCGTAGCCGCCTTCCACGACTACATCCAGAAAGAATTGAAGTACACCAGCTCCGACACTTACTTTGTCCGCGGCCCCGGCGTCAACGAGGCGTGGAACCTGAAGCACCACCCCAGCGACGGTTCCAGCGAGCAAACTCTGCCCGACACCGCCATCGACCTCGCCGACGCCATGCGCAAGAATCCCAAGCTCCACGTCTTCTCCGCCAACGGCTACTTCGACCTCGCCACCCCGTTCTTCGCCACCGAGTACGACCTCAGCCACATGCTGCTGCCCCCCGCGCTCACCGGCAACATCACCTTCGGCTACTACCCCTCCGGCCACATGGTCTACCTCAGCACCGAAGCCCAGAAGCTCATGAAGACCGACCTCGACCGCTTCTACGCCGACGCCACGGCGCGGTAGATTGCCCGGGCCTTTTGACGAACATTTTCATCAGCGGTTTTGCAAGAGACAATATTCTCGTCAGCAAGGGATAGCGATCCCGCATATACCGCCGCTGTAGCTTCAGCTTCCACTTGTCCGCAACGTCTTCCTTTTCTCGAAACTCAGGTTGGGCCGTCGCATGAATGTGGTGCCCAATCTCATGGAACAGGATGTCAGAGAAGAGAATGTCTCGGACAATTGGAATCTTGAAGATCCACCGATGCCGAGCCTGGGCGCCCATAGTCTGATCGACGAATATCTCGATCCAAGCAGGCTTGCCCTGCCATTTCCCGTGATAAAGACCAGCCGTATTTCCAATCTTTACTTTCCGCCCTCTCGATTTCGTTGTGCTGGTCCTGCGCTTCTGAGAAAGAGAATGCATGTTGGTGAAGACAACGGCATCAAGCCCGAAGAGGAGATTGGCAGGGATGGATGCGATCATACGAGACGCAACTGAAGTGACATCGAAAGATGGCGAATAGCCATCAAAGTTCGTTATGAGTTTGGGCTGGGGTGTGGCTGCGGTCTCTATCGTTTCCGGCGCTGCGTTCATCGCTCGAGGTACCTAACTTGAAGTATCGACTCCAAGCTACGCGCCGATCTGCGGTGAGACAACAACGAAGTTTTCCTTACTTCGCCGTCGTCCTCAGCTTCGGGAAGAACGTCACCTGCACCGTCACCGCGTTGTTGCTCTGCGGCCCTGTCATATAGATCGGCGCCACCCAGCGCTCGTGCTGATACCACGCATTCACCTCGATGTCCGGCCCAATCCGCTTCACCACATCCACGCGGAACTGGTTCTGAGTCGTCCCGCCGGGTCCATACGTGTTGCTCGCGGCGTTGAATGTTCCCGGGATAAAGTCTCCCGGCGTCTGCTTGTGCATGTACTCCACGTCCACATATTCATTGCCCGACAGCGCATACGTCACCCACGCCTGCCCGCCCTTGGCCTCGCGCCCGATCCAGTCGCCCAGGATATTGCCCTTGTTCGTGTATGCCTGCTTCTGGACGACTTCGATATAGGCCTCTTGTCCGCCTTGGCAGACGGACGTCGAGCAGTCGGTCGACACTCCCTCCACTCGCAGGCTCAGCCGCTTCATCCCCGGAAACTGCGACAGATAAATCCCCGGCCGGTAACTCGCTCTTCGTGGAGCGGATATCGGCGTCACGTCGTCATGCGTCTCCGAGTCCGCATACAGTGTCAGGTAGTTCCGTACAAACGGCAGCCGGTACGAGAAACTGAAGTCCGAGAAGCGTGCCCCAGGATCGTCCCTGGAAAACTTCAGCGCAGGATTCGTGTCGTTAAGGCTGAAGAACCCCTTCAGGAATGTGTGCAGCGTCACCGGCTCATGCCCCTCGCCGCCGAATACGATCGTCCGTTGGAACGCGAACTGGAAGTCCCGCGTCGGCCGGAAAGAAAACATGTCCGAATGCACATAGTCGTTGTTCGGATCGGTGTGCCCCTTCAGGCTTCCATAGAAAAAGTCGTATCGCACCGGCCCCAGAATCCGCGACAGCAGCGGAATCTTCAGCGGCTCGACCCGGTTGATCCGGAACGAGTAAATATCCTCCGCGTTGTTCGACCAGGCCATTCCGCCGCCCATCCCTGGCCCGAGCCAGGCATCGGTCTTTCCTCCTGAAATCTCGTGCCCCAGGATGTGGTACGACAGCGTCGCCTCCACCAGCCGGAACGGGTTCTGCGCCGCAATCGGCCCCGTCGGAATCGTCGCCTGCGGATCGTTGTAACCCGAGAACGGAATCTGGTGGTCCAGCTCCGAAAGCGTCGCCGACAGCGCCTGCGAGTAGCCCGGCCCGCCCGGCGCATGCTGGTACTCGCCCCGCACATACAGCGAGAATCGCCCCTGCTCCTCCAGCGTCGAAAAGCCGGTGATGTTGTTGAACCCCGGTTCGTGCGGCCGCCCATAGTCGTTGAAGAACGTCTGCCCCAGGTGGAAGCTGTCCTGCAGAATCGGCCCGGAAACCCCCATCATCCGCGTGTACACCGACCGCACTCCGTACACCGTCCCGCGCTCGGTCCCCGCAATCTTCTCGCTGGTTATCCCCTCGTCCGTCAACTCGTTCAGCAGCGCCGCCAGGATCTCCTGCGCCTGGGCATCGTCGCTCCCGAGGATCGCGTCCTCGCTCGCCTGCAACATGTGCAGCGCGCTCCGCCGCGTATACGGCCGCATCGCCAGGTACATCGTGTCCAGATACCCCAGCGAATACAACCGCATCATCGCCGGATACACCCAGCTATCCACCGGAATATACGTGCTCCCCAGCGTATCGCCCGGTGTCCGCACCGGCTTCAGCGGCGTCCCGTCCGGCGCATACGGCGGCATCGCCGTGTACGGTGTCTGTGCCGTCGGTTGGTCCGGTGTCACCACCGGCGGAGGCGCCTGCTTCGGCGCCGGCATTGTCTGCGGAGCGGCCGTGTCCGCTGCCGGGGCCGCCGTCGTTGCGCCCGTCGGCTGTGTTTGGCCCGTCGGCTGTGGCGGCTGACTCCCTGGCTGCGCCTGCCCCTGCCGATACCCTGGCATCGACTCAATCTTGTCCTGGCTCTCCGGCTCCGGGGCCGGTGCCGATGCCGGCGGGGGGGGCGTCTGCTGTGCTGGTGGAGCCTGTGGCGCCTGCGCAGCGCGAGCGGTCCCCAAACCCAGGCCCAGACTCGCAACGCCAACAATCCAAAGGCCAATGCACCGATTCCACAGTAGATGTACCCGGAGGAGCCGATTCTCGCGTGGTTTTCTCTCAAAGAAAACCGCACTCCGAGAATTCACGCAAGGGCACAGGAACTGTGGAATCGGTCTGACTGTCCGCACTCGCACCTCGAGACTCCGGTCCATCACCCTCACCAGTGTAACTGCGCCATAAAGCCCCCACCGCCCCGCAAAGTCGTCCGGAGACTCCTCCCTACTTGGATGCCTTTTCCCTCGCCACCCGCCTGGCGAACGCCTTCGCCTCCCTCTCCATCCACACCGTAGCCACGACTTTTCGTCTCAGCAGATAACTCTCCAGCACTGCAATTCCATCGCTCGCCGCCACGTTCTTGCTCGCGCCCCGCACCGCAAACGGCACGCACTCCATCAACGCCGGACCGCCGCCAATCCTCGCCCGCCCAATCGACTCCTGCGCCACGCGATAGATAGCCACCGCATCGTCTGCGTCCACCGGAATCCCCGGCACGCGGCACTTGAGCGCCAACGCCGTCACTTTACCTGCGCGTCCCTTGCCGCTCCGCCCTGCCGCCAGCACGATAAACACCACCGGAAGCTCTTTCTCCGCCGCAAACGTCAGCGCCTTCCGCCACACCGCCGCCGGAACCTCGCCCGGCAGTGCATACACTACCGCCACGCCCGCATCTTTCGCTGTCGCGTCCGCCGCCTTCGCTTCAACCTTCGCCTGCGCTCCCGCAGCCTTTAGCGCCGCCGCCGCGCCCAGGGCCGCCCACATCCTCTCCGCAACCCCCACCCCGCCCGGCAACGCCGCCGCCGCACTGCACTCCGCAACCGGCCCGCGTTCTGCCCCGCGCTTGCTCTTCTTGCTCCCCGGCCGCAGCACCTCTCCCAGTGTCTTTCCCCGCAGAAACTCCACCACCCCGCCCGCAATCGCGTCGCTCACCAGATCGCCCGGCCCCAGATCCAGCGACGTGCTCACCAGGCACGCCTCCATCCCCGGCCCATCGCGGCCTTTCGCCGGCAGCGCGCGCGCCAGCCCCCGCAGCCGCACCATCGCGCGGTACATCTGCCGCAGCCTTGCGTTCGGAATCAGCGGATTTTCCCAGACTGCTTCTGCCTCAGCTCCCTCAGCCATCATGCGCGCGCCGGGTCCTTGGCCTCGACATTCAGCCCCAGCTCTGTCAGCGCCGCCTGTGCCTTCTTCGGCTTCATCTTGCCGTCCCGCGCCAGCCGCGACAGCGTCGCCCCCACAATCGACTCCGCATTCACCTCGAAGTGCCGGCGCAAATGCTCGCGATTGTCGCTGCGTCCAAATCCATCCGTCCCCAGCGTCACCAGCCTGCTCTTTCCGTCCGCCACCAGCCACGGAGCCAGCACATCCGGCATTGCCTTCATGTAATCGCTCGCCGCGACAATGGGCCCCTTCGCACCTGCCAGCGCCGTCTCAATGTACGTCTTCCGCTCCGCCTCCGCCGGATGCAGCCGGTTCCATCGCTCCACGGCAATCGCATCCCGCCGCAGCTCCGTGTAGCTGGTCACGCTCCACACGTCCGCCGCAATCTGGAACTTCTCCGCCAGCATCTCCTGCGCCCGCAGCACCTCATTCAAAATCGGCCCCGAACCGAACAACTGCACCGTAGCCTCTCCATTTGCCGCCGCGCGATACTTGTATATCCCCCGTAGAATCCCTTCCTGCGCGCCTTCCGGCATCGCCGGCATCGCATAATCCTCGTTGTACATCGTCACGTAGTAGAAGCAGTCATCCCCCTTCTCATACATCCGCCGGATGCCGTCCTGCAGCACCACCGCCAGCTCATACACAAACGCCGGATCGTAGCTCACGCATGTCGGCACCGTGCTCGCCAGCAAGTGGCTGTGCCCATCCTGGTGCTGCAATCCCTCGCCCAGCATCGTCGTCCGCCCGGCCGTCCCGCCCATCAGGAAACCCTTGCAGCGCGCGTCCGCCGCCGCCCACACCATATCTCCAATCCGCTGGAACCCGAACATCGAGTAGTACATATAGAAGGGAATCATCGGCACCTTGTACGTCGAATACGCCTGCCCCGCGGCCGTAAATGACGCCATCGATCCCGCCTCCGTAATCCCTTCCTCCAGGATCTGTCCGTCCTGCTCCTCGCGATAGAACAGCAGCATGTCCTTGTCGTGCGGCGTGTATCGCTGCCCCTCCGGCGCATAAATTCCAACCTGCCGGATCACCGACTCCAGCCCGAACGTCCGCCCCTCGTCCGGAACGATCGGCACCACCAGCTTGCCGATCGCCGCGTCCTTCAGCAGCCCGCGCAGGATCGACACAAACCCCATCGTCGTCGATACGGCCCTCCCGCCCGACCCGCCCGTCCATTCCTTGAAGAACTCCAGCTCCGGCGCCTTGAAGTCGAACCGCTCCACCGGCCGCGTCGGCATGTAGCCGCCCAGCGCCTTCCGCCGCTCGTGCATGTACACCATCTCCGGCGAGTCCTGCGGCGGCCGGTACGGCGTCCCACTCTTGGCCGCGTCCTCCGGAATCGGAATCTTGAACCGCTTCACAAACGCCGCCAGCCCCTCGTCCGTCAGCTTCTTCTCGGAGTGCGTCGCATTGCGCGACTCCGCCGACGCCATCCCGAACCCCTTCACCGTCATCGCCAGAATCACCGATGGCCCGCCCTTATGCTCCACCGCCCGCTTGTACGCGTTGTACACCTTGATCGGATCGTGCCCGCCGCGGTGCAGGTGGATCAGCTCATCGTCCGTATAGTCCTTCACCATCTCCAGCAGCTCGGGATACTTCCCGAAGAAATGCTTGCGCAGATACGCCCCATCCTTCGCCTTGTACGTCTGGAAGTCGCCATCGACGCACTCCTCCATCCGCCGCAGCAGCAACCCGCTGTGGTCCCGCGCAAACAGCGGGTCCCAGTCCGACCCCCAGATCACCTTGATCACATTCCAGCCCGCGCCCAGAAACACCCCTTCCAGCTCGTCGATGATCCGCTTGTTCCCGCGCACCGGCCCATCCAGCCGCTGCAGGTTGCAGTTCACCACCAGTATCAGGTTATCCAGCTTCTCCCGCGCCCCCAGCGAGATCGCCCCCAGCGTATCCACCTCGTCCGTCTCGCCGTCGCCCAGAAAGCCCCAGATCTTCCGGTCCGTCTTCTCAATCAGCCCGCGGTTCTCCAGGTACCGCATAAACCGCGCCTGGTAAATCGCATTCAGCGGCCCAATCCCCATCGACACCGTCGGAAAATTCCAGAAGTCCGGCATCAGCCACGGGTGCGGGTAGCTCGACAGCCCCGGCTTGTCCCGCAGCTCGTGCCTGTAGTTCTTCAGATGGTCGTCGTTCAGCCGCCCCTCCAGATACGCCCGCGCATACACCCCTGGCGACGCGTGCCCCTGGAAGTAGATAAAGTCTCCCGGCAGCTCCTTGCCGTCCTTGCCCGTATAGTGCGCGCGGAAGAAGTGGCTATACCCAACCTCCAGCAGCGTCGCCAGCGACGAGTACGTCGAAATATGTCCGCCGATCCCAGGGTCTTTCTTGTTCTGCCCATGCACCATCGCCATGGCGTTCCAGCGCACCAGCGACTTGATCCGTCGCTCGATATCCATATCGCCGGGGTAGGGAACCTCGTCGTACTTCGGGATCGTGTTCCGGAACGGGGTCGCGGTCTCATACTGCACCACCACGCCGGCCTCGCGCCCGCGCTGCCGCAGCGCCTTCAGTATCTCGGCGCCGTTCTCCCACTCCCCGGCAACCACCTCGTCGAACGCCTCAATCCACTCCGCCATCTCCGCGGAGAAGTCCGCCTTCGCAGCAACCTCAGTCTTCATGGTCATGTCGTAATCGGCTCTCTCTTATTGGTTGTCATTCTGAGCGCAGCGAAGAATCCCCGCATTGGCTGTTGCCTTTGCCTGTTTTGCTGCTCATCCCGCAGGGACATCCGCTTCTGCCTTCGTCTCAAGCCTGCTCTGCTGCGGCCCTGCTCGACGCAGCGTCCTTGCAGCGTATACCGTCACCTCCTCTAACGATACTTCCCCCGCGCCCAAACGTCACGCCGTCAGTCCGCTCGGTAGTGGTGCCGTTTGAACTCCACAGGGTTCCAAACGGCACCACTACCGTCCGCTCCCCGGTGAATGCGGACCAGCCAACGGAATGCCAACCAGCCGACCACTCTCAGGCGTCATCCACACCAATACGAATCGTCATTCCGACTCGCAGAGTCAGAATCTCCGTCGTTGCCTTTGCCGTCGCCTCTGCCTTTGTTTGTCATTCCCGCAGGGAATCTGCTTTCCGCACCGCCCATCATCCCGGTTCGCCTTTGCCACCCTCCAGGAGCGCCAAAGGTGCGAAATATACCAGCCTGGGTCGGAATCGGTTCGGACGATCTCGTCCGAACCGATGCAGACCCAGGAACACGTCCCCAAAAGCATCCCAAGCGCTGAAAGCGCGACCTAAAGCCTGCTCGTCTTTCTCACCCACCATGTGGGACAAAAGTGGCGGATCACCGAACCCAAGCCGACGTGAGTACCGATTCGGTAGTTTCCCAAAACCCCGTTTACGAGGAGTAATGAATCATTTCAGGTGAACTAAGGAAATCGAGCGCAGAATCCACCTGAATGGCCACCGTCCATCAGTTGGGTGAAGACAGACACTTGAGGCGTATCTGCCGTTTGCGGCGAAAGATTGATGAACCGTGGCAAGATCCGGCCCCCACTCGGGAACCCCAAAAACTCATCGCCGTGCTGAAGGTAGATCACGTCATGGTGGGCTGGCAGTGGTAACAATACCTCAACGCCGGGATCATGGTCCAAAATGATGCGCACACTGACTGTTTTACCTTCCGGCCTCATCAACAAGACTGAGTCGCCGTTTCCTGAGCCTCCGCCATAGAGCAAGGCCCCTTTGAGTCCGGCCTTAGTAAGAGCTTGGAGCTCTTCTGGGTTGAATGGATCCTCAGGCGGCGCTCCAACTATGAGGCCGGGCAAGCGCCCTAGCGTGATTCCACTGCCGCCAAGAACAGCCTTATAACAAGTGACCGAAATAGATTCGACGTCGAAGCCTTGCGATCTTGCAAGCGCATGGAATCGAACCGAATCCGCTGAGGTATAAGGGGTACTGTGCCCATTCGCATTCATGCGTGTAATGAGTTGAGCTAGAACTTCACTGGCTTCGCCAGAACCCTGCGCGCTGGCTTTCTCCAGCCAATGACACGCTTCTTCATAGGAAGCGTCGATGCCGAGGGGATTAGACCGAAAGATCACGTGCGGCGGCTCATCGCCCTTCTTGCCACAATGAGGCGTGTCTTGATTCGGTTCGAAGGTGCATTGTTCAGGAATGTACTGCTCGGCAAGGATCAACTCTGCGGCGAGGTTCCCTCCTTCCGCAGCTTTGAACACGGTGGCCTTGTAAGCCTTCCCGTCGCCATTCCTGGCGAATGTCATGAGGGCTTCGCTCATCGAACGATCGCTCTCCATTAGCTGCATTAGCGAGGTTGACGGAGCGTTGTAACCTCCGGATGAGGGCATGCCGCTGTACGTTCCCTTTTGCGTCGGGACTGGTTGTTGCGAGACGGCTAGATGAGACAGAGCGAAAGCAATCGGCAAAACAGTTCGCTGTAAAAAGAACATACCCTCAGCATATAGCTGCACTGGGCGTTCCGAATGTCCTCAAAAGTCGGGTTATGCCCGTGAATCGGCATTTTGAGCAACTGGGAACCGTCTGCCTGTTGGATCGGTCTGGGGCAGCCTCATTTTCAACCCGTATTGCGGGAGCTTCAGCCTGAACTGATCCGCATTAGCTACACTGTTGACCAATGACGCCAGAGCCTGAGACGTTTGAGGAAGCCGTTGAACTCTTCGAGGACTTTCTGCGTCAGAATAATTATTCGCCTGCCATAGTATGGGTCGAACTTGACGATCTCATTTTCACCGGCAGCCCCAAACCTACGTTAGATTGCCTGTCTCAACCGCGAATCTGACCTCCGCCAGTGAGCGTTTTACGTTGGGGATGAGTGAGGGACTTGGGATCACCTTTCGCACAATATGTGAATTGCAGGATGCAACTTGCTGCTGCGCCTGGAAGCCAGGCAATGAGGCCGAAGGAACATCCCACCTCATGGGACAAGGGCTGAAGCTGGCTGCCGGGAGTGGCCTTAGGCTTAAGGCAACTCCAGTAAGAAACTGGTTCCGTTGGCAACTACTAACAGCCCGCTACCGTCAATACCGTGATCTGAATCAGCACCTGTTCTATTGAGGACGAGGGAAATTGCCCCTGAATCGGCGTTCTAATTGGTTCGGTCCTCATAAACGCCGTAGGAGCCCGCGATCTCCCGCTTAGGTGCACCTCCCAAACACAGTCAACCCCTCCAAAATACCTATCTCTCACAAAACACGCCAAATAGAGTCGCAAATAGATGGCAGATGAGTTATGGTCAACCTGCTATCCTTAATACAATGGACAAATTCGCAGAGCGTACGCAACCCCCAACCCTGCCGCCCTGTCCAGTCTTCTTTGCGCCTCCAGCTAAGTCGCTGATTCCGTCTATCTTAGCGGTAACCCATTTGGAATCAGCGCGTTGCGGGTATCAACCCCCCGCTAACCCGCTCATTTCATTGCGTTTCTCCCCAAGATCCTACCCGGGGGGAGGGGCCCATTCATGTTCCAAAACCCACATCATCCGATGTACATGAACCGAAGGAGGAACAACACAGCCAGCAGATACAGCATCCAGTGCTGCCGCCGTCCGTGCCCGGTCGCCAGTTCCAGCACGGCATAGCTGATCAGCCCGAATGACAGCCCCGTCGCAATCGAGTAGGTCAGCGGAATCGTGATCAGCGTCAGGAATGCCGGAATCGCGACCCGCGGCTCGTGCCAGTCGATCCGGGCCGCCCCGCCCAGCATCAGTGCCCCTACCAGGATCAGCGCCGGCGCCGTCGCGAAGTCCGGAATCGCCCCCACCACCGGCGCCACGAAGATCGCCGCCAGGAACAGCAATCCGGTCACAATCGCCGTCACGCCCGTCCGCCCGCCCGCCGCCACGCCCGCCGACGACTCGATGTAGCTGGTCACCGTCGATGTCCCCGCCAGCGATCCGATCACGGTCGAGGTCGCGTCGGCGAAGAAAATCCTGTCCAGCCGCGGAATCGTATGATCGTCCGCGATCAGACCGGCCCGCTCGGTCACCGCTACCAGCGTACCGATGTTGTCGAACAGGTCGACAAACAGAAACACGAAGATGATCTCCAGCGCATTCATCTTCAGCGCCCCGCGTATGTCCAGATGGAACGCCGTCTCACGGATCGCCATCGGATTGAACGTCGACGGCATGTACTTCACCTGATGCAGCAGAATCCCCGCCGCCAGCGTCGCCAGCACGCCGATCAGCATCGACGCCCGCACCTTGTATGTCTGCAGCACCGCGATCAGCACGATCCCGAAGATCGCCAGTTGCGTTTCGTGCGCATGCAGGTTGCCCAGCGTCACCGTGGTCGCGGCGCTCGGAACGATGATCCCCGCGTTCCGCAGTCCGATAAACGCGATGAACAGCCCGATGCCGCCCGCCACCGCCGCGTGCAACTGGTGCGGCACTGCCGCCAGCAGCTTCTGCCGGATGCCGCCGAACGTCAGCACCAGAAAGATCACGCCGGAGAGAAACACCGCACCTAGTGCCGTCTGCCACGGCACGCCCATGCCTTTCACCACCGTGTAGGTGAAGTACGCATTCAGCCCCATGCCAGGCGCCAGCGCCAGCGGATAGTTCGCCAGCGCGCCCATCAGGATCGACCCGATCGCCGCGCACAGGCAAGTCGACGTGGTCACGGCTGCCAGCGGCATCCCGGTCTGCGACAGGATCGCCGGGTTCACGAAGATGATGTACGCCATGGTGATGAATGTCGTCAGGCCAGCCAGGATCTCGGTCCGCCACGTCGTCCCGTGGGCCGCAAATCCAAAATGTCGTTCGAGGCGGTCAAGCATAGCTATTGCAGGCTCGCAGTAAAGTGGAGTGAATGGATTCTGTCCAGCATAGCGCGAGAGGATGCGAATGACCGCAGACGAAGTGAAGAAAATCCTTGGCCTTGTGCCGCATCCGCGCGAAGGCGGCTTCTACATCCGCACTTACGAGTCCGGCGAGCTTCTGCCGCCAACCGCCTTCGCCGACGGACGCTACTCCGGCCCTCGCCACACCGCGACTGCCATCTACTATCTGCTCGAGCCAGGAACCTTCAGCGAGATGCACAGCCTCCACTCCGATGAGCTTTTCCACTTCTACGCCGGCGACCCGGTCGAAATGCTCCAGCTCCACGCCGATGGCAGCGGCTCTATCGTGCGCATTGGCAACCGCCTTGACCTCGGCGAACGTCCGCAGGTAACGGTTACGCGCGGAACCATTCAGGGCTCGCGCCTCGTCCCCGGCGGAGCGTGGGCGCTGCTCGGCTGCACTGTCTGTCCCGGCTTCGAGTTCGCGGACTACGTGAGCCCCACACGCGAAGGACTTTGTGCCGGCTGGCCCGCGTTCACAGAAATCATCCGGCAACTCACGCGCACGTTACCAACGTGAGCCAATGTCGCCGGCAGTCTCATGCTTTCTCCCGCCCACCCGATAGGTCATTCAGGGTCACATCGATCGCGAGTCGACTCAGGGCCTATACGAAGCAACAGGAGAAACATCCAATGATGAAGAGAATCAAGCAAGCAATTGTCGCCTTCATGAAAGACGAGTCGGGTCAGGACCTCATCGAATACGCTCTGGTTGCGGGTCTGATTGGCCTCGGCGCCGTCATCGCCATGACCGGCCTTTCCGGCAAGATTGGAAACGCATTCAACACTGTCGGCAATAACCTCACCAACAACGTCTAGTCAGCCAGTTTCCGGGACGATAGGTCTTGTCGGACACGGGAAACGTGGAGTGGCGGACGGGGATGCGGCGTTACGCAGTGGTGTCTCGCCGCCGTGCCTCCCGGTCCGCCATCCATGGATCGTTGCCGCCACGATAAAGAACGAATCCGGCCAGGATCTCGTTGAGTACGCTCAGGGTGTGGGTTGGTTGTCCTGGGAGCGGTTTTTACCGTGTCCGGGTCATCGGGCTCGACCGGAGACGCCTTCAACTCTGTCGGGAGCCGCCTCGACACCGTCTAGCGAACGCTTGCGAAAACCGAAGTGTGCACGGTATGAACGCATTGCAGCAGCAAATCGTATTTGCGGGAGCCTCGCTGATATGCGCGAGCATCGGGGCTTTTTACGATCTGCGCAGCGGCAGAATTCCGAACCGCGTTACCGGGCCGGCAATGGCCGCGGGCCTTACGATGCACTGGATCGCCAGCGGCCGGCACGGGCTGACAGACTCGGCGCTTGCCGGGCTCATCGCCGGCGCCATCTTCCTGATCTTCTTTTTCGCCGGAGGCATGGGCGGAGGCGACGTCAAACTGATGGCTGCGGTCGGATGCATCTCCGGGCTCTCGCACCTGGGTCTGATCGTCATCGCAACCGCTATCGCGGGCGGCGCGTTCGCGATCGTCGTCAGCCTCTGCCACGGCCGCCTGCGCGAGACGCTCCAAAACGTCGGCGCTTTGCTGCTCCACTATGGCCGGCGCGGCCTTGAGCCGCATCCAGACCTGAATCTGGCCAACGCGCACACGCTCCGCCTGCCCTTCGCACTGCCGGTCGCAGCCGGATGCTTGTTCGCGGTCTGCACGCTTGCGTGGGAGGCCTGGTCGTGAGCCCCAGGCGCATCCTCATCGCACTGGTGCTCGCGCTTTTTGCATCCGGCCTGTGCACGTGGATCGTCTCCCGCAAGCTGACCGCTCCTCCGCCAGCACCGCCGGTCAACCGTTACGTGGTGCCCTCGCGCGCGATTCAGGCGGGTGAAGTCCTCAACCCTACCAACTCCGAACTAGCTGCCTGGCCCGCCGCCGTTCCCATCGACGGCGCCTTCTCGCGGCTCACCGACGTGAACGGTCGCGCGGTCCTCTACCCCCTGGCCAAGGGACAGCCAATCCTCGATCGCAACCTCTCGGCTGCGGGCTCCGGCATAGGTCTCGCCACCAGGATTCCAGATGGTATGCGCGCCGTCGCTCTACGCTCAGACGAGGTCGTCGGCGTCGCCGGCTTCCTCCTGCCCGGCTCCCGCGTCGACGTCCTCGTCACCTACCGCTGCGACCAATCGTCGGAAACCCTCACGGCTACAGTGATCGAAGACGCACTTGTTCTCGCCACCGGTCACCAGATCGAGCCCAGCCCTGAGGGAAAAACATCGGACGTCACGATCGTCACCCTTTTGCTCACCCCGGAAGAGTCGCAGCGCGCCGTCCTCGCCGGCACGCAGGGGTCGATCCACTTCGCGCTCCGCAACGGTGGAGATACGGGCCGCAGCGTAGACACAGCCACGCTGCTCTCGGAACTCTCTGGCCGCTCCCAGCCCGCGCCCCACACCGCCGCCATCCGCGCCGCGACCCCGCAGCCTCAACCTGCTCCCAAGCGCCACGAGATCGAGACCATTCTTGCCAGCGACTCTGGCGGCTCTGGCGACCTGCATCCGCCGGACCGAGGCCCGGGACAATGATCCGACATGATCTACATCCGGACCACGCAGGCCAAGCCAATCCGCCGCTGGCCACCCGAAGGAGCGCCCTAGCGCTGGCGGGACTTCTGGCTATCGGCGTTTGCCCGCTACCGCCAGCCGCGTCCCAAACAGCAGATGTTTCCAGTAAAGCTCTGGCGGAGGCTGAGAAGAAAGCGTCTGCGCTCGCTGTTGAATCCGCCTCGACTTCCGCGCTGCTGCACGTAACTGTCGGCCGCTCCATCGTCCTCACCTCGGCAGCGCCGCTGCGCCGCATCTACGTTGGCAACCCCGCCGTGCTGCAAACCTACACCTCGGACTCGAACGAGGTCATCCTTACCGCCAAGGCTGCGGGAGTCAGCGGCATGGTGATCTGGGACGAAGCTGGTGGCCACCAGCTCTACACCGTTTTCGCGGACCTCGACCCGGATCCCCTTCGCGCTTCGCTCGATGAGGCCTTTCCTGGCTCCGCCATTCACGCCGAGACCGGCGAAGGCAAGGTCTTTCTCACTGGCTCCGTCGCCACCGAAGGCGCATCCGAAGCCGCTTTCAAGATGGCTTCTCTTTATGCGAAGGACGTCGTGAACTCGCTTCGCGTCATTCCTTTGCACGGCAAGCAGGTGCAGCTCAAGCTCCGCATCGTTGAGGTGGATCGCACCCGCCTGGACCAGCTCGGCATCAATCTCTTTGCCGGCGGACGCACCGCGGTCCAAACCACAACCGGACAATTCGCGAGTGCCGCGGTCGCGAGCAACACCTCCTTCAGCGTCAGCGATCCACTCAATGTTTTTCTCTACAACGCCAAGCTCAACGTTGGGCTAACTATCCAGGATCTGGAGCAGAAGCAGGTCCTCCAAGTGCTGGCCGAGCCCACCCTGACCACGCTCAGCGGCTTGCCGGCACACTTCCTTTCCGGCGGCGAGTTTCCGTTTCCGGTCGTCCAAGGCGGAAGCGCGGGAACTGCGCCCACGGTCACCATCCAGTTCCGGCCCTATGGCGTCAAGGTGGAGTTCACGCCGACCGTCAACCCGGACGGCTCCATCCGTCTCAAGCTCGCGCCCGAGGTCAGCACGCTGGACTACAGCAACGCCGTCAGCATCTCCGGCTTCACCATTCCCGCCCTGTCCACCCGCCGCGCCGAGACCGAAGTGGAGATTCTGGACGGCCAGAGCTTCGTGGTCTCCGGCCTGCTCGACCACCGTACCACCGAGATCATGAGCAAGGTCCCGGGAATCGCGAACGTACCCATCCTCGGCCAGTTGTTCCGGTCGAAGAACTTCAACCACTCCATCGTCGAGCTGATCATCATCGTCACCGCCAGCGTGGTGGATCCCCTCAGCTCCAAACCCGAGCCGAATGCGAGCGAGCCGAAGCCGGTAGTTCCCAACCTCGATGCGGCTGCCTTCGATGAATCCCTGCGGGCGAAAGCCCCGCCGGGGACGCTGGCACCGCCCTCTCAGCCCGCAACCAAGTCGCCGCCGGAGCCGCGATGACGAGTGAAATAAACTCCCCCGACCGCCTCAGCCAGGCCATCTTCAGCGTCTGCGTGGACGAGTCCGTGGTCAATGCCGCCATGACTGCCTCGCTCAAGGTCCCGGGCGCGCATTTCACGGGCGAGTTTCGCGACTACATCACCGCGGACAAACGCCCGCAGTTCTCTCCATCCCTGAAGAATGCCGCCTCCTGCGTAGCGCTCATCGACTTCGACCGCGATAAGGGCCTGGCGCTGGAGACGACGGACCGGCTGAACCAGATCTTCCTGAAGAAGATCAGCATTGTCGGCATCGGCGCGCAACTGGACGCAGGGCTTCTGTTGCGTGCCGTTCGCAACGGTTGCACCGAGTTCCTTACCAAGCCCGTCAATCCGGTTGAGCTAACCGCCTCGCTCGAGCGCTTTCACGCCGTTATGGCGGTCGATCCCCGCGCGCAAAGCGGCATTGGGCGCGTCATCGCCTTCTTTGGCGCCAAGGGCGGCGTGGGAACCACGATGCTGGCCGTTCACCTTGCCATGCACCTGGTCCGGCTGCATGGCAAAAAGACGCTGCTGATCGACCACCGGCCGCAGCTTGGCCACGTCGCGTTATATCTCGGCCTCAAAGACACGCAATACCATTTCGACGAACTTCTGCGCAACTCCGACCGCCTCGACTCAGAGTTGCTCAATGGCTTCGTAGTTCGTCATCGGAGCGGTCTGGACGTGATTGCATCTCCTGAGATGGCCGCGGGGCAGCGCGAATCGAAGAGCGACCAGTTCGAGCAGGTGATGGACTTCCTCCGCCGCGAGTACGACTACGTTCTTATCGATTCCTCGGTCAGTTTGCAGGACTCCAAAACGTCGATTGTGGACCAGTCCGATGAAATCTACATTGTCTCGACGCCGGATGTGGCTGCGCTGCGGGACCTGGCCCGGATGGTCGAGAATCTTTCGCTCAGCGAGTCGGCGACCAGCAAGCTGCGCTTCGTGGTCAACCGTTCCACTGCAACCGATTCGGTCACATCCGACCAGATCGAAAAGGCTGTCCGCTTTCCGATCTCCATCTCTGTTCCCAACAACTATTTCGAGCTTCAGCGCGCCATCAACGACGGCGAGCCGATTTCACCGCAGCGGCGGTCCGAGTTCAATCAGGCAATCGCGCGGTGGACAAACCGGATCGTCCACGGCATCAGCAGCACGAACCCTCCAGCGGAAAAGGGAGGATTCTTCAGTTTCCTGCGCTGAGAGCCGTCGCGGTATCTCAGCCAAAAATGGATCGAGGTGGCCCAATGTCCGAAGTAGCGATGTACATGACGCCGCCGGCGCGGCCAGCGGCTGTTCCCGAGGCACGCGTCACCCTGGGCGAAACCGCGCGCCATGCCCTCAAAACCTCAGTTCATCATGAACTCATCCGCCGCATGGACCTGGAGAAGCTCGCCGCCATCCAGGCCGACGAGCAGGGCGGGCGCCAGCGGCTGCTCGCCATCATCCTGCAGCTCATCGCGGAACAAAATGCCCCGCTCAGCGCTCCGGACCGCGACCGGCTGGCCCACGACATCCTCGATGAGGTCTTCGGTCTTGGCCCGCTCGAGCCTCTGCTGCACGATCCCACCGTGAACGACATCCTCGTCAACACCTACAAGACCGTCTATGTCGAACGGCGCGGAGTGATTGAGAAGACCAACATCGTGTTCAAGGACGAGGCCCACCTGACCCACATCATCGACAAGATTGTCTCGGCGGTGGGTCGCCGCATCGATGAGTCGTCGCCGATGGTGGATGCCCGCCTGCTGGACGGCTCGCGCGTCAACATCGTCATTCCGCCGCTTGCCGTGGACGGTCCGCTGCTTTCCATTCGCCGCTTCGGCGCCGTTCCGTTGACCTCCGACGATCTGCTTCGCCATCGCGCCCTCACGCCGCAGATGCTGGAGATCCTTCGCAGTGCGGTGCGTGCGCGTCTGAACGTGGTGGTCTCAGGCGGCACCGGATCGGGCAAAACCACGCTGCTCAACGTCCTCTCCGGCTTCATCTCCGCCGCCGAACGCATCGTCACCATCGAGGATTCCGCGGAACTTCAGATCAAGCAGGAGCATGTCGCCCGTCTGGAGTGCCGGCCGCCAAACCTGGAAGGCAAAGGGGCCATTCGCCAGCGCGAACTCGTGATCAATGCGCTGCGCATGCGCCCCGACCGCATCATCCTGGGCGAGGTTCGCGGCGAAGAGGCGCTCGACATGCTCCAGGCCATGAACACCGGCCACGACGGGTCCATCACTACCATCCACGCCAACAACCCCCGCGATGCCATCGCTCGCATTGAGACCATGGCGATGATGGGTTCGGTCACTCTGCCCGAAAAGGCCGTCCGCGCGCAGATTGCTTCGGCCGTCGATCTCATCGTTCAGGTGTCGCGCATGAGCGACGGCACCCGCCGCGTGACCCACATCAGCGAGATTACCGGGACCAGCGGAGACGTAATCAGCCTGCAAGACATTTACCTGTTCGAGAAGCTCGGACTCGGACCCAGCGGCAATGTCAAAGGCCGCTTCTATTCCACCGGCATCGTGCCCAAGTTCGCCGAGCGCCTGAAGGCCGCGGGAATCCCGCTCGGCCTCAACCTTCTCGACCATTCCGTCGAAGTATAGGGAAGGGGCAAAGAGAGGAGAGCGTCTGCCGTGAGTCCGCTTGCAATCACGTTCTGCTCGGCGCTGGCACTCAGCTTTTCGATTCTCGCGTTCCTCATGCGTCCGGAGCCGGCGAGCAAGGCGGCGCGGCGGCGACTGGTCACGATCCAGAACTCGGTCCGAATTCAAGACGCCACGGCCTATGGGGACGACCTGGGCGCCCCCGAAGAAAGAGACTTCGCCTACCGCTTTGGCGTGCTTCTGGAACGCTTCTCGTTTTCGAAGAAACTCAAGGTGCTCCTCATCCACGCAGGCAGCAGCATGAGTGTTGGGGGCATCGTTCTCGCCAGCATCGGCGTTGGGCTCGGCTCTGGCTTGGCCTGTTTCTTCACCGTCCGCATGCCGCAGTTCGCCGCGGCTGCGGTCGTAGCCGGTGGGGCCATCCCGTACATCGTGCTCCGGGTCAAGCGCGGTCGCCGCCTCAAGGGCTTCAACGCCGCGCTGCCCGACGCCATCGATCTCATGGCCCGCTCTCTGCTGGCCGGCCACTCGATGGGTTCGTCGATCGAACTGGTGGCAGAGCAATCCCCGGAGCCGCTTGCCTTCGAGTTCGTCCAGGTCTATCAGCAACAGAGGCTGGGCCTCCAGTTCCGCGACGCCCTGCTGCAGATGGGCAACCGCGTCCCCTCCCGGGACCTGCAATTCCTGATCACAGCCATTCTGGTGCAGAAGGAGACGGGAGGCGATCTTACGGAGATACTGACCCGCGCCTCCTACGTCATCCGCGAGCGGGTCCGCATCGAAGGCGAAGTCCGCACCCACACGGCGCAGGGCCGCCTCACCGGCGCGATACTCGCCTTGCTTCCGGTCGTGCTGCTTGCGCTCATCAGTCTCATCACGCCCGGATACTCCAGCGCGCTCTTTCACGATCCCATCGGCCAGAAGATGCTTTATGCCGGTGCGACGCTCATCGTCATTGGAGGCCTTGTCATTCGCAAGATCGTCGACATCCAGGTGTAAGCGCGTACTATGACCGGTCTCTTCAATCTCGCCTTCGGAGCAACAGTCTTTTTCGCGCTCACGCTTGCCGCCGGGTTTATTTTCACTCGTACCTCGCGCGCGACCGTGCAGCGAATCAACGAAGTGACGTACCGCGGCAGGGCGCAGCGGAGAAGCGGCCCACTCTCCCAGGCTGCAAGCCGCCGGCTCTTCACCGCGATGCACTGGGTTCGCGCGCATCTTGGGTTGGCCGATGAGGCAGACCTGCAACAGCGCCTGGCCAACGCCGGATACAGGGGAACATTCCCCGCCGATGTCTACAATGCAGCTCGCATTCTCTGTCCCATGGTCGCGCTCGCCGCCGGCTCCTTTATCCCCGTGTATCGCGTTTTCTGGATCGTCGCGCTGCCGGCCGCCGCATTCATCGCGCCCAACATTGTGCTAACCCGCCTGATCAAGCGCCGCCGCGAGAAGATTCGCAGGAGCATCCCCGATGCCATCGATCTGCTTGTGATCTGCGTCGACGCGGGTCTCGGCATCGACCAGGCACTGCTCAGAGTCGGCCAGGAACTGGGCATAAGCCACCCTCAGATCACGGAAGAACTGCTCCAGATCAATCGCGAGCAGCGTGCGGGAAAGCCTCGCATTCAGGCCTGGGCGGACATGGCCCTTCGCAGCCAGCTCAGCGATATCGATGCATTTGCCAGTATGCTGCTGCAGACGGAGCGCTTCGGCACGCCGATTGCCCGCGCGCTTAGCGTCTTCGCCGACACCATCCGCGTCAAACGCCGTCAACTTGCCGAGCAAATGGCCGCCAGGACCACCGTCAAGATCATTTTTCCTTTGGTCCTCTTCATCTTCCCCAGCATCTTTATCGTCCTGCTTGGCCCGGCCGCGCTCAACATCATGCGCGGCATGGGGGCCATGGGGCCGTAGACGACCTCCGGCTTGATTGGGTCTTCCGCGGTTCAGTCGATGAAACGGCTCGTAATTCCTGCATACGCGTCGATCCGCCGGTCGCGCAGGAAGGGCCAGTGCTGGCGCGTTACCTCGACCAGCGCCATGTCGAGGTCGGCGACCAGGATCTCTTCCTCGTCGTGCGATGCCTGCGCCAGAACGCGGCCAAACGGGTCCGCGATAAAGCTGCCGCCCCAGAATTCGAGCCCGGACGTTGGCGTGTGGTCGCCTGGACCTTCGATAGTTACGCCGTCGTGGATGACGTCGCCGTGCTCGTGGCCGACGCGGTTTACCGCGGCAACAAAAACCCCGTTGGCGATGGCGTGCGCGCGCTGCATGGTCTGCCACGCCGAGTACTGCGCCTCGCCGAATTCGGTCTTCTCGCTCGGGTGCCAGCCGATCGCGGTGGGATAAAAAAGCGCATTCGCTCCCATCAAGGCGGTGAGCCGCGCCGCCTCCGGGTACCACTGGTCCCAGCAGACAAGCGTGCCGACCGGGCCATTGCTGGTGGCGATGGACTTGAAGCCAAGGTCGCCCGGCGTGAAGTAGAACTTCTCGTAGAAGAGCGGATCGTCGGGGATGTGCATCTTGCGGTAGAGACCCACGATGTTGCCGGGGGCTGCACTCGCGTGGTCCAGCACGGCAGCGGTGTTGTGATAGAGGCCCGCGGCACGCCGCTCGAAGAGGCTGGCGATCAGCGTGATCTTCTCCTCGCGCACGATGGCTGCAAGGCGCTCCGTCGATGGGCCGAGAATTGGCTCGGCCAAGGCGAACAGCGCATGGTCCTCGCGCTGGCAGAAGTATTGCGCGCGGAAGAGCTCCGGCAGGCAGACGATCTGGGCGCCCGAGCGGGCCGCCTCGCGGACGAGGTCGGCGGCGTGGTCGAGGTTCTGCGCGGTGGAGGGCACGCAGGACATCTGGATAGCGGCGATGCGGGTTGTGAGCGCGGACATTATGGTGGCTCCGGTGGCAAGAGAAAAGGCGCCGGCGATTGCCAGCGCCTCTCATTTTCGCAGGTCAGATTACTTGTCGTCGAACAGAAGGATGGCCCCGGCGATGGTCGTGGTCCAGCGTCCGTTCTTGTCGCCCACGGCCGACTGGGTGACGTTGGCGGTGCGAACGATTTTGTTGGAGATGCGGTAGATCTCTTTCTTCTCGTCCCAGCTTTTATCGGGGTCGAAGTCGACGTCGAGCGTGGTGGCGAGCATCTCCGCGGCGAGCTCTTCCGCGTAGTCGCCGGCCTGCTCCTCGGTCTCGCCGAAGCTGTGGTGCTCGGAGAGGTAGCCGTAGGTGTTGCGGTCGGTCGGAATAGCGACGCCAATCGATGAGACCACCAACCGGTGGGCCTCGCGCGTGGAGTTCTCCGCGATCACGGCGAAGACTACCTCGCCCGGGTTCAGGAACTTCTGCCCTTCCTTGCGCGGGATCAGCTTGCACTTCGGCGGGAAGATCGAGGAGACGCGGACGAGGTTCTGTGCAGCGATGCCCGCATCGCGGAGCGCAAGCTCGAAGGAGGTGAGACGCTCTTTATGTTTGCCGACGCCCTTGGTGAAAAAAAGGCGCGTGGGAACCATGTTCATGCCCAATTTGGAAGACCCTCCGGAGGGATGGCGAGATGTGGCGGCATTCGGCGTTTGGAACCGCTACCGAGTGATTAACCTTGTCAAACTTATCACAACGGGACGTTCGATTGGTTACAGCAGCTCCAGCGCCGCGCCTTTATGTCGGGGACCCTTAAGACGGACGCGGGCGTGGGTTGGCAGTTGGCCAGGGAAAACCGTCGCACTGGCGGGTCCGCTCTCTGTCGACGGCGGAGCGTTCAGTGCGGCCCGACTCGTGCGACACGAGGTCGATTGCCGTCTGTCTGGCGGCGCTTCGTTGCCATGCATCTTGTGCGGGTGGTAGCCTTCGGATGCTGACCTATTTCGCTCAATCTCCGGAGTTACCCAACTACATGCAGACAAGCTACAACGGCATTCCCGTCCCGGCGAATGGCAAGCCGATTGAATACGCAGACGGCAACTACACCGTTCCCGACAATCCAATCGTTCCATTTATTGAAGGCGATGGCACGGGCCGCGACATCTGGAAGGCCTCGCAGCGGGTGTTCGACGCGGCGGTCGAAAAGGCGTACGGCGGCAAGCGCAAGGTGGCGTGGTACGAGGTGCTGGCCGGGGAGAAGGCGTATCGCCAGACCCAGAACTGGCTGCCGGACGATACGGTGAAGGCGACCGTGGATTTTCGCGTGTCGATCAAAGGGCCTCTGACGACGCCGGTGGGCGGCGGCATTCGCAGCCTGAATGTGGCACTGCGCCAGTTGATGGACCTCTACCAGTGCATCCGGCCGGTAAAGTACTACGCCGGCGTACCCAGCCCGGTGAAGCATCCGGAGCTGGTCGACATCGTCATCTTCCGCGAGAATACGGAAGACATATATGCCGGGATCGAGTTCCGCGAGGGCACGCCGGAGGCGGCGACGTTCATCGCGTTCGTGAACGACGAGATGCTGAAGGGCGGAAAGAAGAAGATCCGCCTGGATTCAGGCGTGGGCGTAAAGCCCATTTCGATTACCGGTTCGAAGCGGCTGGTGCGGGCGGCGATTGCGTTTGCCCTGAAGGAAGGCCGCAAGACCGTGACGCTGGTACACAAAGGCAATATTCAGAAGTTCACCGAGGGCGCCTTCCGCGAGTGGGGGTACGAGGTTGCCACGCAGGAGTTTCGCGCGGATGTGGTCACCGAGCGCGAGAGCTGGATTCTGGGCAACGTGGAAGCGAAGCCGGGAATTACGCCCGAGGAGAACGCCGCGCTGATCGAGCCGGGGATTGAGTTTGCGGCGAAGGAGTTCGGCGAGTCGGTAGTGGCCGAGGTGAAGGCCGTGCTGGCGTCGATCGGCGAGTCGCATGGAGCTGGGAAGTGGAAGTCGAAGCTGCTCATCAACGACCGCATCGCCGACTCGATCTTCCAGCAGATCATCATCCGGCCCAGCGATTATTCGGTGCTGGCGACGACCAACCTGAACGGCGACTACATTTCGGATGCGGCGGCGGCGCAGGTCGGCGGGCTGGGGATTGCGCCCGGCGCCAATGTCGGCGACGGCTTCGCGGTCTTCGAGGCGACCCACGGGACGGCCCCGAAATATGCGGACAAGGACGTGATCAATCCTGGGTCGGTGATTCTTTCCGGGGTGATGCTGTTCGATTTCCTGGGCTGGAAGGAAGCGGCGCGAATGATCGAGTCCGCAATGGAGAAGACGATCCGGCAGAAGTATGTGACCTACGACTTCGAGCGCCAGATGGAAGGGGCGACGAAGGCGAAGACGAGTGAGTTTGCGACGCGCATGATCGACAATATGTGACGCGGGCCACAGATACGCGACCGCAAAGGAACGAGAATAAACTCTGGACCATCCACGAATCAATAACCGAAGGGAATGATGTGATGCGGAAGAAAGTAACGATTGTAGGAGCGGGGAATGTAGGCGCGACGGCTGCGCACTGGATTGCGGCGAAGGAGCTTGCGGACGTAGTGCTGATCGACGTCGTTGAGGGCGTGCCGCAGGGCAAAGGGCTCGACCTGCTGGAGGCGATGCCGATCGAGAAGCGGGACGTGTCGATCATCGGCACGAACGATTACGCGGACACCGCGAACTCGGACATCGTCGTGATTACCGCCGGCATTGCGCGCAAGCCGGGCATGAGCCGCGACGATTTGCTGAACACCAACTTCAAGATCATGTCGGACGTGGTGGGCAAGGCCGTGGCGGCGTCGCCGAACTGCATCCTCATTATCGTTGCCAACCCGCTGGATGCGATGGCGCAGACGGCGTACAAGAAGGCGGGCTTCCCGCGCGAGCGCGTGATCGGCATGGCCGGCGTGCTGGACTCGGCGCGCTTCCGGACGTTCATCGCGGAGGAGCTGAACGTGTCGGTCGAGAATGTAACCGCTTTTGTTCTGGGCGGGCACGGCGACACCATGGTTCCCCTTTCGCGCTACTCGACGGTCGCAGGAATCCCGATCACCGAGCTGATCGAGGCTGGCCGCTTGAAGGAGATCGAGACGCGAACGGCCAATGGTGGAGCGGAGATTGTCAAATATCTGAAGACTGGCTCGGCGTATTATGCGCCTTCGGCGGCAACGGTCGAGATGGTTGAGGCGATCCTGAAGGACAAGAAGAAGATCCTTCCGTGCGCTGCGTATCTCGAAGGGGAGTACGGCATCTCCGGCCTCTACGTCGGCGTGCCGTGCAAGCTTGGAGCGAAGGGCCTGGAGCAGATCATCGAGATCAAGCTGACGGCTGAGGAGCAGGCTGCGCTGAACAAGTCGGCGGATGCGGTGAAGGAGCTTTGCACGGTCATTGGAATGCAGTAAGGCAGTTGATAGTTGCTGGTTGTTAGTTGAAAAGCAAGTGCGAGGGCCCGCTCGAAGTGAGCGGGCCTTCTGATGTTGGCTAGGCGATGCGTTCGATGGTGACGGATTCGAGGACGACGGGGGATTTGGGGCGGTCCTGGGAGGCGGTGGGGACTTTGGAGATTTTTTCGACGATCTCGTACCCCTCGACGACCTCGCCGAAGATGGTGTGCTTGCCGGTGAGCCAGCTGGTGTCGGCTACGGTGATGAAGAACTGGCTGCCGTTGGTGTTGGGGCCAGCGTTGGCCATGGCGAGCTTGCCGGGCTTCTGGAAGCCATGGGGCGAGCCCTTGGTTTCGTCGGCGAACTTGTAGCCGGGACCGCCCATGCCGGTGCCCTCGGGGTCGCCGCCCTGGATCATGAAGTTGGGGATGACGCGATGGAAGACGGTGCCGTCGTAGAGCTTGGCGCCCTTCTTGGAGCGCGAGTTCCACTCCTTGGTGCCTTCGGCGAGGCCGATGAAGTTGGCGACGGTGAGGGGTGCGTGCTTCTCGAAGAGCTCGACGACGATGGCTCCGTGATTGGTCTTGAAGGTGGCGTAGGTTCCGGGCTTGGTGGGCATATGGCTCCAGTGGTTCGTGGTCAGTGGCTAGTGGTTAGTTGAGTGATTCGTTAAGAGCTAAGGTGTTGCGGCTGCCGGCGGTGCGGCGGCGGGCGGGTTGGGGTCGGGGGGCATGGGCTGGCCGTCGCGGACGATGGTGACGCGGTTGATGGTGACGGGGGTGAGGGGCTTGTCGTCGGCGTTGCGCTGCACGCGGGCGATGGAGGCGACGAGCAGGACGGAATGAGCGTCGCACTGGCCGAAGATGGTGTACTTGCCATCGAGGTCGGGGTCGGCGTTCTCGGTGATGAAGAACTGCGAGCCGTTGGTGTTGGGGCCGGAGTTGGCGTAGGCGAGGCGGCCGGGCACGGAGAAGGTGAGCGCGGGGTCGATCTCGTCGTTGATGAAGTAGCCGGGATCGCCGGTTCCGTCACCGGCGGGATCGCCGCCCTGGATCATGAAGCCGGGAATAACGCGGTGGAAGGTGAGGCCGTCGTAGTAGCGCTTGCCGTGCTGCTTGGGGCCGCCGGAGGTTGCGGTCCAGTCCTTAGTGCCCTCGGCGAGGCCGATGAAGTTGGCGACGGCGAGGGGGGCTTGCTTGTCGAAGGTCTTGCAGGTGAGCCGGCCCATGCTGGTGTCGATGACGACGGTGGGACCGGTGGGGATGGGGGCAGGCTTGATGGCGGCGGAGGGTGCGTCGGGCAGGTCCGGCGCAGGGGCAGGGGGCGGCGCGGACTGGGCGAGCGCGGAAGCGGCGGCAAAGAGCGCGATTGAGACGGCTAAGAACGGCGTTCGGCAAAGGGTGCGGCGGTTCATACGTGTGGTCCTGACAGAAAGCACAGGGGATAGGTTAAAGCAAAATCAGAATTTGCGTACAGGAGGAGGAAGTGTCCTGGGTGACCCCCCCCCGGGGGGGTACTCCCTCCTCCCCTACTCCCAATCCCAAAATCCATCAAAGCAAAGGACATAGCCTGGGATACTTTCGGTAAAATAGTCATTCTAGATGGGTTGCAGGCAAAATAGTCAATCGTAAGGAGATAGGCCGTTCGGGCGGTGTGCCTCAGAGCGTGGCCCGGTAACCTGCTGCCGTTCTGTCTGCATTTTTCCATCTAATACCATTATAGAGGATTGACCATAACTCATCTGCCATCTCTATTTGTATTGTTTTGAGATAGATAAGCGATTTTGGGGCTTGACATCATAAATGCCCGCGGGGCGCCGTGATGGGGCTCACGGGAGCGCTGTGTCCGTGGCGCTTATAATTGGCGCGGAATATTGAGGTGATTCAAATGGCAACAGCGACGAAGTTGTACCACTTTTTTGTGGGCGGGAACCGGTTTGAAACGGACAAGGCGGTCCTGACCGGAACTGAGATCAAGGCATTGGCCGGCGTACGAGCGGAGTATCAGCTCTTCTTTCGGGACGATGTGAATTCGCCCGACCGCGAGGTACGGGACACGCAGTCTGTCGATCTGCTCGAGGCGAAGGATGACCCCAAGGTTGACAAGCCGGTGGAGGACAGTGAGGCGCTGGAACTGGACGATGTGCGCCATTACCATGGGCACTTCTATGCGGTGCCGAACTCGAGCTACAAGCGGCTGAAGTCGAACCCGTAAGAGGGACAGGGCACAGAGGACAGGAAACAGGGATCAGGTTCCATCGGTAGAGAGTGACCCCATGACAGGCGCGGATGAGACCGCGCCTGTGATGGGGTATTCTCGTGCATCTTTAGTGGATGGAGATGGAGCCGGAGCCGGTGCTGGCGCGGACGGTTGGGCCGCCGCCGTTGACAGAACCGGTGACGTGGTGCCGGTTGAGATCGCCCTGCGTGAGGATAGGCAGCTCGGTGTGGATAGAGCCGGAGCCTGTGGAGGCGTTGAGGTTGAAGCGCGCGCCGGGGGCGAGTTGAAGACGGATGCTGCCGGAGCCGCTCTCGGCGCGCCACTCGGACGTTGGGTTGCCGCCGGCCTGGATGGAGCCGGAGCCGGTGGAAGCGCGGAGGGAGCCGGAGACACCGTCGATGTGAATGGACCCTGAGCCGGTATGGGCGTTGACGTCGCCGGGGGCGGCGAGGGAAAGCTGGATGCTGCCGGAGCCGGTGTGGACGTAGGCGGCGCCGTGGACGTTGGTGGCCTCGATCCGGCCAGAACCGGTTTCGATGTTGGGGGCGGGGCCGATGTTGTCGACGTGGATGGAACCGGAGCCGGAGGTAGCGGTGACAGTACCTTGAATGCCGCCGATCTCGATGCCGCCGGAGCCGGTATGGGCCTTCAGTGTGGTGGCGTTCGGCGTGGTGACGTCATAGTCGATGGAGATGTTGTTGAAGAGGTTAGAGCCGGGGCTGGGCGCGGAGACGGTGATGGTGTTGCCGGACTGGGCGATGGGCGGCGAGGCGACGATCTCGCGGACGCGTGCGTCGGCGTCCGAACTGAACCAACTCGGATTGGAGTGGACGTGGCCGACGATGTGGACCTGATTGCCGGACCCGGGGTAGACGTGGATGTAGCCAGAGCCGGCGGCGACGGACACGCTGGGCGCTCCGCTGACGGCGAAGGTCTTGTCGAAGGTGCCTTCCGCGGCGAGGGCGGCAGTGGCGGGGAGAACGAGGGAGGAGACGGCGAGGAGGATGCGGAGATTCATGGGGCTCCTTGAAAGCGGAGGGGTAGTGCCGACTCAGCTACCTGGCAATACGCACCGAGGCGCAGGCCGGTTCCAGCGAATTCAGTTGGGCGGCGTTCGCGAAGCGAAGAGCAGTACGGCACGAAGAGCAGGTTTGATGGTGAAAATCGCGCAGACCGCGCAACTGGCTGAGGTTTTGGGGGTTTTCAGAGGCGGATGCAGGTTTGTCAACCCCTGGCTCCGGCCCGGGCTGGCGAGTGGCGGCATGACGGGTTAAGCTTGAGCAGAACCAATAGTCAGGGACGCGCGGGTCAGACGCGTGGAGGTTGTTTTCGATGCGAGTTTCCAGTGGATCGAGTCGGGCAGGCAGGCCTGTCCCGCTCAACGTTTGGGCGGCGAGTTGCCTGGGTACGACCCGGGCGGCGCTGGCGTTTGTGCTGTGCATACTGATGGTGGACCAGCCGCTGCTGGCGGCGACAGGAGTGCCAAAGCGAGGGCCGACGGCCGGCGCCGTGCCGACGAAGGGCGAGGGGCGCGTGCTGCATGCGCTGAACCGGCTGACGTTCGGGCCGAGGCCGGGGGACGTTGCTGCGGTGGAAGCGATGGGGCTGACGACGTGGTTCGAGACGCAACTGAACCCGGCGAAGATTGACGATTCGGCGCTGGATGCACGTTTGGCGGCGTTTCCTGCGATGCAGATGCCGCAGGCGGAGCTGCTGGGGCGCTACCCGAGCGAGCAGATGATCCGGCAGATGGAAAAAGGAAGCGCCCAGGCGGCGCTGACGAATGGACCCATGGGGCAGGGATTGGGTGCGCGATACCGGCAGATGGAGGCGATGAACTCGGGTATGCCAACGGACCCGGTGGAGCGGGCGATCTACGGCGACCAACTGGCGTTCTACAAGGTGCAGCAGGAGAAGCAGGCAGAGAAAAAGGACGCAGGTGCGGCCGCGGGGCCGGCGAACGCGATGGCCGGCGATACGATGACGGCGAGCGTGGCGCCGACGCAGGCCCCTGCGCCGATTGAGCGGCGGGCGCCGAATGCCACGGCGGCAGGTGCAGGTGCGGCGGCAGGCGGCGGTGATATGGCGGCCCCGGACTACGCGGCGATCGCGGCGGGGAACGATGCGGGCAACGCGACGGCGATGTTGCCGAAGTCGGATTTGGCGGATACGGGGCAGGGTCCGGACAAGCATGTGGAGCAGCTGTTCAAAGATATTGAGGCGGTGAAGATCATCAACCTGCCGGCGGACGAGCGGATGCGCAAGGTGGTGGCCATGGCGCCGAACGACTTTGTGGCGTTCCGCCAGAGCCTGAGCGCGGCGGAAGTGGCGGAATTTACGCAGGGATTGAACGCGCAGCAGAGGGAGATCTTTGCGGCGATGCAGAGCTCGACGCGGATGGTGGGCGCGGAGGAGATGCAGGTGCGGCTGCTGCGGGACATCTACAGCGAGCGGCAGCTGGAGGCGGTGATGACCGACTTCTGGCTGAACCACTTCAACGTATATGTACGCAAGAACCAGAATGAGCCGTACCTGATTCCGGCTTACGAGCGGGACGTTATCCGGCCGCGAGCGCTGGGCAAGTTCGAAGACCTGCTGGTGGCGACCGCAGAGAGCCCGGCGATGCTGATGTATCTGGACAACTGGCAGAGCATCGGGCCGGATTCGCAGGCGGCACATCCGTGGCCGCAGAGGGGGCGGTCCGCGCAGAACCCGCAGGCGAAGGCGGCGGCGAAAGACCGCGGGCTGAATGAAAACTACGGACGCGAGCTGATGGAGCTGCACACGCTGGGCGTGAACGGCGGCTATACGCAGAAAGACGTGACCGAGGTGGCAAAGGTATTTACCGGCTGGACGGTTTTGCCGCCGGCGCAGGGTGGCGGGTTCCAGTTCCAGTTTGAAGAGCGGCGGCATGAGCCGGGAACGAAGACCGTGCTGGGCAAGACGATCAAAGAGAACGGCATGAACGAGGGACTGCAGGTGCTGCATATGCTGGCAACCAGCCCGGCGACGGCGAGGTTTGTTTCGACCAAGCTGGCGGTGCGGTTTGTGAGCGACGATCCGCCGGCGGCGCTGGTAGACCGGATGGCGCAGTCGTTCGTGGCCAGCGATGGCGACATCAAGACGGTGCTGCGGACGATGTTCGACTCGCCGGAGTTCTGGGCTCCGGCGGCGGAGCGGTCGAAGGTGAAGACGCCGGAGGAGTTTGTGGTGTCGGCGGTGCGGGCGAGCGGTGCGACGGTGGTGAACTCGCTGGCGCTGGTGACGGCGCTGGACAAGCTGGGGATGCCGCTGTACGGGATGCAGACGCCGAACGGCTACTCCTGGATGAGCGAGCCGTGGGTGAGTACGGGCGCGCTGGTGAGCCGGATGAACTTTGCGCTGGTGCTGACAGGCGACCGGCTGCCGGGGATCCGGACCGACTGGACGAAGCTGCTGGGCGAGCCGAATAAGCCGATAGAGATGGTGAGTGCGGACGGCATGATCGACCCGGAGGTCGCGGCGAAGGAGAAAAGGCTAGAGCAGATTCTGCTGGGGCAGCCGCTGAGCGAGAAGACGCGGGCGGCGGTGCTGGGACAGTCGAGCGACCTGACCGCGGCCACGCAGGCGGCGAAGGACTTCCAGGTCGGCGGGGGCGGAGCCGGGGCGCTTGCCGTACTTGCGGCGGGCGGAGCGGCGGCACTGCGGAATGCGGTTCCAGACGACCGGCAGGCCGCGGTGATGGCTGGGCTCATGCTGGGATCGCCGGAGTTCCAGAGGAGGTAGGGCAGGTTCGAGGTTCGAGGGAAGAACCGGTACGACGAACGGGGGATGGCGGACAACTTTACCGTGGGTGTGGAGTTTGAAGAGACACGTGGAAGCACGGCATGCTATTTGGGACCTCAAAGAACGCTGAAGTCCGGGCAACAGGAGCAGCGATATGGCAAGCAGAGGATGGAACACGGCGGACCATAGCGACTGGGGCTGCGACATTTGCGGCCGGGACGCGGCGAAGCGCGGAGTTACGCGGCGGGGCTTTATGAAGAATGGCGCGCTGGCGCTGATTGGGACATCGACGATTCCAGCGTTTCTCTCGCGCAGCGTGCTGGCCGAGATGACCACGGCGGCGGCGAACAAGAAGAAGCTGGTGGTGCTGTTCCAGCGGGGCGCGGTGGACGGGTTGAACGTGGTGGTGCCGTACCAGGAGAAGAATTACTATGCGATGCGGCCTTCGATCGCGATCAAGCAGAGTGAAGTGATCGACCTGGATGGGTTCTTTGGGCTGCATCCGCAGATGGTGGCGTTCAAGCCACTGTACGACCAGGGACATCTGGCGATCGTTCATGCGGCCGGGTCGCCAGATCCTTCGCGGTCGCACTTCGACGCGCAGGACTATATGGAGAGCGGCACGCCGGGCGTGAAAGTGACCGAAGACGGCTGGCTGAACCGCGCGCTGGCAGTGGAACCAGCGACCGACAAGCCGTCGGCGTTCCGGGCGGTGGCGCTGGGCACGCAGGTGCCGCGGACGCTGCAGGGGAAGGTGCCGGCGATTGCGCTGAACAATTTGGCGGACTTCTCCGTGGGCGGCAAAGGGCCGCAGATGTCGCCAATCTCGAACGCGTTCCAGGCGATGTACGACGAGAGTTCCGATTCCGTGCTGCAGGGCACGGGGCAGGAGACGTTCGAGGCGGTGAAGATGCTGAAGGCGGCCGATCCGGCGAAGTATCAGCCAGCGGCTGGGGTGAATTATCCCAATACGCCGTTTGGCAATAGTTTGAAGCAGATAGCGCAATTAATGAAAGCTAATCTTGGGGTTGAGGCGGCGTTCTCGGACATCGGCGGATGGGATACGCACCAGAACCAGGGTGCGGCTACCGGGCAGCTCGCCAACCGGCTGACGGAGTTTTCGAATGCGATTGCGGCCTTCTGGATGGACATGGGAACAGACGCAGAGAACGTGACGCTGGTGACAATGTCGGAGTTTGGCCGGACGGCACGGCAGAACGGCACGGGCGGGACCGACCATGGTCATGCAAATGTGATGTTCGTGCTCGGCGGACAGGTGAGGGGCGGAAAGGTCTACGGAAAATGGCCGGGGGTCGCGAACGAGCAGTTGAACGAGGGGCGCGATCTGACGGTGACGACGGACTTCCGCACCGTGCTGGGCGAGGCGGCCTACAAGACGCTGGGCGCGAAAAATCTTGAGGTCGTGTTTCCGGGGGCGCAGGTGAAGCCGGCGGGGTTCCTGAACCTCATTTAGCTGGCCGGGCTAGTTGCCGGCGCCGCAGCCGTGCGAGTACACGAGCGGCTTGCGCCACATGGCTTCGGTGGCGAAGAGGACGCAGGCCTGGCCGGTTGCGGTGTCCATGCGCCAGGTAATGTCTCCCTGGCGATAGAGCTCATACCTTCCCGTGCCCGCGAGGAGGGTGCGGTCCGGCGGATTGCGGCTGAGGCTTTGCGAAGCCGGAAGCGTGTAAACGCTGCTCTGGGCCTGCGGCCGACCCTGGTCAGCGAGGGAATCTGCCGGATTGGCGGACCGGTCTTGCGGCTGTGCGGGCTGGTTGGCCGAGGCGGCCTCTGGCGCTGCGACGGGCTGCTGGCGGACATGCACTTCTCCGTTGTTCATCGCGCGAGTCCGGGACCAATGGAAGTACCAGACGACGCCCACGACCACCACTACGATGAGCACCAGGAACCGGAAGATCCGTTGCATAGGCCTCCACCAACTTTATTGTGAGTCCGCCGGATTCCGGCGTCGAGGCCTGAGGCTTCGATTTGCGTACCATGCTTGATTCCCTTGATCCCGTCACAAGGGTCTTTCTTTCTGCGCGCGGAATTCAGGCAGATGGGCCTTTTCCCGGGGTAAGATGGTATTGTGCCGAAATACTCCATCGTCGTGCCGTTCCATAACGAGGAGGAAAACGTCACGACGCTCTATGACCGGGTGAAGCTGGTGATGGAGCAGGCGGGCGATTCCTTCGAGATAGTCTTCGTGGACGATGGCTCGCGCGACCGCACCTACCGGCTGCTGGAGGAGATTGCCGCGGTCGACAGCCGGGTGCTGGTGATCAAACTGCGCCGGAACTTTGGGCAGACGTCGGCGCTGGCGGCGGGCTTCGACCACGCCCAGGGCGACTTCCTGATCTCGATGGACGGCGACCTGCAGCACGACGCGGAGGAGATTCCGAACTTTCTGGCGCGGCTGGAGGAGGGCTACGACGTGGTGAGCGGATGGCGCTCGAACCGCGCAGACAACCTGCTGTTCCGGCGCATCCCGTCAGCCTGTGCGAACTGGCTTATCGCGCGCATCTCCGGCGTGGACATCCACGACTTCGGCACCACCTTCAAGGCGTACCGCCGAGAGGTGATCCACAATATTCCGCTGTACGGCGAGATGCACCGCTTTATCCCGGCGCTGGCGGCGTGGTACGGGGCCAGCATCTGCGAGATTCCCATCTCCAACCCGCGGCGGCAGTATGGGCAGAGCCACTACGGACTTTCGCGTACGGTGCGGGTGTGCTTCGATCTGCTGACGGTGCGGTTCCTGCTGCGATATATGACGCGGCCGCTGCACTTCTTCGGATCGATCGGCTCGCTGGGAATGATCGGCGGGGGGGCGCTGGCGACGTGGCTGCTGGCGCTGAAGATCTTTACGGGCCAGCATGTGATGCATGAGCATGGGCCGATCTTCGTGATCGCGGGCGTGCTGATCCTGGCGGGCATCCAGATGCTGGGGATCGGGCTGTTGGGCGAGTTGCAGGTGAGGCATTTCCACACGCCGAGCCATCGCGCGCCGTATGCGATCGACCGGATCCTGCGGCTGCGCTCCAGCGAAGAGAGCCTGCTGCAATAACCCTGGGCGCGGGTTTGGGGGCGCCGGGCGCAGGCGCCGCCATGTTTTGTATCGGCTGGACGCGGCGATATGGAAGCGGGTGGTTGATGCGCAGTTAAGAGGCCCCGGCTGAGCGAGGGCTCGAGCCGAGGCCGAGTTGGGGCAGGTTGGGGAGATTTAGGAAAAGAGACCGTTGAGGCCGCTGGGGAAGAAGACGCCCGTGGCCTTTGTACCGGAAGCGGTTGCGTTTCCTCCGGTGACGATATTGAGGACCTGAGTGGTGGTGCGGGAGCAGGCGATGACGTTGGCGGGGTCGGAGTCGACGAGCTGGGTGCGTGGGACGCTGGCGCCGCCGGCGAGCGAGACGGTGATGGTTCCGGGGGTAAGGCCGTAGTCATCGGGATTGGGGTCGAAGGGGCTGGCTGGGGAGGGCGCAGCGGCGAGGGCGAGTGAGGCGCGGAGGGCGGAGATTTTCTGGGTGAGGGTCTGGTAACCGAGCGAGTTGGTGGGATCGAGCGCGTTAATGGCGGTACGGACGAGGCCGGCGTGGTAAGCCTCGACGGCGAGGATGCCGGCGGCTGCGGCGAGGTAGGTCTTGCCGGTTGAGCCAGTGGTGAAGAGCGGGGCGGCGCCGTGGTAGGCGGTGACACCGACGTCCTCGAAGACGTAGGCGCCGATGAGAAAGTTGGCGTCGCTGGCGAAGGGATCGAACGCTGGGCCGATGCCGGCGGCGGAGGCGAGGGTGTTGAAGGAGCTCATCAGGTCGATCTGGGGCTGCGCGACCGCGACGGAGCCGAGAGCGCTGCGCAGGAAGGCGACGTGCTTGCCTTCCTCGATTGCGGTTTCGACTGCGTAGGCGGCGACGGAGAGGTTGGCGAAGGGGACCTTGGGCGCGGCTTTGACGGTGACGGTGCCCTGCGTGCCGGTGCCGGTGATGCCCTGGAGCATGGCGCCGGTGGGATAGAGCGGGTTGGTGGTGCTGATGTTGGTGCCAAAGGCGGCGAGGTAGTAGAAGTTGGCTTCGAGGTATTCGAGGTTGAGGGCGAAGTTGAGGATGTCGGTGTCGCCGTAGGTGGAGACGGTGTTTGCTGCGTGGGCCATGCGGGGCAAGGCGAACGCGGCGAGAGTGGCGGCGCCTCCGGTGAGAAGGGCGCGGCGGCTGGCGATGATGTTATCGAGGACCTGGGTTTCCTGGGTCGGCATATGGGTGTCCTTTGGAGTGAAGGCTGAAGTGCGAAGACAATGACCAAGATTCCGACTCTTCGAGTCAGAATGACGACGTGCGGTGAACGAGCGTGCGCGGCTGGTCAGCTTTGGGTTACCGTGATGTTTCCGTTGAGGCCGCTGGGGAAGAAGCCGCCGGATTTGACTCCCGCGCCGGTTCCGGTGCCGTAGACGATGTGCAGGACCTGGTCGGTGGTGCGGGCGTAGGCGATGGCGTTGGCGCCGGTGGCCGCGACGATGGAGGTCGCGGTGGGGATGGCGGTGGTGAAGGGCGGCGTGCCAGCAGGGACGGTGAGAGCGGTCTCGTTGGCACCGCCGAGGGTGGCGCGCAGGGTGGAGACCTGGTTGGCGTAAGTGAAGTAAGGGAACGCGGTGGTGCCCTGGGCGATGGCCCCGGCGGTGAGCGCAGTGCGGACGTAGGCGGCGTGGTAAGCTTCGACGGCCATGATACCGGCGGCGGCTGCGAGGTATCCGGCGGCGATGCCGGCTGTGCTGATGAGCGGGGCCGCGCCGGCGTATGCAGTGACGCCTACGTCCTCAAAGATGAAGGCGCCGACGAGGAAGCTATCGAAGCTGGCGTAGGGATTGAAGGTGGAAGCGATGCCGGCGGCGGAGGCGAGGGCGTTGAAGGAGTTGGTGATGTCGATAGCAGGACGTGCGACGGCGGATGAGCCGAGAGCGGAGCGGAGGAAGCGGACGTGCTCCTGCTCGTCGTACGCAATCTCATTGAGGATGTTCTGCTGGGCAGAGGTGAGGCCGGTGACCTGCGCGCCGCCGGTGACGGCACCGGGGTTGGAGCCGATGTCGGAGGTGGCGAGGCCAGAGCCGGTGGCGGCGTGGAGATAGAATTCGGCCTCGAGGTATTCGAGGTTCAGGGCGAAGTTGAGGATGTCGGTGTCGGTGTAGGAGGTGCTGGCCGGCGGTGTGGTTAGGCTGCTTCCGCCACAGCCGGCGAGTACGGAAGCTGCACCAGCCGCGCCGACGCCGGCAAGGAATTTGCGGCGATTGACGCGCCGCTGCTCGAGTTCGTTGAATATATCCACGTTTGACACCTCTCCTGGCAGCTTGAATTCCGCGTGCATCTTGGAAACGTGGCAGGGGTGGGATTGGATTGGGTGGATTGAGCAATTTGTTTCGAAGGGCGCGGGCACGCCGGGAACTATTTGATTTCGGACATAGGTTGTTCGCTGGCGAAGGGGTTCTGGCCGAGGGATTCGGCGAAGACCCAGACGCCGTGGAAGGGCTTGCGCAGTTCGGGGTAGGCGGCGAGCAGGGCGGCGGCAGCGTCGTCGTTGCGCTTGCGGTCGGCGGCGGGGTCGGATGCCCGGGCGTCGACGCGGAGATGGACGGAGATGTCGAGGCTGGATTGGGCGAGGGAGTCGTCGACGCCAAGGCCGGTGATGCGGTATTCGGCGCCGCCGGCGGCTTTGACGACGAGGGGCGCGTCGACGCTGACGCCTTCGGAGAGTGCGGGCGGCGCGGCGACGGCGATTTCGGCCTGGAGCTTTTCGAGATGGCTGCTAAGGACGAAAGCGGCCGGTTGGAGGAGGTTCTGCGCGGCCTGGTAATAGAGCCATGCGTTCCAGGGCTGTTTTTCGGCGGCAAACTGGCGGGCCTGGGTCCAATACCAGAGGCCGTCGTGGCCAGCGGCGGTGAGGGGCTTGGGATAGAAGCCGGCGAGCAGCCACTTGCCCTGCTCCTGCCGCATGAGGAAGGAGAGACGCCAGGGGGCGGGTTTGGAGGCGCCGGGCGCAGGCGCGACGGTGACCATGGCGAACCCATACATGCCGGGCGGCAGAGCGGGGATGGTGAACTGCGCTTCCATGGTGGTGCGATTGAGGGAGCAGAAAAACTGCGCATCGGGGGCGGTGCCGTCGGGGTTGCGCTTGAGGGCGGTGGCGTCGAGGAGGTAGACCTGCTCGACGACGATAACGCCGCCGGCGAGCCTGGGCGCGGTGGCGGAGGCCAGGTATTGGAGCCCGTTGAAGTCCTTGGCGACCTCGGCGATAGAGGTGGACTTCAGTGCCGCAGTGTCGTTGGACTGCACCAGGGTGGCGTAGGTGCGGGCGGAGTTGGCGAGGCCGTCGCGGTCGGGCTGATCGAGGGCGGATTGGGTGGTGCAGGTTTCGGCGCAGAGGATGGGGCAGGCGAGGAGGGCGACGACAAGAAGGGCGAAGGTTGCGAGTTTGCGGGTACCCGAATTCCAGGCCGTTCCTGTGCGGTTCATGTTGGAATCCAGTCTAGTACAGGGCGCGGGGATTGGGGCCAGGGCAAAGAAAGCGAGCGCGCACCCCACTCTTCGCGCAAAGGGCGCGCCATGAATTGAGGGACCCCCCCTCCTGTATATACACACGATTCGTTGATGTCACAGGGGTTGTGCGCGCGTATATACGGCTCTATATATACTTTGCACTCGTTTGGCGTCCGGGGCGGCGGCGCGGGCAGACACTCGGCCCGAGTGTAGAAGCGGAAGAGAGTTTGCGCACAATTCCCCATACTTTAAGTGTAGTCGTTTGACCATAACTCATCTGCCATGCATCTTGCGCTTTATTCCTTGTTGTTTCAGCGAGATATGGATTTGGTGGGCTTGACAATCGAATCCGAGGCGAGCCGCAGCGCCTTTAACCTCGACTGCGCCAACAGATAGGTGCTAGTGGCCCCGATGAAGCCTTCCGGTTTGGTTACTTTCTCATAAGCCTCGATGGCGGCATCGTCGATTCCATAGTTTTCGTACAGGCTGGCGAAAGCAAACCAAATTGAGTCATTCGGAACCGCCATGCTGTACGCGCTCATGGTCTTCACCAGCAGGTCGCGCGCCTCATTGGTCTTGCCCTGTGCGGCATACAGGCAGGCCAGCGTATGCAGTTCCTCGAAGCCGGAGTTGTTGGTGAGAGTAACACCCTGGCGGGCCGCCTTGATGGCGTCGTCATTGACGCTGTTATCGAAGAGTGCCGACCATCCATACTGGTCGTAGTCCCCGGCCGTCGCTTTGCCTTTGTCCATTAGGGTTTGCAGGGTGGAGCGAGCGGCGGGCCACTCGCCATGCGCATCGAGATAATTGACTTTCATCCGGACAAGGGTTTCGTCGCCCGGGTGCCGGGCGAGCTGCGCATCCAGAATCTGCTTCCAGTCTTCCCATTTGTTCAGGTATTCGTCGGCTCTGCCGGCAAAACCGATCGCAGTGTACGAATCGGGATACTTCTGGAGGATTCCGGCAGCGATCTCCTGCAACCGGGTTCCATCCTGTGCGGTGCGAAATGCATTCGCAAGCAGCAGTGCGAAGTTCATGCGCGTTTCTTCGTTTGCCGAGTTTTCCCAGGCGACCTGCAGATCGGCAAGCAGATCGATGACTGCGGGATTGTCGGCTACGAGCGCTGCCGCAGCCCATTTCATTGCGGTCCGGTCGGCTGGATCGCCAACTGTCCAGAAGCGCGGAAGAAGCGGGCCGGAGAGAGGATCGTCGCCTCCGCCCTTGTGCATGCTGTCGCGTATCCAGTCCAGCAGAGAACGCGCTTCTTTATCGCGCCCGTTCTTCAACAGGTATAGGAGATAATTGCCGGTCACCGCATAGCTGCTGCTTTCGGCTGCCACTACGCGATAGGAGCCGTTGTCGCGGGTCACAAAGAAAGTTACCGGTTTTGCGCCAAGGCTTTCGCAGGTAATCTTGTAGCCTTTCTCGTCGTCGCCCTCCGAGGTCAGCTTGAGATGGCCTGCGATGTAGTCCATGAGGGCGGCAGCGGGCAATCCGGAGCGTTCCGCTCTGACGTGCAGGGCGCCGCGCGACTGCATGATCCGCTCTACGGCCCTGTCCCACTCGCCGCCGGAGCTGTACGCATGGCGCGTCAGCAGATCGTTCGCGGTTGACGCGGTGAATGTGCCCATGAAGGTGGACAGATAGTAGCGCTGCACAACGGCGCGAGGATCGCTTGCCGGCAGATACTCGCCATTCCAGAGTCCAAGTTGGCGGGTGAGAGCAATGTCCTCCGCCGTTCCCGCCGAGTCCTGCTGGCCCTCGACTGCCGCGGACAAGATGCCCGCGGTCTCGGGATACAGCCGCAGGCGCATGAGCTGCTTTCCAGCTGTTGTCAGAGCCGCGGTGCGGTCACCGCCGTTAGCAGAAAGTCGATCGGCCCGCTCTATGCCGGCCGCAATGCCCTTCTGGCCACGCTGAAGTGCAACGGTTGCCGAAATGGCCAGCCCGCGGCGGGTTGCCGACATCGGCAGTTTGTCGAGCTCGTCGAGGAGTTCCCGATAGCGGCCGCTGAAGAGAAGATCGACGAGTATATTGTCCTGATATTTTTCGCCGGCCGACTTGTCTTTCTCTTTCAGGGCGCGCAGGCCCGCGATCGCATCGCTCAGTGGCGCATCCGCGGCGTAGTGCTCTCCGTCGCGGTTATACTCCTGAAGCACTGCCAGGTCGGCGGCATTGCTGGAATTGTCCGGATCGAGCTCCAGCGCTTTCTTCAGGGCAGTGGCGGCGCACTCCCAATCGAACCCGGGTCCCATGAGGAAGCCGGTATCGTTGTACTGGCATATCAGGCCAAGCGTGCGGAAATTGACGGCCGCTGTGGGATCGAGCCGGGTTGCGTCCTGAGCTTCTTTGCGGGCTCTCAAGCCCAATCCAGCTCTCAGATATACGTAAGCGATCTGCGCATGATGAATGCCCTTGCCGGGATTTTTCGCTATCAGCTCCCGATCGGCCGCCAGAGCTTCGCGGATCTTGCCGCCGGCCATCAGTCTGGCGCCATTCTGGTCAAACCAGACTGCCACGGGCTCTTGTTTATAGGCGGTGAGAACGGCTTCGCGCAGCGCCAAAGCCTCGCCGGTCGTATATCGCGACTTTGCATTTTCAAAACGGAAAGTGGCCAACACCTTTCCATCCGCGCCATTCTCGAACTTCTGTGAGAATAAAGCCGGCCCCATCGCAGTGATTTTGTCCGCGGGCAGGGCACGCACGGTGAAGCCTTCCGGCGGCGTAATGGTGTATCGCCACTCGGTCGCAAAAGGATGGACATCATACTCCGTCGTGCGTGCAGCCACGGCGCGTTTACGATTCTCCTCTTCCTGAGGTGTGAGCTTTACACCCTCCGTTTCGGGGTCTGTGCGAAACCACTCGGGAAGCCGGTAAAAGACGCTTGAAAACGGAATATCCACCACCGCGTCGTCGGTGCCGGAATCCCCGCGCCTGGCCTCGGTCATGTTGAGCTTCAAGGCGAAGGGCTTGCTCAGATCGTGCGCATCGCCGTGGGTGATGGAAGCCAGCGTTTTGGCCAGATAGGTGTTCTTGGCATACTTCTCCAGCTCTTCCTTCTTTTCGCGCGTCAGGTCGCCGCCATAGAGATAACGGTAAGAGGCATCGATGTCACCATGGGTCAAGGAGGTCTCGGAGACATTGGCGGGCCCGTAGTCGGCCAGGTCGACGTCGCGCAGCTCGGTCAGGTTATCGTCGTCCGCTTTCGGCTCGGGCGTCATGGTCAGCCCGGTGGTTCCTTCCGCGATAATCAGCGCCTGACGGCCTTCATCCATCAGGGGCAGCGTCCCGACCTGGTTATATTCCGCGGTTGCATCGATCCAGAGCGCAGCGCTTCCCTGTGCCGCCGGCAGATAGACGATGGCGTGGTCGAACTGCATCCCCGGCAGATCGGGGTCGATGTCGATGCCTGGCCCGGTGCTCAACAGCGCCAGATCCGCATCGATTCCGGCGGCGCGCAGCGCGGCAACCAGCAGCGCGGCCTTGTCCTTGCAGTCTCCATAATGCCGCTTGAGGATTTCCGCAGCCGGAGTCGGCTGCAGCGTGGCCTCGCCAAACTCAATCCCGGTATAGCGGACCGCCTTGTGCAGGGCGGCAACAATGCGGGATATGGTCTCCTGGCGGTTGGCGCCGGGCTTCGGCAACAGACTTTTGGCCTTCGCGGGATCGATACTGGCTTCGGCCAGTTTGCGATAGGCCGCGGAGACCTCCGCCCACGATTCCCCTGTCGAAAAACGTGTGCCGTGGCCGAGGAAATTATGCGTGGGCAGAGGAATGTCGGATTCGGCGCGAGCCGGAACATATCCCTGATCGAGAGAGTAGTGGCGCATATCGCCCACCACTTCATCCTTGATTTTGGCGTCGGGAAGAGCCATCACCTTGATGCGGAAGTTGACAGTCTTGGGTACGTCAATGCGCAGTTCGCCGCGATGGAATGGCACATTCCAGGAAAAGCTGTTTCCAGCACTCACTCCGCCGGTAAAAAAAGGCTCTCTGTCGGTACTGACCGTCTCCTGCTCGACGATCGCTCCCACCGCCGCGGCAGGTAGAGGCACCTTGCGAACACGGGCATCCGTGTAGGTGTCCTCGTCGTCTTCGCGCGCGGGACCGTCGGTGATCGTCTTTTGGTCGAGAGTGGAAACCTTTCCGTCTGACGCGATCACGCGCGCGTGAATCTCCGGAATCTCCTGATGCCAGGGCGACCAGCCGACGCGAATTTCGGACCAGTTCTTAACCCCCTCCTGCGTTTCCATCCGAAACACCAGGGTGTGCCGGTACGTCATGCGGCCGTCCGCATCGAAGCTGAAGGCATCGCGCTCAAAGAAGATCGTTGCTTCCATGAAAGGCTCCGCCTGGATTTTGGCGGCGGCAGCCTGGATCCCGGCTGGCGAAGCTGAAAAGGCCGGGCCGGCAATTGGCCAGTCGGGAGACTGTGCCGGCGTGACAGTGGAGGAAAACCAGGAGAGGAAAATAGCAGTAAGCCAGAAACGCAGGAGACCCGAGGACATGTACGACCTTTTTCCGAAGCGAATGTTGCCACCGATGATAGCGCAATCGGTTGACCACAGTTCCGGGGGCTGAAGCCATGCTGCTCGTCCTGGGTGGGGAGGCCCAAGCGCGCGAGGGCTCGGGTTATCTGGAAGCGAGAGGTGGGGAGAGTATTGCACGGGGTACTTTCAGGGGCGGCGCGCGTCCTATAGCGTATAGGCATGTATTCGATCGGCCGAGTGCGCGGACTTGCGGTGTTCCTGGTGTTGGGAGGGGGCATAGCGGCGGCGCAATCGACGCTGCCCGCGAATGAGCCGACGGCACTGCCTGCGGCGAGTTCCCAGGCGAGCACGGTTCCGGATGCGGCGCGGCGGGCGCAGGTGGTGTGGTCGGGCGGGAAGCTGGAGATTACGGCGGACAATTCGAGCCTGAACCAGATTCTGCACGAGATCAGCCGCGAGACCGGGATGAAGATCACCGGCGGAGTGACGGATGAGCGGGTGTTTGGGCGGTATGGGCCGGGCGCGCCCGCCGAGATTCTAGAGCGTCTGCTGGATGGGACGGGGAGCAACATGCTGCTGCGGGAGACGGCGGCTAAGGTGCCGGCGGAACTGATTCTGACTACGCGGGAGGGCGGGCCTACGCCACCGAATCCGAATGCGCGGGGGTTCGACGACGACGAGAGGGAGAATGAGGTGCAGGCTCCGCCGCAGCTGCCTCCTCCTCCACCGCCGGCTGCAGCGCAGGCGGACGCGAGCGCCGCGGCCCCGACAAACAACGGGGCGGGCGCGACGAATCCAACCGCGCCGGGCGCGACGCAGACGCCGCAAGAGATATTTGAGCAACTGCAGCGGCTGCAGCAGGCACAGCAGCAGCCGGCAAGTGCTCACTGAAGCAGGCCTTTACGGGAGTTGCGGGGCGCAGGCGGGCGGGCGTGCGCAACCTATGGGCGTCATCGGGGTTTGAGCTGCAAAGTGGGCCAGACGACGGAGTCATGGCAAATGTCAGGTGTGGAGTGTTGGTGTTGCGGCGGGAATGCATCCAAGTGTGGGTGCGGAAGAGGCCGATTGTGGCTTAGGGCGCGGTGAATCCTAACAGACGAATCATTGGGTGCAATGGCGAGATGAGGCTGAGCGAGCCGAAGAGACGGAGACGGGAGATGTTTGTGCGCTGCCGGCGAAGCACCTTTTCAGCGGCCCTGGCGGGGGTGGTGCTTTGGGCGGCGGGGGCGGCGAGCGCGGGAGCGTCGGTTTCGCTGCTGATGGAAGAGCCGTATGGCGATCTGGGCGCGTTCGATCCGACCGGCCACGCGGCAGTCTATTTGAACCATGTGTGCGCGGCGTCGCCGATTGAGCTGCGGGCGTGCGGGCCGGGCGAGTTTGGTGCGGTGATCAGCCGGTACCACCGCATTGGGGGGTACGACTGGATTGCGATTCCGCTGATTCCGTATCTGTACTCGGTGGAGAATGCAGGCGAGGTGCCGCTATCGGTGGACAAGGAGCAGGTGGCGGAACTGCGGGATGCGTACCGGCGGAAGCACCTGGAGATGCTGGCTCCGGATACCGGGCAGGGACGGGCTCCGGCGGGCGACTGGACGCAGCTGGTGGGATCGGCCTACGACCGGACGCTCCACGGCTTCGAGGTGAGGAGCACCGCCGAACAGGACGCGCGCTTGATCGCGATCTTCAATGACCGGCGCAACAAGGGGCACTACAACGAGTTCTTCAACAATTGCGCCGACTTCGCTCGCGCGGTGCTGGACATTTACCTGCCGCATTCGATCCATCGCAATTTCGTCGCCGATCTGGGCATGACTACGCCGAAGCAGGTAGCGAAGTCACTGGTGAAGTACGGGCGGAAGCATCCGGAGCTGGAGATGTCGGCGTTTGTGATCCGGCAAGTGCCGGGGAGCGTGCCGCGCAGCCATTCGGCGGACGGCGTGGTGGAGTCGCTGGTGAAGAGCAAGAAATATTTGTTGCCGATGGCGGTGCTGAGTCCGGAGCTGACGGGGGCGGCGGTGGTGGCGTATTTATCGGAGGGGCGGATGAAGCTGCCGAAGGATGCGGTGGTGTTCAATGTGGACGATCTGGCGGGCGGGCCGGGGCAGGGTGGCGTGCAGAGATGACCGGCGGGGTTAGCGGCGCTGGCTGCGAGCGATGGCGGCGCGGGCTTCGTTGTCGGCTTCGCGTTTGCGCTCGGTGGCGCGTTTGTCCCACTCCTGCTTGCCCTTGGCGAGGGCGAGCTCGCATTTGACGCGGCCTTTGCGAAAATAAAGGCGGGTGGGAATGAGCGTAAAGCCCTTCTGGCGGGTGGCGGCTTCGAGCTTGCGGACCTCAGCCGAGTGGAGCAGGAGCTTGCGGGTGCGCAGCGAGTCGTGGTTCATGGCATTGCCGTGCGATAAGGGGCCGATATGCGCGTTGAGGAGGAAACACTCGCCATCTTTGAGGAGGCCGTAGGCGTCCTTGAGGTTGGCTTTGCCCTCGCGGATGGACTTGACCTCGGTGCCGCGGAGGGCGACGCCGGCCTCGAATTTGTCGAAGAGGGCGTAGTTGTGGCTGGCGGAGCGGTTGTAGGCGGCATCGCGCATGCCGGCGGCGACGGGATCGCGGTCCTTGGGCTTGGGCGCGGATTTGGGCTGCGCGGCGACAGTCGGATTGGAGAGCGAACGGGGCATGGGGGAATTTCGGCGCGGAGGGAGAGCGGATCTTTCTGGGCGCGAGTCCGAACCTCCAGTTTAACATGAGGGTAACCAAAGGGACTCACTTGTGCGGACGGGCAACGTCTAACCAAGAAACGACCATAGCTGCCGGCAACAGGAGCAAGGGAGATGTCCGCAGGTAGTTGAAATGGAAGCAAATTTCGAGGGGCCGTACGTGATGCAGATGCTACAATCGCCAGAGTCCAGCCAGTCCAGTGAGTTCGACGGTCCCGCCAGCGGAACACCATCGGATAGACCTGGGCAAGGGGATGGTTGCAAGTCAATACCATCTTACGCAGCCGGTGCAGGGAGGGACGGGCGTGGAGCCTATCCTGAGAATTCCGGCGCAAAGGAAGCGCAGAGCACGGGCATGACTCGCGGGTTCCCATTGAGACCGAATCTCAGTACGTTCCTGGTTCGAACCGGTCTGGCGGGGCTGTTGGCGCTGCTGGCAGGAGCGGCGTTTGGCCCGGCAGCGCGGGCGCAGAGCGCAAGCACATGGAACAAGCGGGGGCAGACGGCAGAACTGCACGAGGACTACGATACCGCGTACGAGGACTACCTGAAGGCGCACAACAAGGCCCCCAAAGACATGCGCTACACGGCGCGTGTGGACCGGATGCGCTTCCAGGCGGCGGCGCAGCACGTGGACCGCGGGCGGCTGCTGCGGCAGAGCGGGGACCTGGCGGGCGCGTTGAACCAGTTCACGCGGGCGTTGCAGATCGACCCAGGCAACGAGGCGGCGGCGCAGGAGATCGGGATTACGCAGCGGCAGGACAAATCGGCCGCGCCGGCGGTGGCTCCGCCGGGGACGGCGGAATCGAATGCGGTGCTGCGGGAGGTGGGCTCGGTTGCGGGGCCGATGACGCTGAAGCCGGTGTCGAACGATCCGATCACGCTGCATATGGTGGAGGACACCAGGAACATCTACACGGCGATCGGCAAACTTGCCGGATTGAATGTGCTGTTCGACCCGGATTTGCCGGTCAAGCGCATTCCGGTCGACTTGACCAATGTCGATCTATTGGATTCGCTGCGGATTGTGGGGACGATTGCAGGGACGTTCTACAAGGTGATTACGCCGGACACGATCTTTGTGGCGAAGAACGAGCGCCAGAAGCATACCGACCTGGACGACATGGCGGTGCAGACGTTTTTTCTGACCAATGCGGCGCTGCAGGCCGACCAGAACGAAGTGGTTGCCGCGCTCCGAAACATTCTGGCCCCGGAAGACAAGGTTTACCTGGTAACTTCGCAGGATGCGATTGTGGTGCGGGCCCCGCCAGAGCACTTGTTGCTGGCTGAGAAGCTGCTGAACGACTTCGACCGGACCAAGGCGGAGGTGGTGGTGGACGTGGCGATTCTGGAGGTGAATCGCGACAAGATCCGCAACCTGGGGATTACCTTGCCGCAGTCGTTCGGACTTACGCCTCAGGTAAGCAACGCCAACGCCAGCGCAAGCACCACTACCACGACCACTACGACCGCGACCTCCAGCCTGACGCTGAATACGCTGGGCAACCTGAACGCCACGAATTTTGCGGTTACGCTGGGCGGCGGCACCGTGAATGCGCTGCTGACGGACTCGGATACGCGGGTGCTGCAGAACCCGAGCATCCGGGCGACGGACGGGCAGAATGCGAAGTTGAAGATCGGCACCAAGATTCCCATCGCGACGGGTTCGTACTCGGCCGGCGCGGCGACGGGCATCACCGCGGGTATTGGCGTGCAGACGCAGTTCACGTACATCGATGTGGGTGTGACCATCGATATGACCCCGACGATCCATTTGGACCGCGAGGTGTCGCTGAAGCTGGATGTGGTGAACTCGACGGAGGCGGGGTCGACGACAATTTCGGGAGTGACGGAGCCGATCATCGGCCAGCGCGAGAGCCAGACGGTGATCCAGTTGCGCGACGGCGAGCCGTGCCTGCTGGCGGGAATCCTGACCAAGTCGGACACGCTGAACAACAGCGGGACTCCGGGGTTGTCGGAGATTCCGATTTTGAAGTATTTGTTCGGGTCGGTCTACAAGGAGAACCAGCAGGACGAGGTGGTGTTTATCCTGATCCCGCATATCGTTCGCGAGTCGGTGCTGACGGCAGTGAACACGCGGGCGATCGATACAGGCCCGCTGAATGCGATTGAGCTGCGGAGGTCCGACACACCGATCGACAAGCTTTTCCCGGAGAGCGCGGCGCAGGCGGCACCGGCGAACTCGACCACGGCGGCCAACGCGGCCAACGCGATGGTGCAGCAGTTGAAGCAACAGGTGTTGCCGCCGACACCGGGGGGGATTGTGCCGCCGGTGGGGGTTGTGCCACAGCCGGCAGCGGGTCCGGCGGCGGTTCCGGACGCGGCGGTGCCGCTGCAGCCGGTGTCGCTGGCGGTGGCGCCACCGAACTCGACGCACCCGTTGGGCAGCACGTTTATGGCGTCGGTGGTGCTGGCGAATGCGCACGATGTCTTCGCGGTTCCGCTGCAGGTGCAGTTCGATCCTAAGATACTGCAACTGGTGGATGTGGAGGCAGGCGGTCTGCTGGGCGGCGACGGCCAGCCGGTAGCCTTGGTGCATCGCGACGAAGGCAACGGGCTGGTGACGATCTCGGCCTCGCGGCCACCGGGTGTCGGCGGAGTGAATGGACAGGGTGAGGTGTGCGTGCTTACATTCAAGGCGATCGGAGCCGGGGACACGAACATCGCTCTGGTGAAGGTCGGCGCGAGAAACAGCATCCAGGCGAACCTGCCCGCGGTCGGGACGCAGGGCGTGGTGCATGTGAAGTGAGGAGAAGCATGAGGTCCCAGGCGCCAGGCACAAGGTGCAAGGTACTAGGTTCAAGGAACGCGCGGCGCACTGGCACCGCGCCGCTTGCTCCGGATGCCGGACTGACGCTGGTGGAGCTGATTATTACGGTTGCGATTGTAGGAATTCTTGCGTCCATGGCGGTCCCGGTGGCGCGGTTCCAGGTGAAGCGAGAAAAGGAACGGGAGTTGCGGCGCGACTTGTGGGAGATGCGCGATGCGATCGACCGGTACAAGGACGCGGCCGACAAGGGAGGGATTCAGATCAAGGCCGACAGCCTGGGGTATCCGCCAGACTTGCAGACACTGGTGGACGGGGTCAACATTCAGACGAAGAAGGTGCGGTTTCTGCGTGCGATTCCGGTTGACCCGATGACCAAGTCGGCGGAATGGGGGCAGCGGTCGAACCAGGACGACGCGGACTCGGATTCGTGGGGCGGCCAGAACGTGTTCGATGTATATAGCAAGAGTCAGGGAACGGCGATCGACGGCACGAAGTACAGCACATGGTAGACAGGTTCGCAGTTCGAGGTTCGAGGTTCGAGGCACCGGGCTCGATGAGCAGGGGAGCGCGGCCGGTACGCTGGTGCTGCGTCCGTGGGGCGGACATCGGGGCACACAAGACAGACGCTGTGGAAGCGGGATTTACGCTGCTGGAGTTGATGATCGTGATGATCATCATTGCGACGCTGGCGGCGATGGCCGTTCCCTCGTACATACACAACGTGAAGAACGCGAAGGAGGCGGTGCTGAAGGCGGACCTGCGGGTGATGCGCGACGCGATCGGGTCGTACACGGTAGACAAGGAAAAGGCGCCGCAATCGCTGGATGACCTGGTGACGGCCGGGTATCTTCGGGCCATTCCCAAAGATCCGATGACGGGGCGGACGGATACGTGGGTGACATCGGTTTCGGACACACTGTCGAGCATCGACCAGACGGATTCGGGGGGGATCGACGACGTGCACTCGGGAGCGCAGATGACGGCGACGGATGGGACGGAGTACAACAGCTGGTGAGGTCCGTGCCGCGTTGGGGCGGATGGGATCGTCCTAACGTGTTTTGTTGAACTTACGGGGTATGTCATCTTTAGAGAATAAGAGAGAAATACGGAGATTCTGACCCTTTCATGGTCAGAATGACGGCTTTTTGGCGAGTCGCGGAGACCCAGAATGATGGCTTCCGGTGGGGCGATGACGGCCCTGGCGGGGCGGAGACGGATTTTGCAGGCCGCTGGTAAAAGGTAAACGGAAAGGCGCATACTGCGTCTAAGCTGTGTGGGGCTGCGCTTGTTTTCAGGAGTGCGGCGTCGGGAGAGAGAACATGCGTTCACGAATCCAGTTCGGCCTTGCCGCCCTGTTTAGCGTTGCCGCGCTTGCCTTCGCGACGAGCGGCTACGCTCAGCAGTCCACGCCTGGCTCGGCTTCGACGACGCCAACGGCCACAGCCCCGAGCGCGACGCCAGCCAGTTCGCAGCCCGGAGCGCCGGCGGCGCAGAGCACTCCCGTCTCCACGACTTCCACAACCAGCCAGACGAGCAATAGTTCCGACCGGCCGCAGTTTGGGGTTCCGAACGATACGTCTGCCAGCGGCGGCACGGACAAGACGGGCACGGACCAGACGGGTTCCGACAAGACCGGCTCCGACAAAGCCAGCGCGACCGATAGCAAGGCGGATACGAAGGCCGACGCGAAGAGCACGACCGCGAAGACAGATGTACTGCCGTCTCCGGGTGAAGCTCTGGACCCGCACATCAAGAAGGGGAGCGAGGACGATGTGGACGCGGTAGGGACGCGGTGCATCGGATGCAGGGGATTTGGCAACTGGTACTCGATCAATTCCGAGATAGGGATGGGCAAGCAGTACTCGATGGAGATTGAGAAATCGGCCCACCTGGTGAACGATCCGGTGGTGACAGAGTATGTGAACCGCATCGGACAGAACATTGTGAAGAACTCAGATTGCAAGGTGCCGTTCACGATCAAGGTGATCGACTCGGATGAGATTAACGCGATGGCGCTGCCGGGCGGGTTCTTCTATGTGAACTCCGGGCTGATTATGGCGGCGGACGAAGAGGCGGAGCTGGCGGGGGTGATGGCGCACGAGACGGCGCATGTGTGCGCTCACCATGCCGCACGCGAACTGACGCGGATGAACTATGCCGAGATCGGGTCGATCCCGCTGATGATTGTGACCTATGGCTCGTGGACGGGGTATGGGATTTACGAGGCGTCGCAGTTGGCGATCCCGATGAGCTTCCTGGAGTTTTCGCGCGAGTTCGAGGCGGAGGCGGACTACCTGGGCTTGCAGTACATGTACAAGGCTGGGTACGACCCGCAGGCGTTTATTCAGTTCTTCGAGAAGATCGATGCGCTGGAGAAGCACAAGCCGGGGGCGATCGCGAAGGTGTTCGCGGACCACCCGCAGACGCCAGACAGGATTGCGCACTCGGAGGAAGAGATTGCGACGATTATGCCAGCCAAGCCGGACTACGTGGTGACGACCAGCGAGTTCGACGACATCAAGGCGCGGCTGGCGCGGATTGAGAACAAGCGCAAGCTGAACGACAAGGGCAACGACAACAAGCCGACGCTGCGGCGGGTGGGTGGAACCAACAACGATCCGAACAGCCCAGCGAGCAGCGACGACGACCGGCCGACGCTGGGGCATCGGAACTAGGCAGCTTCGCTGCGGGACCTTTACGGCGCGGCGTTTAGAATAGAGCGATGCATACGCAAAAGACCGGCTACACCGACGAACATGCAGCGGCTGGCCTGGACGCAAGATTTCCTTCGATCGATACGTGGGCGAACCAGTTTCCGGCGTACGAGATTCTGGTGGACGACCCGGAGTTTACGTCGGTGTGTCCGAAGACGGGGCTGCCGGACTTTGGGCGGATCACGATCCGCTACATGCCGCGTGAGCTGTGCATGGAGCTGAAGAGCCTGAAGGAGTATCTGTTCGCGTATAGGAACCTGGGGATCTTTCAGGAGAATATTGTGAACCAGATTCTGAACGACGTGGTGAAGTCGTGCGACCCGGTGTGGGCCAAGGTGGTGGGGGATTTCCGGCCGCGCGGCGGGATTGCGACGGTGGTGGAAGCGACGTGGCCGAGGCCGGTGGTGAAGTAGGAGATCGCTGCGGTATCGCCTAATCCTGCTATGCTCCCCTGAGATGGCCTCCGCGACAAAGCTGAAGCCGGGTGCGTCCTCGGTGGCCGGGGCGACGACGGCGCTGGTGTTGCTGACGGCGCTGAACTTTGTGAACTACATCGACCGGTACATTTTGCCGGGCGTGCAGGAGCAGGTGAAGGGCGAGTTCCATGTAAGCGACGCGCAAATTGGGTCGCTGACGTTTTACTTTTTCTTCACGTACATGTTCGCGGCGCCGCTGACGGGCTGGCTGGGCGACCGGCTGGCACGCAAGCCGCTGATTATCGGGTGCGCGCTGCTGATCAGCGGGGTGAATGTACTCACGGGCACGGTGCATGCGTTCGACTCGCTGCTGCTGCGCCATGCGGTGCTGGGGATTGGCGAGGCGAGCCTCGGGATCTATGCGCCGGCGCTGCTGGCGGACTTTTACCCGGAGGAGCAGCGCAACCGAGTGCTGACGATCTTTTATACGGCGATTCCAGTGGGCGCGGCGCTGGGGTATCTCATTGGGGAGCTGGTTGGGGCACGGTGGGGATGGAGGATGCCATTTTATGTCTCGGCGGTTCCGGGATTGCTAATTGCCGTACTTATTTTCTTTCTGCTGGGGGAGCCGCGGCGGGGTGGATCGGACTTCGGGCCGCCCCCTGAGCCCACGAAGTCGAGGAAGCTGGGTCAGGTTCTATCTCCCCACGGCAAACGCTCGGGCTATTTCTACCTGGGCCTAGGCTGCGTATTTGTCTTGCTCGCCGCAGCCGCTCTGGTTACGTGGATGCGCGGCAACCATCGGGTCACCTTTGCGGCTATGGTCGGCGACCTAGTTACAGCCGTGGTTACCGCAGAGATGTTGAAGCGAGGTGGGCTGGGGGCAAGGTTCTTTGCGTTGGCGACGAATGCGCCGTATTTGTACGCGACGCTGGGGATGGCGATGATTACGTTTTCGCTGGGGGGGATTTCGGCGTGGATGCCGAGCTTTCTGCAGCGGTCGGGTTTCTCGCCGAACACGGTGGGATTGACCCTGGGCGGGATTACCGCGGCGACTGGACTGGGAGGCACGGCGATCGGCGGATGGATGGCGCAGATATGGCTGCGGACGAACCACCGAGCGCTATACCTGATCTCGGCGTGGTCGGCGCTGCTGACGGTGCCGTTTGGCGTGGTGTGCTTCTTTGGGCCGCGCGCGACGATGCTGCCGGCGCTGGGCATGGCGATGTTCTGTATTTTTCTGGGGACCGGGCCGCTCAATGCGGCCATTGTGAACGCGGTACCGGCAGCAGTGCGCGCGACGGCGATTGCGATGGAGTTGTTTTTGATTCACGCGCTGGGCGACACGCCGTCGCCGCGGCTGATTGGCATGGTGAGCGACCGCTCGACGCTGGCGACGGGGCTGGGATTGACGCTGGTGACGATGGTGATTGCGACGGTACTGCTGTTTGCAGGGGCGCGGACGGTGCCGCGGGTTGCGATGGCAGACGCAGGCAGCGCAAACGGCGCATAGACGGAGGGGGCGAGCGACTTCCTTTGCGGGTGCGGAGGTGAGACGCTAGGGGTTAATGCACATTGCGATGGTAGTGATTGCGTGGGGGATTGCGCTGGCGTGGCTGTGGAAGCTGGTGGAGGCGGCGGTGGGGCTGCCTTCGGTGGCGAATTTGCTGGCGGCGGAGTACGACGCGATGCCGGTGGGGGAGCCGTCGATTGCGGTGATTGTGCCGGCACGGAACGAAGCTGCGGGAGTGGGTGCTTGCGTTGAATCGCTGGCGGGGCAGGATTATGCGCGGCTGCGGGTGATTGCGGTGGACGACCGGTCGACGGACGAGACGGGGGCGATTCTGAACCGGTTGACGGGGGGACACGGCGAGCGGCTGGAGGTGCTGCATGTAACGGCGCTGCCCGAGGGGTGGCTGGGCAAGACGCACGCGATGGCGTTGGCGGCGCACCGGGCGACGGCGCAGGGCTGCGACTACCTGCTGTTTACGGACGCGGATGTGGTGTTCCGGCGGGACGCGGTGCGGCGGGCGCTGGCGATGGCGTGCGCCGATGAGGCGGACCATTTGGTGGTGCTGCCGACGACGGTGGTGAAGACGTGGGGCGAAGGGATGCTGCTGGCGTATCTGCAGGTGATGGCGGTGTGGGTGGTGCGGATCTGGCGGGTTGCAGATGCGAAGGCGAGGCGGGATGCGATTGGGGTGGGGGCTTTCAACCTGATGCGAGCGACGTCCTATAAGGAAGTGGGCGGGTTCGATGCGATGCCGATGGAGATCGTGGAGGACCTGACGCTGGGACGGCGGGTGAAGAGGGCGGGCATGCGCCAGCGGGTCGCGATCGCTCCGGGAATGATATGCGTACACTGGGCGGCGGGGGTGCGGGGGATTCTGAGCGGGATGACGAAGAATATCTTTGCGGTCTTCCGTTTCCGGGCGGGGATGCTGGTGGGGGCGGCGGCGGCGATTGCGGCCGCATGCATCGGGCCGGTGGGGTTTCTTGGGGTCCGGGGTGCGCGGGGTGCGGGGCTGTTGGCGCTGGCGTCCGTGGCGGGGCTTTATGCGGTGCTCAGGCGGACGAACCGGATTTCGGCTGGGTACGCGGTGCTGTTTCCGGTTGCGGCGGCGCTGGTGGTGTTTACGATGCTGCGGTCGCTGGCGATTACGGTGGGCCGCGGCGGCGTGAATTGGCGCGGAACGTTCTATTCGCTGGCCGAACTGCGCGAGCATGGGGAGCGACAAAGTTGAGGGTATGGTTGGCGCGGAACTGTGGAACGGGAGCAGAATGAATAGAGCGCGGAGGCCGATGAGGTCCAGACAGGGAAAACCTGAGATATATTATGTGCATACAGCGAAGTTACCTGTGCCCCGTCCGCCCAGACCTGAACGAGACCATTTGCAACTAAATACTGGGGTTGACTCGTCAATTCCATAGCGACAAGTTGCGCAGGGACAAGTCTGCCCTTCGTGCTTGGACAGGAGAACGCATTGCAACCTGATCCAAATCAACAAGCAAGGACCGATACCGGTCGTCCCGATCATTCAATTTCCTCTTCGACAGAGCCGGAGAAGCCACGGCGCAAGGGAGTGCGCGTCGTTGTCTGGATTGTGCTGCTGGCGGTTTTCGCGACTGGGTTCTTCCTGGTGATGCGGAAGCGGCCGCAGACGCAAGCTGCGCCGACGGGCCGGCGCGGCGCGGCCGGGGGAACCGTGAACCTGACGGCGACGACGGCGCAAAAAGGGAACATCGGGGTCTACATCGACGCCATCGGCACAGTAACGCCGGTGTATACGTCTTCGATTACCAGCCAGGTAAACGGGATTGTGACGGCGGTGCACTACACCGAAGGGCAACTGGTGCAGAAGGGCGCGTCACTGATCGATATCGACCCGCGGCCCTACCAGGCGACGTTGCTGCAGGCGCAGGGCATACTGGACCGGGACCAAGGCCTGCTGGCGCAGGCGCAGATGGACTATGTGCGCTACCAGGCGGCGTGGGCGCGGAATGCAATTCCCAAGCAGACGCTGGACGACCAGGAGAAGCTGGTCGAGCAGGACAAAGGGACGGTGAAGAACGATCAGGGGACGGTGCAATACGACCAGATCCAGGTGGAGTTCTGCCACATCGTTTCGCCGATTACGGGCCGGGTGGGGTTGCGGCTGGTGGACCCGGGCAACGTGGTGACGGCGAATGGAAGCACGGTGCTGGCGGTGATTACACAGATAACGCCGATCACGGTGGTGTTTACGGTTGCAGAGGACAGCCTGGGGCAGATTATCCCGCAACTGCGGAAGAAGGCAAAGCTGACGGTGGATGCGTTCGACCGCGGCGACCAGAAGAAGATCGCGACGGGAACGCTGCTGACCCTGGACAACCAGATCGATACGACGACAGGAACGGTGAAGGCACGGGCGCAGTTCGCGAACAAGGACTCGTCGCTGTTTCCGAACCAGTTTGTGAACGCGCGGCTGCTGATCAAGATGTTGACCGGCGTGACCCTGGTGCCGACGGCGGCGGTGCAGCATAATGGCCAGGCGGCGTTTGTGTATGTGATCGATCCGGGAAGTTGCGAGAAAGCGACGGATGGCTGCAAAGCCCATGTACGCACCATCACGGTGGGGGTGACGGATGGACAGACGGCAGAGGTGACCGGCGTCAATGCCGGCGACACGCTGGCGACCAGCAGCTTCGACAAATTGCAGGACGGATCGGCGGTCGCAATTTCAACGCCTTCGACCTCGGGTGATGCCGGCACCAGCGGGAACGCTTCCGGTGGGGCAGGCGGTCACGGAAAAGGGAAAGGCAAAAACGGGAGCCGCGCTCCCAGTGGGAGCAATGCCCCTTGAGCCCGTCGCGTCCCTTCATTCTGCGTCCGGTTGCGACGTCGCTGCTGATGGCGGCGATCATGCTGGTTGGAATCGTCGCGTATACGCAGCTCCCGGTTTCGGCGCTGCCGGAGGTTGACTATCCGACGATTCAGATCCTGACGTTCTATCCAGGCGCCAGCCCTGACGTGATGGCAACGACGGTGACGGCTCCGCTGGAGCGGCAATGCGGGCAACTGCAAGGGCTGAGCCAGATGACGTCGACCAGTTCGGCGGGCAACTCGGTGATCGTGCTGCAGTTCAACCTGAGCCTGAACATCGACATTGCGGAAGAGGAAGTGCAGTCGGCGATCAATGCGGCGCAGAGTTTTCTGCCCGCGAACTTGCCGGCGCCTCCGATTTACAGCAAGACGAATCCCGCGGACGCGCCGGTGCTGACGTTGGCGGTGACGGCGGACAACATTCCTCTGTCGCAGGTGGAGGACCTGGTCGATACGCGGCTGGCGCCGAAGATCTCGCAGTTGAGCGGCGTGGGATTGGTGAGCATCAGCGGCGGACAGAAGCCGGCGGTGCGCATCCAGGCGAACCCGACGGCGCTGTCGTCGTATGGGATCGATCTGGAGAACCTGCGGTCGGCGGTGAGCAGCGCGAGCGTGAACGCGGCGAAAGGGAACTTCGACGGGCCGCACCAGGATTTCCAGATCGACTCGAACGACCAACTGGTGACGAGCGCGGATTACAGGCAGGTGGTGGTGGCATTCCGCGACGGCGCTCCGGTGATGCTGACCGACGTGGCCAAGATTGTGGATGGAGTTGAGAACTCGACGCAGGCGGCGTGGGTGGGATTTTCTGCCAACGGGTCGACGAAAGCGAGCCAGAAGCCAGCGATTATTGTGAACGTGCAGCGGCAACCCGGGGGCAACACGATCACGGTGGTGAGAAGCATCAAGCGATTGTTGCCGCAACTTGAGGTGAACCTGCCGCAAGGCGTGCACGTAACCACGCTGACCGACCTGACGACGGCGATCGAGGCCTCGGTGGACGATGTTGAGTATGAGTTGCTGCTGACGGTGGTGCTGGTGGTGCTGGTGATGTTCCTGTTTCTGCGGAGCCTGTACGCGACCATCATTCCCAGCGTAGCGGTGCCGCTCTCGCTGGTGGGCACCTTCGGGGCGATGTACATGCTGGGCTACAGCCTGGACAACCTGTCGCTGATGGCGCTAACGATTTCGACGGGGTTTGTGGTGGACGACGCGATCGTTATGGTGGAAAACATATCGCGCTACCTGGAGGAAGGCGATACGCCGATGCAGGCGGCGCTGAAAGGCGCGGAGCAGATCGGGTTCACGATCGTTTCGTTAACGGTTTCGCTGGTGGCGGTGCTGATCCCGTTGCTGTTTATGGGCGATGTGGTGGGGCGGCTGTTCCGTGAGTTCGCGGTCACGCTTGCAGTGACCATTATTATCTCGGCGGTGGTGTCGCTGACGCTGACGCCGATGATGGCGTCGCGCATTCTGAAGCACAATCCTGAGGCACAGCAGGGGCGTCTCTTTAAAGCTTCTGAACGCGTGTTCGAGTCGATGATTGCGTTTTACGGGAGGACGCTGAAGGCAGTTCTTCGCTACCAGACAGTCACGCTGCTGGTGGCGGTCGCTACGCTGGCACTGACCGTATTTCTCTATAACTACATTCCCAAGGGGTTCTTCCCGGTGCAGGACACGGGCGTGATCCAGGCGATTTCCCAGGCGCCGCAGACGATCGGTTCGAAGGGCATGGCGGAGAAACAGCAGGAACTGGCGGACGTGATCCTGCAAGATCAGGCGGTCGCGAGCGTTTCGTCGTTTATCGGTGCGGACGGGACGAACACGACGACCAACAGCGGCAGAATGTCGATCAACCTGAAGCCATTGGACCAGCGCGATCTGAGCGCGGCGGATGTGATCCGGCGGCTGGAGCCGAACGTCGACAAGATCGAGGGCATCACGCTGTATATGCAGCCGGTGCAGAACATCACGGTGGACGACCGGGTGAGCCGCACACAGTATCAGTACACGCTGGAGGACCCGGACCAGAGCGAGCTGAATCTTTGGACCAGTCAGTTTGTGGACAAGTTGAAGAACCTGCCGGGGGTAGAGGATGTGGCGACGGACCAGCAGACGGGCGGACTGGCGGTGTCGCTGGTAATCGACCGGGTGACGGCGTCGCGGCTGGGGATTGCGCCGACGACCATCGACCAGACGCTGTACGACGCGTTTGGGCAGCGTCAGATCAACACGATGTATACGCAACTGAATCAGTATCACGTGATTCTGGAGGCAGAGCAGCAATTCCAGCTTGATCCGAACAAGCTGAACCATATTTTCATCCAGGCCAACGCGGCTACGGGAACAACGGGTGCGGGAGCTTCGACTTCCTCGGGGAACGGGTCGACGTCGGCGGGATCGAACGCGCAGAGTGAGTCGACGTTGTACACACCGACGCCGAACACGCTGGCGCCGGCGCAGCGCGTATTGACGGCAGGCGCGACGGCGTCGACGAGCGGCGCCAACTCCGCTGGGATTACCAGTTCGGCCCCGAGCAATGCGATTCCGTTGAGCGCGTTCTCTCACTTTGAGACCACGACTGAGCCGCTCTCGATCACACACCAGGGCCAGTTCCCATCGATTACGGTGTCGTTCAACCTGGCGCCGCACGCCTCGCTGGGCAGCGCAATTTCGAACATCGAGAATCTGCAGAAGAGCATGAACATGCCAGCGAGCCTGCAGGCGGCATTCCAGGGCACGGCGGCGTCGTTCGAGAACTCACTGTCGAATGAACCGCTGCTGATCCTGGCGGCCCTGGTGACGGTTTACATCGTGCTGGGGGTTCTGTACGAGAGCTTCATCCATCCGATCACGATTCTATCGACGCTGCCGTCGGCGGGCGTGGGGGCGTTTCTGGCATTGATTCTGTTTCGGCAGGATCTGAGTATTGTGGCGATCATCGGCATAGTGCTGCTGATCGGCATTGTGAAGAAGAACGGCATTATGATGGTGGACTTTGCGCTGGAGGCGGAACGGCGGGAGGGCAAGAGTTCGACCGACGCGATCTACGACGCATGCCTGATCCGGTTCCGTCCGATCATGATGACCACCATGGCGGCGTTGCTGGGCGGTATTCCGCTGGCGTTCGGGTCGGGCATCGGATCGGAACTGCGGCGGCCGCTGGGCATTACGATTGTGGGCGGGTTGATCGTAAGCCAGGTGCTGACGCTGTACACCACGCCGGTGATCTACATCTTCTTCGACAACCTGGCGCACCGGTTCTCGCGGAAGCCGGGGCCGGTACCGGCCAGCCATGAACCGCAAGCGGCGGGGCACCCATGAATATCTCCGCGCCATTCATCCACCGGCCGGTAGCGACCACGCTGCTGACGGTGGCGATTGCGATCGCGGGGTCAATTGCGTTCCAGGTGCTGCCGGTAGCTCCGCTGCCGCAGGTGGATTTTCCGACAATCTCAGTGAATGCAGGGCTGCCGGGGGCGAGCGCGGAGATCATGGCGTCGTCGGTGGCGACGCCGCTGGAGCGGCAGTTCGGGCACATTGCCGGAGTGACGGAGATGACTTCGTCGAGTGGGCTGGGCTCGACGGGCATCACGATCCAGTTCGATCTGAGCCGCAACATCGACGGGGCAGCGCGCGATGTGGAGGCGGCAATCAATGCAGCACGGACTTATCTGCCGGCGAACCTCCCGGGCAATCCGACGTATCGCAAGGTGAATCCGGCGGATGCGCCGATTATGATTATCGGGCTGACATCGGACGTGTATGGGCCGGACAAGCTGTACGACGAAGCTTCGACGGTGATGGAGCAGAAGATTTCCCAGATCCAGGGTGTGGGGCAGGTGAATCCTGGAGGCGGCGCGCTGCCATCGGTGCGGGTGGAGGCGGATCCCGACAAACTGGCGAGCTATGGGCTGACGATGGGGAGCTTGCAGTCGGTTCTGCGGCTGCAGAACACGAACCTTGCCCGGGGCCAGATTACCAACGGCAATGTGAGCGCGGACCTTGTGGTGAACGGGCAGATCTCCCATGCCGAGGACTACAAGCCGCTGATAGTGGGCTACAAGAACGGCGCGGCGGTGAGGCTGTCGGACGTGGCCGACGTGATCGACTCGGTACAAAATGTGCGTGCCGGGGGCTATCTGAACGGCAAGCGTTCGGTGACGCTGGTGATCTTCCGGCAGCCGGGTGCGAACATTATCAACACGGTGGACCGGATCTACGCCCAGCTTCCTTCCTTGGAGGCATCGATTCCGAAGGGTATCAATGTAACTGTGGTGATGGACCGGACCACGACGATCCGGGCGTCGGTCCACGATGTTGAGGTCACGTTGCTGATCTCGATCGGGCTGGTCATCATTGTCGTGTTTTTGTTCCTGCGCAGTCCGCGGGCGACGCTGATTCCGGCGGTTGCGGTTCCGGCGTCGCTGATCGGGACCTTCGCGGTGATGTATCTGTGCGGTTACAGCCTGGACAATCTTTCGCTGATGGCGCTGACCATTTCCACGGGATTCGTGGTGGACGACGCCATTGTGGTGATGGAGAACATCTCGCGTCACATTGAAGATGGCATGGAGCCGCTTGCCGCCACGTTGCTAGGGGCGAGGGAGATCGGGTTCACGGTGGTATCGATCAGCATCTCGCTGATTGCGGTGTTTATCCCGCTCATCATGATGGGCGGGATTGTGGGCAGGCTATTTCGTGAGTTTGCGATCACGCTTTCGACGGCGATTCTAGTGTCGATGGCGATCTCGCTGACGACGACGCCGATGATGTGCGCCCATCTGCTGAAGAGCGGGCACAACCAAAAGCACGGGCGCATGTATATGATGTCGGAGCGGTTCTTCGACTGGATATTGAACGTCTATCGGAAGAGCCTGCGCTGGATGCTGGAGAACCCAGTGCTGGTGCTGACCGCCTTGGGGTTGACGATCGCGCTGAACGTGGCGATTGTGTTCAAGATTCCGAAAGGATTTTTCCCGCAGCAAGACACCGGCGCGCTTTCCGGAAATATCCGCGGACCCCAAGACGCTTCCTATCCAACGATGAACAGCGCCTTACTCGAGGCGCAAAAAGTTATCAAGAGCGATCCCGCGGTGCAGAATGTCATCGGGTTTACGGGAGGAGGCGGGGCAACCAACACGGGAAACCTCTATGTCGTTCTAAAGCCGCTCAACCAGAGAAAGATCAGTGCGGCCGATGTAATCAATCGGGTCCGCCCGCGCCTGAACCGGCTGACCGGCGCGTCCACATTTCTGCAGGCGTCGCAGGACCTGCGCATCGGCGGGCGCGGAAGCAATGCGATGTATCAGTACACGATCCAGGCGGACAATGTGAACGACCTGCAGACGTGGGGACCGAAGCTGCTGGCTGCGATGATGAAGTTGCCGGGATTCCAGGATGTTAGCTCCGACCAGCAGAATGGCGGACTGGAAGAGCTGATGACCTACGACCGGGTGTCGGCCGCGAGGCTGGGGCAGACTGCGACCTCGCTGGATTCGGCGCTTTATTCGGAGTTCGGCCAGTCGGAAGTGTCGCTGATCTATACGCAGTTGAACCAGTATTACGTAGTGCTGGAGGTGGCGCCGCAATACTGGGCGACTCCGGATGGACTGAGGGATGTGTATTTGCATCCGTCGCCGACCAACACAACGGTGACGGGAAACTCGCCTATCTTTACGGTGGCGCAGTCGCAGGCAGGAACGACGCCGCTGGCGCTGAACCACACGGGGCTGTTTCCGTCGGTGACGGTGTCGTTCAATCTTGCGAACGGCTATTCGCTGAGCGATGCGACGCTTGAGATTGCCCAGATGCAAGACAAGCTGGGGACGCCGCCGACGGTGCGGGGGTTTTTCGCGGGCACGCTGCAGGCGTACCAGCAGTCGCTGGGTACGGAGCCGCTGCTGGTGCTGACGGCGCTGCTGGCGGTGTACATCGTGCTGGGGATACTGTACGAGAGCCTGGTGCATCCGCTGACGATCATCTCGACGCTGCCTTCGGCGAGCGTTGGCGCGATGCTGGCGCTGATGGCATTCAAGCAGGACCTGAACGTCATCTCGATTATCGGGATTGTGCTGCTGATCGGCATTGTGAAAAAGAACGCGATCATGATGATCGATTTCGCGCTGCAGGCGGAGCGCGAAGGCGGAATGAATACGGAAGACGCGATTTTCCGGGCCTGCATGCTGCGCTTCCGGCCGATCATGATGACGACCACAGCGGCGTTGTTCGGCGCGCTGCCGCTGGCGTTCGGGACGGGCACGGGGTCGGAGCTGCGCCGGCCTCTGGGAATAACGATTGTGGGCGGCCTGGTGATGAGCCAACTGCTTACTCTGTATACCACTCCGGTGGTCTATCTTGCGCTGGACCGGCTGCGGGCAAAGGCGACGGGCAAGGAGCGCGATACGTTTACTACCGACATCAGCCAGCTTCCAACCACGGCGGACTAAACTCGATGAACGATGGAACACACAAGACTATGATCAGCTTCCGACATCACGCGGCAATTGCTTCCGGAATTGCGGCCCTGCTTCTGACCGGCTGCACAGTGGGTCCGAAGTACCAGAAGCCGCCGGCGATGGCGCAGGCGCCGCCGGCAGCGTACAAGGAGTCGCCGACGCAGTTTCCGGCCACGCCGGGCGAATGGAAGGTGGCGCAGCCGCAGGATACGATGCTGCGCGGGAAGTGGTGGGAGGTCTACGGCGACCCGGAGCTGAACGCGCTGGAAGAGAAGCTGAATATCGACAATCAAAGCATCAAGGTGTCTTTCGCGAACTTTATGGAGGCGCGGACGCTGATTGCGCAGGCGCGGGCGCAACAGTATCCGACGCTGACGGCGGCGCCGACGTTCGGCCGATCGCTCTCATCCGGAGCACTGACAAATGCGTCGACGGCCAACACGGGCAAGGAAAGTTCCATCACGACGATGGGGCTGGACGCCTCGTGGGCGCCGGACCTCTTCGGAAGGGTGCGCAACCTGATCAGTGAGGAGCAGTACGGCGCCCAGGTGAGTGCGGCGGACCTGGAAAATGTGAAACTGACAGAGCAGGCAACGCTGGCGCTGACGCTTTTCGAGTTGCATGGCCAGGATACGCTGCAGGCGGTGTTTGCCCAGACCGTTGCCGACGACCAGAAGTCGCTGGACTACACGCGCGCGCAGTACGAGACGGGGGTGGGGACGGAGATTTCCGTGGTGGAGGCAGAGAACACGCAGGAGAATGCGCAGGCGGCGTTGACCGGGGTGGGGGTGGCGCGCGCGCAATACGAACATGCGATTGCGATGCTGACCGGAAAAGATGCGTCGACGTTTTCAATTCCGGTGAAGCCGCTGAAGGCGACGCCGCCGGCGCTGCCGATCGGGTTGCCGTCGCAATTGCTGGAGCGCCGGCCGGACATTGCGGCCGCGGAGCGGACGATGGCCTCGGCGAACGCGCAGATCGGCGTGGCGACCGCGGCGTTTTATCCGGCACTTACGTTGACCGCCGCGGGGGGGTATCAAAGCTCGACGCTCTTGAATCTTTTCAGCTGGCCGAGCCGATTCTGGTCGCTGGGGGCGGCGGCTTCGCAGCCGCTGTTCGATGCGGGTCTGCGGCGGGCGACTGTGAACCAGTACATCGAGGTGTATAACGCGGATGTTGCGAGCTACCGGCAGACGGTGCTCACGGCGTTCCAGCAGGTAGAAGATTACCTGGCGGCGGAGCGCATTCTGTCGCAGCAATTGCAGCAGCAACAGGCGGCCGCGGATTCGGCGCAGCGGTTTGTGGAGTTGGAGGTTTCGCGCTATCAGCTCGGGATTGACCCGTACATCGACGTGGTGACGGCACAGACAACGCTGCTGACCGATCAGCAGGTGGTGTCGAACCTGCATACTGAGCTGATGACGGCGTCGGTGCAACTGATTGAGGCACTGGGCGGGGGCTGGGACAACACGCAACTGCCGACGCCGGCGCAGGTATCGGTGAAGATGACTCCGGCGGAGACGACGATTCAGAAGTAGATTTTCGATGGGTTTGCGATTGCGCCTGCGTGGCTAGTTCCTGAGGGGAGCCAGGCGGGCGCAGTTGTTTTGTGGCGCGAATCGATTGTGAGAGCCTTCTTATCGGTCTCGCTTCGCTTTGGCCCGGGGGCTGCTTCTGATCTGCACTGGAGGCCAAGATGCAGGTCACGACGGCGACGAGCGCTGCGCTGGAGAAGTATCTGGACCTGGCCAGCGACGAGATGAAGCTGACGGCCGAGAACATGGCCAATGTGGATACGCCCGGATACAAGACGCAGGGGTTTGATTTTGCACAGGAGTTCTCGCGGGCGCTGGGGGCGAGCGGGACGACTCCGGCGCCGGTGCGGGCCGGCAATGTGGACGGGCTGACGGCGAGGCCCGACGGCAACAACGTGTCGATGGACCGCGAAGGAATGCAGTTGGCGAAGGCGCAACTGGAGTTTCGCGCGGGAGTGTCGCTGCTGCGGAGCCAGTACACGCGGGTGATGGACGCGATCCATGCGGATAAGTAGAGAGTCGGCGAGTCGGCGAAGGGCAACAGCAACGGCAGAGGCGAGCTGCAGCGAGCGGGAGCTTGGGGATGAATTTGTTTGGGGTGATGGACATCAGCGCATCGGCGTTGCAGGCGGAGCGGGTCAGGGCCGAGGTAGTGGCGGCGAATATGGCCAACGCTGAGACCACGCGAACAGTCGAGGGCGGACCGTACCAGCGGCAGCAGGTGGTATTCCAGCAGGCGGGCGGAGATGGGTTTGCCGCGTCGCTGCTGGCGAACAGCGGGCCGGGCGGTCCCGGGGTGGCGATTGGTTTGAATTCGAGGTTGAGCTCCGGGTTGGGGTCGGCGGCGCCCTCCGGGGGAGTGGAGGTGGCGGGGGTGCTGAGCGACCGGAGTGCACCGCTGGAGCGCTATGACCCGCAGCACCCGGATGCGGGACCGGATGGATATGTGGCGTATCCGGACATCAATCCGCTGACCGAGATGGTGGATTTGATGGGAGCGACGCGGTCGTATGGGTTGAATGCGACGGCGGTGCAGGCGGAGAAGAATATGGTGACGAGTTCGCTGGAGATATTGAAGTGAAACGGTTGCCGGCTGCCGGTTGCCGGTTGCCAGTTGGGAGAGAGGTGCGGCGTGATTCAAGGAGTTGTGAGCGGATTGAGTGCGGCAATCTCAACTGCGACGGGTGGGGGCGCGGGATTGTCAACGGCGGAGAGTGCGGTTGCGGCGACGCCGTTTGCCGGGATGTTTCAGTCGATGGTGGAGCAGACGTCGGCGCTGGATGCGCAGGCCGCGCAGGCGGTGACGGGTCTGCTGAGCGGGCAGGGCGTGGACATCCACGCCGCGATGATTGCCACGGAGAAGGCCGATATGGCATTTGAGCTGGCGCTGCAGGTGCGGAACAAGGCGGTCGGGGCATATCAGCAGATGATGGGCATGCAGTTCTAGCACTTCGTGCCCTTCTCGACGCTTCGCGTGACGACAGCCTTAGGGGATGTGAGGTAAATGCTGGATGAGGGAGCGGTTGCATGGCTGACGGGGCACCATCGGGAAAGGGATTGGCCCCCGGCGGCACTAAGCCCGAAGTTTCGCTGGAGCGCGTGGGCGCGCTGGCGGGAGACCTGCACGGGCGCTGGCTGGCGATGCCCGCGGCGCGGCGCAGGTGGATGGGAGCGTCGGCGCTGCTGATTGCGGCGACGCTCGCGGCGCTGGCGTGGTACGGGGGACGGACGGACTGGCGGGTGCTGTTCTCCGGGTTGGAGGCGAAGGACACGCAGCAGATTGCGCAGGAGCTGTCGGCGGCGGGGATTGCCTACCAGATGACCGAGGACGGCACGGGCATTGAGGTGGGAGCGGACCAAGTGGACAAGGCGCGGATGGAGGTGGCGACGCGGGGCATGCCACAGTCGGGACGGATGGGATTTGAGCTGTTCGACAAGCCGAACTGGGTGGGATCGGAGTTCGACGAGAAGGTGAACTACCAGCGGGCTCTGGAGGGCGAGCTGGAGCACACGATCGGGACGCTGGCGGTGGTGCGGTCGGCGCGGGTGCACCTGGTGCTGCCGAAGGAGCAGCTGTTTGGCGAGGGAGAGCGGCAGGCGAAGGCGTCGGTGGTGCTCGAACTGCGGCGGCCGGTAGTGCCGCCGGAACAGGCGGAGGCGATTCGCAGCCTGGTGGCGGGGGCGGTGGAGAACCTGAGCCCGGCGGATGTGACCCTGGTGGACGCGGAGGGGCGCTTGAATCTTGCGGCACCCAGCCAGGGCACGGCAGCAAGCGACGCGGAGCGGTCGCTGGAGGAGAAGCTGGTGGCGATGCTGGAGCCCACGGCGGGAACCGGCAACGTGCGCGCGACGGTGAATGTGGTGTACGACGAGAGCAGCTTGGAAAAGACAGATGAGGTTTACGATCCGACCCAGGTGGCAGCGTTGAGTTTGCACAAGAGCTCACAGACGGTGGGCGCGAAGGCGAGAGCGGCAGGCGTGCCGGGGACGGCGAGCAATACTCCAGGAGCGGCGGCGCCAGGCAGTGCGCAGGCGGCGGCGAAAACGGAGGCGGTACCTCCGCTGTTGCAGGCGGCGGGCGGTGCGGTTGCGGGGCCGGTCGAGAAGGAGGCGGGGCTGCCGGTGTATCCGCAGAACGGGTCGGAGGGCGAGACCATGACGGAGGAGACGGGAAGCTACGCGGTGACGCGGCACCTGTCTCACTCCGAGCAGGGGCCGGGGCGGATACGGCGGGTGACGGTGGCGGTGGTGGTGAACGACCGCATGACCACCGAGGGAGTGGCCAAGGCCGAGCACCCGGTGTGGAAGCCGCGGAGCGCCGACGAGATGCAGCGGCTGGAGCAATTGGCGCGGGCGGCGGTGGGGTTCGATGCGGCGCGGGGAGATGAGGTGGTGATTGAGAATGTGAGTTTTTCGTCAAATCAGCCCGAGGCTGCGCCCGTGGGCATGGCAAAGACGGTGGATGAGACCGAGGCGCTGCTGCATGCGCAGCCGGGGCTGCTAAAGACGGTGTGCTTTGGGGTGTTGAGCCTGCTGCTGGTGCTGACGGTGGTGAAGCCAATGGCGCGGCACATGATGACGGCGCTGAGCCAGGCGCCGGCGTTGGCGTTGCCCGCTCCGGACGCGCAGGCGAGAAACCGGGGTATGGGCACGAAGACGTTCGGGTCGCCCGGAGGCCCGGGAGGGCCGAACTTCGTGCTGCCCAAGCGGCCCAGCGACACGCAGGGGATCTATGAGCAGATCTCCGAACAGATCCGGCGCGAGCCCGCGCAGAGCACACGGCTGCTGGAGTCGTGGATCAACGCGCCGGTGGAGGATGGGGACTGATGGCGACGCCGGCGATGTTTGCGCAGCAGAGAGAACCATATCCGGGGATAAGTTTTGAGCCGGCTGAGATGCCGGGACTGCGCAAGGCAGCGATCCTGATGGTTGCCGTGGGCGATGAACTGGCCAAGCTGTTCCTGAAGAGCCTGTCGATCGGCGACGTGCAGCAGGTGACGGACGAAATTACGCGGCTGGGCGAGGTCCCGCAGACGCAACTGACGCAGGTGCTGACGGAGTTCTATGGGCTGCTGGAGACGGAGCAGTATCTGGTGCGCGGAGGTCCGGACTACGCGAGCAAGCTGCTGACGCAGGCGTTCGGGGAAGAACGGGCGGCGGAGATGTTGCTGGAGGTGCAGGGCGTGCGGGAGAGGACGCACGGCGACCTGGCGATGTTGCAGAAGATGGACCCGCACCAGTTGAGCAAGTTTCTGGAGAACGAGCACCCGCAGACGGTCGCGCTGGTGCTCGCGCATCTCGATCCGAAGCGGGGGTCGGTGCTGCTGATGCATCTGGAGCCGAAGCTGCGGGTGGAGACGGTGCGGCGGCTGGCGGAGATGCGGCAGTTCTCGCCGGAGATGGCGCAGAAGGTGGGGGTGATCCTGCACCGGCGGCTGGACTCGATGGGCTCGGCCGGGCGCAGGTCGTATGCAGGGTTCAAGGCGGTGGCGGACATGCTGAACCGGCTGGACATGGTTTCGAGCAAGACGATTCTGGAGGAGATCGAGCGCGAGGAGCCGAAGCTGGCGATCGGGATACGCAACCTGATGTTTACGTTTGAGGACTTGCTGACGGTGTCGGAGGGGAGCGTGCGGGAGCTGGTGGCGGCGGTGGACAAGCGGGTGCTGGCCCTGTCGTTGAAGGGAGCAAAGGAGAACCTGAAGGCGCATCTGTTCAAGGCGATGAGTGCGCGCGCGGTGGAGATGCTGAAGGACGACATGGAGGCGATGGGGCCGGTGCGGACCAAGGAGGTCGCGCGCGCCCAGCAGGAGCTGCTGGTGCTGGCGCACCAGATGGAAGCGGAAGGGCGGATCACGCTGAAGCTGGAGGCGGACGATGAACTTGCCGTCTGAGAATGGAGGAAGGCCGCTTGCGGGGGGCGCTGAAACGATGGCGGCATTTCTGGCGCCGGAGAAGAGCGTGGCTCCGTTTGAATTTCGCTCACTGGCGGGCGAAGACGTCGACGCCCTGGAGGAGCAAGGGAACGGCAGCGACGGCGGGGTGCGGCTGCGCAGCGGCGGGCGCGATTCTATAGCGCGGGAGACGGCGCTGCGGAAGGCTGCGGATTCGGCGCGGCAGGAGGGCCTGCAGCATGGAGAGCGCGAGGGGCGGCGCGCGGCGCGGACGGAGCTGGAGGCAGAGATGCGGGCGACGGTGGCTGCGGAGCGGGCGCGGCTGGTGAGCGCGGTTGAGCAATTCCGGAAGGCGCGGGAACGGTACTTCACAGAGGTCGAGCAGGAGGTGGTGAAGCTGGCGTTGGCAATTGCGGCGCGGGTGCTGCACCGCGAGGCGCAGATCGATCCGCTGCTGCTGACCGGAGCGGTGAGGGTGGCGCTCGAAAAGATGGCGGACCGGACGGGTGTGGTGCTGCATGTTGCGGGGACGGATGTCGGTGCATGGGAGGGCGCGTTCGCGGCGACGGAGGAATCGGAACGGCCGCGGGTGACCGCCGACGCTGAACTGCAGCGCGGAGAGTGCAGGCTCGAGACGAAGATGGGCTCGGTGGAGTTGGGAGTGAGCGTGCAATTGGAGGAGATTGAGAAGGGTTTTTTCGACCTGCTGCATCATAGGCCGGTGGAGTGATGGAGCACGCTTCGCTGAAGCCTTACTTTGAGCAACTGGCGGTGCGGCCGGCGTGGCGGTGGCATGGGCGTGTGGTGAAAGCGAACGGGCAGACGATCGAGTCGGAGGGACCGTTGTGTTCCGTGGGTGAATGCTGCGAGATTGTGGATGCGGAGGGAGCGAGGCACGAGGTGGAGGTGATCGGGTTTCGTGGAGCGCACGTGGTGGCGATGCCGCTGGCGGCGACCCAGGGGATTCGCTATGGCGACAGGCTGGCGGCGCTAGGCGTGGTGCCCCAGATGGCGTTGAGCGAGCAAATGACGGGGCGGGTGCTGGATGCGCTGGGCCGCCCGCTGGATGGGCTGGCCCCGCTGCGGATCGGGGGGACGTGGCCGCTGGACGGGGCGGTGCCGAAGGCGATGGAGCGCGAGCCGATCCGGGAGCCGCTGGCGACAGGCGTGCGCGTGCTGGATGGCGTGTTGACGGTAGGGCGCGGGCAAAGGGTGGGGATCTTCGGCGGATCGGGCGTGGGCAAGAGCACGCTGATCGGGATGATGACGCGCAATACCGCGGCGGACCTGACGGTGGTGGGGCTGGTGGGGGAACGCGGGCGCGAGGTGCGGGAGTTTCTGGAGGGTGCGCTGGGTGAGGAAGGGCGAAAGCGGTCGGTGGTAATGGTGTCGACGTCGGACGAGTCGCCGCTGTTGCGGATGCGGGCCGCGCTAGCGGCGACCTCGGTGGCCGAGTTCTACGCGTCGCGGGGCAAGCATGTGCTGCTGGTGCTGGACTCGCTGACACGGTATGCAATGGCGTCGCGCGAGGTGGGACTGGCGGCGGGCGAACCGCCGGCGAGCAAGGGATATACGCCGTCGGTGTTCTCGCGGCTGGCGCGGCTGGTTGAGCGGGCAGGAAACTTCAAAGACGGCAGCGTGACGGCGTTCTACACGGTGCTGATGGAGGGCGACGACCAGCAGGACCCGCTGGTGGATGCGGTGCGGGGGTTGCTGGATGGGCACGTGGTGCTGTCGCGCGCGATGGCCGCGGAGGGCTGGTATCCGGCGGTGAATGTGCTGGATTCGATCAGCAGGCTGATGCCGGCGGTGACCGGACGGGAGCATCGAGCGAAGGCGGGGTTGGTGCGGCGGTTGCTTGCGGCGTATGCGCGGTCCGAGGACCTGGTGCGGATTGGGGCGTACAAGGCGGGCGCAGACGCGGAGTTAGACCAGGCGCTGGCGGCGCGACCGGCGCTGCGGGAGTTTCTGGTACAGGGATCGAGCGAGCGGGAGGGCCTGGCGGAGTGCGTGGCGCGGTTGCAGGCGCTGGAGATAGGCGGGTGAGCGGGCGGGCGGAGCGGCTGGGCCGGCTGCTGGCGATTCGGCGGCTGAACGAGGAACTGGGCCGAAGGGAGCTGGCGCTGGCGCTGGCGTCGGTGGCCGAGGTGGAGTCTGCGCTGACCCAGCAGGAGGCGGCGTTGCTGGAAGCAGGGTTGGCGGCGCGCAGGGCGCTCGACCGGGGCGAGCGCGGCGAGTGGCTAATGGCGGATGCGCAGGGCGAAGTAGCGGGATGGAACCGCGGGCGGCTGCGGGTGTTGTTGCAAGCGCGGGCGGCGCGCGTCGCTCCGGCGATGGAGAAGTTCCTCGAGAGCCGGAGGGAGCATGAACAGGTGAAGCGGCTGGTGGAGCATGCGCGGCAGGCGGTACAGGTAAAGGAAGACCGCAGAGCACAGGTTGCGGCGGACGACTGGTTTCTGAGCCGGCGAACGCTAGCGGACGAGTAAAGGCCCGCGCGAATTGTGAACCGCTCCTAATCGGAGACGCATTTTAAGGAAATTCTTTGGCGGCTGAACTGCTTTGTCCTTCCTGTCGAGGGACCGGGCCGATGCGGGCGATGCAGTTGGGAGCTACGGAGACGATGCCGGCAGCAGGAACGCCGAAGGGGCACGCGGCACCTGGCCCTGCAACTGTTCCCGAGAGCTTCAGCAGCACGTGGCAGCGGCAGATGAGAACTGCGCAGGTGGGGAGAACTGAACCGCCGCAGGTAACGGGCGAGGCCGCACCGCGCGGTGCGGGCCGCGAACAGAGCGTGGAGCTTGACCTGATGCCCGCGCAGAAGGTTGGGGCAGAGACGGAGACGAGCGAAGAAAGCGAGCCGGCGAACAGGACTGAGAGTGAGACGACTGACAAGAAGAACACAACGATCGGGTTGCCGCAGGTCGCGGTAATCGACGCGCGTTACGTGGATGCTGGCCTGCCGGCGAAGTTGCGGCCCGGTGCTCCAATGGCGCGCGATGGAAACGCCGTGACCGCGAAGGGAAAACACGGTGCCTCCGCACCGGTGGCCGAAGCGCCCGAGAGCGTCAAAGCGATGCCTGAGGCGCAGGCGGAAGCAGCGGGCTCGATAACTGTGGCGCCGATCACCGTGGTATCGACGGCCGCGGCGCCAATGGCTGCGGTGCCGGAGGGCACGGCCACAGTTTTGCATCAGGCTGCCGCTGCCGCGGGTCCGGCAGTCAATGAAAAGGATCCGCCGGCCGGTAGTTCGCGGGCGACTGTAGGGCAAGCAGGAAAGGCGCTGCCGGCGGCTGCGGTTCCAGATTCCGGCATGCGGCACGAGAACACGGCGACTCACTTCAGTGCGCCTAGCAGGGGCGCGAACTCCGAACTGAATATGGCGGCGACGAGTGGAGCGACTGGGACGGGAGTGGCGAGCGTTGCGGTTGGAGTGACGTCTTCGGAATCGGAATCCAAACCGGCAAAGATTCATTCGGCGGCGACAACGCAGACAGAAGCGCGTGGGGTTGGCAGCGGAGATGCGCCGCAGGTGTTAGCGTCCGGGCCTGCGCGGTTGGATGTTGGAGTGTTGGACGGCACCCATGGCTGGCTGCGGATTCGCGCGGAAATGGGCGCGGGTGGCGCGGTGAGTGCGGCGCTGACGGCGAACGCGGTTGCGCATGAGTCGCTGCGCGCGGTGCTGCCGGAGATGGCGAGTTATCTCGAGTCGGAGTCAGTGAGTGTGAGCAGGATTGCGCTGCATCGGGCGGCGGGTGCAAATGGCATGGCGGCGACGGGAGACCAGCAGAGTGGCGGCGCGCAGAGGCACGACGGGACGGGCGAGCAGACAGAGAGCGGGGCCGGTCCGACGAAGAGATCGCTGCACGGAATGGATCAGATTGTGAGTGGATCTAAATCCCCGGCAGCGAGCGATGCGGCCGACGCATGGAACGGCGGTGCGCGAGCGCTGGCGGGGCTTGAGCTCGGAATTGCGGGAAATAGCAGCGGATGCTGGCTGAACGTGTGCGCGTGAACAGACGTGGTACGAAGCAGAAGGGCCGAAAGCGAAAGGGCAAGAAAGGAGAACTCGATGCAGAGTGTTCAACAGATTGTGACTAGTGCGCCGCAGGTGGCAAAATCGGCGGCGAGTGTCGCCGGCGCGCTGGCCAAGCCGAGAGCGGCGGTGGCCAGCAACGACACAAGCAGTACAAGTTCGCCGACAACGGACAGCAGCGCGACCATTACGGCGAACGATTTTCTGACGTTGCTGGTGGCGGAGATGCAGAATCAGGACCCGACCCAGCCCACCGACCCCAACGAGTACATCTCGCAAATGGTGGACGTGAACAGCCTGCAGCAGTTGATTGGGATCAACCAGGGGATTAGCTCGCTCGACACGGCGGCTGGTGTCAGCGGCAGCACCTCGGGCAATGCTGTGAGCGGGACAGGCGCGCAACAGTAGTTTTGCAGCAGAGAGAGGGAGAACAAGAAATGCCAAGCTTTTCGATTGCACTCACTGGACTTGAGGCCAACTCGGTCGCTCTGGACACGATCGGCAACAATCTGGCGAACCTGAATACGACGGCGTTCAAAGACCAGACCGCCAGCTTCTCCGACCTGTTCTACCAGAACATCGGGAATACGGGTTCGGGCAACGCGCTGCAGGTGGGGTTGGGCACGCAGGTCGCAGGCACGAACACCGATTTTTCGCAGGGGTCGCTCTCGACGACGACCAGTTCGACCGACATGGCGCTGAACGGAAGCGGGTTTTTCGTGGTGGACCAGGACGGGCTGGAGCAGTTGACGCGCGCGGGAAACTTCCAACTCGACCAGAGCGGCAACCTGACCACTACCACCGGCGACGGTGTGATGGGGTATGCCGCAGCGAACGGAGTAGTGAATACCAACACGCCGCTGACTACGTTACAGATACCGGTGGATGCGACCCAGGCCGCGCAGGCGACGCAGAACTTCGGGATCACGGCAAACCTGGATGCGGCGACAGCGGTGGGCGGGACATTTTCGACGACCATCACCATGTACGACTCGCTCGGCCAGAGCCATGCGACGACGGTGGATTTCACCAATATCTCGACCGCCGCCGTGCCCAACACGTGGAGCTATACCATCTCGCTGCCGGCGGGCGATGCCACGGGAGTTCCGGTTAACAATACCGGCACACTGACCTTCAACTCTTCGGGCGGCCTGATCAAGCCGGCGTCCAACGTGACCGGCATATCGTTTCCCGGCATGACCGACGCCGCCAATCCGATGACCTTCAACTGGGACCTTTACAACGCGGCGGGCGAGCCGCAAATCGGTCAGACGGTGGGCACCTCAACGGCGACTTCAAGCACGCAGGACGGTTTTGCCAGCGGCTCGTACAACGGCTTCTCGGTAGATTCGGCGGGCGTGATCTCGGCGTCTTTCTCAAACGGACAAACGGAGACGGTAGGCCAGATTGCGATTGCGTCGGTGACCAACCTGGAGGGACTTACGATCGATGGCGGCAACAACTATCAGACATCGACTTCGTCGGGTGCAGCCAGCGTGGGCGCGCCGGGAGCGGGCGGACGCGGGTCGATCGAGGACGACACGCTGGAGCAGTCGAACGTGGACATTTCGACCGAGTTCGCGAACCTGATTGTGGCGCAGCGCGCGTTTGAAGCCAACTCGAAGACAGTGACGACCTTCGACACGGTGACGCAGGAGACGATCAACATGATCCGGTAGCAGCCGGTTCGGTGCGAGGGTGAGGCGATGGCAGAGGCGAGTGCGCAGATGGTGACCAAACCGGACGGAAGGGGAGCGACGGGAAACGCCCTGGCAATCGGAGCCGCTTCCGCAATGCCGGCTGTGCCCATGGAGGGGCATCCTGCGTGGCCTATGATCTCCCGGCTTCCGGCAATGCTGGCGGTGAGCATTCCATTGAACCGCTTCAAGGTGTGCGACCTGCTGGGCCTGGAGAGCGGGCAAACTCTGGAGAGCGCGTGGCCGGAGACTGAGGATGTGCCGCTGAAGGTTGGAACGCTGCAGTTGTGTTGGGGGGAGTTCGAGGTGGTTGAGCGGAACATGGCACTGCGGCTGACCAGGCTGGCGTAGACGCGGTAGAGAGTGAGGGAGCATGGCACGGCAGGCGAATGCGTCTCGGACGAGCTTCGCGGCGGCATCGGTGGAGTGGCTTCGCGGAATGTTGCGCAAGGGACTTGCCGGCATGATGAGACCGCGCGGCGAATCGCGTATGAAACTGATCGAGACGCTGCCATTGGGCGGCAGGCGGCAGTTGATGCTGGTAGTGTGCGACGGACAGAGGGTGCTGGTGGGAGCGGGCGGCGACGGTGTCCACTCGATCGCAGAGATGAGAGACCGTGGAGCGATAGATTTGGCGGCTTCCACGATAAGTGAAAGGCTGCCTGAACCTGTAGCGGGCGCCGCCGGGCGATATCGAAAACTGGAAGTGAGATGCAGTTGAGGCGTTTCTGCCCAATGGAATTGCGCCGGCTCGTGCTGGCGGGCGCCGTGATGCTAGCCATGCTGCCGGCCGGGGCGGAGCCGGCCTATGCAGCGGCGAAATCCGCGCAGGTGCAGGCGGCTACGGCACAAAAGCGAACACAGATTGCGGGCGCGAAGAGGAAGCTGACAGCGGCCGCACCGGATGCGAGCGGTGTTGGGCTGGACAGCATCGCAAGTCAACTGAATGGGAACCAGAGTGTGCCGTGGTCGATTGTGATTGGGCTGACGCTGCTGACGCTGCTGCCCGCCTTGCTGCTTTCGATGACGCCGATGGTGAGGTTGCTGGTGGTCTTTCACTTTCTGCGCCAGGCGCTGGGGACGCAGACGGCGCCGTCGAACCAGGTGTTGATGGGCCTGGGGTTGATGATGACGTGGTTCCTTATGCAGCCGGTGATGTTACAGGTCGACCAGCAGGCGCTGACGCCGTACCGGGCGAGGACCATTTCGGGCGAGCAGGCGCTGGAGCTGGGTGCGGCCCCGGTGAAGACGTACATGCTGCGTTATGCGCGGGAGAAGGACCTGGCGTTGTTTGCATCCGCGGGGATGAGCGCGCGGCCGAAGACTGCGGCAGAGCTGCCGATGCAGGTGGTAGTGCCGGCGTACATGCTGAGTGAGTTGAAGGCGGGGTTTCAGATTGGCGCGGTGCTGTTTCTACCGTTCCTGCTGGTGGACCTGGCCATCGCGAGCATTACGACTTCGGTCGGCATGATGCAGCTGCCGCCGGTGGTGATCTCGACGCCGGTGAAGATCCTGCTGTTTGTGATGGTGGATGGATGGAATCTGCTGGCGGGCTCGTTATTGAAGAGTTTTTAAGACAGCGGGTCGTTGACCGAAGACCCTGGGCTAAAGCCCGAATCAATTCCGGTGGCCGATTCGTGGGGTTGAAACCCCACGCTAATCCGAAACGGTGGTCGGCGGCCGGCTTGAGAGTGTGAGGAGAAGACGATGGGACCGGACATGGCGGCGGAGTTGGCGCGGAATCTGTTGGTCGAGGCGATGGTGCTGAGCGCTCCAGTGCTGCTGGCGGCGTGCCTGGTGAGCGTTTTGCTGAGCCTGCTGCAGACGCTGACCAGCGTACAGGAGATGACGCTGACGGTGGTTCCACGGCTGTTTGTGGTGTTTGTGATTACGGTGGCGACCATGCCGTGGCTGGTGCGGCGGCTGGTCACCTACACCGTGGCGCTATGGTCTGACTTTCACCGGTACCTGGGGTAGGGCGAGTGGTTAGTGGTAAGTGGTCAATTAGAGCAGACTGCAGAGGGGTTCTGGGTGGTTTCCCGATGATTGCACGGACGGCGCTAGCGGGCGAATGGAGCGCGATGGACTGGCCGCAGTTTCTGTCGGCTGGAGTGTTGGTGATGGTGCGGATGAGTGGGCTGATGGTGTTTGCGCCGCTGTTCTCGTCGGCTGCGATCGCACCGCGCATCAAAGCCGGATTTGTGATTGCGACGACGGTGCTGCTGGCGCCGGTAGTGGGGACGCTGCCGCACGCGCGTGTGGAGTTGGACATGGCGGGGCTGCTGGGCGAGCTGGCGGTGGGGCTGACGTTCGGGTTCGCGTTGAGCCTGATCATCGAGTCGCTGATGTTTGCGGGGCAGATGCTGGGCATGGAGTTCAGCTTCTCGCTGGTGAATTTGATGGACCCGAACAGCAACATTCAGACGCCGGTGCTGGGGCAGTTGCTGAGCTGGTTGGGGCTGCTGGTGCTGATCGGTGCAGGACTTGACCGCTCGCTGCTGGCGGCGGTGATGCGCAGTTTTGCGGCGGTCCCGGTGGGCGAGGCGGCGATGAAGGCCGAAACGGGCGCGGCGTTGGCGGCGATGACGGGCGGGGTGTTTCTGGCGGGGCTGCAACTGGCCGCGCCGGTGATTGCGGCGGCGCTGACAGTGGAAATTGTGGTGGCGCTGGTGGGCAGGATGTCGCCGCAACTGCCGGTGATGATTGTGAGCATTCCGCTGAAGACACTGGTGTCCTACGGCGTGCTGATCGGGTCGCTGGCAGTGTGGCCGGCATGGATCGAGCGGCACTTTACGGCGCTGCTGGACCAGGCGGCGAGGCTGGTGGCCCGATGAGCGAGAAGGGCACAGAGCAGGCGACCGAACAACGCAAGGAGAAGGCGCGCAAAAAAGGCGATGGGGTGCGCAGCCGCGAACTGCTGAGTTCCATGGCAATGCTGGCGGGCATGGCTGTGCTGGGCAGCGCAGCGAAGCAGTTTCTTTCCGTCTGGAATGAGGTGTACGTGCGCTGTTTGGCGCTGGGCGGCATGCCGGCGGAGGTGCTGGACCGGGCAGTGGTGAAGATCCTGACGCCGGCGCTGCTGCCCGTGGGGCTGGTGCTGGCAGCGAGCTTTAGCGCGGCGCTGCTGGCGGGAATGGGGCAGTCGGGAGGGCTTTCGATTCATGGCGAGGCGCTGGGGTTGAAGGCGGAGCGATTGAATCCGGCGGCCAATCTGGGCAACATCTTCAGCCTGCGCTCACTGACGCGGATGATGAAGTCGCTGCTGCCGGCCGCGATTGTGGTGGCACTGGGCACGAAGGCCCTGAAGGGACTGGTCCTGCCGATGCCGGTGCTGAGTGTGGCGCGGCTGCCGCAGACGCTGGGGGCGTGCTATGAGCTGGCAATCAAGGCGGCGTGGGTAATGGTGGCGTGGTCCGCGCTGGACTATGCAGTGGAACGCATGGCGTGGAACAAAAAGCTGCGCATGAGTAAGCAGGAGCTGCGCGACGAGTTGAAGGAGACGGTCGGCAATCCGCAGGTGAAGGGGCGTATTCGGCGAGTCCAGAATGCGATGCGGCGGAGGAAGGTGAAGGCGGACATGTCGCGCGCCAGCGTGGTGGTGACGAATCCGACGCACTATGCGGTGGCGCTGGAGTTCAGCTTCGAGACCATGCTGGCGCCGACGGTGCTGGTGAAGGGGCGGAATCTGCATGCACAGAGGATTCGTGAGGAAGCGCGCTGGGCGGGCGTGCCGATTGTCGAAAACCCGCCGCTGGCGCGGTCGCTGTACAAGTCGGTTGAGGAGGGCCAGGCGATCCCGTATGAACTGTACGCCGCGGTGGCGGGCATCCTGGCGTTTCTCTACCGGCAGCAGGTGGAGAAGGCGACGCGGGAGCGGAAGGCGGCGGAGGAGGCTGCGCGAATGCGGACGCCGGCGATGCTGGGATTTGCGGGCGGGGGCGGAATGTAATGGCGCAGGCGGCGACGATGAGCGGCTGGACCAGGGCGAAGCGCAACGCGCTGGTGCTGCCGGTGGTGGCGATCAGCATGGTGTTCGTGATGCTGATCCCGGTGCCGAGCTTTGTTCTGGACATCCTGCTGGTGGTGTCGATGACGGCTTCGATCGTCGTTTTTCTGAGCGCGATCCAGGTGCGGCGGGCGGTGGATTTCAGCGTATTTCCGACGCTGCTGCTATTGCTGACGCTGTTCCGGCTTTCGCTGAACATCGCCTCCAGCCGAAGGATCCTGCTGCACGGGCACGAAGGGACGCATGCCGCGGGCAGCATGATCGAGTCGTTCGGGCAGTTTGTGGTGGGCGGGAACTACGTGGTTGGGTTCGTGCTGTTCCTGGCGCTGATTGCGATCCAGTTTCTGGTGGTAAGCCACGGCGCGGTGCGCACGGCGGAGGTGACCGCGCGTTTCACGCTGGATGCGCTGCCGGGCAAGCAGATGGCAATCGACGCGGACATGAATGCGGGGCTGATCGACGAGCACGGAGCACGGCGGCGGCGTGAGGCGATTGCGCGCGAGGCGGAGTTCTACGGCGCGATGGATGGCGCGGCGAAGTTCAACCAGCGCGATTCGCTGGCGACGATTTTAATTACGGCGATCAACATTGTGGCGGGGCTTGCGATCGGCGTGCTGCAGCAAGGCACGGACCTGATGACGGCGGTAAAGACGTACACGATCCTCACCGTCGGGGATGGGCTGGTTACGATGATCCCAAGCCTGCTAGTAACCATCGCGGGCGGACTGGTGCTGACGCGGGCTTCGTCGTCGGGACAACTGGACGATGAGTTGAGGACGCAGTTGCTTTCGCGCCGGAATACCTTGTGGATCGCGTGCGGCGTGTTGACGGTGATGGCCGTGGTTCCGGGAATGCCGAAGTTGGCGTTCCTGCTGATGGCGGCCGCGGTTGGCACGATGGCGCGGGGTGTTCCCGACCAACCCGCCGCCGCCGATGCCGGCGAGGCTGCGGGCATCGGGAAGAAGGCGCCTGCGGCGGCGAGTGCTGCCCCGGGGGACAACCTCGCCGGGCTGCTGAAGGTGGATGAGCTGACGCTCGAAATCGGATTTCAACTGATCCCGCTGGTGGATGAGAAGCAAGGCGGGCAGATGTTGAACCGGGTGCGCGGCCTGCGCCGGCATCTGGCGACGGAGCTCGGGTTTATCGTACCGCCGGTGCACATTACGGACAACCTGCGGTTGAAGCCAAGGGAATACGTGGTGTCGCTGCGCGGGATCGAAATCGGGCGATGGCAGACCGAGCAAAACTGCTTGCTGGCGGTGAACGGCGATCCCAAGGCGCGGGCTTTGCCGGGCACCGTGACGCAGGAGCCGGCATTTGGCGTGGCGGCGCGATGGATTGCGCCGGGACTGGAAGAGCAGGCGCTGGCGGCCGGCTATTCGGTGGTGGACCAGACGACGGTGATTGCGACTCATATCGGCGAGTTGATCCGCAGGCACGCGCAAGAGTTGTTGAGCAGGCACGAGGTGAAGCGGCTGCTGGACACGATGAACGAGAGTCATCCCAAACTGGTGGAAGAGCTGGTGCCGAAACTGATGACGCTGGGCGAGGTGCAGAAGGTGCTGCAACAGTTGCTGCGCGAGCAGGTATCGATCCGCGACCTGGGCGCGATTCTGGACGTGCTGGTGGAAACGGCACAGCACTCGAAGAGCACGGTGAATCTGGTGGAGGCAGTGCGGCAGGCGCTGGGGCGGGTGCTGGTGCATCCGCTGCTGGACGCGGAAGGCGGGTTGCGTGTAATGGTGCTGGCGTCGGCGCTGGAGCAGGAGATTGTGGGAACGTTCGATCCGGAGAGCGCGTCGCGGCTGCTGGGGGATGGCTCGCGGCCGGCCCCGGCGGCGTTCTTGCGGCGGATTGTGGATTCTGTTAAGCGCCTTACCGGAGGCGGGGCTGCGACGGCCCTCCCGGTGCTATTGATTCCGAGTCCCGCACGCTACCACCTGCGGCGATGGCTGGAGCCGCTCCTGCCCGGGGTGACGGTGCTGTCGCCGGCGGAGATTCCGCCTTTGGTGCGGGTGCGAAGCGTTGGGACGATCGGGTAGGAGCGAGGGGAGGGTTGGATGGAGAAACACCTGGAGCAGAACGAGATCGACTCGATGTTTGCAGCGGCGCGAGAGCAGGCTGCAAGGGAAGAGGCGGCGAGCGCGGCGCAGAAAGCGGCTCCAAGGCGCAAGGGCGAGCCGTACAACTTCAGCCGCGCCGGCCAGATCAGCAACGAGCAGATGCAGGCCATCAGCACCGTCAATGACCTGTTCGCGCGGAATCTGACGCACAACCTGGGCGCTTGGCTGCGCACGCAGTTTGAGGTGACACTGGCTTCCGCGGAGCAAATGACGTACTCGGAGTTCACGGAAAGGATTCCGGAGCCGGCGTATGTGTGTTCGGCGCAATTGGAGCCGCTGGATGTGCGGGGCGTGGTGCAGATGGACCTGATCATGGCGCCGCCGATCGTCGATCTGCTGCTGGGCGGAGTGGGGCGCGCGGGAACGCTGCGGGAGCCGACGGACATCGAAGACGCGATCCTCTTTTCGGTGATGGAGATTATATTGCGCGAGTTGAACCTTGCCTGGCAGCCGGTCGGGTTGAAGTTTGCGCTGGACAAGCGGGAGATGGAAGCACAGGTGGCGCGGCTGATGCCAAGCAGCGAGAAGACCCTGTGCGTGAGCTTTGAGGTACACATGCCGGAGGCGCAGGGATCGTTGAATCTGTGCCTGCCCGCGGTGGTGCTGAATACAATTCTCCGCCGGTTGATTGCCGAGCGGGACCGGCCCCGGCGGCAGTCGGTCGAGGCCAGGGCGCGGCTGAGTCTGCTGATGGCGGAAGCGCAGTTCGGGGCCGCGCTCCAGTTTCCCGCGATGCGGCTGAACGCGGGAGAACTCGCGCAACTGACGCCGGGCAAGGTCTTGCGCCTGCCCTTGGCGCGGCATGCCGCGGCTGAGCTGCGAGTGAGCGGGTTGCCTATCTTTCAAGCGTTGCCGGTGCGGACCGGCGATCTGCGCGGCGCGCAGGTGAAGGGACACACCGTGGAAGCCGAGCGGCCGGTTGCACAGTGAAGTTTACTGCGTAAGGTGCAACTGGGGCGCGCGAAACGAAATCGGAGAGGCAGAGTGGACGGAGCGGCGACGGAGCAAACAGGAGCGAGTGGGACGCCACGTCCCTCGGCGCGCGATCTGCTGCTGGAGATCGAGTTGGACGCCACGCTGCAATTCGGCACGCGCGAGTTGCCGCTGAAGGATGTGCTTGCGTTAAGTTTGGGGGACGTGCTGGAACTGAACCGCCATGTCAACGAGCCGGTGGACCTGGTGGTGGGTGACCGGATTGTGGCCCGCGGCGAGGTGGTGATCGTCGAGGGCAACTTCGCTCTGCTGGTGACCGAAGTGGCCGAGCCGCAACTGCGGCTGGAGAGCATTCGCAGCCTGTTTTAGCGGTTGGAGAGAACGATGGCGAATGCGATGAAGTTGGAAAACGCTCCGCGCGCGGGGCGCGGGTACAGCGGCCCGGTATGGGGGCGCGAGGTGTGCGGTAACCCGGCATGTGCGGGGGGATGGCTCACGTTCATGAAGGACCACCGCCGCCCGATGTTTGAAGGGCGTTGGGGCTGCACGGCCGGGTGTCTGGAGGCAATGGTGCGGAGAGCGGTGCGCCGCGAGTCCGGCGTCCGCCACGCAGAGGAGCGGGACAGCGGACATCGGCATCGCCTGCCGTTGGGACTGGTTCTGCTGGCGCAGGGACGGATCACGACGACACAGCTGGAGCAGGCGCTGGACCGGCAGCGGCGAGCCGGACGAGGCCGCATCGGCCGCTGGCTGATGGAGGAGTACGGATTGGACCCTGATTGCATTGCGCGCGCGCTCGCGGTGCAGTGGGGTTGCCCGGTGCTGGCGATGGAGGGATTCGATCCGGAACGGATGGCGCTGGCGGCACCGCGGCTGCTGGTGGAGCAGTTGGGGATGGTGCCCCTGCGCATGGCCGGAGAACGAACGCTGCAGCTTGCGTTCAGGGAACGACCAGATGCGGCGGCGGCATTTGCGCTGGAGCGCATGACCGGGCTTAAGGTAGAGAGCGGACTAGCGGCCCCGGCGGAATGGATGGCCGCGCAGCAACGGCTCTGCGCGTGCGACTTCGTGGAGGCCGAATTCGAGCAGGTTGCGGAGATTGGATTATTGCCCCGGAGAATCGCGGCGGCGCTGGGCAGGATGCGGCCGAGAGCCGCGCGGCTGGTGCGGGCGCACGAGTTCTTCTGGCTGAGAATGTGGCTGGAGGCGGATGCGATGGACAGCCGCGCAGGCAGCATGCCGCGGACGCGGGAAGATGTCGCGGACCGGCTGTACGCAATCGGCGCGGAACAGTGAACTTTCTCTAACCAATCCACCTCTCTGCTGGCACCCAACCTGCCCTCAAACGCCAGCATGGACAGTGGGCTCTATGCCGCCTATACGGGGTTGCTGGCGCGGACCCAGGCGCTCGATACCGCGGCCAACAATCTGGCGAATGCGGGAACGGCGGGGTTTCGCGCGCAGCGGGACTACTTCCGCAGCGTTCTGGCGGGGATCGCCGACGAAGACCCAGCATCGCAGGTGGGCGACGCGATCAACGATTTCGGCTTACTGGGGGGGGACCTGATCGACCAGGGCCAGGGCGCGTTGACGGCAACGGGCAATCCGCTCGACCTCGCGCTGAACGGGCCGGGCTTCTTCGCGATCCAGAGCAGCCAAGGGGTCGTGTATACGCGGAACGGCGGGTTCACGCGCTCGAATGCGGGCGTGCTGGAGACGGCCGAGGGTGAGCCGGTGCTGGACGCAAATGGCCAGCCAATCACGATTCCAACGGGAGCGGTGAGTATCGCGGCGGATGGAAGCATCTCGGTGACGACCGCGGAGGGCAGCGCGATTGCCGGGAAGGTTGGAGTGTTTGCGTTCCCCGCGGACGAAGATTTGGAGGCTTTGGGCGCAAACCGCTTCGCGGCGTCCGACGGAGTGGAGCCGGCGAGCGTTGACACAACGATCCAACAAGGCTCGCTGGAGGGGGCAAATCTGGATGCCGTTCACGGGACGATGCAACTGATTCTCGTCCAGCGGCAGGCGGAGATGATGCAGAAGGCGCTGAGCGTGTTCAACAACGATTTCGACAAGACGGCGGCGGAGGACCTGGGGCGGGTTTAGAAGTGCAGCGAGTGAGCGAGGCGAGGAGCAGGGCGAAGCAAAGGGGAGCGGCGATGATTCGAGCGTTGTATACGGCGGCGAGCGGGATGAGCGCGCAGCAGGCAAATCTGGATACGGTGGCCAACAATCTGGCCAACTCGGCGACGGCGGGGTTTCGCAGCCGCAGGTTGCAGTTCGAGGACATGATCTACCAGAACATGGTGGTGCCGGGATCGGCTTCGAGCACATCGACGACGTCGGCGGGCCTGCAGATCGGGCTGGGGACGAAGTCGACGGCTAGTGAGGTGATTATGACCCAGGGCGACTTCAACCAGACTGGAAATACGCTCGATCTCGCGATCCAGGGCACAGGTTTCTTTCAGGTGCAACTGCCCAACGGGACGATTGGCTATACGCGCGCCGGGAACTTCAGCATGAACAATGCGGGGACGGTGACAGACGCAAATGGAAACCAGCTGCTGCCGGCGCTGACGATTCCAGCGAATGCGACTTCGGTGACCATCTCGCAGTACGGCGTGGTCACGGCGACGCTGCCGGGGCAGACGACGTCGAGCCAGTTGGGCACGATTCAGCTGGCGACGTTTCCGAATCCCGGAGGGCTGAACTCGCTGGGCGGCAACCTGCTGCAGCCGACCTCGTCCTCGGGCAACGCGATTACGGATGTGCCCGGCGGATCGAGCGGCATGGGAACGCTGCAGCAGGGGTACCTGGAGAATTCGAATGTGGATGTCGTGGCCGAGTTCGTGAACATGATCCTGGCGCAGCGGGCGTATGAGAGCAATTCGAAGGTGGTGCACGTGGCCGACGACATGTACTCGCAGATCAACGGCATGGTGCGGTGACGGTGCGGGGAGCCGGCTATGAGGATTGAAAGCGCTATGGGATGGCTGCGGTGGATGTTGGTTGCGGGTGCTGTGCTGGCCTGGTGCGCGCCGGCGGAGGCGCAGGCCGAGTGCGGCGCGAGCGGCTACCGGGTGATCGCGTTGCGCTGGGATGGCGTGCTCCGGAGAGGGTGGGAGTTGCGCCAGGACTGCGCGCATCCGGAGTGGCCGGCACGCTTGATTGCGGCGGCTGCACTTGGTTCCTCTCCAACCGGCGGCGCGAGCAGAAGTGCAGTGACGGCTGCGACGGTCCAGCCGCTGCTGGTGCGTGCCGGAGATTTGGTAACGCTTTGGGAGCAGGATGCGACGGTCCGCATCGAGAGGAGCGGCATTGCCGAGCAGTCGGCGCGGGCAGGAGAGCGAGTGGTAGTGCGAATCACCCGGCGGAGCGACGACGCGGGCTTGACCGTGGATCGGATTGGCGGGATCGTGCGCGGAGCCGGCAACGTGGAGGTGGAGCGATGAAGATGGTGATCAGTCCGTTGGCAGTGGCTGCGTGCGACGCCGTGCTGACAGAACGCGCCGGCGACGAAAGATGCGCCGAAATGTTTCCTTCGCGCGGACCAGCCGGGGCTCGCGGGGATGCCGGCAACTCGGTGCCTGCCCCTCGGCCGGCCGGAGTTCCGGGCAGAATGACAATGTCCAGACAGCGAGGTTCTTCCGGCGGTGCAATGGCGCGGGCGGCTGGCGGTATTGGCGCGTTCCTGATCCTGCTGGCGTCGTGGCAGCTTGGCGCGCAGGCGCCGATGACGCCGGTCGCGACCAGGAGCAGTGCGAGCGGGAAGGGATTGGCTGCGGCAAGCGATCCCGCGGCATCGTCGCTCGAGGCGTATCTGACGCGGGTGCGGCAAGACAACAAGGCCGCGCAGACTTCTACCGGGGCGATCTGGACGGATGCCGGCCGGCTGACGCGGATGTCGACCGACGTACGCGCGATGCGGCCGCATGACCTGATTTCGGTGGTGGTGTCGGAGAGCCTGGCGGCGTCGACGGACGGGACGGTAAAGAACTCGCGCGCATCGAATGCGAGTTCGGGGATCTCGGGGCTGATCGGCACACTGCACGCGGGAAACGCTCTGCAGAATCTGGTGAGCCAGACCTCTTCGTCGGGGCTCAATGCGCAGGGAACGAGCGCGACCAATTCCAGCCTGAGCACGACGTTCGGGGGCCAGGTTGTGGAGGTGCTGCCGAACGGGATGCTGGTGATTGAGGCGGCCCGGCAGGTGGAGTTCTCGCAGCAGACACAGACGATTGTGCTGCGTGGGCTGGTGCGGCCGGAGGACATCTCGCAGCAGAACCAGGTGTTGTCGACGGCGATTTCGAGCATGGAGTTGCAGGTGCGCGGCAAGGGAATTGTGAACGACTACACGCATCGGCAAAACGCGCTGGTGCGATTCCTGCAGTGGGTGCTGGTGTTTTAGGGAAGTTGCAGGCGATTGGAAGGAGTTGCGATGAGGCCAAGAGCGATAGTCGCTATTTTGCTGTTAAGCGTTTCCGCGAGCGTCTGGGCGGAGGATACGCCGCAGCGGCAGGCCCGCATCAAGGACATTGCGACGGTGGAAGGAGTACGCGACAACCAGTTGGTGGGTTATGGAATTGTGGTCGGCCTGCACGGCACCGGAGACAGCCAGCAAACGGGGTTTTCCACGCAGACACTGGCCTCGATGCTGCTGCGGATGGGAGTAAGCGTTCCGGCCGCGGGAATTCGCGTCCAGAACCTGGCTGCGGTTTTCGTGTCGGCGACGCTGCCTCCCTTCGCGCGTCCGGGGGCGAAGGTCGACATTACCGCGTCCTCGGCGGGAGACGCCAGCAGCCTGGAAGGCGGTGTGTTGCTGATGACACCGCTCTATGGCGCCGACGGCAAGATCTACGCACAGGCGCAGGGGCCCCTTGTGGTGGGCGGATATTCGGTCAGCGTAAACGGGAACACCAAGCAGTTCAACCATCCGACCACTGCGCGGGTGCCCCTGGGAGCGATGGTAGAGCGCGGAATTGCGATCCCGTTGGCTGGAGTCGAGAGCATCTCACTGCTGCTGAACGAGGACGATTTCAAAAGCGCGGAAGCAGTCGCCGCGGGGATTGACAAGGAGCTGGGCAAGCCGGCGGCGCGCGTGGTCGACAGCGGGACGGTCGAGGTCCGGGTGGCGCCGGGCGAAGACGTGCCGGAGCTGCTGGCGCGCGTGGAGGCGATCGAGGTGCCGTTCTATCCGCGCGCCAAGGTGGTGGTGAACGAACGCACTGGGACGGTGGTGATTGGCGGGTCGGTGGTATTGCAGCCGGTGTCGATTCTGCATGGCGGGCTGGCGGTGAACATTGTGAACGAGTTTCAGGTCTCGCAGCCCGGCGCTCTGGCTTCGGGGACCACGCAGACGGTGCAGCAGACACGCGTGGATGCGAAGGACAAGCCGGTGACCCGGATTGAATTGAAGCAAGGCGCGACCGTCGACGATCTGGTACGCAGCCTGCAGACGATCGGGGCTTCGGCGCGTGACGTAATCTCGATCCTGCAGGCGATGAAGTCCGCCGGCGCGCTTGAGGCGGAGCTGGAAGTGCAATGAACTTCACGGCAATAGCGGCGGCAGCGACTCCGGCAGCGGGCACTTCCGCGGCTGCGACGGCGGAGCATCGCAAGCTGACGGATGCGGCACAACAGTTTGAGGGCCTTCTGTTGCAGGAGTTACTGAAGCCAATGAAGGAGCATGGGTTCTGCGAGGGGAACGAGGGGGATGAGGATGACAAGGATGGGGGCGGATTTGCCGACACGTTGAGCAGCTATGGCACCGAGGCCGTGGCGACAGCGATTGCGAAGGCCGGCGGGATGGGAATCGCGAAGCGGGTAGTGACGCAAGTGGAGAGACTGAAGACGTCTCACGTTGCGAGCTGCGATGGAACAACGCCCCTGGAATTCCATAACAAAACGACACCGGTACTAAAGTTCCCTCAGGCGGAGCCGATGAGCTGATGTAGGCGGAGGTGTCGGATTGAGCTATACAAATGGAATTGGAAGCGCGCAGCCGCTTCCCGGGGCAGCCGAGGTCGCGCCTTCACCGAGCGCGAGCAGGACAGCGAAGACGGATCCGGCATCGGTGGAGGGGCAGGATGGAATCTGCGGCAGCTCGCCGGTCGATGAGGCCAGATTGAGCAGCGCGGCGAGCGCGGTTGCACAGGCGTTGGCGGGCGGCGACGTCCGCAGCGAGAAGGTTGCGGGTCTGCAGCAGGCGATCGCGGCGGGGACCTATAGCGTGGCCGCGCCGGATGTGGCGGCGAAGGTGTTGAGTGCCATGCTGCAGTAATGCGAAAAGACGGAGCAGTCGATGCCGGACGGCGTGAGTGAAAGGGGCGAGGGAGGCGATTGGGGCGGGCTGCTGGTGCAGACCCGGCAGGCGCTTGCGACTCTGCGGGCCGCGGATTTGGAGGAATTGGCAGCGCGTGCCGACTGCATGTTGAGAGCTACGGTCGGCCAAGAGGGGATTCGGCAACGCATCCCGAGGCCGCAGGCGCAGGAACTGCACAACCTGACCCGGCAGCATCGCTTGCTGGGGGACCTGCTGCTGGCGACGGACAGGAATCTTGCGGTTTTGCGGCGGCTGTGCGGCGATAAAGGCGACAGAACCCGCGCCGGAAAGGTGAACCCGCGATGGGTACGCTGACGACGCTGCTGAATTTGTCGCAAAACGCGCTCCTTGCGAGTCAGGCAGCCATCGATATCACGTCGAACAACGTGGCCAACGCCAATACTCCGGGCTATACCGATGAGGTTGCGACGTGGCAGGAAAACGACTCGGTAAGGCTGGGCCCGACAAGCGTTGCGGGCGAGGGGGCCAGCGTCAGCGCGGTTTCGCAGCGCGATCTGGTGCTAAACCAGCGGGTGCAGCAGCAGACGCAACTGGTGTCTGCGAGTTCGGCGGAGAGCGCCGCGCTGACCAGCCTGCAAGCGATCTTCGGCATCACTTCGTCATCGACCTCGGCTGTAGCGACGACGCTCGGCACAGACATAAATGCTCTGTTCAGCTCGTTCGACGCGCTGGAGGCAAGCCCGTCCGAGGCTTCGGTGCGGCAGGGCGTCCTGAGTGCGGCACAGACTCTGGCGTCGGATTTCAACAGTGCGTCGAGCCAGATTGCGCAACAAACGTCGGCACTGAATCAACAGGTATCCGGGGTGGTCACCGAGGTCAATTCGCTGACGTCGTCGATTGCGGCACTGAATTTGCAGATTGAGAGCATAAGCCCGACCGCGGACGCAGGCACATTGGAGGACCAGAGGCAGCAGGATTTGACGCAACTCTCGCAGTACATCGGATTCGACCAGACCAAGACCGAGAACAATGGGCTGACCCTGACGACTGCGAATGGAGCCCTCTTGGTGAGCGAGGGCCAGTCGTTCGCGTTGGGCACAGCGCAGGTCGACGGTAATGTGAACGTGATCTCAGCCGCGGGGCAGGACATTACTTCAACGTTGACGGGAGGCTCGCTTGGCGGCATCCTGCAAGCGAGAGATCGGGACCTGCCCCAGGTTTCCTCGGCGCTGAGTTCACTCACCGACGCGATTGTGGATGCAGTGAACAACCAGAATGAGCAGGGTTTGAATGCGTACGGCGGCGCAGGCGGCCCGATCTTCGGCTTCTATGAATCCGGAAACAATTCGGGCGTAACCCTAGGCGTTTGCACGACCGATCCGAATGCAATTGCTGCGGCGGGCGTGGGCGAGGGCTCAAGTGGCGACACCAACGCAACCGCGCTGAGCGGTCTCGCAAACGCGGTATTGGTGAACGGGCAAACGGCAGCGGGGTACTACGATTCGTTTCTGACGCAGCTCGGGAGCACAGCCGCGCAGGTGGCGGACGAGAACACGACGCAGCAGGCATCGCTAACGCAACTGACCACGCAGCAGGGGGCGGAATCGAGTGTCTCGCTCGACCAGGAGGCCTCCAATATGACGCTGTATGAGCGGTCGTACGATGCGGCGGCGAAGGTGTTCACAATTGTCGATGAGCTAATGGCTTCGGCATTGAACCTGGGAGAAGAAACCACGGTGAGCTAGGCGGCGGGCACGCGTGGATGAAAGCGCGTTCGGACAGGAAGAATTGGAACGAAGATGCAAGTGGACCCAAATTACGCGAGCGGGCTGGTCAATTCGCTGAATACCTCGACCTTGCGAGAGCAGCAATTGACCACAGAACTGTCGTCCGGGCTGCGGGTGTCGTCGCTCTCGGACGATCCGGTGGCTGCGGGGCAGGCGTTGCTGTTGGGCTCGGCCATCAGCCAGGACGACAGCTTTGTGCAGACTGCGGCAAGCACGCAGAGCTTGATGCAGGTGGCCGACTCCGCGCTGTCCAGCGTGGTGACACAGCTGACCTCCGCGTTGTCGCTTGCGGTAGCAGGGAACAACGGCACCGAGAGCGCCGCCGACCTGACGTCCTTGTCGCAGCAACTGGCCGGCATTCGCGATCAGGTGGTGTCGCTGGCGAATACCAGCTACCAGGGCACATACATCTTCGCCGGGAGCCAGGGTAACGTGCAGCCGTTCACGGTGGATAGCAGCGCTTCGCCGGCCACCACTGCGTATAACGGCGACGCGGAGGTGAGCACCGTGACGACGACAAACGGACAACAAATACAGACGGGGCTTGCCGGCTCGGCGGTGTTTTTGGCGCCGGGAGCGGACGTGATGACGGCGCTGAACAACCTCGTCGCAGACTTTGCTGGTGGCACGGTGAGCGGGAGTGCGAGCACCGACGTGGGCGTGCTGTCGGCGGCGCTGGGCAATGTTTCGCAACAACAGTCGATACTGGGCAGTGCCTTGGACCGGCTGCAAAGTGCGAGCACCTACGCGCAGACGGATGCGACCAACCGCACCGCCGCGGCGACCGCACTGGTCGCGGCCGATCCCGCGACCGTGGCTACGCAGCTCAGTGCGGCGGAGACGCAGAACCAGGCTCTGATGAACGTGATGGCAACGGTGGAGAAACAGAGTTTGTTCAGCTATTTACAGGAATGATTCTGGCGCCGGAAAGCTCAGGCGGGCTGCGTTGCGGTTTATGGTTTGTGCGGGGCGGGTTATAGTAGTTTCTTATCCGGCTATTGAAAGAGCGAGAGGAAACCCTGCTATGGACCGCAAAGAAATCGTCGCCAAGAAGCAGCAGTATGTGTACCCCGCCGTGGCCAACTACTTTGCCGATCCGCTTCCACTGGAGCGGGGCGAGATGCAGCACGTGTGGGACGTGGAAGGGAAGCGCTACCTCGATTTCTTCGGCGGCATCGTCACGGTGGGCGTCGGCCATGCGAACCCGCGCATCACCGGCCCGCAAAAGGCGCAGATCGACAAGCTGGGCCACACCTCGACGCTTTACCCGCACGAGACAATGGCCGCGCTCGCCGAGAAGATCGCGCAGATCACGCCAGGACGCCTGGAAAAATCCTTCTTCACCAGCTCCGGTTCCGAGGCCAATGAGACGGCCGTCGATTCCGCACGCATGCACACTGGCCGCTTGGAGATCATTGCGCTTCGCCAAGCCTACAGCGGCCGGTCGGCGATCACTCGTTCGCTTACCGGCATCGCCTCGTGGCGCAAAACATCGTACCAGGTCGGTATCGTCCATGCGATGAACCCGTATTGCTACCGCTGCCCGCTGGGCAAGACCTATCCCTCGTGCGAGGTCGCGTGCGCCAAGGACATTGAAGCGGTGATCGAGTCGTCGACCTCGGGCGCCATCGCCGGCATGATCGCGGAGCCGATTCAAGGCGTGGGCGGGTTCATCGTGCCGCCGAAGGAGTACTTCAAGATGGCGTTTTCCATCGTGAAGAGATACGGAGGAGACTTTATCGCCGATGAGGTGCAGACCGGTTGGGGGCGCACCGGTAAAGGCTGGTTCGGCATCGAACACTGGGAGGTCGAGCCCGATATTCTTACGGCGGCGAAGTCGCTGGGCAACGGTTTCCCGATCGGGCTCACCGTGGCCACGCCGGAGATCGCGAATGCCTACCAGGGCCCGACCATCGCGACGTTTGGGGGCAACCCGGTCGCGTGCGTCACTGCGTCGGCGGTCATCGACCTCATCGAGGAGGACGACCTGATTCGCAACTGCGACGTGGTGGGCACTTACCTGCAGGACGGGCTGCTGGAGCTGCAGCGCAAGTATCCCGTCATCGGCGACGTGCGCGGGCTGGGCATGATGCAAGCGATGGAACTGGTGACCGATCCGAAGACCAAGGAGCCTGCACCGGTGCTCGCCAACGAGGTGCTGGAGGCGGCGCGCGAGCGCGGACTGCTCATCGGCAAGGGCGGAACGTACAACAACGTGGTGCGCATGGCGCCGGCGATGAACATCGCCAAGTCCGACGTCGACGAGGCGCTGCGGATGCTCGATCTGAGCTTCGCGGTCGTCACGCAGAAGGCGTTGGCCACTGCATAAGCCATCTGGAGGCATCCGGCAGGCACCTGCTCCCATCCAAGAATGGGAGCACGTGCGGGCACCTCCACGGTCCTGCAGCCGCCAGTACAATTAGACTTGCATGTCCTTCACCTCTCTCCATCCGCGCGCACGTCCGGAAGCATACTCCATTCCGTCGCGCCTAGGGCCACGCCGATGAACGAGCCTAAGACCCTCGTTGAGACTCCGGCCCCGTCCGATCACGGATTTCACCTGTCGCCCAGCGATCCGCCCGACCCCCAGGCTCACGGCCTATTCGCCGCCCTGCGCCGTGTTCTCCCCGGCGCCGAAGTCATCCGCTTTCTCATGGTCGGCGGCTTCAACACCGTCTTCTCCATCGCCCTCGCTTACGTCTTCATCTTCCCCGCCGAATTCTTCTTTCCCAAACTTCCTCGCGCTGCGGTCACCACCATCGCCAACTACGCCGCGCTTCCTATCGCGATCACGGTCGCCTTTCTCGCCTACAAGTGGTTTGTTTTTCGCACTCGCGGCAACTACTTCAAGGAGTGGCTGAAGGTCTTCGCAGTGTACGGAATCAGCCTCCCAATGCCCGCCATCGTCATTCCCGTCGCAACGAGTCTCTTCCTCTCACTCCGCTTTGCGCCCCGCCTCGCGTCGCTTCTGGCCCTCATCGCCAACTCCATTTGCATCGCCTGCTACAGTTACTTCGCGCATAAGAAGTTCTCGTTCAAGCGCTAAGGAACGTCCAGAACTACATCACCGGAGGGGCTCCGATGCCGAGGTAGGCGAGGGCGCGGACCATCTCGCGGCGGGCGACTGCGGCGGTGGCGAGGAACAGTGCGCGGCGGGTGGGGTCCTGCTCAGTCAAAATGTGATGGCGATGATAGAAGTTATTGAACTGCTGGGCGAGTTGAAAAGCATAGCGCGCAAGGTACGCTGGCTCTGCCGTCGCAATGGCCTGTTCGATGAGCAGCGTGAGGCGCGAGGCGAGCAGCCAGGTTTCCCAGAGGCTGGTGCCGTCTTCGGTCGCGAGTGCCGATAAGTCGAGTCCGGCGATTGCGGCCAGCGCGGCCTCTTCGGTCGTGTCGGCTTTGCGGAAGATGTTGGCGGCGCGAACGATGGCGTACTGGACGTAGGGTCCGGTCTCGCCCTCGAAGCTGAGCGCGTCTTTGAAGTCGAAGGCGATGACAGTATTGCGGGTGAAACGCAGCATGAAGTAGCGCAACGCGCCGACAGCGATCTGCGTGGCGATCCGCGTGCGCTCGTAGGCAGGGAGTTCGGGGTGGCGCGTGTCGACCTCGGCCTGCGCGGCCTCAATGAGCTTGTCGAGCAGGTCGTCGGCCTTCACGCCATAGCCCTTGCGGCCGCTGACCTCGATAAAGGGGCGCAGCTTGTCCTCTTCGGACAATATGTAACCAAGGTCGATCGCGCAGCGCGGTGTCATCGCGACCATCTCGTAACTGAAGTGGGTGTAGTGGTCGGCGGCTTCGATGAAGCCCATACCGCGCAGAGCGGCGATGACGTTGTTCTGCGGGTCGTTCTGGCGCGAGTCGATAACGTTGTAGATTGCGTCAGCGCGGCCAAAGGTGGGAGCTGCGGGGTCGCTCGCGGCAGAGGTTGAGATCCAGCAGGTGTGCGTTGGATACTCGTGGAATCTGGCGTAGCCGAAGTCCTTGCCGGGGAGAAGGCCGAACTTCCAGAGGTGGTATGCGATGTCTTTGCCGACATAGGTGACCGTACCGTTGGAGCGCACGATAACTTTGGCGTCTTCGTCGGGGCCGTCGCCTGCAGTAGCCTCGACTTCATTACTGGCTTTTGCGATCTCCGATCCCGCCCGGCGCATGACGTAGCAGCCCCTGTTCTTGCCCTCGGTTTCGAGATAGAGGACGCCGCGCTCGAGCATGAGCGCGCGCGCGGCATCCCAGAAGTGCAGACTGAGGATTTCGCTCTCGCGCGGGAGGAAGTCGTATTCGATGGAGAGGCGCTCCATGGTTTCCAGATGGCGGCGCAGCACAGCGGTGGAGACCAGGTCGGCGATAGAGGCGGTTTCGTTTCCGCCATGTTCGAGCGCATGGAGGGTATCGAGGCGGATCTGTTTGCGGCGTGCGAGCTCGGTCGCCGCGGGCGGGATCGGGTCGTCGACTCCAGTGCCTGCGTACCACTGACTGACGCGGGCGTAGAGGTCCCAGCAGTAGAAGTCGATGCGGCGTCCCGACATCGCCAGTTCGTCGAGAAGCCTGCGGGTTGATTTGAGGTTGCGGCCTTCAAGATGGACGAGGCCGACTACGACGTCGGCGACCTGAACGCCGGTGTTGTCGATGTAGTTCTGCACGCCGACCTGGTAGCCGGTTTTGTAGTCGTCCGGGCGCAGCAGGCGCTGGAAGGTATCGCCGAGAATCGCATTGCGCAGGTGACCGATGTGTGCGGCCTTGTTCGGGTTAATGCTGGTGTGCTCGACCAGTCGGAAGCCGGGGCCGCCAATGTCGGCGTGGCGGCCGGCGGCGATCGCGCGGACGGCGGCTGCGCGGTCGAGGTGGATATTCAGGTAGCCCGCGCCGGCGACTTCGACGGAGGCGACACCCTCGGGAAGTTTGGTGCTGAGTTCGGCGGCAAGTTCCATGGCGATGGCGCGGGGAGCTTTGCGCAAGCGCTTGGCGAGTTCAAACGCGACAGGAAGAGCCAACTCGCCGAGGGCGATATTGGGTGGCTGCTCGACCGCGAATTGCGCGAGCACGAGGCCGTACTTCGCGAGCAGAATCTCCTGAATGCGGGCCTGAAGAGAGAGTTGAATTGTTCGATACATGCCAGAGTTGAGTCTACTAGGTCTGTCGTTGGTGGATACGCGAGGTGTGACTAGGCGGAGTAGCTGCGGACCCACTCCACGATGGAGCGGACGGCGATGCCGCTGGGGCCGTAGGCGATCCACGGTTTCTTCTCCTCGTTCCACGCGCAGCCGGCGATGTCGAGATGGACCCACGGCGTATCGCCGGCGAACTCCTTGAGGAACATCGCAGCGGAGATGGCGCCGCCATAGCGGTTCTTGCCGGTGTTCATAATGTCGGCGATTTCGCTTTTGATGTGATCGCGATAGTCGTCGGTTGCGGGCAGGCGCCAGTATTTTTCTCCCGAAATTTCGAGCGCGCTCACAAATTTCGCGCAGGCGGTTTCGTCATTAGAGAAAAGACCGGCGTTGATCATGCCGAGCGCGACGACGCACGCGCCAGTGAGGGTGGCGGCGTCGATCAAGTGGGTGCAGCCCAGCGTCTTTGCATAGTGCAAGCCGTCGGCCAGCACCAGGCGTCCCTCGGCGTCGGTATTGACGATCTCGATGGTGGTGCCCGACATTGCCGTCACCACGTCGCCGGGCTTGTAAGCGCGGCCATCGGGCATGTTCTCCGCGGAGCAGACCACGGCGATTACCTTGACTGCTGGCTTGAGTCGTGCAATTGCATGCATAGCGCCGATCATGGCTGCGGCGCCCGCCATGTCGTACTTCATCTTCTCCATACCGTCGGCGGGCTTGATGGAGATGCCGCCGGTGTCGAAGGTGATGCCCTTGCCAACCAGGCCTATTACCGGGGCGCCGGCGGGCGTAGTCTTCGGCTCGTAGGTCATGACGATCAGGGCGGGCGGTTCGGCAGAGCCCTTAGCCACGGCCCAGAAGGCTTCCATCTTGAGTTCCTGCAGCTTCGCAGACGAATGAACTTCGCACTTGAGTCCGGCCTCATCGCACATGGCCTTGGCGCGCGCGCCGAGGACGGTGGGCGTGAGCACATTGCCGGGCTCGTTGACCAGCGAGCGGGCGAAGTTCTGCGCGGCAGCAACGATGCGGCCTTCGTCGAAGTTCCGCTGCATCTCGCGCGCCGTTGCGTCGGCGGCGTCGGCGGCGACGAGCGTCAGCGAATAGACTTCGGAATCCTTGCGGTCGCTGCGGTAGATGTCGAAGTCCACCTCCGCGATCTCGGCGCCTTCGACCAGGGCGCGCGCGGTCAGAGCGACAGAGAGTGAGGCGATCTGGTCGCTCGTGAGCGCGCCATGATCTGGAAACGCGATGGCCATGTTGCGCACGGACCGAGGCTTGGCCGCGCGAACCGCGGCTCCTGCGCCCTTGCGGATGCGGTCGAGAGAGAAGTCCTTCGCTTTGCCCAGGCCGACCAGCAGCAGGCGCTCGGCCTTCAATCCTGCGGGCGCATGCAGCAGGGCAACCTCGCCCAGCGAGGCTTTGAACTCGCCCGACTCAAGCAGCGTCTGCGCCGCCGCTGTGATGGCGGTGTTTGCCGTTAGCAGCGCGGGCTGCGGGTCGGCTTGCTTGCCTTCCGTCAGGTCGACTGCAAACACTGCAAGCATCGGCGTTGCAAAAACCGCGGCGTCTCCAAAGAACATCTTCGTTTCCATATCTTCCATGGTATCGCTTCGTATCGGGTTCGCCCGCGGTCAGCAATCGCCTGCGAGGACTTCGGCAAGGTGGACGGCGGTGCGCGGGGTGTTCTGACTGATCTGCTCGCGGCAACTAAAGCCATTGCTGACGAGCAAGTCGCGGTCGCCGGCGGCGCGGACGGCGGGAAGAAGCACGCGTTCGGCGAGAGTTTGCGAGACCTCAAACTTGTCGCGCTCGAAGCCGAAGGGGCCGGCCATGCCGCAGCAGCCGGAATCAAGCAGTTCTACGGTGGCTCCGGTGGCGCGCAGGAGGGCCATATCATCCTTCATGGTCATCTGCGTCTTCTGGTGGCAGTGGCCGTGAACGACGATGCGGCGGCCGGGCATCTGCGGCGGGTGCCAGGTGGAGTTGCGAGCCAGCATCTCGCTGAGCATGATGGTTTGTCGGCTGAGGCGGATGGCGCGCTCGTCAGTCGGGAAGAAGTTGATGAGCTCGTCGCGGAAGACGGTTGCGCAGCTTGGCTCGAGCATGACGACCGGGATTCCGGAGGCGATCTGCGGTGCGAATTGTTCGAGGATGCGCAGCAGATAACGGCGAGCTTCGTCGAGGAACCCGAAGTCGTAGAGCGGGCGGCCGCAGCAGATGTGTTGTCTGGGAATCTGTACCGTCGACCCAGCGGCGGTGAGGAGTCTCGCGGCGGAGGTGAGCGCCCGCGGATGGAAGTAGTTATTCCACGTGTCGGGCCAGAGCAGGACGGACTGGCTGCCAGCGGTTTCTGGCTTATGCGTGCGGTTGAATTGTTCGCGGAAGTTCTTTGGGGCGAAGCGGGGAAGTCCGCGTTGCTGGGCCACGCCGAGGATGGATTTGATGAGACCGTCGATGCCGGGAGTTCGACCGGGAAGGTTGAAGAGAGCGGGCGCAATGGAGGCCGCGTGCGCCCAGCGGTCCATAAAGCCGAAGGCGTAGTGATGGAGCGGATGGAGGCGGCCCTGGTAGTAGTGGGCGAGGAACTCCGACTTCCATGTGGCCATGTCGACGTTGACCGGGCACTCGGTCTTGCAGGCTTTGCAGGAGAGGCAGAGTTCGAGCGCGTCGTGGATTTCGCGGTTGCGCCAGCCGTCGGGAAGAACGTTGCCCTGCATCATCTCCCACAGCAGATGCGCGCGGCCGCGGGTGGAGTGCTTCTCCTCGCGCGTGGCCTGGTAGCTGGGACACATGGTGCCGTGGTCCTGCTTCCGGCAGGCGCCCACGCCGACACAGCGTGTGGTAGCGTCGCTGAATGAGCTGCCGTCGAGCGGGTACTGGAACCAGGTTGCAACATTGGCGGCCTGATAGCCGGCCCCGATGCGAAGGTTTTCGGTGGGCTCGTAGACCGCAACGGGATCGATGAGCTTGCCGGGATTCATACGGTTGGTGGGGTCCCAGAGGGCTTTGAACTTCGTAAAGGCTTGCATCAATTCGGGGCCAAACATTTTGGGCAGAAGCGCGGCACGGGCCTGGCCGTCGCCATGCTCGCCGGAGAACGAGCCGCCGTACTTGAGGACGACGTCGGCCGCTTCGTCGATGAACTTGCGGTACTTGGCGACGCCTTCCGATGTTTTGAAGTCGAAGGTGATGCGAAGGTGGACGCATCCCTGGCCGAAGTGTCCGTACATCGGTGTGCGGTAGCCGTAGCGGTCGATGAGTCCGAACAGATCGCGCAGGTAGAGGCCGAGGAGTTCTGGCGGCACGGCGGAGTCTTCCCAGCCTTCCCATCCGCTCAGTTCGCCAGGGACAAAGACGGACGCCCCCAGACCGGACTCGCGCACCTTCCACACGCGCTCGGCCTCCTCGGGCGAGTAGAGCACGCACGATGGAACCTGCTCGAACTGCTTCGATGCTTCCATGAGCGCGTACGCCATGCGATCGACGGCCTGCTGCGAGTCTGCGCCGAACTCACAGAGCAGAAAACCTCGGCCGGACGGCAGTAGCTCGACGTCGTCAACCAAAAGGTTTTTGCGCAGCATGAAGTCTACCAGCACGCCGTCGAAGCCCTCGAGGCCAATGGGTTTGTGGGCGAGGACTGTGGGGACGTGATCGGCGGCGATAAAGGCATCCGCGAAGCCGAGGGCGACGAGGCGGCGATGCTGCGGGCTGGGCTTCAGCTCACACTCGGCTTCGAGGATAACGACGCAGGTGCCTTCGCTGCCGACCAGGGCGCGTGCGACATTGAAGCCGTTCTCCGGCAGGAGCTGGTCCAGGTTGTAGCCGGAGACGCGACGGGGAATATCGGGAAAGCGGGCGCGAACGAGATCGGCGTAAGTATCGCGCAGATGGCGCAGGCCGGCGTAGATCTGGCCACGGCGGCCACCGCCGGCGATGATGGCGGCGAGCTCGTCTTCGGTGGTCGGGCCGACCGTCATGCGGGTGCCGTCGTAGAGGAGAATATCGAGCGCTTCGATGTTGTCGACTGTCTTGCCGCCCATCAAGGCGTGGACGCCGCAGGCGTTGTTGCCGATCATTCCGCCGATGGTGCAGCGGCTGTGCGTGGCAGGGTCGGGCGCGAAGGTGAGCTCGTGCTTCTCGGCTTCGTTGCGCAAGGCGTCGAGGACGATCCCGGGTTCGACGCGAGCGCGGCTGGCGGAGGGATCGAGGGCGATAACCGAGTGCATGTATTTCGAGAAGTCAATGACGACAGCGACGTTGCAGGTTTGACCGGCGACGCTGGTGCCGCCGCCGCGGGAGAGGACGGCGGCGTCGAACTCGCGGCAGGCGGCTACGGTGGAGATCACATCGGCGGCGTCGCGAGGAACGACGAGGCCAATGGGAACCTGTCGGTAGTTGGAAGAGTCGGTGGAGTAGAGCGCGCGGGAGGCGTCGTCGAAACGTACTTCGCCTTTGACTGTAGTCTTCAGCCGGGCTTCGAGTTCGCGGGCCGCGGAGAAGCTCTCATGCGGGTGCTTGGGAGAAGGCTGCGACGGGTCTTGCAGAATCGGAAATGGGGATGCGGAGGCCATCGGGCGAGCCCTTCGAAGTGCCAGGCACAGAAATAAGCAACTGTGACTTAAGGAGTATAGGTCGTTTGTGAAGGGTCATACTTCTTCAGTAGCTGGATGGCGTCGCGATAGTTCAGGCCGGGCGCGACTGGAGAATAGTGGTTCATCTCTTCGGTGATCTGATTGCTGAAGGATTTCAGCATGAGGATCTTCCCGGTCACGTGGATGGTGAGGCCAGTGAGTTCCCAGTCGTTGTTGCCGACGTTCGCCTGCTGCAGCGACACCGTGCCACCCTTGTTCAGCTTGAAGAGAATCCCGAACCCGATTTCGACATTCTTGATGAAGTGCGCATCCAGACGCGTCAGCCGCTCCTGCACCTGATCTATCCACACTTCGCCGTCAACACCGGTCAGGATATTTGCCTCGATATCTGGAGGAGTGAAGTTTGGATTGGGCTTGAAGCTGAGCCGGTAACACAGTCCCGACGGGCAGGGAACCATGCCTTCAAACTGATAGAGCAGCGCGTCCGGCAGAAGGCCGAGGATGTGGTTAACGCGGTCAGTCTCCTCCTGCTCGTTCTTGCGGGTGTGCTCCTGAAGTTCGGGGTGCTGGGCTAGATTGTCGAGCCGGGCGAGGTCGGTCTTATCGGCGTCGGAGCTGAGCGGCTTGCCGTTCAAAGCGATCAGGCGGGCGACGTCGCCGTCCCTGGTCTCAATCATGAATTTGGTCGAATCGGTGCGCGCGTCGACTTTGCGAATCACATATTGCATCGGGCGGTGGGTCTTTCCCGAGTCCAATCTGTGCTGTACGGCACGGCGCACGAGGGCCGTGCCATCGAGCGGTGCGGCGGGCGCGGTTTGCGTGGAGGGCCTTGCCGCTAAGATCGACGGTGCGAGGGCAATGAGAAGCAAGATCGCGTATTTCGCAGGGGTTCGCGGCGAGGGGAATTTGCCATACGGGTGCGGCTGGGAATGAGGTGGAGAACTCGGAGACATCTGCATACTAGGATACCGAATTGGATGACGTCTGAGGTGCGGCGGAAGCTTAGAATCGACGGGTACGGTTTGAGCGCCGTTGCGTTGGCTGTCATGAGAGGCAGGTGCGAGTGAAGGCATTGGTAAAGAGCCGGGCGGAGCGGGGCTTGTGGCTCGAAGATGTGCCGGAACCGGCCATCGGTATCAACGATGTGAAGATACGCGTGTTGAAGACCGGGATTTGCGGGACAGATCTGCACATCTACGAGTGGGACGCATGGGCGAGCGCGAATGTGCCGGTCGGGTTGACGATTGGGCACGAGTTCGTAGGCGAGATTGTGGAGGTGGGCTCGAACGTTGCCGACTTTTCGTTCGGGCAGGTGGTGAGCGGGGAGGGCCACGTGGTGTGCGGGCGGTGTCGCAACTGCCTGGCGGGACGGCGGCATCTGTGCGCGCGGACCGCGGGCGTGGGTGTGAGCCGCAACGGGGCGTTCGCGGAGTACATCGTGCTGCCGGTGACCAACATCTGGCTGCACGCGCCATGGGTGGATCTGGATGTGGCGGCGATCTTCGATCCGCTGGGGAATGCGGTGCACACGGCTCTGGCGTTTCCTTGCGTGGGAGAAGATGTGCTGGTCACCGGTGCGGGGCCGATCGGGATTATGGCGGCAGCGGTGGCTCGGCGGGCGGGCGCGCGGCGGGTGGTCATCTCCGACCCGAACCCGTACCGGCGGGCGCTCGCGGAGAAGGTAGGCGTGACGCTGGCGGTCGATCCGGCGGCGACGACGCTGCGCGAGGCGCAGCGGCAACTTGGCTTGCAAGAAGGGTTCGATGTGGGGCTGGAGATGTCGGGGCAACCGGCGGCGTTTCGCGAGATGCTGGAGAACATGAGCCACGGAGCGAAGATTGCAATGCTGGGGATTCCGTCGAAGGAGATGGCGATCGACTGGAACCGGGTGATTTTCAACCAATTGACGCTGCGCGGCATCTACGGGCGCGAGATGTACGAGACCTGGTACAAGATGACCGCGCTGCTGGAGTCCGGGCTGGATATTTCGGAAGTGATCACGCACCGGCTTGGGTTCCGCGACTTCGAGGCGGGTTTTGAGGCGATGAAGTCGGGCGAGTCGGGGAAGGTGATCCTGGACTGGCGCGCCTAAGAGTATTGCCCTCTCCTAACCAAAAGTGGGTGATATATCCAGATTTTCATAGACCAGCAACAGTGGTTTCATTGGTTTATGTGACGCCGGATACATACCCAAGTATTGCCCGGTTGTGAGAATAGCTGAAATCTCAAGGCCATCTTCTTTCGGGTAAGTCGCTGATGTTTCATAGCAACCGGCAGCTTGCCGAACTCGACTTTGGTTACCGGATTCTTTTTGTCTGCAACTGATTCCCTTTGGCTACAACTTTGGTACTACACGTGCCAGTAAATCTCTAATCGTTCTAAGTTGAACAGTTGGTTCCGCCGGTCGCAAGACGGGAGCCGAAGCACTAATCGCAAAACCAAAGTTTCCAGGAGGGCATTAAATGGAAGCCGTACTTACTCCCGCAGGTGTGTTTGGCAGGTCGGTCAAAGGATTCGTCGCGTTCGTTGTCATGCTGGTGCTCACCTTCGGGTTGAGCTCGACTGCCAGAGGGCAGGCTGAGAGCGGACAGATAGCGGGAATAGTTACAGACGCTTCTGGGGCGGTTATTGTGGGTGCGACGGTGACCGTTAAGGACGTCGATACCAATGCAGAACGCACGACGAAGAGCACAAATACGGGTGCATATCAGGTAACCGGGCTCAAGCCTGCGAATTACAAGTTGTCGATCAGTTCAACCGGTTTCCTGACCTACGTAGCAAATGTGGAGGTGACCGTCGGAGGGCATGTGACCGTTGACGCCAAGCTGACGGTCAGCGCCGGCACCCAGGCGATTGAGGTGAACGCTGAGGGCGGCGCGACTGTGAATACGCAGACCCAGGAGCTTTCGCAGGTCGTCAATACGCAGGAGCTTTCGGAGTTGCCCAGCCTGACTCGCAATCCCTACGACTTCGTCGCGCTTTCGGGAAATGTGAGCAGCGGAGACAATACCACCAACGACGGCATGAACAGCGGGCAGAACCTTACCAGCCGCGGCGTGGGCTATGCGATCAATGGGCAGCGTGAATCCGGCAGCGGAATACTGATGGACGGCGTGGAAAACGTCGCGATATTCAGCGTACAGGTGGGCAACAACATTCCGCTGGATGGCGTGCAGGAGTATAGCGTGCTCACCAACAACTTCTCGGCGGAGTACGGGCGCGCGTCCGGTGGAGTGGTGAACCTGACGACCAAGTCCGGCACCAATACCATTCATGGTTCTGCGTGGGAGTACAACCGGCTCTCCGCCTACACGGCGAACACGTACGACAACGACGCAAATGCTTTGCCGAAAGGCATTTATACGCGCAACCAATTCGGTTTCTCGGCAGGCGGCCCGATCCAGAAGGACAAGCTTTTCATCTTTGAAAGCACCGAGTGGACGCGCATCCGCAGTTCATCGGTGCAAACGGAGGAGATCCTGGATCCATCGTTCATCGCCATGATGCCGGCAAACACGCAGGCTTACTTCAAAACCTATGGGACAGGAGCATATCCGGCTTCGGGCACACCGACGACCTTCGGCGAGTTAGAGGGCACTGGTCTCACCCTGGGCAACATCAATAATGGGCCAACGCCGGTCGCGGCGTCCCAACCGGTATTCGACATAGTGAACTTTAAGGCTCCGTTCGATGCAGGCGGGGGCTTCCCTCAGAACACCTACACCCTGGTGGGCCGGGTAGACTTCAACCCGACGGACCGGACGCAGATGTTCTTCCGTGCGGCCAGGGAAAACAAGATCTATGAGAACGGATCTACGTATTACAGCCCCTATCCGCAGTATGATGTGGGCGAGACATTCGTAAACCAGAGCTACCTGTATTCGCTGAACCATTCGTTCACCGCCGGCATATTCAACAACACCAAACTGAGTTACACGCGGTTCAACGAAAACGATTCGTTCAATACGAAACTGACCAACACTCCGAACCTGATGATCAATCCGCCCACCGACCCAGTGACGGAGGGCGAAATTGTGCTGCCGGGACCGGAGAACGAAGGCGAGCCCGGGGCGGGCGGCCTGCCTTACGGCGGACCGCAAAACACCATCCAGATTGAGGACGACCTTTCCTGGACCAAGGGCCGTCACTCAATGAAGTACGGCTTCCAATACACCTACATCCAGCTGAACCAGGCATACGGCGCTTACGCGCAGGCCGTTGAAGAACTTGGCGCCACCGTGCAGGACAGCTTGAACGACCTGATGAACACGGCGGACAACCCGAACGGCAGCCCGTTGGTCTCGTTTTCACCGAGGATAAACCCGCAAGGACAGCTTCCATGCCATACAAATATCGACGGGAGTGTGATCCAGACCGCGGCGTGCGCCATCACCCCTCCCGTCACCTCCGCGAGCTATGCACGCAGCTACCGGTATAACGACTGGGCGTTCTATCTACAGGACAGCTTCAAAATGACGCCGCGACTGACTTTGAACTACGGTGTGCGCGACGAACATTACGGTGTGCAACATAACAACATTGCAAGTCTCGATTCCAACTTCTATTTCGGATCGGGCGCCGGCATCGAGCAGCAGGTCCGGAATGGTCAGGTGTACATTGCGGACAAGAGTCCAGTGGGCCAATTTTGGGGGCCGCGGTGGGGGACGATTGCACCGCGTATCGGGTTTGCCTATGATGTCTTCGGGGATGGCAAGACCAGCCTTCGTGGCGGCTACGGCATCAGCTACGAGCGCAACTTCGGGAACATCACCTTCAACGCCAGCTTCAATCCACCGGCAAGTGCGGTAGTCAACGAGACATGCGCCGCAGAAGACGCAAACTGCGCGGCGGTCGTGACCACCAACGATCTCGGGCCTCTTGGCGTGGCTGGACCGACAACCTATCTTCCTCCGGCGGAGATACGCATGCCCCAGCCGAATATCAATGTGGCGCAGACGCAGTTCTGGAGCCTCGCGGTCCAGCAGTCGCTGGCGCGCAACACGGTGATCGAACTGAGCTACAGCGGAGCGCACGGCGTCCATCTCTATGACGTCAACAATATCAACGAGGCCGGCCAGGCACAGGCGTACCTCGGGGATCCCTTGGTCACAACATTGACCCAAACGGGAACCACCAACTGCGATAACAGCGGCTTCGTCAACGAAGCTACGGGCGTTGGGGAATGCTTGACTCGTCCCAACAACCAGTACTCGAACATCAACATGCGCGGCAGCGGCGGATCGAGCGCCTATGAAGCCCTGAACCTGAAGTTCCAGACCCAGAACATCTATAATTCGGGCTTCAGTGTCGTCTTGAACTACACCTACTCGCACGCGCTGGATGACATCAGCTCCGCCTTCTCCGACAGTTTGCAGGGCGGATCGGGTGATGTCGGATCGCTTGGATATACGGACTTTGGCAATCCCGGGCTCGACTGGGGCAACTCCGACTACGATATCCGCAACCGGGTAGTGATCTCGCCCATCTGGGATACGCCCTGGTTCAAGAACTCGGGACCCTTGCTGACTCGGGAGACCTTGGGCGGTTGGTCCGTCGCCGGGATCATTACCGCTCGCGGCGGAATTCCGTTCTCGATCTACGACCTGAGCAATGTCGAGAACTACTATACGATTCCCCGCCTGACCCCGTTGACCCCAATCAAGAGCTATAAGGTCGGAACGCCTCAGGCGGTCGGACCGAATATCTTCAACACCCTCACCTTACCCGTTCCCGCGAGCGGCGATCCGCTGAATCCAACCTTGGGCTTGTCGGACTTCGGTCCATTTCCAACGGCTATGACCCATCGGAATGCCTTCCGTGGACCAGGGGCATGGAACATCGATGCCGCCGCCAGCAAGACCTTCAAGGTGACCGAACGCGTGGGGATGGAGTTCCGCGCGGAAGGGTTCGATGTATTCAATCACCACAACTACTATGTCAACACGACGAACCTTTATTACACCGGCGCACCATACACCCCATTGACAGTGACTGAACTGAAAGGTGGACTGAACAGCCTTGCTACGGGCGGCAATCACGACGAACGGCGCTTTGGGCAATTCTCCCTGAAGGCTACCTTCTAACAGTGCAATGGGTTGGATAAACGAAAGAGACCGCCTCGGCGGTCTCTTTCTCGTTCAATGCAACTCAGGTTTAGGCAAGATCCACGCCTTTGGCTTCCGCCCCCACGCGGCAATGCCCGCCACCAAGATGACCACAATTCGCTCGCAGGCGCGAGACCGATTACATCTTCGCGCGCAGCGGAGTGACTTCGGACGCCGGCGGTATTGGCATCGATTCGGGCTCCTGCATGTAGGCCTTAAGCAACTGGTGGTGCAGGCAGTAGAGTGCAAGTTCCAGCCGGTCGGAGACACCCAGTTTGTCGTACACCTTGCGCAGGTAATTCTTGATGACCTGCTCGGTGGTGCCAATCTGGTACGCGATCTCCTTGTTGCGCATGCCGCGCGTGATGCAGCTGATAATGGCCAGCTCCTTCTTGGAGAGCTTCGGCTGCGCGCGGGGGTTGGTCAGCGAACTGGCCTGCGAGCGGTAAGCCTCGATCACCCAGCTGATGGATTGGTTGTCGATCCAGGTTTCGCCATCGGCAATCTTGCGGACGCACTTGATCAGCAGGTCGGGTGCGATCGATCTTGGCACAACGCCGCGCACGCCGCGCCGATAGAGCTCGACGATGTTGGCTTCATCGGCCTCGACCACCTGGACGATCAGCTTTGCATCCGGGGAGCGCCGGACGATCTCCGGAATTGCGTCGATGGTGCCGGCGATGAGTTGGCCCTCGAGCAGCACCACGTCAGTTGGATAGCGTTGCAGTGCGGCGTGCAGATTGGCCAGTGTTTCCGCCTGAGCAACCACGCGGATGTCGTCTTCCAGCGCGAAGACCTTCTTCATGCCGACCCGGTAGATCGCCTGGGAGTCGGCCAAGACCACGCGAATTCCCGTGGTCGCGCCGGACTGCTCCTGGCCGTTGTTGGAAGTCTTGTCCGAATTGAATGATAACGTCATGGTCAGGCCTTGAGAGAATACTCGTCAATTACAGCAGCTGCCATCGATTCATCTTCCGAATGTTGATGGCGAACGATACGTCCTGTGCAATGGACGAAAACATCGGCGGTCGAGCCCATCACTTCGGACGGCATGTCCATGGTGAACTCGATGCTGCTGCCAATCTTCGGCAGGTGAGCGGCCACGAACAGCAGACCGTTGGAAGAAACGTCTTTCGTGGTTGCCTCGATCATCCCGTCTTCCGTCTTCAGGTGAAGCGCGAGCTTAAGGGGAAAGCGGACGGCGGTTCGGACGGCATCCCTTTCACCAGGTTTCTGCCGTTCCGTCAAGATTTCCTCCTTTGAGTACCCTATTGACGCCCCATTGGAGGGCCTTGGTTACCAAAGTTTATGCTACACGAATGATTCTGACACCCAACCCTTAGAGCTGCGATGGCACATTAGTTGCATGTAGGTAAACTTTCGCGGGAAAAGGTAACCATGGCCGAACGGAGCTCATCCGGCGTGTTCATTCTGCCACGGCGCGACTGCGCCAGCACTCGACTTCCGTGTTCCGGGAACTGATTCAAGGCGCCGGATGGGCCGTCAGGAAGCTCTCAATCTCCAGCACTTCGTCCCCCGAGAGGTGGAACCTTGCCGCCGGCCACACGCCCTCCACCTGTTCCGGACTGCGGCCGCCCACGATGGCCGCGGTGACCGCCGGGTTGGCTAGGGTCCACGCAATCGCGACCACTCCGGCAGAAACACCATGGCGCGCGCCGATCAGCTTCAGAAAATCGGCGATCGCGAGGTTGCGGCTGAAGAGGGGTTCCTGGTAGTTCTTGGCATTGCGACGGAAGTCGTCGGGAGGAAGGTTGGCGAAGCGCTCCTTGGACATGGCGCCCGTCAGCAGCCCGGAGTGCATGGGCGCGTAGTTGATCACGCCGATCCTGTGGTCCAGGCAATAGGGCAGGATCTCTGCTTCGACGGCACGGTTCAGCATCGAGTACGGCGGCTGTAGGGAAGTAATGGGCGCAATCTCCAGGCAGCGCTCCATCTGCGACGGCGAGAAGTTCGACACGCCAATGTGGCGCACCTTGCCTTCGCGCCTCAGATCGGCCATGGTGCTCCAGCCCTCTTCGATGTCCTTGTCTTCGACCGGCCAGTGAATCTGATACAGGTCGATGCGCTCGACCTGGAGGCGGCGCAGGCTGTCCTCGACCTCGCGGCGGATCTCCAGTAGCGTGCGCTTGATCTCGCGCTTCTCGTTCCACACCATACCGCATTTGGTGAAGATGAAGGGCTTGATCTGGGACTCCTTCACCGCTCTGCCCACTACCTCTTCGGAGTGGCCGAGGCCGTAGATCGCGGCAGTATCGATCCAGTTCATGCCAAGATCGATGGCCTTGTGGATTGCCGCGATGGAATCGTTATCGTCCTGGGGGCCCCAGGACATCGCCCAGTTGCCGCCGCCGACGGCCCACGAGCCGAACCCGATCGGCGTGAGCCACAAATCCGAAGTGCCAAGCTGACTGATCTTCATATCGATTCGACGCCTTACGTGGGAGGCCGGTGCGGGGTTCTGAATGCCCCCTAATATCTAACAGTAGTGGATTCAGGAGGTTACGTTAAGTACGCCTTAAGAATTTGATTCTAAAGTTGTTACAGATAAGCATAAGATAACATTGAAGTTGCAAGCGCTCAGTGGTTCCCTAGGATTGCGGGAACCATACTACCGCGTTTTGTGTGGATTAGGCCACGGCCCCACGCCGTTTGAGCGGAATTCTTCCCCTTACTTCCATTCTACCGGAATGACCAAAACTCGAGGCTGAATAGCTTGGTGGGGATGGAGGTGTAAGGCGCGGCTGTGGCGTGGGTTGCGGGTGGGAAACGTTCCTTCGTTGAAAAAGAGCTTGACAAGGTTTGGGGTGAACCCCTTGGGTGAGACAGTTTGTAAATTGACAGGTTGCCGTTTGCTGTAAGTTGGTATTCATTTTATTTGGTTTGAGGGAGAGTGGTTTCGGCCGGTGAAGCG